>LFEF01019921.1_pt1 | contig 229635 bp, 229 predicted proteins | sample 619371 | NCBI WGS metagenome assembly LFEF01 (sample SAMN03014291, study PRJNA259931) | freshwater metagenome | biome: lake; feature: waterbloom | place: China: Taihu Lake | collected 2006-08 | depth 0 m m
GGCTGGCCGCCGGTCAGCTGACCACGCCGGCGCTCGATAACGCCGACTTCTATTTCCGTCAGGCCCTGCGCCTGGATGCCGACAACGCCGAAGCGCTCGATGGCCTGCGCCGCGTGCTCGATGCACGCATCGCCGAAGCCCTGGAGCTGGCGGCGCAGCGGCTGGCCAGCGATCAGCTGCTGGAGCCGGCCGAAGACAGCGCCGTGCATTACTACCAGCGCGTGCTGGGCTGGCTGCCGGACAACCAGGCCGCGCTGGACGGGCTGACGCGCGTCAGCGAACGCTATGTCGAGCTTGCCGAAGCGGCCTATGACCGGCGCGAGTACGCCCTGGCACTGGAATACATCCAGCAGGGTCTGGAGGCCGCGCCGCAATACGCGCCGCTGCTCGCGCTGCACGACGCCCATGCGCGCCGGGTCGCCAAGGCCCGCGCACCGCGTCCGGTAGCGCGCACCGCAGCCAGCGCGCCACGCACCACGCCAGCCACCACCCAGACGTCCCAGGCGCCGGCCAACCCGGTCAAGCGCCTGTGGAACCGGATCTTCAACCAATAAACACAGGCGATTGCCCGGTCCGGGCCCGATCGCCACTCTGCTCAGGGTTGTTCAGACATGCTCAGGATTCATTTCGTTGACAATCGCCAGAGCCCCGTCTGGCTGGCCGATGAACGTTTCACCCTCGGCTCCGACCGCAGCAACAAACTGGTCGTGAGCGATGCCGGGATAGAACCGTTCCATGCCGAACTGCTGCTGGAAAACCGCTTCTACTACCTCACCGACCTGGGAACTGCCGGCGGCACCTATGTCAACGACGAGAAGGTCGGCGAGCGCTACCAGATCCGCTCCGGCGACCGCCTCCGGCTGGGCACGCTCGAGCTGCAGATCGTCGATCCGGCCAAGGTCGGCGCCAAGGTGGCCGCGGCTCCGCGCTGGCTGTTGCAGGTGGTGAAGGGCGAGAACCAGGGGCACAAGTATCACATCACCGGCTCCATGACCTTCGGCCGCTCGGTGAAGTGCGAGCTCTGCTTCAGTGATGCCGAGCTGTCGCGCCGCCATGCCGAATTCTTTCTCAAGGGCGACGTGCTGGAGGTGAAGGACCTCGCCTCGGCCAACGGCGTGCTGGTCAACCGGCAGAAGGTCAGCACCGCGGTGCTGCAGCCGGGCGATCAGATTCAGCTGGGCAACACCACCCTGCTGGTGATCGGGCCCAAGGTCAGTGCGCCGGAAGTCGTCGACGAGGACGCCACGGTATTCGTTCGCGCCGCCGATCTGCCCGCGCCTCAGCCCAAGCCCGCGCGCCCGCGTCCGGCTACGCCGAACCCGCTGCATGTCGCGGCGGCGACCACGACCACAGCCGCCGAAAGCCCTCGCAGATCGAACCGCCTGATCTGGCTGGTAGGCGCGCTGGCGCTGGCGATGGTCGCCGGGCTGGCGGTGCAGCAGCTCGTCTAACGACCGCCCGCAAGCCAGGCCCTGTGCAAACCGCTACGCAGCTTTTCCGCCCTGTGCCCGGTCAGCGCGCAGCCACTGCTCCCGGCTCGGCGTAGCGCACCGGCGCTACCTCCGAGCACGCCGCAGTGCCCGCGCGCCTTCCAGCACCAGCACGGCGATGGCCGACCAGATTGCGCCATAGGTCAGCCATTGCGACGCAGCGATGCTTTCTCCGAGCAGCAGAGCCACCACCACCAGCAATACCGGCTCGACGTAGCTGAGCAGGCCGAACAGGGTCAGGTTCAGGTGTTTGCCGGCGACGATCATCAGCGCCAGGGCCAACGCGCTGAGCGCACCGAGGCCGGCGATCAGCACCAGCAGCCGCGGGCTGGCCGTCAGCAGCTGCAAGGTGTCGCGGTCGGAGACGGCGAACAATGCGGCGACGGGCAGGCTGATCACCAGGTCCAGCCAGAGACCGCCAAGATTGGCGGTGCCCATCCTGCGGCGCAGCGCGAATTAGCACGGATAGCCGAGCGCGACCGCCAGTACGGGCCAGGACAGCGACGCGGCGCCCAGCATTTCGTTGCCGACTCCGATCGCGGCGAGCAGGCAGGCCAGGCCCTGCAGCCGGCTGATGGCCTCGCCGAACAGCAGCCGCCCGGTGAGCACCAGGGTCAGCGGTAGCAGGAAGTAGCCCAGCGAGACATCCAGCCCGTGACCGTTGATGGGCGCCCACATGAACAGCCACAGCTGCAGCCCGACCAGCGCGGAAGACAATGGCAGCGCCAGCCACAGCCGCGGCTCGGCGGGCAAGCGCGCAAGAATCTGCCGTACCTCGCCCCAGCGGCCGATGGCGATCAGCAGCAATGCCAGACAGGGTGCGGTCAGCAGGATCCGCCAGCCGTAGACCTGCTGGCCGTCCAGCGGCTCGAGCAGCGTGGTGTAGTAGTACAGCGTGGCGAACAGCGCCGAGGCGCCGAGCGAACTGGCCACGCCCGGCAGGCTGTTGTGGCTGTACATGGCTCGATCCAGATGAAAGGCCACCCCGAACTCAGGGCTCGACCTGGCTCCATTGCTTGTTCAGGCGCTTGTCGGATACCGGCACCTTCGTGCCCAGCTGCTGTGCCCAGAGCGAGACGCGATATTCCTCGAGCATCCAGCGATAGAGCGCCAGCTGCGGATCGCGCTTGCCTTCCTGCTGGTGCTTGTTCAGCCGCGCCTGGTATTGCTCCCAGTAGCCGCCCAGTTCGCCGGACCAGACCCGGTCGCGCTGCAACTGCGCGCCAATCTTGTCGAAGCGCTGCTCGACGGCCTTGAGGTAACGGGGGTACTCCTTCAGCCACTCGGCCGGCGTCTCACGGACGAAGCCCGGATAGACCAGATGGGCGAGCTGCGCCTTGATGTCGTTGAGCGCCACCGCCTGGGCCAGATCGATCTTGCCCTTGAAGCGCTTCTGCAGGCCGTGCCAGTGCTTGAGGATTTCCAGCGTCAGCCGCGCCAGGCGCTCGGCGTGGGCGGTCCAGTCGCCACGCTTGCGCTCGGCCAGTGACGCCAGCGCCGCACCGTCACGCGGCAGCGCGGCCTCGCCGTCGAGAATGCAGCTGTCCAGGCTGGCCAGCAGGATGTCCTCGACCAGCGCATCGACCTTGCCCATGTCACGGTAGAGCAGGCCGAGCTCGGTAAGACCCGGCAGCCTGTTGCGCAGGTACTTGGCTGGCTCCGCCAGCTGCTGCAGCAAGAGGCGCTGCAGGGCGCGACGGTGCTGCCACTCGGCCTCGGCCTGGGTCGGGAAGCGCCCTTCCTTGACCACCCCAGCCTCTTCCACCAGCGCCGGATAGACCGTCATCGACAAGCCGGCCATCTTTGCCTGAGCCTTTTCTGCGACCTGGGCAAAACCCTTGGCCTCGACCGGCTTCTGCTCGGCCTTCTGCTGGGGCGGCGCCAGGGCCGCCTGGCTGGCCTCGGCGAAGCGTGCCGTGAGTTCAGCCAGGTCACGTCCTTCACCGAGAAACTTGCCGCGCGCATCGACCACCTCGATGTTCATCTTCAGGTGGTTCTCCAGCCCGGCGGCGGCCTCGGCCCATGCCTCATCCGGCACTCGGGCGCCGGTCATGCGAGTGAGTTCACGACCCAGCGCCTCGGATAGCGCCCCCTCGCCGAAGGTGATCTTGGCCAGCGCCGCGCCGACGAAGTCCGGCACCGGCACGAAGTTCTTGCGGATCGCCTTGGGCAGGCCGCGCACCAGCGCGACCGCCTTGGCCTCGATCAGCCCCGGCACCAGCCAGTCGAGCCGTTCGCGCCGCAGTTGCGGCAACAGCGGCGCCGGCACGCGCAGGGTTACGCCGTCGCGCGGGTGGTTGGGTTCGAAGTGGTATTCCAGCGGCAACTGTAGCTCGCCGATGCGCAGGTGGTCCGGATACTGCGCAGCGGTGACCTCGCTGGCCTCCCGGGCGAGCACGTCCTCCTCGCGCATGATCAGGAGCTGCGGGTTCTTCTGGCTCTCGCGCTTGTACCAGTTCTCGAAGCTGGCGGTCTGGTAGATGTCCGCTGGCAGGCGCGCATCGTAGTAACCGAACAGGGTTTCCTCGTCGGCGAGGATGTCGCGGCGCCGCGCCTTGGCCTCCAGCTCGTCCATGCGCTCGAGCAGCTCGCGGTTGGCTGTCAGCGCGCGGGCACGGCTGTTGATCTCGCCACGCACCAGGCCTTCGCGGATGAACAGCTCGCGCGCCGCCGGCGGGTCGATGGGCCCGTAGTGCACCGGGCGGCGGCCGACCACGATCAGCCCGTAGAGCGTCACCTGTTCGTAGGCCACCACCTGGCCGCGCTTCTTCTCCCAGTGCGGCTCGAAGTGGTTCTTCTTGACCAGGTGGCCGGCCAGCGGCTCGATCCAGTCCGGTTCGATCTTGGCGACCATGCGCGCGAACAGCTTGGTGGTTTCCACGAGTTCCGCGGCCATCAGCCAGTTGGGCTTCTTGCGTCCGATGCTGCTTCCGGGATGCACCCAGAAGCGCCGCTGGCGGGCGCCGAGGAAGTCACCCTCCTCGGTCTTGTTGCCGATCTGGCTGAGCAGGCCGGCGAGGATGGCCTTGTGCACCGCGGCATAGCTCTTGGCCTTCTGCGCGGCCTCGCTGGCTTCGACCTGCTGGCGGACGATGGCGTTGACCTTGTTGTCCTTGGTCGGTGCGGGGGCCTCGGCCGATGGCGCTGCTGCGCTCTTTCCGCGGTCGAGACCGCCGCCGCGGGGTTCGCCCTTCTGGGGACGGCCTTGGCCGCGACTGTCCGTCGGGGCACCGAGCTTGAGTTCGCGGGCGATCAGCGTCAGCTGGCGATGGGCATCGCGCCACTCGCGAAGACGCAGATAGTTGAGGAAGTTCTTTCGGCACCAGCTGCGCAGCGCATTGGAGCCCAGCGCCTGGCGTTGCTCCTCGAAGCCGCGCCAGAGGTTGATCAGTGCGGCGAAGTCCGAGTCCGGGTCCTTCCATTGCGCATGGGCCTGGTCGGCGGCCTGCTGGCGGTCGGCCGGGCGCTCGCGCACATCCTGCACCGACAGCGCGCTGGCGACGATCAGCACCTCGGCCAGACTGCCCTGTTGCGCGGCTTCGAGCAGCATGCGGCCCAGGCGCGGGTCGATCGGCAGCCGCGCCAGCTGGCGTCCCAGCGGCGTCAGCTGGTTCTCGCGGTTGACCGCCGAGAGCTCCTGTAGGAGGTTGAAACCGTCGCTGATGGCCTTGCCATCCGGCGGCTCGATAAAGGGGAAATCCTGAATGTCGCCCAGGCGCAGATGCAGCATCTGCAGGATCACCGCGGCAAGGTTGGTGCGCAGGATCTCCGGGTCGGTGAATGCCGGGCGGCCGAGGAAATCCTCCTCGCTGTACAGGCGAATGCAGATACCCGGCTCGACCCGTCCACAGCGACCCTTGCGCTGGTTGGCGCTGGCCTGGGACACCGCCTCGATCGGCAGGCGCTGAACCTTGGCGCGGTAACTGTAGCGGCTGATGCGGGCGGTGCCGGAATCGATCACGTAGCGAATGCCCGGTACGGTCAGCGAAGTCTCGGCGACGTTGGTGGCCAGCACGATCTTGCGCCCCGGACGCGGCTGGAAGATTTTCTGCTGCTCGGCCGGCGTCAGGCGCGCATACAGCGGCAGCACCTCGGTGAACTTCAGATTGGCCTTGCGCAACACCTCGGCGGCGTCGCGAATCTCGCGTTCGCCGGGCAGGAAAACCAGCACGTCGCCGGGGCGCTGGCCAACGCTGCGCTCGTGAGCGGCAATCTCGTCCAGTGCAGCGAGGATGCCCTGGTCGACGGTGAGGTCGTCCTCGACGCGGTTGCCGTCCTCGTCGATCTCGGCAGCCAGCGGGCGATACCAGGTTTCCACCGGGTAGGTACGCCCGGACACCTCGACGATGGGTGCACCGTCGAAGTGCTCGGAAAAGCGCTCCAGGTCGATGGTCGCCGAGGTGATGATCACCTTCAGATCCGGCCGGCGCGGCAGCAGCGTCTTGAGGAAGCCCAGCAGGAAGTCGATATTCAGCGAACGCTCATGGGCCTCGTCGACGATGATCGTGTCGTACTTCTCCAGAAAGCGATCGTGCTGCGTCTCCGCCAGCAGGATGCCGTCGGTCATCAGCTTGATCAGCGTGCGCTCGGTACTCTGGTCCTCGAAGCGCACCTGATAGCCCACCAACTCGCCCAGCGGCGCGCCGAGCTCCTCGGCGACGCGGGTGGCGACGCTGCGCGCGGCCAGGCGCCGCGGTTGGGTATGGCCGATCAGCCCGTGTACGCCCCGGCCGATCTCCAGACAGATCTTCGGCAGCTGGGTGGTCTTCCCCGAGCCGGTCTCACCGGCGATCACCAGCACCTGATGCTTTTCCAGCGCGGCCTTGATCTCGTCGCGCTTGGCGGCGATCGGCAGGCTGTCGTCGTAGCGGATGCGCGGCACGCTTTGCCGGCGCGCCTCGACCTTGGCGGCGGACGCCTGGAAGCGCTCCAGCCACTGGGCGAGCCTGGCTTCGTCCGGTTGCTTTCTCAGCTCGTGCAGCTGACGACGCAGGCGGTGGCGATCCGCGTACAGGGCTTGGTCAAGGTTCTTCAGCAGGGTATCGATAGCGGGCGTTGCGTCGGTCATGGACAGCCGTGGGCAATTTCGTGAAGGGCGCGATTGTCGCAGATTTGCCGGGCCGACCGTAGGAAAAGGGGGACCGCGCCGGCGAACCGGCGCGGTATTCAGGCGATCAACGGATCCAGTGACCCCAGCGCGACTTCTCCTGCACCTGCTGGATGCGCATGGTGCCGATGCTCTGCTCGGCCGCCGCGGCGATCTCGTCATCGATCATCTTGGTGGACAGCGACAGCCAGCTGGTGGCGAAGGCCAGTGCATCGCCGTGCAGCTCCAGTGCCTCGATGGATATGTTGCCGAGGTTGTCGCATGGCGTGTGGTAGCACTGATCGAACGACTGCCCGGCCGTTCCGCCATAACGCTGCGCCTGCTCCTCGGTCTTGATGTCCTCGGCACCGGTGAACAGCCCGCCGAAGGCGATGCCGTCCTCGAAGAACTGCGCATAGTCGGAGCGGAAGTCGATCTCGGTGCCTTCCGACGGGGCGTTGCGCAGCTTGAAGTAGGTGCGCAGCAGTCGCTCGATTGCAGCCGAGCCGGGCGGACCCTGCAGGCCGAAATCCGAGCCGTCGCCGTCATAGATGAAGTTGGCGTAGTTCGGCGAGCCGATCATGTCGACGTTCAGATAGGCCTTGATGCGCTGCTTCTGTTCGTCCGGCAGCTGGTTGACGTAGTAGGTCGAGCCCACCAGCCCCGACTCCTCCGCGCCCCACCAGGCGAAGCGGACCTTGTTCTCCGGCCGCGCCTTGCTCATCAGCAGCGCCATCTCCAGCAGCGCCGCACTGCCGGATCCGTTGTCGTTGATGCCCGCGCCTTCGAACACCGAATCCAGGTGCGCGCCGACCATCACCACGTTGCTCGGATCACCCCGCCGCGTTTCGGCCAGCAGGTTGTAGGTCTCGGTCTGCTCGCGCACCACGTCGACGTTCATGCTTAGCTGCAGCCCGGCGGTCTGCGACCAGGCCACGCCGTTGTTGTAGGTCGAGAACAGCACCGGAATGCCGCCCGCATAGTCCTCGCCCAGCGTGGCGACCAGCAGGCCCTTGCGGTCCTCGGTGTCGCCCTGATTGAAGATGATGGCTCCGGCCGCGCCGGCTGCGGCGGCATTCGTCGCCTTCTGCCCGAACGGACAGGTGCCGCGCTGCATCAGCGCGATAGCGCCGGCCGGGAAGCCGGCGAAGTCTTCCGGTTCGCAGCCGCTGGTAGATGTGTTGCCGGCGCCGAGCGCCAGATCCACCGGCACCACCGGTGCGGTGACGTTGCCCGGATCGGTCTGGTCGGCATAGGCGAAATCCTCTTCCCAGACATACTGCACCGTCTGCGGCGCCACGGCGCTCAGTGTGCCGGGATTCACCGGATAGAAGGCGAGGAAGGGAAACGCCTGCACCTCGACGCGATAGCCAGCGCGCTGTAGCCGGCTGCGCACATAGTCGAGAGACGCCTGGTAGCCCGGCTGGCCGGAGGCGCGATTGCCTCCATTGAGCGTGGCGATATCCTGCAGCGCTTCCAGGTGCTTCATGACGTTGCTCGCCTGCATGCAGCGCGGCAGGCCGACAGGCGTGCCGACCAGCAGCGGCGAACGACACAGCGCCGCATTCGGCTTGGCCGGCGTCCAGAAGTCGTTGAATTGAGCGGTATCGGCCTTTGGCGCGGCAAGTGCCGCGCTGCTGGCGATCAATGCGAGAGAAGCAACTACCCGAACAGCATTGTTTTTCTTGTGCATGGGTAACTCATCCTTGCAACGAGATTGATGGGCAGGCCGCCTGGCTTGCGCCATCGTCCCCTACGGCAATCAGCGGACGCGGCCATAGGGAGCTAGACCGAACGGCCACCGTCTCGTTCTGGCGCAACCGCCCACCGGTATTACCGTTGATCGGGATGAGGGAACTTCGCTGAAGATCAAAGGCGTTCGGCAACGAATGCCGCGCCTTGGCGACAGGCATTGCGCCTGCCGCCTGCGGCGGTGATCAGATGCGGAACTGACCCACCAGTTGTTGCAGTCGCTCGGCCAGACCGTTGAGCTCGCGAGAGGTCTGCGCGCCCTGCGCGGCATCGCTGGCGACGCCGTCCACCGCATCGGCGATATGGTGCACGCTGCGGTTGATCTCCTCGGCCACCGCGGTCTGCTCCTCGGCGGCGGCGGCAATCTGGGCGTTCATCGAGTTGATGGTGCCGATCAGCGCGGAGATCGCATCCAGCGACTCACCGGCATGATTGGCATGCTCGCGCGTGCTCTCGCCTTTCTCGCCGGCGCGCAGCATGGTGCCTACGGTGTGGGACGTGGCGTTGCGCAGCCGATCGATCATGCCCTGAATCTCGCCGGTACTCTGCTGGGTGCGGCTGGCCAGCGCGCGAACTTCGTCGGCGACCACGGCGAAACCACGTCCGGCCTCGCCCGCGCGGGCCGCCTCGATGGCGGCGTTGAGCGCCAGCAGGTTGGTCTGTTCGGCGATGGCGCGGATCACGTCGAGTACGCCGACGATGCCTTTCACGTCCTGCTGCAGGCCATCCAGCGACTCGCCACTGCCGCGCAACTCACCCACCAGCTCGTGGATCTGCTGGATGCTCTGATCCACCACCTGCTTGGCTGCGCGCCCCTGTTGATCGGTCTGGCGCGCCGCCTCGGCCGCGCGCTGGGCGCTCATCGCCACCTCGTGGGCGGCGGCGGACATCTCGTTGATCGCCGTGGCGACCTGATCGGTCTCGCTGCGCTGATCGGCCATGGCCTGCTCCGAGCGCTGCGCCTGGCTGGCCACCGCGCTCACCAGCCCGGTCAGCTGCGTGGTGGTACCGGCAACCTGGCGCACCAGCAGATGAATCTTCTCGACGAAGCGATTGAAGGAGGTCGCCAGTTCGCCCAGCTCGTCGCGGCTGGTCACTGGCAGGCGCTGGGTCAGATCGCCGTCACCCTGGGCCATGTCGTCCAGATTCTGCTTGATCTGCAGCAGCGGGCGCAGGATGGCGTTGCTCATCAGTACGGCGAGGCCGGCCATCAGGATCAGCAGCAGCGCCGCTGCGACGAGCATGATCATGGTCAGGCCGTCGATACGCGCCTGAAACACAGCGCGGGCTTCGACTACGTCACGCTCGACGTCATCCAGGTTCAGCGAGGTACCGAACACCAGGTTCCACTTGGGCAGATGCTCCGCATAGCCCACCTTGGGCACCAGCGCATCGCTGCCCGGCACGGCGAAGCTGTAGTCGACGAAATGGCTGCCGTCCTGCCCGGCCTTGACCAGCTCGCGAATGGCGTAGACGCCGTTCGGGTCACGGTAATCCGCGAAGCTTTCGCCGATGCGCTCGCGCGTGGCCCCCTGGAACACTCGGCGTGACTGACCATCGTAGCCCCAGAAATAGCCTTCGCTGCCATAGCTCAGCCGCTCGAACACGGCGACCGCCTGGTCGCGCGCCTGCAGGTCGCCCTCGGCAGAGCGTTCGTAGATCGGCCCGATGGCGTTGCGCGCCAGCTCGACGTAGTGCTTGAGCTCGGCACGGCGGTCGCGAATCAGATTGGCGCGGGTCTGCGCTTCCTGCTGGTCGGCCAGATCCTGCAGCTGTAGCACCGAGACCCCGCTGAGTATCAGGGTCAGCAACAGAATCGGGCCAAGCGCGAGCATGAGCAGCTTCGCCCGCAGACGTAAGGAGGACAGCATGTCGGCAAACCCCTATAAAAAGCACGGTTAAGTAGTGCCATTGTGCCACCGACTACATGCCTAGAAGAACGCGACTAAATGCCAATTCAAGGGAACGGCCGCTGCTGCCGATGAACGCCGTTCGCATAAACGAAAAAACCCCGCCGAGGCGGGGTTTCTTGTAGGCGCTGCGCGCTTACTTCTTGTGGCCCAGCTTGCGCAGTTCCTCGTCGCGCAGCTCGCGACGCAGGATCTTGCCGACGTTGGTGGTCGGCAGGCTTTCGCGGAACTCGACATAGCGCGGCCGCTTGTAGCCGGTCAGGTTGTCGTGCATGTGCTGCATGACCTGCTCCTTGGTCAGGCTCTCGCCCGGCTTGACCACCACGAACAGCTTGATCGCCTCACCGGACTTCTCGTCCGGCACGCCGATGGCGGCGCACTGCAACACGCCCGGCAGGCTGGCCAGCACATCTTCCAGCTCGTTGGGATACACGTTGAAGCCGGACACCAGGATCATGTCCTTCTTGCGGTCGACGATGCGGATGTAGCCATCCTCCTGGATGACGCCGATATCACCGGTCTTGAACCAGCCGTCCGCGTCGATCACCTCGTCCGTGGCCTCCGGCCGCTGCCAGTAGCCCTTCATTACCTGCGGGCCCTTGATGCACAGCTCGCCGATCTCGCCCTGCGCCAGCTCCTGGCCGTCATCGTTGATGACCTTGAACTGCGTGGACGGCACCGGAATGCCGATGGAGCCGAGCTGGATGTGCTCGATTGGGTTGACCGAGGCCACCGGACTGGTTTCGGTGAGGCCGTAGCCTTCGCAGATCGGACAGCCGGTGACCTGCTTCCAGCGCTCGGCCGTGGCCAGCTGCAGCGCCATCCCGCCCGACAGCGTGACCTTGAGCGCCGAGAAATCGAGCTTGCGGAAGTCTTCGCTGTTGCACAGCGCGACGAACAGGGTATTGAGCCCGACGAAGCCGCTGAAGCGGTACTTGCCCAGGTCCTTGATCATCGCCGGCAGATCGCGCGGGTTGGAGATCAGGATGTTGTGGTTGCCACTGAGCATCATCGCCATGCAGTGAAAGGTGAAGGCGTAGATGTGATAGAGCGGCAACGGCGCGATCAGCACTTCGCTGCCGTCATTGAGGTTCGCGCCCATCAGCGCCTTGCACTGCAGCATGTTGGCGACGATGTTGCGGTGCGTCAGCATGGCGCCCTTGGCGACGCCGGTGGTGCCGCCGGTGTACTGCAGCACGGCCACGTCTTCGCTCTTGGGCGACGCTTCGCGCACCGCCTTGCCGCGGCCGAGCGCCAGGGCATCGTTGAGCTTCACCGCTTTCGGCAGGCTGTAGGCCGGCACCATCTTCTTCACGTGCTTGACCACCGCGTTGATCAGCATGCGCTTGAGCGGCGGCAGCATGTCGGCGACTTCGGTGATGACAACGTGCTTGATGCCGGTCTTGGGCAGCACTTCCTCGGCCAGGTGCGCCATGTTGGCCAGGCAGACCAGCGCCTTGGCGCCGGCGTCGTTGAACTGGTGTTCCATCTCCCGCGCGGTGTACAGCGGGTTGGTGTTGACCACGATGAGCCCGGCGCGCATGGCGCCGAACACCACGATGGGATACTGGATGAGGTTGGGCAGCTGCACCGCGATGCGGTCGCCAGGCTGGAGATCGGTGTTCTGCTGCAGGTAGGCGGCGAAATCGCCGGACAGCTTGTACAGCTCACCGTAGGTCAGGGTCTTGCCGAGATTGCTGAACGCCGGCTTGTCCGCGAAGCGCTCGCACGACTGTTTGAGCACAGCCTGGATGTTCTGGTACTCGTCGGGATTGATCTCGCTGGCGACCCCAACAGGATACTTATCCTTCCAGAAGTTATCGGTCATGAACCCCACTCCTAAGCAACCGCTTTATCACTGCGCGATGGCAGCTGTTTTGTTGTGATTTGTTAACTTTTGTACCGCTGATCGGGCAAAAAGCGTTCCCGAGGTTAGCAGCTTTGCCGGGGAGCGAATAGAGTCCGCGAAGGAGGCTTTCGACATAAAGTGACCGGAACAAATATCCCGGTCACTTCATTCCTTGTCTGCGACAGGCGCCCTGCTCGCGCCATCAGGCGCTTTCGCGCAGCTCCCGGCGCAGGATCTTGCCGACCGGTGTCATGGGCAATGCATCGCGGAACACGTAATGGCGCGGCATCTTGTATCCGGTGAAATTCTCCCGGCAGTAGGCGTGCAGTTCTTCCTGGGTCAGCGTCGGGTCGCTCGGCACGACGAACAACTTGACCGCCTCGCCGGATTTCTCGTCCGCCACGCCGATGGCGGCGCAGGCTGCCACCTTGGGATGAGCCATCACCACGTCCTCGATCTCGTTGGGATAGACATTGAAGCCCGAGACGATGATCAGGTCCTTCTTGCGGTCGACGATGCTGACGAAACCGTCCTGGTCGATCACGGCAATGTCACCGGTTCGCAGCCAGCCCTCTTCGTCGAGCACTTCCGCCGTCGCCTCGGGGCGCTGCCAGTAGCCCTTCATCACCTGCGGTCCCTTCACGCACAACTCGCCGCGCTCGCCCAGCGGCAGGGCATTGCCCTCGTCGTCGATGACTTTCAGCGTGGTGCCGGGCACCGGCAGGCCGACGGTACCCAGCCGCGAATGCTCGCCGTGAGGATTGGCGCAGACCACCGGCGACGTCTCGGTCAGCCCGTAGCCCTCGACGACAGTGCAGCCGGTCATGCTCTTCCAGCGCTCGGCCACCGCCGAAACCAGTGCGGTGCCGCCCGAATTGGTGCCCTTGAGGCGGGAGAAGTCGACCTTCTTGAACTGCGGATGGGCCATCAGCGCGACGAACAAGGTGTTGAGGCCGAGGAAGGCGGAGAACTGCCAGCGCTGCAGCTCCTTGACGAAGCCATTGATATCTCGCGGGTTGGTGATCAGCACGTTGTGGTTGCCGGTGACCATCATGCACATGCAATTAACCGTGAAGGCATAGATGTGATACAGCGGCAGTGGCGCGATCATCACCTCCTGGCCTTCGCGGATCACCGGGTGGCCCTGGGCGTCTAGCTGCTGCATGTTCGCCCGCACCTGCTGCATGTTGGCCACCAGGTTGCCGTGGGTCAGCATGGCGCCCTTGGCCACCCCCGTGGTGCCGCCGGTGTACTGCAGCACAGCGATGTCATCCAGGCTGAGCGGCGCCGGCTTCAGGCTGTGGCGCGCGCCGTCGCGCAGCAGGTTCTTGAAGGCGACGGCCTGCGGCAGGCTGTAGTCGGGCACCATCTTCTTCAGATGCTTGACCGCCGCATTGACCAGCGCCCCGCGCAACGTCGGCAGCATGTCGCCGATCTGCACCTCGATCAGGTGCTCGATCGCGGTGTCGGCCAGCACCTCCTGCACGTGGTTGCCGAACGTATTGAGGTACACCAGCGCCCGCGCGCCGGAATCCTGAAACTGGTGGCGCATCTCCCGCGCGGTATACAACGGGTTGGTGTTGACCACGATGAGCCCCGCACGCAGCGCGCCGAACACCGCGACCGGGTACTGCAGCAGGTTGGGCATCTGGATGGCGATGCGATCACCGGGCTGCAGATCGGTGTGGTGCTGCAGCCAGGCGGCGAACGCGGCGGAGTAACGTTCCAGATCGGAATAGCTGAGGGTCACGCCCATGTTGCTGAACGCCGGGCGGTCGGCGTGCGCCTTGCAGGCGCGCTCGAACACCTCCACGACCGAGCGATAGGCAGCGAGATCGATGTCGTTGGGCACGCCGGCAGGGCGTTTGTCATTCCAGAATTCAGGCTGCATTGTTATTGGCCTCTTTACCTGAGAGTGTCTGGCCCACGCACAGCGGGCTCTGGCGAACTTAGCAGGTCGGCGTCGCGGCGCAACAGCCCGAGCCGCATTAATCACCGCTGTGAATCTTTCATCACGGCATCACGCGGTCCGGCGCCGGGACAAGCGCAGCCCATGCCTCTAGAATGCAGCCCCAGCGCGCGGCACCGGCCAGTTCGGATCGCGCGAGCCGCTTCGATCCATCGGGCGCAGCATCCGGTGCGCCGACCAGCCTGAGGACAATCCATGAGCACGATCAGCAACACGCCTTACGCCGACCTGGAGGTCGGTCAGCAGGCGAGCTACGAAAAACACGTCGAGGAAAAGGACATCCAGCTGTTCGCCGCGATGTCCGGTGATCGCAACCCGGTGCACCTGGATGCCGAGTTCGCTGCCGGTACCCTGTTCAAGGAGCGCATCGCCCATGGCATGTTCAGCGGCGCGCTGATCAGCGCCGCGGTCGCCTGCACCATGCCTGGCCCAGGCACCATCTATCTGGGCCAGACCATGAAGTTCACCCGTCCGGTGAAGATCAACGACACGCTGACCGTGCGCCTGGAAATTCTCGAGAAGCTGCCAAAGAACCGCGTGCGCATCGCCACCCGGGTGTTCAACCAGAACGACGAACTGGTGGTCGACGGCGAAGCCGAAGTGCTCGCCCCGCGCAAGCAGGAAACCGTCGAACTGAAGGAGCTGCCGCCGATTTCCATCGGCTGAGTATTTCCAGGTTCGCCGCCGGTTGGCGACGGCAAATGGAGGGCGCCCGAGCGGCGCCCTCTTCATTTCTACCGCGCCTGTCGGCAGGGAGCCGGCCCCGGACGGAGGACAGGCACAAGGCTATTACGGCCTTTGGCTACGCCCCGTGCACTTCCCGCCGGAAGGATGCCGATCCGATCACGCGCGTCGACCATCCAGCGAGCAGTACAAAAAGAACAACAACGGGACCCTCACCCATGCTCATTCGCTCGATCGCTCACTGGCGCCTGGCGGCGCTGCTCCTCGGTGGCTTGCCGCTGGCCGTGCCATCCGCTTCGGCTGTTCCGCTCGACCCTGGCCCCGACGAGGCCCTGCTCTACTACCAACGCGCCGATGGCGACTACAACGGCTGGGGCCCGCACCTGTGGAACACCGCCGACTGCAACGGCAGTGCGACCGAAACCAGCTGGACGCAACCGCTCGCGGCGGCGGAGACCGACCCGGAGCATGGCGCGCTCTACCGCATCCCACTCAGCGCCGACGCCAGCTGCCTGAACCTGATCATGCACAAGGGCGACGAGAAGGATCTGGGCGGTACCGACCTGGTCTGGCGCTTCGACGAACTCGGCCGTCGCGTCTTCACGGTCAGCGGCAACCCGCAATTGTCCAGCACGCCAATAAGCGGCAGCGCCGTGGCGATCAAGGGCGCCCGTGCGCACTGGCTCGATCCGTTCACGCTTGCGCTGGTGGGCGGCGCTCCGGGCGCCAGCCGCGTCGAGCTGCGCTATGCCCACGATGCCAGCATTCGCATCGACAGCGAGGCGCGTACCGTCAGCGGCGGACAGGCGCTGGCGATGCAACCGGCCAGCCTGCGCAACGGCCTCAAGCGCCAGCACCCGCATCTGGCCGATGCCCCGGCGTACCGGATCAAGGCCAGCGCACATGCCCTGCGTCGCGCCGTGATGAGCCAACTGGTGGTGGTCGCCTATGACGCGGACGACCGGGTTATCGATGCCACCGAAGTGCAGACCGCCGGCATCCTCGACATGCTGTTCGCCTACAACGGTGAGCTGGGTGCAACGCTCGATGGCAGAGGTGTGTCCTTCAAGCTCTGGGCACCGACCGCACAGCGGGTTCGCCTGCATGTGTTCGATGCGTCCAAACGGCTGCTACCGGGATACCCCAAGCCTATGCGGGAGCGGCTCGGCGTCTGGAGCCTGGAAGGTCCGCGTTCGCTGGATCGGCAGTACTACCAGTACGAAGTCACCGCCTACCGCCCCAGCACCGGCAGGATCGAGACGACGCTGGTCAGCGACCCCTACGCCCTGAGCCTGTCACGCAACAGCCAGTACGCCCAGGTGGTCGACCTGAATGCCGATGATCTCAAGCCCGCCGGCTGGGATGCGGTGCGTCCGCCACGTCCGGAGCGCCCTGAAGCGAGCGTGATCTACGAAACCCACCTGCGCGATTTCAGCGCCAGCGACGCCAGCCTGCCGGCCGCGCTGCGCGGCACCTACGCCGCGTTTACCCGACCTGACAGCAACGGCATGCGCCACCTGCGCGACCTGCAAAAGGCCGGGCTCACCCACGTGCAGCTGCTGCCGGTGTTCGACATCGCGACCATCGACGAAGACCCCGCCCGGCGGATCAACCTCGACGATCCCTTCGCCAAGCTCTGCGACCTCTCGGACCAGGCCCGCCAGCGCTGGGCGCAATACTGCAGCGCGGCAAGCATCCGCCAGGTGCTGCAGGGCTTCGACCCGGCCAGCGGCCAGGCGCAGTCACTGTACGACGACTTGCGCGGGCTGGATGACTTCAACTGGGGCTACGACCCCTTCCACTTCACCGCGCCCGAGGGCAGCTACGCCAGCAATGCCGAAGGCGTGCAGCGCATCATCGAGTTCCGCCAGATGGTGCAGGCCTTGGCCGGTAACGGCCTGGCCACAGTGATGGACGTGGTCTACAACCACACCAACGCCTCCGGCCTGGCTGACAAATCGGTTCTGGACAAGGTCGTGCCCGGTTACTACCACCGCCGCAACCCCACCACGGGCGCGGTCGAAACCTCGACCTGCTGCGAGAACACCGCCAGCGAGCACCGCATGATGGCCAAGCTGATGATCGACTCGCTGAAGGTCTGGGCCCGCGACTACAAGATCGCCGGTTTTCGCTTCGATCTCATGGGTCACCACATGCGCGAGCAGATCGTCGATGCGTATCGCGCGGTCCGCCGCATCGATCGCGAGACCTATTTCTACGGCGAAGGCTGGGAATTCGGCGAGGTCGCCGGCAATGCGCGCGGCATCAATGCCAACCAGCTGAACATGGCCGGCACCGGTGTCGGCACATTCAACGATCGACAGCGTGATGCGGTACGCGGCGGCAGCCCCTTCGATGGCGGCGACAGCATCCGCCGCAACCAGGGCTTCGCCAACGGGCTCTACCTGCGACCCAACGAGCTGAGCGGCGCCGGGGTTCAGGAAAAAGCGCAACTGCTGCACGCCGCCGACCTGATCCGCGTCGGCATCGCAGGCGGACTGCGCGATTTCCAGTTCGTCACCGCCGATGGCAGCACGCGCAAGGGCAGAGAGATCGACTACAACGGCCAGCCCGCCGGCTATACGCTGGACCCGCAGGAAACCGTCAACTACGTCTCCAAGCACGACAACCAGACGCTGTGGGACAACAACCAGTACAAGTTCGCCAGCAGCCTGTCAGTTGCCGACCGGGTCCGTCTACACCTGGTGGCGCTGTCGGTGCCGCTGTTCAGTCAGGGCGTGCCGTTCATCCATCTCGGCTCCGACATCCTGCGTTCAAAGTCCATGCAGCGCGACAGCTACGACTCGGGGGACTGGTTCAACGCGGTGGATTTCAGCTACCAGGACAACAACTGGAACAAGGGCTTGCCACGCGCGGACAAGGACGGCGACAACTGGCCGCTGATTCGCAGGATCATCGTCGACCCACAGGCCAAACCGGGCACCACCGACATCGTCGCGGCGAAACGACGTTTTCTCGAGCTGCTGAAGATTCGCAGCGATAGCCAGCTGTTCCAGCTCGACAGCGCCCGCGAGGTGCAACGGCGCCTGCAATTCCACAATACCGGGCCTGAACAGCTGCCTGGAGTGATCGCCTTTAGCCTGGCGGATAACCCGCGCGAGGGGCGCGACCTGGACCGCCGCTACAGCGCTTTGATGGTGGTAATCAATGCATCCGACAAGCGGGTTCGCCTGCCGGCCGCCGATGGCTATCGGTTGCATCCGGTGCTCAAAGCCTCGGTCGACCCGATCAACCGCCAGGCAACGGTAAGCAATGGGATGTTCGAGGTTCCGGCGTTCACGACGACGGTGTTCATCCAGCCCCAGACCCGTCGATAAATCGCGCGCAAAAAAAAGGCGACCATAGGTCGCCTAAATGCCTTGCGTGCTCTTTGAATCGGGAAGAACTCAGCGCTTCTTGTGCGCGTCCTTCCAGATGAAATATCCGAAGCCTCCGAGGAAGGCGACCATCAGGCCGACCGTGACCACCCCTGCGAGCACCACATTATCGACAAACATGAGACCTACCTCCGAAACCTGATTCGCTGTTCGATGGGTTCAAGGTAAACCCGGGCGACCGGGAAAAAATTGACCCGCGTCAATGGCCGCAAGATGCCGATCCCAGACGCGCGCAACGACTGATCCAGGTCAAGAAAACGGGGGTATCAGGAAGGAAACGGGGGCGATTCCGCCGCCGAGCGCATGAAGCGCGAATAGCGGCATTGGGTACTCATAACGAAACGGTATGAAACGGAGATAGGCGGGAGCGGGTGCCGTTCAGCGTTTCTTCGAGGGCTTCTTGCCCTTCTTCTTCTTCGGCTTGCCAAGCGGCAGGACCTGCTCGAAGGTCTTGCGCATCTCCTCGAGTCGCTTGTCGTTCAGGTCGTGAATGCGGCGGGCACGTTCGGCGCTGAAATCGATCAGGTTCTCGTCACTGCTCATGTGGTTGGTCTCGGTGGATCAGGCGAAAGGTCAGGTTGAGACGCGGCTGCGATACCTTGCTGGTCCGCGCGATCTGATGTTGCCAATGATGCTGCGTGGCGCCACTCATGACCAGCAACGAACCATGTCCCAGAAGCAGCGAATGCTGAATCCGTCCACTGCCCTTGCGCCGCAGGTCGAAGCGCCGCTCGGCTCCCAGGCTCAACGATGCCACGACAGGATTGCGGCCCAGCTCGACTTCGTCGTCACTGTGCCAGCCCATGGCATCGCCGCCGTCGCGATACAGGTTGAGCAACACGCCATTGAAGCGGTGCCCCGTTTCGCGCTCCAGACGCTGACGGACCCCCTGCAACAGCGGTGTCCAGGCCAGCGGCTCATGCTGCAGGCCGGAATAGCGATACGCTGCCTGCGAATCGCCGTACCAGGCCACCAGTCTCGGCACCGCGACCTGGCGGCCGTAGAGGCGTATCTCCGGCTGCGTCCAGGGCGTGGCAAGGATCAGCTCCTGCAGCCAGGCATCGGCGGCATCGCTGTCGACCCAGTCCGCTCGGTAGTCCAGCGCTGCATCGGGCAGCTCGATCGATGTAACATGGCGCGGGCCGCTCGCAGACACATCAGACCTCGACATCGACCCAGAGCCCTTGGCGCGGCAGTTCTTCGAGCGCGGCCTGATCCTGCTCGTCGGTCTCGCCCTTGGCCAGCTCCTCCGGGGTATAGCCACGACGCTGCCGCCGCCGTTGCTCGTCGCGCAGCATTTCCGCGCTCTCCTGCGGATGCCGGCGGTCGAGCGTGACGGCGCTTTCGTCGGAGCTCGCCTGTACGGGTGTCACCGGCGCCACCTCGGGGCGTGGCTTGACCACGTCCTGCTGGGCGGCAACCGGAATCACGCCGGTTGGAATGGGTGGCAGCATGCTGATGGCCCTCCTTACCTGTGAGTCGGCGCGGCACCGGTCAACTTTAACAGGACCGCTACACTTCATGCGTCGAGCAGTCGCCATCGGCGTCGCTCTCCCGGCGACGTTCCGTTACCATAGCCGGCTTTTTCACAGCGGGAGGCAGCATGGCGCAGCAGTATCTACCGGGGCAACGCTGGATCAGCGACAGCGAGGCGGAACTCGGCCTCGGAACCATCCTCACTCAGGATGGACGGATGCTCACCGTGCTTTACCCGGCGACCGGCGAGACCCGCCAGTATGCGACGCGCAGTGCGCCACTGACCCGCGTACGCTTCGTCCCGGGAGACGAGATCACCCACTTCGAAGGTTGGAAGATGACCGTGCGCGAGGTCGATGACGTCGATGGCCTGCTGGTCTATCACGGCCTGACCGCGCAGAACGAAGCCCGCACCCTGCCGGAAACCCAGCTGTCGAACTTCATCCAGTTCCGCCTGGCCAGCGACCGCCTCTTCGCCGGCCAGATCGACCCGCTGGCCTGGTTCAGCCTGCGCTACCACACCCTGCAGCACCAGAGCGCCCAGTTGCAGTCCTCGCTGTGGGGCCTGGGTGGCGTGCGTGCACAGCCCATCGCGCACCAGCTGCACATCGCCAAGGAAGTCGCCGACCGCATCGCCCCGCGCGTGCTGCTGGCCGACGAGGTGGGCCTGGGCAAGACCATCGAAGCCGGCCTGATCATCCATCGCCAGCTGCTCTCCGGCCGCGCCAGCCGGGTGCTGATCCTGGTACCGGAGAACCTCCAGCACCAGTGGCTGGTGGAGATGCGCCGCCGCTTCAATCTGGAAGTCGCGCTGTTCGATGCCGAGCGCTTCATCGAGAGCGATGCCAGCAACCCGTTCGAAGACACCCAACTGGCGCTGGTGTCGCTGGAGTGGCTGAAGGAAGACGAGCGCGCCCAGGATGCCGCCTTCGCCGCCGGCTGGGACCTGCTGGTGGTGGACGAGGCACACCATCTGGTCTGGCACCCGGAAAGTGCCAGCGCCGAATACCGGCTGGTCGAACAGCTGGCGGAAGTGATCCCCGGGGTGCTGCTGCTGACCGCGACCCCGGAACAGCTGGGCCTGGACAGCCACTTCGCCCGTCTGCGCCTGCTCGACCCGAATCGCTTTCACGACCTCGACGCCTTCCGTGCCGAGAGCTCCAGCTACCAGCCAGTGGCCGAAGCCGTGCAGGAACTGCTCGACGAGGGTCGTCTCTCGCAGCAGGCTCATCAGACCATCCATGATTTCCTCGGCGCCGAAGGCGAAGCCCTGCTCGCCGCCGCCACCGATGGCGATATCGAGGCCAGCAGTCGGCTGATCCGCGAGCTGCTCGACCGTCACGGCACCGGCCGCCTGCTGTTCCGCAATACGCGCGCCGCCGTGCAGGGCTTTCCCGAGCGCCAGCTGCACCCCTACCCGCTGCCCTGCCCCGCCGAATACATGGAGCTGCCGCTGGGCGAGCACGCCGAGCTGTATCCGGAAGTCGCCTTCCAGAGTCAGCAGGAACCGGCCGACGAGCAGAATCGCTGGTGGCAGTTCGACCCGCGTGTCGAGTGGCTGATCGACACCCTGAAGATGCTGAAGAAGTACAAGGTGCTGGTCATCTGCGCCCACGCCGAGACCGCGCTGGATCTGGAGGACGCGCTGCGCGTGCGCTCCGGCATCCCGGCCACGGTATTCCACGAAGGCATGAGCATCCTCGAACGCGACCGCGCCGCGGCCTACTTCGCCGACGAGGAGTTCGGCGCGCAGGTGCTGATCTGCTCGGAAATCGGCAGCGAAGGCCGCAACTTCCAGTTCAGCCACCATCTGGTGCTGTTCGATCTGCCGGCTCATCCTGACCTGCTCGAGCAGCGCATCGGCCGCCTCGACCGTATCGGCCAGCAGCACACTATCCAGCTGCACGTGCCCTATCTGGAAACCAGCCCGCAGGAGCGCCTGTTCAAGTGGTACCACGAAGCGCTGAACGCCTTCCTGGCCACCTGCCCGACCGGCAATGCCCTGCAACATCAGTTCGGCCCGCGCCTGCTGCCGCTGCTGGAAGATGGCGATGACGACACCTTCCAGGGCCTGATCGACGAAGCCCGCGCCGAGCGCGAGCGCCTGGAAGCCGAGCTGCATGCCGGCCGCGACCGTTTGCTGGAACTCAATTCCGGCGGTGGCGAGCAGGGCAAGGCGCTGGTGGACGCCATCGAGGAGCAGGACGACCAGTTCGCGCTGCCGATCTACATGGAGCAGCTGTTCGATGCGTTCGGCATCGACAGTGAAGACCACTCGGAAAATGCCCTGGTGCTGCGCCCCAGCGAAAAGATGCTGGACGCCAGCTTCCCGCTGGGCGACGACGAGGCCGTGACCATCACCTACGACCGCGAACAGGCGCTGGCCCGCGAAGACATGCAGTTCCTCACCTGGGAACATCCCATGGTGCAGGGCGGCATGGACCTGGTGCTGTCCGGATCCATGGGCAACACCGCGGTGGCGCTGATCAAGAACAAGGCGCTCAAGCCGGGCACCGTGCTCCTCGAACTGTTGTTCGTCAGCGAGGTGGTGGCGCCGCGCGCCCTGCAGCTGAGCCGCTTCCTGCCGCCGCTGGCGCTGCGCTGCCTGCTCGACGGCAACGGCAACGACCTGGCGGCCAAGGTGGCCTTCGACACGCTCAACGATCAGCTGGAAAGCGTGCCACGCGCCAGCGCCAACAAGTTCGTCCAGGCCCAGCGTGATGTGCTGGCCACGCAGATCGCCGCCGCCGAGGCCAAGATCAAGCCGCGCCATGTCGAACGCGTCGCCGAAGCCCAGCGCAAGCTCAAGGCAGGGCTGGACGAAGAGCTTGCCCGACTGGTGGCCCTGCAGGCCGTCAACCCGAGCGTGCGTGACAGCGAAATCGAAGCGCTGCGCCAGCAACGCGAGGACGGTCTGGCGGCACTGGAAAAGGCCGCCCTGCGCCTGGAAGCGATACGCGTACTGGTTGCCGGATAAGCTGGCGCGTTCCGGCCCTGACCGGCGGGCTGAGGCCCGCCCCCAGGGCCACGTGCGAAGCTAACCGCGCTCCGCCCGGGCGATGCACCAGTAGGCCGCCATTCGGGTGACCAGCGCCTTCGGCCCCTCGGCGTAGAGCCGCCGGCCAAGGCGCAGCGCTCGTTGCTGCAGCTGCTCGCGGCGCTGCTGGATACAACGCTGCAACTGTTCTCGAGTCTCCGCCGCGCCGAACAGATCGGGCTCGCGCTCCATCAGCTGGGCCATCATCGCCAGGTCATGGTCATCGCCCAGGGCATCGGCGACCTGCTTGAGCTGATCGGCGCGGCTTTCCAGCGCGTCCGGCCAGCACGGCGAAAGCAGCTGGCAGTGATACCAATGATCCTTCACCCGCTTGCGCCACTCGTGCAGCAGCTCGTCCGAAGCATCCCGTTCCGCCCGCGCCAGATCCCGCACGCCGTCGCTGTAGGTGCGGCGCAACCCGTTGGCGAGCAGCCCGAAGCCCTTGCCGGACAGCTTCCAGTGCTGCATTTCCTGGGTCAGCGCACGTAGCTCACCCAGCACTTCGGCCAGCTCCGCGTCGAAATCCGCGTGCACCTCGCCATCCGGCGCGGCGCGCTGCTGCAGTTGCAGGCGAATCTGGCGGAACGCGTCGCTGACGAACAGTGGCTGGTTGGCCCGTGCCAGGGCGTCCCAGCTTTCCAGCATCGCCGCGGCATCGCGGGACTCGGCCAGGCGCCGCCCCACGTCGCGCAGCCGCCGGTTGTCGAGCTTGAAACGTGCACCGAGCGGCTCGCGTACCAGCCGCAACAAGGCTCGCAGTTCCTTGAAGCGCTTACGCGCCTGATGCACCCCTTCCGCGCGCTCATCCGCCTCGACCGTAAGCGCCTGGATCGCCTTGTCGATGCGCTGCAGGGCGGCCTTGCGCACTTCCTTGGCGGCATTGCGAGTAGGTCGGATGCGATAGGCCATCGAATTGCTCTCCATGAAGACGCTCCGCTTGAGCACCGTTAATGGGACCCGCAGCCTGCACCCGACGTTGACCCGTCAGTGTGAAGTTTTTGTGTCAGCGAATGACGTTGCGGCCCGGCTCAACCGTAGCGCTTGCGCGCCTCGATGGCCAACCCGCTGCCGATGCTGCCGAAGCGGTTGCCCTCGACATGGCGCGCCCGCGGCAGCAACCCGGCGACGCTGTCACGCAATGCGGGAATGGCACTGGAACCGCCGGTGAAGAACACCGTGTCGACCTCCTCGGCACGCACCCCGGCATCGGCCAGCAGCTGCTTGATGCTGGCACCGATGCGTTCGAGCAGCGCGGCGATGGCGCTCTCAAAGCCCTGCCGGCTCAGCTCGACCCGCAGATCCGGCTCGATGCGCTGAAAATCGATGGCGAAGCGCTGTTGCTCGGTGAGCTCGATCTTGCCCTGCTCCACCTGCATCGCCAGCCAGTGGCCGGCGCGTTGCTCGATCAGGCGAAACAGCCGGTCGATGCCGGTGGGATCGACGATGTCGTAGCGCATGCTCTGCAGGGCACGCTGCGACGCCGGGGCGTAGACCGCGTTGATGGTGTGCCAGGTGGCGAGGTTGAGGTGGGTGCTGGTGGGCATCGGTGCATCGCTTTTCATCCGGCTGCCATAGCCGAACAGCGGCATCACCCCGTGCAGGCTGAGCTGCTTGTCGAAGTCGGTGCCGCCGATATGCACGCCGCCTGTCGCGAGGATGTCCGCCTGCCGGTCGTCCACCGCACGGCGCTCGGGCGACAGGCGCACCAGCGAGAAGTCGGAGGTACCGCCGCCGATATCCACGATCAGCACGCGCTCCTCGCGCTCGATGCGCGACTCGTAGTCGAAGGCCGCGGCGATCGGCTCGTACTGGAAGGACACCTCGCCGAAGCCGATCTTGCGCGCAGCCCCCGCCAGGGTCTCGGACGCCTCGCGGTCGGCCTGCGGATCATCGTCGACGAAGAACACCGGCCGGCCCAGCACGACCTCCTCGAAAGGTCGGCCCGCCGCGGCTTCTGCCCGCTGTTTGAGGGTGCCGAGAAACAGCCCGAGGATATCCTTGAACGGCATGGCGCTGCCCAACACGGTGGTTTCGCTCTTCAGCAGCTTGGAGCCAAGCAGGCTCTTGAGCGAGCGCATCAGTCGGCCCTCGTAGCCTTCGAGGTACTCGTCCAGCGCCTGGCGACCGTAGACCGGGCGGCGCTCTTCGAGATTGAAGAACACCACCGAGGGCAGCGTCGGCTGGTCACCTTCCAGTGCGATCAGCGGATCGACATCCGGCCGCCACCAGCCGACCGTGGAATTGGAGGTGCCGAAATCGATGCCGCAGGCGCGGGCAGGTGAAGCGTTGAACATGGCGTGGTCCGCGGGTACAGAAAAACGGCCGCGCAGTGTAATGGAGGTAGCACCCGCTTGCAGGCCTATCGTCGGCTGCCGCAGCCAGCGTTCTACCCGCAAAAAAAAATGCCCGGCCATCACTGGTCCGGGCACAAACCCCATGACGCAACGCCCTGTCAGGCAGGCACCGCCTCCGCACCAGGCGCCCCGGCAGTCATTCCGGCCGTCATGCGCTTGGCATCGGCACAGAAGGTCCGTGAGGCCTGGAACAGGAACACCATGGTCAGCAGCAGGGACGCCGGAATCAGGTACATCGCGCCGTGCAGCCCTTCGGCGCGGAACGCCTCGGCCATTTCGCCAGCCCCTGCCGCCAGCATCGCCGCTTCGGCGAAATGGTCCGAGAGCAGCCCCACCACCACCGTGCCCATGCCACCACCGAGCAGGTACAAGCCGGCGAAGAACAGCGCCATGGCCGTGGCCCGCAGGCGCGGCTCGACCACGTCCTGGATCGCGGTGTAGACGCAGGTATAGAAGTTGTAGGAGAACAGCCAGCCGATGCTGAAGACCGCAACGAACAGGCCCACGTCGATCCGCCCGGCGAGCAGCGCGTAGCCGGTCGCGAGCGTGGCGATCAGCATGCTCACCGCGGCGAACATCAGCCGGCCGCGGGCGAAGCGCTGATGGATGCGATCGGCGACCCAGCCGCCCAGGGTCAGGCCGATCAGGCCGGTCAGGCCGACGATCACACCGGTGGCGACCGAGGCATTGACCAGCGAAACCCCGTGATAGCGCATCAGCAACGGCACCATGAAAGCGTTGCAGGCGTAGGTGGCGAAGTTGAATGCCAGCCCGGCCATTACCAGCCACCAGAAGGTGCGGATCGACAGCACCTTGCGGATCGGCTGCTGCACGGGTTCCTGCGAGACCTTGACGGTCTCGGCCGCGCCGCGCGTGGGCTCGCGGATCAGGAAGATGAACACCGCCAGCACCAGCCCGGGCACCGCGGCGATGAAGAAGGGCGCACGCCAGCTGCCGAAGAACTCGACCATGGAACCGATGGTGAAGAAGGCCAGCAGCAGCCCCAGCGGCAGGCCCAGCATGAAGATGCCCATGGCCCGGGCCCGCTTGTGCGCCGGAAACAGGTCGCCGATCAGCGAGTTGGCCGCCGGCGCGTAGCTGGCCTCGCCGATACCGATGCCCATGCGAATCAGCAGGAAGCTCCAGAAGTTCCAGGCCAGCCCGTTGATAGCCGTCAGGCCGCTCCAGGCGGTGAGCCCCCAGCCCATGATCTTGCGCCGCGAGCCGAGGTCGGCCATGCGCCCCAGCGGCAGGCCGGCAATGGCGTAGACGATGGTGAAGGCGGTGCCGATCAGGCCGAGCTGGAAGTCGTTGAGGCTCCACTCCAGCCGGATCGGCTCGGCGATGATGGCCGGGATGGTGCGATCGAAGAAGTTGAACAGATTCGCCAGAAACAGCAGAAACAGCACGCGCCAGGCGTTGGAAGCTTGGGTGGAAGGCTGCATGACGTCGGTCTCGATTGTTCTTATATTCCGGCCGCAGACCAGCCGGGACTCGACAATGACTCTAGAGTCTGTGCCTGCTCCTGTCTCCGAACATCAGCCTCGCTTATGCCGCGCGATGGTTCAGCGGGCGCGCCATTCGGCGAGCCAGCCGAGGCTGGCCTCGCTGCCCTGCTCGCCCGGCTTGTATTCAGCGCCCAGCCAGCCCTGGTAGCCGCTGGCCTGCAGCGCCTGCAGCGCCGCCGGGAAGTCCACCTCGCCGGTACCGGGCGCGCCGCGCCCGGGGCAGTCGGCAAACTGCACATGACCGATGCGCCCGGCCAGCCGGGCGATGCAGTCCGGCAGGTCCAGCCCCTGACGGGCCATATGGTAGAAGTCCAGCTGCGCCATGCAGTTGGGGTGCTCGACCCGCTCCAGCAGCGCACGCAGGTCGGCCGCGCTGTTGATCAGAAATCCCGGCATGTCCAGCGGATTGATCGCCTCGCAGAGCACGCGGATGCCGAGCAGCTCGAAGGCATCGGCGGTCTTCCACAGGTTGCGCTCCAGGGTCTCCAGCGCCAGTTCGCGCTCGACACCCTCGGCCAGGCGCCCCGGCAGCACGTTGACGCAGGCCGGGCGCACCATGAGCGCGTAGTTCAGCGCCTCCTGCAGGGCGGCATCAAAGGCTTCCTGCCGCTCCGGTACCGCCGCCAGCCCGGTGCCGCCCTGCATCAGGTCGCCGGCCGGAAGGTTGATCAGCACCAGCGGCAGGCCGGCGCGCTCGAGCTGGTCCTTCAGCCGGATGGCCGGGACTTCGTAGGGGAACTGGATCTCCACACCATCGAAGCCGGCGACGCGGGCGGCGAGGATGCGCTCGATCAGTGGCAGCTCGGTGAACAGCAGCGAGAGGTTGGCCGCGATCTTCACTGGTCGCCCTCCCGGTACATCTGCACCAGCGTTGCCGGATCGCGTTCCAGGTTGCCCTGGCTGCCGTGCAGGCGCATCAACTGCGCGGCCAGACCGCTCAAGGGCGTCGCCGCCCCCTGCTCACGGGACAGTTTCACTGCGGTGTCGAGATCCTTGAGCAAGGTGCGCACGTGCCATTTCACCGGCTCGAACTCGCTCGCCGCCATCTGCGGAGCGAGGATCTGCAACGGTCTGGAGTCAGCGAAACCGCCCGCCAGTGCCGGCGCCAGCAGGCTGGCATCGACCCCGGCGCGCTCGGCCAGCGCCACCACCTCGGCGATCACCAGGGCATTGCAGGCGACGATCATCTGGTTGCAGACCTTGGTCACCTGCCCGGCGCCCACCTCGCCCATGTGGGTCAGACGCTGGCCGAGGTTCATCAGAATCGGCCGCACCCGCTCGACATCCTCGGCACGGCCGCCGGCCATGATCGCCAGCGTGCCGGCTTCCGCGCCGGCAGTGCCGCCGGAGACCGGTGCATCGACCCAGCGCATGCCACAGCGAAACTCCAGCTCTGCCGCCATATCCCGGGTCGCGGTGGGTTCCAGGCTGGAATGGTCGACCAGCAGCTTGCCGGCCTTGCCGCCCTCGGCGACCCCCCCCTTGCCGAACAGCACCTCGCGCACGGCGGCGGTGTCGGCCAGGCAAAGCAGCACGACATCGGCCTCGGCGCACAGCTCGGCGGGGGTCGCCACGGCCCTGGCGCCCAGATCGACCAGTGGCTGGCATTTCGCCGACGAGCGATTCCACACCACCAGACGATACCCGGCCGCCAGCAGGCGTCGACACATCGGCAGGCCCATCAGGCCGATCCCGGCGAAGGCAATGGTTGGCAGATCGGACATGAGACGGCTCCTTGGTGAACGAATGGCCGATTCTAGCCCCGCCCCGGCGTATCCGGCCATGGCGCGAGGCGCAGCAGCGCTGCCCCATGCGACCGTGCAATGTCACAATGTCATCAAACGCAATCCAGCATATTGCCCGACCAACCGGAACGATCCGCCTTCAAGCGCCTCTGAAGGAGGCCCCGAGGCATCGCCTCGCGCAGACCATCCGCTCATCGCACGTGCTCATCGTGCATCAGAAGACATCGCAGGAAACACGCAATGGATTTAATTCAGATCATCGTCCTGGCCATCGTGCAGGGGCTTACCGAGTTCTTGCCGGTATCGAGCTCCGCTCACCTGATCCTCTTCCCGCACCTGGTGGGCTGGGACGACCAGGGGCTGGCATTCGACGTAGCCGTGCACCTGGGCACGCTCGCCGCCGTGGTCTGGTACTTCCGCCAGGAAGTGTTCGGCATGACCCGCGACTGGTTCGCATCCCTTGCCCGCCGCGAGCGTGTCGGTGACAGCCGGCTGGCCTGGGCCGTCATTCTCGGCACGATCCCGGCGGGCATCGCCGGGCTGCTTTTCAAGGGATTCATCGAGGAACAGATGCGTTCGCCGCTGGTGATCGCCTGGGCAACCATCGGCTTCGGCCTGCTGCTGTGGTGGTCCGACGTGGTCAGCCGGCGTACGCCGCAACCGCGCGATGAGCACAGCCTGAGCTGGAAAGACATTCTGCTGATCGGCTGTGCACAAGCACTGGCACTGATTCCCGGCACCTCGCGCTCAGGCGTCACCATGACGGCCGGCCTGCTGCTGGGGCTGTCGCGCTCCGGCGCGGCGCGCTTCTCGTTTTTGCTGTCGATCCCGATCATCGTGCTTGCCAGCGGCTTGAGCACGCTCGATCTGGTGGAAGGCGAGGTAGCGGTGGACTGGACGGCAATGGGACTGGGGGTGGTACTGTCGGCGATCAGCGCCTACCTGTGCATCCACTTTTTCCTCAAACTGCTGGAGCGTGTCGGCATGTTGCCGTTCGTGATCTATCGCCTGATTCTCGGCGCCGTGCTGCTGGTACTGTTCAGCGGCGTCTGAGTGATCACGCCGCGGCTCGCGCTGAGCGCTTGCCGCGGCGTTTGGCCGGATCGTCTTGCGACGCCCTAGCCTTGTGGCAGATCGATCAGCAGCGGGCCGAGCACGAACGCCGCCAGACGCGCCTGGGTGAACATCTTTTCGCCAAACGCCACGCCAGGATCGTCCTTGGATTCGACCGGCTGCTCCCGAATTCTGGCCACCTCCCTGAAGGAGTGGCCATCCGCCCAAACCATGGTCGACTGACGCTTCTCATCGCACATCACATTCGTTTCCTTCGCCCTGCGGGGTGGCACATTGCTGATATTCGGCCACTACAGAACCCTTAGGTTTGGCGCCTGAAAAAAGTTCGTCGTGTTGCAGGATATTTCGCCAGCGGTCCAGCCAGGGCGATGGCCGGTTTTGAAGTCGTTCAGCTTTTCGCTTGGCTCCCGGTGGCCGCCAGGCTCTATAATCCGCGCGCTTTTTCCGCTATTGAACCGGAGAACCCTCAATGCTGAAGCGCTCCCTGGCAGCCGTCGCCGGCCTTGCCCTGTCCTTGTCCATTGCCACTACCCATGCCGCCGAAACCCTGCGGGTTTCTGCCATTCCTGACGAAGCCCCGACCGAGCTGATCCGCAAGTTCAAGCCGCTGGGCGAATATCTGGAACAGCAGCTGGGCATGCCGGTGAAATTCACCCCGGTGTCGGATTACGCCGCGGTCGTCGAGTCCCTGGCATCCGACCGCCTCGATCTCGCCTGGCTCGGCGGCTTTACCTTCGTGCAGACGCGCCTGAAGACCGGCGATGCGATCCCGCTGGTGCAGCGCGAGCAGGATGAGCAGTTCACCAGCAAGTTCATCACCGCCGATCCCGAGGTCAAGTCGCTGGCCGACCTGAAGGGCAAGACCTTCGCGTTCGGCTCGGTGTCCTCCACCTCCGGCAGCCTGATGCCGCGCTACTTCATGCTCAAGGACGGCATCGAGCCGGAGCAGTACTTCAAGCGCATCGCCTACTCCGGCGCCCATGACGCCACTGCGGCCTGGATCGAAGCCGGCAAGGCCGACGCCGGCGTGCTCAACGCCTCGGTCTGGGACAAGCTGGTCGCGGCCGGCAAGGTCGATACCGCCAAGGTGCGAGTGATCTCCACCACCCCGCCCTACTACGACTACAACTGGACGGTGCGTGGCAACCTCGATCCGGCGCTGGTCGAGAAGATCAAGGCAGCGTTCCTCGCCCTCGATCCGGCCAACCCGGAGCATAAGGCGATCCTCGATCTGCAGGCCGCCAGCCGCTTCATCGAGACCAAGCCGGAGAACTATGCCGGCATCGAGGAAGCCGCGCGCGCAGCCGGCCTGCTCAAGTGACGCCATCGCTGCGTCGCCCATGAACAGCCTGCAAACCGAGCAGATACCGGGCCACGTCGGCATGCAGGGCCCGGCGCTGAAGCTCGCCGGCGTGGACCATACCCACGCCGGCGGCCAGGTGGCGTTGCAGGGCATCGACCTGCAGGTCGCACCCGGCGAGCGCCTTGCCATCATCGGCCCGTCCGGTGCTGGCAAGACCACCCTGCTGCGATTGCTGGCCACGGCGCTCAAGCCTGACGGCGGCGAAGTCGAGCTGCTCGGACAACGTCCCTGGTCGCTCTCCGCCGGAGCTCGCCAACGCCTGCGCACGCGCATCGGCCTGATCCACCAGGCGCCGCCGCTGCCACCTCGGCAACGCGTCATCACCGCGGTGCTGGCCGGTCGTCTCGGCCAGTGGTCGCTGGCGAAAAGCCTGCTCAGCCTGATCTACCCACTGGATCGCCAGGGCGCTGTCGACGCACTCGGTCGCCTGGACCTGGCGGACAAGCTGTACATGCGCTGCGATCAGCTCTCCGGCGGTCAGCTGCAGCGCGTCGGTATCGCCCGCATGCTCTACCAGGGCGCGGACCTGATCCTCGCCGACGAACCCGTTTCGGCAATGGACCCGGTGCTGGCCAGCCACACGCTGGGCCTGCTCAACCGCGAGGCACAGCGGCGCAGCGCCACCCTGCTGGCCAGCCTGCACGCGGTCGAGCTGGCGCTGGAGCACTTCCCGCGCGTCATCGGTGTGCGGGACGGGCGCATCCTGTTCGACAAACCGTCCGCCGAAATCGGCCCGGGCGAGCTGGCTGCGCTGTACGCCAACGAGCAGCTCGAACACACGCCGGCATCGGCACCAGCGCCGCGCGTGCAGCTGAACATTCCACGATGCTGAACCCCGCGCTCGTTCGCCATGACCCTGCCGCCACCTCCCGCCTGCTGCTGACGCTGCTGGCCGTGGCGCTGCTCTGGCCGGGCCTGCGGTTGAGCGAGCTGGACATTGGCGTGCTTTTCGACGGCAGCAACGCCGACACCATGGGCAGCTTCGTTTCGGCCTTCTGGCCGCCGGAGCATGGCGGAGACTTCCTTGCCCTGCTCTGGCAGGCGACGCTGGAAACCCTGGCCATCGCCACCGCCGGCATGACCCTCGCGCTGGCCATCGCCATTCCCTGCGCCCTTCTCGCCACTCGCGCGCTGTCGCTCTCGGCACTCAGCCGAGGCGGCCGCCCGGCCTGGTGGACCCACGCCCTGCGCTGGCCGGTACGCGGCCTGCTGATCGTGCTGCGCAGCATCCCGGAGATCGTCTGGGCGCTGCTGTTCGTTCGCGCCGTTGGCCTCGGCCCGACCGCGGGCGTGCTGGCCATCGCCATCACTTACGCCGGCATGCTGGGCAAGGTCTATGCGGAGATCTTCGAATCGGTCGACCCGTTGCCGGCCCGCGCCCTGCTCGGCAGCGGGGCCTCACGGTTGCAGGCGTTTTTTTACGGCGTGCTGCCACAGGCCACCGGAGAAATGCTGTCCTACAGCGTGTACCGCTGGGAATGCGCGATTCGTGCATCGGTGGTGATGGGCTTCGTTGGCGCTGGCGGGCTGGGTCAGCAGATGGATCTGTCGATGCGCATGTTCGCCGGCGGCGAAGTGGCGAGCATGCTGCTGACCTTCCTGGCGCTGGTGCTGCTGGCGGACCTGCTCAGCCGTCTGCTGCGCTGGAGGTTCGCATGAGGTTGCTGTCGCGCCTGCTCATCCCGCTGGGTCTGCTCGGCGCCGTGATGGCGGCGTTCGCCTTCCTGCAGCTGGACAGCGCCGCGCTGCTCAGCCGCGACGGCCTGACCCAGATGGCTGCCTACGCGTCGGGCTTCATGACCCCGGACCTGTCGGCCAATCATCTGCGGGCGATCGCTCACGGCACGCTGGAAACCCTGGCCATGTCGGCCATTGGCACCCTGCTCGCCGCGCTGCTCGGCCTGCTGCTGGCGCTACCGGCGGCGGGGCGCTTCGGTTTGCTCGCGCAAGCGGCGTCGCGCCTGTTGCTCAATGCACTGCGGGCAATTCCGGAACTGGTGTGGGCGGCACTGATGGTGCTCGCCGCCGGCCTAGGCCCGAATGCCGGGACCCTGGCGCTGGCGCTGCATACTGCCGGTGTGCTGGGCCGCCTGTTCGCCGAGGCGCTGGAGAACACCCCGCCGCAGCCCGCCGACGCCCTGCGCCTGGCCGGCAGCGGCCGGGTCGCCGCGTTCTGCTACGGCACCCTGCCGACTTTGTGGCCGCAGCTGGTGGCCTACACGCTGTATCGCTGGGAGAACAATATCCGCATGGCCAGTGTGCTCGGCTTCGTCGGCGCCGGTGGCCTAGGCCAGATGCTCTACATGAGTCTCAGCCTGTTCCAGGAAGCTCAGGCCTCGACGGTGATCCTCGCCATGCTGGCGATGGTGCTGGCGGTGGACAGCCTGAGCGCCTGGGCGCGGCAGCGCTGGGTGAGAGGCTGAGGGCGGCGCCAGCGTCACGCCCGCCCCGTTTCAGTGCAGCGCCGGCTTCGCTACGCGTTCCTGCACCAGCACCCAGGGCGCCACGACCACGGCCCACAGGTCGGGGTCACGCTCCAGCCAGTCCTGCGCCTGCTCGGCAGGCATCTTCGCCAGTTGCCCGCCGGTCAGCCAGGCGGCCACCTTGGCCTGATCGTCCTCGGCTACCGCCACCGCCACCTCGACCAGATCGGCCTCGCCAGCCACCTGCAGCAACGCGCCGCGGGCGAAGAAAGGCTGCAGTTCCTGCCAGGTGATCGCAGCGGTTTCGCCCAACAGCTTGGCATAAAGAGTGCTTGCGTCGTCGGCCATGGGACTCGTCCGTAACGAAAAAGGCGCCATGATACCCGCGCCCCGATTCCCATCAAACGGTTGAATCTGCCGGCTGTGCAAACGGAGGAGACACTTCTACACTGTGCCGGTACAGTTGCCGGAGCGTTTCGGGATGTTCGCCTCTTAACGGCACTCCGGCCCGCAGGATTCAAACAATAACGATGCAAGTGGAGCACTTATGAAGACCAACCAGCGTCTTTCGAAAATTTTCCTGGCAATGGCACTGACCGGCGCAGCCAGCTACAGCCTGGCCGCCGACACGATCCGCATCGGATTGGCAGGGCCGGTAACCGGGCCGGTGGCGCAGTACGGGGACATGCAGTTCATCGGGGCCGAAATGGCCATCGAGCAGATCAACAAGGCCGGCGGGGTGAACGGCGCGCAACTGCAAGGCGTACGCTACGACGATGCCTGCGATCCGAAACAGGCCGTGGCGGTGGCCAACAAGATCGTCAATGACAACGTCAAGTTCGTCGTTGGCCACCTCTGCTCCAGCTCCACTCAGCCGGCGTCCGATATCTACGAGGACGAAGGCATCCTGATGATCACCGCGGCGTCCACCAGCCCGGACATCACCTCCCGCGGTTACGAGCTGATCTTCCGCACCATCGGCCTGGACAGCCTGCAGGGTCCGACCGCCGGCAACTTCATCGCCGATCACGTCAAGCCGAAGAACGTCGCCGTCATCCACGACAAGCAGCAGTACGGCGAAGGCATCGCCACGGCCGTCAAGCAGACCCTTGAAAGCAAGAACATCAAGGTCGGCCTGTTCGAAGGCATCAATGCCGGTGACAAGGACTTCTCCTCGCTGATCGCCAAGCTCAAGCGCGAAGGCGTCGACTTCGTCTACTACGGCGGCTACCACCCGGAGCTGGGCCTGCTGCTGCGTCAGTCCAAGGAAAAAGGTCTGAACGTGCGCTTCATGGGTCCGGAAGGCGTCGGCAACTCGGAAATCTCCGCCATCGCCGGCCCGGCATCCGAAGGCATGTACGTGACGCTGCCGAAGTCCTTCGACCAGGATCCACGCAACAAGGAACTGGTTGATGCCTTCAAGGCCAAGAAGCAGGACCCGAGCGGCCCGTTCGTGTTCCCCGCCTACGCCGCGGTTCAGGTCATCGCAGAAGGCATCGAGAAGGCTGGCAGCACCGACACCGACAAGGTCGCCGAAGCGCTGCGCAGCAACACCTTCGACACTCCCACCGGCAACCTCGCGTTCGATGAAAAGGGCGACCTGAAGGACTTCAACTTCGTCGTCTACGAATGGCACCAGGACGGCACCAAGACCGAAGCCAAGTAACTTTCATCAGCCTGGCAAAGCCCACACTCGCTTGTGGGCTTTGTTTTAGCGGGCGGCCCTGCCACAAGCACCGGGCCGCCTTGCCATACCTGTAATCCAACGAGCGGCCTGAACAGCAGGCCCGCCTCGAACCGACGCCATGCGTGATCCGCAGGGTGCCGTACCGCAGTGGCGCCGCGCCAGGGTGTGCGGTGTGTTCGAAGTGGGCAGCGCAGCCAGACCGGATGGAATTGCAGGGACTTCGGGAGAGCAGTGATGCCTGAGCTTTACCACTACCTACAACAGCTGATCAACGGGCTGACCGTTGGCAGCACCTACGCGCTGATCGCCATCGGTTACACGATGGTGTACGGCATCATCGGCATGATCAACTTCGCCCACGGCGAGGTGTACATGATCGGCTCGTATGTCGCTTTCATCGCCATTGTCGGCCTGTCCATGATGGGCCTGGATGCCTTGCCTATCCTGATGATCGGCGCCTTCGTCACCGCCATGATCGTCACCAGCGCCTACGGTTACAGCATCGAACGGGTGGCCTACCGCCCGCTACGTGGCAGTAACCGCCTGATCCCGCTGATCTCCGCCATCGGCATGTCTATCTTCCTGCAGAACGTCGTGCTGCTGGCCCAGGACTCCAAGGACAAGGCGATCCCCAACCTGATGCCGGGCAACCTGGTCATCGGCGAAAACACCATGAATGGTGTGGTGATCTCCTACATGCAGATCCTGATCTTCGTGGTCACCTTCGTCGCCATGTACGGCCTCACGCTGTTCATCTCCCGCTCCCGCCTGGGCCGTGCCTGCCGCGCCTGCGCCGAGGACCTGAAGATGGCCAACCTGCTGGGCATCAACACCAACGGCATCATCGCGCTGACCTTCGTCATCGGCGCGGCGCTGGCTGCCATCGCGGCGGTGCTGATCAGCATGCAGTACGGCGTGATCAACCCGCACATCGGCTTCCTCGCCGGCATCAAGGCATTTACTGCCGCAGTGCTCGGCGGCATCGGCAGCATTCCGGGCGCCATGCTCGGCGGCCTGGTGCTGGGCGTCGCCGAAGCCTTCGGTGCCGACATCTTCGGTGATCAGTACAAGGACGTCGTGGCCTTCAGCCTGCTCGTGCTCGTGCTGCTGTTCCGCCCCACCGGCATCCTCGGCCGCCCGGAGGTGGAAAAGGTATGACCGGCAATCTGCGTATCGCTTTCTTCAGCGCCCTGCTGGTCATCGCCGTGGCGGTGCCGGTGTTCGGCCTGAAGCTCACCACCGTCGGTATCCGCGTCGAGGTGCATGGCGCCGAAGCCGGCACATTCTGGATCATCGCCGCCTGCGCGGTGGCCATGTTCGTCTGGCAACTGTTCCGCACGCATCTGGCCGCCGGCTGGGCCGCCAGCCCGAGCCTGCCGAGCGTGCCAGCCGGTGCTGGCAACTTCCTCACCCTGCCCTCGACCCAACGCTGGATCATCCTGGCGCTGGTGCTGGTTGCGCTGGTCTGGCCGTTCTACGGCTCGCGCGGTGCCGTGGACATCGCCACGCTGATCCTGATCTACGTGATGCTCGGCCTCGGCCTGAACATCGTGGTCGGGCTGGCCGGCCTGCTGGACCTGGGTTACGTCGGCTTCTACGCCGTGGGCGCCTACACCTACGCGTTGCTGTCGCACTACTACGGGGTCGGCTTCTGGACCGCGCTGCCAATCGCCGGAGCGATGGCCGCACTGTTCGGCTTCCTGCTCGGTTTCCCGGTACTGCGTCTACGCGGTGACTACCTGGCCATCGTGACGCTGGGGTTCGGCGAGATCATCCGCATCCTGCTGCGTAACATGACCAGCATCACCGGCGGCCCCAACGGCATCAGCGGCATCGACAAGCCAACCTTCTTCGGCCTGTCGTTCGACCGCCGCGCCGCGGAGGGCATGCAGACCTTCCACGAGTACTTCGGCATCGCCTACAACTCGGTGAACAAGGTGATCTTCCTCTACCTGATCGCCCTGCTGCTGGTACTGCTGACCCTGTTCGTGATCAACCGGCTGCTGCGCATGCCGATCGGCCGCGCCTGGGAAGCCCTGCGCGAAGACGAGATCGCCTGCCGCGCACTCGGCATGAACCCCACGGTGATCAAGCTTTCCGCGTTCACCCTCGGCGCCACCTTCGCCGGGTTCGCCGGCAGCTTCTTCGCTGCACGCCAGGGGCTGGTCTCGCCGGAGTCATTCACCTTTATCGAGTCGGCGATCATTCTCGCCATCGTCGTGCTGGGTGGCATGGGCTCGCAGCTCGGCGTGATTCTCGCAGCCATCGTGATGATCCTGCTGCCCGAGCTGATGCGCGAGTTCAGCGAATACCGCATGTTGATGTTCGGCGCCCTGATGGTGCTGATGATGATCTGGCGTCCGCAAGGCCTGCTGCCGATGCAACGCCCGCACCTGGAGCTGAAGCAATGAGCCGCCCGATCCTGGAAGTACGCGGCCTGACCATGCGCTTCGGCGGCCTGCTGGCCGTCAACGAGGTGGCGCTGACCGTACACGACAAGCAGGTGGTTTCGATGATCGGCCCCAACGGCGCCGGCAAGACCACCGTATTCAACTGCCTGACCGGCTTCTACCAGCCGACCGCCGGCGAAATCCTGCTCGACGGCACGCCGATCCACGGCCTGCCCGGCCACAAGATCGCCCGTCAGGGCGTGGTACGCACTTTCCAGAATGTCCGCCTGTTCAAGGACATGACGGCGGTGGAGAACCTGCTGGTAGCGCAACACCGACACCTGAACACCAACTTTCTCGCCGGTCTGCTGAAGACGCCGGCGTTCCGTCAGAGCGAACGCGAGGCCATGGACTTTGCCGCCCACTGGCTGGAACAGGTGAACCTCACCGACATCGCCAACCGCCCGGCGGGCACCCTCGCCTACGGTCAGCAGCGTCGCCTGGAAATCGCCCGCTGCATGATGACGCGTCCGCGCATTCTCATGCTGGACGAGCCGGCGGCCGGCCTGAACCCGAAGGAGACCGAGGACCTCAAGGCGCTGATCGCCCTGCTGCGTGATGAACACGGTATCACCGTGCTGCTGATCGAGCACGACATGAAGCTGGTCATGAGCATTTCCGACCACATCTACGTGATCAACCAGGGCACCCCACTGGCCAACGGCTCGCCCGAGCAGGTGCGCAACAACCCTGACGTGATCAAAGCCTATCTGGGGGAGGCGTGAGCATGCTGACTTTCGAAAACGTCTCAACCTTCTACGGCAAGATCCAGGCCCTGCACGGCATCAACGTGCAGGTACAACAGGGCGAAATCGTCACCCTGATCGGCGCCAACGGTGCCGGCAAATCGACCCTGCTGATGACCCTCTGCGGCACACCGCAGGCGGCCAGCGGCAGCATTCGCTTCCAGGGTGAAGAGCTGGTCGGCCAGCAGACCTGCGACATCATGCGCAAGGCCATCGCCGTGGTGCCCGAGGGTCGGCGGATCTTCTCGCGCCTGACGGTGGAGGAGAATCTCTCCATGGGGGGCTTCTTCACCGGCAAGGCGGACTTCCAGGAGCAGCTGGACAAGGTGCTCGGCCTGTTCCCGCGGCTGAAGGAGCGCTATCAGCAGCGCGGCGGCACCATGTCCGGTGGTGAACAGCAGATGCTCGCCATCGCCCGCGCACTGATGAGCAAGCCCAAGCTGCTGCTGCTCGACGAGCCGTCGCTGGGCCTGGCGCCGATCATCATCCAGCAGATCTTCGAGATCATCGAGCAGTTGCGCGAAGACGGAGTGACCGTGTTCCTGGTCGAGCAGAACGCCAACCAGGCGCTCAAGCTGGCCGATCGCGGCTATGTGCTGGAGAACGGCCATATCGTCATGCAGGGAAGTGGTGAGGACCTGCTGACCGATCCGAAGGTACGCGACGCCTACCTGGGCGGCTGACCCCAACCATGGTCGACGAAAAGCCCTGCCGTCCTGGCGGGGCTTTTTCGTTTTCCGGTCCGGCATGCCGCCAGACGAACCCACACGCTGCGCGTACGGTCGAACAGCCGCTATGCTTGCTCGAATGCCTCTATCCCACTAATGCCAGTCAAGGAGACCTCACGATGCGCCATTGCCTGCTCGGCCTGCTCATGGCTGCCAGCGTCACCGCCAATGCCGCGGTACAGACGCAGGAAATCCCCTACACCGCTGCCGACGGCACCAAGATGATCGGTTACTACGCCTACGACGATGCCATCGAGGGCAAGCGCCCCGGCATCGTGGTGGTGCATGAATGGTGGGGCCTTAACGACTACGCCAAGCAACGCGCCCGCGACCTCGCCGAGCTGGGCTACAGCGCCCTGGCCATCGACATGTATGGCGAGGGCAGGAACACCGAGCACCCCAAGGACGCCATGAGCTTCATGCAGGCCGCACTGAAGGACACCGATGCAGCCAAGGGCCGCTTCAACGCCGGCCTGGATCTGCTCAAGGAGCAGACACAGACGGATACCGACAAGCTGGGTGCGGTCGGCTACTGCTTTGGCGGCAAGGTAGTCCTGGACATGGCGCGCCAGGGCGTGCCGCTGGACGGCGTGGTCAGCTTCCACGGCGCATTGGCCACCGAAACCCGCGCCGCGCCGGGTAGCGTCAAGGCGCGAGTGCTGGTCGAGCACGGCGCCGAAGACAGCATGATCAGCGCCGACGATGTCGCGGCCCTGAACGTCGAGATGGTCAAGGCCGGCGCCGATTACCAGTTCGTCAGCCTGCCGGGGGCCAAGCACGGCTTCACCAATCCGGGCGCCGATGCCCATCAGAAGAACGGCCTCGACGTGGCCTATCAGAAAGCCGCCGACGAGCGCTCCTGGCGTGATATGCAGCGGTTCTTCAAGGACACCTTCGGCCCGTCGACGCCTGCCCGGTCGCAGTGACCGTTCGACGCGCCGCGTTCGATTCGCCCCGGCGGCACGCCTGCCGCCGGGGCTCGTGCTAGCATTGCGCGCACAACTCAGCGTCGAACACGAGTCATGGCCGAACACGATTTCCGCTACACCCTGCTCAACCCCGCCCACACCCTCACCGAATGCCGTGCACTGGCGCCGGGCCGCTACCAGGTCACCGGCAATGGCGGCTCGATTCGCAGCGGCGACGTACTGATCGTCACCCTCAAGGGCAGCCGCGATCTTTCGCAGCGCCTCACCGTCGAGAAAGTGCGCCATCTGATCAACCCGCCCGGACAGTGGATGGCCGTGGCCAGCGGGCCGGTGTTTCACGAACTGGAGATCCTCAACTGGCAGGTTGCCTGTGACAGCTGTGGCAAGCGGCTGGACTTCGAGTTCGCCGTCGACGCCAGGCTCGGCGAGACCGCACGCAAGCCGGCAGCCCAGGCACGCATCGCCGAGCTGGGCTGGTCCGGCCAGGATGGCCAGCACCGTTGCCCCAGTTGCCGGAAGGAGGAACAGCTATGACATTGCGCGTCTTGCCCCTGGTTGCAGCACTCGGCCTGGTCGGTTGCGCAACAGAACCGCTGGAACTGCAACGCGACGTAACCTATATCGCCGAGTGGATTGGCGACGAACCGGTGATCGGCCGCACACCGGTCTCGCTGACCTTGAGCGAAGGGCGTGCCTACGGCAATGCCGGCTGCAACCACTGGTTCGGCAGCTACGAGCTCGATGGCCAGCGGCTGCGCTTCAGCAATCTGGGTAGCACACGAAAGATGTGCGCCGAGGAGATCATGGAACAGGAGCACCAGTTCCTCGACCTGCTCAACCGAGTCGAGCGCTGGGACGTCTCCAACATCGACCAGCTACGCCTCTGGCCAGGCGAAGGTGCCGCGCTGCGCCTCTGGCCGGAACTCGAATAAGCAGCGCCAAATGTGCGCAGACGACGGCGTCTACGCACCGCTTTCAGGCACCGAAAGCCACTCCGCGACGCCATGCGCCGGCGCTTTTCCCCGCTGAATCCGGGAAACAGCCTCCCATACGACCGTCAGCTGGCCTCTGACGCCTCTTCTGCACGATGGCGCCCTCCGGTCTGCGAAACTGGCACAGCCCATGCAATTACCCAGGTATCCAGTTTCGGGGACCTTGGTACAGGCAGGCCGAGAATCCCCTCTTTTATGCCTGCGAGGCCGCTCGAAAGAGCGGCCTCGTGCTTTTCGCCCAAGCGGCGCACGAACGAGGCGCTGTCTCAGAACAGGCGCAGCTGTTCGAAACCGCCACGCAGGTCGATCAACCGCACGCCGACGCCAATCAGGCGCACGGGCCGGGCGCGGCGTGAGAAGGCGGTCGCCAGCAGGTCGGCATAGTCGTCCAGCTCCAGGCCGGCGCCAGCCTGTTCCAGGGTGGTCTGGGTGAAGTCATGAAACTTGAGTTTGACGAATGGCTTGCCCGGGCGATAACCGCTGTCCAACCGGGCCATGCGGGTCGACAGCTGCTGCAGCAGTTCCGGAAGCCGCTCGAGGCAGGCCGCCAAATCAGGCAGATCGCGATCGTAGGTCTGTTCGACGCTCACCGACTGGCGCCGGCTTTCCACCTGCACGGGACGCTCGTCGATTCCCCAGGCCAGCCCCCAAAGCCGCTCGCCAAAGGCACCGAACTCCCGAACGAGCGACAACCTCCCCCACTCGCGCAGATCACTGCAGGTGCGAATGCCCAGGCGGCCCAGTTTTTCCGCGGTGACCCGGCCAACCCCGTGCAAACGCTTGACCTCAAGCGCTTTCACGAACTCCTCGACCTGCGCGGGCGTGACGACGAACAGGCCGTCCGGCTTGTTCCACTCGCTGGCGATTTTGGCGAGAAACTTGTTTGGCGCGACGCCGGCCGACACCGTGATACGCAGCTGCTGCCAGACCCGTCGGCGGATGTCCTCGGCGATACGCGTCGCACTGCCGGCGAAGTGCTCACAGGCGGAGACATCCAGGTAGGCCTCGTCGAGCGATAGCGGCTCTATCTGCTCGGTGTAAGTACGGAAAATTTCATGGATTTCCCGCGACGCTTCGCGGTAGGCCTCCATACGCGGGCGCAGGATCAGCAGGTCGGGGCACAGCTTCAGGGCATGCCCTGACGCCATGGCCGAGCGCACCCCGTAGGCGCGCGCCTCGTAGTTGCAGGTGGCGATGACACCGCGCCGATCCGCCGCGCCGCCGACGGCAATCGGGCGGCGCGCCAGGCTGGGATCGTCGCGCATCTCGATCGCGGCATAGAAGCAGTCGCAATCGATATGGATGATCTTGCGAAGGGCGGTCTGGCTCACGAAACGGGGCACCGGCAAGGAGTGAACGAATCTTCAGCGCAACGGGTCGGTTATTGAGATGGTAAGTCCTTTACCGCCCCGATAACCGGAGGTTCAGATGAAAATCTTGTACGCGAGCGTGATCGTCCTTGGCGGCCTGTTTTCGGCAGCCGCAATGGCCGATCAGGATCAGATGAATACCCAACCGCAAGGCACCAATGTTCAGCAGGAAAAGCACGGCGACAGCCATGTGCGCGACAACGAGGACGGCGCCAAGCAGCGAATGAAGGAAGAAGTGCAGGACGACTGGCGCGAGGATGCGGAAAAGCGCCGCGAGAGCGACGCGATGAAGCCCGAGCAGCGCGGCTAAGCGTCAGGCTTCACAGCTCCAGCGGGTACGGCTGTACGAGCGCCTTGCCATAGCCGTCGACGAATTCCAGCGGCATGCGCTTGGGTTTCCCGCTGGAGAGTTCGATGCAGACGAAAGTGGTCTGCGCGCGCAGCAGCGTCGCACCATCTGCAGGCCTGATCAGCTGGAAGTTTCGCTTCATCTTCAGACGCTGATCGGACTCCGAGATCCAGGTGCCGAGTTGCAGTGCATCACCTTCGTAGGCCGCTGCCAGGTAGTCGATCTCGTGCCGCAGAACGGCCATGGCGCGGTCCAGGCGGTGATAGTCATTGATACCCAGGCCGAGGCTCTGGGAGTGCTGCCAGGCACAGCGTTCGAGCCACGTCACATAGACCGCGTTGTTGGCGTGTCCCAGTTCGTCGATATGTTCCGATGCCACGTGCAGGTCGATGATGAACGCCTGCGGCTGATCCCAGCTCATTCGTCAGATGCCTCGATGGCCGATTGCGATGGCCTATGAAAGCGCAGCGTGGCCGGCGAGTCACGCGCCTTGCGGCTCGCTATGACGGAGCATTCAGCAACCCGTCATTGACCCGGCACTTTCCAGCGCACAAAACAAAAAGGGCCATCTCATGAAAGATGACCCCTTGATGCCCAAAACGGGCAATAAAAATGGCGTCCCCTAGGGGACTCGAACCCCTGTTACCGCCGTGAAAGGGCGGTGTCCTAGGCCACTAGACGAAGGGGACGCTGCCCGGAAACTACAGCTTACTTCCGGCTTGCAGCGCTCTGTTTGGCGCTTCACGCTGCAAGTGGCGCGCATTCTATGGAGGCCTCCGAAGGTCGTCAAGCATAGTTTTAAAAAAATTTTCGCAGCCTCACCGTGCGGCAGCTGGAGCTATCGGCCACATCATCAAGCCACTACACTCAGACGAAAAGCCAGCGGCTCGAGAGGTAGTCAAGTGTCCCCACTAATGATCACGGGATTGATCCTGGCCGGTTTGCTCGTTCTGGTCATCATCGTCTACTCCATACAGATCGTCGAAAAAGGCAATCTGGAAAAGGCCCGCAAGCGCGCCGAGCTGACCGACCGCTGCCGCCGCTGCGCCGATCTTTCTGACGGCCTGCCCGGGCAGATGATGACCCCGGCCCTGAAGCTGTTGCTCACCCGCCTCGAGCTGGCGCTCAGCGAGCGCCTGCAGCCGCTGGACAAGGGCAACGACAAACTGGCAGCCCGCCTTCAGACATTGCGCGCAGACGTGGCGAAGGGTGAGGCGATCGAAGTGCGCAATCCGCCCCGGCAGATCCTCACCGAGGCCCAGGCCAAGGAGAGCCGCTTCATGCTCGAGGATCTCCACGCCCAGATCGTGCGCGCCACCAAGGAAGGCCTCCTGGAACAAGCCGAGGCCAAGCGCTGGGTACAGGATATCCAGCGGATGCTGGCCATCCTGCACATCGAGTTCTTCACCAACCTGGGCAAGCAGGCGTTGCAGCAGAACCAGCCGCAGCGTGCACGCCTGGCCTTCGAACGAGGCGTCCAGCACATTCGACGGCAGCCGGCACCGGCGCCTTACCAGGCTCAACTGAAACAGCTGGAGGCCCTGCTGGAGCATGCCAACGCACTGGTGCTGAAGAACGAGGTGCCCAAGGCCGACGAGTCGAGCGAGCTGGCCGAAGGCATGAAGGCATTCGACGACGACGACCTCTGGAAGAAGAACAACGTCTACTGATCGCATCACCGGCGACAGCTCATAACAAGAACGAATCCACCGCGGAGGACGATGATGTCTGTGACCCTGTACGGCGTGCCCCTCTCCCCCTTCGTCCGCAAGGTACGGCTGTGCCTGCAGGAAAAGGGACTCGACTATCAGCTTGAAACGGTGATGCCCTTCACCCCGCCAGACTGGTACTACGCCATCAACCCGCTGGGACGTATTCCCGCGCTCAAGGATGGTGACTGCACCCTCGCCGACTCCAGCGTGATCTGCCAGTACCTCGAAGAAGCCTATCCCGCCACGCCGCCCCTGTACGGCGACAGCGCCCAGGCGCGCGGCCAAGTGCGCTGGCTCGAGAAATACGCGGACTACGAGCTGGCACCGTTGACCACCTTCACCGTGTTTCGCAACCGAATTCTCAAGCCGACCTCCGGCCAGCCGTGCAACGAAGAGGCGGTGCAGACAGCGATGCAGCAGAAGCTGCCGCCTCATTTCGACTACCTCGAGCAGCAGCTCGGCGACAACGCTTTCTTCGTCTGCGACCGGTTATCCATGGCGGACATCGCCGTGACCTGTCAGCTGATCAACATGAGCCACGGCGGCGAACAGCTCGATGCCCAGCGCTGGCCGGGGCTGGCTGCACACCATGCGCGCATGCTGGCGCGCCCCGCCATCGAAAGCCTGCTGCCGGGCGAGCAACGCATGAATGCCAAGCTGCAGGAGATGGGCAAGGCCGCGACGGTCTAGGGTCGGCCGGCATCGGGCCCGCCGCAACAGCTGCGGCGGGCTCGACAAGCTACCAACGTCAGTTAGCGCCGCGCGTCGAGCAAACGTGCGCCCACCCACTGACGGGCGTACTGATACGCGCAGCGTCCATTGCGATTGCCGCGTCCGGTGGCCCAGCGAATCGCGTCCTTTTCCAGCGCTTCGTCCCAATCCCATTGCAGGCGCGCCTTGCCTGCCAGCGAATCGATCCAGTGGCGCACCACACTGAGGTAGTGCTGCTGGCTGAAGGGATAGAACGACAACCAGAGGCCGAAACGATCGGACAAGGCAATCTTGTCCTCCACCGCCTCGTTCGGATGCAGCTCGCCGTCCACCATCTGCCAGTTCTCGTTGTCGCTCTGGCGCTCCGGCACCAGGTGACGGCGGTTCGACGTGGCATACAGCAGCACGTTCTCCGGCGCACGCTCCAGGGAACCGTCGAGCACGCTCTTGAGCACCCGGTAGTCACCCTCGCCAGCCTCGAAGGACAGGTCGTCGCAGAAAAGCACGAAGGCCTGGCGCTGCCCTGAAAGCAGCTCTACCACGCGCGGCAGATCCGCCAGATGGTCGCGCTCGATCTCGATCAGGCGCAGCCCACGGCCGGCATACTCGGCCAACAGAGCGCGAATCAGCGACGATTTTCCAGTACCACGGGCGCCCCAGAGCAAGACGTGATTGGCGGGCAGGCCATCGACGAACTGCTGGGTATTGGCAGCCAGCAGATCACGCTGTCGGTCGATGCCGATCAGGTCGTCCAGACGCAGATCCAGATTGACCTCAAGCGGCGCCAGATAGCCGCTTCGGCCGTCACGCTGCCAGCGCGCCGCCAGCGTATGCTCCCAATCGATAACGGGCGGCTGCGCGGGCAGCAACGGCTCGATACGCGCCAACAGGCCCTCGGCACGCTGCAGGAAGGCTTTCAACTCGACATCCATGATTGACTCCAAAACAGAAAAAGTCCGGCCGAAGCCGGACCAGACATCAACGCCTGCGAAAGCTATCGATTCCGCGCCGCTCGTGTTTCAGAGCAGCGCCTCGATATCCGCCGCCAGCGCCTGCGGCGCGGTACGCGAGGAATAGCGCCGCACCGTGCGACCCTGATCGGCGATGAGGAACTTGGTGAAATTCCACTTGATCGCCTTGCTGCCCAGCAGGCCGGGCGCGCGCTTATTCAGCTCGATGAACAGCGGATGGGCGTCACCGCCATTGACCTCGACCTTGGCGAACAACGGGAAGGACACGCCGAACCGGCGCTCGCAGAAGGTGGCGATCTGCGCCTCGCTATCCGGCTCCTGTCCGCCGAACTGGTTGCACGGAAAACCGAGCACGACCAGGCCGCGCTCGCCGTAGCGCTGCCAGAGTTCCTCCAATCCCTTGTACTGGGGCGTGAAACCACATTGGCTGGCGGTGTTCACCACGAGCAGCACCTTGGCATCGAAATCGGCGAGCGTCTTGTGCTCGCCGTCGATGGTGACGCAGGGAATATCTAACAGAGGATCGCGCATGCTGGTTCCTTGCGGCTCAGGCTTCGCGGGGCTTCAAGTCGAGCGAGGCCGAATTGATGCAATAGCGCAGACCGGTCGGTTTAGGGCCATCGGGGAACACATGCCCCAGGTGGGCATCGCAGCGAGCGCACCTGACCTCGATCCGGTGCATGCCATGACTGAAGTCATCCAGGCTGGCGATGGCCGTATCGCTTACCGGCTGGAAATAGCTGGGCCAGCCACAGCCGGAGTCGAACTTGGCATCGGCATCGAACAGCGGCGCATCACAGCAGACGCAATGGTAGACGCCCGGCGTCCGGGTGTCGTTGTACTTGCCGGTGAAGGGGCGCTCGGTGGCGCCGAGCCGGCAGATCTGGAACTGCTCATCGGACAGCTCCTCACGCCAGGCGTCGAGCGGTTTTTCCAGCTTGTCCATTGGTAGCCTCCTCGGGGTCTGTTCGCGTTTCGTCCCATGGCCACGACATGGCGCACCGGTTGTTTGGAACGCACACGAAGCGCAACAGCACGCTATATAAAAAAGGCCGATCTGTACCTTTTCCGGTGGTCGGGCCGCACGTATCATGCCTCCCTCTTCGACGCCTAGTCTGGCAGCGGGGTTTCCGACTGCCAAGGCGCCCGGGTTCATGCCAAACGTGACCAGCCATTTCCGGAACTGGCACGTTTTCACTTCGGGACACTCAGGATCATGCAGGTCAGCAAATCGAACAAGCTCGCCAATGTCTGTTACGACATCCGTGGGCCAGTGCTCAAGCACGCCAAACGCCTGGAAGAGGAAGGCCATCGCATCCTCAAGCTGAACATCGGCAACCCGGCGCCGTTCGGTTTCGAAGCTCCGGAGGAAATTCTCCAGGACGTGATCCGCAACCTGCCGACTGCCCAGGGCTACAGCGACTCGAAAGGCCTGTTCAGCGCCCGCAAGGCGATCATGCAGTACTACCAGCAAAAGCAGGTGGAAGGCATCGGCATCGAGGACATCTATCTCGGCAACGGTGTGTCCGAGCTGATCGTGATGTCCATGCAGGCGTTGCTCAACAACGGCGACGAAGTGCTGATCCCCGCTCCGGACTATCCGCTCTGGACGGCCGCCGTGAGCCTGGCCGGCGGCAAGCCGGTGCATTACCTCTGCGACGAACAGGCCAACTGGTGGCCCGACCTGGCCGACATCAAAGCCAAGATCACGCCAAACACCAAGGCGCTGGTCCTGATCAACCCGAACAACCCCACCGGCGCGGTCTATCCGAAGGAAGTCCTGGAAGGCATGGTGGAGCTGGCTCGCCAGCACAAGCTGGTGCTGTTCTCCGACGAGATCTACGACAAGATTCTCTATGACGGCGCGGTGCATATCTCCACCGCCTCGCTGGCGCCGGACGTGCTCTGCCTGACCTTCAACGGCTTGTCCAAGTCCTATCGTGTCGCCGGCTTCCGCTCCGGCTGGGTGGCCATCTCCGGCCCCAAACACAAGGCCCAGAGTTATATCGAAGGCCTGGATATCCTTGCCAACATGCGCCTGTGCGCCAACGTACCGTCGCAGCATGCGATTCAGACGGCACTGGGCGGCTATCAGAGCATCAATGACCTGGTCCTGCCGCCGGGTCGGCTGCTCGAGCAGCGCAACCGCACCTGGGAGCTGCTCAACGACATTCCCGGCATCAGCTGCGTCAAGCCCATGGGCGCGCTGTATGCGTTCCCGCGCATCGATCCGAAGATCTGCCCGATTCACAACGACGAGAAGTTCGTGCTCGACCTGCTGCTTTCCGAGAAACTGCTGATTGTCCAGGGCACGGCATTCAACTGGCCGTGGCCGGATCACTTCCGGGTGGTTACCCTGCCGCGCGTGGATGACCTGGAGCAGGCGATCGGACGCATCGGCAACTTCCTCAAGACCTACCAGCAGTAACCGAATGGATCTGCAGATAGACGACTTCTACAAGGACGCCGCGGGCGGTCTGCTCGCGTTGTATCAGGCGTTTCCACGGAAGATCGCGCTGTATGTGGAAGACCTGATAGGCCGGGAAGAGCCGGACGAGTTCGGCCTGCCCTCCAAACGCCACCAGAGCTGCCTGGGCGCCCTGCTCTGGCTGGCCGACGAAGGCTATCTGCGCTTCGAAAGCACCATCCAGTTCCTCGCACTGGACCAGGCCGTGCTGACCGAGAAGGGCTTCATTCGCCTGACCCGCGCCGTCCCCGGATACCTGGCGGGCGACCGCAGCCTGCCTCCCAGCGTACTGCGCATCCAGGCCAGTCTCGCCCACCAGCTTCGCGACGCACTGAAAAGCGGTCACAGCGAGCGCATCGCCCATCTTGCCCGCTTGCTGTTCGAAAACGACACCGGCTCGCCGCTGCACTCCAGCCTTGGCGCACAAGCGACATAGCTTGAAATAGTCGCTCGGTTGAATAGCTCAAGGGCGCACCTTATATAGCCTATCGTTCTTCAAATCCTACCCTGGAGTCTGCCGCAACATGATGCGCATTTTCTTGTTCCTGGCCACCAACCTTGCGGTCCTGGTCATCGCCAGCATCACCCTGAAGCTGCTCGGGGTCGATCGCTACACCGGCCAGAACTATGGCAGCCTGCTGGTCTTCTGTGCGGTGTTCGGCTTTGCGGGATCGCTGATTTCGCTGTTCATCTCCAAGTGGATGGCGAAGATGAGCACACGCACGGAGATCATCAGCCAGCCGCGCACCCGCCATGAGCAGTGGCTGCTGCAGACCGTCGAGCAACTGTCGCGCGAAGCCGGTATCAAGATGCCCGAGGTCGGTATCTTCCCGGCCTACGAGGCCAACGCCTTCGCCACCGGATGGAATCGCAACGACGCGCTGGTAGCCGTCAGCCAGGGCCTGCTCGAACGTTTCTCCCCGGATGAAGTGCGCGCGGTGCTGGCGCATGAAATCGGCCACGTGGCCAATGGCGACATGGTCACCCTGGCGCTGATCCAGGGCGTTGTGAACACCTTCGTCATGTTCTTCGCACGAATCTTCGGCAACTTCGTCGACAAGGCGATCCTCAAGAACGAGGACGGCCATGGCATCGGCTACTTCGTCGCGACGATCTTCGCCGAACTGGTACTGGGCATCCTTGCCAGCATCATCGTCATGTGGTTCTCGCGCAAGCGTGAATACCGCGCCGACGAAGCCGGCGCGCAACTGGCCGGCACCGGCGCCATGATCGGCGCCCTGCAGCGTCTGCGGGCCGAACAGGGCCTGCCGGTGCACATGCCCGATTCGCTCAAGGCGTTCGGCATCAACGGCTCGCTCAAGCACGGCATGGCCGGCCTGTTCATGACCCATCCCTCTCTGGAGGATCGCATCGAAGCCCTGCGTCAGCGTGGCTGAGATCGACCGAGTGGTACCGGGGCGACGCAAGTCGCCCTTTTCGTTTGTCTATGCAGATTCAACTCCGCATAGAAGGAATCGCCATGCGTCGCCTCATCTTCGTCTGCTGCGCCCTGCTCGCCCTCGTTGGCTGCCAGAGTGCCTATTACTCCGCAATGGAAAAAGCCGGCATCCACAAGCGTGACATCCTGGTCGACCGGGTGGAGGACGCACGCGACTCGCAGCAAGCCGCCAAGGAGCAGTTCAAGGATGCGTTGGAACGCTATCGCAGCGTGGTCGAGGTGAAGGGCGGCGACCTGGAGAAGCGCTATGACGCACTGAACCGACAGTACGAGGCGAGCGTCGCCAGCGCCCGGGATGTGCGGGCCCGCATCGACGCGGTGGAAGACGTCGCCAATGCGCTGTTCAAGGAATGGGAGAGCGAACTGAAGCAGTACAGCAATGCCAGCCTGAAGGCTGCCAGTGCGAAGGAGCTGAGCCGTACCCGCGCCGAATACCGGACGCTGCTGCAACGCATGAAGGCAGCCGAAAAACGCATCGAGCCGGTGCTCAGCGTACTGCGCGATCAGGTGCTGTTTCTCAAGCACAACCTCAATGCCCGCGCGATCAGCGCCCTGCATGGCGAGTACCGCACGCTGCAAGGCAATGTCGACCAGTTGATGGCGGACATGCAGCGCGCCATCGACGAGGCCGACACCTTTATCCGCAGACTCCAGGCGGACAGCTGAGCGCAGCGAGCGGCAACGGCGGTCAATCCCGCCGTTGCAGCCGGTAAAACTGTTCTTGCAGGCGCTGCAGCCCACGCTCACGCATCTTCGGATTGCGCTCCAGCACTTCTTTGGCCTCCAGCTGCTGCACGTCCCACGCGCCGTCGTACAACGTGCTCACTTCCGCCCGGCTGACAGCGAACGGCGGGCCATCCATTTCCGCCTGGTCGTAATCGAGCGTAACCAGCAATTGCTGGCAGCCGGCCGGCAGAATGTTCGTCAGCAACGCGGCGTAGCGCTGGCGCATCGCCGGCGGCAGCGCAATCAGCGCGGCGCGATCGTAAACGCCCCGGCAGTCGGCAACGTCTTGCGCCGCCAGCGCAAAGAAATCGCCACAACGGATCTCAAGCCTGCCGGATCGATAGACTTTGAATGCGCCGACCTGCGAAATCTCCGCCTCCAGACCTTGCTCGGCGAAAAACGCCTCGACAGCTTTCTGGCTCAGCTCCACCCCCAGTACGCGATGGCCCTGCCCTGCGAGCCAGGCCAGGTCCAGGCTCTTGCCACACAGCGGCACCAGCACAGCTGCTTCCTCGGGCAAAGCCAGCCGCGGCCAGTGACGGCGCAAGCCGGGATGGACGTCTTCGAGGTGAAAACCGATTTCGTTGCGAGCCCAACGTTCTTGCCAGAAGTTCTGGTGCACCTGCGCGCCTCCGCTGCATGAAAGCCGCAGCTTAGCAGAGCCATTGCGACCCCGGCTCAGCTGGCGTAGAGCAACGCTTCCACATCGACCCCGGCGTCGCGCATCTGTGCCAGCTTGTAGCGCAAGGTTCGCGCACTGATGCCCAGCCGGTCGGCGGTCTCCTTGCGACGCCCGCGTTCGGCGCGCAGCGTGTCGATGATCAACTGGAATTCGCGCCGCCGCAGATCATCACCCAAAGCGGAACCGACTTCGCCATCAGCGGCAGAGGCCTCGCTCGGCAGTGGCGCTGGATTACTGGCAAGCGGCGCACCGACAGCACCAGCAGAGCCGAGCAGGCAGAGATCTTCGGGCTGAATGACACCACCCTGCTGAAGGATCAGCGCACGCTGAATGGCATTGTCCAGTTCACGCACGTTACCCGGCCAGCCGTGTCCGAGCAGGCAGCGTTGCGCCGCCGACGACAACCGAGCCGGTACCTGTCGCATCTTTCGGGCATGGCCCGCCAGCAGGCGCTCGGCCAGCGGCAGGATATCGGCCGGACGCTCGCGCAGCGGCGGCCAGGCCAGGGGAAAAACGGACAATCGATAGAACAGGTCTTCGCGGAAGCGCCCGGCGGCCACCTCAGCGGCCAGATCGCGGTTGGTGGTCGCAAGCACCCGGATATCCAGGGCAATCGACCTTCGCCCGCCAACCCGCTCCACCTCGCGCTCCTGCAGCACCCGCAACAGCTTGGCCTGCAGCGCGAGCGGCATCTCGGAAATCTCGTCGAGCAGCAGCGTACCGCCATCGGCCTGCTCGAACTTGCCAGGCTGACTGGCGATGGCCCCGGTGAAGGCGCCCTTTTCGTGGCCGAACAGCGTCGCCTCGAGCATGTTGTCCGGAATAGCGGCGCAGTTGATGGCGATGAACGGCTTTGCACCACGCGGCGAGCGCTGGTGGATGTAACGTGCCAGCACTTCCTTGCCGGTACCCGACTCGCCGGAAATGAGCACCGTCGAGTCGCTTTGCGCCACGCGCGCAGCAAGATCCAGCAGCCGCTGGCTGGACGGCTCGCAGGCGATCGGACCCTGTGCCTCCACCGGACCGAGGGCGCCGTTGACGTGGCGACCCAGCAGTTCGAGCAGTGTGCCGGGCTCGAAGGGCTTGACGAGGTAATCGACCGCCCCCTGACGCATCGCCTCCACCGCCTTCGCCACGGCGCCAAAGGCCGTCATCAGCAGCACCGGAATCTGCGGATAACGTTTGCGAATCGAGGCGAGCAGCTCATGGCCATCCATACCCGGCATGTTCACGTCGCTGATGACCAGACCAAAGGGCTCCTGCTCCAGTGCGATGAGTGCGGCTTCGCCGCAGTCGACGGCTCGATGTGCATAGCCGCCCAGTTCGAGCGTGATACCCAGTGCTTCTCGCAGGGATGGATCATCTTCGACCAGCAGTACTTTCGCAGCCATCAGCTCACACGACCTTCTGAACGATAGGAATCAACGGCAACGCAACGATGACGCAAGTGCCGCGACCTGGCCGGGAACGCAGGCGCAGCTCGCCTTGATGGGCACGGGCGACAGCCTTCGCGACCGCAAGCCCGAGGCCGGTTCCATTGTCCCGGGTAGTGAAGAACGGCTCGCCCAACCGCCCCAGGATGCCAGCCTCTATGCCGCGGCCGTTATCGCTGATGCACAGGTGCAGCGTGGCATCACGCCGATACAGATGAATCTTCAAACGACATGCGCCACTGCAGGCCTGCAAGGCGTTCTGGACAAGGTTGAGCAGTGCGCCGACCAGTGTGTCGCGGTTGCAAAGAAGCTCGCCGCCTTGCGCATCGTTCTGCCAGCGCACAGCGACATCTCCCAGTTTCGGCTCCGCCGCCGCGCGAAGAGCGGACAGCAGCTCGGCCGGGGTCACGCGGTCGTTCAGCGGCAGATCGCCCCGGGCGAACACCAGCATGTCGCGAACCTGGTGCTCCAGCTCGTGCAGGCGCGCTTTCAGACTGCCGGCGAAACGTTGCTGCTGTTGCTCGCTCAAGCCACCTTGCTCAAGGTGGCTTGCATACAGCAGCGCGGTGGAAAGCGGTGTGCGAATCTGATGGGCTAGCGATGCCACCATTCGCCCCAGGGACGACAAGCGCTCATGGCGCGCCAACTGATCCTGCAGACGCCGGGTTTCGGTAAGGTCGGTCAACAGCACCAACTGGCCGGGCTCGCCGCTGAGGGAACGAGTGGCGATCGACAGACGGCGTCCGTTGCGCAGGGAAATCTCATGCCCATCATCCTTGCGCGGGGCGAAACTGCGGACGATGACGTCGCGCCAGTTGACACCCACCAGGGGCTCACCCAGAAGCTCCAAGGCTACAGGATTGGCGTCGCGCACCACCCCTTGGCCATCGATGACGATCACGCCGCCCGGAAGCAGGTCAAGCACGTTTCGCAGTCGTTGAGCGAGCCGCTCCTTCTCCTCGAGCTCGTGGCGACGCTGCGCCCCCGCCTCGGCGAGCTGGTCCCGGAGCTCAGCGACATGTGCCTGCAGAAGCCCCTCGGACTCGCCCAGCTGTCCGGCAAGCTCTCGAAAACGTTCGAGCGAGCCTGTGAGGTCCACCGCATCGGTGGGCTCAAAGGACGCTATGGACGGCCTGGTGACGAAATTCACTGATTCGCTTGCGCCTGTCAAAAGATGGTCGGTGAAGTGAAACCAGCAAGGTTCATGCCCGGCGGCGTTATCCGCTGATGCGTCCCAGAAACGCAAAAGGCCACCCGAAGGTGGCCTTTGTCATGCACGAATACTACTCGCCCAGTTCGTCGTCGCGGCGGTTCATTCCGTATTTACGCATTTTCTCCACCAGTGTGGTCCGCCGGATGCGCAGCCGCTCCGCGGCACGGGCAACCACACCACCGGCGTCTTCGAGCGCCTGATGGATCAGCCCCTGCTCAAGGTTGCCGAGGTACTCCTTCAGGTCCAGCCCCTCGACAGGGAGCATGGCCTGCGCCTCAGGCACCACCATCGGCGCGCTGATGGCGGCACGCTCTTCCATCTCGTCATGCAGACTGGTTGCGTACTGCTCGTCGTCATCATCAACGTGCCGGAACTTCTTCGGCAGCTCCATTACACCGATCACGCCGTAAGGATGCATGATCGCCATGCGTTCGACGAGGTTGGCCAATTCGCGAACGTTACCTGGCCAGTCGTGCCGGCAGAGCGACATGATGGCAGCCGAGTTGAACCTGATGGAGCCGCGCTTCTCGTGCTCCATGCGCGAGATCAGCTCGTTCATCAGCAGTGGGATGTCTTCCACACGCTCGCGCAGCGGCGCCATTTCGATCGGGAAGACGTTCAGGCGATAGTAGAGGTCCTCACGGAAGGTCCCCTCTTCGATCATCTTTTCCAGATCCTTGTGGGTCGCGGCAATGATCCGAACATCGGCATTCTGCGTGCGGTTGCTGCCGACGCGCTCGAATGTGCGCTCCTGCAGTACACGAAGAAGCTTGACCTGCATGGGTAACGGCATGTCGCCGATTTCGTCGAGGAACAGCGTACCGCCCTCGGCCAGCTCGAAGCGCCCTGCCCGCGCGGTGATCGCGCCGGTAAAGGCGCCTTTTTCGTGTCCGAACAGTTCGCTTTCCAGCAATTCTGCCGGGATAGCACCGCAATTGACTGGAACGAACGGCCCCTGGCGCCGCTTGGAATGGTAGTGCAGGTTACGCGCGACCACCTCCTTGCCGGTACCGGATTCGCCGAGGATCAGCACGCTGGCCTCCGTATCAGCGACCTGCTCCATCATCTGACGGACATGCTGCACCGCTCGGCTTGTGCCAACCAGGCTGCGGAAAAGATTGGGTTCGCGCTGCCGGCCGCGCGTCTTGGACTCGTACATTTCACGGTAGATCTGCGCGCGGTGCAGCGAGTCGAGCAGCTTGTTGTAGCTGGGCGGCATTTCCAGGCTGGTGAGGACCCGGCGTCGAATCTCCTCGGGCCAGTCGGCCGGTGCCGGCTCGCCAATCAGCATCAACGGGACGTTCTCATCCCATTTGCTCATCTGCTTGATCAGCTCGATGGCGCCACCCCTGGTGGTCACATCCCCCAGCATGACGCCATTCACGACTCGACTGGACTCGAGGCCGGCGACAGCGTCCTGCCATTCACTGCTGGAGCAAGCCAGATGATCCTCACTGAGAAAATTCAGAATGACCGTCAAATCCCGCCGACGGTCACGATCATCATCTATCAACAAAATCTTGGTTTCACGCCACATCTTGTTTATAGGGCTCTTTAGAGGCTGAAAGAAAGCCTGCGCTCGCATCCATGGAAATAAAGGCGATCACACTTCATGGCAGATGAAACGTAGATTAATGAAAAAATGAACTGAGTCAAATTTATGGCGTGAATTAACGACCAAAGAACGAGCCGAAAATCAGAGTGTTGTGAAACGCCCGGCAGCTCAACCCGTCAGTTGCGCGCAAGATTGTGGACAAGATAGGGATTTACCAAGCAGTACGCGTCAAACAGATGACCGCCAGTGCGGCACTGGCGACATAATGCCACATACTTTGTAATGATAAAAAGCGAGAGGTCGTGACTGGCCCATGGTGAGCCGAGGACGGTCGGGAACGGTGCACACAAGCATGTTGCGTTCGGCATTCAACCGAACAGCTGGTAGACCTTGGCGCGCTGCTGCGACTGATTGAGCTGACGCAGTTCGCCTGCCACCCGGGCCTGTTCGATCTGGCAGGTCATGACCAGTTCGCGATAGAGATCGAGCAGCTCCTGCAAACGTTGCCGGACAGCTCCATCATCACGCTGATGTTCGCGCATCGCCTCATCGACAGCGCTGCGGCACTCGCGGTCGAGCATGCCGATGGCCGACCAATCCTGCTGCGTCAGCGCGTCGCGCAGTGCGGTGCCGGTTTCTTCTAGGCGCTTGACGGAAGCATTCATGTTCGACTCCGGGGCCTGAGCCCGATGCGGCGGTCTTGCCGAGCCAGCGGATACGTTGCAAAGCAACGGTGCTGAAACCTTATCGGCAATCGACGCTCAGCCTTTAGACCGAACGGCAAAAAGACTGCCTTGGCGTGCAGCTCAGTAGCGTTCGCGCAACCCCGGCGGCACGCTGGGCGGTGCAACCGGTTCCCAAGGGCCATCCGGGCGCGCCGCGCAGAACCAGTCGCCATCCCAGCGATAGTAAAGGCGCTCGCGATAGTACAGCTCGCGCCCCTCCACCACATAGACACCCAGGCGATTGTCCCAATGAGCCGCCACGTGCGGCGGCGGCGCGTAGCGCGGATGGCTTCTCTGCGTGGCTGGAGCCCTGGGTGCCGGTGGCGCCTTGATAGGCGGTGGCGCGATGACCGGACCGGAGGGCTCCGGTGCCCGCGGAACCGGTGCAGGTGCTGGTGCCTGCGGTGCGGAATCGTACGGATTCCCAGCACAGGCGCCGAGCAACAGCGTCAAACCAATCAGCGCGGCCCGCAGAACAATGCGCGCGGGAGCAAGCGGGTTCGCTGATGGCTTCAGGTTCATCTCCACCTCTACTGGGATCAGGGCGCCTCGGCGCGATCAATCGTCAACCGCACGGCGTTTTTATCACCGCGAGTCTCGAGCGCCTCGCTTTGACCCATCCACTCACCCTTTGTTGCGTCACCCGTACGAGAAACCCGCGCCATCACCGTTACCTGCTCGACGCTGGAGATCTTGAGGGACGGCACCATCGCATCGGCGTCGCTCAGGGTGACGGTCGCCGGAAGATCACCGACCGTCAGGCGCTTGGCCGCCAGCGGAACCGGCGGTCCGTTCACTGCCCGGGCAAAAACGAAAACACTGTCCTCGGGCGATACCGTTTCCGCCACCTTCGGATCCAGCTGCACCTGGATTTGCAGCGCAGCGGCCTGCGTGCTCGCCGCAGCCGGAGCCTCGCCTGCTGCAGCGTTGCCGGAACCGCCGTCGACCTGCTGCCTGGCGCGTTCGATGCCGCCGCGGATGGCTTCGCGAGAAGGATCGTTCTCGGGCAACGCAGCCACCAGCTGCTCCCAGAAGCGCACGGCATCCTGATAGCGACCTTCCTCGTATGCCGCGATACCGAGCAGGCCGAGACTGGTCAGTTCCTGCGGATCGGCCTGCAGCGCCTCCTCGGTAAGCGCCTGCAGCTGTTCCGACCACTGCCGATCGCCGGCGAAGTATTGCGCCTGAGCCCACTGGCCAAGCAGTTCGGGCTGGCGTCCGGCAAGCTCTACCACGCGCGCGAATGCCTTGGCCGCATCGGCCGGGCGCTCCTGATTCATGTAGGTGCGCCCGAGGAAGTACCAGGCTTCGGCCGAGTCGGGCTGCTCCTTCACGGCCTGCTCGAGATGTGCCGTCATTTCTTCGACGGTGCGTGGCTGCTCCGAGAACTGACGAGCCATCTGCACCTTGTCGCTGGCACCCCAGTGCATATACAGCCCATAGCCCACCAGGGGCACCAGCACGGCTGCGATAAGCGGCACGCTACGACCCAACTTGGCGATTTTGGGGCTGTCGCTGTTTTCGGTGTCTTCCAACAACTCGCGTGCCGCGTCCGCGCGCCCCGCCTCGAGCTGGGCATCGCTCAGTGTTCCCGCCGCGTGCTGGGCGGTGAGTTCAGCCAGGCGCTCCTCGTAGAGCGCAACGTTGAGCGCCGTACGGTCTTCTTCGGCCTGGGCACGACGACCACGCAGGATGGGGAGCAGCAGGAAGGCCAGCGCCACCAGCAGCAGAGCGCTGGCGGCTATCCAGAAATCGGTCATGAGTCTTTTTTATCCAGCAGCTTGGCGAGACGCTCGCGCTCGGTCTCGGAAAGGGTGTTCGATGCAGGCGCCTTCTCGACGCGGCGGCGACGTACCAGGATCACGGCCAGAACACCGAAGCCCAGCACCAGCAATCCCGCCGGGCCGTACCAGAGCAGCAGGGTCTTCGCATTTACCGGCGGGTTGTAACGAACGAAGTCGCCATAACGGTCCACCAGGTAATCGACGATCTGGTCGTTGCTCTGCCCCTCCTCCAGCATGCGGAAGATTTCCTGGCGCAGATCCATCGCGATGGGCGCGTTGGAATCGGCGATGTTCTGATTCTGGCACTTCGGACAACGCAGCTCTTCGGTCAACGTCCGGTAGCGCTCGCGTTCGGCCTCATCGCGAAACTCGTAGGTGTCGATCGCTGCCTGGGCCGTGGAAACCAGGAACAGCCCCAGCAGCGCAGCGTGGATCAATCGTTTCATTCGTCCACCAACTCCTGATAGAGCGCTGCGAGCTGCTCGCGCCAGACACGATCATCGATCACGCCGACGAACTTGTGACGGATGACGCCTTGCTTGTCGACCAGGAAGGTCTCGGGGGCGCCGTATACGCCCAGGTCCAGGCCCAGGCTGCCGCGCTCGTCACGAATGTTCAGCTGGTAGGGATCGTGAAATTCCTTCAGCCATTTCTGCGCCGCTGCGTTGTCATCCTTGTAGTTGACGCCATGGATGACCACGCCCTGCGCGGCCAAGCGATTGAGTACCGGGTGTTCGACCTTGCAGGCGACACACCAGGTTGCCCACACGTTGACCAGTGCGGGTTTGCCCTTGAGATCTGCGTCGGTGATCAGGCGCTGCTCATCTTCCACCGAGGGCAGCGAGAACGCGGGCAGCGGCTTGCCGATCAGCGCCGAAGGCAGCTCGGACGGATCGAGAAAAAGCCCCCGGTAGAGAAACACTGCCACCACCAGAAAGATCGCCAGTGGCAGCAACATCAGCAGTCTTTTCACATCAGGCTCCTTGCGCCGCCATACCCAATGCTTCGCGCACGCGGGTCTTTACCTTGACACGATAACGACGATCACTGGCGGCCAGGGCACCGCCCAGACCCATCATCAGCGCACCCAACCAGATCCAGCGCACGAACGGCTTGATATGCACGCGCACCGCCCAAGCACCGTCGCCCAGCGGCTCGCCGAGGGCCACATAGAGGTCGCGAGTGAAGCCGGCGTCGATGCCCGCCTCGGTCATCGGCATCTGCTGCACGGTGTACAGGCGCTTCTCCGGATGCAGGGTGGCGATCTGCTTGTCACCGTCGAAAACCCGGATGGTGGCCTTGTCCGAGGTGAAGTTCGGCCCCTCATGGTGCACCGCCCCCTCGAAGACGAACTCGTAACCACCCAGCGACAGCGACTCGCCCGGCGCCAGGCGCAGGTCACGCTCGGAGCTCTGATGGCTGGTCAACACCACACCGATCGCACAGACAGCGAGGCCCAGGTGCGCCAGGTGCATGCCCCAATAACTCGGTGCAAGGCTCCGTGCCCCCTTCAACAGGCCCTTGTGGCGGGTCTTGTCGAGCAGATCGCGGACGCTGGCGATGACCACCCATGCCGCCAGCAGGGATACCGCGAGCACGGCCCAGTTGAAGTCACCGAACAGCAGCGAGCCGAGCCCGCCGAGTACCACGCTGGTAATCAGCACCGGCGTGAGCATGCCGAGCAACCACTTCACCGGCGTGTCCTTCCAGCGCACCATGATCCCGACACCCAGCGTAAGCATCAGCGCGGCCATCAACGGCACGAACATGGCATTGAAGTACGGCGGCCCCACCGACAGCTTGGCACCAGACAGGGCATCCAGCAGCAGCGGATACAGCGTACCCAGCAGGATCATCGCGGTCGCCACGACGAGCAGCAGGTTGTTGACCAGCAGCAGGGTTTCGCGCGACCAGAGGCCGAAGCCGACCTGACTCTTGACCACCGGCGCGCGCAGCGCGAACAGGGTCAGCGAGCCACCGACCACCATCAGCAGGAACACCAGGATGAACACGCCGCGCTCGGGATCGGTAGCGAAGGCGTGAACGGAAGTGAGTACACCGGAGCGGACGAGGAAGGTGCCGAGCAGGCTCAACGAGAAGGCCGCGATCGCCAGCAGCACCGTCCAGCTCTTGAAGACGCCGCGTTTTTCCGTGACGGCCAGCGAGTGGATCAACGCGGTACCGACCAGCCAGGGCATGAACGAGGCATTTTCCACCGGGTCCCAGAACCACCAGCCACCCCAGCCGAGCTCGTAATAGGCCCACCAGGAACCCAGCGCGATGCCCAGACCGAGGAACGCCCAGGCCACCAGCGTCCATGGACGGGACCAGCGCGCCCAGGCGGCATCCAGACGCCCGCCGAGCAGCGCGGCGATAGCGAAGGCGAAGGCAACCGAGAAACCGACGTACCCCATGTAGAGCATCGGGGGATGCACGATCAGACCGAAGTCCTGCAGTAGCGGGTTGAGGTCCCGGCCATCCATCGGCACCTGCGGCAGCAACCGCTCGAACGGATTGGAGGTGACGATCAGGAACAGCAGGAAACCGATACTGATCAGGCCCATCACACCGAGCACGCGCGCCAACATGTCTTCCGGCAGCTGACGGGAGAAGATCGCCACCGCGAAGGTCCAGCCGGCGAGAATGAAGGCCCACAGCAGCAGCGAACCTTCGTGGGCACCCCACACGGCACTGAACTTGTAGTACCAGGGCAAGGCGCTGTTGGAGTTGTGCGCCACATAGGCGACGGAGAAATCGTCGACCATGAAGGCGTAGGTCAGGCAGGCAAAGGAGAAACCGAGAAACGCGAACTGTCCCCAGGCCGCCGGCTGCGCCAGGCCCATCCATTGCCGGTCACCGCGCCAGGCACCGATCAGCGGCAGCGTGGCCTGGACCACGGCCAGGCACAGGGCCAGAATCATTGCCAGATGGCCGAGCTCCGGAATCATTTCGCGTACTCCTGCTTGCCGCCCTCGTAATGCTTCATCATGCCGCTCTTCTCCAGCGCCTGGGTCACTTCCGGCGGCATGTAGTTCTCATCGTGCTTGGCCAGGACCTCGTCGGCGACCAGCACGCCGTCGGCGTTGACCCGGCCCAGTGCGACGATACCCTGCCCTTCACGGAACAGATCCGGGAGGATGCCTTGATAGGTGATGGTGATCGCCTGGGCGCCATCGGTGACACGGAAGGCGACGCTGAGCGAATCGTTGGTGCGCTTGACCGAACCCTCTTCCACCAGCCCGCCTGCGCGGATTCGGGTGCCCTCCGGCGCTTCGCCGGCAGCGATCTGGGACGGCGTGTAGAACAGGTTGATGTTCTGCTGCAGGGCGGACAACGCCAGCGCCACGGCGATACCGACACCGGCGAGAATCGCCAGGACGATGAAAAGACGCTTCTTGCGCACCGGATTCACTTCGACTCCTCCCGGCGCAAACGACGCGCCTCATCTTGCAGGTAACGCCGACGCGCCAGTACGGGCAGCGCAACGTTGAGAATCAGCACCGCCAGGCTGATGCCGTATGCGGTCCAGACGTACACGCCATGATTGCCCATGGCGATGAAATCGGCGAAGGATGAAAAGTTCACGAGTTATTTCCCACCAGAGCCTTGACCTCGTTCTTCACCCAGCTTGCACGCGACTCGCGGCGCAGCACTTCCAAGCGCATGCGCATCAGCAGCACCGCGGTGAAGAAGCAATAGAAGCCGATCACCATCACCAGCAGCGGCAGCCACATCTCCATCGGCATGGCCGGTTTCTCGGTCACCTTGAAGGTCGCTGGCTGGTGCAGCGTGTTCCACCACTCCACCGAGTACTTGATGATCGGGATATTCACTACGCCGACGATCGCCAGCACCGCACAGGCCTTGGCCGCGCTGTCACGGTTACTGATTGCCTGGCCCAGCGCAATGATGCCGAAGTACAGGAACAGTAGGATCAGCATCGAGGTCAGCCGCGCGTCCCACACCCACCAGGCGCCCCAGGTCGGTTTGCCCCAGACCGCGCCGGTGAGCAGTGCGATGAAAGTCATCCACGCGCCGATCGGCGCCGCCTGCTGCAGCGCAACGTCAGCCAGCTTCATCTTCCAGACCAGTCCCACCACGCCGGCGACGGCGAGCATCACGTAGATGGACTGGGCCAGGAATGCGGCGGGGACATGAATGTAGATGATCCGGAAGCTGTTGCCCTGCTGGTAGTCCTCGGGAGCGAACGCCAGGCCCCAGACCACGCCGACGCTGACCAGCAACACGGCTGCCCAGGCCAGCCAGGGCAACCAACGCCCGCTGATCTCGTAGAACCACTTCGGTGAGCCCAGCTTGTGAAACCATGTCCAGTTCATCGGATGACTCGTCGTCCAGCGAGGCCCTGATGGATCAGGCCTCGAAATTCGTTACATCGACCGGCACATGCCGGCCATCTGGTATCGCTATTCGCCGACGCTGATCTTCAGCCCGGCGGCTATCGCAAAGGGTGCAAGAGTAACGGCCAACGCGGTCAGGCTGGCCAGCCAGAGCAGGTGTCCGACCGCCGGCAGGCCTTGCAGCGCCGCCTGCAGTGCACCACTGCCAAGGATCAGTACCGGGATGTAGAGCGGCAGGATCAGCAGCGCCAGCAGCAAACCGCCGCGCTTGAGCCCAACCGTAAGCGCCGCACCGACCGCACCGAGCAGGCTGAGGATCGGCGTTCCCAGCAGCAGCGATACCAGCAACACCGGGATGGTCCCAATCGGGAGGCCGAGCATCAACCCCAGCAGGGGCGCCAGCAAGACCAACGCCAAGCCGGAAAATGCCCAGTGTGCCAGCACCTTGGCGAGCACCAGAAGCGCGAGCGGGTGCGGCGAAACGACCCACTGCTCCAGGGAACCATCCTCGAAATCGCTGCGGAACAGGCCATCCAGCGAAAGCAGAACCGCAAGCAGGGCGGCAACCCATACCAGTCCCGGCGAAATCGTCTGCAGCAATTGCGTTTCCGGCCCGACCGCCAGAGGAAACAGCGCGATGACGATGGCGAAGAAGACCAGCGGGTTGGCCAGTTCGGCTGGGCGGCGGAACAACAGGCGAGTCTCGCGCGCCAGTAGGAGAGTGAAGACGCTGCTCATGCGGCCCGCTGCCCCAGATCCAGCTCACGATAGCCGATGGGCTTCTCCGTCAGGCTGTGGTGGGTGGTCAGCACGACCAGCCCGCCCTGCTCGCAATGGGCTGCCAGATGCCGTTCCAACTGCGCCACGCCATGCTTGTCGAGCGCGGTGAAGGGTTCATCGAGGATCCACAAAGGCGGCGGCGAGAGATACAACCGTGCCAGGCCGACGCGACGCTGCTGACCGGCGGACAGGGTGTGACAGGGGACGTCTTCGAAGCCCCGCAGTCCTACCTCGGCAAGGGCTTGCCAGATCGCGTCGCGGCCCGCGGGTTGATGCAGAGCGCAGAGCCAGGTGAGATTTTCTTCCGCAGTCAGCAGCCCCTTGATTCCGGCTGCATGACCGATCCACAACAGGTTGCGCGCCAATTCGCCACGCTGGGCATCCAGCGGCTGCCCCTGGAGCCGCACCTCGCCGGAGGTCGGCTGCATCAAACCGGAAAGCAGGCGTAGCAGGCTGGTCTTGCCGCTGCCGTTGGGGCCCGATATCTGCAGCATCTCGCCGCGCTCGAGACGGAGATCGAGCTTGTCGAATAACAGCCGCCAATCCCGCTCGCAGGCGAGCGCTACAGCTTCGAGAAAGGGAGTTGACACGGCTGGCGACACCTCAAGATGAAAAAGGCCCGGCCGCTATACTCAGGCATCAGGGCCAGGCGGGCGGAATTATACATGGCAACCCCAGGTGCCGAGGGCCGCAAACGCGAAAGGTTGTAAGAGCATTTGAGGAAAGATGACCGAGATCAAGAGTACCACTGCCCTGCCCCCGACCAGCGCGACACGTCCGGCTGTAGCGGCACAGGATCTCGCCCTCAAGGTGCTGCAACCGATGCAGAACCTGCTGGCAGCTGGCGAGCAGATCGAAGCCGAAGTGGTCAGCATCAGGGAGGCCGCCGAAGCGTTCCGCCTGGTGTTGCGCCTGACCATGGGCAGCGGACGCCAGGCCACGGTAGAAGTCAGCAGCAACAAACCCGCCGCGCCCGGCACGGCGCTGGTCGTCACCGCATTGTCCGATACCCGTCTGCTGGCCACGCCGCAAGCGGCCGGACGTCAGCCGGCCTCGATGATCGATCTGCAGCAGCTTCCGGTAGGCAGCGTGATCCAGGGCCGCGTCGTGGCGACCAGCCAGCAGCGCACGGAGGACGGGCAAACGTCTTTCAAGATCGTTGTCAGCCTGCTCAACTCACCCGTTGCCGGGCAGAAACTCAGCATCGAATCGGCCAACCCGCTGGCGCTCGGCAGTCTTTTGACGGCGCAGGTCAAGGACAGCCAGTCCCTGGCGTTTCTGCCACTGAGCGGTCGGCTCGATCAACTGCATGTCGGTGAGCAACTGGGCGCGCAGCAGAACCGACAGGCTTCGCTGGAAGGATTGTTCAGGGCGCTGCAGGGCGCGCCGGGCGCGCTCCCGGAAGGGCTGCGCGGCGCGGCGGAGAAGCTGCTCGGGCTGATCCCGGAGATGCAGCAGCTGGGCGACGCCAAGGCGCTGGCAGCAGCGCTGGCTCGGAGCGGCGTGTTCCTGGAGGCCCGCCTGCTTGCCGGCCATACCGATGGGCTGCAAGGCGACCTCAAGGCCGGACTGCTGCGCCTGCTGGCGCAGATGCCCAATCTGCCGGGCAGTACGCCATTGGGGGGAGCGCAGGCCGGCGCCATCGGCCAGGCACTGCCTGCCTTCGCGCGGCAAGCGCTGGGCTCGCTGGCGCAGAACAGTCCGCGTCAGCTCGCGCTCGGCTTTCCGCTGCCGGCCAGGTTACCGCCCGGTCTCGAGGAAGAAGCCGATCTGGAAATGCTGCTCAAGCTCGCTGCCGCTGCCGTATCGAGGCTCCAGACCCACCAGCTTTCCAGCCTGGCGCAGACACAGGTCGGGCCCGACGGCACTATGGTCACCACCTGGCAGCTGGAATTGCCGATGCGGGACCACCGCGACATCGTGCCACTGCAGATCAAGCTGCAGCGCGAAGATCAGCCGAAACGACAGGAAAAGGAGCGCGGCGATCCGCTGTGGAAGATCGAACTGGCGTTCGACGTCGCTCCGCTCGGGCCGTTGCAGGTTCAGGCCCAATTGACGCGCGGAACGCTGTCCAGCCAGCTCTGGGCCGAGCGCAGCGCCACCGCCCAGCTGGTCGCCAAGGAACTAGCTCATCTGCGCGAGCGCTTGCAAGCGGCCGGGCTGAGCGTAGGCGAACTGAGCTGCCGCCAGGGCACACCGCCGCAGGGTCCCAGCACCACGCTGGAACAACGTTTCGTGGACGAAAAAGCATGACCGACAAGCAGCCGCGCCAAGCCATCGCCCTGAGCTACGACGGCGTCAACGCGCCGAGCCTCAGCGCCAAGGTTGACGATGAGTTGGCCGAGGCGATTCTTGCGATCGCTCGGGAACATGAAGTGCCGATCTACGAGAACGCCGACCTGGTAAAACTGCTGGCGAGACTGGAGCTGGGCGACGAGATTCCCGAGGCCCTGTATCGGACCATCGCCGAGATCATCGCGTTCGCCTGGTACCTCAAGGGCAAGTGCCCACCCGGCTTTCAGGCAGCGTCCGACTCCGGTTCTACGGCGAACCTGCCGCTGCTCAGTGGGCCTGGGCATTGAGCGTGGCGGCCGCCCGGTCTTCTCCGGTGACCTGCGGGAAATCGTGCAGCTGCCAGGCAAAATAGCCCGAGCGGAAGTAGAACACCCGCGTGTAGCCCCAGCTGACAGCCATACGCGCCGCTTCCGCGCTGCGCGGGCAGACTTCGCTGTCGCAGTAGATCACCAGCGGCAGCTCGCGGGGCCATTCCGGCCCGGCCAGGCTCACGAAGTCACTGGCTAGATCGAAATGTACGGCGCCTTCCACATGCCCCCAAAGCCACTCCCGATCAGCACGGACGTCAATGAACACTGCGCCCAGCTCGTGCAGTCGCTTGGCCTGAAAGACGTTGACGGTCATCGCCCCGTCGACATTGTCCGGGGCCTCGGCAGCATGCGCGCCAAACGAAACCACGACCAACAGCACAACCAGTATGCGCCGCATCTTTGCCCTCCTCGTCCCAGGCCGGGACATGGATGCGCTCAGCGAAGCCAAGCCGATACGGTGTTGGAATATGGGGGATTCAGGAGGTTCCGATCAGGCCGACGAGGGGCTCGATCAGCCGGGATCAGGGCTTCTGACGGGCCTTGTGCAGCTTGCTCATCAGCTCGGCTTCGGACTGCGACAGCCCACAGGACTGGGTCAGGTCGTCGATGCTGGCGCCCATGCCGACCAGCTTGGCGGCCTGGGACAGCGCGAAGTTGTTGGGATCGCGCTGCTCCAGCTGAGTGAGCTTGTCCGGCAACGGGGCAACGGTACGGCTCAGTTCGCGTAGCTCGTCGCCCATGCGCAGGCTGCCCTCCAGATAGGCATCCAGACGGCTGCTCAGCTCCTTGATTCGCTTGTCCCTGCTGGCGTCACGCTGCTGCTGTTGCTCGGCCAGCAGGCGCTGCCGTCTGAGCAGCCACAGGCAGAACCCCAGCAGCCCCAGACAGCAGAAGGCCAGCGCAACCAGCGATGCGACCAGCGACGCGATCAGCATGTATCAGATGCTCTCAAGCTCGGCCCATTCTTCTTCGCTCATCATCTTGTCGAGTTCGACCAGAATCAGCAGCTCGCCGTTCTTGTTGCAAACGCCCTGAATGAACTTGGCGGATTCGTCGTTGCCCACGTTCGGCGCGGTTTCGATCTCGGACTGGCGGAGGTAGACCACCTCGGCAACGCTATCGACCATGATGCCGATGACCTGGCGGTCGGCTTCGATGATCACGATGCGGGTGTTGTCCGACACCGGCGCCGGCTCCAGACCGAAGCGCTGGCGGGTATCGATGACCGTGACCACGTTGCCGCGCAGGTTGATGATGCCCAGCACATAGCTCGGCGCACCCGGCACCGGAGCGATCTCGGTATAGCGCAACACTTCCTGAACCTGCATCACGTTGATGCCATACGTCTCGTTGTCCAGACGGAAGGTCACCCATTGCAGAACAGGATCTTCGGAACCCTGCGCAGACGTCATCTTCATAGTCCCACCTTCTCTAGTTACCGCTTTGGCGGTCGATTCTATCGTGGGGCCGCGCAAAGCACGGCCCCCTCGTTGGTTGTGTCAATGTGTTTTCGGCTTCGCCGCGTCGTGCATATGCTTGACCGCACCGCTGGCAATCAGCTCGGCCAGCGCAGTCACGTCGACCAGTGCGCACATGTGTTCGATCACCGTGCCGGCCAGCCAGGGGCGCTGATGACGCTGGGTGCGCCACTTCACCTCGCTAGGGTCCAGGCGAATCGAGCGGCTCACCTGGTGCACCGCCAGCCCCCACTCGTAGCCCTGGACAGAGATCACGTACTGCAGGCCCTCACGAAAATCGTCGCGATAACGGTCCGGCATCACCCAACGCGCGGTATCCAGTACTTTGAGATTGCCCGCCTGGCTCGGCAGTATGCCAAGAAACCAGCTGGGCTGACCGAACAGCGGGGTCAGTTCCTGCCCTGCCAGCGGATAGATGGAACCCAGACACACCAGCGGCACCGCCAGCGTCAGACCGGCGACATCGAACAGCAGGCACTCGAAGGGCTCATCACCCCAACCCGGATGTGCTTGTGCCGGAACCTCCAGCGGCTCGCTGGCAGGCGGCGGTGCCACCAGCACTTCTACGACCGGTTCGGGGGCCGCTGGCGCCGCTACTGCTTCGGCAACGACCAGGTGCGGAGCGACAGGAACCGTCTCCGCGACGGCAACCGGCGGCGCGGACGGCACAATTTCCAGCCGCGGAGGTTGGCTTTGCCGGATATCGCGCAGCTGCTCCTCGAGCACCGCGGCCTTGAATTCATCCTGACTGACCGAATCCGCCAGCTCGATGGCAGCATCCTGCAGCAGCCCATCGAGATAGGACTGCAGCGCCTGCTGGGATCGGGTTTCGGTGAGAACGGTGCGGTTCATGGAGCGAACTCGTGATGAGAATCTGAACAGGTTATCGGCCATGTGCGCGACAAACTTGAGCCATCAGCCGCCGAGCGGCATGCCATTCATGCCACCTGCGGTGAGGCTTGCGACGCCAGCAGATGCTTGAGCAGGGCACGATAGGCAATCACCGCCCGGCTGGCCGGGTCGAACTGCGACGGCGTCAGGCCGGCGCGGCTGGCATCGCGCAGGCGAGTATCGACCGGGATGAAGGCCGGCCACAGGTGATCGGCATAACCGGCACGCAGCACCTTGAGCGTGTTCATCGACGCCTGGGTCCGGCGATCGAACAGCGTCGGCACGATGGTGTACGGCAGCGCCTGCTTGCGCGACCGGTTGATCATCGCCAGCGTGCTGACCATCCGCTCCAGCCCCTTCATCGCCAGGAACTCGGTCTGTACCGGAATCACCAGCTGCTGGCTCGCCGCCAGGGCATTGACCATCAGCACGCCAAGCAGTGGCGGACTGTCGATGATCGCGTAATCGAAATCCTGCCAGAGCTGGGAAAGACTCTTGGCGATCACCAGCCCGAGACCGTTCTGCCCCGGGGACTGGCGCTCCAGTGTCGCCAGCACGGTGCTCGACGGCATCAGCGAGATGCGCTCGTGGCTGGTGGCCAGCAGTAACTGCCAGGGCAGCCCCTCCGGAACGGTCCCCTGATGCTGGAACAGGTCGAACACGCTGTGCTCCAGATTGTCGGGATCGTGGCCGAAATAGCTGGTCATCGAACCATGGGGGTCCAGATCCAGCACCACGACCCGTTTACCGGAGTCGGCCAGCAGACCTGCCAGCGCGACCGACGTGGTGGTCTTGCCCACTCCACCCTTTTGATTGGCTACAGCCCAGACTCTCATTGCTTATCCACCCGGCGAATGGACCGGAACGGCTCCGCCTGAAAATGGCAGAGCGACGGTGTTTTGACGACTGCGCCCGGAAGCGCTTACATGGACCCGGCTGGTGCAGATTGTGTGCCAGCACGACGCAAGGCTTCGTTCGGCCGGGCGTTGCCGCTGCCTACGCCGGTCACACTGCGCCGCACATCGAGATTGCGCGACACTACCAGCACCACACGGCGATTCCGCGCCCGTCCCTCGGCAGTTGCATTGTCCGCCACAGGCTGAAACTCACCATACCCCACCGCGGCCAACCTGGACGGATTGACGCCCTGTGCCGCCAGCATTCGAACCACGCTGCCGGCACGCGCGGCAGACAGCTCCCAGTTGGTCGGAAACTTGTCGGTACTGATGGGCAGATTGTCGGTGAAGCCTTCGACGTGGACCGGGTTGTCGAACGGAGCCAGAATTCCGGCAACCTTGTCGATCAGCTGGAACGCCTGATCGTTGGGCAACGCATCGCCGCTGGGAAACAGCAGGCTGGAGCTGAGCTCTATCTCGATCCACAGCTCGTTGCCCCGAATCGTCAGCTGGTCATTGGCGATCAGCTCGCCGAATGTCTCACGCATGCTCTGTGCGATGCGCTCCAGCGGATCGAGCGTCGGCTCCCCGGAGCCGGGACCGGTGAGATCCTCGACCTGCGAAACGTCGGGCTCGGTGGTGCGCGGTCGCTCTTCACCGATGGGAATGGGCTTGACCGAACGGTCGACCTGGTTGAACACGCCGACCAGCGAATCGGAGAGGATCTTGTACTTGCCTTCGTTGATCGAGGAAATGGAATACATCACCACGAAAAAGGCGAACAGCAAGGTGATGAAGTCAGCATACGAGACCAGCCAACGTTCGTGGTTCTCGTGCTCTTCCGGCGCTCTGCGTCTGGCCATGGCGCTCAGTCCATGAAGCCTTGCAGCTTCATCTCGATGGAGCGCGGGTTCTCACCCTCGGCGATCGACAGGACCCCCTCCAGCAGCATTTCGCGGTAGGCCGTCTGCCGCTGGACGATGCTCTTGAGCTTGTTGCCGACCGGCAACACCAGCAGGTTTGCAAAGGCGACGCCATAGATGGTGGCAACGAACGCCACGGCGATGCCGCTGCCCAGCTGACTGGGATCGGCAAGGTTGCCCATCACATGGATCAGCCCCATCACCGCACCGATGATTCCGATGGTCGGCGAGTAGCCGCCCATGCTCTCGTAGACCTTGGCGGCGCGCAGGTCGCGGCCCTCCTGGGTATAGAGATCAACCTCGAGAATGCTGCGGATCACCTCCGGCTCGGCGCCGTCGACCAGCAGTTGCAGGCCTTTGCGCGCGTACGGATCGGGCTCGGTCTCGGCGACGGGCTCGAGGCCGAGCAGCCCCTCCTTGCGTGCCGTGTTGCTCCAGGTGGTCACCATGAGAATGCCGCGCGCCAGATCGATGCGCGGCGGAAAGAAGATCCAGCGGCCGATGCTCATCGCCCGCATGAACACCGCGATCGGCGTCTGCAGCAACACCGCGCCCAGCGTACCGCCCAGCACGATCAATGCTGCCGGTCCGTTGAGCAACGCCGAGATATGGCCGCCCTCGAGAAAGTTGCCCCCGACAATGGCGACGAACGCAAGCAACAGCCCGATAAGGCTGAGTACGTCCATCAGATGCAGGCCTCGGCCAGATTGCGGCCGATGTCATCCAGACCGTACACGGCGTCGCTGAGGTTGGCCTTCACCACCGCCATCGGCATGCCGTAGATCACGCAGCTGGCTTCATCCTGCGCCCACACCTGGCTGCCGCTCTGCTTGAGCAGACGCGCGCCTTCACGGCCATCGGCGCCCATGCCGGTCAGCACCACCGCCAGCACCTTGTCGTGGAACGACTTGGCCGCCGAACCGAAGGTCACGTCGACACAGGGCTTGTAGTTCAGGCGATCATCGCCGGGCAGGATGCGCACGGCGCCGCGCCCGTCGATCATCATCTGTTTGCCGCCAGGTGCCAGCAATGCGAGCCCTGGGCGCAGCACATCGCCGTCCTCGGCCTCCTTGACGCGAATGCGGCAGAGCTTGTCCAGGCGATCGGCGAAGGCCTTGGTGAAAGCCGCCGGCATGTGCTGGATCAGCACGATCGGCGCGGGAAAGTTGGCCGGCAGCTGGGTCAGCACACGCTGCAGCGCCACCGGGCCACCGGTGGAAGTACCGATCGCCACCAGCTTGTAGGCCTTGCGCTTGGGCGCGGGAGAGCGGCTGGCCGCAGGCGCAGGCGTTGCCGCTGCGCTGCCCGCACGAGGCGCAGTCGAAGCGGGCAGCGCCGAAGCCGTGCCACGCGGTGAAGTCGAAGGCGTAGCAACGCTCGAAGAGCAGAAGGTGCTGTAGCGGCGGTTACTGCGCGAGACGGTATGCACCTTTTCGCACAGCAGCTGCTTGACCTTGTCCGGGTTGCGCGAGATGTCCTCGAAGTTCTTCGGCAGATAGTCCACCGCGCCGGCATCCAGCGCATCGAGGGTGACCCGCGCGCCTTCGTGCGTCAGCGAGGAAAACATCAGCACCGGCGTGGGACAGCGCTGCATGATCTGCCGGACCGCGGTGATGCCGTCCATCATCGGCATCTCGTAATCCATGGTGATGACGTCCGGCTTCAGCGCCAGCACCTGATCGATCGCCTCGCGCCCGTTGGTGGCGGTGCCGACGACCTGGATGTTGGGATCAGAGGAAAGGATTTCCGAGACACGCCGGCGAAAGAAACCGGAATCGTCGACGACCAGGACCTTGACTGCCATACATCACTCCTAGCGACAGCGCCGCACACAGGCGGCGCTGCCTGACCGAATCAAACCCTGCGCGCGTACCGCTTGAGCATGCTGGGCACATCGAGAATCAGAGCGATGCGGCCATCGCCGGTGATGGTCGCGCCGGACATGCCGGGCGTACCCTGCAGCATCTTGCCCAGTGGCTTGATAACCACCTCTTCCTGGCCGACCAGCTGATCGACGACGAAGCCGATGCTCTGGTTGCCGACGCTGAGAATCACCACGTGACCTTCGCGCTGCTCTTCCTGAGCGGCGTCATGGACCAGCCAGCGCTTGAGGTAGAACAACGGCAGCGCCTTGTCGCGCACGATCACCACTTCCTGACCGTCGACGACGTTGGTACGCGACAGGTCCAGGTGGAAGATCTCGTTGACGTTGACCAGCGGGAAGGCGAACGCCTGGTTGCCAAGCATCACCATCAGCGTCGGCATGATTGCCAGGGTCAGCGGCACCTTGATCACCACCTTCGAGCCCTGGCCCTTGGTGGAGAACACGTTGACCGTGCCGTTGAGCTGAGAAATCTTGGTCTTGACCACGTCCATGCCGACGCCGCGGCCGGACACGTCGGAAATCTCGGTCTTGGTCGAAAAGCCCGGCGCGAAGATCAGGTTGTAGCACTCCAGATCGCTCAGGCGGTCTGCGGCATCCTTCTCCAGCATGCCCTTTTCCACAGCCTTGGCACGCAGGATGTTGGCATCCATACCCTTGCCGTCATCACTGATGACCAGCAGGATATGGTCGCCTTCCTGCTCGGCGGACAGCACCACTCGACCGGTACGCGGCTTGCCGGCGGCCTCGCGCTCCTCCGGCATCTCGATACCGTGGTCGACGGCGTTGCGCACCAGGTGCACCAGCGGATCGGCCAGGGCCTCGACCAGGTTCTTGTCGAGGTCGGTTTCCTCGCCCACCAGCTCCAGGTTGATCTCTTTCTTCAGGCTGCGCGCCAGATCGCGAACCAGTCGCGGGAAGCGACCGAAGACTTTCTTGATCGGCTGCATGCGGGTCTTCATCACCGCGCTCTGCAGGTCGGCGGTGACCACGTCGAGGTTGGAAACGGCCTTGGCCATCGCCTCGTCGCCGCTATTGGAACCCAGGCGCACCAGGCGGTTACGGACCAGCACCAGTTCGCCGACCATGTTCATGATCTCGTCCAGGCGCGCGGTATCCACACGCACGGTAGTCTCGACTTCGGCCGGAGCCTTGTCCGCCGCGGCCGGTGCCGGAGCGGCCGCCTTGCTCGCTGCCGCGGCCGGCTTGGCTGGCGCAGCGGCACGTGCGGGCTCCGCCTTGGGTGCCGCCTTTGCCGGGGCTGCCGCAACGGGCTCGGCCGGGGACGCATCGGCGACCGCCGGCTCGAACTTGCCCTTGCCGTGCAGCTGATCGAGCAGCGCTTCGAACTCGTCGTCGGTTATTTCGTCGCTGGACGCCGCGGGCGCACTGTCCTTGGCGGACTCGGCGCCGGCCGCTTCGGCCGACGAGCCGGCGACCGAGCCGACTGGCTCGAACTTGCCCTTGCCGTGCAGCTGGTCGAGAAGTGCTTCGAATTCCTCATCGGTGATTTCATCACCGGTCTTTGCAGCGGCTGCATCTGGCGCAACAGGTACCGCAGGCGCTGCGGCGCTAGCCGGTGCCGAGAACTGGCCCTTGCCATGCAACTGATCGAGCAGCGACTCGAACTCGTCGTCGGTGATCTCGTCGGTGACGGGGCCGTGTTCGGCCTCGCTCGCAGCCGTCTCGCTCGCAGCCGGCTGGATGGCGTCGAGCAACTGCTCGAACTCGCTATCGGCGCCAGCGGGCTCGGCCTCAGGCTCGGCGACAACCTGCGGGGCAGCCGGAACGACTGGCGCTGCATCGGCGGAAGCGGGCTCGGCGAGGCGCGCAAGCGCAGCCAGTAGCTCGGGTGAGGCAGGCGTCGGCTCGACGCGTTCGCGGACCTGACTGAACATTTCGTTCACGGCGTCCAGCGCCTGCAGAACGACATCCATCAGTTCGGAATCGACGCGACGCTCACCCTTGCGCAGGATGTCGAAGACGTTTTCGGCGATATGGCAGCACTCCACCAGCTCATGAAGCTGAAGGAAGCCTGCACCGCCCTTGACCGTGTGGAACCCGCGAAAAATCGCATTGAGCAACGCCATGTCATCGGGGCTGCTTTCCAGCTCCACGAGTTGCTCGGACAATAGTTCGAGAATCTCGCCGGCCTCTACCAGGAAGTCCTGGAGGATTTCTTCATCGGCGTCGAAGCTCATATTCACTTCCCCTAAAAGCCCAGGCTTGAAAGCAGATCATCGACATCGTCCTGGCCGGAAACGACGTCTTCACGCATATCGGCATGCATCTGCGGACCTTCACCGTTGGAAGGCATTTTTTCTTGTTTTTTCTTCTCTTGCTCGGCGCGCATGGCATCGCGGTCGTGCTGGATGCCGGCAACGCGGTCCACCTGCCCCGCCATGAGGACGAGATTGAGCAGGTTGCTTTCAAGCTCGGTGATCAGTCGGGTCACCCGCTTGATCACCTGGCCGGTTAGATCCTGGAAGTCCTGGGCCAGCATGATCTCGCTGAGATTCTGCGAAAGCTGGCTGCCATCGTTCATGCTGCGCTGCAGGTACTGGTCGATGCGCTTGACCAGATCGCGGAACTGCTCGGCATTCATGTCACGGCGCATGAAGCGCTGCCAATCGGCCGTCAGGCTCTGGGCCTCGTAGCTGACATAGTTCACCAGCGGGGCCGATTCCTCGACCAGGTCCATGGTGCGATTGGCGGCTTTCTCGGTCATTTCCACCACGTAGGACAGACGGTCGGTGGCATCGGTGATCGGTGACGGGTCGCCGCCCGTGGCGCAGGTGTCCATCTCGAGCTTGACGATGGCGTTGTGCAGCTCGCGCGTGAGCTTGCCCACTTCCTGATAGAGCCCGTTGTTGCGCACCTGATTGAGCTCGTTGAACATCTGCGTCGCTTCATCGAAGCGGCCTTGCTGCAGGCTTTCAATCAGGCGGGGTGCATTGGCCTTCAGAGTCGCTTCGAACTCTGCCAGGCTTTGGTCTGCTTGCGTCATAGTGCCCTCGCGGCGTTACTGCTTCAGCCGTTGACGCGCTCGAAGATCTTCTCGATCTTTTCCTTGAGCACCTGGGCGGTGAAGGGTTTGACCACATAGCCATTGACCCCGGCCTGGGCCGCTTCGATGATCTGATCGCGCTTCGCCTCGGCGGTCACCATCAGTACCGGCAGATGCTTGAGGCGCTCGTCCGCGCGCACTGTGCGCAGCAGATCGATACCGCTCATGCCCGGCATGTTCCAGTCGGTGACCAGGAAATCGAAGCTGCCGCTTTTCAGCATCGGCAGTGCGGTGGTGCCGTCGTCCGCCTCGGCGGTGTTGGTGAACCCCAGATCACGCAAGAGGTTCTTGATGATTCGTCTCATCGTCGAGAAGTCATCGACGATGAGGATTTTCATGTTCTTGTCCAAGTCGACCTCCGTAAGTCCCAAAATGCCTCAGCAAACCGAGCACGTCATACCGCAAACAATTGTCAATTGGCGCGCCATTCGCCGAGGCGTGCACGCAAGCGCGCAGCACACTGGCTATGCAACTGGCTCACACGCGACTCGCTGACTCCCAGCACCTGACCAATTTCCTTCAAGTTCAACTCTTCGTCGTAATACAGCGACAGCACCAGCTTCTCGCGTTCGGGCAGATTACCGATGGCATCGGCCAGCGCCTGCTGGAAACGCTCGTCCTCCAGATCGCGAAACGGTTCCGGATGGGTGCTGCTCGCGTCTTCCTGCAGTTCGCCGTGCTCGCCTTCCTGCAGCAGATCGTCAAAGCTGAAGAGGCGGCTGCCCAGCGTGTCGCCGAGAATGGCGTAATACTCGTCGAGGCTAAGCTTAAGTTCGGCCGCAACCTCGTGATCTTTAGCGTCACGCCCGGTTTTCGCCTCGATGGCGCGGATCGCCTCGCTGACCATGCGCGAGTTGCGGTGCACCGAGCGCGGCGCCCAGTCTCCCTTGCGCACTTCGTCGAGCATGGTGCCGCGGATGCGGATACCGGCGTAGGTTTCGAAACTGGCACCTTTGCCGGCGTCGTATTTCTTCGCTGCTTCCAGCAGTCCGATCATTCCAGCCTGGATCAGATCGTCCACCTGCACACTGGCAGGCAGGCGCGCCAACAGGTGGTAAGCGATTCGCTTGACCAACGGGGCGTACTGATCGATCAGGCGGTACTGCGCATCCTTTGCCTGAGCCTTGCTGTAATACATAGCGGATCCGGCACCTGTCATTCGTGACTTTGAGAAGCGGGACTGATGAGGCGCTCCACGAAGAATTCGAGATGGCCGCGCGGTGTTGCGGGCAACGGCCAGGTATCGATCTTCTGTGCGATGGCCTTGAAGGCCAGCGCGCATTTCGAGCGCGGATAGGCCTCGTAGACCGCACGCTGTTTCTGTACCGCCTTGCGCACGGCCTCGTCGTAAGGCACGGCGCCAACGTACTGCAGCGCCACATCGAGAAACCGTTCGGTAACCTTAGTCAGTTTGGCGAACAGGTTGCGACCTTCTTGCGGCGCATGGGCCATGTTGGCCAACACGCGGAAGCGGCTGATGCCGTAGTCACGATTGAGCAGCTTGATCAGCGCGTAGGCGTCCGTGATCGATGTCGGCTCGTCGGTGACCACCAGCAGCACCTCCTGCGCGGCGCGCACGAAGCTGACTACCGAGTCGCCGATACCGGCCGCGGTGTCGATGATCAGCACGTCGATCTCGTCGCCCATCTCGCTGAATGCCTGGATCAGCCCTGCGTGCTGCAGGGACGACAGTTGCACCATGCTCTGGGTACCGGACGCTGCCGGCACGATGCGAATGCCACCTGGCCCCTGGATGAGCACGTCACGCAGATCGCACTCGCCGGCAATTACGTCGGCCAGGGTGCGCTTGCTGGTCAGACCCAGCAGCACGTCGACGTTGGCCAAGCCGAGGTCGGCGTCGAGCAGCACCACGCGCCGACCGAGATCGGCCAGGGCCAGCGCCAGATTGACCGACACGTTGGTCTTGCCGACGCCACCCTTGCCGCCGGTCACCGCAATCACCTGTACGGGATGCATACCCATGTTCACACGCCTATATCTTGCTGGGGCCTTTCGGCCGGCGATGCGCACGCAGGGCACGCATCTGATTCATTCTGGTACCGCTGTCGCCACATCATCCAGCCCGCCGTGACGAACCGTTGTACAACCCGGCGAACATATCGGCCATGGTTTCCTCGCTCGGTTCCTCGCCGGATTGCAAACTCACCGCACGGCTCACCAGCTGATGGCTACGCGGCAGATGCAGGTCGTCCGGAATGCGCGGGCCGTCCGCGAGGTAGGCTATCGGCAAGTGCTGGCTGATTGTGAGCCCGAGCACATCACCGAGGCTGCCTGCCTCATCCAACTTGGTCAGAATACAGCCAGCCAGGCCGCAACGACGATAGTTGTGCCATGCCGCCTTGAGCACCTGGCTCTGGCTGGTTGCCGCCAGCACCAGGTAATTCTTCGATTTGACACCCTTGTCCGAAAGCGCCTGCAGCTGCATGCGCAGCGTCGGATCGCTGGCGGGCAGGCCGGCAGTGTCGATCAGGATCACCCGCTTGCGCGCCAGCGAAGCCAGCGACTTGCTCAGGGGCTCGCTCGGATCGAGTTGTAGCACCGGTACGTCGAGGATGCGGCCAAGCGTCTTGAGCTGCTCCTGGGCGCCGATGCGGTAGTTGTCCATGCTCGCCAGAGCGATGCTCTGCGCGCCGTACTTCAGCACATAGCGAGCGGCAAGCTTGGCCAGCGTGGTGGTCTTGCCAACGCCCGCGGGCCCGACCAGGGCAATCACCCCGCCCTCTTCCAGTGGCTCGTTCTTGCTGACCTTGATGGCCTGCGCCAGATGCGCCAGAACCATCCGCCAGGCCTGACGCGCATCAGTGATGGCGGCGACCTTGTCCAGCAGGCTGCGCGACAGTTCCGCCGGCAGACCCAGACGCTGCAGGCGACGCCACAGGCCTGCCTGCTGCGGGCGGCGGCTCTGCTCCTGGCCCCAGGCGATCGAACCGAGCTGCACTTCGATCAGCTCGCGCAGGCCGTGCAGTTCCGAATACATCGCCTCGATCGCGCGGGCGTCCACCGCAGCGGCCGGCTCGGCCACCGCGGCAGGTTGCGGCTTGCTGGCCGCAGCGGCTGGCTTCTCGTCAACCAGTTGACGATCCTGCATCTTCGCGCGGGGTGCGGCACTCAGCTCGGCATGGGCACTGGCCAGGCGCGACTGCGTCTTGCGCAATTCGGCCTCCAGCGCAGCATTCGGCTTGGCTGCCGCCGGCGCGGACTGCATCGGGTAGTCGAGGACAGCCGTCAGCTCGACGCCGCCGGCGACCCGGCGATTGCCGATGATCACGGCATCGGCGCCCAGCTCGTCACGCACCATTTTCATGGCGATGCGCATATCGGCGGCGAAGAAACGTTTGACCTGCATGGCCTGCACCCTCGGTTAATTCTGACCCACCGTCGAGACGATGGTGACCTGCTTGTTGTCCGGTATTTCCTGGTAGGCCAGAACATGGATGTTCGGCACCGCCAGACGCGCAAATCGCGACAGCATCGCCCTGACCGGGCCGGCTACCAGCAGAATCGCTGGCTTGCCGAGCATTTCTTGACGCTGTGCCGCTTCTACCAGGGACCGTTGCAACTTTTCGGCCATTCCGGGCTCGAGCAAAATGCCGTCGTCGGAGCCCTGATTGGCCTTCTGCAAGCTATTGAGCAAGATCTGTTCCAACCGGGGCTCGAGGGTGATCACAGGGAGCTCCGGCTCTAGTCCCACAACGTTTTGCACGATTGCACGCGACAGCGCGACACGGACCGCGGCCACCATTGCGGCGGGATCTTGACTCTTGGCGGCCACGTTAGCGATGGCCTCGGCGATGGTGCGGATGTCGCGTACCGGCACCTGCTCCTGCAGCAGCGCCTGCAGCACCTTGAGCAGCGTCGAAAGCGACACCATGCCCGGCACCAGCTCCTCGGCCAGCTTGGGCGAACTCTTGGCCAGCAGCTGCAGCAGCTGCTGGACCTCTTCATGCCCGAGCAGCTCATGGGCATGCTTGTGCAGAACCTGGTTGAGGTGCGTGGCGACGACGGTACTCGCATCCACCACGGTATAGCCGAGCGACTGCGCCTGGTCGCGCTGGCTCGCTTCGATCCAGACAGCCTCCAGACCGAACGCCGGATCCCTGGCGGCGATACCGTTGAGCGGACCGAACACCTGCCCCGGATTGATCGCCAGCTCGCGATCCGGGTAGACCTCGGCTTCGGCCAGGCTCACACCCATCAGCGTCAGTCGATAGGCGTTGGGCAGCAGGTCGAGGTTGTCGCGGATATGCACCGACGGCATGAGAAAACCCAGATCCTGCGAAAGCTTCTTGCGAACGCCCTTGATACGCGCCAACAGCTGGCCACCCTGGTTGCGATCCACCAGCGGAATCAGGCGATAACCCACTTCCAGACCGACCATGTCCACCGGAGTCACATCGTCCCAGCCAAGCTCCTTGGTCTCGGCCGCGCGCTGGGCCGGCAACATCTCCTGCTGTTTCTGCACTTCCTGCTCGGTCTTCTTGACCGCCTGCTTCTGCCGATGCCAGATCCAGTAGGCGCCAGCGGCGGCTGCCGCCCCGAGACTCAGAAAGGAGAAATGCGGCATGCCCGGCACCAGGCCCATCGCGATCATGATCGCCGCCGACACGGCCAGCGCCTTGGGGGAAGCGAACATCTGCCGCTGCACCTGCTGCCCCATGTCCTCGGAACTGGTCACGCGGGTAACCATGATCGCCGCCGCCGTCGACAGCAGCAGCGATGGAATCTGCGCCACCAGACCGTCACCGATGGTCAGCAGCGCGTACACCTGGCCGGCCTCGCTGAAGCTCATCTGGTGCTGCGCGATACCGATGGCGATACCACCGATGAGGTTGATGAACAGGATCAGCAGGCCGGCGATCGCATCGCCGCGGACGAACTTCGAGGCACCGTCCATGGAGCCGTAGAAGTCGGCTTCCGAAGACACCTCGGAGCGACGTTTCTTGGCTTCTTCCTGGTCGATGAGGCCGGCGTTCAGGTCGGCGTCGATCGCCATCTGCTTGCCCGGCATGGCATCCAGGGTAAAGCGTGCGCTGACCTCGGAGATGCGCCCGGCACCCTTGGTCACCACCACGAAGTTGATGATCATGAGGATGGCGAACACCACCACACCGACCACGTAGTTGCCGCCGATCACCACATTGCCGAATGCCTCGATCACGTGACCAGCCGCGCTGCCGCCGTCATGACCGTGGATGAGCACCACTCGCGTAGACGCCACGTTCAACGCCAGACGCATCAGAGTGGCGACCAGCAGAATCGTCGGGAACACGGCGAAATCCAGCGGCCGCAGTGCATAGACGCTGACCAGCAGCACGACGATCGACAGCGCGATATTGAAGGTGAACAGCACGTCCAGCAGGAACGGCGGCACCGGCAGCATCATCATGCCCATCATCACGAGCAACAGCAGCGGTACGCCGAGATTGCCGCGCCCCGCGCCTGCCAGGCCGTTGCGAATATTGATGAGTTGCGTGCGATCCACAGAAACCCCGGAATACAGAACGAATTCTTGACGCGACATGCGTCCCGACCGGGTTATAGCAAGAAGGGGTCCAACTTCGCGGTCGCGCTGCGGTCCGCGCCAGCGGCCGGCCCGGCGGTCGTAGGGCGAAGGCGCAGTCAGCCGAACGCGACCGCCAACTGGCAGTCACACTAGCAACCGGCGACAGCCCGTCGCCGTTCGTGCAAAGGAGCTTTCAGATGAAACAGTGGATCATCGCCGCGCTGGCCGGCTGCACCGCCCTCGCCGCCCAGGCGGAAACCCTGAGCGTCAAGGTCAACGCCGTCACCGCCCAAGGCATTGGCGAATCCGTGGGCAGCGTAAAGATCGAGAGCAGCGAGTACGGCCTGGTGTTTCGCCCCGAGCTGACCGGGCTGCAGGCCGGCCTGCACGGCTTTCATATCCACGCCAAAGGCAGCTGCGAGCCGGCCGAGGTAGACGGCAAGCCGACTGCCGCCGGTGCCGCCGCCGGCCACTGGGATCCGAAGAACACCGGCAAGCATGGCGAGCCCTGGGGTGATGGACATATGGGCGACCTGCCAGCGCTCTACGTAGACAGCGACGGCAAAGCCAGCCAACCGGTACTGGCGCCGCGCCTGAAGAGCCTGGGTGACATCAAGGGCCTGGCGCTGATGGTCCATCAGGGCGGCGACAATCACTCCGACCATCCGCAGCCCCTGGGCGGTGGCGGCGCACGTGTCGCCTGCGGCGTAATCGAGTAAGCGCAGTGGCCGGGCGACGCCGCCAGTCGCCTGGCCGGATCACTCGTCGCGACGCAGGTCGGGCGGAATCGGCAGATTGTTCAACGGGTCGGGGCGGCGCCCCTTGCCCGAGCGGTACTGACGCAACTGATAGACGTACGCCAGTACCTGCGCCACCGCCAGGTAGAGGCCAGCCGGGATTTCCTGGTCCAGTTCGGTGGAGTAATACACCGCCCGCGCCAGCGCCGGCGATTCCAGCACCGTCACCTTGTGCTCCTGGGCGATTTCACGAATCTTCAGCGCCACGAAGTCGCCACCCTTGGCCACTAGCCGCGGTGCACCGCCCTTGTCGCCGTCGTATTTCAGCGCGACGGCGAAGTGCGTCGGGTTGGTGATCACCACGTCGGCCTCGGGCACCGCCTGCATCATGCGCCGCTGCGCAGCCTCACGCTGCAGCTGGCGAATCCGCGATTTGACCTCCGGCTTGCCCTCGGAGTCCTTGTATTCGTCCTTGACCTCCTGCTTGGTCATCATCAGCTTCTGCTTGTTGTCCCAAAGCTGGAACGGCACGTCCACCGCCGCGATGATGATCAGCCCGCAGGCCATCCACAGGGCGCACCAGCCGACGATCTCGACGCTGTGCATGATGGCCAGGTCCAGCGGCTGCTTGGCGATGGACAGCAGGTCATCCTGATACGCCGACAGCACCAGCAGCGCAACGCCGAGCACGACGAGGAACTTGCCCAGCGCCTTGAGCAGCTCCACCAGCGCCTTGGTGGAGAACATCCGCTTGAGGCCGGCGGCCGGGTTCATCCGGCTGACCTTGGGCGCCATCGCCTTGGCCGAAAACAGCCAGCCACCCAGCGCTACCGGGCCGACGATCGACGCGATCAGCAGCGCGATCAACAGCGGCATGATCGCCTCCAGCGCCATCAGCCCGCTGCCCATCAACAGGCGCACCATGGCGCCCTCGTCCAGCAGCGTTTCCCGGCTGAGTTCGAAGGTGCCCTGCATCATCGCCATCAGGGTTTGCGCCAGGCCGCCACCGGACGCCAGCAGCCCGCCGATGCCGCCCAACGTCACCGCCACCGTACTGAGTTCGCGAGAACGCGCCAGCTGCCCTTTCTCGCGGGATTCGCGCAGGCGTTTCTCTGTGGGTTCCTCGCTTTTGTCGGCGCCGCTTTCGCTCTCAGCCATGAGCGACCTCCGTCAGGTGCAGGGCACGGCTCATCAGCGCGCACCCGCCAGCTCGCGCAGCATCATCAGCGCCTCGCTGACGAATATCTGGTACTGCGCGAAGATATCGGCCATGCCGATCCAGACGATGATCAGACCGAGCACCAGGGTCAGCGGAAAGCCGATGGAGAAGATATTCAGTTGCGGCGCGGCCCGGGTCATCAGACCGAACGCCAGGTTGACCACCAGCAGCGCGGTGATCGCCGGCAGCACCAGCAGCAACCCGGCACCCAGCACCCAGCCCAGCTTGCCCGCCACTTCCCAGAAGTGATTGGTCGACAGACCTCCCCCCACCGGCAGGGTGACGAAGCTCTCGGCGAGGATCTCCAGCACCACCAGATGACCGTTGACCGAGAGGAACAGCAGGATCACCAGCATGTTGAAGAACTGGCCGAGCACCGGCACGGAGATGCCGTTGGCCGGGTCGACCATGGAGGCGAAGCCCAGGCCCATCTGCATGGCGAGCAGCTGACCCGAGACGATGAAGACATGGAAGAACAGCTGCAGGACGAAACCGAACATCACGCCGATCAGCAGCTGTTCGGCGATCAGCAGCAGCGAAGCCAGGCTCAGGGATTCGACCACCGGCATCGGCGGCAGGGTCGGCACCAGAACCAGGGCGATGGCCAGCGCCAGATACAACCGCACACGCACCGGCACCAGCTGGGTGCCGATCAGCGGCATGCTCATCAGCAACGCGGCGATGCGAAACAGCGGCAGGAGGAACTGCCCTACCCAGCCGCCGATCTGCGCATTGCTCAGCTCAAGCACGCGCCTACCCGATCAGCAACGGAATGTTGTGCACGAGGTTCTGGGTGTACTCCATCAGCTCGCGCACCAGCCACGGGCCGGCCCAGATCAGCGTCAACAGCATGACAAGCAGGCGCGGCAGAAAGCTCAGGGTCTGCTCGTTGATCTGCGTCGCCGCCTGGAACATCGCCACCACCAGACCGACCAGCAGGCTGGGCACCACCAGCACGCCGACGATCATCGCGGTCATCCAGAGGCCTTCACGAAACAGGTCCACCGCCACTTCTGGAGTCATCTGCGTCCTTCCCTAAAGCGTGCCGAAGCTGCCGGCCAGGGTGCCGATGATCAGCCCCCAGCCGTCCACCAGCACGAACAGCATGATCTTGAACGGCAGCGAGATGATCAGCGGCGACAGCATCATCATGCCCATCGCCATCAGCACGCTGGCCACCACCATGTCGATGATCAGGAACGGAATGAAGATCATGAAACCGATCTGGAACGCTGTTTTCAGCTCGGAGGTCACGAACGCCGGGACCAGGATGGTCATCGGTGCGGCTTCCGGCGAGGCGATGTCGGTGCGCTGCGACAGCCGCACGAACAGCTCCAGGTCGCTCTCGCGGGTCTGCGCCAGCATGAAGTTCTTCAGCGGTACTTCGGCGCGGGCGATCGCCTCCTGTGCCGGAATCTGCTCGCTCAGATAGGGCTGCAGCGCGTCCTGGTTAATCCGGTCGAACACCGGCGCCATGATGAACAGGGTGAGGAACAGCGTCAGGCCGATGAGGATCTGGTTCGACGGCGTCTGTTGCAGCCCCAGCGCCTGACGCAGGATCGAGAAGACGATGATGATCCGGGTGAAGCTGGTCATCAGCATGACGAACGCCGGGATGAAGCTCAGCGCCGTCATGATCAGCAGGATCTGCAGACTGACCGAATACTCCTGCTGCCCCTCGGCATCGGTGGTCAGGGTGATCGCCGGGATCGACAGCGGATTGTTGCCCTGCGCCAGGATGCCGGAAGGCTCCTGCGCCATGGCCAGAGGGCCGACCAGCATCAGCGTGGCCAGCAGCAGAATGCGCAACATCAAGGCTTGTCCTTGTGATCCTTGCCGAGCAGCTCCATCAGACGCTGGGCGAATTCAGGGTTGGCCGGCTCGGCATCCGGCAGGTGCACCGGCTCGCGCATAACATGCAGCGGCGTGATGCGCCCGCCACTCAGGCCGACGAGAATCTGCTCACCACCGACCTGCACCAGCACCAGCCGCTCACGCGGCCCCAGCGCCTGACTGGAGACCAGCTTGATCACCTGGGCGCCACGCGGATTGAGCTGCTGTACACGGCGCAGCAGCCAGGCCAGCAGGAAGATCAGGCCGATCACCAGCAGCAGGCCGAGCAACAGCTTGCTCAGCTGCGCGCCCATGCTCGCGCTGCTCATGCTCGTTGCCGGCTCCGCCGCCCACACCGGAAGCGCCACGAGCGCGGCCAGAATCGCCAGGCCACGCATGTCAGCGCAACTTCTTGATGCGTTCGGTGGGGCTGATCACATCGGTCAGCCGGATACCGAACTTCTCGTTGACCACCACCACTTCGCCGTGGGCGATCAGCGTTCCATTGACCAGTACGTCCAGTGGCTCGCCGGCCAGTCGATCGAGCTCCACCACCGAGCCCTGATTGAGCTGCAGCAGATTGCGGATGCTGATCTCGGTACTGCCGACCTCCATCGAAATCGATACGGGAATGTCGAGGATGACGTCCAGGTTCGGGCCGTCCAGCCCCAGCTGCATACCATTGGATTTCGGCGCACTGGCGAAATCCTCCAGCGGCGCGCGCGGCGCCGCGGGTGCGGCGGGCGCCGCCGCTGCCGGCCCCTGGTTCAGCAGCGCATCGATATCGTCCTGGGAGGCATCGCCCGCCTCGGCCAGGGCCGCGGCCCACTCGTCGGCCAGCGCCTGTTCCTCGGGAGATGTAGTGTCGCGTTCGTCTGCCATCGCTAATCCTCGATCGGCTCGAATTGAGTAAAGGGCTGGTTCAGCGTGGGCGAACCACGGGTTCCAGCACCTGCAATGCCAGGTTGCCCTTGTGGGCACCCAGCTTGACCTTGAAGGCCGGCATGCCATTGGCGCGCATGATCATGTCTTCCGGCATTTCCACGGGAATCACATCGCCGGGCTGCATGTTGAGAATGTCGCGCAGCTTGAGCTGGCGGCGCACAACCGTCGCGCCCAGCGGTACATTGACGTCCAGGATGTCCTCGCGCAGGGCCTTTACCCAGCGCTCGTCCTGGTCGCTGACATCGGACTGGAAACCGGCATCGAGCATCTCGCGGATCGGCTCGATCATCGAATAGGGCATGGTCACGTGCAGATCGCCGCCGCCACTGTCCAGCTCGATGTGGAAGGTGGACACCACCACCACCTCGCTGGGGCTGACGATGTTGGCCAGCGCCGGGTTCACCTCCGAGTTGACGTACTCGAAGTTGACGTCCAGCACCGCGTGCCAGGCTTCCTTCAGATCGGCAAAGGCCTGATCCAGCACCATGCGCACGACGCGCAGCTCGGTCGGGGTGAACTCGCGGCCCTCGATCTTGGCGTGGCGCCCGTCGCCTCCGAAGAAATTGTCCACCAGCTTGAACACCAGCTTGGCGTCGAGGATGAACAATGCCGTGCCACGCAGCGGCTTCATCTTCACCAGGTTGAGGCTGGTCGGCACGTACAGCGAATGCACGTACTCGCCGAACTTCATCACCTGGACGCCGCCCACCGAGACATCGGCCGAGCGGCGCAACAGGTTGAACATGCTGATGCGGGTATAACGGGCGAAACGCTCGTTGATCATCTCCAGCGTGGGCATGCGCCCGCGCACGATACGGTCCTGACTGGTCAGGTCGTAGCTCTTGATGGACCCCGGCTCGGAATCGCTTTCGGTATCCACCAGACCGTCGTCGACCCCGTGCAGGAGCGCATCGATCTCGTCTTGCGAGAGCAGGTCTTGAACAGCCATCTGCGGCAGCCTTCTATTGCAATACGAAGTTGGTGAAAAGCACTTGCTCGATGGCAAGCTTGCCAATTTCCTTCTGCGCCAGCTCCTGCACGCTGGCAGTCGCCTGCTGACGCAGCATCTCCTTGCCTACCGGCGTTTTCAACGCCTCGAAATCCTGGCTGGACAGCAGCATGACCAGACGATTGCGCAACAGCGGCATGTGCACCTTGAGCGCATCCAGCGCCGCCTGATCACGCGACATCAAAGCGATGCTCACCTGCATGTAGCGCTGCCGCCCCTTGTGGTTGAAGTTGACCACGAACGCCGGCATGAGCACCTCGTAGATGGCCGGCTGCTTGCCGGAAACGGTAGTCGCCGCCTCCTGCGTCTTGCTGCCTTCCAGATCGTCGCCCTTGCTCATGAAGTACAGGGTGCCGCCCACGGAAAGTCCTACGGCCACCAACATGGCGACCACGATCAGGATGATGAGTTTCAGTCGCCCCTTGCCCGCTGGCGCCGCATCCGGCCCGGTGGGCGGCACCGCTGCGGGAGCCTGTTTCTTAGCCATGCCAAATATCCGTCATCAACAGCGTTTCGTTGTGGGTTTTGCGAGTTCGGAGCAACAGCTGTGCCAACGTCCTTCCACCGGCACGGCTACGGCGCCAGCCAAATGCGGCTCGGACAAGGTATCAGGAAATCGAAGACGGCAACCTCTGCGCCGGGCCCGGGACAGCGACAAGCACGACGGGCGGCGACAGGCCGGCGCCAGCCTCGAGGCTACGCCGGCGTCGGAAGATATTGGCGGGGGGCGCCTTAGGCGTAGTAATCCACCAGGCCACGATCGCCCGTGGCCCGGTTGCTGGCGATCTCGCTGACACCGACCTGCAGTTCTTCTTCGGCCTCTGCCGAAGCTCCGCCGCGCGACGAACCACCCTCGCCACCGCCCTGCCAGCCGCGGGCCAGGGACTGATCGGAGACGTTGACATCCATCAGGTTCATGCCCTGCTGGGTGAACATTTCGCGCAAGCGCTGCATCTGGCCTTCAAGGGCGTCACGCACACCGGCATGAGGGCTGAGGAATGTCACCTGGGCCTGATCCTTGGTCAGATCGATCCGCACTTCCATGCGACCAAGCTCAGCCGGATCGAGCTGGATCTCGGCGGACTTCAAGTTCTGACTGGACAGCCACATCACCCGATCCACCACTGCCTCGCTCCAGCCGGCCTGCTGCATCTGCACCGGCTGGCCAGGAACCAGGGCCGGTCGCTGCGGCTGCTGGACCTGCTGGGCGATGGCCTGGCTCAACGGGTTCAGGCGAGCCGCAGCTGGGTCTGCGGAACTCGAGCTGCGGCTCTCCTTCGGCCCCTCGAGGCTTTCCAGAAGCTCCTTGGTTGCCAGCTCCAGCTCTGGCTCTTCAGGCGTATCGGCGGACTGGCCGGCCAATAGACTGGCGAAACCGTCATCCGCTTCGGCCTTTGCCTCAGCGTCCACGAGCGGGTTCTGTGGTTGTGCCTGGACGGCCTTCGGCAGCGCGCTCGACGCTTCGTCCAGCGTCGGCAGCCCCGCAGAGAGTGTCTCCTCCATCGTCTGATCAATGGCGGCAGCAATCGGCGGCTGCGCGACCGGCAAGCCGGACAGAAGCGTCTCACCGCCTGCATCCGTCGCCGGTTGTACGTCTTCCGCGGGCACCAACTGGGCGCCCAGACCGAGCAGCAGCAATGGGTCGAGCTCGCTGTCGGGCGCCTCGTCCGTCACTGTTTCGGCAGGCAAGGTATTGCCGCTCTCGGCAACCGCCGGCTTTTCGTCACTGGTTGCGCCGGCCGCCTTTTGCCGCCCCTTGTCCTCGACGGACTTGTCACGAGCGCCATCGTTGCGCGCGGGTCGGTCGACCGGCTTGGCCTGGCGCTCCTTGGCGTAGACATCGGAAAAGCTGGCGTTGCCGTTGTCCCGACCGTCGCGCGGCGTATCAGGCGCCTTGGTCGCGGCTTTGGGTCGCGCATCGACGGTCGGGGATTTGAGCAACAGGTCGGGGGAAACGGCCATGAGGAGATTCCGCTACGGATGGATCGTGGCGGGAAACGGAGCAAGTTCCGGGCCAGCGTAGCGATGCCCTGTCGGAACAAGCTGAACCGCGCGCTTGACGGGCAGGTTCGGCCGCATCGCCTGGCCGGCGACGAGCTGCGCGTCAGAGAATTGGCCGCTCAGCCGTAGCGCTGGCGCTCGGCACGAAACAGGATGCCGATGATGGCGAACTCGCGCTCGATGGACTCGATGAGCGCCGGCGCCTTGCCCAGCTGCTCCTCCCGAGCCGCCGTTTCCAGCTCCTGACACAATTCGGCCAGAAGGGTCGCACCCATGTTGCTGCAGCTGCCTTTGAAACTGTGTGCGGCACGGCGCAGCGCCTCGGCCTGGTCAGCCTGACATGCCTGGCGAAGCAGCCGAACCCGCTCTTCGGAATCGGCGAGAAAGGTATCCAGCAGCGCCGGATACTCACTCTCCATTACATCCTGCAGCGTGGCCAGCACGGCGCTGTCGAGATGAGCGTTGGACACCGCGGCACTCCAGTCGAAAGCGGTGGATTATGCCTCAGCCTGCCAGACGAACTCCACGCTCAGCCCGCGCCCGTCCGACTGCCAGTCGAATCCGTCGCTCAACCGGCGTACCAGATGCAGCCCCCTGCCACTGAAACGATCGGTGCCGAGCTGGACTTGCAGCGCCTTTTTGACATCGAACCCGGCACCGCTGTCGTCGATGCAGATGCGCAGGCAACCGCCTGTGCTGTCGGTCTTGATCGTCAGCTCGAGGTGAACATGCCCGTCCACCAGCGACTGCAAGCGTTGCTGGCGCTGCTCGTAGTAACGCTTGAAGCCCTCGGCGTCGCACTTGAGGGACGAGTCCAGCCCCAGCACGCCGTGCTCCAGCGCGTTGGAATACAGCTCGCCCAGCACCGTGTAGATGGCACCGGCACGCGAGCGCAGCTGGTTGACCTGTAACAGGATCTGCAGCAGCGAAGGCAGTGGATTGCCGTTGCGCAGGCTCTCGGCCCGCAGCTCGACGCGGATAGACCAGTCCATTGGCCGGGAGCGATGCGCCGTGGCCGAGACAGTCGGCGGCATAGGGAGCGCGTCCCGGCTCACCACGACCTCGACCAGACTGAGGTCGTCGTGCGGCTGCCCATGGAAATCCAGGAGCGCCTGTTCGATCTCGTCGAACACCGTCGCGGGATCCCGATTGGCTTCCAGGGCGGCCAGCAGCCGCTGCTCGCCGAACAGCTCGTCGGCGGCGTTGCGGCTCTCCACCACGCCGTCGGAAAGCAGCAGCAGGCGATCGCCGGGGGCCAGCGGGTAGTGTTCGAACTTGTCATCGAGCGCCGTCGCGGACACCACGCCCAGCGGGAGATGCCGGGAAACCAGCGCGGTACGCCGGCCATCGGCCGAAATCAGGTAGCCATCCGGCAGCCCGCCGTTCCACACGCGCAGGGTGCCCTGCTTGGCATCGATATCCAGCAGCGTGGCGCAGCAGAACATCTCCACCGGGAGGATCTGTTTGAGCTTGGCATTGATCTCGCGAAGGATGTCGGTGCTGGAATAGCCCTTGGCGGCCATGCCGTAGAAGGTTTCGGCCAGCGGCATCGCGCCGATCGCCGCCGGCAGACCATGGCCGGTGAAATCGCCGAGCAGCACGAACATCTGCCCAGCCGGCGCGTGGGCCGCCAGCAGCAGATCGCCGTTGAACAGCGCCTGCGGGGACTGCCGGTAGCGGATGTTCGGCGCACTCAGGCAACCGGCGTGAGCGACCTTGTCGAAGATCGCCTTGGCCGCACGATGCTCGTCGAGCAGCTGCTGGTTGCGCCGGGCGATCAGATCGCGCTGCTCGAGCACCGTGGCCTGCAGACGGCGCAGGCGATGCATGGCCTGGATCTTGGCTTCGAGGATGATGGGGTTGTACGGCTTGGCGATGAAATCGTCACCACCCGCCTCCAGGCAGCTGACCAATGCCTGGTTCTCGCTGAGCGAGGTGAGAAAGATGATCGGGACCAGTTCGTCACCGGCCAACCGCTTGATCTGCCGCGCTGCCTCGAAGCCGTCCATCACCGGCATCAAGGCGTCCATCAACACCAGTTGCGGACGCTCCTGCTGGAACAGGGCCACCGCTTCCTGCCCATCGGCGGCGGTGAGCACCCGGTGCCCCTGCTTGCCGACGATGGTGGACAGCAGCATCCGATCGACCGGGCTGTCCTCGGCGATCAGGATCGACAGCCGCATGGGCATGTCAGGCGATCACGAACAGTTGTTCGAAGTTGGAAACCGAGAGGATCTTGCGTACGTCCGGACTGCAGTTGAGCAGGCGGATGTCGGCTTCGTCGCCGCCGGCATGGTCGCGCAACAGCAGCAGCATGCCCAGCGCCGAGCTGTCCATGTAGGTGGTGCCCTGCAGATTGACCACATAACGCTGCGGGCTCACGTCCTGACGCTGGTAGGCGTCGCGGAAGGCCTGATGCGCATTGAAGTCGAAGCGTCCGCTGATGGCTATGGTCAGCTCCTGCCCATCTGCCGAAGGCTGCGAGGTAATGGTCATGTGGCACTCCCTGATCCGGAACATCTCGACGGCCGCTTCGTTGGCAGCCATCGTTGATTATGCGAGTTGGGCAGCCGCACACCGGCTGAAAAGGCAGCGATCCAGGCCAGCGAACTGACAGGGCGGGACCGAACCGCTATTCATAACCCGATCGGCGACCGCCGCGTTTAACGGGTGAAGATTTATCATTCAAGCCTCGGCGCGGCAAGCACGAATCCCGCCGGAGCCGCCTCGTGCTGCCGCGAAACAGAGCCGGTGCCGCTCAGTGTTCCCGTGAACGACCGGCCAGACGCTGGGCGAATTCGTCGAGCAGTTTCTGTTCGCGCTTGTCCGCCGCGATACGGGCTTCGCGCTGATAGCTCTCGATGAGCTTGCTCAGCCCTTCCACCCGCGCGTGCCGCTGATGCCACTGCTGGCGCACCTTGAGCAGGTTGTCGCGATACCAGTTGACGCTACGCTGCTGCTGGCCGATGGCCGACTCGAGCTGGGACAGGAAGCGCTGGTAGTTCATCAGCCACTGGCCGGATACGCCCTGGCTGCCCTGCTGCATCCACTGTTGCTGATAGTCGCGGAAGTACTGCTCGAGTTCGGCCAGCTTGCCCTCGGCCTGCGTCAGCTGGGTCTGTGCCTGCCCCAGCAACCGCGCGGCGTCGCGCTCGGCGCGCTCGGCCATCTCGATGACCGGCGCCAGACGCGCCGCCCGACTGGCCGCCATCGATTAGCCCGCCTGCCGAGGGGCGAACACCGCAGCCAATTGCGCGGCACTCTGGCTCAGCCCCTCGCTTTCATCGAGCCCCTGACGCAGGTAGCTGACCATTTCGGCCTGGCGTGCAATGGCCATATCGGTCTCCGGATCGCCGCCCGGCACGTAGGCGCCGACGCTGATCAGATCGCGGCTCTGCTGATAACGGGACCAGAGCTGCTTGAAGCGCTGCGAAGCGCGAACGTGCTCGGCGCTTACCACCTGCGGCATCACACGGCTGATGGAAGCCTCGATGTCGATGGCCGGGTAATGCCCCTCCTCCGCCAGCCGACGCGACAGCACGATATGGCCGTCGAGTACACCGCGCGCGGCATCGGCGATCGGGTCCTGTTGATCGTCGCCTTCGGAGAGCACGGTATAGAACGCGGTGATGGAACCGCCGCCCTGCTCGGCATTGCCGGCGCGCTCGACCAGGCTGGGCAGCTTGGCGAATACCGACGGCGGATAACCCTTGGTTGCCGGCGGCTCGCCGATGGCCAGGGCGATTTCACGCTGGGCCTGGGCGTAGCGGGTCAGTGAATCCATCAGCAGCAGCACGTTCTTGCCCTTGTCGCGAAAGTACTCGGCGATACGTGTGCAGTATTGCGCGGCGCGCAGACGCATCAGCGGCGCATCGTCGGCCGGCGAGGCGACCACCACCGAGCGCTTGATGCTCTCTTCGCCGAGGATGTTCTCGATGAATTCCTTTACCTCGCGGCCACGTTCGCCGATCAGCCCGACCACGATGATGTCGGCCTCGGTGAAGCGCGTCATCATGCCCAGCAGCACCGACTTACCGACACCGGTACCAGCGAACAGTCCGAGACGCTGACCGCGCCCGACCGTCAACAGGCCATTGATGCTGCGGATGCCGACATCCAGCGGCTCGCTGATCGGATGGCGCTTGAGCGGGTTGATCACCGGACCATCCATCGGCACCCAGTCCTCGGCGCGCATGCCGCCCTTGCCATCCAGGGCGCGCCCAGCGCCATCGAGCACACGACCGAGCATGGACATGCCCATGGGCAGGCGTCCGGTGTTGACCAGCGGCACGACCCGCGCCCCTGGCGCGATACCGGCCAGGCTGCCGACCGGCATCAGATACAGCTTGCCGCTGGAGAAGCCCATCACCTCGGCCTCGACCTCGGTCGGGTGATAGCTGTCGTCGTTGATCACCAGGCAACGGCTACCGACCGCCGCCCGCAGCCCCTCGGCCTCCAGTGTCAGGCCGACCATGCGCAGCAGGCGACCCTCAAGCAGAGGTTGGCTGGGCAGCTTGATCGCCGCTTCATAGGTTTCGAAACGTTTGGCGAAACTGACCCGCTCAAGGCGCATCGGACACGTCCAGATCGACATTCAGGTCGGCAGCCGGCGGATGGGTGGCGTTCTCCCGCTGCTGCTCGAACAGTTGCTTGATGGCCTGGGTCAGGCGCGTTTCGATGCTGGCATCGATACGGCTGTGCTCGGTTTCGATATGGCAGCCGCCTGGCAACAGGCTGCTGTCCTCGAGGATGCGCCAGCTTTCCTCGTGGCGTTCGCGCAGCGCCTTGATCAGCTCGAAGTCCTGCGGATTGACGTGGATGCGCACGTTGCTAGCCCCCATGGGCAGCAGCTTCAGCGCCTCGCGCAGCACCTGGCGAATCTGGCTGGAGTCGATCAGCAGATCGCGCTGGATCACCTCACGCGCCATGTGGCTGACCAGCGTGACCATGGCATGCTCGAGGTTGCGGTCCTGATCGGCGATCGGTTCGAGCAGCTGCTCCATCAGCCGCTCCAGGCTCTGCAGCCGCGGCGCCAGAGACGCCTCGGCCTCCTGCCGGGCCTTGAGCTGGCCCGCATGGAAGCCATCCTTCTCGCCAGTGGCGAAGCCTTCGTTATAGGCCTGCTGGCGAATCGCCTCGAGCTCATCGAGCGTCAGCGGTTTGACTTCCTCGACCGGCACGTCCTCGCTACGCGCCAACTCTTCGACCGTTTCCTCCACGCTGGGCGCTGACGGCAGCTCCTCTTCCTCGCCCTGCGGGTCGAAACTGGGCAGCGACCAGCGATCGAACAGGCTGACGTCTTTCGCGCGAATGAGGTCGCTGGGGTTGTCCTTCGCCATGTGTGAGGTGTTGTCCTGGTTAGATCATCTCTTCGCCGCCCTTGGAGCCCAGGACAATTTCCCCGGCCTCGGCCATGCGACGAGCGATGGTGAGAATTTCCTTCTGGGCATTTTCCACGTCGCTGACACGTACCGGCCCCTTGGCCTCCAGATCGTCGCGCAGCAGCTCACCGGCGCGCTTGGACATGTTCTTGAAGACCTTCTCCTTGATGCCGTCGTCGGCGCCCTTGAGCGCCATCACCAGCACGTCGGAGGATACCTCACGCAGCAGCACCTGGATGCCACGGTCGTCGACCTCGGCGAGATTGTCGAAGACGAACATCAGGTCTTCGATCTGGCTGGACAGGTCCTCGTCCACCTCGCGGATGGCGTCCATGAGCTGACCTTCGATGGAGCTGTCCAGGTAGTTCATGATGTCGGCCGCCCGCTTCACGCCGCCCAGGCTGGCGCGGCTGGTATTGGTGCTGCCGGAGAACTGCTTCTCCAGGATCAGGTTCAATTCCTTCAGGGCGGCGGGCTGCACGGTATTCAACGAAGACACGCGCAGCACGATGTCCAGGCGCACCTTGTGGTCGAAGTGGGACAGCACTTCGCCGGCCTGATCCGGATCGAGATAGGCCACCACGATGGCCTGGATTTGTGGATGCTCGTAGCGGATCACATCGGCCACGGCGCGCGGCTCCATCCACTTCAGGCTGTCCAGACCGCTGGTATTGCCGCCCAGCAGGATACGATCGATCAGGCCGCCGGCCTTGTCCTCGCCCAGTGCCTGGGTGAGCATCTTGCGGATGTAGCCGTCGGAGCCGACGCCCAGACTGGTCTGGTCGCCGACGATCTCGACGAACTCGCTCATCACCTGCTCGATCTGTGCCTTCTGCACGTTGCGCATCTGCGCCATGGCCGTGCCGACGCGCTGGACCTCTTTCGGGCCGAGGTGGCGCAACACCTGCGCCGCATCGGTCTCGCCCAGCGAGAGCAGCAGGATGGCAGCCTTGTCGACCTTGTTGAGCTTGGCTGGAACTCGATTGTCACTCATCGGCGTTGATCCACTCTTTCACCACCTGGGCTACCCGTCCCGGGTCATCGGCCACCAGGTTCTTGATCGCGTTCAGCTGGGCTTCATATCCCTCGCTGGGGCTTGGCAGCAGGATGTTCTGCGGACCGCTCAGGCTGACCCTGTCGTTGGCCAGGCCGCCATCCAGACCTTCGTCTTCGCCCAGTTCACCGGGCATGCCGGCCACCTGCAGTTCTTTACCGGCGTTTGGATTGGTCAGGCTCTTGAGCACCGGGCGCAGTACGCCGAACACCAGCACCAAGATGAACAGCACGCCGAGCACCTGCTTGACGACATCCCAGAACCAGGGCTGCGAGTAGAACGGAATCTCCTCGAAGGTTTCACCGAAGCTGTCAGCGACGAAGGCGGTGTTGATCACGCTGACGCTGTCGCCGCGGCTGGCGTCGAAGCCAACGGCGTCCTGTACCAGCCGGGTGAAGCGCGCCAGATCGTCGGCATTCCACGGCACGCGCACCATCTCGCCAGCCGCATTGAGCGACATCTGGTCGTCGACTACCACCGCCACCGACAGGCGGCGCAGGCGGCCATGCTGCTGCTTGGTGTAGCTGATGGAACGATCGAGCTCGTAATTGCGCGTGGCCTGCTCGCGCTTGTCTGCCGGGAACGGCGCCAGCATCGGCTGGCCGGTCACCGGGTCCATGATCTGCTGACCGTTGGCGTCCACCAGCGGCTGGCCGGGCGCCACGGCACCGGCGGCCGCAGCAGCCTGATTGGCCTGCTCGGGAGCCGAAGCCGGGCCCGGCGGCTGGTTGCTCAGGGCACCCGGCACACCTTGCGGCGGCAGGCTGCTCTGGCGCTGTTCATTGACGCTCTGCTCGCTGCGCAGTGCCGGCTGGTCCGGGTTGAAGGTCTCCGAGGTGGATTCAACCGCGCTGAAATCCACATCCGCCGAGACTTCCGCCTTGTAGCGGCCACTGCCAAGCACCGGCTGCAGAATATTGTGCACACGCTGGGTATAGAGGCTTTCCATGCGGCGGCTGTAGTCGAACTGCTTGCCCGCCATGCTCAGCTCGGTCAGCTCCTGTTGGTCGGAGAGCAGGTTGCCCTTCTGGTCGACCACGGTGATCTGCGACTTGTTGAGCTCCGGCACGCTGGTGGCGACCAGGTTGATGATGGCCATCACCTGGCTCGGCTCCAGCGCTCGCCCTGGATAGAGTTCCACCAGAACCGAAGCGCTGGGCTTGCGCTCGTCGCGCACGAATACCGAGCTTTTCGGAATCGCCAGGTGCACACGAGCACCCTTGACGTTGTTCAGGCTGGAAATGGTACGACCCAGCTCACCCTCGAGGCCACGGCGATAACGGGTCGCCTCCATGAACTGGCTGGTGCCGAGGCCCTGATCCTTGTCCAGAATCTCGAAACCGATGTTGCTGTCGGCCGGCGCGATGCCGGCGCCTGCGAGCTTCAGGCGGGCACGCGCCAGATCATTGGCCTTGACCAGCAGGGCGCCGGAATTGGGTTCGACGGTATAGGCGATGTCCGCGGCAGCGAGGGTTTCCATCACCTGATTGGCATCCATTCCCGCCAGGCTGCCGAGCAGCGGGCGGTAATCGGGTTGCTGCGACCAGAGCACCACGGCAAAACCCATCGCCACGCTGGCCGCCAGCCCGACCAACAGGCCGATCTGTCGCAGCATGGACATTTCCGAAAGGTTTTCCAGGAACGACAGGCCCAGCAAGGGCTTCTTGCCACCCTCGGGGGTTGCCGGCACCGGAACGTTGCTCACCGCTTCAGCCATGATTCAATCCGCCTCACACCGGCATCTGCATGATGTCTTGGTAAGCCTGAACCAGCTTGTTGCGCACCTGGGTCATGGCCTGAAAGGAAACGCTGGCCTTCTGCGAGGCGATCATCACTTCGGTCAGGTCGACGCCGCCCTGCCCCATCTCGAAGGCAGAGGCGAGCTGGCTCGAAACCTGCTGGGTTTCGTGCACCTTGTTCACCGCCTGGCCAAGCATGTCGGAAAAGCTCGGCGCGCCGACCTCCTGGGTCTGGACCTCCGGCTTGGAACGCGCCATGGCATCGGTCTGCATGGCCCGCATTTCCAGCATCAAGCGATTGAATTGAACGCCCTGACTCATCTAATCCTCCAACAGCCGCGGTTTTTTTGACGCATCGCGCGGCGAGCAAAGACTAGATAGCAACAAGGGTGCCAGTTCGCAGGTGAAGCGCCTGGCAAGGCGATGACAGGCAGCAGCCTTTGCCGACTGTTACGCCCAACGCGCCTTTGGCTGTACCGGGACGCTGGCCAGCGCAGCCCCCTAGGCTTGTACCATAGGCCGCGGCAGCCGTCGGCCTCCCATCGCTCAGCAGAAGAACAGCAAAGATGAACGAAATCAGTCGCAGCGCCCTGCGTCCTCTGAGCGACAGCTCGCCATCCACTGTCGTCGCCGGCTTCATTGCCATGCTCACCGGCTACACCAGTTCACTGGTGCTGATGTTCCAGGCGGGGCAGGCGGCCGGGCTGAGCGCCGGACAAATCTCGTCGTGGATCTGGGCGCTGTCCATCGGCATGGCGATCTGCAGCATCGGCTTGTCGTTGCGCTATCGCACGCCCGTGGTGGTTGCCTGGTCGACGCCCGGCGCCGCGCTGCTGATCACCAGCCTGCCCGGCGTTCCCTATGCCGAAGCGATCGGCGCCTTCATCTTCGCATCGGCCTTGATCGCGCTGTGCGGCATCACTGGCAGCTTCGACCGCCTCATGCGGCGGGTACCGGCGTCCCTGGCCGCCGCGCTGCTGGCAGGCGTGCTGTTCAACATCGGCAGCGAAATCTTCCGCGCCGTTGGTGTCCAGCCGGTGCTGGTGCTCGGCATGTTCTTCAGCTACCTGCTGACCAAGCGCCTGCAGCCACGTTACGCAGTGCTGGCCGCACTGCTGGTGGGTTGCCTGATCGCCGGGGTTACCGGCCTGCTGGATTTCCAGCGCTTCAGCCTGCAGATAGCGGTGCCGGTGTGGACCACGCCGGCATTCTCTTTCGCTGCCGTATTCAGCATCGGCATCCCGCTGTTCGTTATCGCGATGGCCTCGCAGAACATGCCGGGGCTTGCCGTGCTGCGCGCCGAGGGCTATCAGGTGCCGGCTTCGCCACTGATCTCGACGACGGGCATCGCCTCGGTGCTGCTGGCCCCATTTGGCTCCCACGGCATCCATCTGGCGGCGATCACCATGGCGATCTGCGCCGGCCCGGAGGCGCACCCCGACCCAGGCAAACGCTACACCGCAGCGGCCTGGTGCGGCGTGTTCTACGGCATCGCCGGTATCTTCGGTGCGACGCTGGCGGCGCTGTTCGCGGCCTTTCCGGCCGCGCTGGTGCTGTCCATCGCGGCGCTGGCCCTGCTCGGCTCGATCGGTTCGGGGCTGACCCAGGCGATGCAGCAACCCAACGAGCGCGAAGCAGCGCTGATCACCTTCATGGTGACGGCATCGGGGCTGACGCTGTTCGGCATCGGCGCGGCGCTGTGGGGCCTGATCGCCGGCGTGCTGACGCTGTTGATCCTCAAGCCACGCAGCTAGCTGGTATGCCGCGCGGGGTGCATAGGCGCGCGGCGAAGGCAACGGGCGCGTTCGCTGTCAGGCCGGCTTGATCATCACCAGCGCGAAACCGGCAGCGATGCCTGCCAGGGCGATCAGCCAGCCGATTCGGTGGGCGCGGTTCTTTTCGGCTTGCCGGATGGGGTCGACGGGCTTCTTCTTTTTCACGGTAGGTCTGCCTTCAGCCAAGGATGCCGCACCGGCCTCAGGGCGGCCGGCGCAGCGCGCTTTTTAGGCCGGGCCGGGAGAATTGTCCAGTCATGCCGGCAGCAGGCGTTATCCCAGCGGGCTTTCTCCCGCGTTCGGCTCGTCACTCGGTTGGCTGTCGTCAGCGTTCTCGCCGGAATCCGGCACGTCGCCGTATTCGTCGTAATCGGGCGGGGTCAGGCCATCCTTGAGCGGGTCGTCTGGATCGATCATGGCAGCGTCCTCGGCAGTGGGTTCAGTGCGTTGGAGTGCCGTACTAGCTGGTCGTTCTGCGATCGTCGGCAGTGGGCCCGACCTGCGGTACCGCTGCCGAGAGCGCTTCGATGATGCGGCAGTCTTTCACCGACGACTGATTGCAACCGGCCAGGCGCTGCAACTCCGCCTCGAGCCGCTGCAGGTCGGCGATGCGCTGGCGCACTTCGACCAGGTGGGTCTGAACCAGGCGATCGACATCGCTACAGGCGTGACCCGGCTGATCGGCCAGTTCGACCAGCGTGCGAATTTCATCAAGGGAGAAGCCCAGCTCCCGCCCCCGCTTGATGAACCGCAACCGCGCCACGTCCTGAGCCGTGTAGCTGCGATAGCCGGACGACGTCCGCAACGGCGCCGCGAGCAGGCCGATGCGCTCGTAGTAGCGGATGGTCTCCACGTTCACAGCCGTGGCCTGGCTGAGTTTGCCGATGGTGATAGACATGGCTAGATCCTGGCTCGCGGCAATCGGATATGGCTGAAGGCAACCGTCAGGAAATATCGATCTGGTAGCGGAACCCATCGGCAGCAGCACGAGAAATGCGGTATTCGAGCGGGCTTCGGTCGTAGCCCAGGGCGACCCGCTCGATGATCACCATCGGCGCACCCTCCTTGATCGCCAGAAACCTGGCCATGGCGCCAACGGCCTCCCCCACCGTCAGCGTCTCCTTCGCCGAGGCGACACACTGGCCGCACTGGGTTTCGTAGAACGGATACAGCAGCTCGCCAAACCCCTCGATGTCGACTTCCAGCAGCGCAGCAAAGCGGGTGGCAGGCAACCAGATGTCCTCGTGAAAAAGCGTCCGTCCCTCGATGATCCGCAGTCGCTCAAGGTGAATGACCTTTTCGCCATCCTGCAGCCTGAGTGCAGCCGACACCGTATCCGCTGGTTCCTCAACTGTCCTGGCCAGAATCCGGCTGCCCGGGATCTCGCGCCCGCCGCTGGCATCCACCTGGCGAAAGAAACGCGCTAGCGAGGCATCGAAATTCGGGCGGCGCACGAAGGTGCCGCGGCCCTGGCTACGCAGCAGCAATCCCTCGTTCACCAAAGTGTCCACAGCCTTGCGTACGGTGCCGATCGCCACGCCATAAAGCCTGGTCAGCTCCGCTTCGGTGGGGATGGGCGCGCCGGGCATCCACTCGCCTGCTGCGATCTTCGCCAGCATCTCTTCGCGCAGCCGCTGATAGAGCGGCAGGCGCTCGTCGTATCCGAGTATCGGGGTGTTCATTTCATCGATTCGTTCATTGACCCGGCACAACTGTACCACCGGCCCAGCGATTGACAGAGAGGCTGAGCTAACTATATGGTCATCTATTCATATATATGACTAGATGAAATTTTAAAGACCGTACAGTCCCGTTACGCGTCTCGCTTCTCCATCACTACAACAATCAGGGTTATCACAATGACCGGCCTTCACCCGCCTGCGATCACTGGCGTCGACACTCACGCCCATGTCTTCCGGCAAGACCTGCCGATGGTTTCCAATCGACGCTACAGCCCGCATTACGATGCACTGGTCGAACAGTATCTTGCGCATCTCGATCGCCACGGGCTTTCCCACGGCGTGCTGATCCAGCCGAGCTTCCTCGGTACCGACAATCGCTTCATGCTTGACGCGCTACGCCGTTATCCGCAGCGACTGAGGGGCGTTGCGGTGGTCGACGCAAGCATCAGCGATACGCAGCTAGATGAGCTGGAAGAAGCCGGCGTGGTAGGCATCCGGCTGAATCTCATCGGAAAGGCGCTGACCGAATACGCCAGCGCTGAATGGATGGGGCTATTCGCTCGGCTTGGTGCCCGTGGCTGGCAGGTCGAAATCCAGCGCGGCATCGACGATGTGGCGCTGGTCATTCCTGGCCTGCTGGCTTGCGGAGTGACGGTGGTGATCGATCATTTCGGGCTGCCTACCGGCGGAATCGATGCCGGGAAACCCAGTCACCAGGCATTCTTGCAATCGCTGGCCAACCCACAGGTCTGGCTCAAGCTCTCCGCCGCGTATCGGAGCCAATCCGACATCGCGCAAGCGGCAACGGTGCTGGCCAAGGCACGCCATGCAGCCGGTGGCATCGAGCGATTCGTCTGGGGCAGCGACTGGCCCAACACCCAGTTCGAAAGCCAGACCGATTACACCGAGCAGCTTTCCCTCATCGACATCCTGCTGCCGGATACTCGTGAGCGGACTCAGGTATTGCTGACCAACGCGGCAAAGCTGTTCGGCTTTGCGACGTGCAACTAAACGATCCGTCACACAACAGGACATATCCATCATGATGAGCCTGCTCGTCGTCGCGGCTATCGTTGTCGCAGTCGCCCTCGGCTACAAAACCAAGATCAACATCGGTCTGTTCGCCATCGCGTTCGCCTACCTGATCGGCGCGTTCGGAATGGGGCTCAGCCCTTCCGAAATCATCGCCATGTGGCCGCTGAAGATTTTCTTCGTGATCTTCTCCGTCTGCCTTTTCTACAGCTTCGCCACGGTCAACGGAACGCTGGAGAAACTTGCCGAACACCTGATCTACCACTGTCGATCGGTGCCACAACTGCTCCCCTTTGCAGTGTTCTTCACCGCCACGGTCATCTCCGCGATGGGCGCCGGCTACTACACCGTACTGGCGTTCATGGCGCCGATCACCCTGTTGCTCTGTGAGCGTACCGGCATGAGCCTGATCGCCGGCGGGATGGCTGTGAACTATGGAGCCCTGAGCGGAGCCAACTTCGTATCCAGCCAAAGCGGCATCATCTTCCGCGGCCTTATGGTCAACGCAGGCATCACGGAGAACGAGGCCTTCATCAATACCGCAGGTATCTTCGTCAGCACGCTGGTGATTCCGTTGCTGGTGATTTCGGTGCTGGTCTTTCTGACCGGACACGGTAAAGCCATGAAGGCTTCGGTCTTCGCCGCGACACCACCGACGCCGCTGAACCGTGAGCAGCGGATGACCCTGTGGCTGACGCTGGCAATGATGGCCATCGTCCTCGCGGCACCAATCGCCTACCTGATGTTGCCGGACAACCCGACAGCCCGCCTCGTCAACTCGAAGATGGACATCGGTCTGATCGCCAGCCTGTTCTCGGTGATCGCGCTACTCCTCAAACTCGGCGACGAGCGCAAAGCGATGGCATCGGTACCCTGGGCCACGCTGATCATGATCTGCGGCGTCGGGATGCTGATTTCGGTGGCGATCAAAGCCGGCACCATCGACATCCTGGCGTCGTGGATGGGCAACAGTATTCCGCCGATTCTGGTGCCGCTGGTGTTCGGCATCGTCGCGGCGTTCATGTCACTGTTCTCCAGCACCCTGGGCGTGGTCACGCCTGCACTGTTTCCGATGGTGCCGCCGATCGCCTCGGCACTGGGGCTGGACCCACTGATCCTGTTCGTAGCCATTGTCGTCGGCTCGCAGGCGACCTCGATCTCGCCATTCTCCTCAGGAGGCAGCCTGATCCTCGGCTCCTGCCCCACCGAGCAAAGCCGCACCGTGCTGTTCCCGCAGCTGCTGTTCCGCGCCGCCCCGCTGGGGTTCGTCGCGGCGCTGATATTCAACGTGCTGCTGACCGTCCTCTACTGACCCACCGCCGTGGCCCGACAGCGTGCCATGGCGCCGGCAGCCAATCGTGTTCGAGCGCAACGCTGATCCGCCAGCCGGTCAGCAGCTGCGCTATCAGCCAACCGACGCCAAGGCGCGACGGCGAGGCCCCCGGCTGTGGTCCCTATACCGCAGCCAACTTTCGACAAGGAGAAAGGACTCATGAAGAACTGGTTCGCCGATATCAGCATGACCAGGAAACTGACGATCGGCTTTGGCGCGGTGCTGCTGCTGACGATCGCACTGGCGATCTCCGGCTGGCTCAGCCTGAGCGGCGTCATCCATCGCAGCGAACTGATGGAACGGATCGCCGCGCTGAACGAAGCGCTGGACGAACTCAGGGTGGCCCGCCTCCAATACATGCTGGACAACGGCGACGCGAAGTCAGCCGAGGCGGTAACCGAGGCCCTCGACCACTTTGCGGCGCAGCACCGGGACATCGCGCCGGCCTTTCGTGATCCGGAAAACCGGATGCTGTTACAAAAGCAGGGCGAACAGATACAGCGCTATCGCGCCACGCTGAGCAGAATGCGTGAAGCCTATGCCGCCGGTAATGCCGCCAGGGCGGATATGGGCAAGCAGGCCGCTCTCGCCAGCGAGCCGATCGCGGCGATGGGCAAGGCCGTGGCGCAGATGCCGGAGCACGCCGAGAATCGCTACACGGGCATCGAGGCGATTGCGGAGCTGCGCATGAACTGGCAGCTGGTGCGCTACGAGATGCGTGGCTACAACACAACGCCAACGCCGGAAATGGCGGCCAAGGTCGGACAGCAGATCAAGCTGGCCCGACAGTCCGCTGCACGCGTGCAGACAGTGCTTGGCCAGGCGTATTCCGCTCAGGTCGCGGTAACCGAACAGGCGCTGGATGGCTACCTGGCGGCACTCCACGCCGTCGTCGCGCAGACCGAAGCCATCAGCACAGCACGCCAGGACATGGCCAGCCAGGCCGGCGAGATCAGAGGCCTGGCCCGCGCCCTGACCCAGGCGCAGAGCGCAAGCCGCGAGCACGAGGCGGCGCAATCGAAACTCACCCAGGCGCTGGTTACCGCGTTCGCCCTTCTTATCGGTCTACTGGCGGCCTGGCTGATTACCCGCCAGATCACGCATCCCCTCGCCGAAACGCTTGCCGTGGTCAGGAATATCGCCGCCGGTGACCTGACCGACCAGCGGGACATCCGCCGTCAGGATGAGATCGGTGCGCTGCAGCGCGGGGTAATGGGCATGTCGGCGACCTTGCGCGAGCTGATCAGCGGCATCCGCGACAGCGTCACGCAAATGGCCAGCGCCGCCGAGCAGCTGTCGGCAGTCACAGAGCAGACCAGTGTCGGGATGAACGGCCAGCGCGCCGAAACCGACCAGGTTGCAACGGCCATGCAGGAGATGTCCGCTACCGTGCAGGAAGTGGCACGCAACGCCGAGCAGGCATCGCAGGCAGCCAATGCGGCAGACCGCGATGCGCGCGCGGGCGATGCGGTCGTCGGCGAGGCGATCGAACAGATCGAGCGACTCTCCCGGGAAATGCTTCGCTCGGCCGAAGCGATGACCAGCCTGGAAGCGGAAAGCAACCGCATCGGCAGCGTAATGGATGTGATCAAGGCGGTCGCCGAACAGACCAACCTGCTGGCGCTCAATGCCGCCATCGAGGCCGCGCGGGCCGGCGAAGCGGGACGCGGCTTCGCGGTCGTCGCCGATGAAGTGCGCAGTCTGGCGCAACGGACGCAGAAATCCACCGAGGAAATCGAGCAATTGGTCGCCGCCCTGCAACACGGCACTCAGCAGGCCGCAGCAGCAATGCAGAGCAGCCACACCCTGACTCAAAGCAGCGTCGAACTCACACGCAGGGCGGGACTGGCACTCAGCGACATCACCAGCAAGGTCTCCGACATCCAGGCAATGAATCAGCAGATCGCAGCGGCCGCCGAGGAACAGGGCGCCGTCGCGGAAGAGATCAGCCGTAACGTTGTGAATGTACGCGACATCTCCGAGCAGACCGCAACGGCCAGCGATGAAACCGCGGCGTCCAGTATCGAGCTGGCACGCCTGGGTAACGAACTGCAGATGCTGGTCAGCCGCTTTCGCGTCTGACGCCGGACCACGATGCGCACTCACGTCGGAGCGGCGCTTGACCCTGTAGTTGCTACAGGGTTTAGCGTAATGCCATCGACATTCCGAGGCGACGTACATGGCAGGAAATTGCTGCAACAGTGGTTGCGCCAGCGCAGCGGTGCGCGGGCGCTATCGGCGGATTCTCTGGATCGCGCTGCTGATCAACCTGGCGATGTTCGCGGTGGAGATCGGCGCCGGCGTGCGGGCCGGTTCGGTCTCGCTGCTGGCCGACTCGCTGGACTTCTTCGGCGATGCGGCCAACTACGGTGTCAGCCTGTTCGTGCTGGGCATGGGCGTGGTCATGCGGGCCAGGGCGTCGCTGGCCAAGGCACTGACCATGGGTCTGTTCGGCCTGTTCATCCTGGTAGTCGCGATCGACAACTTCATCGATGCCAGCGTGCCCCAGGCCACGACGATGGGCATCGTCGGCACCATCGCACTGCTGGCCAACGTCGCCGTGGCGCTCATGCTCTATGCCTACCGTGAAGGCGACAGCAACATGCGCAGTGTCTGGCTGTGCAGCCGCAACGATGCGCTGGGCAATATCGCCGTGATGCTGGCGGCGCTGGGTGTGTTCGGCACTGGGGCGGGCTGGCCGGACCTGATCGTGGCCAGCATCATGGCGCTGCTGTCGATCAGCGCAGCCGTGCAGATCACTCGCCACGCCCTCGACGAACTGCGCACCGAGCGAATGGCCGTCAGGCAAATGGAGCGAGGCGCCTGACGCAGGCTTCGCGTTCGCTACCGATCGCAGCCCGACCGGCTGCGCTCGTGGAGGAAGGCCACCGGAGCCGAGCCATCGGCGTTCAGCTGGAGGATTTCCCGCGGCCTGCCCTGCTCATCCAGCACCAGCAGGCCGATGCCCGAGCCGTTCCACAGACGCTCGCCCGCCTGGCTGCGGTCCGGCACACGCGGCACGACTTCCAGGCGCCGCCGCTTGGTCAGCCAGTTCAGCGGCGACCAGGGCGCATACAGCCAGCGATTGAGGCGATCGAACCAGTCCAGCAGGCGTCGTGGAAACTCGTTCTTCACCCCGCTGCTGGTGATCTGCCAGACCCTCGGCCCGCTGTCGCGGGCGCGGATGTGCACTTCGTAGACGAAGGAGTAATGCACGTCACCGGAGAGGATCACGTAATTACCGGGCGTGCGCGAGTGACGGAAGATGTTCATCATCACGTGCGCGGCACCACGGTGGGCCATCCAGTTTTCCGCATCCACCAGCAAGGGCTGGCCGGCCCAGCTGAACACCCGCTGCACCGCCTCGATCAGCTTGACGCCGAACATCGGTGCCGGCGAGACGATCAGCACCGAGGGCTTGTCGAGAATGTTCTGCTGGAATTCGCTCAGCGCCTCCCAATCCATCAGGCCGGAAGGGCGACTCAGATTGCGCTCGCTGCGCCAGCGCCGGGTGCGGGTGTCGAGCACCACCAGCGGCGGTTCGCTTGGCAATTCGTAGCCCCAGCCGTCCAGACGCAGCAGCGTCTCGATGAAACGGTCCTGTTCGGCGCAATCGAGCCAGCCATCCCGAGCAGCCTCCAGCAGCTGCTGCACCTGCGCCAGCAGCGCGCCGAAACGCTCGGGCTGATTGCCCCAGGCCTGGCAGAGCAGATAGGCGATGAGCGCATTGCCGATGATTCTCCGCGACAGCGGGTGGCCGTAGGCGGTCTCCTCCCAGCGAGCCGACAGGTTCCAGTCGTCGGTGATGTCGTGGTCGTCGAAGATCATCAACGACGGCACATGGGCCAGCGCCCGCGCAGCCTGCGGCAAAGTGCGCCGGAACCCCCGCAGACAGTGTTCTTCGCGGCGATAGAGCTCGGCGTGCTTCGCCTCGAGCGCAGGCATCACCGGTTCGATCAGCGACCAAGGCGTGGGCGACCACACCAGCAGGTACATGGCCATGACCTCGGCGAGGGTGATCAGGTGGTTCTGTCCGTTGGCGGTGGTGAACACCGGCTTTTCCACACCGCCGAAGAAGCGTTCGCGCAACGCCTCGTTGGACTTGAACGCGGGCAGCAATTGCTCGCGCCGGTAGTAGGTGGCCGGGTGGGCCAGCAGTTCATCGCTGTCGTCCACCACCGCGCCCTGGAGATGCTCGCCGTACAGGCCCAGCCGGCGCATCAGCGCGTGGATGGCCACCAGCATCGGCCCAGCGACATCATCGGCGTAGACCTGGTCGCCGGTCATCAGCAGCACTGCCGGGCGCGCGTCCGGATCGGTCAAGCCGCGGCGCACCAGCTCATCCACGCACAGCAGCCCATCCGCGGCCGCATGGTGCGGTTTGCGACAGGAGCCGTGCAGCACGCGGTCGAGCCGCGACTTGATGACGAAGCTCGGCCGCGTGGCGCCGTCGTGCAGCAGGTGTGGCGCCCAGTCGGCGATGCCCCGCTGCTGCTCGCCCTCGTGGAGCAAAAGGTCGTACTCGATCAGGCAGTCGCCGGGCAGCGCTGCATCGGGCGTGAAACGGATGAGGTGCAGCACCGCATGATAACCAAGCCGCAGCCGCTGGCAGGCCTCGCCTTCGAGTCGAATGCGCCGCTGCTGGCCGGCCTGGGGGCTTTCAAGGATCAGCGACAGCTCGAGCACGCGTGACGCGATCAGCCAGAAGGTCAGACCGCCAGGCTCGGCTCGACGCAGCAACGGGCCGGCCAGCACGGGCGGCAGATCCTGGTGGGTGGGAATATCGGTCAAGGGCAACCCTGTCTTTGGCAACAGGCTTCTCTGACAGCACACCGGCCCCGATCGCTCATTGGAAGCAGCGAGGGGCTCGACTTGCCGTTCAAGGGGCGCCGAACATGGCCGTCCAGTAGATGGCCGCGTCGCTCTGCGGATCGACCGCATAGGCCGCGCCCAGCTCGGTGTACGCCGGATTCATCAGGTTGGCGCAGTGCCCCGGGCTGGCCAGCCAGCCTTCCAGCACCTTGCGCGCGGTCGGCAGCGCCGCGGCGATGTTCTCACCGACCAGGCTACCGGCGTAGCCGGCGAGTTCGGCACGATCGCCCGGCGTACGGCCGTCCTCGCTCAAGTGACTGAAGAAGTTGCGATTGGCCATCGCCCGGCTGTGAGCCTCGGCGGTGCTGCCCAGCGTCGCGTTCCAGACCAGCGGCCGCGCGGCGGCGAAATCCTGGCTACCGCAACGGCGCGCCGAGGCCCGGGCACGATTGATCTGTTCCAGCAGCTTCTGCCCTTCGGCCTGCCAGTCGCCGAGGCGACCATCGAGCAGCGGCCGCGCCACCACGATGCGCCAGTCGCGACCTTCACGGCTGACGCCGATATCGGTGAACTGAGGATCGAGGATCACCCGGCAGAAGCTTTCGCGCAGCGCCTGCATCGCCGCCTGGGCATCCCGCGGACCGGACAGCGTGATCGCCTGCACCGTGACCATCGGGTAGCCAGCGCGGGACAAGGCATCCTGCAGGTCACCGGCGGCGCCGACCGGCAAGTTCAGCCGCGAATCGGCCGTGAGTGGCGGCAGCTCCTCGCTGGCCTTGCTGCCGCAGCGCTGCACCTCGCCACGGTAGGCATTGATCGACTCGACCAGCCGGGCCTCCTCGGCCGCAGCGGTGCCGGCAACGCAAAGGGTCGCCAGCAGCAGGACGGATGACAGAACACGCATGACAGTTCTCCAGCAATTCCCTGACGGAACGACGCGCACCCGGCGCGGAAACTGGCGCCATGGTGCGCGACACCGCCGCGCTTGTCATCACCGCAGCGGCACAAGGCCACCGGCTGGGCGCCGCTGGCGGCCTTGGCTATGATCAGGCGCCATGAACAGCCAACCGCCGATTCGCCAATCCTGCCCACCCGGCACCTGCACCTGTCGGCGGGACGAGTTGCTGGAAGCACCGGGCGCCGACGTGCGCATCCTGCTGCTCACCCGCCACGAGGAAAACCGCCTGCTCGAGCGTCTGGCCAACGTGCAGAGTCTGGAGGAACTGGAGCGGCTGCAGCAGCGCATGTTCGAACAGCTGGGCATTCGCATGACGATCGCCCCCGGCCACAACGAAGTGCGCAGCATGCGCGGCATCGCCATCGAGTTCGCCGAGCAACCCGGCCTCTGCCGCAAGACCCGCCCCGCCATTGCCGCCGCCGTTCGCCGCGGTCTGGCGCAGCGCCCGGAAATCGCCTGGCGCCTGCTCGATGCGCACGATTTGCTGGGTGGGTTATGAGCAACCTGCGCCCCGTCGCGATCGACCTGCGTTCACTGCCATGGGCGGTTTCATAGCCGAGCCCGCCCCTTCGAAAAAAATCCGTTCCTGCCGCTTGACCCTCACGCAGCGTCAGCCCCGACGATCCCTGCCGTGCGAAACGAAAAGGAGACATCAATGTTGCTCAAGGTAGGCGAACTGGCCAAGCGCTCCGGCGTGACCGTCCGGACGCTGCATCACTACGACCACCTTGATCTGCTCAAACCGTCCGCACGCTCCGATGCCGGTTATCGGCTCTACGACCGCAAGGACATCGAGCGCCTGCATCACATCCAGGCACTGCGTGGCCTTGGCCTGTCGCTGACCGACATCGGAGCCCTGTTGAACCAGCGCGCGGTTTCCCTGCCTGGACTGATCGACCAGCAATTGCTGCAGCTCGACCGCCAGTTGCAGAGCCTCCAGCGCCTGCGCAGCCGATTGCACAGGCTGCGCGAGCGCTACGTCCTGGGCGAGGAACCCGCGCTGACCGACCTACTGGATACTCTGGGATCGATGATCATGTACGAGAAGCACTTTTCCGCCGACGAACTGGCCAGGCTGGCCTTCACCGAACGCCTCGACCAAGGCATCAGTGCCTGGCCCGCCCTGGCTGAGCAGGCCAAGGCACTGATGGACGCCGGCGTGCCGACGCAGGCTGAGCAAGCACAGCGGCTTGCGCGGGACTGGATGATCCAGCTCGAGCGCGACACCGCGCAGGACCCAGCCCTGCTGACCAGGCTCGACACCATGCACGCAGCCGAGCCCGGGCTGCAGCAGCGAACCGGCGTCAGCCAGGCCATGCGCGACTATGTGCTGGCGGCGTTCGCCGAATACCGCCTGGCGATCTACCGGCGCCACCTGACGGACGACGAGTTCGCCCGCATGCGCACGCATTATGCCGCAAGCCTGCGCCAATGGCCGGAACTGCTCGCGCAGCTTCAGCGCTGCCATAGCGAGCATCTCCCGCCGGAGCATGAGCGGGTGATCGCACTGGCACGCCGCTGGGGTGAGTTGTTCAGCGCCTACGCCGGCCCGAACGCCGACACCCAGCGCCGAATCCAGCAGGCCGAGCAGCAGGAACCGGAGTTGCAGGCCGGTACCTGGGTAGCGCCCGAGCTGATCGACTACCTGCGGCAGGCCATGACGACCCTGATGCAGCACGCCCGCAACTAGACAGACCGCCGGCGACGAGCCTGTGTGCCGGCCACGCAGGCTCCCCCGTTCGGCCGGCAACAGATCGTCGCTAACGGAGGCGTTGCGCATGGACGCTGCGCGGCAAGTCTTTACAATGCACGACCTCGAAACACAGCCGGTCCGTGCCCATGTCCCTTCCCAAGCACCATCTCGAACTGCTCGCCCCTGCCCGTGACGCCAGCATCGCCCGCGAAGCCATCCTGCATGGCGCCGATGCGGTGTACATCGGTGGCCCCAGCTTTGGTGCCCGGCACAACGCCGAGAACAGCGTGGCCGACATCGCCGAGCTGGTGAAATTTGCCCATCTGTTCCACGCGCGGGTGTTCGTCACGCTGAACACCATCCTGCACGACGACGAACTGGAAGCCGCGCGCACGCTGATCCAGCAGCTGTACGACATCAGCGTCGATGCATTGATCGTGCAGGACATGGGCATCATGGAGCTGGATATTCCGCCCATCGAGATCCATGCCAGCACTCAGACCGATATCCGCACGCTGGAACGGGCCAAGTTCCTCGACAGGGCCGGTTTCTCGCAGCTGGTCCTCGCCCGCGAGCTGAACCTGCAGGAAATCCGCGCGATCTACGACGAAGTGGATTCGACCCTGGAGTTCTTCATCCATGGCGCGCTGTGCGTGGCGTTTTCCGGGCAGTGCAACATCAGCCACGCGCAGACCGGGCGCAGCGCCAACCGCGGCGACTGCTCGCAGGCCTGCCGCCTGCCCTACACGCTGAAGGACGATCAGGGCCGCGTGGTGGCCTTCGAGAAGCACTTGCTGTCGATGAAGGACAACAACCAGAGCGCCAACCTGAGCGCGCTGGTGGATGCCGGCGTGCGTTCATTCAAGATCGAGGGGCGCTACAAGGATGTGAGCTACGTGAAGAACATCACCGCTTACTACCGCCAGCGCCTGGACGGCATTCTTGCCGAACGCCCTGACCTGGCCCGCGCCTCCAGCGGCCGCACCGATCACTTTTTCGTACCGGACCCGGACAAGACGTTCCACCGCGGCAGCACCGACTACTTCGTCACCGACCGCAAGATCGACATCGGCGCCTTCGACTCGCCGACCTTCACCGGCCTCGCCGTGGGTGAAGTGCTCAAGGTCGGCAAGCATGACCTGACCGTGCAGACCCGCGAGCCGCTCTCAAACGGCGACGGCCTTAACGTGCTGATCAAGCGTGAGGTGGTGGGTTTCCGTGCCAGCGTGGTCGAGCCGCTGAAGCAGTTCGAGGAGGACGGTCAGCCGTTCTGGCAGTACCGCGTCGAACCCAACGAAATGCCCGCCGCGATGCGCCAGGTGCGCCCGAACCACCCGCTCAACCGCAACCTGGACCACAACTGGCAGAACGCGCTGCTCAAGACCTCCGCCGAGCGCCGCATCGGTGTGCGGTGGCTGGCAAAATTGCGCGCCGATGAGCTGGAGCTGCATGTCACCAGCGAGGAAGGCGCCTATGCCACGGCCACACTGCCCGGCCCCTTCGGCGAAGCGAAGAAGCCCGAGCAGGTGCCCGGCCAGATCTCCGACCTGCTGAGCCAGCTGGGCACCACCATCTATCACGCCGAAGAGGTCGAGGTGGATGCGCCGCAGGCGTTCTTCATCCCCAATTCGCAACTCAAGGCGCTGCGCCGCGAAGCCATCGAGGCACTCACCGAAGCGCGCGAAGCCATCCGCCCGCGCGGCGGGCGCAAGCCGGTCAGCGTGCCGCCGCCGGTCTATCCAGAATCGCACCTGTCGTTTCTCTACAACGTCTACAACGAGAAGGCCCGGACCTTCTATCACCGTTACGGCGTGCAGCTGATCGACGCGGCGTACGAGGCCCACGAGGAGACCGGTGAAGTGCCGGTGATGATCACCAAGCACTGCCTGCGCTTCTCCTTCAATCTGTGCCCGAAGCAGGCCAAGGGCGTCACCGGCGTGCGCACGAAGGTCGCGCCGATGCAGCTGGTGCACGGTGACGAGGTGCTGACGCTGAAGTTCGACTGCAAACCCTGCGAGATGCACGTGATCGGCAAGATGAAGGGCCATATCCTCGACCTGCCGCAGCCGGGTAGCGCCGCCAGCGTGGTCGGGCACATCACGCCGGACGACTTGCTCAAGACCATTCGCCACAAGCCGCACGCCTGACACAACCAAACCATTCACAAGGACGTGACATGAAACGCTCTATCCGCATCTACGCTGCTTTCGCGCCGCTGTCCCTGGCCGGATGCGCCAGTACGCAACACGTAATGATCGACCAACCGGAGGGGTATCGGGCCACCGCCCACGTGGTCTACCACAACGAAAAATCTGACCGCTGCCGTTCGAACTACAGCATCGGGATAGGTCGCGGGATGAATATCTACCAGAAGGAGCGTCGTTTTGAATCATCGAGTACCCGCCCAGTAAAGTTCGAGATTCCCGATAGAGTTCATAGAGGACTCTGCACTCAGTACCTACAGCGACTTGAAATAAAGACCACACACCGGACCATGGTGGCGAAGCGATAAAGTTAGCCCAGCTGGGCTTCCGCCCCGCGAACAAGGCTGCACCAGCTCAAGAGGTCCGCCTTCATTGCAATCATGTGCTGTCGCTGGGCAAAGCGAAAGGCCTGGAACAAAGGATATGATGTTGGCCATATGAAAGGACGGACATAGGCTGGTCGGTGAAGCACGTCAGCAGTTCTGTCAGGCTCGCCCCCTGAATGTTCGCCTGGAACTCCCAGCCGAACCGGGCTACCTGGGTCGATGGATCAGGATCGGCGATCAGCACATCCCCTATGAGGTGGTTCATGAGCGGCCAGGCATGGCTCGGATTGAACTCGTGCAAATCCAGCGCGATGGGCGCAGCTGCGATAGCCACCCTACCTGCGAGCATGGCATCGAACCGTTAAAAGTCATGGCCCTTGCCATGCTTACATGCAAAGGTGACCAACATCTAATGGGCGCACTCAGGCCCAGACACGCCGGCAATCTTCGAAAGAACAAACGCTTCGGATTGGGTAAGCGATATTTCAACAAGCTCTACCGCTTGAAGTGGCAGCGCCAAGATCAGATGGACCTACTGGTGCGCACCTACCTTTATGCCCAAAACACCATAGATGAACCAGCCTGGAATCCCCTACCTGGTGAGGCGTCCGAGACGCACTTCGCGCGCTGCAAGAAGTTGTTCGGGCCCGCCTCGCATGACCGACACCAACTGAACCAAATCAAGTCGGAAGTTGGCAGAGGGATCGCCCATCAGCCGAGTGCGCTTAGGGAAGACATCTACAAAAAAGAAGGTCACCCCAGCTGGATAGCCGAACACGTACGTGATTTACAGCGTTGGAACTGGGCGTCACCACATCAAATCAGCTTTCTGCTAACACACCGGGCTTCAGTAAGGTCTCGGTCTCTCGTATGCGAACTGCTCACAGATGAAGAGCGGGGTCAATTTTATTCGCTGCCAGCGTCTGTTTGGCCCCATACCCAAGCAATAGACAAGCACGCTGAACCTGATGGAGAGAAACCGCATGCCTTCCGGTTCAACCCAGTTCGCATTCGCTCGCTGAATTTCTCACTATGATTCGCGCTCGCTCGATCCAAGGACGGACCTATGCCCATGCGAACATCTTTTCAAATCGCACTCGCAACCCTCTGGCTAGCATGCATGCCGGCAGAGGCACACAGTATTGACATCGGCTGGATACGTTTAACTTCACGTGTCCAGCTAGATGCCCCCGAGACGCCTGTCAGTGCCAGCTCAGGCAGCCTACTATTTGCGGGAACGGAAGACACCGAACCCAGGCCTCATAAGACACTGCTGAGCGCACATCAGCAGCTGCTCTACCTGAACATCTACCGCGATAGCGATTACCGCGAGCGGGCGTACAAATTCGGACCGTTGCCACTTTTTGAAAGATCAGAGCTGCAGCACTGTATGCGAGACGGCCGGCGCTTCGACGCGGATAAATGGGCCGGCGAGTTCAGCCCCTCGGCGGGCTTGCTCCTGCTTGGTTACAGCGTAAGTTGTGCCGACTATCGCCACTGGCAGGACGACCGTTTCATCCTGATCGATACAAGAGCTGCTGGCGTGCCGCTATTGGCGATTGGCCGCCCTGCTAATGCCGAGCAGATTAGCCTGAAGCCTCTGCAGCCTTTGCCCGAAGGTCACGGGCAACAGTGGCTAAAGCTGCTCAACGGGGATTCCGGCGCCCGACATTATTCATTACCAGGCGCGCCGACGTATTTCACGCTCGACCAAACCATGCCTTCCGAAGATGGCGAACAGGCCCTGAGGGAGCTACGTCGTCTGCATTCGAACGCATTCGCCCACAAGGGCAACGCAGAAACCCTCGAGCCCCTCCGCAATTTTCTGACCAAGCACGACTACCGCCAGTTGGGTGCCGGCGCGAGAGATGTACCTCGCCTGCTAAACGATATTGCATTCTGGCTAGACGCTGCCGGAGACCCCGAGGCCGCCCGTCCATTGCTTGAGGAAGTACTAAAACGGGAGCCTGATCGTATCGCTGTAAATCTCAATCTGGCCGACATCGACTGGAAGCTATATCGGCAGCGACCTGATCTCGTTCTTTATGAAGCCCGCGCGCTAGAACGCTACCGCGTCTATTGCGGTATGCGCCTAACCCGCCGACTTTCCGTTCCAAAGCGGGTATTGGAGCGTCTCCAGCTGAGCGAAGCCAGCGAACACGCATGTCGACCTCATTGGCCGCTGCTGAACGCGGTCAGAGCAGACGATCTATCTCTGGTTGAGCGTCTTCTTGAGCAAGGCGTTTCCGGTCATGTCGTGGGCGACGATGGCCAAACCGCGCTGCTGATGGCACTGCATAAGCCCAACCTAGAAATTGCCCAACGTCTGGTTGAAGCCGGTGCCCAACTGACCGGGCTCTATCCTTACCAAACGCAGCTTGCACAGGCGCTGATATTAGATTTGAAGGAGGATCCCGAACTCGCTAACCCAACACGTTTGAGGTTCCTGGCAGCTGCAGGCGCACCGTTCGAAGAGCCAGGGCTGAACGATCAGACTCTACTCATGCAATACGCAAGTAATCCCCGTGACCTACGAATTCTGGAGGAGCTGTTACACCATCGGCAGAACGTCGACCATCGAAACAATGACGGCAACAATGCTATGCAGCGCGCACTAACCTCGGGCAATTTCAAGGCTGCCGACATGCTTTTGGACGCGGGCGCGCAGCCCAACCAGCTATTTGACGGCCACCTGCATTGCAAGAACATGGATACCACCTATAGCCCAATCCAACTTTTAGCTAATGCATTGTACTCCGAGCGCAGCCATGACGATGAAACCCGGCGCGTCAGTCTTGCATCCTTCGCAAAAATGCTGAAAGCAGGCGCTGATCTTACGCTCGGGCAGCGTTGTGGCTTGCGTGGAAAAGATGTCCTTTTGGAATCGTTGGTCCGTGCGCGCAGAGACGACATGATGGCTCTACTCGACAATACCGACTCGTCGCGTTAGCCCGTCTACTGACAGGTTACTGAGCCTCCATCCTCAACCTCAGAGATATCAGCGCCACGCAGGACGACTGCGCTTGAGGGGCGATGTTGGCGGTGTTACGGCGCGGCGCGCCAATCAACCCAGAGATCGCGATGCAGCAACGCTGCCTACCCCGAGCTCAGCGCAGCATTACAGTATCAGTCTAGCGAATCGTCACTTGGCTCTGCTTCGTTTGGGCGCAAACCCTTGGGTCGCTAATGAGCACGGACATCCTGTCGTGCCAGCGCTCATCATGGCACGCAAAGAAGTGCACCTGAGAGCCCAGGGAACCATTCTGAAGCAGCACCCGAACTACGCTGCAGTTTGTGCAAAACCTCTACTGAAGATAGCCGACATGCTCAACCGCATCGATCAAAGACCTTCGGCTGCCACCTATGCGATAGCGGCGAGTCTGCTGAACTCGTCGAAGTGCGACCCTCTCGACATATACATAGCAGATTTCCATCGTGGAGCGGCTCATCAGGGCCTGGAGAAGCTAAGCGACGCCCCCCGTGCTAGATGCGTTGAATCATCGACTTGCGGTTTTTCCCGCACGTGGAGTTTGACCCAAGGAGAGCAACTGCTTGGCCCAGCAGACAACCGCTCTGCGGCTAGCATGGCTAGCAGGCGTAGCATACGGCGCTGGTTGCGAGATGCACGTGATCGGCAAGAATCATCGACCTACCGCAGCCGGGTAGCGCCGCCAGCGTGGTCGGCTATATCAACCCGGGCGACTAACTCAAGACCATTCGCCACAAGCCGCGCGCCTGACTGTATCCAGGGCAGCAGTGACTTTGTTCGCGGATTGCTCTGCACCGGAAGCCAGCGCTGCCAGCTATATGCTGGCGGCTCGAGAGAACCGGTAGGTGACGACGCCACTCAGCAACAGGCCGGCGACAGCGAGCAAACCAGCGCCCGCACCGATTTCACGCAGCCCAGATAGCTAACAACGAGGCTGCCGATCAAGGCGCTGCCACCGATTCCGACGTTGTAGATGCCGGAGAACATGGCCAGGCGACGTCGGAACCGCGCCCCGGCCCTTGCAAGCGCTGGTGCGGCGAGACGGTACCTTAGGTGGGAGGAAGATGGCCTGAGCAGCGCAGATTCTACTCGCGCCCGACGAGGCGCCACACTCGTCGTTGGGGCCGCGCACACGATTCGACGATGAGCGGACCCTCCTTGCTGTACGCAGACGCTTCCCCCTCGGCCGGGTGTCATCTTCGCCAACAATTGCGGTGGAACCATCGAGACCACTCTTGCGCCCAATGCTCAGGCGCGTGTGAAACCGGGCCAGTGTGCTCGTGAGCACGCCATCGAACGCAGCAGACCGCTGCCTTGAAAACGAGGTGAAAGATGACCCAGATCCTGATCGCCGCATTCGCGCGTTACGAACAAGCCGAGCAGGTCAAAGCCGAGCTGACCGCCCAAGCCATCGCCGCAGAGGACATCCAGATTTCCGCCTCGAGCAACCCCGACATGCTGAGGAGCAGCCAGGTCGAAGTCACTCATGACGTCACCAAACGGGAAGACTCGTTCAGCGAGCGGGTCGCCAACTTCTTCCACTCCGTGTTTGGCGACGACTCGGACAAGCACGCCGGCGGCTACTCCGAAGCCATGCACCGCGGATCGACCATCGTCACCGTGAGCCTCGCGGACGCGTCACGCGTGGCACAGGTCGAACAGATAATGAACCGCAACGGCGCCATCGACGTCGACGAGCAGAGCGATGACGGAGTGTCCGGCGACAGCCGCCCGACCACCGCCAGCACGGCGGCGCTGACCACCGGTTATCCGGATGCCACCTCGGTCAGTGCGGGCACGAGCGAAGTCGAGCATACCCGCGTGTCGGACATCGCTTCGAACGAAGCGAACATTCCTGGGCGCTCGGAAAACCAGCGTGCATCCAACCGCGACAATACCGCCGGGCGGGTACGCGTGGTGCCGCGATAAGCGGGCGGACAGACAAAAAAGGGAGGGCCTGGGCCCTCCCTTTTTTACTTACTTAGCGTTAGCGAAGTAGGCCTGCGCGCGGGCTACTTCTGCCGGCGTCGGCTTGTACACGGTCCACTGGTCGGCTTCGTTCTTCTTGTAGCGGACTTCGCCCTTCTCCACATCGAACTCGTAGAACGGGTAGACCTCGCGCAGGTTGTAGAACGCGGCGGGTGCGAAGAAGAGGATGTCGGCGACCAGATAGCCGCTGTTGAACTTCAGCGGGATCAGACCGTACATGGGCTCCATGCCGGGCTTCTCGGCGCGGAAACGGTACTGGCCGAAGCTCGTGGCCTTGTAGGTCTTGCTGACCGGGTTCTTCAGCACCAACGGAGCGTCCTGGTTGATCTTGATGGCCAGATCAGGATCTGTGGAGCGGAGCGAAGTGGTGGCGGTACAGGCAGAAAGCAGTGCGGCAGTAACGGCTACGGCCAGAACGTGTTTGGCATTCATCAAGTTAGTCCCTTGTTTGTCTGTCGTGCAGTGACAGCTCTCGTCCAGTCCGGCACAGCCGGGCTGTCGGCCATCCATTGCGGCGCGCACTATAGGGCACCGCAAGCATAATGGCCAACCGCCATAGCGACGGACGGCTCGCTTTCTTGATCGTGGTCACGTCAGCCCAACGCCGCCCGGAAACCTTTACCGCGCGGCCTATAATCGCCGGCCGGTCGAGCAAATGGCCGCCGCACGAGTCGTAACAGAACACTGATCAGCAAAGGCGTCGATCATGGCAAAGGCCGGAGGCAAGCAGTTCAAATCCATCAGGCTCGAGCGCCTGGCGCGGTTCATCGAGTGGGCAACGGCGCGTTATCCAGATTTCGTCGCGAAGAAGCACCACCAGGAAAAGTGGTTCGCGCCCTATATCGGCTACCCGATGCCGGGGCTCGGCCGGGCGGCAAAAGCGTTCTGGCTGGGGCTGCACGGCCCGGCAGTGGACCAGCTGATGGCCGAGCCCGCGACGGATGAACTGCTCGAGCGGATCGTCAGCCGCGACCTCGGCGAGATCCCCTGCAACATCGATGTGTACGGCAGCCAGAAGACGTTCACCCTGGGTTCGCCCGCCCACCTGCTGGAACCGGAATGGGCACTGCGCCTGGCCGACAGCCCGCAGCGCGACGACTTTCCAGGCAATCTCCAGGCGGCCGTCCAGCAGTACGTGCGCGGTCGTCTGCAGTTGCTCGAGCGGCCCTTCGCCGAGATGGACGAAGAGGACCGCCAGCGCTGCCTCGCGCGGATCCGGCCGGAGCTGTCGCGACTCGACGAGTTCCTGCAGCACGCGGTCGCCACGGTCAACGAGATCCGCCACGACCTGCGCTATCTGGTAACGCTGCACCATGGCCCGCTCGAGCTTGAACTGCAGCGGCGCATTCCCGCCGACCAGGACCACCTGCTCAGCGCTGCCGAAGTCGAGGCCTGGCAACGCCAGGACCGGGCCGATCTGCAGGCCAGCTTCGAACGCATGCTCGAACTCGCCGACGGCTTCGACCTGCAGCAGCTCGGCCACAAGCGTCTCACCGAACTCATCGCGCTCGAACCCGGACGCATGCGCAAGGCAATTCGCGCCGCGCGCCGCGAGCACGAGGAACGCATGGCCTTCGCCGTGCTGCTGGAAAACAACCCGCGCTTCGTCCATTACCACAAGCTCTATCCGGCGCGCCGGCTGACGCGACGCTGGATCGCCCTGCTCGGCCCGACCAACAGCGGCAAGACGCACCGCTCCATCGAGGCGATGGCCGCCGCCGAGCACGCCATCTACCTCTCGCCGCTACGTCTGATGGCACTGGAGAATCAGGAGCGCATCGAATCGATGGGCGTGCCCTGTTCGCTGGTCACCGGCGAGGAGGAAATCATTCGCGAAGGCGCCACGCACTTCTGCTGCACCGTGGAGGAGTTTGCCCGCTTCCGGCACCAGCACTGGGACGTGGTGGTGGTCGACGAAGTGCAGATGATGGCCGACCCGCAACGCGGCTGGGCCTGGGTCGATGCACTGGTCAGCGCATATACGCCGAAGCTGATGATGACCGGTCCGGCACTGATCGAGCCGTCGCTGCGCACGCTCTGCGAGCTCTGCGAGGACCAGCTGCAGGTGCAGCGCACCAAACGCCTGTCGCCGGTAGAGGTGGCCAAGCACGCCACCACGCTGGAGCGCCTGGAGCCCGGCTCGCTGCTGGTGGCGTTCAGCCGCAAGCTGGTGCTGGAACTCAAGGGCATGCTCGAAAGCGCCGGCAAGAGCGTATCGGTGGTCTACGGCGCGCTTTCGCCGGAGGTGCGCCGCGAGCAGGCCCGCCGCTTCCGCGAAGGCGAGGCGGACATCATGGTCGCCACCGACGCGGTGGGCATGGGCCTCAACCTGCCGGCGCACACACTGTGCTTCTACACCGACGAGAAATTCGACGGCATCCAGAATCGCCAGCTCAAGGTGCAGGAGGTCAAGCAGATCGGTGGCCGCGCGGGCCGTTTCGGCCACCACGACAGCGGCGAAATCACCGCGCTGGACCCGCAGACGCTCAAGTCCATCCGCCGCCTGTTCAACAGTCCGGACGCGCCGGTGGACCTCAGCCAGTTCCAGGTGCGCCCATCCATCGATCACCTGTCCGCCATCTCCGAGCTGATGGGCGAGCCGAGCCTGCTGCGGTCCTGGCTGACCTTCAACCGCAACATCAATTACGGCGAAGCGTTCGTATCGGTGCTACCGGACGAGCTGGCCGAGTGGATCGAGCTGATAGATGATCCGAAAATCCCACTCTGGTTGCGCTGGACGTTCGCCTGCACGCCGATCCGCGGCGGTTTCGACAGTCCGGCCAGCCAGCATGCACAGCGCTGGATCAAGCGCGTCGCCGAAGGCCACGCCATCCCCATGCCGCGCCTGCTGCTGGGCGCCGACCTGGCCAGTCTGGAAAGCACGCTGCATGTGGTGGAAACCTACCTGCATCTGGCCCGCAGCCTCCCCGAGCATTTTCCCGAACACGACGATGGCGAGGAGGCCCGCAAGCTGCTGAACGATGCCATCACCCGAGAACTGTCGCGCCAGCGCAAACCACGGGCGGCGAAGCGCGGTGGCGGGCGCAAGGCAGGCCGGCGGCGCTGAGTTTCGCCGACACGCGAGGTAGGCGCGCGCGCGTCGCTATAATCGCCGCTTTGCCGCCAAGCGCGAGCCCCGCATGCCGATCAACTATGCCCGTCGCCTGACCGATCGCCGACGCTCCACCCGCAGCAACCGCCAGCTCGGACTCTGCCTGGCCTTCGTCGCCGGCGCGGCGAACGCCGGGGGCTTTCTGGCCGTGCAGCAATACACCTCGCACATGACTGGCATCGTCTCGGCGATGGCCGACAACCTCGCCCTCGGCGCCACCGATCTGGCGCTGGCTGGCTTCGGCGCACTGCTCTCGTTCGTCCTTGGCGCCATGTGCTCGACGCTGATGATCAACTTTTCGCGACGGCGCCGACTGCACAGCCAGTACGCCCTGCCGCTGGCGCTGGAAGCCGGGCTGTTGCTGCTGTTCGGTATCCTCGGCGCGCAGCTGATGTCGGTTCCGGGCTTCTTCGTGCCGCTGACGGTGGTGCTGCTGTGCTTCATCATGGGCCTGCAGAACGCGATCATCACCAAGCTTTCCAACGCCGAGGTGCGCACCACGCACATCACCGGAATGGTGACCGACATCGGCATCGAACTGGGGCGGTTGATCTATTTCAACCGCAATCGCGATGGTGAACTGCCGCCGGTGCGGGCCAATCGCGAACGTCTGCGCATCAATGCGTTGCTGGTCAGCTGCTTCTTTATCGGCGGTCTCAGCGGCGCACTGGGCTTCAAGCACTTCGGCTTTCTCTCCACCGTACCGCTGGCCGCTCTGCTGCTGACTCTGGCGCTGGTGCCGATGGCCGACGACTTGAGGCTAGGCTGGCGCCTCTGGCGTCGGCGGCGCTGAATCACCGCCCCAGCGAATCGGCGCTGACCACAGCAGCACCCGTTTGTTCCGTGACCAGCCTGAAAAATGTTCGATTTTTTACTTTGACAGCGGCTTTCTTTGCCTCTAAGTTTTCGTTTCCGAACAATTCCGAACCAACGCAGTGCTCGGAATAAAACAAAAACAAACGAACGAGGCTCCGCGCATGAGTACGCCCATCGTCCCGACCCTCAAGGGACAATGCATCGCCGAATTTCTCGGCACTGCCCTTCTCATCTTCTTCGGTACCGGCTGCGTCGCAGCGCTCAAGCTCGGCGGCGCCGACCTGGGGCTGTGGGAAATCAGCATCATCTGGGGTATCGGCGTTTCGATGGCGGTGTACCTTGCCGCTGGCGTTTCCGGTGCCCATCTGAACCCGGCCGTCACCATCGCACTATGGCTGTTCGGCACCTTCGAGCGGCACCGGGTGCCGGCCTACATCCTGGCGCAGGTGGCCGGCGCCTTCTGTTCCGCGGCATTGGTCTACGGGTTGTACAGCAGCCTGTTTTTCGATTTCGAACAGGCCCAGCAGATGGTTCGCGGAAGCGTCGAGAGTCTCGAGCTCGCGTCGATCTTCTCCACCTATCCGCACGCCTCGTTGTCGTTCGGTCAGGCGTTCCTTGTGGAAGTGGTGATTACGGCCATTCTGCTGGCGATGATCATGGCCATCACCGATGACGGCAATGGCCTGCCCAGCGGCCCGCTCGCCCCTTTGCTGATCGGCCTGCTGATCGCCGTGATCGGTGGTGCGATGGGACCGCTGACCGGCTTTGCGATGAATCCGGCGCGGGATTTCGGGCCTAAGCTGATGACCTTCCTGGCCGGCTGGGGTGACGTGGCCTTCACCGGTGGGCGAGACATCCCGTATTTCCTGGTTCCGATCTTCGCCCCGATTCTTGGTGCCTGCCTCGGCGCTGCAGGTTACAAGGCACTCATCTGCCGGCACCTGCCAGGGGTTGGCTCGGCCGCCTGTGATGCACCCAAACCCAAGGAAAAGGCCACTGCCGAAATGGGCTCCGCGCAGCCCGATGTCAGCAAAGTTCGCTAAGGAAACGTCGCCATGAGCAACCAGAACAAGCAATTCATCGTCGCCCTCGACCAGGGCACCACCAGTTCCCGCGCCATCGTGCTGGACCGCAACGCCAACGTGGTGACCATCGCCCAGCGCGAGTTCGCGCAGATCTACCCGCAACCGAGCTGGGTCGAGCATGACCCCATGGAAATCTGGGCGACCCAGAGCGGCGTGTTCGTCGAAGCCCTGGCCCAGGCCGGCATCACCAACGAGCAGGTGGCGGCCATCGGCATCACCAACCAGCGCGAGACCGCCATCGTCTGGGACAAGATAACCGGCCGTCCGATCTACAACGCCATCGTCTGGCAGAGCCGCCAGAGCACGCCGATCTGCGACCAGCTCAAGCGCGACGGCATGGAAGACCACATCCGCAAGACCACCGGCCTGGTGATCGACCCCTACTTCTCCGGCACCAAGATCAAGTGGATTCTCGATCACGTCGAAGGCAGCCGCGAGCGCGCTCGCCGTGGCGAGCTGCTGTTCGGCACCGTCGACTGCTGGCTGATCTGGAAGATGACCCAGGGCAAGGCCCACGTCACCGACTACACCAACGCGTCGCGCACGCTGCTGTTCGATATCCACAAGCTGGACTGGGACCCGGTGATGCTCGAAGCGCTGGACATTCCCCGCGAGATGCTGCCGGAGGTGCGCTCATCCTCGGAAGTTTACGGCCACGCCTATATCGGTTCCGGCCAGAGCACCGGCATTCCCATCGCGGGCATTGCCGGCGATCAGCAGGCCGCGCTGTTCGGCCAGATGTGCGTCGAACCCGGGCAGGCCAAGAACACCTACGGCACCGGCTGCTTCCTGCTGATGAATACCGGGACCAAGGCAGTGCAGTCCGAACATGGTCTGCTGACGACCATCGCCTGCGGGCCGCGGGGCGAAGTGAATTACGCGCTGGAAGGCGCCATCTTCAATGGCGGCTCCACCGTGCAGTGGCTGCGTGACGAACTGAAGGTGCTCAACGAATCGCTGGATTCGGAGTACTTCGCCACCAAGGTGCCGGACAGCAACGGCATCTACCTCGTGCCGGCGTTCACCGGCCTTGGCGCGCCCTACTGGGACCCGCGTGCCCGCGGCGCACTGTTCGGCCTGACCCGCGGGGTCAAGGTCGATCATCTGATCCGTGCTGCGCTGGAATCCATCGCCTACCAGACCCGCGACGTGCTCGACGCCATGCAGCAGGATGCCGGCGAGCGCCTGCGCGCCCTGCGCGTGGATGGCGGCGCCGTGGCCAACAACTTCCTCATGCAGTTCCAGGCCGACCTGCTCGGCACCCAGGTCGAACGCCCGCAGATGAAGGAAACCACCGCCCTCGGTGCGGCCTACCTGGCCGGGCTGGCGACCGGTTTCTGGAGTGACCTCGACGAATTGCGCAGCAAGAGCAGCATCGAGCGCGTGTTCGAACCGGCGTGCGGAAGCGAACAGCGCGAAGCGCTCTATCGCGGCTGGCAGAAGGCGGTCGAGCGCACCCGCAACTGGGCCGAGGACTGAGAAGCCCACCCCGCGCCTGCCCGCGACCGGGTCGCAGGCAGGCGCGGTATTGCGCGAATTCGAACAAAGCGCGCTTTAATCGAACGCCAGACTGGGGCATGCTTCCGCCACCACCGCGAACAAGGAAGCCCCATGAGCCTGGCGCCCCGACAGCAGAACATTCTCGAACTCGTGCGCGAACGCGGCTATGTGAGCATCGACGAACTGGCCCGGCACTTCGCCGTCACCCCGCAGACCATCCGCCGCGACATCAATCAGCTGGGCGACGCCGGCCTGCTGCGGCGCTACCACGGCGGCGCGGCCTACGACTCCAGCGTGCAGAACACTGCATACAGCCAGCGCGCGCATCAGATGCGTGACGAAAAACAGCGCATCGCCACCGCCATGGCCGCACGCATCCCCGACCAGGCTTCGCTGTTCATCAATATCGGTACCACCACCGAAGCCATCGCCCGCGCCCTGCTCAACCATCGCGATCTGAAGATCATCACCAATGACCTGCATGTGGCGAGCATCCTCAGCACCAAGGAAGACTTCGATGTGCTGATCGCAGGCGGCAACGTGCGCAGCGACGGCGGCGTGGTGGGCCAGGCAACCGCAGACTTCATCAGCCAGTTCAAGGTCGATTTCGCCTTGATCGGCATCAGCGGCATCGACGAGGACGGCACCCTGCTCGACTTCGACTACCAGGAAGTCCGCGTCTCCCAGGCGATCATCCATAACGCACGCAAGGTCTTCCTCGCCGCGGACTCCAGCAAGTTCGGCCGCAGCGCCATGACCCGGCTCGGCTCCCTGGAGCAGATCGACTGCCTGTTCACCGATACCCAGCCGGACGACGTGTTCGCCGAACTGCTGGCACGGTACAAGGTGCATCTGGAGATCGCCGACTAGGTTCGGCGTCAGCCCTTCTTCGCGGCCCGGTCCGCTCCCACGAATGGAGAATCCAGGACCCGCGGTCGCCATCGTCCAGGCCGCTAACGGCGGCCGGCTAAGATTCACCCGCCCCGCCTATTGTCCGCATGCTCCGCCTGGGCGCGCGCGCGACCTGCCAATGTCAGCAGCCGGCGCCCACGCCCTATGCGTGGAAGCCCTCTGCATCGCCCCTGCTCTGCCGCAGCTGTGCGCGGACAAGTCGTTCCCTCGAGCGATGCCAAGCCTCTGAAGCGACCGCGACCACGAGCCAGACGGAACAACCATGCCCGCAAAGCAAGAACTCGCCCTTCCTTTTATCGATTTCGAACATTTTGCACTTTCAATAATGTTCATTCACGAATAGCATGTTCAAAAACGAACATCGCATTCGTATTCGAGGAGGAACCCGTGCCCCATATTGCCCAGCCCGTCTCCGAGCTTTATGACATCGCCGTGATCGGCGGCGGTATCAATGGTGTCGGCATCGCGGCCGATGCCGCCGGCCGTGGGCTGTCGGTGTTCCTTTGCGAACGCGACGACCTGGCCAGTCATACGTCATCAGCGAGCAGCAAGCTCATTCATGGCGGGCTGCGTTATCTGGAGCACTACGAATTCCGACTGGTCCGCGAGGCACTGGCCGAGCGCGAGGTGTTGCTGGCCAAGGCGCCGCATATCGTCAAACCGATGCGCTTCGTGCTGCCGCACCGCCCTCACCTGCGCCCGGCGTGGATGATCCGCGCCGGTCTGTTCCTCTATGACCATCTGGGCATGCGCAAGAAACTGCCGGCGTCGCAGGGGTTACGCTTCGGCAGCGAGAGCCCGCTCAAGCCGGCCATCACCCGCGGTTTCGAGTACTCCGACTGCTGGGTCGACGACGCACGCCTGGTGGTGCTCAACGCCATGGCGGCGCGGGAAAAAGGGGCGCATATCCATACCCGCACGCTGTGCCTGAGCGCCAAACGTGCTGGGGGCATCTGGCACGTCGAGCTGCAGCGCGAGGACGGCAGTCGCTTCTCGCTAAAGGCCAAGGCCCTGGTGAATGCCGCGGGTCCCTGGGTCGCACAGTTCATCGGCGAGAATCTGCAGCAGCGCTCGCCGTACGGCATCCGCCTGATTCAGGGCAGCCACATCATCGTGCCCAGGCTGTATGAAGGTGAGCAGGCCTACATCATGCAGAACGAAGATCGGCGTATCGTCTTCGCCATTCCTTACCTGGACCGCTACACCATGATCGGCACCACCGACCGCGAGTATCACGGCGATCCGGCCCAGGTGAGCATCACCGAGCAAGAGATCGCCTACGTGCTGGGTGTCGCCAATACGCACTTTCGCAAGCAGCTGGAGCCCAAGGACATCGTGCATACCTTCGCAGGCGTTCGCCCCTTGTGCGATGACGAATCGGACAATCCGTCTGCCGTCACCCGCGACTACACCCTATCGCTGGTCGCTGAGGAAAAGCAGGCGCCGCTGCTCTCGGTGTTCGGCGGCAAACTGACCACCTACCGCAAGCTCGCCGAATCGGCGATGGCTCAGCTCAAGCCATTTTTCCCCGGCATGGGCGACAGCTGGACGGCCGATGCCGCGCTGCCCGGCGGCGAAGACATGAGCACGCCCGAAGCACTGGCCGAGGCACTGGTCGCCCATGTGCAAGGGCTGGAACTGCCCCTGGCCAAACGATGGGCCACGCTGTACGGCAATCGCGTCTGGCGGATGCTCGGCGACGCCCGTTCCATCGATGCCCTGGGTGAAGACCTTGGCCAACAGCTCTATGCGCAGGAGGTCGAGTACCTTTGCCGGGATGAATGGGCAATGCAGCCGGACGACATTCTCTGGCGACGCACCAAACTCGGCCTGGCCTTCAGCGAGCCGGAAAAATCCCGCCTGGCACGCTATCTGGCGGAGCGACCGGCTGCTGAGTCCACCCACAGCAGCGACGCGGCCTGAGCGCAAGAACACGGGCCTGCCTTACGCAGGCTCGTGCTGATCTGGTACTGACCGGTCGCATACGCTCGATCGAGCAGGAGCGGTTCAATCCCAAGGGCACCGTTCATCCGTACAGGCCGCTTCGGTCATCAAGCGTTCACACCCACGGCACACCGTCGAGCGACGACCTGCTCGCGGGAGTTGCCAGATGACGACGAATACCGGCGCCCTAGCCGACCACTCCACACCCGCTACGCGCCAATGGCTGTCGTGGCTGTTGGTCATCACACTGATCTATCTGCTGCTGGCAGCCGTCGGTGCTATCGGAGATGGCTTCAAAGCGGCGGTCGGCGACAACGCCAAGGAACTGTTCGCGTTCGCCACCAACCCCTTTGTCGGCCTGATGATCGGCGTTGCGGCGACCGCACTGATCCAGAGCTCTAGCACCGTAACGTCCATCATTGTCGGGATGGTTGCTGGCGGGCTGCCCATTCCGATCGCGATCCCGTTGATCATGGGCGCCAACATCGGCACGTCCCTCACCAGCACCATCGTCAGCCTCGGCCATGTGCGCAACGGCGTCGAATTTCACCGGGCCTTCGCGGCCGCAACCGTGCATGACGCATTCAATATCACGGCGGTCGCGATCCTCCTGCCGCTCGAACTGCTGTTCCATCCGCTGGCGCAGATGTCCGAAATTCTGGCCGGCCTGCTGGTCAGCGACAGCACAAGCGTCGACATGAAGAGCGTGAACTTCATGAAGACTCTCCTCACCCCTGCCAGCGACCTGCTCAGCGCCAGCGTGTCCTGGCTGCCAAGCCAGGTCTGGTCGGGTGTCGCGCTGATCGTCATCGGGATCGGCCTGATCCTGTTCGTGGTCCAGGCCATCGGCAAGGTGCTGCGCAGGGTCATGGTCGGCCGCGCCAAAGAGATCATGCACACCAGCGTCGGGCGTGGCCCGGTTTCGGGGATCGCCTCGGGAACGATCATCACGATCCTGGTGCAATCCTCATCGACCACCACCGCGCTGATCGTGCCACTGGCAGGAACCGGTGTCTTTTCGCTCAAACAGGTCTATCCGTTCACCCTCGGCACCAACATCGGAACCTGCGTGACCGCGCTGCTGGCGGCCACCGCCATCTCCGGGCCCACCGCCGAACTGGCGATGCAGATCGCACTGGTACATCTGCTGTTCAACCTGTTCGGAATCTTCCTGATCTACGTACTGCCGTTTCTGCGCGGCGTTCCGCCTGCCATCGCCACGCATCTCGCCGATCTGGCGCAACGCAACAAGCTGTACGTCGGGGCCTACATCGGCGGTGTGTTTTTCGGCCTGCCTCTGCTGTTGATCGGCGGCAGCCAACTCTGACCTGGTCGGGAGCCCGCACCTATGCAAAGCGAACGTCGTAGCCAGACCGAGAATCGCATCCGCGAACTGCGCGAATCGCTCAATGAGCTCGAAGCACAGCTCAAGCAGATCGATGCTCAGGAACAACAGGCCCAGCATCGGGAAATCGATCGGCTGGATGACTACATCAATGCGGTAGACACCCGCTTCCACAGCCTGCAGGTGTTCTGGAACTCACTGAAGTACGATTGGCTGAAGGCCAAGCCCTGAGCCAGGCCAAGGAGCGACAGCATGCACGTCAAAACCGGCCCGCTACTGCTGATCAGTCTTTCGCTTGGCCTGCAGCTGGCATCCACGCCAGCCGTGAGCGCTGCCGAATCCGCCGCCGAAGGGCTGCTCATCGATGGCTCCAGCACCGTTTACCCACTGACCCGCGAAGCGGTAAGCCGTTTCCAGCGCGCGCAGCCTGGGCATCCGATCGAGGTGGCGTTTTCCGGGACCAGCGCTGGTTTTCGCCGCTTCTGTGCGGGGAAGACGGACATCAACGATGCCTCGCGCAGGATGAACAGCAGCGAGCAGGCACTCTGCGCGCAGAACGGCATCGGCTATCGCGAAGTGCCCCTGGCCATGGACGCGATCACGGTCGTCGTACACCCGAGCAATGATTGGGCGAGCGACATCACCGTCGAAGAGCTGAAGAAACTCTGGACGCCCGCAGCCGAAGGCAAGGTCAGGCACTGGAGTCACATCCGTGCCGGCTGGCCCGACCGGCCGGTGAAACTGTTCGGCCGAGGTCAGGACTCCGGCACCTACGACGTCTTCACCAGGCAGATCGTCGGCGAGGCGCATCGCAGCCGCCAGGACTATACCGCCAGCGAGAACGAAGAGGAGTTGGCCGCCGGCATCGCTGCCGAGCCGGATGCGCTCGGATTCTTCGGAATCGGCGCCTATCACCGGCACTGGGACGAGCTGAAGCTGCTTGCCATCGACAGTGGCAAGGGCCCGGTCTACCCGACGCTCGAAACCGTCAGCGAGGCGCACTACCAGCCATTGACCCGCCCGCTTTTCATCTATCTGAGCGAGCGGAGCCTGCAGGAAAAGCCGACCACCCGAGCATTCGTGATGCATTACCTGCAAGGCCTGCCGACCCGGATCCACTTCACCGGTTTCATGCCGCTGCGCGCCGAGCGCTACGCGCAGAGCCTGCAAAGTCTCGAGTCGTTCAACGCAGCGCCGGCGGCGGATCCAGCGGGCACTCGGTGAGAACGGCTGAGCCGGTGCACTGCGGGCACGATCACCCGCGACGTTTGACTCGCAGGGCAATTGCGGTAGGCTCGCAGCTTTTCCACAGGAGTACACACCATGGCCCGAGCCACTGCCCGCCACATCCTGGTTTCCACTGAAGCAAAGTGCAACGAGCTGAAAGCTGCCATCGAAGGCGGCGCCGACTTCGCCCAGGTCGCCAAGGAAAACTCCACGTGCCCGTCCAGCCGCCAGGGCGGCGATCTGGGTTCGTTCGGTCCGGGTCAGATGGTCAAGGAATTCGACACCGTGGTGTTCAGCGCGCCGCTGAATGTCGTGCAGGGCCCGGTGAAGACGCAGTTCGGCTATCACCTGCTGGAAGTGACCAGCCGCCAGGACTGATCCATCCCTGTCCCCGCGCGTCCATGCGCGGGGGCACTCGCACCGAGCGGTGCACTATCCGCCGCACCACCCTGCCTCACCTTCCTGTCACGCCTGTAGGCGGAAACGCCCCGTCAGCGCCTTGAGCCCGTTCATGCTCTGCATGATGGTATTGCCCGATGCCGCGGTATCGTGCGTGACGCTCGCCGCCTCATCAGCCACCTGGGCGATGCGCGTCAGCGACTTGTTCATGTCCTCGGCGACCTGCGACTGCTCCTCGGCAGCCGTGGCGATCTGATTGGTCATGCCACGAATGGTCTGCACCGCACCGACGATCTGGCCCAGCGCATGTTGCGCCGCCTCGATCTGCGTCAGGGTGATGGTGCTGCTCTGGCGCGAGGCATCCATGGCCTGCCCGGCGCGCGAGGCCTGGCTCTGCAAGCGCTCGACCAGCACGCCGACCTCCTTGGCCGAACTCTGGGTGCGACTGGCGAGGCTGCGCACCTCGTCGGCAACTACCGCGAAACCGCGGCCCTGCTCACCGGCCCGTGCTGCCTCGATGGCTGCGTTGAGCGCCAGCAGGTTGGTCTGCTCGGCGATGCCGCTGATCACGTTGAGCACCTTGCCGATCTCGTGGCTGTCGAGCACCAGCTGCTGCATCACGTCCGCCAGGCCATCGACATGGCCACTGAGCGTGCGGATGGCGCCGACCGATTCGTTCATCACGGCGCTGCCGGCGTTGGTTTCCTGCTCGGCGACGTCGGCGGCATTGGCGGCCTCGACAGTGCTGCGTGCAACTTCCTGGGAGGTGGCGAGCATTTCATTCATGGCAGTAGCGACCTGATCGATCTCCGCCTGCTGGCCTTCCACATTGCGCGCGCTGTCCCCGGCCAGGTTCGCCATGTGCTTGCATTGCCCGTCAGCGTCATCGGCCGCCTGGCGCACGCCGCGGATCATCTCGCCAACCTGACCCAACAGGCTGTTGTAGGCCAGGGTGATCCTGCCCATCTCGTCATCGGCATGACGCACCTGCAGCGGCGCGGAAAAATCGCCCTGGCTGACCTTCTCCAGGCGCCCGCGCAGCTCGTCGATCTGCAGCATCAGCCAGTTCATGCCGGCGATCCGTCCGAGCACCACCAGCAGCAGGATGCACAGGGTAGAACCCAGCGCGACCCACAGCTGCTGGGAGGCACTGCGATTGGCCTGCGCCGAGATCAGCGACACCACTTCGTTGGAGGCCGCGAGAATATCGTTGGAGTCGCCGGCCAGGGTCTTCAGATCGGCGCTCTGCCCTGCGGCCAGCGCCTGTACGGCGGGACGGTAGCGCTGCCAGATCTGATCGACGCGCTGCAGGTACGGCTGTGCGCTGGCCAGCTCGACGCGGACGATACCCTGGGCGCTGTCGCCGTTGAGCAGCAGCCGATGGGATTGCTCGAAGCGCTGGATGGTCTTGTCGACATCCGCCGGGCTACCGATGCCCTGCGCAGCGAGCAGCGCCTCTTTCATCATCTTCTGGCTGAGCATGCGCTGCGCGCCGGCCATGTCGATCTGGCTGGCGTCCTTGCTGGACATGAACAGCACCCCGGCGGTCAGCGCCGCGCAAAGGAAGATCAGGCTGTAGGAAAAGAAAAATTGCAGGTTGATGGTACGTAGGCCCAGCCCGCGCAGTACGGACTGGATGACGTTCGCCAAGGTGCTGGTCATGAAGGAATTCCAACTGCAGAAAAGCAGGAAAGAACGCGCCGCCGCCACTCGCTGGCGTCGCAGTTATTCCGTTTCTCGGCCGGCCAGCGAGCAACTTGATACCGTTGGTCCGCCGCCTTGAAAGCCAGGCACCACGCGGCCTGCAGGCACTTTTGCTAACGCACGGATCAACGCTTCGTATGCTGATCCAGGTCAATGGAATCGCCCGCGTTTCGCCTGTTTTTTTGGCTCGATCCCCTCGCAGCGACTATGGTCTGAGGACATCGCGGCCACCCACAGAACCGAGAGGGACTCGTCATGTTTCAGGTATCGCGCAGAGGCGAAAACCGCATCGATATCGACTTCTCCGGCAAGCTGGACAGCCAGGCCATGCGCGCCGCGCTGGACGACCTGCTATTCAAGTCCGAAGGCATCAGCCACGGCCGCATGCTCTACCGCATCGGCGACTTCGATCTGCCGACCCTGGGTGCCGTCGGCGTGGAGCTGTCACGCCTGCCCCAGCTGCTGCGCTTCATCCGCCGCTTCGACCGCTGTGCGGTGATCGCCGGCAAGGAGTGGTTGCGCAAGGCCAGCGAAGTCGAGGGCGCATTGATTCCCGGACTGACCATCAAGGCCTTCGATCTGCACCAGGAAGCCGAGGCCCTCGCCTGGCTCGAACACAGCTGACCGAGCGAACCGACCTGTGGAACGAATGGCACGCCGTGGGTTGTTGTCGAACGCAGACACCAACAGCACGGAGAACGGACATGGGACTTTTCGATTCGATCAAGGCGAAGCTCGGCCTGGGCGATGTCTCCAACGAAGCGGAGCGCAAGGCCGACACGCCGCCGGCTGACGCCACCCACTCCAGCGCCGAAGGCATAACACTGAGCGAGCGGCCGTCGACCACGACCAACGCGACACTCGGGCCGGACAGGGATCTGAACCAGCCGACTGCCGCCGCCCGTGGCGTGGACGTGGTAGCGCAGCTGGAAGCGAAGGCGGCGGCACACCCCGAAGCGCTGAACTGGCGCACCTCGATCGTCGACCTGATGAAGTTGCTGGGCCTCGACAGCAGCCTGGAGTCGCGCCGGGAGCTTGCCACCGAGCTGGGCTGCCCGCCCGATCAGATGGCCGATACGGCGCAGATGAACATGTGGCTGCACCGCGCGGTGATGAAGAAGCTGGCCGAGAATGGCGGAAGCATTCCGCCGGAACTGCTGCACTGATGCGCGAAGGGCCTTCCGCTGGGAAGGCCCTTCATCGGGGGCTTATGAATTGCGGACCAGTTCGTCCGCGAGGAAATCTTCCTCCAGTAGCGCGTCACGACCGGCTACGGCACCGTCGATTATTTGTGGCTGGGCGCCGGCGCGCTTGCTGCGCAGCTTGCCGAACTGGTGAGCGAGCGCATTGCTCAGCTTGTCGACCGCGCCATCGATGGCCAGCTCCAGCGATTCGGCCTTGTGGGTGACGGAGATGGGTTGCAGGCCCTTGGGCCGCGCCTCGATCTGGCAGCGCTTGTCATGCGCGCCGGCCTTGTCGCCGTTTTCGTCGTTGAGGTGCACGACGACACGTGTCAGCTCGTCGTCATACCGGTCCAGCTTGCCTGCGACACTGGCACTGACCCAATCAGCCAGACGGGCACTGCCTTCGATGTGGTTATCGCTATGAACCTGGATTTGCATAAGTCGTCCTTACTTCCGCTTATGAACACCACCGTTGCCGGTGGCTTGGTGATAGCTATGCCACCGTTTGGATCATTAAGCAATGCGCCAAATGTCGCCGAACCTTTCCTGGGCAATGCGACGTGATGGCGTTGCACTCAGGAAGACTGCGCAATTGCAGCCAATGCCAGCATGGGTCTGAAAATGCCGGCACGCAGCCTCGTGCGCGGAGGGGCCGCTGAGCCCTATCTAAGTGCTATCGGCCTGATCCAGGACAACAGAAACGCGCCGGACGCAGGCGTCCGGCGCGCAGCAGCAAGAGCGGTCAGGCGGCCTTCTGAAACAGCTCGCGCCCGTGGTCGAGGTGCTGGTCCACCAGCCACTTGCCGTGGGCGATGGACAGCCGCTGGGCCTTGTCCAGTTCGTCCATGAACGCATGCTCGAGTGGCAGCGGCAGGCGGCGGGTGACGTGTCCGTCGGGGGCGGTAATCCGGCAGCCGCCCGCCCAGGGAGTGGAGGTGCCAGGATATTCCATCACCTCGGCGGTGATGATGTGGTCGCGGTAGGTGCATTGCATCATGGTCATGATCGTTACCTCGCTATGTGCGGGCAGCCATCGATCACGCAGGTTGGCTCGGGCCCGATGGCTGCCGGAATTCCCCCCTGTTCAGAGCGGGCCAGGCGGATAGGCCGGCCCTCGGTGCGTCACAACGGTATAGCACAGGCTGCGGACCGCGCCTGCGCCGATCGACGAACGTGCGGCTCAGGCATCCAGCGAAGGGCCGATCAGTTTGGCCAGCTGGCTGTATACCCCGGGCGCCGCCACCAGATACGGATTGCCTCGCAGCAGACCGTCGTTACGGAAGAAGTCGTTGCGCAGGCCACCCACTTCGGCCACCAGCACCAGCCCGGCCAGGCAGTCCCAGCTCTTGAGCTCGGTCTCGTAGTAACCGATCAGGCGACCCGCAGCGACGTAGGCGGTCATCAGCGCGCCGGAGCCGTTGCGGATGAACATGCCGCCTTCGGCCAGCAGTTTCTCCAGAAACGGAATGAAATGTTCCTTGCCGCGTGGATGGAAGGTGCCGGCGCCGGTCAGCCCCTCGCACACGTGGGTCGCGGTGCTGGCTCTGAGCGGCGTCTCGTTGACGTAGGCGCCCCGGCCAAGGCAGCCATGGAAGAGTTCGTCGTGATTCGGATCGGCGATCGCGCCGACGTGCGGTTCGCCGTCCACCAGCAGGCCGATGGAGACGCACCAGTTGTGCAGGCCGTTGACGAAGCAGGCGGTGCCGTCGATGGGGTCGATGACCCAGACGCAGCGTGCCTTGAGACCGGCCGAGCCGCTCTCCTCGCCGAGAAAGCCGTCTTCGGGAAAACGTTCGGCGAGCCGCCCGCGAATGAAGTCCTCGATGCGCTTGTCGGCGATGCTGACCACGTCCTGGCGATCGCTGCCCTTGTGCTCCACATCCAGTGTCTCGCGCTGACGGTAATAGGTCATGCCGAGCTGCGCAGCTTCCAGCGCAAGGCTCTTGGCGCAGGCATAGCGGGCGTCGATGTCGAGGTTGCTCATGGCGGATTTCCCAGGCAAAAGCGGCATTCTAGGCGGACGTGAGGCCCAGCACGAGGAGTGGCGTGCAGCCCGACGGCTTCGGCTGGTAGCCGGCCACGAGCGAGGAGGCGCGACTAATCGAAGCGCCGGCGGTCCTAACTGCGAGCCAAGGCTCACGTATCCACGCAGACAGGAGAATCCTCATGGGCTTGTTCAGTTCGATTCTGGAAAAGATCGGCATCGGCCGGGCGCACGCCGAGCCGGACAGCACCGCCCCCACTACCCCGCCGGAAGCGTCCACCGGCGGTGCCGGCGCACCCACGACGCCTGCCGTGGATCAGGTAGACGTAGCCGCGAAGCTGGACGGTATGGCCAACAATCATCCGGAAAAGCTCAACTGGCGCACCTCCATCGTCGACCTGCTCAAGCTGCTGGGCCTGGACAGCAGCCTGACGGCGCGCAAGGAGCTTGCCACCGAACTCGGCTGCCCAGCGGACAAAATGGGCGATTCGGCGCAGATGAATCTGTGGCTGCACAAGGCCGTGCTGAAGCGGCTGGCCGAGAACGGCGGCAATGTGCCGGCCGATCTGCTGGATTGAGCCACAGCCCGCGCAAGCTGCGGTCGCTGCCGCAGCCTGCGTGGCGATCAATGCTCGTGCAGCCGCACGTTCAGCTCGTCCACGATGGGCGCCCATTCGGCGTCCTCGACCCATTCGTCACGCAGGAACGCGCGCTGCGACTCGTTCCAGAACGGGGCATCGGCCAGACGGACATCCTCCGGCAAGCGGCCGTGCTTGGCGATAAAGGCATCGATGCTGGCAGGATCGGATTCCAGGCCGAGCTGTTCGAACAGGGTGCCGAGGTCTTTGTTGGGCAGTTCCATGAGATTCTCCTTGGGCTTGGTCAATGGGCCGGACGGCGCGAGCGCGGTCCGTGACTTGCCTATTCAGAGACTCCGCGGCTGACTACAGTTCCGCTTCGCCCACCTGGAGCCATTCCATGGACCTACTGCTTTGCGGCAGCTTCGACAGCGAAGAACGCGACGCCTGGCTCGTCGAGCTGCAACGCGCCATGCCCGATGCCCGCTGGCACCTGCACGCCCCGACGCAGAACGCTGGGCGCATCGTCGCCGCCGTGGTTGCCAACCCGCCGCCAGGCTCCCTGCAAGGCCTGCCCGGGCTGCGCCTGATCCAGTCGCTCTGGGCCGGCGTCGATCGCCTGCTGGACGATCCCAGCCTGCCGGACGTACCCCTGGCGCGCATGGTCGACCCGGCCATGAGCGCGGCCATGGCGGAAACCGCCTTGTGGGCAACGCTTTCGCTGCATCGCCGCTTCTTCGACTATGCGCAACAGCAGCGCGATCGCCACTGGTACCCTCTGCCGCAGCGGCGCGCCGACCAGATCGAGGTAGCCGTGCTGGGCATGGGCCAGATGGGCCGGACCTGCGCGCGGCGGCTGCTGGAAACGGGTTACCGGGTGACCGGCTGGAATCTGCACGGTGGCGCCATCGCCGGCATCGCGCTGGAACACGGCCTGGAAGCGCTGTGGCCGCTGCTGGCCCGCAGTGACATCGTGATCAACCTGCTGCCCCTCACCGCACAGACCGCCGATCTGCTGGACCGACGGTTCTTCGCCGCCATGCGCCGCGGCGCTGCTCTGGTCAACCTCGCCCGTGGCGGGCACCTGGTGGAAGCCGACCTGCTGCAGGCGCTGGACAGCGGGCAACTCGATCGTGCGGTGCTGGATGTGTTTCGCCAGGAGCCGCTGGTGACGGACCATCCGTTCTGGTGCCATCCGCGCGTGACGGTCCTGCCGCATAGCGCCGCGGCGACGGACATGCGCAGCGCCGCGTTGATCGTCGCGCAGAACCTGCAGGCCCTGCGCGACGGCCGGCCGATCAGCCATCTGGTGCAGCGCAAGCGCGGTTATTGAGCCGCGGCTTGCGCCAGCGCAGCGCCTCAGTCGTGGCTGAGCGCGCCGATGCGATGGATCGAGAGGTCCGCCCCGTTGAATTCTTCCTCCTGGCTGAGGCGAATGCCCATGGAATGCTTGAGCAGGCCGTAGACGCCGAAGCCACCAACCAGTGCCACCAGCATGCCCAGACCGCTGCCGATCACCTGGCTGATCAGGCTGACGCCGCCGAGCCCGCTCAACGCCGCCTGGCCGAAGATGCCGCAGGCGATGCCGCCCCAGATCCCGCACAGACCGTGCAGCGGCCATACACCCAGCACGTCGTCGATTTTCCAGCGGTTCTGCGTGGCGGTGAACGCCCAGACGAATAGCGCCCCGGCAATCGCGCCGGTGGCCAGCGCACCGACCGGATGCATCAGATCTGAGCCGGCGCAAACCGCCACCAGCCCGGCCAGCGGGCCGTTGTGCAGGAAGCCCGGGTCGTTGCGGCCGGCCAGCCAGGCCGCGGCGGTGCCGCCCACCATCGCCATCAGCGAGTTCACTGCTACCAGGCCACTGATGCCTTCGATGGACTGCGCACTCATGACGTTGAAGCCGAACCAGCCGACGATGAGAATCCACGAGCCCAGCGCCAGAAACGGAATATTCGACGGGGCGAAGGCCACCAGCCGGCCGTCGCGGTAGCGGCCGTTGCGACGTCCGAGCAGGATGACCGCACCAAACGCCAGCCATCCGCCCATGGCGTGCACCACCACGGAGCCGGCGAAGTCATGGAAGGGCGCACCGAACTGGTGCTCCAGCCAGGCCTGGAAACCGAAATTGCCGTTCCAGATCAGCCCTTCGAAGAACGGATACACGAACGCCACAATCAACAGCGTCGCGCACAGCTGCGGACCGAAGCGCGCACGCTCGGCGATGCCGCCGGAGATGATCGCCGGAATCGCCGCAGCAAAGGTCAGCAGGAAGAAGAACTTCACCAGGGCATAGCCGTGGTCGGCCACCAGCTGATCGGCCGGCTGCATGAACGTCACGCCATAGGCGATCCAGTAGCCGATGAAGAAGTACGCCAGGGTCGATACGGCGAAGTCGGTGATGATCTTCGACAGGGCATTGACCTGGTTCTTCAGCCGCACGGTTCCGACTTCGAGGAAGGCGAAGCCGGCATGCATGGCCAGCACCATCACCGCGCCCATCAGGAGGAACAGGGTATTGGAGCCATGGACCAGGGTTTCCACGGCGCTGTTGAGGTTTTCCATGGGTTACTACAGCCTCAGCGGGAATACGCACCAAAACGGTAATCGCCAGAGTGAGAATGCACCGAGATGCATCACCGCGCCCGCGACGACTACCGCCACCTGCAGCCGGAGCCTGCCTCGGTAGAATTGCCGAGGCACCATGAAACCTTTGTTTTCAACGGGTTATGGGAACTGCCGGGATTTCATCGTGCGCCATTGCGGGGCTTGCACGACGACTGCTGCACCAAGCCATAGCAATGCCTGTACCAAGCGCAGCGGTGAGCACTGCCGAGACCGGCTTTCAGCCCATCGATCGACCTGGGCTCAGAGCGCCGACAGCGCGCGGTACTCGTCCTGGGCAAGCTGGTCGGTCATGCCGCTGATGAAGTCCTGCAGCATGCGGTTGCGGTAGTAGAACTCCCACAGCGGGCGATCGCCCGACGTCTCGGCATGGGGCTTGAGCGCCTCGTGATAGGCCTTGACCAGCTGATTGGGCAGCCGCCGCGCCAGCATCTGCAGATGCGGCTCGCTGCGACAGCCGCCCAGGGTTAGCGCGTCGAATACCGGCGCCGGCACGCGCAGCAACGGCGCATAGAAGTCCAGCAGTCCCTGGAGGATGCGATAGCCCTGCAGCTGCAGCGTTTCCACCTCGCGGTGGCAGAACACCTTGTCCATCGCCACATCCTTGAAGGTCTGCACGATGGCGTTGGGCAGGCTGTCGTCCTCAAGCAGGGCGCGGTCCAGCGTGCCGTGGTACACCGCTTCGATGTTGTCGATGAACTGACAGGCTGCGTGCTGCACCAGCGGATGGATCATGTTCACCCGCAGCCAGATGAAGAACTCGCCGGCCTTGTTGATCGGCTCCTTCTGCGCCCGCTCCAGGGCGTAGCTGACCATGCTGCGGAAACTGCGCTCCGGACCGGGCACGGGCGCATCGACGTCGCCATGCAGGGCGAACTTGTCCAGCAGCAGCTGTGCCAGCTGCTCGATGCTGAAGATGCCCTTCTCCACCGAATCCTCGATGTCAGCCAGGCAGTAGGCAATGTCGTCCGCCGCCTCCATCACGTAGGCCAGCGGGTGGCGCGTGCAGGGCTCCATCTGGAGGGCCGCCTGCAAGGCACGCACGAAGGGTTCTTCGGAGAGGTAGAAGCCGGGCTTCTTCTGCAGATAGGCGCCCGGCGTGCCTTTGTCCGGTCGCGGCATGTAGGCCGGGCGGACGTATTTGAGCAGGCCGGCGGTCTGGGTGTAGGTCAGGTTCAGGCGCTGCAGCGAGACCACCAGACGAATCGCCTGAGCGTTGCCCTCGAAGAGGTTGAGGTCATCGAGCATGCGCTGGCGTAGCCCGGTGTCGCCCTGCCCTGGCGGCACGGCAGCGGCGAACAGTTCATCCAGGTGGCGCTCGAACCATTCGCCGATGGCGTATTCACCGAAATGGCCGAATGGCGGATTGCCGATGTCATGCATCAGGCAGGTCATCTCCACCAGGCTCTCCAGTGCCGTCTCCAGCCCATCCAGGCCGAACGCCGCGGCACGGCTGCCAAGCTGCTTGTAGAGCGTACGGACGATGAAGCGGCCGGTCTGCTGCACCTCCAACGAGTGGGTCAGGCGGCTGCGCACTGCGGCATTGCGCTCCAGCGGAAAGACCTGCGTCTTCTGCTGCAGGCGGCGCACCGCCGCGGAATTGATGATGCGCCCGCGATCGCTTTCCAACTGGTCGATGACCGCGCCCAGATTGCCCTCGCTGGCGCGCAGGCCGGGCTCGGCCTTGCCGTAAGGACGCTGACGGGAAATCTTGTGCTTGAAGTTCACGGGCTCGGACATGCATCGTTCTCATGGCGCGACAAACAGCCCCGGAGCCTAACGCGAGCGTTCCGGGTTTACCATCGCCGCCCCCCTGCCAGCCAGAACATCGCGACGGAGACCAGCCGTGAGTCGTGCCGACTTCCACCACCGCAACGCCGAACGAGCCAGCGCCGAAGCCCAACGTCTGATCGAACAGCGCGCCATTCTGGGCGCTCGCTGGCTGGACTGGGTCGCCGGCGAGCTGTATCGCCTGAGCCCGCCGGAATACGCCTCGATGGTTCGTCGTGAACTCGAACGTCTGGCCCAACCTTGAGCGATAAAATGGCTGCGTCCTGGACCGTTAGCGGTCCACTGCTGTGCCATGCGTTCACCCCACTGCCGGGCAGCCGCAAGGCGACCGCGATGGACAAGCAACCGGCAGACGGCCCGCTCTGGCTGGGCCGGGATGGCCTGCAGGGCGACCGGGTCGCCGAGCGGCGTTTTCATGGCGGGCCGGACCGTGCCCTGTGCCATTACCCGACGCAACATTACCTCTATTGGGCGCAGCGCTTTGCGCCGCTGCGCACGCAGCTGGGGCTCGGCGCCTTCGGCGAGAATCTGGGTAGCGAAGGGCTGAACGAAGCGCAGCTGTGCATCGGTGATCGCCTGCGCTGGGGCGATGCGCTGATCGAGGTGAGTCAGCCGCGCTCGCCCTGCGTGCGCCTGGACACCCGTCACGGCATGCGCGGTCTGGCGCGAGAGCTGTCAGCGAGTGGCCGCACCGGCTGGCTTTATCGGACCCTGGAGCCAGGCCACGTGCGCCCTGGCGACACACTGCAACTGCTGGAGCGCCCGCACCCGAGTATCAGCGTCGCCTACCTGTGGCGCTGCTTTCTCGATCCGAACCAGGCGCGAGACAGCCTGCTGCAACTTGCCGAGCTGCAGCCTCTGGCCAGGCACTATCGGGCGATCTTTCGCCAGCGTTACGACGTGCTCCGCGGCCAGCGGGACCAGCACAGCCTGTTCGACTGATACCTAGGGTCTGTTCCCGTTTCGTACGCGGCCACGCCGGAGCCGTTTGGCGCAGCGACGCGCCTTGCAACGAAACGGGACCAGTCCTAAGCAATGCAACGCGTGCATTGCGGCCCAGCAATGCCATACTGCAGCAGTCACGGAAGACGGCAGGCCGGAAACAGGCATCGCTCCTGCAGCGACAGTCAGGCCTTCGCCCATCAGGACATGTCCAGCCAGCAATCAGAGGTGAACACCATGAGCAAGGGAATGGACGCAAAGAAGAACAGCAAGAAGAAGCCGATGAAAACGGCACAAGAAAAACGTATGGCCAAGCGCGACAAGAAGAGCGGTTCCACCACACTGCTCGGCACCCACGCCGCCACCCATTAAGCCTGATCGCCACAACGCCCGGCTGATGCCGGGCGTTTTCAGACGCGCGCCAGGCGCAACCGGCCGAACAGCCAGCCTCCCCAGACATTGACCGCCAGCCCGATCATCACCAGCAGCGCACCGGCCAGCTGCAACAGGGCCAACCGCTCGCCCAGCAAGATACTGGCCGAGGTCAGCCCCACCAACGGCACCAAGAGCGAAAACGGCGCCACCTGGCTGGCCGGATAGCGCGACAGCAGCCGACTCCACAGGCCATAACCGAGAATGGTCGCGCCGAAGGCCAGGTATACCAGGACCAGAATCGTCTGCCAGCCGATACCACGCAGCGCCGCTTCGATCACGCCCGGGCCTTCCAGCCATAACGACAGCGCGAGAAACGGCAACGGCGGCACCAGGCTGCCCCACACCACCAGCCCGACCAGATTCACCTTGCCGACCTTGCGCGTGACGATATTGCCCAGCGCCCACATCGAGGCGGCACAGATCGTCAGAAGAAATCCGCCAAGGGTCATGCCCAGCCCACTCTGCGCGCCGATCAGTGCGAGGCCGCAGGCCGCGATCAACAGGCCCAGCAGGTTGGCCGCGCGCAAGCGCTCGCCGAGAAACAGCGCAGCGAAGAACAGCGTGAAGAACGCCTGGGACTGCAGCACCAGCGACGCCAGGCCTGCGGGCATACCGTGCTTCATGGCGGTGAAGAGAAAGGCGAACTGGCCCAGCGAGATGGTCAGCCCGTAGGCCAGCATCCAGCGCAGCGGCACCTGTGGCCGTCTGATGAAGAATACCGCCGGTACCGCCGCCAGCATGAATCGCAGGGCACCGAGCAACATGGGCGGGACGTCGTGCAGGCCGACCATGATGACCACGAAGTTCATTCCCCAGACGACGATGACTACCAGTGCGAGCAGCAGGTCCCGAGGCGACATGACGACGCACCCTGTTACGAAAACATCCATTAGAGCGGCGCGATGGCTGTACCGCTCCATACAGTGAGCAGCGAATTGGCCGGCACAGTCCGGCTTGGCCGTCGATCGGTCCAAGCTCATCCTCGCCCAGCACCGGCGACGAAACCCGCGGTGACGCTATAGAATTCGCGCCTGGTTCCCTCACATCAGACGAGTACGAGCATGGGCGCACAGTGGAAAGCGAAGCATAAGGAAGCGGCGGCGAACGCCAAGGGCAGGATCTTCGGCAAGCTGTCGAAGGAAATCATGATCGCGGCCCGCAGCGGTGCCGACCCGGACATGAACCCACGCCTGCGTCTGGTGGTCGAGCAGGCCAAGAAGGCTTCTATGCCCAAGGACACCCTGGAGCGCGCCATCAAGAAAGGCGCGGGCCTGACCGGCGAGGTGGTGAACTACGAGCGCACCCTCTACGAAGGCTTCGCTCCGCATCAGGTGCCGCTGATCGTCGAATGCCTGACCGACAACGTGAACCGCACCGTTGCCGAGATCCGCGTGCTGTTTCGCAAGGGCCAGCTGGGCTCTTCCGGGTCGGTGAGCTGGGATTTCGACCATGTCGGCATGATCGAAGCCGCACCCGCAGGCGACGCCGACCCGGAAATGGCCGCCATCGAGGCTGGTGCTCAGGATTTCGAGGCTGCCGACGATGGCGCCACGCTGTTCATTACCGAGCCGACCGACCTCGATGCCGTGTGCAAGGCCTTGCCGGAATTCGGCTTCACCGTGCAATCGGCGCAGCTGGGCTATCGACCCAAGAATCCGGTCAGTCTGTCCGGTGCCGAGCTGGAAGAGGTCGAAGCCTTCCTCGAGGCCATCGACGCCCATGACGACGTGCAGAACGTCTATGTCGGCTTGGCGGGCTGATGGCCCATCGTCTTTACTAGGCCCTGTTGGCGTTCGGTTCGCGGCCACGCCGTGACCGGATGTCACCGACAACCCAAGCAGCCGGCGAGTACTCATCATGAGCAGCAACAAACCCACCACGCCCTACAGCCAGCGCGAGCAGGGCTATCGGGAAAAGGCACTGAAGATGTATCCCTGGGTCTGCGGGCGGTGCGCGCGGGAGTTTTCCGGCAAGCGCCTGAGCGAGCTGACGGTCCATCACAAGGACCACAATCACGACAACAATCCCGAAGACGGCTCCAACTGGGAGCTGCTGTGCCTCTATTGTCACGACAACGAGCATTCCCGCTATACCGACAACCAGTACCAGGCCGAAGCCCGGCCCGGTAGTGACCTGGGCCCGAAGGAAACCTTCAAGGCCTTCGCCAACCTGGCCGACCTGCTCAAGGGCAAGCAGGGCTGATCGGCCAGGCCGGATGCCTCCTTCTATTTGACCAGCAGAACCGGAACCGACACCTCGTGGATCACCCGGCTCGCCACCGAGCCCAGCACCAGCCCGGTGAAGCTGCCCAGGCCGCGAGTGCCCATCACGACCGTGTCACAGCCCAGCCGCTTGACCGCATCGTTGATCTGTTCGGCCACGTTGCCCAGCTGGGTGTGGGTCTCGCAGGCCAGCCCACCGGCCTGGAGCATCGCCGCCGCCTCGTCGAGCACACTGCGGGATTTGGCCATCAGGCTGTTGTTGAGCTCGTCGATCATGGCCGAGGTGACGTACTCGCCATAGATGATCGGCTCGTGTTGAACATTGACCACGTGGACCTGCAGCGCCATCCCGGTGTCCCGGGCCAGATCGACGACATACTGCAGGGCGCGCTTGGAGTTGTCCGAACCATCGTATGCAACCAGAAGCCTGCGCATTTCCTGTCTCCGCTGTTGGGTAGGTCTTCAGCTTAGACCAGCTGCCGCGGCGTTGTGGCCACTGCTTGCACTTGTCTTGATCTGGCACAAGCGCGCATCATCCCGCGCCCCGTTTCCAAGCCAGAGGCGCACTATGAATCCCGATCAACGTCCCGTTTTCGGCGTCGGTGACGCCTCGTTCCAGGCAGCCGGTGGCGAAGCCGGCCTGCAGCGGCTGGTGGCCGATTTCTATCGGGTGATGGACGAAGCGCCCGAGGCCGCGAACGTCCGCGCGATGTACCCAGCGGACGTCAGCGAAGCCGCCGATCGACTGGCCAGCTTTCTGTGCGGCTGGTTGGGTGGGCCGAAACGCTACGCCGAGAAATATGGCGCCATCAGCATCCCGCAATTTCACACCCGCTGGCCGGTCGGCGAAGCCGAACGCGATGCCTGGCTGTTCTGTATGGAGCAGGCGATCGCCAGGCAACCCTACAGCCCGGACTTTTCCGAGTACCTGCTACGCCAGCTGCGCGTGCCGGCCGAGCGTATCCGCCAAGTGCAGGCCGCCTGCCCTGCCCGCCCAAGTCAGAACTGAACGCAGTGGCCGAGGCGGTCGGCCCGACGCAAACAACCGAAGGCATGCCCTTGCACAGGACGGCCAGCGCCTCGCCTGATCATCCTGGCTTGCGTTTCAACCGCCGTTCGCATCGATGATCGCGTCGCGCCTGCGCGGCGAAATCCGCCACGCAGGAGAACCGAGCCCTTCCCCTTGCGTCATACAAGCATGGCTATACCGACGCGACATCCATTCGCTGCGCAACCGGAGCTGGCTCGTTCGATGAAAATCCGCTTCGCGTCCATCAATCAGCAGAAGATCCGCGAGGTTCGCGAGATCCTCGAGCCCAGTGGGATCGAGGTGAAGCCCTTTCCGATCCGCATCGAAGAGCTGCGTACCGAGGACCTTTACCAGCTGGTCAGCGACAAGCTGCTGGTGGCGTTCAAGATGATCGGCAAGCCGGTGTTCGTCGAGCATACCGGGCTGTTCATCAACAGCCTCAACGGCTTTCCCGGCGGTCTGACCCAGATATTCTGGGACCGCCTGCAGGCCGAGCGCTTTTCCGAGCTGATCGGAAGGCTCGACGACCCTGCAGCCGAAGCGCGAACCCTGATCGGCTACTGCGATGGGCGCAAGCGACATTTCTTCGAAGGCGTGGTGCCAGGTCGCATCTCGCCGTCGCCGGCCGGCCATGGCGGCTTCGAGTGGGACGACGTGTTCATTCCCGAAGGCCAGAACCAGACGTTCGCGCAGCTGGGCACGCAAAAGAACGGCCTGTCCATGCGCCGTCGCGCGCTGGATGCCTTCGTCACCTTTCTGCGGGAGTCCTGACGCATCATGGACCAGCTGCGCGACGCCTACCGCAACAATCGACTGATCCTCTTCGTTGGCTCCGGGGTGTCGGCCAACATCGGCCTGCCGCCTTGGAAAGAGCTGATCGACGAGATCGCCGTGCAGCTGGACTATGACCCGGAGGTCTTCAACACCTACGGCAATTTCCTCGCCCTGGCTGAGTACTACCGGATCAAGAAAGGAAGCATCGGTCCACTACGCAGCTGGATGGACCGCGAGTGGCACCGCAACATCGAAATCCGCGACTCCGAGATACACCGGCTCATCGTTCATGGCCGTTTTCCGGCGATCTACACCACCAACTACGACCGCTGGCTGGAATATGCCCATGATGCCTACGCGGTGGACTACATCAAGATCGCCAATGCCAGCGACCTCACCAAGGCGCGTGATGGCGTCCGGCAGATCGTCAAGTTTCATGGCGATTTCGATGACGACGCCTCGATCGTGCTCGACGAGACCAGCTATTACCAGCGGCTGCAATTCGAGACGCCACTGGATATCAAATTGCGCGCCGACACGTTGAGCAAGGCCGTCCTGTTTATCGGCTACAGCCTGTCGGACACCAATATCCGATTGCTTTTCCACAAGCTGTCGAAGATATGGAATGAACACGAAACACTGGGCGTTCGCCCTATTTCATATGTGTTCTCGCACAAGCCGAATCCGGTTCAAGAGGAGGTGTTGCGCCAATGGGGGATTCGCATGATTGCATCCGAGGACGATGAGCCCGGCATTGCACTCAGGAATTTCCTGCAGCAACTGGTGGAAGCCTGATAGAAAAATACGCGACAGGAAGTAAAAAAGTTGCGCGACGCCAACGAGGCGCCGCGCATGCTTCGATCAGTAATTGAAGCCAATACCGATGCTGTAGAGGAATACGCCGTCATCATATCGGTCCTGCGCATCACTGCCGCTCTTGAACAGGAATTGATATTCCGCCATTGCAGTAATGAACGTCTTGTCCTGAACCCAGTATTTGAATCCGATCTCCGGGCCGGCCATGAAGGTCTCATCGACGCGATCACCGTAGACACCGCCGATGCTGGCACCGATGAAAGGCCGCGCCTTGCCGTTACCGAAGTGGTAGTCATAGAACACGCGAGTCGAGCCATCGAACTTGACGCTCTCACCCTCGGTATCCCGCGCATTGACAGTCTGCCGGACGCCCCACAAGGACGATTCGCTCAGATACTGCCCCCAACTTCCCTGTACGGAAAACACAGTATCGTCAAAGTCCTTGTCGCTGCTTCCTGCGCCACCGAGTGTGATTTCCTTGTCACCGGCCATCGGCGCCGCACCGGCAATAGCCGGGAGCATTGCGGCAACCATTAAGGAAGTTTTGAAAAGTCGATTCATGACGGCACCTCTGTTTATGCTTGTTTGAAATACGCAATAAGCACTGCGTAGTGGTGAGACAAGCAGCTAATTCCAATGGTTGCCCAAAGAATCGACGAATGACCTACTTTTCATCAAAAACTAGAGAAAAATGCGTTAATACGATGATTCTTATCATTTTATGTATACATACGATATTGTTTCGCCAGTACCCGCTACCGCCAAGTGCTATTAAAATGACACAACTCAAAAACAGGGCGTTATATATGTAACGAAACGCCCCGCTATTTAACCTGCCATGTCCGGCCGCTCGGCCTGAAGTTCGGGTGCCTCTTCTTCATGCTGATCATCGAAATAACGGCTGAAAGCGAGATACATCCAGACCGGCATCAAGACCAGGCCGATCACCACACATATCCAGGCCAACATCGGGCTGCCGTCGGGTTGCGGGAAGAGCAGGCGACCTACACCGATCAACAGCGTGTACACCGACAGGGCCGTTACCGCCACGGCGAACAACCGGGCACCCAATGCCTTGAGCGATTCACGGCGGGTAACGCCACAACGCGACGCGGTCCGCCCCCAGAACCCGAACGGGCGCACCTTGCGGTAGAAGCGATCCAGCGTCTGCGTATCGGTCGCAGGGGTGACGAAGCTCACCAGAATTGCCGCGCTGCAGGTCACCAATGACATGATGCCCAGGCGTATCCACTCGCGCTCAGGGTCAGTCCCAAGGAAATACAGCAGCAGCGGCGCCGTGATCAGCGACACCACCATGGCCGTCAGTTCGGAATACAGGTTGATCCGCTCCCACAACCAGCGCAGCACCAGCACCGACCCCATGCCGGCCCCGAACAGCAGCGAGATGAACCAGGCGGTCTGGATCGAGCCCAGATTGGCCATGATGACCATGGCGATCAGCAGAATCAGCACGTTGGACAGTCGCGCCACCAGTACCAGCTCCTTGTCCTTCGGCTTGCGCTTGAGCAGCTTCGGCGCCACCACACCACCGTAGACGTCGTTGCTCCAGTACGAGGCGCCCCAGTTCAGATGCGTATCCACCGTCGAGGCCAGGGCTGCCAGCAGCCCTACCAGCATCAAGCCGCGGAAGCCCGGCGGCAGCAGCTCGTCGATGCCGGTGACGAACAGCGCCTCGCGGGCGGCCGTGAAGCCGTCACCATTCATCTCCTCGGGGCTGAACGGATAGAGCACCAGCAGGCCAATGGCGATCGCCAGCCAGAACAGGCTGCGCAGGAAGATCTGCAGCCAGGTGAACACCAAACCGGCGATACGTGCTTCGCGATCGGTCGGACAGGCCATGCTGCGCTGCGCCAGGTAGCCGGTGCCGTCCGAGTTCATCTGAAACAGCCACTGCAGCCCGACGATCACCAGGAACGGCATCAGCGCGTCACCCGCGTTGCTGGGCGGCGAGAATGAAAGCATCTTGGCCGCCTGCTCGCTGCCGTAGATCTCGACGATCCGGTCGGTCAGCCCCCCGAGTCCACCGGCCGCATCGACCACGAACCAGGCATAAGCCAGCGTGCCCAGCATGGCCACACTGAACTGCATGACGTCGGTCTGGACGACCGCGCGCAAACCCCCGGTGATGGAGTACATGGCGGTGAAAACCAGAATCAGCACGATCGAAATGAGGTTGTTGGTGCTGGTCGTCAGTTGATCGAGCCCGGTGATGCTGTCGCCCAGGCGTATCCCGCTGGCTTCGACCACGCCCTTGATCATTTCGTACAGCCCGCCCGGCAACCAGTCGTGCCAGGGCAGGAACACCTCGGCGATCCGGATCGCCGCGACCAGCACCATCGCCAGGACGACACAGTTGATCACCGTACCGTAATAGATCGCCTTGAACAGCCGCAGCGGCACGACGGCGGGGCCGCTGTAACGCACCCGGGTGAGTTCGGCATCGGTAAGCACGCCGGCGCGCCGCCAGCCAGACGCGAATACCCACGCGAGCAGGAGAAAGGCCAGGCCGTAGATCCACAACCGCCATAATGCAAAAACCCCGGCAGTGGCGACGAGTCCACTGACCAGCAGCGGCGTGTCGGCCGCAAACTGGGTGGCGGACATGGATACGCCGGCCCGCCAACCCTTGATGGTTCGTCCGGCAAGGAAGTATTCGTGCAGACTCTGAGAGGCTTTGCTGCGCGCTCGCATCCCCGCAGACAGCCCGTAGAAGACGAAGGCGAGCACAATCAGTAGGTCCAACATGTTGTTATTCCTGTCGTTGGAGGTGCTAAGGGTGAGAACACCTCGGCGACGGAAAAGATGCAGCGAACGGACAAACGGCACACATCGGCGAAGAAAGTTTGGCGCCGGCGGCCCAGACGCTAGACTAGCGGGCTCCGCAAACAGCCCGGTTGGCCATGCCCGCTCTCGACTTTTCGCCGCTTCCACAAGCCCTGCAACCGCTGCTGGTGAGATTCTATCGAGCGCATAACAGCCGTAACCGGGTGCGCGCCGAAGCGGTCTGCTGGGTCGCCAGGCGGGGCGGCATCCTGGCGGGTCTATGCCTGACGCCCGTCGCCCACGGGCATTTCCTGACCGGGCTGCTGGTAACCCCGCCGGAACGCAATCGCGGAATCGGTGCACGACTGGTGCGCGAGGCACTGGCCGCCAGCGCGGGGCCGGTCTGGCTGTTCTGCAAGCCCGAACTGTTGCCTTTCTATACGCGTCTGGGCTTTGGTGTCGCGGACCAGCTACCGGATACGCTGGCCGAGCGTCTCGCCCGCTATCGACGCACCAAGACGCTGATTGCGCTACTCAATGACCGAAGGATAGAGCCTATTCCCGTCGCGACCCTGACAATCGCCATTGCCTGCCTGTTCGATGAACAAGGCCGGGTGCTGGTGGTACGCAAACGAGGGACCCGCTTTTTCATGCTGCCCGGTGGCAAGGCGGAAAGAGGCGAGCGACCGCTGGACACGTTGAGACGCGAGCTGCACGAAGAGCTCGACCTACAACTCGAAGAAGCCGATTTCCAGCCGCTCGGGCACTTCCAGGCGCCGGCCGCCAACGAGCCGGGCCATCAGGTCGAGGCAGACGTGTTCATGGCGCGGCTGCCTCGTGCCGTCACCGTACAGGCCGAACTGGAAGAACTGGGATGGTTGGCGCTGGCGCCATGCGAGCGCGAGGACATCGCGCCCCTGCTACGCCGGCACATCATGCCCGCGCTGCTGGCCCGCGCGGCGCAAGCCGAGAGCCAATCCGCGACGCGGGCCAGGTAGGAAATCAGGGCGAGATCGGATCGCTGGCCGGAAAGGTTTCCTCGATCGCCTCATCGAGCTGATCCTCGTCCGCTTCATCCGGCCGACGAACCACGTCGTCCCGCTCTTTGGTTGGCTGATCGTTGTGCTGTTCGCCGTTCATAGGTTCCTCCGCTGATGGGCTGTTCACCTTAGGCCGTGCCGCGGCCACTGGGTTCAGCTGGAGTTTCCGGCGGGCAAAAAAAAGGGGCGGGGTTGACCCCGCCCGCCTCCTTCCCTGTTCCCTGTATCCCTTCTCATCGTCCTGGATGACATCGCGTCCCGCGATGGTCCTGACCCTCGTCCTGAGGGCCGCGCTAATCCCTGAGCGCGGGAGCGATATTAATGGAAGCCTTTTGCGCAGCAAGCTGCGACACACTCGCGCAGGGCCGCGGACGACACACGACCAACAAAAACAAACTCATCCAAATCAATGAGTTAAAAAACTATCAACAGCGGAATCGTCGTTTGTCAGCACGCACTCTTGGGCTTTGCTTACAGAGCGTGTAAGCAAATGCTTACACGCGAATGAGAGATCCAGGAAATGGGCCCAAGAATGGATTAACCCTATGGAGTGATGCCATTCGGGGACGGATGCCGGATAAGAGCGGCGGGATCAAAGGAGGCACAGCGTAACGCCGGAGCCCGGAAACCAGGCCCCGGCGTACCGTTGGTGTCACTGGAACAGCGCGTCGCTCGACAAGCCGTTTCGCTCCAGTATTTCGCGCAGACGCCGCAGCGCTTCGACCTGGATCTGGCGCACCCGCTCACGGGTCAGGCCGATTTCCTGGCCCACCTCCTCGAGTGTCGAAGCTTCGTGGCCCCGCAGGCCGAAGCGGCGGATAACCACCTCGCGCTGCTTTTCCGAAAGGTCTGACAGCCACTGGTCGATGCTGTTGGACAGATCATCATCCAGCAACAGCTCGCATGGATCAGTGGGCCGGTCGTCCGTCAGCGTGTCGAGCAGGGTCTTGTCGGTATCCGGGCCAAGCGAGACATCCACCGAGGTGACCCGCTCATTCAGGCCCAGCATGCGCTTGACTTCGCCGACCGGCTTCTCGAGCAGGTTGGCGATTTCCTCAGGGCTGGGTTCGTGATCGAGCTTCTGGGTCAGCTCGCGAGCCGCCCGCAGATAGACATTCAGCTCCTTTACCACATGGATCGGCAGGCGAATCGTGCGGGTCTGGTTCATGATTGCCCGCTCGATGGTTTGCCGGATCCACCAGGTCGCATAGGTAGAGAAGCGGAAACCACGTTCCGGGTCGAATTTCTCCACTGCACGGATCAGCCCCAGATTGCCCTCCTCGACCAGATCCAGCAGGGACAGGCCGCGGTTGACATAGCGCCTGGCGATTTTCACCACCAGTCGCAGGTTGCTTTCGATCATGCGCTTGCGCCCCGCCGGATCACCTTTCTGCGCAAGGCGCGCGAAGTGCACTTCCTCTTCGGGGGTCAGGAGGGGGGAGAAACCGATTTCGTTGAGGTACAACTGGGTTGCATCCAGGGCCCGGTTGTAGTCGATGAACTTGTGCTGTCTGGTGCTGGATGCGGCCTTGGGTCTGCCTGCAGAGGCAGCCTTGGTCACTTTGTCTTTCTGGTCGAAGTGGATGGGCGTTTCCATGAGCAGAACCGCATCGTCGACGTCAAACTCCAGCGCTTGGTCTTTAAGTGCCATTATTCTTGTCCTGTTCCGAGTTCGACAACAGGCCCAAGCGACGCGGGTCCCTGGCTACGCTCAAGCCTAACCTAGTGCTGGAACAGGCAGGCGACAGGTCAACGTCTTGGCAGATATTGCAGCGGGTCTACGGGTTTACCCTGGCGACGAATTTCGAAATGCAGCTTCACCCGGTCGGTTCCCGTCGATCCCATCTCGGCAATACTTTGCCCAGCCTTGACTTGTTGGCCCTCCCGCACCAGCAGCCTGCGGTTGTGTCCGTAGGCGCTTACATAGGTATCGCTGTGCTTGATGATCACAAGTTCGCCGTAACCCCGTAATCCACTGCCGGCGTACACAACAGTCCCATCAGAAGCAGCCAGAACAGGCTGTCCTAATTCCCCAGCGATATCAATTCCTTTATTCAAACTACCGTTTGAGGAAAAACGACCGATTATCGTGCCGTTCGCCGGCCATGCCCAACCGCTTGCCGAGCGGGCAACCGGCGTAACCGGAGTGCTTGCCGGCGGAGCGGCAGGTGGCGGGCTGGCGGGTGTGGTAATGGCAGGCTGACGCGGCACCGGCGTGGCCACTACCACCGGGCTGGTTGGCGCAGGTGCTGGGGCTGGCTGAGGCGCCGGTCGCGGCGCGGCGGAGACGACCCGCGAAGCGCCGCCGTCGAAGCGGATCTTCTGCCCAGGGTAGATGACGTGCGGCGGCTGAATGCCGTTCACCCGCGCCAGCTCGCGCCAGTCCCAGCCGAAACGGAACGCAATGGACCAGAGCGTATCGCCGCGCCGCACGATGTACTGGCCGCTGGTGACCTTGTCACGCTGGTTGCGGTCGACGACCTGTACGCCGCCACCCTGAGGCGATGACGCACAACCGACCAGCGTTCCGGCTATCACCAGAACGCCGAGCATCGAACGGACCATGGGGTCGCGCATCCACCGCGGTACTGCTGTGAGCCTCAATGCCCGCTCCCTTTCATAGACAAGTGCGTCAGACGCCTTCGGTCATCGGCTGACGCCGGCCGGCAAACCACTCAAGCCCCAGGACCAGCACGATACCGGCCACAGCCAGCAGCACTGCCAGCAGCAGCTGCGGGTCCTGGCCGGTCAGATCGCCATAGGCGCCGGGCAGCAGGTTCTGCTGCAGGACCGGAACGTTCTCGCCACTGGAATTGGTGCGCCAGGTCAGCGTTTCCTTCCACGGCCAGACCTTGTTCAGCGAGCCGAGCATCAAACCGGTGAGAAACGCCAGGGTCAGGTCACGCCAGCGCTTGAGCAGCCAGCTGAGGAACTTGGCGAAGCTGAGCAAGCCTACCAGACACCCGGCGGCGAAGATCGCCATCACGCCGAGATCGAAACTCTTCACCGCCCCCAGAACCACCGGGTACAAGCCCAGCAGCACCAGGATGAAACTGCCGGAGATGCCCGGCAGGATCATCGCGCAGATGGCGATGGCGCCGGCGAAGAACAGGCTCAGGCTGCTGCTGCCCCATTGCACCGGCGCAGCCACGGTGATCCAGTAGGCGAAACCGATGCCCAGGCAGAAGCTCACCAGGCGCGACAGGTTGCGGCGCTGGATTTCCTTGCCCACCAGATGGACCGAAACCAGGATCAGCCCGAAGAAGAAGGACCAGACGGGAATCGGATGCGCTTCCAGAAGATAGGTGATCAGCCTGGCGAGGCTTAGGATGCTGGTCAGAATGCCGGCGAACAGCACCAGCAGGAAGCTTGCATTGGCGGTTTTCCAGGCCTCGGCGAAGCGCCCCCGCAGCAATGGGCCTACCGCGTAGGGCACTGCGCTGATGGAGCGCAGCAGCTCATCGTAGATACCGGTGATGAACGCCACGGTACCGCCGGAGACACCGGGCACCACATCCGCAGCACCCATCGCCATGCCTTTGGCGTACAACAAAAAAGCGTTTTTCATGCTTCCTTCCGCTGAATGATCAAATCACGGGTCCATTGAGCAGCGGCACGAAACGTACGGTATCCAGAAGATGGCGGGAAAAGCCGTTTTCCTCTCGAATGATCAGCATGAGTTGCTGGACCTCGCCGGCCCCCACCGGAATCACCAGGCGCCCACCGGGCGCCAGCTGATCGAGCAAGGCCTGCGGCACATCGGCTGCCGCCGCGGTGACGATGATGCCGTTGTAAGGCGCCAGTGCAGGCCAGCCCTCCCAACCATCGCCCCAGCGAAAGACCACATTGCGCAGCTTGAGTTCGACCAGGCGCTCCTTGGCACGATCCTGCAGCGCCTGGATGCGCTCGACGGAGAACACCCGCTCGACCAGCTGCGCCAGCACGGCGGTCTGATAGCCCGAGCCGGTCCCGATCTCCAGCACCTTGTCCAGCGGGCCGTCAGCCAGCAACAGTTCGCTCATGCGCGCAACCATGAACGGCTGCGAAATGGTCTGGTTGTGGCCGATGGGCAGCGCCGTGTCCTCGTAAGCGCGATGCGCCAGTGCCTCGTCGACGAACAGATGACGAGGGGTACGGCGGATCACTTCGAGCACATGGGCGTTGGACAGCCCTTCTTCGTAGAGTCGCTGAATCAAGCGGTCACGTGTGCGTTGCGAGGTCATACCCGAGCCGTGGAGCAGGCTGTCTTGTCCGCGATGTCTCACAGCACGTTCTCCAGCCAGCTCTCGAGGCCGTCGAAGGCCTCGCGGAAGGTTCGATCCAGCTGCAACGGGGTGATCGACACGTAGCCCTGCATCACCGCATGGAAATCGGTTCCGGGGCCGCCGTCCTCGACGTCGCCCGCCACGGAGATCCAGTAGCCTTCCTTGCCGCGCGGATTGGCCTGCTTGACCGGCGGCTTGGCCCGACTGCGATGGCCCAGGCGGGTCAGCTGGATGCCACGGATATGATCCAGCGGCAGATTGGGCACATTGACGCTGAGCACCGTGCGCGGCGGCAGCTCGAGCCGATCGTGCTTCTCCACCAGCGCACGCGCGATGTACGCCGCGGTAGAAAGATTGTCGGGCAGGCGCGACAACAACGAGAAGGCAAACGCCGGCCGCCCGGTGAAACGCCCCTCGATGGCCGCAGCGACGGTGCCAGAATAGAGCACGTCATCCCCGAGATTGGCACCGAGGTTGATGCCGGACACCACCATGTCAGGGGTATGTTCGAGCAGGCCATTGAGGCCGAGATGAACGCAATCGGTAGGCGAGCCGTTCAGGCCGATAAAGCCGTTGGGCATGCTTACGGGGTGAAGCGGGCGGTCCAGGGTCAGCGCGCTGCTGGCGCCGCTCATGTCCTGGATCGGGGCTACCACCGTGCACTCGGCATAATCCGCCAGCGCGTCATAAAGCGCGGCGAGCCCGGGTGCATACACCCCGTCGTCGTTGGCGATCAGAATACGCATCAGATGTCCGTCTGCCCTGCCAGGCTGACCAGCTCACGCACCATGGCGGTGGCGAAGCATCCGGTCGGCAGGACGAATTCCAGTTGCAGAATGTCAGGCCCGGGATAATGCCACGACAAACCGCCAATGGGGAGGCGAAGAATGCGCCGTTCGTGCTTCATCCCCGCCCGCGCCAACCAATTGGCGATCGGTTCTTCACTTGCAGCCACTGCATCTTCGAGCGCCTGGATCTCGGCGCCCGCCGGCGAGCCCCCTTCACCCCAAAGCGGGCCTGTGGGATGCAGGTCGAGGATCGCCAGGCGCGGATCGCTGCACTCCGCCTCTGCGGCGGGAAAGAAACTGCGGCTGTCGGTGAACGCCAGCAGGTCCCCTACCCGCGCCTCGGCCCAGCTGCCATCGGCGACACGCTGGGCCAACACGCGATTGAACAGGTAGCTGCGCCCCGCCGAAAGCAGACGCGAACGCAGGTTACGCTGAACCGGCAGCTCGGCCCTGGCGGCGAAATCACGGGCGCCAAGGAGGTTGCCACCTTCATAGCCGAAACGTTGCAGACCGAAGTAGTTCGGCACGCCCTGCGCCCTGATCCGCTCCAGCCGCGCATCGAGCTGCGCGTGATCGGCGTGCAGATCGGTCAGGCGCAGGCGAAAGCCATTGGCCGAATGTGCGCCGCGCTGCAGCTTGCGCTGATGGCGAACGCGCTGGAGCAGCCGCAGGCTGTCATCTTCAGCGGCAGACAGATCGGGGTCGGCCTTGCCCGGCAAATGCAGGCTGAACCACTGCCGGGTCAGCGCCTGACGATCCTTCAGGCCCGCATAGCTGATCAGCTTCAGTGGCACGCCGGCAGCACGGGCGATGCGCTTGGCGGCCTCCTCGGTGTTGAGGTTGCGCTTTTCCACCCAGAGCCAGAGGTGCTCGCCCTCCCCCGACAGCGGGATGTCCAGCACCTCGTCGACCTGGAAGTCCTCGGCGACCGCCTTGAGCACAGCGCTGCCACAAGGCTCGCCGTGGGCACGCGGGCCGAGCAGCTGATCCTCGGTCATGGGCGAACCAGCAGGGCGACCGCGTGCACGGCGATCCCTTCCTCGCGTCCGGTAAAGCCGAGCTTCTCCGTGGTGGTGGCCTTGACGTTGACCTGATCCAGCTCCACGTGCAGATCTGCGGCGATCAACGCGCGCATGCGCTCGATATGCGGCGCCATCTTCGGGGCCTGGGCGACGATGGTGGCATCGACATTGCCGACCACATACCCCTTGGCCTGCACCTGCGCCAGTACATGGCGCAGCAGTGCGCGGCTGTCGGCGCCCTTGAACTGCGGGTCAGTGTCCGGGAAATGCTTGCCGATATCCCCGAGCGCCGCGGCACCGAGCAGCGCGTCGCTCAGGGCATGCAACAGCACGTCACCGTCGGAATGGGCGAGCAGCCCGAACCTGTGTGGAATCCGCACGCCGCCAAGCGTGATGTGGTCGCCTTCGCCGAAGCGGTGCACGTCGTAACCGTGGCCGATACGCATAGATCAAACACCCTGGAATAACTCGAGGCGGCGATTCTACAGGAGCCGGATGACCCCGGGCGGATCGTCACGGTCCGCTCGATCATCGACCTCGACGATATGCACCATCAGCCGAATCGATCTTGTATCGCCAGTTGGCGATATATAGTTCGTCTCAATCCGATACAGGCAGCCGAAACTCATGCCGGACGACTTCGACGACATCATCAAGGCCCTCGCCCATCCGCTGCGCCGCGACATTCTGCGTTGGCTCAAGGAGCCGCAGCGCTATTTCGCCGCGCAGCACCATTCGCTGGAGAACGGCGTGTGCGCCGGCCAGATCGACCAGCGCGCCGGCCTGTCGCAGTCCACCGTTTCGGCTCACCTGGCGACCCTGCAGAAGGCCGGGCTGGTCACCTGCCAGAAAGTCGGCCAGTGGCACTTCTTCAAGCGCAACGACGCAGTCATCCAGACCTTCATCGAGCGCATCGGCCAGGAACTCTGAGCCTTTTCTCGCACCACCACAAAGGAGCGGTATCGCTATGCCCACGCTTTTCGACCCGATCAAGATCGGCGACCTGGAACTGAACAACCGCATCATCATGGCGCCGCTGACCCGCTGCCGCGCCGAGCCTGGCCGCGTGCCCGGCGATCTGATCGCCGAGTACTATGCCCAGCGCGCCGACGCCGGCCTGATCATCAGCGAGGCCACCTCGGTCACGCCGATGGGTGTGGGCTATCCGGACACTCCGGGCATCTGGTCGGCCGAGCAGGTCCAGGGCTGGAAGAAGGTCACCGACGCCGTGCATGCCAAAGGTGGCAAGATCGTCCTGCAGCTCTGGCATGTCGGCCGTATCTCCGATCCGCTCTACCTCGACGGCCAGTTGCCGGTCGCCCCCAGTGCCCTCAAACCCGCGGGCCATGTCAGCCTGGTCCGTCCGAAGAAGGATTACGAGACCCCGCGCGCGCTGGAGATCGACGAAATCCCCGGCATCATCGAGGCCTACCGCAAGGGGGCGGAGAATGCCAAGGAAGCCGGTTTCGACGGGGTCGAGATCCATGGCGCCAACGGCTATCTGCTCGATCAGTTCCTGCAGGACAGCACCAACAAGCGCACCGACGCCTACGGTGGCTCACTGGAAAACCGTGCACGACTGCTGCTGGAAGTGACCGATGCCGCCGTCTCCGTATGGGGCGCCGGGCGCGTCGGAGTGCATCTGGCGCCGCGTGCCGACTCCCATGACATGGGCGACTCCAACCGTGCCGAGACCTTCGGCTACGTTGCCCGTGAACTGGGCAAGCGCGGCATTGCCTTCATCTGCACCCGCGAGAAGGCCGGTGAAGACAGCCTCGGCCCACAGCTCAAGCAGCTCTTCGGTGGCGTCTACATCGCCAACGAACGCTTCACCAAGGAGCAAGGCAACGCCTGGCTGGCGGAAGGCAAGGCCGATGCGGTGGCCTTCGGCATTCCGTACATCGCCAATCCGGATCTGGTCGAGCGCCTGCGTCGGGATGCACCGCTGAACGAGCCCAAGCCCGAGCTGTTCTATGCCCAGGGCCCGGACGGCTACACCGATTATCCGTCGCTCTAAGCTCCTGGCGATGGAAAGGCCCGAGCGGCATGTCCGCTCGGGCCTTTTTTGTGGCTGACGTTTCTGGCAGTCGGCGCGAGCGCCGTTGCCCACCCTACGCCGTCAACGCCTCGGCATGATGGCGCAGGTGATCATCGATAAAGCTGGCAATGAAGTAGTAGCTGTGGTCGTAGCCCGGCTGGATGCGCAGCGTCAGCGGGTGCCCGACAGCGTCCGCAGCGGCACGCAGCGCTTGCGGCTTGAGCTGGCCGTCCATGAAGTCATCGCGGTCGCCTTGGTCCACCAGCAGCGGTAGCCGCTCGCTGGCTTCGGCGATCAGCGCGCAGGCATCCCACTCCCGCCAGCGCGAACGGTCCGCGCCCAGATAGCGGCTGAACGCTTTTTCTCCCCAGGGACAGTTGATCGGGTTGCTGATGGGCGCAAAGGCCGATACCGAGCGATAGCGGCCAGGATTTTTCAGCGCGCAGATGAGCGCCCCGTGTCCGCCCATGGAGTGCCCGCTGATGCCGCGGCGGTCGGAGACCGGGAAGTTGGCCTCGACCAGTGCCGGCAGTTCCTCGACGACGTAGTCGTACATCCGGTAGTGCTGGGCCCAGGGCTCTTGCGTCGCATTGAGATAAAAGCCCGCGCCCAGGCCGAAATCCCAGGCGCCGTCGGCGTCATCCGGCACGCCTGGGCCACGCGGACTGGTGTCCGGCGCGACGATGATCAGACCGAGCTCGGCCGCCATGCGTAGCGCTCCGGCCTTCTGCATGAAATTTTCGTCGGTGCAGGTCAAGCCGGACAGCCAGTACAGCACCGGCAAGTTTTCACCCTGCTCGGCCTGCGGCGGCAGGAACACGGCAAATACCATGTCGCAGTTCAGGGCGTTGGAGCGATGGCGGTAGCGCTTGTGCCAGCCACCGAAGCTCTTGTTGCTGGAAACGATTTCAAGGGTCATGAACGGGCCTCGCGCAGGTGGAAACCGCGCGGGCCTCCACGGTCGAGGTGGACAAGCCGCCGAACGACGGCGTTATCCACCCAGGGGGATCAGAAGTGAATGACGGTCCGGATGCTCTTGCCTTCATGCATCAGGTCGAACGCTTCGTTGATCTTGTCCAGCGGCATGTTGTGGGTGATGAAGGTGTCCAGCGGAATCTCGCCGCTCTGCGCCTTCTCCACATAGCTCGGCAGCTCGGTACGACCCTTCACACCGCCGAATGCCGAACCGCGCCAGACGCGCCCGGTGACCAGCTGGAACGGACGCGTGCTGATTTCCTGGCCCGCGCCGGCGACACCGATGATGGTCGACTCGCCCCAACCCTTGTGACAGCACTCGAGCGCTGCGCGCATCAGTTGCACGTTACCAACGCATTCGAAGGAATAGTCGACACCGCCATCGGTCATCTCGACGATCACCTCTTGAATCGGCTTGTCGTGATCCTTCGGATTGACGAAATCGGTGGCGCCCAGCTCTTCGGCAATGGCGAACTTGCCCGGGTTGATGTCGATGGCAATGATCCGGCTGGCCTTGGCCATCTTCGCACCGATGATCGCCGCCAGGCCGATGCCACCCAGGCCGAAGATCGCCACGGTAGCGCCTTCCTCCACCTTGGCGGTGTTCAGTACGGCACCGATCCCGGTGGTCACGCCGCAGCCCAGCAGGCAGACCTTTTCCAGCGGCGCCTCCTTGGGAATCTTGGCTACCGAGACTTCCGGCAGCACGGTGTACTCGGAGAAGGTCGAGCAGCCCATGTAGTGGTAAATCGGCTCGCCGTTGTAGCTGAAGCGCGTGGTGCCATCGGGCATCAGACCCTTGCCCTGGGTAGCACGCACGGAGCTGCACAGGTTGGTCTTGCCGGACTTGCAGAACTTGCACTCCCGGCATTCGGCGGTATAGAGCGGGATCACGTGATCGCCGACCGCCACCGAGGTGACACCCTCGCCTACGGCCTCGACGATCCCGCCGCCCTCGTGACCAAGAATGCAGGGAAAGACACCTTCCGAATCCTCCCCTGAAAGCGTGTAGGCGTCGGTATGACAGACACCGGTGGCAACGATACGGATCAGGACCTCGCCGGCCTTGGGCGGAGCGACATCCACTTCGACGATCTGCAGGGGCTGGTTGGGGCCGAAGGCAACGGCCGCGCGCGACTTGATGGTCATGAACATCACTCGACTGTGTGGAAAGCAGAGAGTGTAATTCACGCTCATTAAGGGATTGATGGATGATTCTGGAAAACATTGTTGCCGCACAGGGATAATCCGGCGAATGCTGAATCTTGTGCGTCGATAAACCTGCCTCAAGGAGGTGAGCATGAATCGCTGGGAAGGGCTCGACGAATTCGTCGCGGTTGTGGAATGCGGCAGTTTCATGCGCGCAGCCGAACGTCTGCGGGTGTCGTCCTCCCATGTCAGCCGCCAGATCGCCCGTCTGGAAGAGCGCCTGCAGGCCCGCCTGCTCTACCGAACCACTCGCCGCGTGTCGCTGACCGAAGCCGGTCATACCTTTTTCGCGCGCTGCCAGCGCTTGATCGAAGAGCGCGACGATGCCTTCCTCGCCATCAGCGACCTACACAGTGCCCCCACCGGACTGCTGCGCATGACCGCCGCGGTGGCCTACGGCGAGCGCTTCATCGTGCCGCTGGTGATTGAATTCATGGCGCGGCATCCACAGCTGCGCGTCGACATCGAACTGTCCAACCGCACGCTCGATCTGGTGCAGGAAGGCTATGACCTGGCGATCCGTCTCGGCAAACTCGGCGAGTCCCGCCTGGTGGCCGCGCGGATCGCGCCGCGGGCCATGTACCTGTGCGCTGCACCGGGCTATCTGGAGCGCTACGGTCGGCCGCATACGCTCTCAGAACTGGCACGGCATAACTGCCTGATCGGCACCAGCGACGTCTGGTCGTTCCAGTCCGACGGGCGCGAGCAGCATTTCAAGCCCAGCGGCAACTGGCGCTGCAATAGCGGCCAGGCGGTGCTGGATGCCGCATTGCGTGGCTTCGGCCTGTGCCAGTTGCCGGACTACTACGTGCTCGAACCGCTGCGCCGGGGTGAGCTGGTCTCGCTGCTCGAGGCCAACCAGCCTCCGGACACCGCGGTGTGGGCGGTGTATCCGCAGCGGCGCTACCCGCTGCCCAAGGTCAGGTTGCTCGTCGAGGCGCTCAAGGTCGGTCTCGCCGCGCGCCCGGAGTACCGCGGCGGGCAAAGCTGAACAAAGGTTGAACCGCGCGTCTGAGGTCCGCGCCGAGGCGGAACCCGTCTTAATCCGCCACGTCGTACCTTCTGTAGCCGCAGCTCGTCGTGCGGCGCCGCAAATCAGGAGGAAACCATGCAGGTTCTGGTGAACAGCAACCACAGCATCAGCGTTACCGCCGATCTCGAAGAGCGAATCAAGGCGACGGTGGAGACCGAGCTGGACCGCTTCGACGATCATCTGACCCGCGTCGAAGTCCATCTCAACGACGAGAACAGCAACAAGAGCGGACCGCATGACAAACGCTGCCAGATGGAGGCGCGCGTCAAGGGCCACGACCCGATTTCCGCCACCCACAAGGCCGAAACCCTGGACCTCGCCATCAACGGCGCCGCGGAGAAACTGAACCACGCGCTCAGTCACGCCCTGGACAAGCTCAACCGCCACTGACCTGGCCCATCGTTGGCCATTGAGTGGCCATCGACATCTCTGCGAGGGACCGAACCACAGCAACTGGAGGCCACGCATGAACCGACTGCTCGATCGTGAAACCCTTACCCAACTGCTGAAACACCGGGACGGGCCCTGCCTCTCCCTGTACCAGCCGACTCATCGCAGCTTTCCGGAACGCCAGCAGGACCCGATCCGCTTCAAGCAACTGGTCAAGCAGCTGGAAGAATCCCTCAAGCAGCAGGGCCATGCCGAACAGGCACGCAGCCTGCTCGAGCCGTTCCATGCACTGATCGACAACAACGACTTCTGGAACCACAACCTCGATGGCCTCGCAGCCTTCGCTGCCAAGGACTATTTCCAGGTCTATCGCCTGCAACGTAGCGTGCCGGAAATGGCCGTGGCCAATGCACGCATGCACCTCAAGCCGCTGGTTCGCATCGCCCAGTCAGCTGATCGCTTCCAGATCCTCTGCCTCTCGCGTGACTCGGTGCGCCTGTTCGAGGGAAACCGCGACGCGCTCGATGAGGTGCACCTGCACGAAGCGGTGCCCAAGACACTCGCGGACGCGTTGGGCGGCGATCTCACCGAAAAGGGCCAGAGCGGTTTTCCCCAGGGCTACAGCCGTGCCAGTGAACGTGGCGACCCGATGCAGGTGGAAGCAGGCGGCAGCGGCAAGCAGGCGGAGATCGATCGCGACCGCGACCGTTATTTCCGTGAGGTTGACCGGGCCATCATCGAGCACCACTCGAGAGCCTCGGGACTGCCGTTGATTCTCGCCGCGCTGCCGGAGCAGCAACCCCACTTCCGCCGCATCAGCCATAACGAGAACCTGCTGCCGGAAGGCATCGAGATCGGCCAGAGCACGCTGAGCCTCCAGGAATTGCGCGAGAAGAGCTGGATGGTGATGCAGCCGCGTTACCTCAAGCGCCTGGAAGGTCTGCTCGACCAGTTCGGCGCGTCCCATGGCCAAGGCCTGGCGTCGGATCAGCTCGAGGACATCGGCCAGGCCACGCGTCAGGGCCGCGTCGCGACGCTTCTGGTGGAAGCCGAGCGGCAGATACCGGGGCACGTCGACCGTAACGATGGCACGGCCACAGCGGCCAACGAGGATGAGGTCAACACGCCGGACTTGCTCGACGAACTGACGATCTGGACGCTCGAGCAAGGTGGCGATGTGGTCGTGGTGCCGACCGAGCGCATGCCAACCGGCACGGGTGCCGCGGCGATCTATCGTTTCTGACGAGGTTGGCGGGCAGACTTGCCCGCCATCACTGACGACCGGTATTCCAGCACTGCGCGAGCCAGCGCAGATCTTCGGGGCGGGTAATCTTGAGGTTATCCGCTCGCCCCTCCACCAGCTTCGGCGAATGCCCCGCCCACTCGATGGCGGACGCCTCATCGGTAACCGGCACGCCATCGCCAAGCGCCGCACCCAGCGCGTCGCGCAGCATTTCGAGGCGGAACATCTGCGGCGTGAAAGCTTGCCAGATAACGCTGCGATCCACGGTTTCCGCGACGCGTCCGTCCGCGTCCGCACGCTTGAGCGTATCCCGCGCAGGTACTGCGAGCAGCCCACCGACCGGGTCCGCCGCCAGCTCGTGCAAGAGCTTGTCGAGGTCCTCCCGGGCGAGATTGGGCCGAGCGGCGTCGTGCACCAGCACCCAGTCCTGGTCAGCAGCGCCCATCAGGCCGAGACGCTGCAGGCCGCTGAGCACGGAATCGCACCGCTCACGACCACCAGGCGCGCGCTGGATGCGTGGGTCACTGGCGCAGGGGAGACCCGGCCAGTACGGATCGTCGGCCGCGACACAGACCACCAATCCGGCGAGTGTCGGATGGTCGAGGAAACAATCGAGGGTATGTTCGATGATGCAGCGCCCGGCGACCTGCAGGTACTGCTTGGGGCGATCGGCGCGCATCCGGCTGCCAACACCTGCTGCCGGAATCACCACCCAGAATGCAGGCTGGCTCATTCGATAAGCTGGTAGAGGGTTTCACCCTCTTTGACCATGCCGAGCTCCTGACGGGCGCGCTCCTCGACGGTCTCCATGCCCTGCTTGAGCTCTAGCACTTCGGCTTCCAGGATTCGATTGCGCTCCAGCAACCGCTCGTTTTCACCCTGCTGATCGGCGATCTGCTTGTTCAGGCTGTTGACCTGCGCCAAGCTGCCCTCGCCTACCCAAAGACGATACTGCAGCCCGCCAAGAAGCAGCAGCAGGACGACGAACAACCAGTAGGGGCGACGCATAGCAGGCATGAAACGACTTCGGCTGTGATTCGGGTATCGGAACGCCATCGGCGTGGCCGGCGCAACGCCGGTGCAACAATGATTGCGCCGGCACGACGCCGATTGAAACAAAAAAGGGCGACTCGCGCCGCCCTTTTTTAATGCCGCAGGATCAGCCGCGGAATTCGGCGCGCCCCTTGTATGGCGCCTTGCCTGCCAGCTGCTCTTCGATACGCAGCAGCTGGTTGTACTTCGACACGCGGTCGGAGCGGCACAGCGAACCGGTCTTGATCTGACCAGCGGCAGTGCCTACGGCCAGGTCAGCGATGGTGCTGTCTTCGGTCTCACCGGAACGGTGCGAGATCACCGCGGTATAGCCGGCCGCCTTGGCCATCTGGATGGCCTCCAGGGTTTCGGTCAGCGAGCCGATCTGGTTGAACTTGATCAGGATCGAATTGCCGATGCCCTTCTCGATGCCTTCCTTGAGAATCTTGGTATTGGTCACGAACAGGTCGTCACCGACCAGCTGAACCTTTTCGCCGATCTTGTCGGTCAGCGCCTTCCAGCCAGCCCAATCGGATTCGTCCATGCCGTCTTCGATGGAGATGATCGGGTAGCGCTGAGTCAGGCCCGCCAGGTAATCGGCGAAGCCCTCGGCGTCGAACACCTTGCCCTCACCGGCCAGGTCGTACTTGCCGTCCTTGTAGAACTCGCTGGAAGCGCAGTCCAGCGCCAGGGTAACGTCGGTGCCCAGCATGTAGCCGGCCTTCTCGACCGCCTCGGCGATGGCACCCAGCGCATCCTCGTTGGAAGCGAGGTTCGGCGCGAAGCCACCTTCGTCGCCCACGGCAGTGTTCAGGCCACGACCCTTCAGCACGGCTTTCAGGTGATGGAAGATCTCGGCGCCCATGCGCAGCGCGTCGGCGAACGTCTTGGCGCCAACCGGCTGAACCATGAATTCCTGGATGTCGACGTTGTTGTCTGCGTGCTCGCCGCCATTGATGATGTTCATCATCGGCACCGGCATCGAGTACTGGCCGGGAGTGCCGTTGAGGTCGGCGATGTGCGCGTAGAGCGGCACACCCTTGGCCTGGGCAGCGGCCTTGGCGGCAGCCAGGGACACGGCGAGGATGGCGTTGGCGCCCAGCTTGGCCTTGTTCTCGGTACCGTCGAGCTCGATCATCGCCTGATCCAGGGTCTTCTGATCGGCCGGATCCTTGCCCAGCAGCAGATCGCGAATCGGCCCGTTGACGTTGCCCACGGCCTTCAGCACGCCCTTGCCCAGGTAACGGCTCTTGTCGCCATCGCGCAGTTCCAGAGCCTCGCGAGAGCCGGTGGATGCACCGGACGGCGCGCAGGCGCTGCCGATGATGCCGTTATCGAGGATCACATCGGCTTCCACGGTGGGGTTGCCGCGGGAGTCGAGAACTTCACGCCCCTTGATGTCGACGATCTTTGCCATTGTTGTTAACACTCCATAGATAGCTGCAAGGCTTTCAAGCAGTTTCGATTGGCGGGAAATTCTTGACCAGATCATCCAGCTGCTTGAGCTGGGTGAGGAAAGCTTCGAGCTTGCTCAGGCGCAGCGCGCACGGGCCGTCGCACTTGGCATTGTCAGGATCCGGATGCGCTTCCAGGAACAGCCCGGCCAGCCCCTGGGACAGACCGGCCTTGGCCAGATCGGTGACCTGGGCACGACGACCACCGGCCGAGTCGGCGCGACCGCCGGGCATCTGCAGGGCATGGGTGACATCGAAGAACACCGGGTACTCGAACTGCTTCATGATGCCGAAGCCGAGCATGTCGACGACCAGGTTGTTGTAACCGAAGGACGAGCCACGTTCGCATAGAATCAGCTGGTCGTTGCCGGCCTCCTCGCACTTCTTGAGGATGTGCTTCATCTCCTGCGGTGCGAGGAACTGTGCTTTCTTGATGTTGATCACCGCACCGGTCTTGGCCATCGCCACCACCAGGTCGGTCTGCCGCGAGAGGAAGGCCGGGAGCTGGATGATATCGCAGACATCGGCCACCGGCTGCGCCTGCCACGGCTCATGTACGTCGGTGATGACCGGCACGCCGAAAGTCTTCTTCACTTCCTCGAAGATCTTCATCCCCTCTTCCAGACCCGGGCCGCGGAACGAAGTGATCGAGGAGCGGTTGGCCTTGTCGAAGCTCGCCTTGAAAACGTAAGGAATGCCGAGCTTCTCGGTCACCCGCACGTACTCTTCGCAGGCCTGCATGGCCAGGTCACGGGACTCGAGGACATTGATGCCACCGAACAGCACGAACGGCTTGTCGTTGGCGATCTCGATGTTGCCTACGCGGATGGTCTTCTGACTCATGCCTTCTTCGCCTTGTATTCCAGCGCTGCGTTGACGAAACCGCTGAACAGCGGGTGACCATCGCGCGGCGTGGACGTGAATTCAGGGTGGAACTGGCAGGCGACGAACCACGGATGATCCGGAGCCTCGACCACTTCCACCAGCGCACCGTCTCCGGAGCGCCCGGTAATCTTCAGTCCGGCTGCCTGCAGTTGCGGCAGCAGGTTGTTGTTCACTTCGTAGCGATGACGGTGCCGCTCGACGATGCGCTCCTTGCCGTAGCATTCGAATACCTTCGAGCCCGGTTCCAGGCCGCATTCCTGCGCACCCAGGCGCATGGTGCCGCCCAGGTCGGAGGCTTCGGTGCGCACTTCGGTGTTGCCGGAGGCGTCGGCCCATTCGGTGATCAGACCGACCACCGGGTGACCGCTGTCCTTGTCGAACTCGGTGGAGTTGGCATCCGACCAGCCCAGCACATCGCGAGCGAACTCGATGACCGCAACCTGCATGCCTAGGCAGATACCCAGGTAGGGGATCTTGTTCTCGCGGGCATAGCGCACGGTGGCGATTTTGCCCTCCACGCCACGCAGGCCGAAACCCCCTGGCACGAGGATGGCATCGACACCTTCGAGCAGACCGGTGCCCTGGTTCTCGATATCCTCGGAGTCGATGTAACGCAGGTTCACCTTGGTCCGGCTCTGGATGCCAGCGTGGCTCATCGCCTCGATCAGAGATTTGTAGGCGTCCAGAAGTTCCATGTACTTGCCGACCATGGCGATGTTGACTTCCTTCTCTGGATGCAGCTTGGCATCGACGACACGATCCCATTCGGAGAGATCGGCGCCACGGCATTCGAGACCGAAACGTTCGACGACATAGTCATCGAGGCCCTGGGCATGCAGGATGCCCGGAATCTTGTAGATGGTATCGGCGTCCGGCAGGCTGATCACCGCACGCTCTTCGACGTTGGTGAATAGCGCAATCTTGCGCCGCGAAGACACGTCGATGGCGCGATCGGAGCGGCAGACCAGCACGTCCGGCTGCAGGCCGATGGAGCGCAGCTCCTTCACCGAATGCTGGGTTGGCTTGGTCTTGGTTTCGCCGGCGGTGGCGATGTAAGGCACCAGCGTCAGGTGCATCAGCATGGCGCGCTTGGCGCCGACTTCCACACGCAACTGGCGGATGGCCTCGAGGAAGGGTTGCGACTCAATGTCGCCCACCGTACCGCCGACCTCCACCAGGGCCACGTCGGCGTCGCCGGCACCCTTGATGATGCGACGCTTGATCTCGTCGGTGATGTGCGGGATGACCTGGATGGTTGCGCCCAGGTAGTCGCCCCGGCGCTCACGGCGCAGCACGTCTTCGTAGACGCGACCGGTGGTGAAGTTGTTGTTCTGGGTCATGCGGGTGCGGATGAACCGCTCGTAGTGCCCCAGATCGAGGTCGGTCTCGGCGCCGTCATGGGTGACGAACACCTCACCGTGCTGGAACGGGCTCATGGTGCCCGGATCGACGTTGATGTAAGGGTCCAGTTTGAGCATCGTGACCTTCAGGCCCCGCGCCTCCAGGATGGCCGCCAATGAAGCCGAGGCGATGCCTTTCCCCAATGAAGAAACAACACCACCCGTGACGAAGATGTAGCGCGTCATGAAAAACCCTAGAAGTCTGCGTTAAGCGGCCGGCGCCGCCGGGGGAAAGCGAAGGTGCCATTGCGCGGATCGGCAATAGCGCAACTGCCACGGATTCGAAGAAACCGCAGAAGCTGTATTGAGACGGGAGCGTAGTCTACCGGAAAGGCCCTATCAGCTCAAACCACTTAGCAGCCCGGCGCGCACCAATTCAGGGCGCACCGGCCAGCGCTCAGTTGCGGCAGATTGGCCACGGCGATCAACTCGCCATTGCAATACAGCAGCGGCAGGCGGTTACGGGCGAACGCAGGCACCGCGGCTTCATTCAGCAGGCGCTTGAGATCGCGCCGGCCGCGACCGGACACAGCCATGACTTCACCACCGCTTCGATAGCGAATCTGCAGCCTGCCAATGGGCGGCGCCCCCTCTAGCCGAAGGGAGCCATTGCTGGGAAGCTGCAGCTCGACGGACGGGTCGGGCCAGTCAACCGGCCCACCAACAGAGGCAAGCCAGCCGTCCGGCAGCCACCAGACGCGCTCGCCACTGCGCTGGAGCTCGCCACCTGCCAGCCGCCAGCGTGGCGTGGCATCTGGCTTGGCGTCACGCAGACACTCCCAGCCGGCCCAGTGATTCTCATCCGGCGCCAAGGTCAGCCCTGCCAGCCAATGGCGCAGCGCATTACGCTGCCGCGCCGATGTCAGCTCGCGCAGCGGCGCTAGCGCGAGGCTCGGCAGGCTCAACCATCGACAATCGCTGCCGGTCTGCGCCGCGGCGAGATCCTGCTGCGCAAGCTCGTCGAGCAAGTGCTGCGCCTCGGCCATAAGCGCGGCGGTACGCGCCAGGCTGGACGCCGCCCGAGGCCAGCGCTGCTCTAGCAAAGGCAAGACCTGCCGACGCAGAAAGTTGCGTGAATACTCCAGCTGCTGATTGCTGGGATCCTCGACCCAGGCGAGACCATTGGCGCGCGCATAATCCTCCAACTCGGCCCGGGAGACCTCCAGCAACGGCCGAACCAGGCTGCCGCGCCCCATCGATCGCGCATCCGGCATCGCCGCCAGCCCGCGCACACCGGCGCCGCGCAACAGGCGGAACAGCAGCGTCTCGGCCTGGTCATCGCGGTGCTGCCCGGTCAGCAGCAGCTCACCCTCCCCTACACAGGCGCTGAACGCCTGGTAGCGGGCATCGCGCGCAGCCCGCTCCAGACTGGCACCGGGAACCACCCGCACACGCACGATTTCCAGCGTGACGCCGAGCTGGTCGCAGACTCGCTGACAGTGTGCCGGCCAGTCATCACCAGCGGCTTGCAGGCCATGATGCACATGGATCGCACGAATCACCGGCAGCGCCTGACGCTCAGACAGCCGCGTCAACGCATGCAGCAAAACGGTGGAGTCGAGACCGCCGGAGAACGCCACCCACCACGCCGATGAGCCGCGCCACGGAGCAAGACGGGAAAGGAGAAGGGAATCGAGGGACATGCGGGCGCTTCGAAAATCGAGAATGCCGGCAAGCATAAGGCTCAGGAGCGAAAGCCGCGAGCGAAGGCCCGACAGCGAATCCTGGCGTGCCTCGCTCAGAGAGGCGAAGCACGCACAGGGATGACTCAGGCGATACCGTAGCTCATCAGACGCTCATAGCGACGCGCCAGCAGCGCATCGGTATCCAGCGACTTGAGCATGTGCAACTGGCTGTTGAGCTGCTCGCGCATGGCCGCAGCCATGACGGCCGGATTGCGATGCGCGCCGCCCAGCGGCTCGGGGATCACCTTGTCGACGATACCCAGATCTTTCAGGCGCTCGGCGGTAACACCCATGGCCTCGGCGGCCTCCGGCGCCTTCTCGGCGGTACGCCAGAGGATCGAGGCGCAACCTTCCGGCGAGATCACCGCGTAGGTTGAATACTGCAGCATGTTCAGCTGGTCGCAGACGCCGATCGCCAGCGCACCGCCAGAACCGCCCTCGCCAATCACGGTGGCGATGATCGGCGTCTTCAGTCGCGCCATCACGCGCAGGTTCCAAGCGATGGCCTCGCTCTGGTTGCGCTCTTCGGCATCGATCCCCGGATAGGCGCCCGGCGTATCGATGAAGGTCAGGATCGGCATCTTGAAGCGCTCGGCCATCTCCATCAGGCGGCAGGCCTTGCGGTAGCCCTCGGGACGCGGCATGCCGAAGTTGCGACGCACTTTCTCACGTACCTCACGGCCCTTCTGATGGCCGATGACCATCACCGGCTGGCCGTCCAGACGCGCGGTACCGCCAACGATGGCCGCGTCATCGGAGAAATGGCGATCACCGTGCAGTTCTTCGAACTCGGTGAACAGGTGATTGATGTAGTCAAGGGTATAGGGCCGCTGCGGGTGGCGGGCCAGACGGGCGATCTGCCAGCTGGTCAGATTGCCGAAGATGCTTTCGGTGAGCGATTCGCTCTTGTCCTGCAGGCGGGCAATCTCATCGCCGATGTTCAGCGAGTTGTCGTTACCAACCAGGCGCAATTCTTCGATCTTGGCTTGCAGGTCGGCGATCGGCTGTTCGAAATCCAGGAAATTCGGGTTCATAGGCATCCGTCATGCGTCGACGGCCAGGCGGCCGGGAGGCTGTTCCGTTTTTTGCGCCTTACCTTACGGGAGCGGCGCATTCAGGTCGAACAAAAATTGTTCTGAAACCATGACCCGGTCACTGCCGGGCCGTTCAGGCCTGGCTCGGAACGCGCACCTCGGTGGCATCCCGGGCCATGGCCCTCTATCGGTATTGCAGGAAGACGTTGTCGCGTCCGAACTGGTCACGCAATGCCTGAATCAAGTTGTCCGCCGGATCGATCCGCCAATCCTCACCGAACTGCAGAAGCGCCCGTGCATCATGTCCGGTGTACTCCAGCGTGATCGGACAGGCCCCGCGATGGCGACCGCAGACCTCGGCCAGCCAGCGCATGCGTTCGCCCTTGAGCGCCTCGCCGGCGACCTTGACCCGCAGACTCTCGGCCAGACCGGTACGCGCTTCCTCCAGGCTCATGACACGTTTGGCTCGCAGGCGCAGACCGCCAGAGAAATCATCGTTGCTCACCTCGCCCTCCACCACTACCAACGCATCGGTCTGCAGCAGGGCCTGGGCGCTGTTGAACGCTTCGGCGAACAACGAGGCCTCGATGCGCCCGGAGCGGTCGTCCAGGGTGATGAACCCCATCTTGTCGCCCTTCTTGTTCTTCATCACTCGCAAATTGACGATCAGCCCGGCGATGGTCTGCTCGCCACGCGCCGGGCGCAGATCGATGATGCGCTGGCGGGCGAAGCGACGGATCTCGCCCTCGTATTCGTCGATCGGATGGCCGGTGAGGTACAGGCCGAGGGTGTCCTTCTCGCCTTTCAGACGTTCCTTGAGCGACAGCTCGCGGGCGTTGCGGTGATTGCCATAGACGTCGGCCTCCGGCTCGGCGAACAGGCCGCCGAACAGGTCCATGTGACCGCTCTCCGCGCTGCGCGCCGTCTGTTCGGCGGCCTGCACCGCCTCTTCCATCGCCGCCAGCAGTACCGCGCGATTGCGGTCAATGTTGGCCTGATAGGCCTTGGCCTCCTCGAAGAAGTACGGCCCCAGGCGGTCCAGCGCGCCGGAGCGGATCAGCGCTTCCAGGGTGCGCTTGTTGATGCGCTTGAGGTCGATGCGTGCGCAGAAATCGAACAGATCCTTGAACGGGCCGCCTTCGGCACGGCATTCGGCGATAGCCTCAACCGGCCCCTCACCCACGCCCTTCACTGCCCCCAGGCCATAGACGATACGGCCATCGTCGTTGACGGTGAACTTGAATTCGGAGACGTTCACATCGGGCGGATCGATGCGCAGCTTCATGCTGCGGCATTCCTCGATGAGGATCACCACCTTGTCGGTGTTGTGCATATCCGCCGAGAGCACGGCCGCCATGAACGGCGAAGGGTGGTGCGCCTTGAGCCAGGCCGTCTGGTAGGACACCAGGCCGTAGGCGGCCGAGTGCGACTTGTTGAAGCCGTAGCCGGCGAATTTTTCCACCAGATCGAAGATGTTGCCCGCCAGGTCCGCATCGATCCCGTTGTTGGCGCAACCCTCGATGAAGCCACCGCGCTGTTTGGCCATTTCCTCCGGCTTTTTCTTACCCATGGCGCGGCGCAGCATGTCGGCGCCACCGAGGGTGTAGCCGGCCATCACCTGGGCGATCTGCATCACCTGTTCCTGGTACAGGATGATGCCGTAGGTGGGCTTGAGCACCGGCTCCAGCCCGGCGTACTGATAATCCGGGTGCGGATAGGATACTTCCGCACGGCCGTGCTTGCGGTTGATGAAGTCGTCCACCATGCCCGACTGCAACGGGCCGGGGCGGAACAGGGCCACGAGCGCGATGAGGTCTTCCAGACAGTCGGGCTTGAGCTTCTTGATCAGCTCCTTCATGCCGCGCGATTCGAGCTGGAACACGGCCGTGGTCTCGGCCTTCTGCAGGAGCTGGTAGGTCGGCTTGTCGTCCAGCGGGATGAAGTCGATGTTGACCGGTTCCAGGCCCTTCTTGGCCTGCTCGCGGTTGATGGTCTCCAGCGCCCATTTGATGATGGTCAGGGTGCGCAAGCCGAGGAAGTCGAACTTCACCAGGCCGGCCTGCTCGACGTCGTCCTTGTCGAACTGGGTCACCAGTCCGCCGCCCTCCTCGTCACAGGCGATCGGCGCGAAGTCGGTGAGCTTGGTCGGCGCGATCACCACACCACCGGCGTGTTTGCCGGTACCGCGGGTGATGCCTTCGAGCTTGAGCGCCATCTCCCAGATTTCGCGGGCATCCTCGTCGACGGCGAGGAAGTCGCGCAGCGGCTCCTCCATCTCGTAGGCCTTCTCGAGGGTCATGCCCACTTCGAAAGGGATCATCTTCGACAGACGGTCGGCCAGGCCATAGGACTTGCCCTGGACCCGCGCCACGTCACGCACCACCGCCTTGGCCGCCATGGTGCCGAAGGTGATGATCTGGCTCACCGCATTGCGCCCGTACGCCTCAGCCACGTAATCGATGACCCGGTCGCGGCCGTCCATGCAGAAGTCGACGTCGAAGTCGGGCATGGAAATACGCTCGGGGTTGAGGAAGCGCTCGAACAGCAGGTCGTAGGCCAGCGGATCGAGGTCGGTGATCTTCAGCACGTAGGCCACCAGCGAGCCGGCACCCGAACCGCGGCCCGGGCCGACCGGCACGCCGTTGTTCTTGGCCCACTTGATGAAGTCCATAACGATCAGGAAGTAACCGGGAAAGCCCATCTGAATGATGGTGCCCAGTTCGAACTCGAGGCGGTCGATATAGACCTGCTTCTTCGCCTCGTAGTCCGGCGTGTCCTTTGGCAGCAGGACTTCCAGGCGCTCCTCCAGGCCCTCGAACGAGACCTGACGCAGGTAGTCGTCGATGGTCATGCCTTCGGGAACCGGGAAGTTCGGCAGGAAGTAGGTGCCCAGCTGCACTTCGATGTTGCAGCGTTTGGCGATCTCGACGGTGTTTTCCAGCGCCTCGGGCAGGTCGGCGAACAGCTCGGCCATCTCCTCGGGCGTCTTCAGGTACTGCTGATCGGAATAGGTACGCGGGCGTCGTGGGTCGTCCAGAGTGCGCCCTTCACCGATGCAGACGCGGGTTTCATGCGCCTCGAAGTCTTCCTGTTTGAGAAAGCGCACGTCGTTGGTCGCCACCAGCGGCGCGCCGCTGCGCTCGGCCAGCGCCACGGCCGCATGCAGATGCTCTTCGTCATTGACCCGATTGGTGCGCTGCACTTCCAGGTAGAAGCGATCGGCGAATACCTCGCGCCATTCGGCAAGACGCGACGCCGCCAGCGCTTCGTCGCCATTGAGCAGAGCGTGGCCGATCTCCCCTTCCTTGGCACCGGAAAGCGCAATCAGCCCTTCGGCCGCTTCCTTGACCCACTCCCGCTCGATGATGACCAGATCGTTGCGCTGGCCTTCGGTCCAGCCGCGAGAAATCAACTCGGTGAGATTGCGATATCCCTTGGGGTTCATCGCCAGCAGCGTCAGGCGGCTGAGAGGACCATCCTCGTCGCAGCCAGCCAGCCAGATATCGGCGCCACAGATCGGTTTGATTCCGGCGCCCTGCGCCGTCTTGTAGAACTTCACCAGCGAGCACATGTTGCTCATGTCGGTCACCGCCACCGCGGGCATTCCGCCCGCCGCCACCGCCTTGATCAGCGGCTTGACGCGCACCAGGCCATCGACCAGCGAGTACTCGGTATGCAGACGGAGATGGACGAAGGAAGCAGGCATGAACAGACCTTGAGCTGGCAGAACGACAAGCGCGGGATTGTACCGGAAAGCAATCGTCCGCTGGCGAACCTACCGACCGCCAGAGCCATTGCAAACCGTGATCGCAGAAGCGCATGAAGGCAGAGCGGAACCTCTGTCCGTGGCAGCCGGCAAGCCCTAGACCAGCAGGACGCTGGCCGGAACCTCTACCTCGATGCTCACCTGCTCGAGCATCGCGCGGACGGGCGCAAACGAGCGCCGATGAATGGGCGTGGGCCCGAGGCGACGAAGCGCCTCGAGGTGGCTCGGCGTCGGGTAGCCCTTGTGGCCGGCCAGACCATAGCCCGGATAGCACAGATCCAGCGCCTGCATTTCGCGGTCACGACTGACCTTGGCCAGAATGGACGCCGCCGCGATTGCCGGAACCTGTGCATCACCCTGGATCACCGGCGCGCTGGGCACAGCCAGTTGGGGACAACGATTGCCGTCGATCAGCGCCAGCCGCGGCGTGACACTCAGCCCTTCGACGGCGCGCTGCATGGCCAGCATGGTGGCATGCAGGATATTGAGCTGGTCGATCTCCTCCACCTCGGCACGGGCGATGCACCAGGCGACCGCCTTCTCCCGGATTTCGTCGAACAGGGCCTCTCGGCGAGCCTCGGTCAGCTTCTTCGAGTCGTTCAAGCCTTCGATCGGCCTTGCCGGATCGAGAATCACGGCCGCCGTCACGACCGGCCCACACAGCGGCCCACGACCCACTTCGTCGACACCCGCGACCAGCTCTTCCACGAGATTGAAATCGAGCCCGAACTGCATCAGCGCGCTCCTACCAGCCGCAAAACCGCGTCTGCAGCCTGGCTCGACGCATCGCAGCGCAGCGTGCGATGGATGCTGTCGAAGCCTTCCGTCTGCACTTCGCCATCGTCCAGCAGCGGCGATAGCGCCTGGGCCAGCGCCTCCGGTGTCGCCGCGTCCTGCAGCAGCTCCGGCACCAGCAGGCGCTGCGCCAGCAGATTGGGCAACGCAACGTAGGGGCTTTTAACCAACCGGCGCAGGATACGATAGGTCATCGGTGCCACGCTGTAGGCCACCACCATCGGGCGCTTGAACAGCAGCGCTTCGAGCGTGGCGGTGCCGGAAGCGATCAGCACTGCGTTGCAGGCGGCCAGCGCCTCGTGGGACCGGCCGTCGAGCAGCGTCAGCGGCAAGTCGCGGGTCGCCAGCATCTGCTCCAGCTGCAGCCGGCGCTCCGGGCTGGCGCAGGGCATGACGAAACGAATGCCGGGCCGCATGGCGCGCAACCGCTCGGCGGCACTGAGGAACAGCTCGCCCAGGCGAGCCACCTCGCCGCCCCGACTGCCCGGCATCAGCGCGACGATCGTGCCCTGCTCCGGCAAGCCGATCGCCAACCGCGCGGCTGCTCGGTCGGCACATAGCGGAATGGTATCGGCCAGAGGATGACCGACGAAGCGCACCGGGACCTGATGGTCGTCGTAGAACCTGGCTTCGAAGGGGAACAGCGTCAGCATCAGATCGCAGGCTTCCCGGATCTTCAGCACCCGCTTCTGGCGCCAGGCCCAGACCGACGGGCTGACGTAATGCACTGTCCTGATCCCGGCTCGACGCAGCTTGAGCTCGAGCCCCAGGTTGAAGTCAGGGGCATCAATGCCGATGAACACATCGGGCCGCTGCTGGATCAGCGTATCCACCAGGCGCTTGCGGCGCGCCAGCAGCTCCGGCAGACGGCCGAGCACTTCGACCAGGCCCATCACGGCCAGTCGCTCCAGCGGGAAATAGGATTGCAGCCCTTCGGCCTGCATGCGTGGGCCACCGACGCCAATGAACTCGACATCGGCGTGTTGCGCCTTCAGCGCCTGCATCAGGCCCGCGCCGAGAATGTCACCAGAGGATTCCCCGGCGACCAGGGCAACCCTGAGCGGCCTGCTCATCTCAGCGGGTGATGCCACGAGTCGAAGCCTGGATGGAGTCGCGGAAGATCGCCACCTCCGGGAAGGCCGCCGCACTCTCGGCCAGCTCGCTGAGCGCTGCCTCCACCGTCAACCCTTTGCGATAGACGATCTTGTAGGCATTGCGCAGAGCGTGCACGGCTTCGGCGCTGAAGCCGCGACGACGCATGCCCTCGAAGTTCATGCTGCGCGCTTCTGCCGGGTTGCCGAATACGGTGACGAATGCCGGCACATCCTTGCCAATCGCCGTCCCCATGCCGGAGAAGCTGTGCGCCCCGATGTGACAGAACTGGTGGACCAGGGTGTAGCCGGACAGAATCGCCCAGTCCCCCACGTGCACGTGCCCCGCCAGCGCGGTGTTGTTGACCAGGATGCAGTGGTTGGCGATGACGCTGTCGTGGCCGATATGCGCGTAGGCCATGATCAGATTGTGATCACCGATGGTGGTTTCGGAGCGATCCTGCACGGTGCCGCGATGGATGGTGACACCCTCGCGAATCACATTGTGATCGCCGATCACCAGTCGAGTCGGCTCGCCCTTGTACTTCAGGTCAGGCGTATCTTCGCCAACCGAGGAGAACTGGTAGATGCGATTGTGCCGACCGATACGGGTCGGCCCTTTGATGACCACGTGCGACGCGATCACCGTACCCTCGCCGATTTCGACATCCGGACCGATGATCGACCAGGGCCCCACCTGGACGTCATCCGCCAGCCGAGCGGCAGGATCGATGATGGCGCGAGGGTCGATCAAACTCATATTTCCTGTTCCGCGCAGATGATTTCAGCCGAGCAGACCGGCTTGCCATCGACGGTAGCGCGACAATCGAACTTCCAGATACCGCGCTTGTTGCTCAGGAAATCCGCCTCGAGAACCAGCTGGTCGCCGGGACGTACCGGCTGGCGGAACCGCAGCTTGTCAGAACCGACGAAATAGTAAAGCGTGCCATCGGATGGCTTGACACCCATCATCTTGAAGCCCAGGAGGCCAGCGGCCTGCGCCATGGCTTCGATGATGAGCACGCCCGGCATGATCGGGTGCTGCGGGAAATGCCCATTGAAGAACGGCTCATTGATGGTCACGTTCTTGTAGGCGCGAACGCGCTTGGCCTCGACATCCAGTTCCGTCACCCGATCCACCAGCAGGAACGGGTAGCGGTGAGGCAAATATTCGCGAATCTCGTTGATATCCATCATGTCAGGAAAGAGCCTGTAAAAAAGTATAGGGCCGCCTGCGCCGAAGCTCGCGCCAGCACTCACAGGCAGTTACCCCGAAAAAACCGGATCAGACGGTAAGCTCAGGCATCAGAAGACGGATTCTGACCCTGAGTCACGGCGGCCAAGCTTTTCTCCAGCTGCTGCAACCGACGCGCCATGTCGTCCAGCTGCCGAATGCGCGCAGCGCTTTTTCTCCAATCGGCCGCATTCTGCATGGCCGTACCGGAAGAATAACTTCCAGGCTCGGTAATGGAACGCGTGACCATCGTCATTCCAGTCACGAAAACGTTGTCGCAGACCTCGATGTGGCCGACCATGCCGACGCCACCTGCAATCATGCAGTTGCGCCCGATCTTGGTGCTGCCGGAAATTCCCACGCAGCCAGCCATCGCGGTGTTGTCGCCGATCTGCACGTTGTGCGCGATCATGATCTGGTTGTCGAGCTTGACGCCGTTGCCAATCAGCGTGTCGGAGAGCGCACCACGGTCGATGGTCGTGTTGGAGCCGATCTCGACGTCGTCGCCAATGCGCACGCCGCCGATCTGGGCGATCTTCTGCCAGGCACCTTTTTCCTTGGCAAAACCGAATCCCTCGCCGCCGATCACCGCACCCGACTGGATGACCACTCGCTTGCCGATCTGCACATCGTGATACAGCGTCACACGCGGCGCCAAACGACCGCCTTCACCGACCCGACTGCGCGCACCGATGAACGACTGCGCGCCGATCTCCACATCCGCCTCGATACACGCCCCCGCCTCGATCACCACGTAGGCACCGATGCTCGCCGACGGATGAACCTCGGCATCGGGCGCGACGACCGCAGTCGGATGCACACCGCTAGAAAATGCCGGGCGAGTTTCGAACAGGTGGGATGCCCGCGCGTAGGCAAGATACGGATCGCTGACGATGATCGCCGCGCCCGGGTAGCCCTGCACATCATCGGACGAAAGCAATACCGCGCCCGCCCGAGTAGAAGCCAGGTACTTGCGATACTGGGTGTTGGCCAGAAAGCTCAGCTGAGACGGGCCAGCCTCCTGCAAAGTGGCAAGCCCGTCGATGACTCGGGCGGCATCGCCGCGCAGGCTGCCACCCAGCTCCTCGGCCAGCTGACCGAGCGTAAACACTGCGCCGGCCATGTCAGCGCAGTTGGTTCATGCGCTCGATGACCTGGCGGGTGATGTCGAACTGCGGCTTGACATCCACCACGGCGCCACGTTCGAACACCAGGTCGTAGTTACCCTTCTTGATGACTTCTTCGACTGCCTGATCCAGCTTGGGCTTGAGCTGCTTGAGCATGTCACGGTCAGCGACGGCCTTCGCCTCGTTCAGCTCCTTGGACTGAAACTGGAAGTCACGGGCCTTCTGCTTGAACTCCAGCTCAAGGCGCTCACGCTCGGCCTGCTGCATCTTGTCGCCGTCCTTGACCAGGCGGTCCTGGATGCGCTTGGCATCGCTTTCCAGCGTCTTGAGCTTGCTCAGCTGGGGACCGAATTTCTTCTCGGCATCGACCGCGTAGCGCTTGGCCGCATCGGACTCCAGCAATGCCATCTGATAGTTCATGACGGCGATCTTCATTTCGGCGAATGCGGGAGTCGCCACCAGCGCGGCAACGACGAGAAACAGTTGAGTCAACTTACGCACGGTACACACCACTCCTGAAAGAAAGCACTGAAGCATGACGCCCCAATGCTAGAACGTTTGTCCCAGCGAGAACTGGAATACCTGGGTATCGGCATCGTCCGGCTTCACCACCGGCATCGCCAGGCTGAAGCTCAATGGTCCCATCGCGGTAATCCAGGTCAAGCCAACACCGACCGAACTGGCCATGTCACCGAAATCGATATCGCTGCAATTGGCGGCACCGGACGGGCAATTGGTATTGAACACGTTACCAACATCCCAGAACACCGAGGTTCGCAGTGAACGCTGATCCTTGACGAACGGCATCGGGAACAGTACCTCCAGGCCACCCTGGATAAGCACGTTACCGCCGAACGGCAACGGATCCTGGTCCGGATCGGCGATGGTACCGGGGCGCGAGCCATCGCTCGGCGTACTCCGCGGGCCAAGACTGCTGTCCTCGAAACCACGGACGGAATTGAAGCCACCCGCGTAATAGTGCTCGTAGAACGGCAGGCTGGAGGTGGAACCGTAGGCATCACCGTAGCCCAGGCGCGTATGCATGCGCAGGGTGTAATCCTTCGTCATCGGCACGAACAGCTGGCCGTTGTAATCCAGCTTGTAGAACGACAGGTCGCTACCCGGCACGGTGGTCTCGAAGACCAGGCTCTGGGAGTGACCGCGAGTGGCCAGCACGCCGCGGTTCAGCGTCGACTCCGACCAGCCGACCGACGCCTTGAAGTTGAGGAAGCTATCGCCCTCTTCTTCCATGAAGTCGAAAATCTCATCGACGGTATAGCGACCGGTATCCAGATCGTCCTGCTGCACGGTCAACCCGAAGGACAGACGCGAGGTCTCGCTGATCGGGTAGCCGATGTTGATACCGGCACCCAGGCTATCCACCGAGTAGCTGGAGACGTCATAGTCCAGCTCGTCGTAGTCGGTGGTGCGATAGAAGGCGTTGTAGCCCAGGCTGACGCCATCTTCGGTCCAGTAGGGGTCGACGAAGCCAAAGTTGTAGCGCGACTGGTACTCGCTGCGGGTCAAGCCCAGCGAGACTCGGTTACCGGTACCAAGGAAGTTGTTCTGACTGATGGAACCGCCAAGGATCAGGCCGGCGTTCTGCGCGAAGCCGATACTGGCCATGATCGAGCCGGACGGTTGCTCCTCGACGCTGTAGTTGACGTCGATCTGGTCGTCGGTACCAGGCACCTGAGGTGTTTCGACGTTGACTTCCTTGAAGAAGCCCAGGCGCTCGAGGCGAGTCTTGGACTGGTCGATCAAGTAGGTCGATGCCCAGCCGCCCTCCATCTGGCGCATCTCGCGGCGCAGCACCTCATCTTCGGTCTTGGTGTTGCCACGGAAGTTGATGCGATTGACATAGGCACGCTTGCCCGGATCGACGACGAAGGTGATCGAGACGGTGTTGTCCTCGTCGTGCGCTTCCGGGACACCATTGACGTTGGCGAAGGTATAGCCCTCGTTGCCAAGGCGACGGGTGATCAGCTCGGACGTCGAGGTCATCACCTTGCGGGAGAACACTTGGCCTTCCTTCGCCAGGAGCAGCGCCTCGATCTCTTCCTGCGGAACCTTGAGATCACCGCTGAGCTTGACGTCGCGAACGGTGTAACGCTCGCCTTCGTCGATGTTGACCGTCACATAGACGTGCTTCTTGTCCGGCGTGATGGATACCTGGGTCGAGGTGATATCCATGTTGATGTAGCCACGGTCCAGGTAATAGGAACGCAGGCGTTCAAGGTCGCCGGACAGCTTCTCGCGGGCGTACTTGTCGTCGTTGCGGAAGAAGGAAAGCCAGTTGGTGGTCTTGAGCTCGAACAGGTCGACCAGATCCTCGTCCGGGAACACCGAGTTGCCCACGACGTTGATGTGCTTGATGGCAGCGACCGAGCCTTCGTTGATCTTGATCTTCAGCGCGACGCGATTGCGCGGCTGGGCCACCACTTCGGTTTCGATGGTGGCCGAGTAACGACCCTGGGCGACATATTGACGCTGCAGCTCGTTGCGCACGCCTTCGAGCGTCGCACGCTGGAAGATCTCGCCTTCGGCGAGCCCCGACTGCTGCAAGCCTGACAGGAGATCTTCGGTCTTGATCGCTTTGTTGCCCTCGATTTCGATGGCGGAAATCGACGGACGCTCGACTACGCTGATAACCAGCACATCACCTTCACGACCAAGCTGGATGTCCTGGAAAAAGCCGGTTCGAAAGAGCGCGCGAGTAGCATCGACAAGTCGAGCATCATCGGCCGCCTCGCCTACGTTCAACGGAAGCGCACCAAAAACGCTGCCGGCGGAAACCCGCTGCAAGCCGTTGACTCGGATATCGGAGATAGTGAAGGACTCAGCGTGAACTTCGGCAATCATCAATGCGGAAATAACCGCAGGTAGCAGCAGACGTTTCATGAAGTCCTTTCTTATTCAAACCTGATAAATGAACCGGCAATTAGGCGCGGCGACACTACGGATTCGGCGTTACAGACGGCCAAGATCATTGACCAATGCAAGCAGCATCACCCCTACCACGAGGCTGATGCCGATCTGTACCCCCCATCCCTGCACCCGTTCCGAAAGCGGACGCCCGCGGACCCACTCGACGAGATAGAAGAGCAGATGGCCGCCATCGAGCACCGGGATAGGCAATAAATTGAGAACCCCCAGACTTATGCTCAGATAGGCGAGGAAATTGAGGAAATCCCCAAGGCCGGACTGGGCCGAAGCGCCCGCCACTTTAGCAATCGTTATCGGACCGCTCAAGTTTTTTACCGAGAGCTCCCCGAAGAGCATTTTCTTCAGGGAATCGAGCGTCAACAGGCTCATGGTCCAGGTACGTTTCGCCCCTTCCACCACCGCATCGAGAGGGCCGAAACGAACCTCGCGCAACATCTCGGCCGGCCATTCACCGCCTTCGACGCCCGCACCGAGATAACCGCGCCGCGCTTCACCCTCTCCGCGAGCGGCAAGTGTCAACGGCACATCAACACGTTGCCCGTCACGCTCAACCTCGAGAACCGCTGTCGCGCCGGGCAGAACCTTGACCGCGTCGATTACCTGCTGCCAATCGTCAAGCGGCTGCCGATTCAAGCTGATCAACCGATCGCCGAGTTGAATTCCGGCTGCCTGGGCAGGGCCTTCGGGATCGAGCTGGGCGATCACCGGCGCGATCTGTGGGCGCCATGGCCGAATGCCGAGCGCCGTAATCGGGTCCGGCTCCTCCACACCTTTAAGCCAGTTCTGCAGCGGAATCTGCAGCTGCCTTTCGGCGGAGCTGCCGACCTCACGCACCGCCACATCGAGCTGACCGCTTTCGCCCAGGCGCCGTACCAACTGCAGGTTGACCTCACCCCAGCCACTGACGGGCTTGCCGTTGACCGCGACGATCTCCTGATCGACCGCCATCCCGGCCTGCGCGGCGAGGCTGCCGGACTCCACAGCCCCAACCACTGGACGCACCTGCTGACTGCCGAGCATGGCCAGGAGCCAGAAGAACACCAGAGCGAGAAGGAAATTGGCCAGCGGACCGGCAGAGACGATGGCGAAGCGCTGCCGCACCGTCTTGCGATTGAACGCACTGTCGAGCAGGGCTGGTGGCACGTCACCCTCGCGCTCGTCGAGCATCTTGACGTACCCGCCGAGCGGGATCGCGGCGATCACGAACTCGGTGCCGTGCCGATCATGCCAGCGCACCAGCGGACTGCCGAAGCCGACCGAGAAGCGCAGCACCTTGACGCCGCAACGCCGTGCGACCCAGAAGTGACCGAATTCGTGGAAGGTAACCAGCACCCCGAGCGCAACGAGGGTGCCGATGATCATGTAGAGCGCGCCCATAACTTTCCTCCGGGGGTGGGTCTGGTGACGTTCGACTGCAAGCCGCTCGGCCGGCAGACCCCTATCGCCCGTTGCGGTACAGCCACTGCCCGGCGACATCCCGGGCGCGCCTGTCGGCCGCCAACACATCTTCGAGGCAAACGGTGGGAACCGACGCCTCATGATTCAACACGTCGTCGATGATACTCGCGATCTCGGTGAAACGGATGCGACGATTGAGAAACGCGTCGACGGCCACCTCGTTCGCCGCATTGAGCATTGCCGGCGCGGTCCCACCGACCTCCGCCGCAGTCCGGGCGAGTCGCAGACAAGGGAAACGCCGATCATCGGGAGCCTGGAAGTCCAGACGCCCGACCCGCAGCAGATCAAGCGCCGATACGCCCGATTCAATCCGTTCCGGCCAGGCCAGCGCATGCGCGATCGGCGTGCGCATGTCCGGATTGCCCAGCTGCGCCAGTACGGAGCCATCCACGTAGTCCACCATGGAATGAATGACGCTCTGCGGATGGATGACTACCTCGACCTGATGCGGGCGTGCATCGAACAGCCAGCAGGCCTCGATCAATTCGAGCCCCTTGTTCATCATGCTCGCCGAATCCACCGAGATCTTTCGCCCCATGGACCAGTTGGGATGAGCGCACGCCTGCTCGGGAGTCACATCGCTCAGAAGGTCGGGCGCCATTTCTCGGAACGGCCCGCCCGAAGCGGTGAGCAGGATCCTGCGCACACCGACGGTCCCAAGGCCATGCGAATAGTCCGTCGGCAGGCACTGAAAAATCGCGTTGTGCTCGCTATCGATCGGCAGCAGAACGGCACCGCTGTCACGCAACGCCTGCATGAACAAGGCACCGGACATGACCAGCGCCTCCTTGTTGGCCAGCAGCACCCGCTTGCCGGCCTGCACCGCCGCGAGCGTAGGCCTCAACCCTGCCGCCCCGACGATGGCGGCCATTACCACGTCCACCTCCGGGTGCGCTGCCACTTCGCTCAACCCACCTTCGCCATCCAGCACGCGAGTGCTGACGCCATCGGCATGCAGCTGATCCTGCAGTATCCGCGCCTGCGCCTGATCACCAACGACCGCATAGCGTGGTCGGTGATTGAGGCAGAGCGCACGCAGCTCGGCAAGCCGACTGAAGCCGGTCAGGGCGAAAACATCGTAGCGATCCGGATGGCGGGCGACGACATCGAGCGTGCTCAGGCCGATCGAGCCGGTCGCGCCCAGTATGGTGATCTGCAAAGGTCGACTCACAACGCGCCCCAACCGGCAAGCCATAGCAACACAACGAAGACCGGAATGGCCGCGGTGAGACTATCGATGCGATCCATCACACCGCCATGTCCGGGCAGCAGCTGGCTGCTGTCCTTGATGCCTGAACTGCGCTTGAACATGCTTTCGGTGAGGTCACCGATCACCGAGATCGCCACTACCAGCGCGGCGCCGAGAAGTGCGAGGATCAACTCGCGCGCCGACCAGCCACGATAGACACCCACAGCCAAGGTGATCACAAGACTGGTCAGCAGACCGCCGATCAGCCCCTCCCAGCTCTTGCCAGGGCTGACCTGCGGAGCGAGCTTTCGCTTGCCGAAGGTCTTGCCGGAAAAATAGGCACCGATGTCGGCGGCCCATACCAGGATCATCACAGCCAGGATCAGCCAGTTGCCCAGCTCCCACTGCTTGAGCAGGATCAGCGCCTGCCACGACGGAAGCAGGATAGCCAGGCCGATCAGCAGACTACCGCCCGCCCCCCCCCAAAGGCGGCTGCTTTGCGGGTAGGTCAATACCAGGTAGGTGGCCGCCATCCACCAGAGTACGGCCAGCGCCAGCAGCCACGGCGCCAATCCCGGCAGCTGGTAGAGCAGGCCTAGCAGAATCACCACCAGTGCGGCATAACCGACGCGAGCCGGCTGGCTGGTAAAACCCGCCATCCGCGCCCACTCCCAGGCCCCCAGCACTACAACCAGACCAATGAAGACCGCGAAGGCAAGCCCCTCGAGTAGGAAGAAACCGATGATCGCAATGGGCAGCAGAATGGCTGCGGTGATGATTCGCTGCTTCAGCATTCGGCCTTGACCTCGCTTTCGACCTGCTCACCCGTCTTGCCGAATCGCCGCTGCCGCGTCGCGAAATCGGCAAGCGCCTTGCGCATGGCCACGTGCTTGAAATCCGGCCAGTACAGGTCGGAGAAGTACAGCTCGGCGTAAGCGAGCTGCCAGAGCAGAAAATTGCTGATGCGTCGCTCGCCACCGGTACGGATACACAGATCCGGCAGCGGCATGTCGCCCGTAGCAAGGTAGCTTTGGAACAATGCCGGCGTGATCTCGGCTGGATTGAGCCGCCCGGCCTGGGCTTCAGTGGCCAGATGCTGAGCCGCCTGAAGGATGTCCCACTGACCACCATAATTGGCGGCAACCTGGAGCACGAAGCGATGGTTGGCCGCGGTCATTTCTTCGACTTCCGACATCGCCGCCTGCAGCTCGGGATGGAAACGCGAGCGATCGCCGATGATGCGCAAGCGGATGCCATTCTCGTCGAGCTTGCGCGCCTCGCGCCGCAGCGCGGAAAGGAACAGCTCCATCAGCGCACCGACCTCATCGGCCGGACGCTGCCAGTTCTCGCTGGAAAAGGCGAAGAGGGTCAGCACCTCCACACCGGAATCGGCACAGACCTCGATCACGGCGCGAACCGCATCGACTCCGGCCTTGTGCCCAGCCACGCCAGGCAGCAAACGTCGCTTCGCCCAACGATTATTGCCATCCATGATGATCGCCACGTGGCGGGGTACGTTCCGCCCAGGGATCCGCCTGACCTTTTCCATGAACAACTCTACTTGCGCTAAAACACGCTGCGAACCAAAAGAAAAAGCTGCAAGCAACAGCTCGATGGCATCCTCGCGACCACATCGGAAAGTTCTTCCGTGTGGCCGCGAAAGCGCGATGCCGGCCTTATACGGCCATCAGATCGGCTTCTTTTCCTTCGAGAGCCTTGTCGATTTCGGCAACGTACTTGTCCGTCAGCTTCTGGACATCGTCCTGACCGCGACGCTCCTCGTCTTCGCTGATTTCCTTTTCCTTGACCAGGTCCTTGAGCTGAGCGATCGCGTCACGCCGGATGTTGCGCACCGCAACGCGGGCATTCTCGGCTTCGGCGCGCGCCTGCTTGGTATAGCCCTTGCGGGTCTCCTCGGTCAGCGCCGGCATTGGTACGCGGATGGTGGTGCCAGCAGTAGCAGGATTGAGCCCCAGATCGGAGGTCATGATGGCCTTCTCCACCGCCTGGATCATGCTCTTGTCGAACACGGTCAGGGCCAGGGTACGGGAGTCCTCTGCCACCACATTGGCAACCTGGCGCAACGGCGTGTCGGCGCCGTAGTAGGAGACCATCACGCTGTCGAGGATGCTGGGGTGGGCGCGACCGGTACGGATCTTGGCGAACGCATGGTCCAGCGCTTCCAGGGTTTTCTTCATGCGCTCCTGCGCGTCTTGCTTGATCTCGTTGATCATTCGTTCGATTCCTCGATCAGGGTTCCTTCGGCACCGCCCAATACGATGTTGAGCAGGGCGCCGGGCTTGTTCATATTGAAGACTCGCAGCGGCATGCTGTGATCGCGGCACAGGCAGATGGCAGTCAGATCCATCACCCCGAGCTTGCGATCGAGCACTTCATCGTACGTGAGCTCGGCAAACTTCTCGGCGTTCGGATCCTTGAAGGGATCAGCCGTATAGACGCCGTCGACCTTGGTGGCCTTGAGCACGACATCCGCCTGGATTTCGATCGCGCGCAGGCAGGCCGCCGAATCAGTGGTGAAGAATGGATTGCCGGTTCCAGCAGAGAAGATCACCACTTCGCCACTCTTGAGATGACGCATGGCCTTGCGACGATCGTAGTGGTCGGTGACACCGACCATGGAAATGGCGGACATCACCAGCGCGGGAATATTCGAGCGCTCCAGGGCGTCACGCATGGCCAATGCATTCATAACCGTGGCCAGCATACCCATATGGTCGCCGGTCACACGATCCATGCCGGCCGCCGAGAGCGCCGCGCCGCGAAACAGGTTGCCGCCACCGATAACCAGACCGACTTCGACGCCGATGCCAACCAGCTGGCCGACTTCCAGGGCCATGCGGTCGAGCACCTTGGGATCGATGCCGAAGTCCTCGGACCCCATCAGGGCCTCGCCGCTTAATTTGAGCAGAATGCGTTTATAGCGAGGATTGCGTGCACTCATCTGCTGAGCCATTGGCGTGTTATCTCCTGCGGCATGCTATGACCAAGTCTGAATGACTCAGACAAAAAATATCTGCGCTTTGACAGCGCAACTCGGGGTTGGTGCCAAGCGATGACTATACCGTGACAAAAAAACAAATCCGCTGCCCAATTCGACAAAGAGGCCGCGCGCGTGAGCGGGCAGCCTCTTTGCCAGAACCACCGAAGCGGTCTTATTTCTTGGTCGCAGCGACCTGAGCAGCCACTTCGGCAGCGAAGTCGACTTCGGCCTTTTCGATGCCCTCGCCCACTTCGTAGCGAACGAAGGAAACGATTTCAGCGCCAGCCTTCTTGGCCAGATCACCGACCTTGACTTCCGGATCCTTGACGAAAGGCTGCTCAACCAGGCTGGCTTCGGCCAGGAACTTGTTGATACGACCCTTGATCATGTTCTCGACGATGTTTTCCGGCTTGCCGGCGATCTTGTCGGCATTGAGCTGCAGGAAGATTTCCTTTTCCTTGGCGATCAGCTCTTCGGACACATCCGCCGGGCTCAGGACGGCCGGGTTGCTGGCAGCCACGTGCATGGCGATGTCCTTGGCCAGCTCGGCGTCGCCGCCTTTCAGGGTGACCAGTACACCGATGCGATGGCCGTGCAGGTAGGCACCCACGACTTCGCCTTCAACCGCGCTCAGGCGACGGATGTTGACGTTCTCGCCGCACTTGGCAACCAGGGCCTCACGGGCGGATTCGCGGGAAGCGATCAGCGGAGCCACTTCGGTCAGTTTCTGCTCGAAGGCCTCGTCCAGGCTCTCCTTGACGAATGCCTTGAAGTCGTCCTGCAGAGCCAGGAAGTCGGTCTGCGAGTTGACTTCGATGATCAGACCACGGCCACCTTCGACGCGAACGGCGATCGAACCTTCGGCGGCGATGTTGCCCGACTTCTTGGCGGCCTTGATGGCACCGGAAGCGCGCATGTCGTCGATGGCTTTCTCGATGTCGCCACCAGCGGCAACCAGAGCCTTCTTGCACTCCATCATGCCCTGGCCGGTACGCTCGCGCAGTTCTTTGACCAAGGCTGCAGTGATTTCTGCCATGTTGGGAATCCTCTCGATTTGGTTTCTAAACCACTCACCCAAAGACACAGGTGATCAATTCGCAAGAGACAAAAAGGGGGCCTAGCCCCCTTTTCGTTTATCGGGTATCACGCTGCAGTGCGTCGCACTCAGCCCTGAGCCGCCTCGGAAGCTACTTCTTCGACGAACTCGTCAGCACCACCGGCACCGTTCTGACGACCGCGCAGAACGGCATCAGCCATGGAGCCGAGGTAGAGTTGCACGGCACGGATGGCGTCATCATTACCAGGGATGATGTAGTCGACGCCTTCCGGGCTGCTGTTGGTATCGACCACGCCGATTACCGGAATGCCCAGCTTGTTGGCTTCGGAAATGGCGATGCGCTCGTGATCGACGTCGATGACGAACATGGCGTCCGGCAGGCCGCCCATGTCCTTGATGCCGCCCAGGCTGCGCTCGAGCTTCTCGAGGTCACGGGTACGCATCAGGGCTTCTTTCTTGGTCAGCTTCTCGAAAGTACCATCCTGAGACTGGGCTTCCAGCTCACGCAGACGCTTGATGGAAGCGCGGATGGTCTTGTAGTTGGTCAGCATGCCGCCCAACCAGCGATGATCGACATACGGCGAGCCGCAACGAGCAGCTTCTTCGCGAACGATCTTGCCAGCGGAACGCTTGGTACCGACGAACAGAATCTTGTTCTTGCCTGCAGCCAGCTTCTCAACGAAACGCAGGGCGTCGTTGAACATCGGCAGGGTCTTTTCCAGGTTGATGATGTGGATCTTGTTGCGCGCGCCGAAAATGTACTTGTCCATTTTCGGGTTCCAATAACGGGTCTGGTGGCCGAAGTGCACACCGGCCTTCAGCATATCGCGCATGGTGACTTGAGACATGATAGTCCTCGAATAAGTCGGGTTAGGCCTCCACGCGTCCCGATATCCAACTCTTGCGAGCACCCAGGATACCGTGTCGACACGTGTGTGGGGTTAAGCGCGACGGGGTGTCCCCGTCGAGCGGCGCGTTTTATAGCATAAAGGCCATCGACAGGCTACTGCTTTGACCATCCGCCGCATGTTCGGCTGCCGATCGCCCCCTCTCCTGCAGGGCATGGTTGCTTTGGTTTATCATCGCGGCTTTCCGTTTATTGCCTTCGCCTGCCGGCGCACTAAGAGGTTTGCATGACAGTCACCATCAAGACGCCCGAAGATATCGAGAAGATGCGCGTAGCCGGGCGTCTCGCCGCCGAGGTTCTGGAAATGATCGGCGAACACGTCAAGCCGGGCGTGACCACCGAGGAGCTCGACCGCCTGTGCCATGACTACATCGTCAACGTTCAACAGGCGACTCCGGCCCCGCTGAACTACAAGGGCTTCCCCAAGTCGATCTGCACCTCGATCAACCATGTGGTCTGCCACGGTATTCCCAACGACAAGCCGCTCAAAGACGGTGACATTCTCAATATCGACATCACCGTGATCAAGGACGGCTATCACGGCGACACCAGCAAGATGTTCATGGTCGGCAAGGTGCCCGAGTGGGCCGAGCGCCTCTGCCAGGTGACCCAGGAATGCCTATATAAAGGCATCGAACTGGTCCGTCCGGGCGCCCGTCTCGGCGACATCGGCGAAGTCATCCAGAAGCATGCGGAGAAGAACGGCTTCTCTGTGGTGCGCGAGTACTGCGGCCACGGGATCGGCAAGGTGTTCCACGAGGAGCCGCAGGTGCTGCACTACGGCCGTGCCGGCACCGGCATGGAGCTCAAGGAAGGCATGACCTTTACCATCGAACCGATGATCAACCAGGGCCGCCCGGAAACACGCCTGCTTGGCGACGGCTGGACCGCGATCACCAAGGACCGCAAGCTCTCGGCGCAATGGGAGCACACCATCCTGGTCACCGCCGATGGTTACGAGATCTTCACGCTGCGCAGCGACGACACCATCGCCCGCACTTCAGCCTGAGACACCCCGCCGCCGCATTGATGGGAGGACGTTCGCATGCCCCAGGTTGATCCGGAGCTGTTTGACCGCAGCCAGTTCCAGGCGGAGCTCGCACTCAAGGCCAGCCCCATCGCTGCGTACAAGAAGGCCATTCGCCAGGCACGCCAGGTGCTGGACGAACGCTTCAGGGCGGGGCGGGACATTCGCCGCCTGATCGAGGATCGCGCCTGGTTCGTCGATCAGATCCTGCGCTCGGCCTGGAGCCGCTTCGATTGGGACAAGGGCGCCGACATCGCCCTGGTCGCCGTGGGCGGCTACGGGCGCGGCGAACTGCACCCCTATTCCGATATCGACCTGCTGATCCTGCTGGACGAGAACGACCAGGAAATCTTCCGCGAGCCGATCGAGGGCTTCCTCACCCTCCTTTGGGACATCGGCCTGGAGGTCGGCCAGGCTGTACGTTCGGTGGCCGAGTGTGCAGATGAGGCGCGCGCCGACCTCACCGTCATCACCAACCTCATGGAAAGCCGCACGATCGCCGGTCCGGAGCGCCTGCGCCAGGCCATGCTGCAGGTCACCAGTACCCAGCAGATGTGGCCGAGCAAGGAGTTCTTCCTTGCTAAGCGCAACGAGCAGCGCGCTCGCCATGCCAAGTACAACAACACCGAGTACAACCTGGAGCCCAACGTCAAGGGTTCCCCCGGCGGTCTGCGCGACATCCAGACCATCCTCTGGATCGCGCGTCGCGAGTTCGGCACCCTCAACCTGCAGGCCATGGTCGACCAGGGGTTCATTACCGAAGGCGAACATAGCCTGCTGACCGCCGCCCAAGAGTTTCTCTGGAAGGTGCGCTATGGCCTGCACATGCTCGCCGGACGGGCCGAGGACCGCCTGCTGTTCGACCACCAGCGCAGCCTTGCCGCCCTGCTCGGTTACGAAGACAGCGATGCCAAGCTGGCCATCGAGCGCTTCATGCAGAAGTACTACCGGGTGGTGATGAGCATCGCCGAGCTCAGCGATCTGGTCGGCCAGCACTTTGCCGAAGTGATCCTCTGGGAAGGCGAATCAGGCCCGATCGTTCCGCTCAACAGCCGCTTCCAGGTACGCGACGGCTATCTGGAAGTCAGCAACCCGGCGATCTTCAAGCGCACGCCGTTCGCCATCCTGGAAACCTTCGTGCTGCTCGCCCAGCATCCGGATATCCAGGGCGTACGCTCCGACACCATCCGCCTGCTGCGCGACCATCGCTACCTGATCGACGACACGTTTCGCCAGGACCTGCGCAACACCAGCCTGTTCATCGAGCTGTTCAAGTGCAAGGAAGGCATTCACCGCAACCTTCGCCGTATGAACCGCTACGGCATCCTCGGACGCTACCTGCCCGAATTCGGCCACATAGTCGGGCAGATGCAACACGACCTGTTCCACATCTATACCGTCGATGCGCACACGCTCAACGTTATCAAGTACCTGCGCAAGCTGACCAAGCCAGGCGTGGCCGAGAAGTATCCGCTGGCCAGCAAACTCGTCGAGAAGCTGCCCAAGCCCGAGCTGATCTACATCGCCGGCCTCTACCACGACATCGCCAAGGGTCGCGGCGGCGACCATTCGGAGCTGGGCGCGGTCGACGCCGAGCAGTTCTGCCGTCGCCACAAGCTGCCGGCGTGGGATACGCGACTGGTGGTCTGGCTGGTGGAGAACCATCTGGTCATGTCCACCACCGCCCAGCGCAAGGATCTATCCGATCCACAGGTCATCAACGACTTCGCCCAGCGCGTCGGCGACGAGACCCACCTGGATTACCTGTACGTGCTGACCGTGGCGGATATCAACGCCACCAACCCCACGCTATGGAACTCCTGGCGCGCCAGCCTGCTGCGCCAGCTCTATACGGAGACCAAGCGCGCGCTCAAGCGCGGGCTGGAGAATCCGCTGGGCCGTGAAGAGCAGATTCGCCAGACCCAGCGCGCCGCCCTCGACGATCTGGTGCGCCATGGCACCGATCCGGATGATGCCGAGCAGCTCTGGGCGCAGCTGGGTGACGACTATTTCCTGCGCCACACCGCCACCGATGTCGCCTGGCACACCGATGCGATCATCGAGCACCCGGCCAATGGCGGCCCGCTGGTCCTGATCAAGGAAACCACGCAGCGCGAGTTCGAAGGCGGCACGCAGATCTTCATCTATGCGCCGGACCAGCACGATTTCTTTGCGGTAACCGTGGCGGCGATGGATCAGCTCAACCTGAACATCCATGACGCCCGCATCCTCACCTCGAGCAGCCAGTTCACCCTGGACACCTACATCGTGCTGGAAGCCGACGGCAGCCCCATCGGCAACAACCCGGAGCGCATCGAGGAAATCCGCAGCGGACTGATCGCCGCGCTGCGCAATCCGGACGACTACCTGACCATCATCCAGCGCCGTGTACCGCGCCAGCTCAAGCACTTCGCCTTCCCACCGCAGGTCACCATTCACAACGACACGCAGCGCCCGCAGACCATTCTCGAGATCATCGCGCCCGACCGTCCCGGCCTGCTGGCGCGGGTCGGGCAGCTGTTCCTGGATTTCGACCTGTCGGTGCAGAACGCTAAGATCGCCACGCTTGGCGAACGGGTGGAAGACGTGTTCTTCGTGACCGACGCCGACAACCAACCGCTTTCGGACCCGCAACTCTGCCTGCGCCTGCAACAGGCGATCATCAAGGAGCTGCAGCAGGAAAACGAGCAGCAGCCTTCGCCGAGCAGCATCGTCATCTGAACGGCGGCTGACCGCGCCATGGCACGCGGTCAGCTGCGGGCATCAATCCCATGGTTTGCCGCGGGTCTGCTCCACGGCAGGCAGTTTCTGCTGCATGGCAGCCTTGGCCAGCATGTGCGCGCTGACGGGAGCCGTGAGGAAGAGAAACAGCGTGATCAGCAGTTCATGCAGGCTCAGTCCGCCATTGCGGCTGCTGAAGAACAGCATCGAGGCAATGACGATGCCGCCCACACCAAGCGTGGTCGCCTTGGTCGGCCCGTGCAAACGCGTGTAGAAATCCGGCAGGCGGTACAGCCCGATGGCTCCGATCAGCGCGAACAGGCTGCCGATGATGAGGAACACGCTGACCAGCACTTCAATCCAGAATGGCATATCGCCTCCTCAGTCGATGATGTCGCCGTGCAGCATATGCTTGCCGACTGCCACGGTACTGACGAAGCCCATCACCGCGATCAGCAGCGCCGCCTCGAAGAACAGGTCCGATGCCAGCCAGATGCCGAACAGCACGATAAGCGCCAGCGCGTTGATATACAGCGTGTCGAGCGCGAGCACCCGATCAGGCATGTCAGGCCCCTGGATCAGGCGAACGACGTTCAGCACGGCGGCTATTCCAAGCACGGCCATGCAGAGCGGAATCACGTAGGCGAGCATTCGAATATCTCCAGCAGTGGCGCTTCATAATTGCGTTTGACGTCACTGATCAACGCATCGACATCCGGCACGTCCAGCGCATGGACCATGAGCACGCGGCGATCCGGGCTGAGGCAGGCCGATACCGTTCCGGGCGTCAGCGAAATGATGCTGGTGAGTGTCGCCAGCGCGAATTCGTTGCCGATCGCCATGGGCACCTCGACAAACGCCGGGCGCAGCTTGTCTTTCGGCCCCAACACCAGCTTGGCGACCTGCACATTCGCCACGACGATGTCGTAGAGGACCTTGAGGGTGAACAGGCACAGCTTCAGCGGTTTGCGTATCGGCGGTACCTCGATGAGGAAGCCCCGCACCAGGAGCGGAATCCCCCAGCCCAGGAACAGACCGAGCAGGACATGGCCGAAGCTCAGCGTGTTATGCAGCAGCAGCCAGAGCAGTGCGAGGAAAATCGTCAGCGCGGGGCTGGGTAGCCAGCGAGCCTTCATTGCGCACCTCCCTGGATGATTTGCAGATAGGGTGCAACATCGAGCAGTTGCGCAGCCGTGGCCTGCACGAACGCCTGCAGCGGCGCGGCGATGGCGACCAGCACCACGCTACCCAGCAGAAGACCGAGCGTGGCGATGACGCGAACCGGGTCGGCAGCCTGCCCTACCGCCTCTGACGCCGGGCGCCAGAACACGAGACTGCCGGCGCGGCTCAGGGCGATCAGCATGCCCAGCCCGCCGACCAGTACAACCGCCCAGAGCGCCACCGCATCGGGGCCTACGTCGATGGCACGCAACAGCATCACCTTGCCGAGAAAGCCCGAGAACGGCGGCAAGCCGGCCACCGAGATCGCGCCCATGAAGAACAGTGAGCCGAGCAGCAGCGGCTGCCGCAGTGCCGGAGCGGAAATCAGATCGGTGCCCAGGTCTCCGCGCTGGCGAGCGATCAGATCGGCCAACAAGAACAGCCCGCCGGCAATCAGGGTGCTATGCACCAGGTAGTACAGTGCCGCGGCAAGCCCCACGTCGGTGCCCAGCGCCACGCCGGCCAGCAGGGTGCCGACCGAGACCACCACCAGATAGGCGAGCAGCACCTGCAGGTTGCGCGCCGCCAGCGCACCGATCACGGCCGCGCCGAGCGTCAGCAGCGCCAGCGGCCAGAGCCAGTCCTCGACCATGTTGCTCAGTGTTCCCGCCTCGCTGCCGAACACCAGCGTGAACACCCGGACGATGGCGTACAGGCCGACCTTGGTCATGATTGCGAACAAGGCAGCGACCGGGGCCGTAGCCGATGCATAGGCCCGCGGCAGCCAGAAATACAGCGGCAGGATCGCCCCCTTGAGGGCGAACACCACCAGCAGCAGATAGCCGGCCGCAGCGAGCAAGGGCGCGTCCGCCGGATCGGCAGCACTGACGCGACCCGCCAGATCGGCCATGTTCAGGGTGCCCAGCAGGCCGTAGAGCATGCTTACGCCGATCAGGAACAGCGACGAGCCGAGCAGATTCAGCACCACATAGTGCATGCCCGAACGAACCCGGCGCTGGCCGTGCCCGTGCAACAGCAAGGCATAGGACGAAATCAGCAGGATCTCGAAGAAAACGAACAGGTTGAACAGGTCGCCGGTAAGGAAGGCACCGTTGATGCCGAGCAACTGGAACTGATAGAGCGCATGGAAATTCGGCCCACGCTCGTCGTCGCCCCGGCAGGCGTACAGCACGGCAAAGCCCGCCAGCACCGCAGTGACCAGCAGCATCAGCGCGCTTAGACGGTCGAGCATAAGGATGATGCCGAACGGCGCCTGCCAGTTGCCCAGCGCATAGACGCGCAGCTGTCCGTCGTCGGCCAGCAGCAGCAGCCAGATCGCGATGGGTACCAGCGCCCATGTCGCCGCCAAGGAGAGAATTCGCTTGGCCGGCTTGCCCATGCGGTGGCACAGCAGCGACAGCGCGCCAACGAACAGCGGCACCAGCAGCGGGAGGATCAGCGCATGATTCATTTGCGGGGCTCCTGCCCATCGACATGGTCGGTACGTACTTCGCCGATGCTGCGCAGCGACAGCACCACGACGAAGGCCGTCATGGCGAAGCCGATGACGATGGCCGTGAGGACCAACGCCTGAGGCAGCGGATCACCGTACTCGGCACTTTTGCCGATGACGGCCGGAACCCCGGTAGCCAGGCGCCCCATGGAAAAGATGAACAGGTTGACGGCGTAGGAAATCAGCGTCAGCCCCATGACCACTGGAAATATCCGGGCGCGCAGGAGCAGGTAGACACCACTTGCCGTCATGATTCCGAGCGTGATCGCGAATACCGCTTCCATCACACCACCTCCCTGTTGGAATCGTCCTGCCTGACTTGGCCGATATTGGAAAGAATCAGCAACGTCGCGCCCACAACCACCAGATAAACCCCCAGATCGAACAGCATTGCAGTGGCCAACTCGAATTCGCCAATGAGCGGCAGATGGAAATGATCGAACGCGGATGTCAGGAACGGGTAGCCGAGCAGCAGGCTGCCCAGGCCGGTTGCTCCGGCAATGAGCAGGCCGGCGCCGCACAGCGAGTGGTAGCTGAGCGGCTGGCGCGCCTGGGCCCAGCTCACACCATGGGCGATGTACTGCAGGATCAGCGCGACGGCGGTGATCAGGCCGGCGATGAAACCGCCGCCCGGCAGGTTGTGTCCGCGCAGGAAGATGAATGCGGAAATCAGCAGCGCCATCGGTAGCAACGCGCGCGCCAGTGCGTCCAGCACCATCGGATGCTTGTCCAGTGACCACAACCGCCCGCCGGCGTCCCGGATCGGATGTGGCAGGCGCAGGCCGCTGAGCAGGCTGTAGATGCCAACCCCGGCAATGGCCAGCACGGCGATCTCACCCAGGGTATCGAAGCCGCGGAAGTCGACCAGGATCACGTTGACCACGTTCGTGCCGCCCCCGCCGGAGACGCTGTTCTCGAGGAAGTAGGAAGCGATGCTGTCGTAGGGGCGCGTCAGCACCGTATAGGCGAGCAGCGCCACCATGGTGCCGCAGCCAGCGGCCAGGACGAAATCACGGAACGCCCGCAGGCTGCTGGATTCAGCCGGCGTACGATCGGGCATGAAGAACAGCGCGAGAATCAGCAGGATGATGGTCACCACTTCCACTGACAGCTGCGTCAAGGCGAGGTCCGGCGCCGAGTAGCGGGCAAAGCCCAGGGCGACCATGAGCCCGACCACGCTGAGCACCATCAATGCCACCAATCGCTGACGGTGGAACAGCACGGTGAGCAGCGACGTGAGCGCGAGAATCACCATGCCCAGCACCGTGATCGCGTCGAGCGGCGTCAGAGCCACCGGACCATGCAGCGTCTGCAGCGGCGTCAGCGCATACACCACCAGCACCAGGGTGCTGATGAGCATGAGCGCGACATAGCGCTGCAGCGAACCATTATCCAGCAGGCAGGTTAGATGACGTGCGCCCAGCGTCAGACCACCCATCACCCGCTCGAACACTTCCAGCGAATCGACCGTTGGCAGGCCCTCATACCAGCGGAACGCCCACTTGCGCAGGGAGTAGATCAGGATGCCGCCGATCAGTGCCGCGAAGCTCATGGCCAGCGGCAGGTTGAAGCCGTGCCAGATCGACAGGCTGTACTCGGGCACGTTGCCGTTCAGCGTCCCGGACACCGCGGCGGCGAGCAGCGGACCTACGGTGAACGCGGGCAGCATGCCGACCAGCAGGCAGAGCAGCACGAGGATCTCCACCGGGATCTTCATGTAGCGCGCCGGCTCGTGCGGCGGATACTTCGGCAGGTCTACCGGCTCGCCGTTGAAGAACACGTCATGCACGAAACGCAGCGAATAGGCGACCGAGAACGCACCAGCCAGCGTGGCCGCAGCGGGAATCGTCCAGTAGAAGCTGCCCAGCAGGTGCTGATCGAGGGTCTCGGCGAAGAACATTTCCTTGCTGAGGAAGCCGTTGAGCAGCGGCACACCGGCCATGGCCAGGGACGCGACCATGGCCAGCGCAGCCGTATGCGGCATGTACTTCCACATGCCATTGATACGCCGCATGTCCCGGGTGCCGGTCTCGTGATCGATGATGCCGGCGGCCATGAACAGCGATGCCTTGAAGGTCGCGTGGTTGATGATGTGGAAGATCGCTGCGACGGCGGCCAGACGCGAGTCCAGGCCGAACAACAGGGTGATCAGCCCCAGGTGGCTGATGGTCGAATAGGCCAGCAGTCCCTTGAGATCGTGCTGGAACAGCGCCATGACGGCACCCAGCAACAGCGTGGCCAGGCCCGTCATGCTGACCAGGTAGAACCACCACTCCGATTCGGCCAGGGCCGGATACAGACGGGCAAGGAGGAAGACCCCGGCCTTGACCATGGTCGCCGAATGCAGGAACGCCGATACCGGCGTCGGCGCAGCCATGGCCTGAGGCAACCAGAAATGGAACGGAAACTGAGCGGACTTGGTGAACACGCCCAGCAGTATCAGGATCAGCGTCAGCGGGTACAGCGCATTGGCACGGATCAGATCGCCCGATGCCAGCACGGTCGACAGCTCGAAGCTTCCGACGATGTAGCCGATCAGCAGGATGCCGGCGAGTAGCGCCAGCCCTCCGCCACCAGTCACCGCCAGTGCCATGCGCGCGCCCTGACGAGCATCGGCCCGATGGTTCCAGTAGCCGATCAGGAGGAATGACGACAGGCTCGTCAGCTCCCAGAACATCAGCATCAGCAGCAGGTTTTCGGACAGTACCACGCCGAGCATCGCGCCCATGAAGAGCAGGAAGAACCCGTAGAAGCGCCCCATGGGATCTTTCTTCGACAGGTAATAGCGCGCGTAGAGGATTACCAGCAACCCGATGCCGAGAATCAGCAGGGCGAACAGAAAGCCCAGCCCGTCCAGCCGCAGGCTGAGGCTCAGGCCCAGCTGCGGCAACCAGGTGTAATGGATGATCTCGGTTTGGCCGGAAAAGACATCGGCCCGTTTGGTCAGCAACAGAACCAGTGCTGCCAGTGGCGCCAGACCTGCACCGAAGGCACAGGCGGAACGACCGAAACGCTCCAGAAGCAGGGGCAGGAAGATGCCCAGAAATGGCAAAGCGATAATCAGCGCAAGCGCCATGAACGAGACCCCTTAAGCCATCAGTCCGGATGGCATTCTTATCCTTGCAGGCACGGCAACTGCCTGAAACGGCACACAAATGTGTGCCCGATTATCCATACGGATGATGCCGACGTCATGGACTCATGTATTTCGAAAAACAAAAGGCGCCGCCTCCGTCCCGTTTATCGGAACGGAAGACAGCGCCCCGGCTTCAGCTGTGGGCGATGTTCGGCGCGCTCAAGGGGCCACGCGGCTGGTGCCACTGACAGTGAGGATGCGCACCCGCTGACCGACGCGGAATACCTGATTCGGCTCAACGGCCTGAACATAGGCGCGCATGTTGCCGTCATCCTCGCGCACGGTAATCTCCACGCCCTGGGTGCGGGTGATCCCCTCCTCGGCCGCAGCGCCGAGCATACCGCCAGCGACCGCACCGATTACCGCGGCGACCGCACTGCCGCGCCCACCGCCGACACCACTGCCGGCCACGCCGCCGACCACGGCGCCTGCGCCTGAACCGATCGGCGTCTTGGTTCCCTCGATCTTCACGGGCCGCAGCGATTCGATTGTGCCGTAGCGTACGGTCTGAACAGCACGCGCCTCGTCCCGGGAATAGGTATCGCCGGTAAGGCTCGAGGCGCAGCCGCCCAGAGTCAGCGCCAAGGCGGTAAAGGACGCGACAACGATGGATTTACGCATTGAAAGTCTCCTGCAGACTGCTGTTTCGTTCCCGGGGGATGGCTTAGGTGGCAGCGACGAAAAGGCACTTGGCAACTTCACCGCCCTGACTCAGCATTCGCCATCTTCCAAGCATACCTATGCGAGTCGAACCTGGCGTATCAGGTTCCTTCAACGAGATGAACCATGGATTACTTCATCATAGCCATCACTACTGTGGCTGGCCTGGCTTTTCACACCTGGCTGATCATTCGCTTCCGCCGCTGGGCCGATCGCGATCTGGCATTGTCGATTGCCGGAAGCGACCCCGACCGGCGCGCCTGGATGCTGCAACGTCTGGCCGACGCGAAAAACCAGAAGGTCAAGCGGCGCGACCTGCAAGGTTGGCTCGAGCAACAGGCCCAACGCTACCCCGACGCCTGAGCGCGGCCACACGGCGGGTACCATCCGCCGAGCCCGGCCAGCCTGCCATATCGCACCGATAAAAGGTGATTTTCCGAGCCCGCCGGTTTGCCGGATGGTTACGGCAAATTACCAACCCACTCACCGTCGTGCCGCTAGCCGCTGGGAGTGAGCGGCTCGAATGCAGCGACCGAATCAGGGGGCCAGGCGCTCGCGCTGCCAGCCATTGGCGACCAGGCGATAGTCGAGTCGGTCGTGCAGGCGGCTCGGCCGCCCCTGCCAGAACTCGATGCGCTCCGGCAGCAGCCGGTAGCCGCCCCAGTGCGGAGGACAATGGGGTGCCTTATCGAGGAAGCGCTGCTCGGTCTCGGCCAGCAGCCGCTCCAGCTCAGCGCGATCGCGAATCACCTGACTCTGCGGTGATGCCCAGGCTCCAAGCCGACTGCCCAGCGGGCGCACCTGGAAATAGGCATCCGATTCCTCTGCCGTCACCTTCTCGACGCGCCCCTCGATACGGACCTGTCGTTCCAGCGTCGGCCAAAAGAACGTCATGGCGGCATAGGGCGACGCGTCCAGCTGCTGCCCCTTGGCGCTGTCGTAGTTGGTGAAGAACGTAAAACCGCGGTCGTCCAGCGCCTTGAGCAGCAGGATGCGGCAATGGGGCCGACCGTCGGCGTCGACGGTTGCCAGAGACATGGCATTGGGTTCGACGGGCGCCTGCTCGGTCTGAGTTGCCTCGGTGAACCACTGACGGAACAGACCGAAAGGGTCGTCGGGCGCGTTGGCCTCGCTGAGCCCGTCACGGGTGTAATCGCGGCGCATATCGGCCAGGGTCTGGATCATCGCGTGGCTCCTTCATCGAATAGGCAGGCTTTCAGCGTATCAGGGCGCAGGATCGGGCGACGACCATGAACCGAGCCGGCCTGCCGAAAAAGCTTATCCGCGTTTGCCCGTCACGCCTTGACTCAAGGCAACCAGCCACAACGAAAACAGGCCCGCATGCGGGCCTGTTGCAGTCGAACTCGATCCAGCCCCTACTTGGCGACCTCGGCCTGGGCTACCTGGGTCGCAGGCTCTGCCGGCCGCTCGTACTTGGCGATAAGTGCCAGCATCGTGGTCTGCGGCGCCAGCACCATCTCCACACGACGATTCATCGCCCGGCCTTCCTTGCTGTCATTGGCCGCGCGCGGCATGTCGGAGCCCAGCCCACGAATACGCAGGCGGTCGTGCTTGAAGCCACTGAGGCGGAAGATCGCCGCGACCGCGCTGGCGCGCTCACGGCTGATGGTGCGATTGACGTCGTCCGCACCGGTGCTGTCGGCATGCCCGAGGATGACGACCGCCGTCTTCTCATCCTTCTCGACCAGCTTCGCAACGCGGGTGATCGGGCCGAGGGTCACCGGCAACAGCATGCCGGGACGATCGGGATTGAACGAGGAATCCACTGGTGCCGTGACCACCAGCACGTTATCGCGGCGCTCGACCTCGAAACGGCTGTCCACCAGCGCATCGCGCAGCTTCGGTTCATATTCGTCAAGCCAGGCGTAATCCACCTTCGGCGCAACCGGAGCCGCTGCCTCACTGGGTTTCTTCTCGCCCTTCGAGCTACAGCCGGCGATGACGATCATGCAGAGAATCAGGGAGGCGCTCTTCAGCAGGTTCATGAGCAAAATTTCCGTGCACCAGACGCGTTTCTTGGACGGGCATCGAAGATGAGATGCCACTATTGAGTTTGATTCGAAATTGTGGACGCAAGTCCTTCTTTTGAAAAGCCCGGCCGCCTTGAAGTGACGAGTGGTTCAATGCAGGCAGGCGGCCACGCAGCGAGCCAGCGATTGCGCTCTCGGGTCCATCAGCACATAGGGCCCGAGAGTATTGGTGACGAAGCCGAACCCCAGCTCACGCTCCGGATCGGCGAAGCCAATGCAGCCACCCGCACCTGGATGGCCGAACGCGCGCGGCCCCATGGCGAACGTTGCATTGGCAACGTCAGGCTGATCGAGCCAGCAACCCAGGCCGAAGCGCGTCGAGGCCAACAGCGTACGGTCCTCGCCAGCGCTGTGCTCATGGGTCATCTCCCGCAGGACCGCCTCATCGAGCAGCCTGCCCTGAAGCAAACCGGTATACAAGCCGGCCAGCGAGCGCGCGTTGCCGTGGCCGTTGGCCGCCGGCTGCGCCATGCGTCGCCATTCCGGCTTGTTCCCGCTGCTCATGATGGATGGCGGATTGTTGAAAGCGCGGGCGCTGATGGATGCAGGATCACTCATCAGCGCCTTCAACAGACGCTGGGCGCAGGCGTCGCCGAAGTCGTTCTTGGTCCTGGTCAGGTAAGCGACGCGATCGGCCTGGCTGTCGTCCAGGCCAACATGGAAGTCCAGCCCCAGGGGCGCCGCGGCGCGACGAACGATCGACTCGCCCGGTCCGCAGCCATCGACACGACGCAGCAGCTCCCCGACCAGCCAGCCGTAGGTCATGGCGGCGTAACCCTGGTCGGTACCCGGTGCCCACCAGGGCTGCTCGGCGGCCAGCGCGTCGGTCATGCAGGTCCAGTCGTAGAGCGCCTCGGGCGCCAGCGGCTGGCGAATGGCCGGCAGCCCGGCGCGATGACAAAGCAGCTGGCGCAAGGTTATCGATTCCTTGCCGTTGGCCGCGAATTCCGGCCAGACCCGCGCGACCGGGGCATCCAGTTCCAGCTTGCCCTCCTCGACCAGCTGCAGCGCGGCCACCGCGGTAAAGGTCTTGGTGCAGGAAAACAGGTTGACCAGCGTGTCGCTGTGCCAGGCCTGCTCGCCCTGGTTGTCGGCGACGCCAGCCCACAGATCGACCACCGTCTCGCCGCCGATCTGCACACAGAGTGCGGCGCCACGTTGCTGGGTGCCGTCGAACAATGCGGCAAACGCATCGCGAACCGCTTCGAAGCGAAGATCGAAATAACCCTGAACCTGCACGTCGCTACCCCTCATGTTTGATTGCGGGTGATTCTTGCAAGCGCGGCCCGGCAAGGGAACCGGCAGCCAATGCCGTGATGGACAGCTATCGCAGCCCGTGATCCGGCCCGATCAGCCGATGTGCCGCCTGAATGGCGGCAGGGCATTGAGAATCGCCTTGCCGTAGCGCTGCGTCACCACTCGCCGGTCGAGCAAGGTGATGGTCCCGCGGTCCTGTTCGGTCCGCAACAGACGCCCGCACGCCTGGACCAGCCGCAGCGAAGCGTCCGGCACAGCGATCTCCATGAACGGATTGCCGCCGCGGGCCTCGATCCACTCCGCCAATGCCGCCTCGACCGGATCGTCCGGCACGGCAAACGGAATCTTGGCGATGACCACGTGTTCGCAATAGGCCCCAGGCAGGTCGACGCCTTCGGCGAAGCTGGCCAGGCCGAACAGCACACTGGGTTCGCCCTCGTCCACGCGCGCCTTGTGCTTGTTCAGCGTTTCCTGCTTGGACAGATTGCCCTGAATCAGCACGCGTCGGCGCCAGTCCCGCTCCAGCCCATCGAAGACGTCCTGCATCTGCCGGCGCGACGAAAACAGCACCAGCGTTCCACGGGCGCCTTCCACCAGCTTCGGCAGCTCGCGGACGATGGCGGCGGTGTGCGCCGGCGCATCACGAGGGTCAGCCTGCAGGTCCGGCACCCTGAGCTCGCCGGCATCGGCATGATGGAAGGGGCTCGGCACTACGGCAGTGACCGCCGCCTTGGGCAGGCCGGCACGCATCCGGTAACGATCGAAGCTGTTCAACGCCGTGAGCGTAGCTGAGGTAACCAGGGCGCCGAAGGCGACATTCCAGAGGTTGCGCCGCAACGTTTCAGCAGCCAGGATCGGACTGGCATTGACCTCGATATCGAACAGCGCGCCGCCTTCGGCCAGCGTCAACCAGCGTGCCATCGGCGGGCTGTCTTCCGGATCCTCGACGGTGAAGGCCGTCCACAGGTCCCAGTTGCCCTGCGATCGCGTCAGCAGGCTGCCGAACAGGGGATACCACTCCTCCGCCTGGTGGCTGGCGATGCCGCTGCCGGTCTCGCCGTCCATCGCCTCCTTGAGCAGTTCGGCGATGCGGGTGAAGAGATCGGTCAGCTTGGCAAAACCTTTCTTCAGTTCAGTGCCAAGCTCGACCAGATGCCCTGGCACGACGCCACCGACGAAACGATGTCGCGGCCGCTCACGCCCCTCCATGTCCTCCCCGGCCTTGAAATCCGCGACCTGCTCGCAGGCGCTGAACATGAACTGTTGCTGGGTACGCAGCTCTCGGGCGATCTCCGGAATGCCTTCGACCAGGCGCCCCAGCTCACCCGGTAGCGGATGCTGGGCCAGCAGTTTGGTCAGGTTCTTTTCCACCTGCGCCAACCAGTCCGCCGTCGAGCGCAGCCGAGTGAAATGTGCGAAGTGGCCAATGGCCTTGTCGGGCAGATGATGCCCCTCATCGAACACATAGATGGTGTCACGCGGGTCGGGCAGCACGGCCCCGCCCCCGAGCGCGAGGTCGGCCAGCACCATGTCATGGTTGGTGACGATGACATCCACCTTGGTCATGCCTTCCCGCGCCTTGTAGAAGGCACATTGCTGGAAGTTGGGGCAATGTCGTCCGGTGCACTGGCTGTGATCAGTGGTCAGCTGTCCCCAGTCCGCATCGCCCAGCTCTTCCGGCCAGCTGTCCCGATCGCCATCCCAGCGATTGCCGGCCAGTTTTTCGATCATGCTGGTGAACAGCTTCTGGCTGCGCTCGTCGACCTCGATGCGAAAGCCTTCCTCTTCGAACAACTGCGCGGTGGCGCTCTGTGCCTGACCTTCCTGCAGCAGCATGTCCAGCTTGGACAAGCACAGGTAACGCCCCCGACCCTTGGCCAGGGCGAAGCTGAAGCTGAGCCCGCTGTTGCGCATCAGATCAGGCAGATCCTTGTGCACGATCTGCTCCTGCAGCGCGACGGTCGCGGTGGCAATCACCAGCCGCTTGCCGGCAGCCTTGGCCGTGGGGATCGCGGCCAGGCTGTAGGCGACGGTCTTGCCGGTGCCGGTACCCGCCTCGACGGCAACGACAGCCGGCTCGCTGCTACGACGACCTTCATCGTCGACCTTGACCGTGCCCAGCACCTTGGCGACTTCGGCGATCATCAGGCGCTGGCCATAGCGGGCCTTGAGCCCCTTGGCTTCGAGAAAACGGGTATAGGCGCCCTGGATCTGGGACTTGAGTTCGGTGCTGAGCATGGGCGCGGAGCTGTATATATTTTCAGTACTTCGATCGGGCGGCTATGATAGCGCGCGTTCGCCCAACCGCCACCGGAGATTTGCCCATGACACCTTTTGCCTTGCTTTACGCACTGCACGTACTCGCCGCAACGGTGTGGGTCGGCGGCATGTTCTTCGCCTGGATGGTCCTGCGACCAGCGGCCGTGGCGATGCTGCAGGCGCCGGAGCGGCTGCGGCTGTGGACCGATGTATTCCGCCGCTTCTTCGTCTGGGTATGGGTTGCGGTGCTGGTGCTGCCGATCAGCGGAATCGGTATGTGGCACATGCGATTCGGCGCGCTGGAAAGCGCGCCTCGCTATGTGCACATCATGGCGGGGCTGTATCTGGTGATGCTGGCGCTGTTCCTGCGTATCCAGCTGCTGCAGCTACCCTCGCTCAAAAGGGCCGTCGAGGCCGAGCAATGGCCAGCAGGCGGCGCAGTGCTGGGGCAGATTCGCCGGCTGGTGGGAATCAACCTGATTCTGGGCCTGCTGGTGGTCGCACTGGCCAGCGCCCGCCCCCTGTTCTGACTCGCCCCCAAAAAAAAGCCGGGCGCAAGGCCCGGCTGGATCAGTACTCACTTGATTGATCAGGGACGCGCTTCGACCTCGGCTTCCACGCGACGGTTGATCGCGCGACCTTCCTCGGTGGAGTTGTCGGCGACCGGGCGAGACTCGCCATAACCGACGGCGTTCACGCGATTGCCCTCGACACCCAGTTCATCCACCAGCACTCTGCGAACGGCGTTGGCACGACGCTCGGAAAGGCGCTGGTTGTAGGCGTCGGTGCCGACCGAGTCGGTGTGGCCTTCCAGTACGGTGGTGGTCTGGCGATATTCCTTCATGAAATCGGCCAGGTTCTGGATGTCGCTGTAGCTGTCCTGCTTGACCACGTCGCGGTCGAAGTCGAACTTGACGTCCAGTTCGACGCGCACCGGCGCGGCAGCCGGTTCCGGCTCAGGCTGGGTCTGGGGCATCGGCTCGACCGTTTCCACGACCGCGACGGTTTCCTCTTCCATGCCGTTGGCCCAACAATAGGCCGCCGCGACGCCACCACCGATCAGCGCACCCCAACCGGCGTAGGTGCTGCTTTCGATGGCCCCCAGCGCGGCACCAGTCACGCCACCTACAGCCGCACAGGTCGGCCAGTCCTGCTTCTGCACGCCTGCACAACCGGCCAGGAACGTGGTCATGACAATAACGGGTACTGCTGTCCGTAATGTACTCATCGATCAAAACCTCCAGTATGGACATTCAGCCAGAAACGCCACGCATGGGAATCCGGGCGGCTCCGGTTACTTTTCAGACTAGGCCGACAAACGGCACCGCGCTAGTCTTCACCTTTGAAACGAGGATTCTCTGTTGAGCGAAAACCCTGTACCGCTGCATACGCCGCAGCAAGCGCTTGCGGCAATGCTCGACCATTACGCCCCAACACGCGTGCTGCTCGTGGGGCGCAGCGATCAACCTTCTCTGGCTGCCTACGCCGAATGCCACCCGGAGTGTCAGCTCGATCGCGCCGATCCCGCACCGCTGCCTGACGATCTGGCGAACCAGCGCTACGACCTGGCCATATTCGTCGACTGCCTCGAGCATCTGCCCAAGCGCAACGGCCTGGAGCTGCTCGGCAGCATCCGCAATCTGAATACCAGCCGGATGGCGGTACTCGTCGATCTCGATGCATGCGAATGGCTGACTACGGACTTCTATGCACTGGCACTGCAGGTCAGCGAACGCTTCCAGCGCGACGGACAGACCTTGACGCTCTTCACTTACGACCTGCTGCAATACAAGCAGGTTCCGGACTGGCTCAATGCCAGGTTCTGGGCCAATCCTGAAATGTTCGGCAAGTACTGGTGGTGACATGAGCGAACCGCGTCCGACCGACCTGAACTGCCCCTGCGGCAGCGGCGATGCCCTCGGCGAATGCTGCGGGCGCTATCACGCAGGCATGGCCGCGCCGAGCGCCGAGCTATTGATGCGCTCGCGCTACAGCGCTTATGTACTGGGGCTGGTGGACTATCTGCGGGCCACTACGCTTCCCGCGCAGCAGGATGAACTGGATGTAGAGGGGATGCGCCGCTGGAGCCTGGAGAGCACCTGGCTGGGGCTGGAGGTAAACGAAAGCAGCGTGCTGGGCGGCAAGCCCGAGCACGCGCTGGTGACCTTCACCGCCCGCTGGCACGACCAGAGCGGCGAACATGCCCACCAGGAGCGATCGGCATTCGTCCAGCGGGACGGGCGCTGGTATTTCATCGATCCGACGGTACCGCTCAAGGCCGGCCGCAACGACCCCTGCCCCTGCGGGAGCGGTCTGAAGTTCAAGAAGTGTTGCTACTTTGCACTCAATTCTTAGCGGCCTTTAATCGACCTTCTGAGGAGGGGGCGCTCCTCTTTATGCGTCGTTTCGTAGCTATTACAAAATGCCATCATTGAAGGTAGGCTAGGACATAGGCATACAAAGGATGATGGCTTATGAATAAGACAAAAGCGGCTGTAGCGGCGCTAGGGTTGGCGATGTCAGCAACGGCGTCTGCCGAGTGGTTTGCCAAGATCGAGGACGACATTTTCACCGATGGGAAGAAAGGTCTCTTGATTGGGGATATTGGTCCCAGTCATGCGCTAGCTTTCGATTGTGGTGAAGATAAGCTCACCGCTGCGCTGATCGAGGAAGGCAAGGAAGAGAATGCCGGTCCATCAATGGACGGACAATTGGTCATCAAGGTAGACCAGAACCCACCGATCAAGATGGCCGCTACCTATGGCCAGCGAAATCCCACCTTTCGGCAGATTATCAGCTACGACAGTGATTCGGCGCTGAAGGTGCTCAAGCAGATTCAGGCTGCGCAATCCAAGATTCTCGTCGGCGTGACGTTCCCGGAGACTGGCAGTAAGTGGTCAGCCACCGCGTCTGTGTCAGGTTCAACACGAGAAACCACCCGCTTTCTAGAAGCTTGTAAGCTCAACTGAGCAAGAAAAAACGACGTTAATCGACAAGGAAGATGACCATGCAATATAAATCTTGCAGCCATGTTGGCCACTTAGTAATGACGTTCCTGACAGGTGGGCTCTGGCTCCTAGTATGGGTCTGGTGTGCTGTAAGTGTATCTCGCCATAACAAGCAAGTTGACGCAGCGAAGAGCAATGAACAGCTAGAGCTTTTACGGCGTATTGCTGACGGGCAAGAAGCAACTGCACTATTGAAAAAAAATACAAGCTAACTCCTAAGCGAAATTTTCAACCCCCGCCGCCAGACGGGGCAGCCATTGCACGAACAAGCCAAGATCACTGCTATGGGAAATATCCCAAGGGCTGTTGTCGATTCTGAAACCCTGTCCCTAGGGGCTTATTGTTAAGTCGGGCTAGATTTCAAGAGCAGCACTAGTGACCAAAATCGAAAATATCGTCACGCTGTGTACACCAGAACGAAAGAAGCCCCCGAAGGGGCTTGTCTTGGCAGGCAGTGGGCAGTGAGAAGCTAGATCACGAACGCGTCATACGTACTGTCTACCTCTGCTTGAGTCAGTCCAAGGTAGTGCATCGTTATCGCGGGGCTTGAGTGGTTCAGCACCTTACAGATCATCTCGATGCTCACTCCGCTACTGTGCATGATCCAACCACGAGTCTTGCGCATAGAGTGGGTGCCGAGCTGAATGCCCATTTCATCGCCTACAGCTTTGAATGCTTGAGCAACGGCGACACGTGACACGGGCTTACCCTTGGCCCTGTTCGATTCCACTTCAAACAGATACGTATGGTGAGGGTGGGCAGCGTGGCGGGCCTTGGCTATCTCTACAGCCTTCGCATTGAGCTTGATCGAGCGTGTCTTGCCGGTCTTGCCTTCTACCACCACAAGACGACCCGTCAGGGCTTCTGCCATCGTCACTGAAAGCAGATCACTGATTCGCAAAGCAGCCTGTAGGCCGAACTCCCAAACGTCTGCATAAAGGGTGTTGCCCTTTGCGTTCAGCTTGAGCTTACGGCTGATAAAGGCCACCTCATCTAGCGTTTTCACTGCCTCAACCGATTTCATGCTTATTTACTCCCTATCTCTATGCCTGCGTTGTGTAAATTAGAACACAAGAAACGAGGGAAGCTCAAGCATTTACGGCCTTCGCTACTTAACAAAATAGCATTGTGTAAATTAGGGCTAGGATTCGGTGAGCTGGTGAAGCTTCGTACCCTTGCGGTAGGTGGCAACGAACTCGTTCAGCCCTTCGAGGGTGTTCAGATAGGTGAGTTGGCTTGGGAAGAACATAGCTTCGTTAGCCCACCCAAGGCGCAGCCACTGACCACGGATCGACTCTTGCCACGTGTAGAAGAACTGCCCCGGTTTTCTCGTGCTGAACAGGACGCTGTACGTGTCCGGCTCTGCCATCTCTTGCACGTCAATCGAGACAGGCTCCCAAGCTTCCAATAGTAGCGTTGGCGTAAGGCCCGAAGCTGGTTTGAGCACCACCCACATATAAGAAAGATCGTTCATCGCGTGGCCCTCTGACGGGCTTCGATGACGTTCAGGCGATTGCGTATCTCATTGCTGAGCGTGTCTATTCGTTCGTTCTGTTTGGACAGGCGTGCATCAATTTCTTGGCTTTGATGCTGCACCGTGACCACAGATTGGCTTACTTCTCGCTCCAGGGCGAACAAGTGAACCGTGATGGCTGTAAGCAAAACAGCCGTTATCAAGCGAATCATTGGATTCTTCTCCTTTGAATTGAAATTTATTGAGGATTTGAAGGCAAAACGGCTTAACTCAAACAACTGTTTGATTAGCGTATATGCAGGGTATAGCGGATAAGGAGATGCCAGCGTCCTTGCCAGCTATGCCCCAATTTGTGTGATTGACAATGTGTTATAAGATAACAATTAATATGTTGATTCAGGGAAGTTGGTGGCGGTTTCCCTGAACAAATCGTTCATAACGCGCTTCTGAAGTTCGATAAGTGGATACTCCACGCTGCGGACAAATTCTTCAGGATCAGAAATGGCTGTGTCGTTCAGAACAATACTGCCCGGAGCGAAAGTAACTTGAGACGTGACGGAAGTATTGGTGTTTCCTTTGAGAGCGTCCAGCGCAGGGCCGGAATACTTCTGAGCCTCGGTTTCCCAGTCTTTGGTGTGAGGGATCAAAGGGGATACGAACTGAGGGTATGAAGGCTGCTTGATGGCTCGTGCATCTGGTATTGAGAGCATTCCGCGCCCTGTAGAGCTTGACCAAGGGTTTTCAGAGCGCTGCTCGTTACTGGCTTCACCGTTTACAGCAGGGGCGCTCTCAGACTGCTTAACTCCCCAACTGATGAGACTTGCAGCAAGGCTTGTAGCTGAAGCGGCTACGCTGTAAAAGCTGTCGCGTAGTGGCTCCATTGCACCGTGCAATTCTGTCTGAGCTTCTGTCCATTGTTTAGCCGCCTCTGTCAGAGGCCCGTCTACAGTTCGTTGTAGCTCCTCTGCGAGCTTTAAGTTTTGCAAACGAGCTTCAGCGCCTTGAATACTTCCTGACAGTTCACGAACACGATCAGAGGCTTCCTTGGCTGATTTCTCATAACCTTTGAGAACGTCCTGCACAGAAACTTCCCGATTGGACAGGGCATCTAGGAAAGCTTCTGTTCCTTTCTTGCCTGTACGCTCCGCGAAAGCTTGCATAATAAATTTCTTGATTGCTGGGTTTGAATCGGCAAGTTGTTGATTCAATTCCTCGCCCCGCAAATAGCCAACACCGAGCATTTGCTGTAGCGCGTATGCTTGGCGCTCAATGCTTTGTTGATCGCCGCCATTACCACGTGTTGCAGTGGCGACGTTCTTGAACAGATCAAAGCCTTCCTGGGCGGTCATGCCTGATGATTGAGCTTGTTTCATAAATCTCGAATACGCGGTGATCTGGCTTTCAGCAGAGATGCCAAGATCATTGGACAGATCAAAGAATCCTTTAGTAAAGCTTTCTCTGCGCTCCCGACTACCACCAACCGCCGTTTCAAGTTGGAGACGTTGACCTTCGCGGGTTGCTGTCTCTTTTCTTGCGTCATTGATCTTACTAACACCATAAGCAGCGCCAGCAGCAACGCCAGCTACTGCACCACCAATAGGGCCAAGGCGAGGGAGAAATCCGGCAGCGGTAGACCCACCAAAGCCCCCGCTGAAAGCGTCAAAACCTCGTGGCACACCGAGGTGAGAGGGGTAGTGTGGGTTTGCACCACCGCTGCTTCCCTGAATGCTTTTGATGTTCAGGCGAGCTGCTGAAGCTGCACGTGTCATAACACCTTGGAGCTGCTTATTAATACGGGCTTGGTCCAACTGCACGTTGCCGATTGGCACAGTGAGGAGGCGACCAATCCTATTCATATCGGTTTGTAGGGTGCGCTGAGCGCCTAAGCTGTCGAGACTTAGTTTTTTAACTTTCAATTCAGGAAGTGTTAGTGTTTTGGCAAAGCTTGCGGCCATATTCTTGCCAAATGCTTGAAACCGTTTCTCAAGGGCTTTTAGTTGGAAATCAACTTTTCTAATTTCTGACTTAGGGAAGCTAAATCCAACTGAAATTGTGTATTTAGATACGATCATTGTTGCTTATCCTTGTAAAAACAAAGGGAGCTTTCGCTCCCCTGTTGTTTAGATCAAACCGAGCCGTTGGCGGATAATGCGATCTGTTGTCGTCAGCTTCGGCTTTAAACTTTCTAAATGCGCCTCCATCACCAAATCAATGGCCCACTGAAGCTCAGCGAAGGAATACTTTTTTTCCTGTTTAGGAGAGGGCGCTGGAATTGTAGGAGCAGGAGCTTTGTATTCTTTTGCTTTCTTCTCAAGCACTGCCATCAGGCGTTTACCATTCATTATTGAGCCTCCAGGCTTTGGAAGTATTCGATAGCATCACGCTTGGCTTGTTCTCGTGCTTTCTGTTCTTTCTCTTGTTCAGCTTTTAGCTTTTTAGCTTTTTCCTGCTCGAAGAGCTGAGAGGCGAGGAGTTCAATGTTTCGCTGTTTCTCAACTTCCAGCTCTGCCAGATATTTCTCCTTCTCTTGCTGAGCTACTTCTTCCAACAAGTGTTCGATGTTCTCTTTTTCGAAGTAGCAGAAAACGATGGAACCGTGGAGCTGGGGCTTCCTGTATTTGGATAGCTTCTTACCACTTAGAGCTGCTTCGACAATGGCGTCGATTGCAACGGAAAATGGCAACTGGATTACGTCAAGCGCGTGAAGGCTAGCTTTGAAGTTCTCTACTGCTCGATTAGTGCGGCGATCAAGCTCGTCTTGGTTGAAAGTGAAGGTGTTTAGTTTGACCACGTTGGTTTTCATAATTTTTTCCTCAGTTTTAGTTGTTGCCGTTATGGCGTTGTGTGGGCAATAGATGCCCGTTATCTGCTCTTCGTGTGAAGAGCAAAAGCTTTAGTATTTTTTTTGTGTTGCTAAGGTCAGTAGGCTGAGAGCCAGTAAAGACGGGGCTTAGAGCACGATGTGTTGTTAACTGTAATGACTATATGCGGTGTTAAGTTTTAGTTTAGAACGGTACTAACTCTGGATCATACCAAGGCTCAACAGGCGGGCTTGGCACATAGTTATCCTCAACCTGAAAGTAATCGTCTGGGTAATCGAACTCTGATCGGCACTCGGTGAACTCTCGTTCTTCGTAGAAGCTGGCAATCTGTAGAGCTTCTTTGCGGCTCTCAAGCCACCAATACAAAAACTCACCGTCAATCAGGCCAACAGTGTTCAAAGCGTCTTTATTCTTCTCTGTCTGCTGAATAAACAGTTCAATGTCTTCAACGACCCAAGAGGCGTGAACCAGCCAGTCATCACCGTGATCGTTCCTCGAATCGTGATGATCCAAGCTGACCAGCTCCAGGTACTTGCGGAGCGTATTGCTGATGAGCTTCCGATCAGGCTTGGCACCTTGCAGGACACTGAATGCAGTGAAGGCCGCGAAGTCGCGCAGGTTGCTGCCATCTTGTCCCGGCTTCAGGCGTACAGGGTTGAACCAGCACCCGTATGCTTCACCACCGATAGCACCGAAACCCTGTTCACCACGTTGATTCATCACCCACAGAGCCACACACCGAACAGCAGCAGCCGTAAAGGCATAATCACTGCTCTTGATAGGGTCTGAGCATTGCTCTGCGAAGCGCTCCAGCTCCTCCACATAGACGCAAAGGGTACGGCGAGGGGTGAGACTCAGCGTGTACAGCTCTTGTTCTTGTAGCGAGGCATACAGCTTGCGCAGGGCGGTCATGCCCGTACGCTCCAGCTCAGCCAGAGGAACCTCACATTTGGGAAATTCCGTCTTGATCTTCTTTGCCAACCCAAACCGCTGACTCTTACGAATAGGGTGGGTCTTGGCATACTCAACCAACTTTTTACCCAGAAACGATTTAACCTTGCTCAGCACAGCTTTATCTGTAGCTTTCTCATCTACAAGCCACTTGTTCTTCAAGCTACTGCGCTTAATACAAAGACCTGCACCCTCTACCGCTGTAGCACCATGCACTTGATTGGCAAGACTGCCACCAATGAACAGATTCTGGTGGTGAAGAAGACCTACAGTGTCTTTACCTTGCGCTGGGCTGATGTGGCAGAGGTGGAACTTGGACTTCTGTTTGTCTTCGTTCCAGCCGTAGCATTTGAAGCGACGACGATAGACCGAGAACAGTTCTACCAGATCAACATCCGTTAAAATCTCTACTGTGCCAGCGCGCTTGCATTCACGACTCACCCAAAGCCACTCATCGGAGCACGGAAGATTGGCAATTCGCTTGGATGCTGTCTTAGTGTTTCGGGACTGAGTACGGCACTTAACGGAGCAGTATTTAGCTGCGTATTGGCTGGTAGTGAACTCAATGTTGCAGTGTTGGCATACTTTGTTTCGTTGAACCATTATTATAATCCTCTATTGGCGGGATGTTATTTATAGCTTGCATCGCTGCATACTCTTTACTGATGAGAGTGTTTAGAAAGTGCGTAAGGCTGACTTGCTCTCCAGCACTTTCGTGCAGTGCTACAAGCTCTCGCTCTGCTCTCTCTGATAGTTTCAGTTTCATTGTTCACCTCTTTAATGGCTGGAAGCTACGTGGCACTAAGGATGGAGGCTAATGTGTTGTAGTGTGTAGTTACTACAGGTTGTAGATAAACAAAAGAAGATCGTCTTCTGTAATCTCGCCCTGCCGTAGCTGCCTTACTCGGTCGGCCAAGTGAGCGACATTAGATTGCACAGAGATACCTTTGATTTGGCTGCGATCAAACAGCCATCGCCACGTAACCGGCTTAAAGAAAATTTCGTTTGGCTTACTCATTGTTTTTATCCTTCAATTGCTTATTAAGTAGATTGTTTATGGTTTCTGATACAGATGTACCTTCCCTTAGGCTCAGCCGTTGTAGCTTGTTCAGAAGTTCAAGCTCAATCAGCAGCAATTCTTTGGAGTAGGCAAGCGATCCTATATAGATTTCAGATCGCGGCATATGGGGTTGCCTCCAACATTCGCTCCAATTCCTGATTCAACATCTCCAAGGCTTCTGGACTCTTTAGCTGTTTCAGAATTGCTGAAAACTTTTCTTTAGCTTTCAAACGCTCTTGATAGTGCCTAACGCAACAGAGGTTGCTACATTTTCTGTGATTGCTACGAACAGGTTCGAACTCTTTGTTGCAGATGATGCAATTTCTCATATGATTGTTTCCTTATATTTTGGCAATAGAACCACGCAGAACAGACAAAGCCTGTAATGGGTGGGGCTTGTATTGATTTAACGGTCTAAGGGGTGAAAACCCTTAGTAAAAGCTGGTGTAGCGTCGATATTATTGGGAAGGCTGAGCAAGCTTTATCAGCGAACCACATAACTCGTTCAAAGCAGCATAAGCCATTGTTTCAATTTCATAAGCAATCCGTGCCGGGTTAGAGGGATCATTGCTCGTGTGTTGTTTATTTGGGTGTCGGAACTCTGCAAGCAAATTATCCAACACTTGTGCAAACTCTTTTGCTGACATCCCAGGGTAATCCCGGTGTCTTGTCCTATGAAAGCCTTTATAACAAGCTGACTTTCCACAGATCGGGAATGGTCGCTTACGTTTTGACTCATACTTAGTGCCACACCAACAACAGGTGCATTCAATCTTCATAAAACCTCGCTTGGACGACAGTCCAAATAATTTATTTTAGGCAAAAATAAAGGCGTGCTCTTTCGAGAAACGCCTTCAGAAATAAAAGAAACTAACCCGATCAAACACCCAAGAGAGTGTGCCCAAATTGATAGCGAGTTAGAAGCCCATCGGCTTTTTTATAAACACCACAGCACAAGAAGAGGAGAAACAAGCTGTGATGATTGGAGGAAAATCTATAAGCTGACCCGTTGCAGGTAGCTGATACAACAGAACAGAATTTCTGTCCTTTATACCTATTAGACGTAATTCAATATCCAGAAGTCACATCTTAGGCAATTAAATCTAAACTTTTTTCACCGAGCACAAAGTGCCCCTATCTGTAAACAGAATACCATTTATATGCACTACTGTCAACTATTAATTTATCATTCTAACTTGCGTTAGTTGCTACCTTAGTTGCCAATGCCGCATATACAGTGGGTTTCAGCTTAATGAGCTAACTTTGTCTTATATTCATTTCCGACGAACGGTAGTGCTAATGATACTTGCCAAATAGCAGACGCACGAAAGAGCAGCTATCTCCGTGAGAGGCTACTCGTAAATTTCAAAGGTGAAGGAAGGATAATACACTACTTTTTCTATATTGCAATAGTAAGGCATAATAAATTTATATAGGGAAAAGTAGGGTGTTGAATCTTCGCTGTCTTCTACCTGCATCGGCACAAGGCTAAAACGAGAACGGCGATTTACACCCTCAAAACTACGGGAAACAATCGGATTACGGGGCACTTCTGTTAGACCTCTCCCCCGCCAAGATACGTTTTAGCTCTCTAACGCTTATCCCTTCCGCTGATGCTACATCTTTGAAGCTGGATGTCTTGCACAGCTCCTCAAGGCGCGTGCGCTCTGACGCTTCCCAAGCGAACTGGCGTTCACGGGTGAGCACATACTGATGGAACTCAGGTCTGATAACCTCCCCTTGTACCTCTGCTATCGCAATGCTTGGCGTAGTGAGCGGCAGGAACTCAAGTTCACCGGAAGTATCAAGGAACGAGAATATTGGCAAACCTTCCTTAGAAACTCGGTAATGGACAGGTGCTTTCTTTCCCCGTAGCTCGCCAATCCGCTCTATCGCCACCTCAACATTCAAGCTCTTTAGCAAACTGTTAGCACGTGCCCTCCCCTCATACGACACCAGATCGAGACGACTGAAGAATTCATCCTTGTTTATGATCTGCTCGCGGGCAATATCTTCTTTCAGAGAATCTCGTTCCTGCTGGTGCCTGGACAAATCTTCTTCGAGGCGTTGCATAACAGAGATGATTGAAACCGGAAGAGCACCGCTTAGGTTTAGAATCTGAGATTGCAGCGATTCAATCCGTTCCTGCGCCTCCGCGATCCTGCCATCACATACTGCGATCTGACGTTGCAGCTTCCCTTGATTGCTCTGTACCAGCGCGAGGCTATCAACCTTCGCCAATATTTCCCGGAACACCTCTTCGCTACGCGGCAGCAAGATCGGCTTCGCTGGGCATAGGCCTTGGATGTTTCGGAAGCACCGCAAGATTCGGGAGTTTCCCCGTTTGCTGATGTGCATCGGACCTTCGCAGATGCCGCACTGCGATACACCTTGCCAGACATTGAACCGTTTACCCGGTTTAGTGGCCTGCGACTGGCGACGAGACGAGACAGCCTGTTGAGCTGCGTAGAACTCATCCTCAGTGATGATCGGAGGATAGAAACCTGTGATGGGTGCTCCGACTGGGACACGCTTACCGTCGATAAATTGGTGCGGTTGGTATTCGCCAAGCACGGCACGATTACTAAGCATCCGAGCAATGCCACTATTTCCCCACAAGCCGGAAGCGTTCTTCCTATCAGCACTGAAAGAAGGGACACCACTTTGGTTTAGTTGAGCGGCTATCGCCCTGTGACCGTACCCGTCCTGAGCGAGCTTGTAGATGCGCTGAACAACCTCTACCCGTTCGGGGTTGGGTATGTAGCCATCCGGTGTGTAATCGAGCCACAGAGGGCGCAGCTTGCCGATAGGTAGTGATTCTGTACGGGCGCTGTCCTGCTTACGTCGCCACGCTGCTGACACTCGCTTGCCTTTGGTGGCTGACTCTTCGTGCGCCCTGCTCATCTGGACAATCGAGATAATCAGATCGAGTTCGTTATAGGCCGATGTGTAGAGTCTTCCGTCTGCCAACGTCACTACGTTGATTCCCTGATTCAACAGGTCGAGAAAACGAGGTAGAGCGTCCTTAACCCGCTCCCGGCTGAGACGGTCGAGGCTTTCGACTAGGAGTGTGCTTCCTTTGGGAATGGTGCCGTCCTGCACAAACGCAAGGAATCGAGCCAGCTCCCCCGTATCGTCAAGGTGCCGTGCCTTGTACGCCGACCTTCCTTGATCGAAGAAGCTGTATTCCTTGGCATCGACAAGTTCTAGGCCGTGCTGTGTGCAATAAGCCTCTGCTGCCTCGCGCTGACGGCGGTAGCTGTCCCCCGCTGCCTGCGTAGCATTGGAAAACCTGATGTATGAGTAAGCCCGTGGCTTCTGGTTGGCAGACACAATGCACCCTCCCTGCTAGATGGGTGGATTGTGCCAGAATGTGAAGAAGTGCTGTGCGGCTTACCTCTGAGCGGCGCGGAGCATGAGCGGACGTGCCGCTGCGTGACAGCGGCCACATGATCCCAGTCGTTTACTTCTCGACGAAGGCCCGCTCGATCAGGTAGTGCCCCGGATCGCCCATGCGCGGCGAGACTTTCAGACCGAAGCTGTCCAGCACCTGGCTGGTTTCATCCAGCATGCTCGGACTGCCGCAGATCATGGCGCGGTCATCTTCTGGGTTGATCGGCGGCAGGCCGATGTCACTGAACAGTTTGCCGCTGCGCATCAGATCGGTCAGACGCCCCTGATTCTCGAACGGTTCGCGGGTCACGGTCGGGTAGTAGACCAGCTTGTCCTTGACCGCTTCGCCGAAGAATTCGTTTTGCGGCAGGTGTTCGGTGATGAACTCGCGGTAGGCGACTTCATTGACGTAGCGAACACCGTGCACCAATACGATCTTCTCGAATCGCTCATAGGTTTCCGGATCCTGGATCACGCTCATGAACGGCGCCAGACCCGTACCGGTGCTGAGCAGATAGAGGTGCTTGCCGGGCAGCAGATCGTCCAGGACCAGCGTGCCGGTCGGCTTGCGGCTGATCATGATCGAATCGCCTTCCTGCAGATGCTGCAGCCGGGAGGTCAACGGGCCGTCCTGCACCTTGATGCTGAAGAATTCCAGGTACTCTTCGTAGTTCGGGCTGGCGATACTGTAGGCGCGCATCAGTGGACGCCCGTCGACCTCCAGGCCGATCATCACGAACTGACCGTTCTCGAAGCGCAAGCCTGCATTGCGAGTGGTCTTGAAGCTGAACAGCGTATCGTTCCAATGGTGCACACTGAGAACGCGCTCTACGTTCAGGTTGCTCATGCTGCGAATTCCTCATGGTGTCGCGACGGACGTCGATAATGACGGCAGTCTAGCGAGCGGAGCCATATTCGTTAACTGGATAATAAAGATATAGGTTATCGGTTATATAGATATGCATTTCACGTTGCGCCAGATCGAAGTTTTCGCCGCCATTGCTCGCCAGGAAAGCGTATCCAAGGCTGCACAAAGCCTGTCGCTGTCCCAGTCGGCAACCAGCACATCACTGGCCGAGCTGGAGCGGCAATCCGGCTGCCAACTGTTCGACCGGGCCGGCAAGCGGCTCTGCCTGAACGCGCTGGGCCAGCAGCTGCTGCCGCAGGCGGTCGCCCTGCTGGATCAGGCGCGGGCCATCGAGGATCTGCTGAACGGCAAGAGCGGGTTCGGCTCGCTCGCGGTGGGCGCCACGCTGACCATCGGCAACTATCTCGCCACGCTGTTGATCGGCAACTTCATGCAGCGTCACCCGGAATGCCGGGTCAAACTGCACGTCCATAACACCGCGCATATCGTGCATCAGATCGCTCAGCACGAACTTGATCTTGGTCTGATCGAGGGTGACTGCCAGCATCCCGATCTGGAAGTGCAGCCCTGGATCGAGGACGAGCTGGTGGTGTTCTGCGCGCCGCAACATCCGCTGGCCGGACGCGATGCGGTGGATCTCGCCGAACTGTCGGGCGAGGCCTGGATTCTGCGCGAGCAGGGTTCGGGAACGCGTATGACCTTCGAGCAGGCCGTGCGGCACCGCCCAGGGAAGCTGAACGTGCGCCTGGAACTGGAGCACACCGAGGCGATCAAGCGCGCCGTCGAATCGGGCCTTGGCATCGGCTGCATCTCGCGACTGGCGCTACGCGATGCGTTCCGCCGCGGCAGCCTGGTGCCGGTGTCGACACCGGAGCTGGATCTGCGACGCCAGTTCTATTTCATCTGGCATACGCACAAGTACCAGACCGCGGCGATGCAGGAGTTCGTCGAACAGTGCCGGGCGCTGACCTCTGGCGTGCGCCGCAGCGATGAAATCCAGCTGCCGCCGATCGCCTGAAGCGCCGGCGGCAGCGGTTCAACTGGAGGGAATGGAACCCATCTGCTGCAGCAGCAAGGCCGCCTGGGTTCTGGTGCGCACGCCGAGCTTGCGGAAGATGGCGGTCACATGGGCCTTGATGGTCGCTTCGGAAACGCTGAGTTCGTAGGCGATCTGCTTGTTCAGCAGGCCATCGCAGACCATCGTCAGGACGCGGAATTGCTGCGGAGTGAGGCTGGCCAGTCCGGCGCTGGCCGCCTTGGCTTCCTCACTGACATTCGCTTCGTCCTGAATGTTGCTCGGCCACCAGACGTCCCCTTCCAGCACGGCCCGTACGGCCTCCTGGATCGTCTCGAGCGAACTGGACTTGGGGATAAAGCCGCTGGCACCGAACTCGCGCGAACGCGCAACGACCGCCGCGTCTTCCTGAGCCGAGATCATGACCACCGGCAGATGCGGATACTGCCCCCTAAGCAGCACCAGGCCGGAAAAGCCATAGGCCCCCGGCATGTTCAGGTCCAGCAGGACCAGATCCCAGTCGGCACCCTGGTTCAGAAAGCCTTCCAGTTCGGCGATGCTGGCCGCCTCCACCAGACGTACGTTCTCACCAAGCCCCATGGTGAGCGCCTGCTGAAGCGCACTGCGGAAAAGCGGGTGATCATCGGCAATGATAATTTCGTAAGCAGCCATTGGCAGACCTGTAATTTTTATTGGCGCTTTTCATCGGCTTGAGCAGCCGATGCCGACAAGATGACGGCAGAAAACCCCGTAAAACCGCTCCGGGGGTGGTCCGATGTAGATTTTCAACTGACAGACCGAATATCGGCCGCCCGCTGCAACAAATCAAGCGGCGCAAGCATGCCCACCGATGAATAAGTGGTCAAGCGCGGCGCTTTGTAGCAAAGTCTGCGACTTTTCCCTGACGAGCCGAAACATGCGTAGCCAAGCCCTCCGCGCCGACTTCCTGATGCTGATCACCGCCATGATCTGGGGGACCGCCTTCGTGGCCCAGCGCATCGGCATGGACAATATCGGCCCGTTTCTTTTCACCGGTCTGCGCTTCGCCCTGGGTGCCCTGGCGCTGCTTCCTCTGGTGATCTACCAGGGGCGCACTGCGGCCCGGCACGAGCCCTTCCTGCAGCGCGGCCTGATCCTGGGCGGCCTGAGCATGGGCCTCGCACTCACCCTGGGGATCAATCTGCAGCAGGTCGGCCTGCTGTTCACGAGCGTGACCAACTCAGGCTTCATTACCGGCCTTTATGTGATCGTGGTGCCGTTGCTGGGGCTCGCCATCGGGCACAAGACCGGTCTGGGTACCTGGCTCGGTGCGTTCCTCGCGGTGGCCGGCATGGCATTGCTGAGCATCGGCGAGGACTTCACCGTCGCCTCGGGCGACTGGATTCAGCTGGCCGGCGCCTTCGTCTGGGGTGTGCACGTGCTGCTGGTGAGCTTCTTCGTCAGCCGTCATGACGCCATCCGGCTGGCCTTCCTGCAATTCGCGACCTGCGCGGTGGTGAGCCTGTTGCTGGCGCTGATCTTCGAAGACATCAATCCGGCCAGCATCTGGCTCGCCGGCCCGGCCCTCATCTATGGCGGACTGTTCGCGGTAGCGGTCGGCTACACCCTGCAGGTCGTCGCACAGAAGCATGCGATCGCCTCCCACGCGGCCATCATTCTGTCGCTGGAAGCGGTCTTTGCGGCAATCGCCGGCGCCCTGTTCCTCGAGGAGAGTCTGACCCTGCGTGGCTACATGGGCTGTGTACTGATGTTCATCGGGATGCTTGCCGCACAGCTGTGGCCGCGCAAACCGGAACCGCTGGCTACCGCTGCCCCGGCCAAGGCCTGAGGCCTCACTCCGCCCCGTCAGGCACCTGCAGTGCCCGGTGCGCAGCGTTGTGCAGATCCGGCTGGCGATGGTGCTTGGCGCCCAGATAGTGTTCGGTGAACACGTCGAGCCAGGCGTCCAGTGTGTTGGCTGCAGCCGAATCCCCGGCCAGCTCCAGACAGAGCGCAGCGACCTCGGCGGTGCACAGATGATCGCTGCGGGTCGAGCGCCGCAGCCGATAACGTGACAAGGCTTCGGGCTGCAGGCTCAGCACCGGCAAGCCGTCCAGATAGGGGCTTTTGCGAAACATCTTGCGCGCCTCGGTCCATGTTGCATCCAGCAGGATGAACAGGGGCCGCTTGTCTGGCTGTCGCTCGACTCGCTCGACCACCCGCTGCGGGGCCGCATATTCACCGGGGAAGATCACCAGCGGCTGCCATTGCGGATCGGCCAGCAGATCCAGCAAGCGCGGATCGACCCCGGTGCGCTGCCAGGTGAAGGCGAAGGTATCCGGCACCACATCGGCGATCAGCCAGCCCGTATTGCTCGGCTTCAACGGTTCGATGTCGTGCATCAACAGGCACACACCGCACTCGCTGTCGACCCTGGGCAGCCAAGGGCACAGGCAATGGCTGAACGGTACTCGGCAACGCAGACAGCGCGGTGCTCGCGAGCCGCGCGCGACGAAGGGCTTCAGGCTTTTCGCCAGGCGCTCGTCGCGCAAACGGGCTACGGCATGGGGCATGGATCGACTCGGGATTGACGGCGGAGCGCGGCAGTCTACCAGCGCGAACAGGGCGGCGGCATGGCGGACGAATGAACCGTGCCACGGCCCGCCGGTCGAACTAGCGCAGTCATAAGGAGACCGCCATGTATCGTCTGACCACCCTGCTCGCCCTGAGCCTCGCCCTGCCCGTTGCCCATGCCGCCTCGCTGCAAGAACAGCAGCTGAGCCAGTTGCTCGATCAGGTAGCCCGCGAAAGCAACGTCGGCACGCCTCGAGCGATCAACGAAGACATCCTCGACCAGGGTTACACCGTAGAGAACAACCAGCTGGTCAACCATCTCAGTGTGCAGCCACGCCATGCAGCGCAGATGCGCGACAACCCCGCCGACGTGCGCAGCCAGCTCGCGGTCAGCGTCTGCGGCAACGAGGGGCTGCGCAAGCTGATGAGCCAGGGCGCGGTGCTGCGCTACGACTTCAGCGAATACCAGAGCAACAAGCCCATCGCCAGCGAGCGCTACACCGCCGCAGACTGCAAGTAAGGCTGCAAGAAAATGGGCGAGAGCGGCGGACACGCCGCATCCCGCCGGGCCGAACTCAGCCTTTGTCGTGCCGCAGGATCTGCGGATCACCCTTGCCCGCCACCGCGGCAGCTTCGTCCCGAGTGAGCAATGCGGTACGCGGCACGTTGCGCAACCGCGCACAGGCTGCCAGCACATTGGCCCAGCTGGCGCGGTTGGCGAACTGCATGCCGAACTCGTCCAACGTGCCGCCACGGTTGCGATAGCCGAGTGCCGAGCACTTGCGAGCGTCCGGCAGGATCGGCCACAGGTGGCCGCGCGCGACTTCCGGGCGCATGTGGGTCAGCAAGACACGCATCTCCATCGAGTCCGGAAACAGTCGTTCCGCCACCCCCTCGCTTGCCCGTGCCTCGACTTCCCAATGATCGCGCGGCCCGCGGAAGCGACCCGGCTCCTGCAGATAGACCAGCCGGTAGGCACAGTCGGCCTCCTTAAGCCGCTTGGCGGCGCGGAGCATCTCGCCTAGCTGGTAGCTGCCGTTGGCGATCAGCAGCAATGCCTCACTGCCCGGCACCTCCTCGACCACGGTGGCGCCATCGCGGGCCAGCTGCTCGGCCTGTTGCCGATTGAAGTAGCACGGCCGGTCGCGCTTGGGCATGACCATGCAGGCCAGTTCGCCACGCGCCTGATAGATCGAAGGCAGCAGCGCCAGAGCACTGTTGTGGTCCGCCGGGAAAAGCACGCGGACCATGTCGTTCATTTCGCCGAGCAGCGCCTCGCAGAAGGTGGTGTCCTGGTGCGACTGCTGATTCTTGCCGTTCTCCCAGGTATGCGACGTCGCGATCAGCGGCCACCCCAGCCAGCCTGCCGGCCTGCCGATCTCCTTCTGCTGACGGGAGAAGATGATGCTCTGGCGCACCACGCCGAGCATCTTCACGCAGAACGCCTCATAGCTGGCCACGAGGTTCAACCCGCCCTGGTTGGCCAGGCAGGCGGAGACCACGGCCTCTTCGTTGAGCGCGGTGATGACGGCGCCGTCGATCGCCTCCAGTTCGCTCTCCGGCTCGATCGCACGGTGCTTGAGCGCCTTGAGCACGCCACCCAGCCGGTTGCTCGCCAGCTCGTCCGGGTTGCCCACCCGTGGTCGCAGCGAAGGGTTGGCCTCGGTCAGCTCGACGAAGAAGCGATCCACCGCGGCCATCGGCGAGCAGGCATCGTCACGATACTTGAGCTGCGGGATGACCGGCGCCGGCGGGCGCCGCAGAGCCAGCGGATTGTCGCGTTCGAGCAGGCGTCCCTGACGGCTGCGCACGAACAGCTCGAGGGCCGCCTGAAGATCGCCCTGCGGCACGAAAAGCCGCGCCGTATGCTCGTTGAACAGGTTGCGGGACACCTCGTCTAGGCGCGGGTTGCCCGGCAGCGGCAGGTTGTGTGCGGCATTGCTGCCGGCGCCATAGAAGCCGAAGCCCTTGACTGTCTCGGCAATGCCGTAGGGAATCGGCAATGGATAGTTGAGGATGCCGCGTGCCTTTTCCTCCACGCGGCGCTCCAGGCGCAGCTCCATTTCCCAAAGGTTCGCGACGAATGCGGCCGGGTCGCGCCCATCGAACGGCATCGGATCGAAGCCGCATTGGCTCAGGTGCTGGCGGAAATCCTCCAGGCCCTGCTCGGTCCCCAGCGCCGTTCGCTGCTCGATTCGCCGGCCGTTGGCGATCATCACTGGCAGCGCCACACCGCAATCCTCGGCCCGCCACCAGCGTGGAATCCAGTCGCTGCCGCGCTGTTCTTCGGCCGCACCATCGGACAGGAACGCCACCAGCGTCTCGCCGGGCAGCGGCATGTGGGCATATTGAAGCTCGGCGAAGCCCAGATAACCGCCTTCGGCAATCCCACCGGCGGTATGCGGATTGACATGACTGCCCAGCGGCGCCAGTGGGCTGCCATCGGCGGCCTGGCGATAACCGTAGAAGTCCTGCAGCAGGCGGTTGATGCCCGCTTCGCCGCCAGCATAAGCCTGCGCCTGCTCGGGGTGCAGATTGCCGGTCAACAGGTTGAGTGCGTCGACCGCAGCCACGCAATGGCCCTGCCCCATTAGCCAGGCTCGGGTACGGCCGGTCAACGCATTGAGCGCCAGATAGCCGGCATAGGCAGGCACCATGTTCAGCGCGCCGCCGGTATGGCCTTCGGGATTGGTCTTGAAGTCGTCGGCCGCCAGCGGCGTGCCGTCCAGGTGCACCTGCTGCGCATAGGTCATGTGCACCACCAGCCAGAGGCCGGCGCTGGCAACGCGATCGACCGCCTGCAGCAGTCGATAGACGCTCGCCAGATCCGGCTGATGTCCTGCCTGTACCAGCTGATGGGCCAGACGGAACACCGCCGCCTGGGTCTCCAGCGCGTGCTCGAACGGCCCGAAGCCGCCACGCCAGGTGGCGAACTCCGGTTCGGCTTGCGCGTGTTGATCCAGCTCGACGAGGCTGGGCAGTAGCTGACTCATGGGTTCACTCCGTTGGTAAGCGGGATGTGCTGTAGTCTAGGCAGGGCTCGTTTGGTTATCTCTGATATGTATCAAGTGGTCGTGGCAACCGAGCGGGCACAGTGGACATCATCGTACGAACAGGAAGGCAACATGGCTTTGCTCAGTTTTCTCGGTGCCATTCAACAGGTAACCGGCTCCTGCTACCTCATTGAGACACACGACGGCGCAAGGGTTCTGCTCGAATGCGGCATGCATCAGGGCCGCCGGGAGGAGGAAAGCGACAACCGCGCCGCCTTCGCCTTCGATCCGAAGAGCCTGGACGCCGTGGTCCTGTCCCATGCCCATATCGACCACAGCGGGCTGCTGCCACGGCTGGTCGCCCTCGGCTACCGCGGCCCGGTGCACTGCACCGAGGCGACAGCCGAGCTGCTGGAGCTGATGCTGCTGGACTCGGCGCAGATCCAGGAGAAGGACGCCGAGTGGGAAAACAAGTGGCGCGCACGCATCGGCAAGCCCATGGTTCAGCCGCTGTACACCCGCGTCGATGCAGAGCGAACCCTCGGGCAGCGCGCCCCTCACCCCTACGGCGAAACCTTCGAGGTTGCCCGGGGCGTCGCGGTGACCTTCCACAACGCCGGACATATCCTCGGCTCGTCCATCGTCCAGATGGATGTACACGACCATGGCAGGACGCGGCGACTGGTCTTCTCGGGTGATCTGGGCAATGTCTGCTCACCGCTGATGCCCGCCCCGACGGTGCTCAAGGAGGCCGACGTGGTGCTGATGGAGTCGACCTACGGCGACCGCGACCATCGCAGCCATGAGGACACCATCGAAGAGCTGGCCGGTATCCTGCAGCAGGCCCACCGCGACGGCGGCAACGTGCTGATGCCTTCCTTCGCCGTTGGACGCACGCAGGACCTGATCTACTACCTGGGCCGCTTCTACCGTGAAGGGCGACTGCCGCAGCAGGCAGTGTTTCTCGACAGCCCCATGGCCATCGGCGCCAATGCCATCTACGCACATTACAAGGACCAATTGGACCTCAACGGCATCGATCCGGCCTTGAGCGGCGCCAGTGGCAAGCTCTACGCCGAGCGCTGGCTGCCGATTCTCAAGTCCACGCCGACACCCGAAGAGTCCATGGCGATCAACCGCTTCAAGAGCGGCGTGATCATTATCGCGGGCAGCGGAATGTGCACCGGCGGGCGCATCCTGCATCACTTCAAACACAACCTCTGGCGCGAGGAATGCCACCTGGTCATCCCGGGTTTCCAGGCCAGAGGCACTCTGGGCCGCGCGATCGTCGACGGCGCCGGCAGCGTCAAGCTGCTGCACCAGCGCATCGCGGTGAACGCCAAGGTGCATACCCTCGGCGGTTTCTCGGCCCATGCAGGCCAATCGCAGCTGATCGACTGGGTGAGCAACTTCGAGAATCGGCCGGAGCTCTACCTCGTCCACGGCGAAACCGAAAAAATGCAGGTCCTGCAACAAGCCATCCGGGATCGTCTTGGCTGGGAAGCCCGCATTCCGGAACTCGGCGATCGCATCGCGCTCTGAGCGGGACGGCTGGCCCGAGCCTCCGCGCCCGGGCCACCAGCGGCCGCCAATGCTTGAGCCCACCGGCCGCAGCCTATAGCCTGAACGCGACGCCCATACATGGAGATGTTGTATGTCCTTTGATCCGGATGACTATCTGTCGCGACACTTCCAAACCAGCGGCGCCGAACTGGAAAGCAAGATCGATGAGCTGGCGGCCATGGTCGTTCCGGCCAACAGTCCCAACCTGCCGCTGTACCGGGAAATGCTGGTGACCGTCACACGCATGGCGCAGGCCGATCGCAGCCGCTGGGACGCCAAGATCCTGCTGCAGACCATGCGCGAGATGGAGCATGCATTCAGCCGTCTCGACCAGTTCAAGCGTCGGCGCAAGGTCACGGTATTCGGTTCCGCGCGCACACCGGTCGAACATCCGTTGTACGCCCTGGCGCGTCAGCTGGGCGCCACGCTTGCGCACTACAACTTCATGGTCATCACCGGTGCCGGTGGCGGCATCATGGCGGCCGCCCACGAAGGGGCCGGTCGCGACAACAGCCTGGGCCTGAACATCACCCTGCCGTTCGAGCAGCACCCCAACCCGACGGTTGGCGGTACCGAAAACCTGCTCTCGTTCCACTTTTTCTTCGTCCGCAAGCTGTTCTTCATCAAGGAGGCGGATGCCCTGGTGCTCTGCCCTGGCGGGTTCGGCACCCTGGACGAGGCACTCGAAGTGCTGACACTGATCCAGACCGGCAAGAGCCCACTGGTGCCCGTCGTGCTGCTCGACGAACCCGGTGGCACTTACTGGAAGGATGCACTGCGCTTCATGCGCGGCCAGCTGGAAGAGAATCGCTACATCCTGCCCAGCGACATGCGTCTGATGCGCCTGGTGGATGATGCCAACGAGGCGGCGAAGGAAATCGCCAACTTCTACCGCAACTTCCACTCCAGCCGCTGGCTGAAGGATCGCTTCGTTCTGCGCCTGAACCACAAGCTCAACGAACAGGCCATGGAATACCTGAACGAGGAATTCGTCGACCTGTGCCTGACAGGCTCGTTCGAACAGCAGAGCTGCTGTGAGTCCGAACTGGACGAACCGGAGCTGCAGCGCCTGCCGCGTTTGAGCTTCGTATTCAACGGCCGCAACCATGGTCGATTGCGCGAGCTCACCGATTACGTCAACGAACCGGCCAACTGGGTGCGGCCGCTGGACAACGAGGACTGAGGGCGCGCCAGCGCCACGGCTCAGCTCTGTCGAACTGCGAAACCGGATCAGGCACGCCTGCGCTCAAACCCAGCGATCAATCAGCCGAACCATTGCCTCGCAACAGGCGGCTGATCAACTCCAGCGGATAGCCGCGATAGCTAAGAAAGCGCCCCTGCTTGGCGCGCTCCCGCGCATCCGCCGGCAGGCTTCCGGCGAACTTGCGTTGCCACAGCTCTCGCAGCTGCTCGCTCCAGTCGAAGCCACTGTCGCGCAGCGCCTGCTCGATATCCGCGCGTGGCAATCCGCGCTGCGCAAGCTCTTCGCGGATGCGCAACGGCCCATAGCCGGCGTTGGCTCGGCTTCTGACGAAACTTTCGAGGTAACGGGATTCCGACAGCAGGCCCTGTTCGCAGAGGCGATCCAGAGCCTGTTCGATCAGATCAGGCGGGGCGCCACGCTGGCGCAACTTGCGGGCCAGCTCGACACGACCATGTTCGCGGCGAGCCAGCAGGTCCATGGCTGCCCGCCGCACCGCGACGGGGTTATCGAGCACGGCGGCCATGGGGATCAGAGATCGGCGTCGACCAGGTCTTCGCTGACCACGTTCGCCTTGCTGCTACCACCGGAAACCACCAGCAGCTTGTCGCGGATCTGCTGTTCGATTTCGCGACCGATTTCCGGGTTGTCTTCCAGGAACTTGGCGGCGTTGGCCTTGCCCTGGCCGATCTTGTTGCCTTTGTAGGCGTACCAAGCGCCGGACTTCTCCACCAGCCCCTGCTGCACGCCGAGGTCGATGATCTCGCCGTTGCGGTAGATGCCCTTGCCGTAGAGGATCTGGAACTCGGCCTGACGGAACGGCGGGGCCACCTTGTTCTTCACCACCTTGACGCGGGTTTCGCTGCCGACCACCTCGTCGCCTTCCTTCACCGCGCCGGTACGACGGATATCCAGACGAACCGAGGCGTAGAACTTCAGCGCGTTACCACCTGTGGTGGTTTCCGGGCTGCCGAACATCACGCCGATCTTCATGCGAATCTGGTTGATGAAGATGACCAGGCAGTTGGCGTTCTTGATGTTGCCGGTGATCTTGCGCAGAGCCTGGGACATCAGACGGGCCTGCAGGCCGACGTGGGCATCGCCCATCTCGCCTTCGATCTCGGCCTTGGGCACCAGCGCGGCCACGGAGTCGACGATGATCACGTCGACCGCGTTGGAGCGCACCAGCATGTCGGTGATTTCCAGAGCCTGTTCGCCGGTATCCGGCTGCGAAACCAGCAGATCGTCGACATTCACGCCCAGCTTGCCGGCGTAGTCCGGGTCTAGCGCGTGCTCGGCGTCGACGAAGGCACAGGTGGCGCCCATCTTCTGCGCTTCGGCAATCACCGACAGCGTCAGAGTGGTCTTACCGGACGATTCCGGACCGTAGATCTCGACGATCCGGCCCTTCGGCAGGCCGCCAATGCCCAGCGCGATGTCCAGACCCAGCGAGCCGGTGGAGATGGCCGGAATCGCCTGGCGATCGTGATCGCCCATGCGCATCACTGCACCCTTGCCGAACTGCTTTTCAATCTGGCCCAGGGCTGCAGCCAAGGCGCGCTTCTTGTTCTCGTCCATCGAATCCTCACTTGATCAAGAGGGCCGGAGGCCACAACAACTGTATAAGTAGACAGTATTAGAACATAGGCAATTTAGCTCGCCTAGCCCCGAACCGGTTTTTCTCCGACGGTCAGCGCGAGCAAGCCGCACAGGGCGGCAGCGACGGTCTGCTCGCGCACGGCCTGGCGATCGCCGCTGAACAGGTAGCGTTCGGTATGCAGATCAGGCCCATCGGCCCAGGCGATCCAGACTGTCCCCACCGGCTTTTCCGGCGAGCCGCCGCCCGGCCCTGCGACGCCGCTGACGGCCACGGCGAAGCGCGCCTCGCTGTTCTGCTGAGCGCCTCGCACCATCGCCTGCACCACTTCGCGGCTTACGGCGCCGACCTGATCGAACAGCGCCGCCGGCACGCCTAGCTGGCGGGTTTTCTGCGCGTTGGAATAGGTGACGTAGCCCGCCTCGAACCAGGCCGAGCTGCCGGCTATGCGGGTGATGGCCTCGGCGATGCCGCCGCCGGTGCAGGATTCCGCGGTAGTGACCTGAGCGCCCAACCGATGCAGCGCCTCGCCCAATCGAGCGGCCAATTCAGTGAGATTCATCGACACCCCGGCAACATGCAAAGTGGCAGTTACCCTACACCAGCCCGCTGTCGAGTTCAGCCCGTCCCCCCTGCCATCGGGCGAATGGCGTGAACGGCCGAACGGCTCAGGCGTCCTGGCGAAGCCCAATGGCAGCGTCTTCACGCAGACGTCGGCCGCGACGCCTCACCACGGCGTCGCCGTAGCGCTGGATGGGATCGGCCAGCGTGCGCTTTACGAAGAATGCAAAGCAGGTCAGCACCGCCAGCATCAGCGCAATGTACAACGGTCCCGGCAGCGCCAGATCGCCCGCGCCGAAGCCCAGCCGCTCGGCGAGGGCGAACACCGACGGATGGGCCAGGAAGACGATGTAGCCGATCCCACCGAGCGGCGCAAGCCAGCGCAGCCGGATACCGGCGATGCGACTCGCACCAAGGAACACGGCGAGGGCCACGCTGTAACTGATGAAGTAGCGATACCAGGTCTCGCCGAATCCGGTATCGCGCGAATAGGCGAGCACGCAGATCGGTAGCAGGAACAGGTAGAACGCCACCACCGCGATACGTGCGTAACGCCCGGTTTCGGGACATCGGCCGTTATCGGACGCCCCCC
>LFEF01037688.1_pt2 | contig 228628 bp, 198 predicted proteins | sample 619371 | NCBI WGS metagenome assembly LFEF01 (sample SAMN03014291, study PRJNA259931) | freshwater metagenome | biome: lake; feature: waterbloom | place: China: Taihu Lake | collected 2006-08 | depth 0 m m
CGGCCAAAGGCCGCCCGTTTTTATTAAGACTGAGCGAAGTCGAAGTCTGTAATCAAGGACATTGAGCGAAGTCGAAATGTCCGGTTTTGCTTATTGCTTACTGATGCGATACATATTGCCATTATCCGTTACCGCATACAGCATACCATTGAAGTATGCCACATCACGGAAACGTTCCTGCTTATCGGCGAGTAAACGTTCTTCACCAACAACTTTGTTATCCTTGATCACCAAACGGCAAATATGCGAACCGCTTAATCCACCAATGAACAAATTGTTTTCCCATTCAGGAATGGCATTGCCTTTATAGAAAGTCATACCGCTGGGTGAAAGAGTAGGATCCCAATAATAGATCGGTTGTTCCATGCCTTCTTTTTGCTGAATGGCATCACCGATTTTTTGTCCGCTGTATTCGGTACCGTAGGTAATAATGGGCCAGCCATAGTTCTTACCGGCTTTAATAATATTCAACTCATCACCGCCACGTGGTCCAAACTCGCACTCCCATAAATCACCTGTTACCGGATGAATATCGAGACTCTGCACATTGCGGTTGCCGTACGAATAAATTTCAGGCATTGCACCTGCTTTGCCAATAAACGGATTGCCCGGTGCAGGCTTTCCTTCTTTCGTGATCTTGAAAATTTTACCAAGTCCCGATGCAAGATCCTGCGCCTGTACACGGCCTTCAAGAATCGAACGTTCGCCGGTACTTACAAACATGTTCCCGTCTTTATCAAACACAATACGTGAACCATAATGTGCATTACTTTTCAACGCAGGTGTTGCACGGAAAATCACCACCGGATTATCAACCGTACCATTTGCTTCGTTCAGTACACCCTTTGCAACAGCCATCAGGTTCACTGTACCTGTCTTTTCAGAAAAACTCCAGTAAATGATTTTGTTGCTGGTGAAATCAGGATCAGGAGCCACATCAAGCAAACCACCTTGTCCTGATGCATCTACTGCAGGTAAGCCGGTAATTTTTTTAATGAGCGTTCCGTTGCCATCGAACAACTGCATAAAACCACTCTTATCCGTAACAAGGAAATTACCACCTGGAATAGGAACAATCGCCCACGGACGACCAATAGCAGTGGCCAGTTTATCTACTTTGTACGCAGTGGTTGTTTTAATGCCGCCAATTCTTGTTTGACCCGGAAACGCAGGTTTATAATCGGTACCTGCAGGTCTTGTTTCAACCGGCGGAAGGTTGGTTGTGTCGGTAAAAGGATTGGTTGGTTTGTCTGCACAACTGCCGGAAGTTGCACTAAACAACAAGGCAGAAGTATACAAGAACAATTTCGGACTCATGGTTGATTTTTATTTTATCAGTAAATGTAAGAAATGCACATGAAAGGCACTGTTGCTGAATGCAGCAAACAGTCTGCCGCTTTTATTCTGTAATTTTAATCCTGTACACTAACAATAAAACAAGAAATATGTTGAAAGGAAAAGTAGCTTATATAACTGGCGGTACAAAGGGTATTGGTTATGGTATTGCACAGGCTTTGCTGGATAAGGGGATGAAGGTGGCCATCACCGGCCGCTCGTTGCAGGCCGCAGAAAAAGCAGCTGCCACATTACAGGGCGATCGGGCAGCTATACTGGCACTGGAATCGGATGTGAGTTCGCTTGCTGCAGAACAAAAAGCCATTGCTGCAACCATTGTACAATTCGGGCATGTGGATGTTGTTATTGCCAATGCAGGCATCGGTCATTTTGCATCCATTGAAAATATTTCAGAAGCGCAGTGGAAAGAAACCATCGAAACCAATCTTACGGGTGTATTTCATACCGTAAAAGCAGGGATTGATCCGTTGAAACAAACAAAGGGTTACATCATTACCATCGCAAGCCTGGCAGGCGCCAACTTTTTCGAAAACGGTTCTGCCTACAATGCAAGCAAATTTGGTTTGGTTGGATTTACACAGGCTGTTATGCTCGATCTGCGCAAGTACGGCATAAAAGTAACGACCATTATGCCCGGTTCTGTGGCAACGCATTTCAACAATCATATACCCAACGATGCAGATGCATGGAAGATACAGCCGGAAGATATCGGCGAACTGGTAGTAGATATACTTCAGTTGAATCCACGTACATTACCGAGTAAGATTGAAGTACGCCCCAGCATGCCATCGAAATAAATTTTATACGAATACATCTTCAGTTTATGAGTCAGCACCGGAAAGATTTTTTGAAACAGTTAACTGCAGGCGCACTTGTTACCGGCCTGCCTTCAATGGCATTTGCAAAACAAAACGATGCGTTGTTTGATGCAGATGATTTTGCAGAAGAAGGCGCTGCTGCTGATGAAAAATTCTGGAAGAAGATTGCAAAGAAATATTACAAGGTTGCCGATGATCATATCAATCTCGAAAACGGCTTTTATGGTGTGCAGCCATTGCCGGTGTTGCAAGCGTTTCAGCAAAATGTAACAAAGGCCAATGAACAGGCAGCAAGGTTTGCACGCAAAGAATATCCGGTTCTTGCTGCAGCTGCCAAAAAAGAAGTCGCTGCTTTTTTAGGTGTGCTGGATGAAGAGATCATCATCACCCGCAATGCAACAGAAGCATTGAACATTGCCATACAGGGGTATCCGTTTCAACCGGGCGATGAAGTGCTGCTCAATCAAATTGATTATTTCAGTATGATTGAAACATTCCGCATGCTGGAAAAAAGGGGACAGCTGAAAGTGAATGCTTTTGACATGCCATTGTTGCCAAACAATGAAGAGGAGATTGTAGAGCTGTACAGAAAACAGATTACGGCAAAAACAAAAGTGATCCTGCTCACACATGTATCGAACATCAATGGCTTGATTGTACCTGTTGCAAAAATTGCAACGATGGCCAAAGAAAAAGGCATTGATGTTATTACCGATTCGGCGCATGCATTAGGACAGATTCCTTTTGCTGTAAACGAACTGCAATCCGATTTTGTGGGATTGAACCTGCATAAATGGATTGGTAATCCTGTTGGTGCCGGTGTGCTGTATGTAAAGAAAGAACGCATTACCGAAATGAAAGCGATGTATGGGGATGTGGCTGCTGCAGAAAACAGTATTACCAAACTGGCGCATTTTGGTACAACTCCTTTTGCAGTAATGATGACCATACCTGCAAGTCTTGCGTTTCACAAACAATTGCAAACAGCACGCATATCAGCACGACTGCATTACCTCAAAAGCATGTGGGTGAAGGAGCTGATGCAACATCCGCATGTAGATATTGTAACGCCTGTTGATCTTTCCTGCGGCATCGCCTCCTTCCGCATCAAAAATAAAACGGCAGCTGAAGTAGCTGATACACTTTTTAAACAGTACAACATTTTTACCGTTGCCCGTACATTGGGTAAAGAAGGTTGTGTGCGAGTTACACCTTCTGTTTATAATTCAGCAAACGATATGCAGACATTTATTGCAGCGGTAAAGAAAATGGCTGAAGCGTAGGGTATCAGCAGATGCTCCAATCAACAGAATCCATTATCTTCCGCTGCCAAACAATTCACTGCATGCAACCAAAACAATACGGCATTCTGTCGCTCCCTGTTATTGTAGGAGCACTTGGTTTTTTTGTTGATATCTACGATTTACTTTTGTTCAATATTGTCCGTCGTTCAAGCTTTGCCGATCTCGGTGTTCCCGAATCATCCATGAAAGATATTGGTGAACACATCATCAGCTGGCAAATGCTGGGGCTTACAGTAGGTGGCATTTTGTGGGGTATCCTCGGCGATAAAAAAGGACGAAAGAGTGTGTTGTTCGGTTCTATCCTTTTGTATTCACTCGCAACCATTGCCAATGGCTTTGTACAAACGGTGGATCAATATACCTGGCTGCGTTTTATTGCCGGTCTCGGACTTGCAGGTGAGCTAGGAGCAAGTATTACACTCACCAGCGAATTATTACCCAAAGAAAAACGAGGTATTGCAGCGGCTATTATTGCCACAAGTGGAGTAATGGGCACCATCACTGCTTACTTTATTCATAACTGGAGTGGGGGCGATTGGCGTTTGTGTTATTTTATTGGCGGAGGTATGGGACTTGCCTTGTTGTTTTTAAGGATGGGTGTGCTCGACAGCCGCATGTATGATAACGCAAAAGAGAAACACATTCAGATGGGGAACTTCCTTATGCTCATCAACAACCGTGAACGTTTCTTCCGTTACATGCGGGGTATTTTAATTGGTCTTCCTGTTTGGTACATCATTGGTGTCATCATCAGTTTTTCCGATGAGTTTGCCAAACAGTTTGGTATCACCGGCTTCGATCAACCCAAAGCATTGATGTTGCAATATGTTGCATTGGCGTTTGGCGATATGTTTGCAGGCATCATCAGTAACCTCATTAAAAGCCGCAAGAAAACACTGTATCTCTATTATGCCATTACTGCGTTGTTTCTCTGTTTGTTTTTTGCATTGAAGGGAGGAGGCAGTGCAACGAATATGTATCTGCTGTGTATGGGTTTGGGTTTTGGCTCAGGTATTTCGGTGTTATACATTACCATGAGTGCAGAAGCATTTGGTACCAACCTGCGTGCAACAGCGGCTATTTCTATTCCAAATTTAGTACGTGGCTGTTTGCCGTTGCTGTTACTCTTATTTCAGTTTTTGCGCAGCGAAAAAGTACTGGCCAATTATGTTACGGCTGCATGGGTAACCGGTGCATTGGTGATGTTGATTGGGATTATTGCAGTAACAAAAACCAAAGAAACCTTTGCGAAGGAACTGGATTTTGTGGAGTTGTAAGTTTTGTTGAACCACTGTGGTACAAAGAGTATGTGGTTGCACAAACAAATTCAAGGATGCTCCTCATTAATCGTCATAGCGAGGAACGAAGCAATCTCCCGTTACGGAGAAAGAATTGTGTAGAGCAAATTGCTTCGGTACAATTTTTTTGCACAGATCCCGCATTCTTTTAAACAAACGATGCAAACAACAGCACCTCATTGCATCCGTTTTGTTTACCGCAAACTCCCGCAATTGAAAGTTTACTTACACAGCTTTGTTAAATGATTGTTTAATACCTGCGGTGCCGAACCTTTTTCTGTTGATCGTGTAATAATCGCCATAAAACACAAACACATCATTATGAAAAAGTTTATCATGTTCGCTGCAGTTGTATTTGCAGCAGCTTCAGTATCTGCACAAAAAACAGTTGTAGATGTTGCAGTAGGTTCTAAAAATCATACAACATTGGTAGCTGCAGTAACTGCTGCTGATCTGGTGGCTACGTTACAGAGTGCCGGTCCGTTTACCGTATTTGCACCCGTGAATGCTGCGTTCGACAAATTACCTGCCGGTACAGTACCAACATTGTTGAAGCCTGAAAACAAAGCCCTTTTAACAAAAGTTTTAACCTATCATGTAGTAGCAGGTAACATTGATGCTGCTGCTGTTGTAAAAGCAATTAAAGATGGTAATGGCAAAGCTGTTTTAACAACTGTAAGCGGTGGTAAGTTAACAGCTTCTGTAGTTGATGGTAAAGTAATTTTAACCGATGAGAATGGTGGTACAGCAACTGTTACAGCAACCGACCTCAAAGCAGGAAACGGTATTGTGCATGTAATTGATGGCGTGGTATTACCCAAGTAATTTCTTCAATGCATAAAACAAAAGGCCGGTTATAAACCGGCTTTTTGTTTTTATCTGTGTCTATTTGTGTTTATCTGCGGCTATTTATTAAACCCAAAAAAGTTTCGTGTCAATTCGTGCATTTCGTGGCAAACATCATTCACTCACCACCGGTCCACTCAACTGGCAATTGGTAAATGTGGCTTTCCCTTTTATCAGCAGCGGATCCTGCAGGCCATAGTAACGCAGCATGCAATTACTGAAAACCACTTTCTCGTTATTGCTGTTAAACAATACCTGCCGTCCCACTTTCGATGGATACATAAAATGAAAGGTACTGTTGCTGATGCTCACCGGAATTTGTGTGCTGATGCTGCCGATGCTGCCCAAACTTTCTGCAAACAGATTACTGATATTGGTACTGTACCAACCCGCCTGCGAAATATCAAACAAACGAATACAGCGCCCGGCAATATTGCCACCATCGATCGTGTAATTACCTGCCTGTGCTTTGCCGTACTTGCCTGCAACAAATAAGGTATGTACACTGCCCCAGCTGTAAATACCACGGATGACATTTCCTTTTTCCTGCGCTTGACCCGTAGCAAAACCAACCTTGGCATTACCGCAGCGGATGTTTTCGAACAACAGAATATCGGCATTAAAAGTTTTACCATTTGGACTGATGAGATAATCAATCGTGAAATTGCCCACGTTTACATCATGCACCTGTATGCCGGTTGAACCACTTACATTTTTACTGCCGTCGTAATCAATAACGAGTCCTGCATAGAGTGGCGTGCATTTGCCGTTTACATCATTATAATTTTCAAACGGAATATTGTAATACACACGGTCATCGCCTTCGGGTGCTTTAAACATTCCTGTAATAGTGAGGTGATCAATTTCGCTTCCTTTGTTCAATTGCAGACCTAATGCAAAACCATCGGTAGCCGTGTACTGCAGGGTAGTGCCGGGGCCGCTGTCCCAAAAAGACGATTCACCATACAAATGAATACTGCAGTTACTGAAGTTGCCTTTGTAAATGCTTTCTACTTTTAACGATTTGCTGTACGCATACACACCACGTGGAATAAATAAATTACGCAGCGTTCCATTGTTTAGAATGGTATTGATGCTTTTTTGCAAAGGCACATAATTGTCTTTAAACTGTCCGGCACCAAACCATCTTGTACTAAACACATTGCTATACGTTCCTTCGGGAAAAACGTTGAGTGCCGTATCAAAAATCCACTGTGTGTACGCTGCATCAATAATGCCGCCCCTGATGGTACCATTGCCGCTGATTTTTCCTTTACTGCCGAACTTAAGAATGCTGCCTTTCGGAATGTTCCAGGTGTTGGTAATGGTAGTGTCTTTGTTGATGATGATATCCTGTGCCGTTGATTTTAGAGAAAGAAAAATGAAAATGCTAATAGCAAGATTTAAACGAATCATAAAGTTGGTTCTGTTCATTGCAGATGATGATAACGCTTTAAAAATAACCAACTAATTGTTAAAAGAGACTTTTGTAGTTTAATTGAACTATTGAAGATGTTGTGAATTAGAATTATTCATAATACCCCTCTATCAATCCAAACTGCCGTTCCGGTGCTTTGTTTTCAATTTCATGAAAAGCAGTTGGCGTAAGGCCGGTAAAATCTTTGTACTCTTTGGCGAGGTGCTGGTAATCGTGGTAATTACATTCAACGGCAATGCGCAGCCAGTCAAAATCGGGTCGTGCATTGCGCAGGCGAAAAGCTTTATCGAAACGGATAATGCGTTCGTACAGTTTGGGGTTTACACCCGTGCGTTCTTTAAACTTCCGTTCCAGTTGTTTGCTGCTTAAGCAAGCCTGTGCAGCCAGTTGTTGCAGGTTGGCTTTGTTGCCTTGCAGTAACAACAGAAATACATCATCTACCAACAGCCGTTCTTTTTTATGTGTGCGAATGAGCGAACGGATAAACGCTGTAACAACTTCCAGCATCTGTTCATAGCTTGTTGAAGCAGCCAGTTGCTCGTTTACAAAACGGATCTGCGAAGAGAAATACACTTCTGCATCCATGTAGCGGTTACACAATTCATGTGCAGGAATACCGGTTAAGCGATACAAAGCCCCCGGCTGAAATACTACCTGTATCACCAGGAAATTTCTGCCGATCATGCGGTTGGTTACCTGCGAAAACTGTCCGTACAACACAACAGGCACATGTTTTACCTGCAAACCACTCTCCGGGTATTCCACCACTTCTGTATCGAAGGGATAAAAGGCCAGGCATTGTTCCGGCCTTGGCGGATAAGCTTTAAACGGCAGCGGTTGTTCCTTCTCAAATTGAAAATGAACAATGCGGAACAGTTGTACAAACTCCCGTACTTCAGGTGCCGGTATAAAATCTTTCAGTAACAAATGTGGCTTGTTTACTTGTTTAAGATACAACTCATTACTTAAAGTGTAAGGGGCGGACCCACAACTTTCATATCGTGTGCGGCATGGATGCGATCCATTTCTTCAGCAGACGGACGTTCTTTTAAACTGTTCATCAACACAAAAAACTCTTCCATTTTACCGGCCGGTTGCAGAAAATAAATCAGCCGGCCTTTATCGGTTAACTGGATCCAGGTGTGTGGTATTCCACGGGGAAGAAAAATGGTTTGTCCGGCTTTGAGCACATGCGTTTCTTTGCCTACTACAAAACGATATTCACCTTCGATGACGGTGAAGATTTCATCTTGCTTGAAATGAATATGCAGTGATGGTCCCACTTTTCCTAAACCGGTATAATCAAAGACAGAGAGTTGACCATCGGTATCCTTCGACGAAATTTTTAAATCGTTGGGATGTACACCGAGGAACTTTACCGTATCGCCAAAGCGTGATTTGCCGGCATCAACAACAAAGGGTTCTTTGGTGGAAGCATCGCCTGCGTTTATCTGGTTTGCAACGGCCATGGCTGGCAAGGCCAGCAGTGTTTTGGTTAAAAAATCTTTACGTAACATGGTGATTGATTTTAGAACCTAAAATTGAAACAACCGCACAAGAGGTTAGTGGTAGGAAATAGACATTTTTGGGAGAAGTTGTAAGACTGAAGACTGAAGGCAGAAGGCAGAAGGCAGAAGGCAGAAGGCTGAAGGCAAAAGGCGTAAGGTGGAACTGCGAATAGACCTGACAGGTTAATGCGTTTAGTTCTGCGTGTATAACTACCTGCAAACCGCATAAGAGATATTAACCTGTCAGGTCGAACCATTGGTCGGTACGATTGCAAACCGTCAGACCTGTTGAAGAAAAAATACTTTACGTCTGACGGGCGAAGGCCCGTACCGACGAAAACAACTTACTGCTGCACCGCACCAAACAAATCACCTTTGTTCCAGGTAGGGCGTTCGGTTGTTTGTGCAATGGAATAACTGATGAGGAAATTTAATTGTACATAGGTCTTGGCGGCAGTAAAATTGAAAATGCCATCCAAGCCATCGGCACTCTGGTGATAGTATTTTGCCCGCCATTGTTTCACAAATGCATCGAGATCAAAACCGGGAATGTTGGTTTTGTTGCCGTACTTGATATGCAGAGCAGGAATGCCATTCATTACAAAGCTGTATTGATCACTACGCACAAAACGGTTTTGTTCCGGCTCGGGATCTTTTTCAACATCCAGTTTCAAATAAGAAGCTGCGAATTTTACATTGTTCATAATACTGCTGTGTTCTGCACCCAACGGCACAACAGACAGCAACGGCGCAATCACTGTTGGCATATCGGTATTTACATCAGCTACAATGGATGCTTTGGGTACAGTTGGATTGGCAGCGAAATACGATGAACCGATCAAACCCATTTCTTCACCAGTTACCATTACAATCAACACCGAACGTTTTGGTTTGGCACCCGATGTTTTATACACCCGTGCAATTTCCAGCAACGATGCTACACCCGAAGCATTATCGTGTGCACCATTGTAAATCGAATCGCCATTCACAGCTCGGCCAATACCTACATGATCGAGATGTGCACTGTGTACCACGTATTCATTCTTCAATACTTTATCGCTGCCGGGAATTAAACCCACTACATTATAACTTTCAAAATCGGTATGCGTTGTGCTGTATGATGCTGCAAGACTGTACGGCAAAACAAACGATGAGGCTTTTCCTTTCTTCATATCGGCCAACACCTGCTCCATGTTTTTACCGGAGTGCATAAACAAACGGCTGAGTAATGATTTACTGCCGTTGAGTACAGCGTTGAGGTTACCAATAAATGCACGGCCAAACGCAGCTGTTTTTGCAGGATTCAAAGCAACATTCAATTGAATGGGGGCAGCTGCATTGCCTGCCAGTCTTGCAGATAAATTAATCAATACTGCACCAACAGCGCCTTTTGCAAACGCCGTGTTGAGTTTATTACCGCCATTGGAGAAATGAGCTGTAAGTGTTGAAATTAAACCATCAGGTGCACCGGCAACAATGACCACTATTTTTCCTTTTACATCAATGCCTGCATAATCAGAATACTGTCCGGGAATTTCTACGCCATAACCTACAAACACCAACTGGCCTGCTGCTGCTGCATTGGTTTGTAAGGGATGCGGTACAGCGCTAAAGTCAACCGCAAAGTTTAATGAATCGACATTGCCATTCGCATCTTTCAATACAGCCACTGCCGATTTGTTATTGAGCAATGCACGACGGAGAATTAATTTCTGTGTGTAAGCACCATTGTCGCCACCGGGCGCAACACCCATTTGTTTGTATTGGTCAATTACATAATCAACTGCCAGCTGATACCCTTCGGTGCCGGGTAAACGGCCTTTCAGTTTGTCATCGGCCAAATAAGCAATATGCGAACGGATCGTATTGGTATCGATCCTGTTCATGGCCTGTTGTATCTTTTTTGAAACGGTTACCTGTTGTGCAGAACTGTGCAGACCTGCAAGCGTTAAAAGAATGAGTACATACTTTTTCATGCAGACAAGATAGTAAAAATAAGGTTTGGGTATTTTGTGCGCTTTATATGTTGCAAAAGTTTTATACTGAAATTAGAGCAACCGTTCAATCATCGATGGTACTCTTAATGACTGTTGAAATCATTTTAAACTGCTCATTTGCATTGATGGAGTGCGATGCATGTGCCGGAATAACAATGCCTTCTCCCAACTTCAGCAGATAGTGTTTATCGTTGATGGTTATTTCTGCAGATCCATCAATGATTTGAATAAAGGTATCGAATGGTGCCGTTTTTTCAGCCAGCTCTTCACCGGTATCGAAAGACGAAACACTGATGTTGCCGCTTGTTTTTTTGAGAATTGTTTTGCTTACAACCGAATTAGGAACGTACTCAATAATTTCAACAATGATGTGTATTTTTTTCTTTTCCAGTTCGGTAAGAGCTTGACCTTTATCTGGTTCGCCGATTGGCTTTTTGTTTTCCTGTGTCATGATCTTTTCAATTAATCAGTTCAAAATATTGTTCCAAACCCGATGTTTAAAATAACAGAAAGATCGTACAGAACCATTGATCTCAATCACGCAAGCCGTTAACAGGAATCATTTACAGCAACAGGGAGAAATTTGAAACAGGAATCAAAGCTTCCGCTGATCGGTATCATTTACTTTGGGTATACGCTTGTTTTACATTCGGTTGATAATTGATGTGGTTATGGCAATTCTTATTTTCTTTATTGCCCATTGGTTTTTATCGTTGTTTTCGCAAACGTTTTTTTACCACAGGTATGCTTCGCATGCAGCTTTTTCCATGAGCAGAGGGTGGGAAAAATTCTTTTATATTTTCTCCTACATTACACAAGGTGCTTCTTACATGAGCCCGAGGGCCTATGCCATTATGCACCGTATGCACCATGCCTATACCGATACGGAGAAAGATCCGCATTCGCCCAAATACCAGAAGAATGTGATTGAAATGATGAAGCGTACCAACAACATTTACATGGGTATTTATCACCGGCGTATTTTAGTTGATGATAAGTTTACAAAAAATATACCCGACTGGCCTGCATTTGACCGGTGGGCATTAACATGGACTTCATCTGTTTGCTGGGGTGTTGTGTACATTGGCTACTACATTCTTTTTGCAACTGCCTGGTGGATGTACCTGCTCATTCCCATTCATATTTTAATGGGGCCGGTGCATGGTACCATTGTTAATTGGTTCGCTCACAAGTATGGTTATACAAATTTCAAAGTAAGTAATACTTCGAGAAATTTATTGCCTTTCGATTTTCTTATGCTTGGTGAATCGTATCATAACAATCATCACAAGTATCCGTCCAGTGTCAATTTTGGCGGTGTCCGTTGGCATGAGTTGGATCCTGTTTACTTCATAATCCTTTTGCTGAACCGGATGCGGATCATTCATGTTAAAAAACTGTCGATGAAGCGGGTTGATGTGGAGTTCTGATATTCGCTTTTTTTTTCCGCATACCTTGTACCTGCTCTGCATCATGTGCAACTAATCAGTTGTATCCGCCCGTATATCTTCCTGCTTATCTCTGGTAAACTTGTTTTATATTTCCGTTCCAAAACAATTCAGCATGCAGAAAATTCTTGTGGCTGCTCTTTTGCTTACCACAGCAGCAGCGAACGCACAAACAAAACCCGATACGACAAAGGTTGATCTCAACAAACAGTTTTCATCTGTGAAATGGCGCAACATTGGTCCCTTCCGTGGCGGACGTTCCAACTGCGGTACAGGTGTTCCCGGCGATATCAATACCTATTACATGGGTACTACCGGTGGTGGTTTGTGGAAGACCGATGATCTTGGTCTCAACTGGACCAACATTTCCGATGGTTATTTTAAAACAGGAAGTGTAGGTGCCATTGCTGTTCCTGAAAGTGATGCGAACGTTGTGTATGTAGGTATGGGCGAACATGCCGTACGTGGTGTAATGACGCATCATGGCGATGGCGTGTACAAGAGTACCGATGCCGGCAAAACATGGAAGCACATGGGGCTGGAAGCCACACAGCACATTGCACGCATTGTGGTGCATCCGAAAGATGCCAACACATTGCTCGTAGCAGCACAAGGCGCTTTGTACAGCAAGAGTAAGGAGCGTGGTATTTATAAATCAACAGATGGTGGTGTAACCTGGAAGAATGTTTTGTTTGTAAATGAGAATACCGGTTGTAATGAATTGAGCATGGACATGAACAATCCACGCATCATTTATGCATCGATGTGGGAGCATGGACGCAAACCCTGGCAGGTGATCAGTGGTGGTGCAGGAAGTGGTTTGTATAAAAGTGTTGATGGCGGCGATACCTGGCAAAAGTTAACGGCAGGTCTTCCAACAGAAATGGGTAAGATGTCCATTGCCGTTAGTCGTTCCAATCCGGAGAAAGTGTATGCACTCATTGAAAGCGACAGCTATAAAGAAGCAGGTGGTTTATTCGTAAGCAACAATGCCGGTGCCAGCTGGAGCCGTGTTACCAACGATCATCGCTTGGTACAACGTGCATGGTATTATATTGAACTGTTTGTTGATCCCAATAACGATCAAACCGTGTATGTGTTAAGTGCGCCTGCTTTGCGTTCGAGAGATGGTGGTAAAACATGGGAGAACCTCAGCGGCACACATGGCGATTATCATGATCTCTGGATCAATCCAAAGAATTCCAATAACATGATCATCAGTAACGATGGTGGCAGTGCTGTATCGGTGAACTTTGGTAAAACATGGAGTCCGCAGAACCAGATGCCAACGGCACAGTTCTACCGCATCAATGTCGATAATCAATTTCCGTATCGTATTTATGGTGGTCAGCAGGATAATACATCGGTGTCTATTCAACATCGCAGCTTTGGTGGCGGTGCCATTACTGCCAGCGATTGGGATGCATCTGCAGGCGGTGAGAGTGCGTTCCTTGCATTCGATCCTAATGATCCACGGTTTGTATTGGGCGGCAGCTACCAGGGAACCATTGAAGTACTCGACACCAAAGCAAAGGCGAGCACCAACATTATGCCTGCACCCATTCAGTATTTAGGCAGAGATGCAAAAGATATCAAATACCGTTACAACTGGAATGCGCCCATCATCTGGAGTAAGCACGAACCGAATACGTATTATCATGGTTCGCAACTCCTGTTAAAAACAACGGATATGGGTCGTACCTGGAAAGAAGTATCACCCGATCTTACACGCAACGAAAAAGACAAACAAGGAAAGGGTGGTGTGCCTTACACCAACGAAGCAGTGGGTGCAGAAAACTATGGTACACTGGCGTACGTGATGGAATCGCCGCATGAAAAAGGTGTACTCTACACCGGCAGTGATGATGGGTATGTGTATGTAACAAAAGATGGCGGTGCTACATGGACCAATATTACGCCGGCAGGTTTGCAGGAATGTCTCATCAATGCCATTGAAGTATCGCCACAAGATAAAGCAACGGTGTACATTGCTACCACACGCTATAAGTTTAACGATCATACACCCGGTTTATACAAATCAACCGACTATGGTAAAACATGGGCAAAGATCAACAACGGTATTGCCAACAATGCATTCACCCGTGTTGTGCGTGAAGATGATGAGCGGAAAGATTTATTGTATGCAGGTACTGAACTTGGACTCTATGTATCGTTTGATGGTGGTAAACAATGGCAGCCACTGCAATTGAATTTGCCAGTTACGCCCATCACCGATCTGCGTGTACACAAAGGCGATTTAATTGCAGCTACATCGGGCCGCAGCTTTTGGGTATTGGACGAAATACATGTATTACGTCAGTACAACAAAGAACAAACAGGCTTGCAGTTATACAAACCCGAAGAGGCGTACATCGCCAATGGTTACAGTGCCATGAATGCAGCCAACCCTACAGGTACTGCACGTGGTGCAGGTGTAAATCCGGCAAACGGAGTGGTGTTGTATTACAACTTACCTGAGTTAAAAACAACCGATACCGTTACCATGACGATTACGGATGCAAACGGAACAGTCATCCGCAGTTTTAGTTCTGTAGCTGATAATGCTGCTTATTACGATGGTGCGCCTCCTGCAAACCCAACACTCAGCAAACAAAAAGGATTGAATCGTTTTGTGTGGGATATGCGTTATGCCAGCATGCCCGGCATTCCCAATGTATACATCGAAAGCAGTTATGCAGGACACAAAGCCAGTCCAGGTACTTATACCGTAACATTAAAGGCAGGTGCACAGCAACAAACAACCAATGCTGTTATTTTAATGAACCCGTTGTACCCAACCACTGCTGCCGATTACAGTGCGTACGATGCGTTTATGCGTGCAGCTGAAAGCGAAGTAACGGTGATGCATAACCTCGTGAACAAACTCAATGGTAAACGTTTGCAGCTGGATGAATTGATCAAGAACTTAACGGATGCCAAATATGCAGCCCTGAAAAAAGAAGCCGATTCGTTAAGTAAAGACATGAAGGCATGGGATGAGGATATGGTGCAACGCAGAAGCAAAGCGTATGACGATGTAGAGAATTTCCCCAATAAGTTTACGGCTGATTACCTGTTCATGATCAACCAGACCGAAAGCGATATCCCCCGTGTAAATCAGCCCAGCATTGATTTGAAAAAAGAGTATGATGCAAAATGGTTGGTATTAAAACAAAGAGCGGATGCATTGGAACAACGCTTGAATACGTTGAATAAAAAGTTGAGTGAAGCAGGCGTGGGGGCGATATGGAAGTAATTCATAGATCATCGTTGATATAAAAAACCCGAAAGCATTCAGGCGCAGGTCTCCAGACCTGTTGCCAGCCGTTACTAATCTTGAAACAGAATGTATTGTAAATAGTATCGACGTTGAAGCACAAGTGGGGAGACCTGCGCCAGTTATAGAAAGCCTTTAACGGTTAGAAAAATCATGCCGATGAAATACGTCTTAATTTTTGTCACACTCTGCTTGTCCACAAAATTAGACATGAAAACGATTTATACTTTTTCAACTCATACGAACATTAAGGAATGGCGTATTGTCAACGATGGCGTGATGGGTGGCGTATCCAAAAGTTCCTTGATGCTTACCGATGCCGGACATGGACAATTTTCGGGTCACGTTTCATTGGCGAACAACGGAGGATTTGCGTCTGTACAATTGAACAAAACGATACAACTTGCGGAAGAAGACAAGTTTATTGTTTTGCGTATAAAAGGAGATGGCAAGCGCTATGAATTTCGTTTGACAGGCGAGAGGTTGCAGTCTGAGTCGTACGTGCATCAGTTTACCACTTCAGGGGAATGGCAAAACATCAAATTAGCAATCAGTGAATTTTACCCTCAGTTTCGAGGGCGCAAATTGAATCTCCCTAATTTCAATTTTAAAAGCATCGAACAAATGAGTTTTTTGATTGCTAACAAGCAAGAAGAAGACTTCAACTTGTTGATTGATTGGATAGGGTTGGAGTGAAACAGAAATTAACAGCGACTGTTTTATTTCTGTTTTTCAGCAACTTCCTCCGCCGGCTTTTGTTTTAACCAGCATCCATTTGCATGGAGAGCTATTGCTCAGAAACCAGGGCGTAAAAAGAAGCCCGGCTCTTTGAACCGGGCTTTCTGCATTTTTTACCTACGTGCTTTTTTCTTTGGATCCGCTTTTTTCTGTGCGGAGCTTTTCTTTTGAGTAGGCTTATTCTTTCTGGGTTCAACTTTCTTTTTCGACATAAATTTAAATTTAAGATTAGTAAATTATCTACTCATGGCTGCAGATCATTTCTTCCCTTTCTTACAGGTTGTCTTTTAAGAAGTGGCAACCTTACAGCCAGGATGTAACCGACTAAAGGTATGCCTAAACGAGTAAATCGAAATTTAATCAAGGTTAGCCCTCCACTTGCGCCAGTGTTCCACCTGAGTGGATCACTTGATGCCAACTGATCCAGCCCCGATCTTATAGCTATGAAATGTATACTGGGTTTATAAGTTTATCTTTAATCGAACATATGAAATCATTATTCAACTTAATACTTGTCTGCTTCTTCTTGTTTAGCTGTTCAACAGCAAATGATAAAAAGGCAGACAGTAAAAAAGCGGAAACGAGTAAAGAAATGAGTTATGCAGATTCACTTGTAAATGCTGAACTGGCAAAAAGTGCATCAAAAAGTAACGAACAAATCGGCAGCGCCTACCCATCGTTTGCCTTTACTGTAAACAATCAACAAGTAACACACGAAAATTTACGAGGCAAGGTCGTCTTTATCAATTTTTGGTTTGCGTCTTGTCCGCCTTGCCGTGTTGAGTTTGAAGCTTTAAATCAGCTGTATGAAAAATACCGTGGGAATGACAGTTTTGTCTTTCTTTCTTTTACCTATGAAAATGACGGGGAGATAGAAAAAATCAGGAAGGAAAATGACTTGCGTTTTCAAATTGTATCGATAAGTAATGAAGAGTGCAGAAGATTGAATTTAAACAATGGCTATCCAACGAATATTGTCATTGATAAACAGGGTGTGATCAGAAATGTTTATACCGGTGGTCACGCTTCTTCGGATGAATCCAATAACTTTTTTATACAGAATATTTATCCTGCAATCGAAAAGCTACTTTAGAGCAGCGCTGTACAGTTGTTGAGAAACCTTTTACCGGTGCAGTTGATCCTGCAGTAGACTTGCCGCATTTAACCTGTGTTTTGTCGCATTTATGCCTGTGCATTCGGAGTGAGAAGTATTAGCTTTGAAACAACATCAAACAACAAATACACATGGCACACATCAATCCACACGTCAACTTTAACGGCAATGCCGAAGAAGCATTTCTGTTTTATCAATCTGTTTTTGGCGGCGCATTTACACGAGTGGTGCGGTTTAAAGATATGGCGAGTGAGCACTTTACTCCATCCGAAAAGGAAGCCGATAAAATCATGCACATTGCTTTACCTATTGGCAGCAGCACCTTAATGGGCAACGATGTGCCCGAGTTTATGGGGCGTACCAACGAGCGTGAAAACAGAAGTAAAATTGTACTGCACGCCGATAGCAAAGAAGAAGCCGATCGGTTGTACCAGGGTCTTTCTGCAGGTGGTGAAATTGAAATGCCTATCAGCGATAGTCCGTGGGGTTCTTATTTTGGAATGTTCCGGGATAAGTATGGCCTTGAGTGGATGGTGGAATTTGCTGCTGCCAACAATGTCGGCTGATATTGATTGAAGCGGCAGCAGGCATCCTGAGTTTACAGCATTAACAAAGTTTAATTAAGTAAGGGTTGGAGCATTTGTTCCAGCCTTTGTTGTTTTATACAGCAGATGGCAAGCCGGTTATACTTGCTGACTTTACAGAGTGAAAGCTGAAACGGCAGTATCTGTTTTCCGGCAAGCGTAAAATGCCTATTTTAACGGCCGCAAAATTGAAAACCTAAATAAGCAGGCTATGCAAACAACAAAAGAACACGACGAACGTATTGCAAAAATGACCTTTGCATCGGTTTATCCGCACTATGTTGCCAAAGTAGAGAAGAAGGGCAGAACCGTAGAGGAATTGAAGCAGGTGATTGAGTGGCTTACGGGGTTCAACAGTAAAAAACTGCAGGAGCAGATCGATCAAAAAGTGAGCTTCGAAACTTTTTTTAAAAATGCAACACTGAATCCGAATGCGAAACTGATTACAGGCGTAATTTGCGGTTACCGTGTAGAGGAAATTGAAAACAAGCTTACACAGCAAGTGCGGTATTTAGACAAAGTGGTAGATGAATTGGCGAAAGGGAAGAAGCTGGAAAAAATATGCAGGAGTTAACGATGCTTGTTTGCACGGAAGCGACAGCAGTGATTGATGAAGAAAAACGATTAACATACAGATATGGCAACAACAAAGCTTACGATTAACAGCAATGGCTCCGTAAAAGTAGAAGGCGATTTTGAAATTACCGACCGGAACGGTAACGTGTACAACCTGCAAGGCAGAGAAATTATTTCGTTGTGCCGTTGCGGTTTATCGCAAAACAAACCTTTTTGCGATGGATCGCATAAAGAACATTTTGAACACGATGCCGTGGCATTTGATCTGCCACCGAAAAAAACAGTGTAAGCTGTTTGAACGTAATACAAAAAAGCCTGCAGATTATGCAGGCTCTTTTTGTATTGGGGTAACAGGCAATTTATTTTGATAACTCCATCGTTACTTTATTCAATAAAATTTCACGGGCTGTGTAACCGGTTAAGTAATATTCATTCTCGGAGATTTTGATAAATGAAGCTGAATTGGTACGCAGGATGCCTGGCGGATTTACGCCGTTGGCAACATCGGGTATTTTCGGATCGCCCAAACGCCAGATTACTTTTTTATCGGTTTGCGGATTGCGAACAAGGATATCGCAAAACACATCGTTCTTTTGAATCAGTGTACATTCAGGAATACCGTTAACAGGCGAGTTGCCATTTACATCGGTAAACATTTGCAACAGCTCCACTGATTTATCAGTTTTTACTTTAAAGTAGGCATAGGAAGTAAAGGTATAGCTGTCTGCAAACACGCCCATTTGTGCAGCGTTTTGAGTGTACCTGCGTAAAAGCCAGTACCGTTCGCCGGCTTTGTTTACATAGGTATAAACAGGTGCATAACTTACAAACCAATCGAAGAAGGGAACTAATGTAGGGCGTGCTTTGATGATGTCTTTCTTAATCATTGCTGTGCCCGTAATGTTTTCCAGTTTACCATCAGCTGCAAATCGGAATGTGAGCAGACTGTCGTTGTAATGCTGATTCATGATTTCCAATGCACCATTCTCTTCTAACACAGTTACAGGCACCAGGCTGAACTTTTTTGCACCAAAGTAAAAGGTAGTTTGGTAGCGCTTCTTACCTGTCTCATCAAAATAAAACAGATCGTACTGGATATCGGTTGAATCGGAAACTTTTCTGTTAATGGCCGATCGTGCTGTAAACAGATAGATCATGCCTTTGTATTCGTTGTTGCTGTTAATCACTACTTCGTTGCTGTAGAAATAGCGTTTAACAGGAAATTCCACACTGTCTGCTCCCTGCAGTTCTGCTTTTGGGGAGAAACGGAAAAAGTAGTACTTGCGGTTCCACATCCCTTCATCATTTCCACGATCGAGATAAATACCAAACACAGAACCGTAGTTGCCTTTTGTAAGTTGCGGTATACTTCCTGCACCTGTTTCTTCTTTGATATTATTACCGAAGGTTGTGCTGAGTGCAAATTTTGCAGGTGGCTGTGTTTGATAGTCGTAATCGAGTTTAAGATTATTGTACTTATACAGCACAGGGGTTACTTCGAAACTGTTGTCCAGTTGTTTCATATTTAAACCCGAGCCGAAACCAACTTTCACCTGATGGCCGTTACTTCCATAATACGAAGGCAGGTTAAACAGTGAAGCATATTTAGCCTGAGTTTCCGGTGTGTAAAGTGCGAGATTCTCGTTTTGAGAAAGAGCAGCTTTTTTTATGTCTGTAACGGTAAATTCTTTGGTTGTAAAAATTTCAGCAATTGAATCGACCGTTACATAGCTCTCTGCTGTTCGTAGCACGCCTGTGAAAGTATAGCCGGTGCTTGTGGCTTCGCTTTTGATTAAACGAAAACTTTGTTTGGCCGAAAGTGGTAATGCAATTTTTGTGAGTTGGGCTTTGGTAGTTACAAAAAATAACAGGCATAAGCCTGCCAGATACGTTCGTTTCATGTTGTGGTATGTTTGCTATGAATATCCTGTAAGCTGCCGAGAATTCAAAAAATAATTTGCAGGTTGGAAGAGAAAGACAAACGTGTAGTAACAGTTGTTTAAGGTCGGTCTAAAATTGAAATATACAGGTCTTCCACTTTCTTGCGTGCCCAAGGGGTTTTACGCAAAAACGTAAGACTTGATTTAATGCTTGGGTTACTGTTAAAGCAATTGATGCGGATAATTTGTCCTAACTCTTTCCATCCAAAATGATCGACAAGAGCAGTTACAATCATTTCTAATGTTTTGCCGTGTAACGGGTCGTTCGATTGATGCATGCGTGATAATTGATACCTGCAAAGAACCGTTTTTTCAACTAAACTTCCATTATCCGCTACAGAATTCGTAAGTAGCAACGCCGCCAACACTGCAGAAAGAAAGATTATCTTCATGTAACTATGGTTGTTGTGTTCCAAATCATTATGGCGTTGTTATTGATCTTGCTGATTATCCTGATCAGTTTCCGCATTGGCCGGCCAAAGTTGTTTACGCCGCTGCCGGAGAATTATAAAGAATTACTGGCTGATTATGTAAAGTTTTACCGTTCGTTAGATGAGGCCGGTAAAGAAGCGTTTGAGCAACGGGTGGAACAGTTTCTGTCGTCTGTAAAAATAACCGGTGTGCAGGCCGAAGTGGAAGATCTGGATAAAATACTCATTGCAGCAGGAGCTGTTATTCCTGTTTATGCCATTGCCGATTGGCAGTATATGAATCTGCACGAAGTATTGCTGTACCCCGGTGCATTTAATGCAGAGTTTGATCAACATGGTACCGATCGGTCAATAGCCGGTATGGTGGGTACGGGTGCGTTGCAAAATGTAATGCTGCTTACCAAATGGCAATTACGGCAGGGGTTTATTAATAACAACGATAACCGCAATACAGCTATTCATGAGTTTGTGCATCTGGTAGATAAAATGGATGGTACAACCGATGGTGTGCCCGAAATGATTTTAGAACGTAAATACGTTGAATCCTGGAAGAAGCTGATGGATGATACGATTCTTGAAATGAAAACCACCAGTTCGGATATTGATATGTATGCTGCTACCAATACGGCAGAGTTTTTTGCTGTTATCTCCGAATATTTTTTCGAACAGCCTGCTTTGCTGCAACAACATCACCCAGCTGTATTTGCCATGTTGCAACATATTTACCGAACAGAAAGCTACAGTGTTTCCAAAGCTTCTTCCTGAACAGCAGTTGTAATCTTGTTATGGAATTTCATTGTGCTTCTAGAAAAGTACCGGTTCATCAAAAACTACCAATTGCCGGTTCAATATTATACAAAAATGATTTTTAATATATATTTCTGTATCCTTGTAAAAACATCCACCACATGCGTGTAAAAGCATTCTTAACAGGAGCACTGTTGCTGCCTGTTTTTCTTTTCAGTCAGTCCCCCTTATTTAAAGTGTACAGCGATTCGGCTCAATTGGTACAAGATGCAAAAATTGTAACCGGCGATTTTATGCAGCAAGTATATAAAACAGATGCGTCGTTAAAAGTACTTACACCCGCAGCTGTACTCAATACAACACCTTATCTTATTTTTTGGGACGACTCGTCTCAAACAGCAAACATGCCCATCTGGCAACAGGTAATCCCTCAGCAGAAACAGTTTTTCATACAACTCAATCAAAACAACGAAGCGGAAGGCTTGCGCATGTTTGGGTTGTTTTTTAATGGATTTTATTTGCCCCACGAGTTATCACATGCTGTTGAATGGCACCTGGTGTTTCATACAAAAAAGCGAAAGGCACAGGGTTATTATTTGAGTGAATATTTCGCCAATACACTGGCCATTATTTATTGGAGGCAAAAAGGCCGTACAGCAGAGCTGGAAGCCTGTTATAAGTTTGCAAAGCAAATGATTGCCCAGTTGCCCAATCCCGTTCCGGAAGGGCAGGATAAGATTGCTTATTTCAACGACAACTACGAACGTATGACAAGTGATCCGTTTGCGTATGGCTACTACCAGTTCAGCCAGTTTGTAGAAATTTATGAAAAGAAAGAGTTGCCTTCTTTTGAAGCATATCTCGGTTCTTTTGTAAAGTAGGTGGTTATTGTTGCATACACACCGCAGCAAAATTAATTGTGATTAGCAATGGCTCTCGGCGTTTGTACCAGCCAACCCTGTTTTCGATCATTGATTTCGGCAGGTAGCTGTTGTATATTCGATGCCCGATTAAAATTATAAGCAATGATTCTACAAGCCGGCAGTATCATCATCAGTACAGAGTTGCTGAACGATACGAGTTTTGAAAAAGTAGCAGTCGTTATTACCGAGCATAACGAAAACGGTACAATCGGCTATGTATTCAATCAGCCGTTTCCACGCAGCTTTAACGAGTTGGAAGAGTTTAAGCATTCCATTCCTGTTCCTTTGTATGCAGGTGGTCCGGTGCAAACCGATATGCTGTATTTTATGCATTGCCGGGCCGATTTAATTGCAGACGGAGATTTGGTTGCCGGAAATGTTTACATGAATGGCGATTTTAAGAAAGCAGTACAATTGCTTAACAACGGCACTCTCAGTATTCACGAAGTACGCTTATTTATTGGTTACTGTGGCTGGGATGCAGGTGAGCTGCAGGCTGAAATTGAAGAGGGCAGTTGGCAACTAACCAATGCCCCGGTTGATTTGGTGTTTACAGCTACGGTAAACGGTGTTTGGAACAAATTAGCAGAAGCTGTTCAACACTGATCTGATTTTTTTACTTTTCGTTTTAAGATAATTTATAACACAACGGCCCTCGAACGAGGGCCGTTGTGTTATAAATGTGAAATACAATTATTCTTTTGTGATTTTCTGAATAGTGCCATTGCTCAGTTGCAGCAGGTACATGCCGGCTGCGTACCTACTCATATCAACAGTAAAGCTTTGTTGCGTAATGATAATTTGTTGGAGAGTGCGTCCCTCTTTATCTAACAAGCGTGCGGTGCTGCCAACATCAGCACGGCCTACAGAAACTGTCATGCTGTTTTTTACAGGATTAGGAAAAATGCTGATACTCGTATTTTGTTTGTTGTACAGTTTTATAACAGAAGAATAAGTGCTGTGGCCATTTAATCCAGTCTGCTTCAAGCGATAAAATGTTGTTTGATTATTTATTTCAAGATCGGTAATGCGGTAACTGTTCGTACCATCTCCTTTACTGGTTACATCCATGAGTTTGGTAAACTGGATGCCGGTCACACTTTTTTCAACAGTATACTGCAACACGTCTTTTTCTTCTACCTGCCATGAAAGAACGGCTTTGTTTTCTGAATTTACGTTGCCATTAACCTGTAACCACGAAACAGGAAGAGTAGTGCTGTTTGTTTTAATAAAGAATCCGCTAAAGCCATTAACATCAATGCTTACAGCCCAACGGCTATTGGTTGCATCCCAAACAATATCAGAATCTTCCGGGTCGAGTGTTACAACGGTACTGGTGTAAGTATTTGGTAAGCCGGTATTGTTATTACTGGAGCCCGATCGTTTTTCAATCAGCAGATTTGCTTTTCCGCTGTTATCTGTTGGTCCGATTGGGAGCTTTGTACTATTAATAGCATTATAATCATCAAACTCAGTCTGTGAAAAGTATAGTGTAACTCTTCCGGTGGCTGTAGATGCATTAGTAGCTGGTGTAATTTCGTAATGACGTTTTACATAACCATACGGCTGGGTATTTTCTATCCAGACTTTTGCAGTTGTTGATCCGGTTATAGGTTGCGCTCCTGAGGCTGTAACTTTACAAACAAGCTTTGTACAGCCATCGCCGTAAACTGTACTTCCTGCGCCGTTTTGTGAGATAACAGGTGTTGTTGCATTCGTATTTGAAAGAGTCGCATTTTCGTCCAGTGAACCTACATAATAACGTACTGTACCATTAAACAACCTGTAACTGTAAGTAGAGCCGAATGGGTAAGATTTTCCCACACCACCAATAATCGATAAGTTGGCGTCTGATGCAAGTGTTACATTGTTAACGGCAGAGCTTGTATAGTTTACACCGCCGCTTGCTGTATTGGTAACATAAAAGCCATAGGTTTGGCCTGCTGGTATTACCACACTTAACGGAATGGGGATATCGGTAGGTACATTATTAGCGGCAACAGATAAGCTGTTTACACTTCCCCCTAATGTCCAGGCTGCTGCATTTGTTTCAGAACCAACGTAGGTTCCTGCTTTGTAATAAATTTCATACTTGGCGGTAGTGCCTCCATAAAGGTTGGCATAAAAACCTGTAACAGTTATTGTGTTGATAGCTGTTATGTTAAACATGGCTCCTCTGGAGCCGTTGTTACTGGCGTAGGAAGTTGCAGCTGTGTTATCGGAACACTGTGCATTTGTTTTACATAACGGTAATAACTGTAAAGTGAGGTTGATAAGTACAAATAACTTACCTCGGAAAAAAGAACTGCTTTTTTTCATAAGAAGGTTTTACTGGATTAATGGTTTTGGGTTTGCAGTGGGTGCTGCTTTTTATTGAGGGCAAGATATATTCAAAAAATGGCTTACCTGTTATGTTGCAGGCTCTTTAAACGTTTAGTTTTTTTATTTAGGTGTTATGTCTTATTTCATTTAACGGTTATTGATATTGAAATAGAAAAGAAGTAATTAATTGCACTAAAATGAATAGTTGTTAGTAAAGGGATAGAATCATTGATTGTGTATAGTTGTTTTGTGTAAGTGTTACGAGGTAAACAAATGAAGCGATTAATTACTTCATGTGTTTTTTTTATAGTTTCCTGTTTACAGCAGATCAGATTGTTTGTAAAAGCTATACATTGTATGAAAGTCAGTTTCTCCCCTTAAATCAATCAACATGAGCCGTTTTTCATTTACAGCTGCAAGCTTGCGCAGCAGGATGCACAAAACCGTTTGTAAACCTTTTGCATGTTTTCTGTTTATTAACCTCATCATCGGTACACATGTAACTGGCGCACAATTGCCCGGTAAAAGTATGCATATGGCATATACCGTTTCATTTCCAAAACCGCAAACGCATCGTTACCATGTGCAATTGCAAACGAGCGGCTGGAAAAGTGATTCGCTGCAGTTGAAATTACCAAAGTGGACCCCCGGCTACTACCAACTGATGAAGTATGCAGATGATGTACAGGAGTTGGTTGTGCGTGAGCAAAATGGTAAACAACTTGCCGTTAAAAAAATAAACGATCATACCTGGCTGGTTGTTGGTACAAAGCAAAAAGTAATCACTGTTGCGTACGATATTAAAACAGCAAGGCAGTTTGTAGCTAACAGTTATGTAGATAGTTTGCATGCATACGTTCTGCCTGCCAATACGTTTATGTATGTAGATGGATTTTTGCAAATCCCCGTTTCTGTAAAAATTGATAACCGGAAAGAGTGGCCCGATATTGCTACGGGATTAACAGAACAAACCGGGTTGAAAAATGCTTTTACTGCAACTGACTTTGATGAGTTGTACGATTGCCCCATTCTTATTGGTAAGCTGCAGGCGCTTCCATCATTTAAAGTAAAAGGGATTGAGCATCGGTTTATCGGTTATCAAATGAGCCCGTTCGATCAGCAGCAGCTGATGGATCATCTGCAAAAAATTATCACAACCACCGTCGCAATGATGGGCGATATACCCTACAAGCGTTATACGTTTATCGGCATTGGTCCCGGTCGTGGTGGTATTGAACATCTCAATAATACCACGGTAAGTTTTGATGGGAAAGGCCTTAACACAGCAGCTGGAATGACGCAGACATTGAATTTTCTTACGCATGAATACTTTCATCACTTCAATGTAAAACGCATCCGGCCCTACGAACTTGGCCCATTCAATTACGATGCACCTGTTCGCACCAACCTGCTTTGGATCAGCGAAGGGTTAACGGTGTATTACGAATATCTGTTAATTAAGCGTGCAGGTTTAGCAACTGAGCAGCAACTATTCGCTAATCTTGAACAGAATATCAATGCCGTTGAAAATAATCCAGGCCGGGCATTTCAATCGTTGATGCAGGCGAGTTATAATACATGGGCCGATGGTCCGTTTGGTACGCAGGGCAGGGAACCCGGTAAAGCCATTTCGTATTACGATAAGGGGGCGGTGGTTGGCTTATTGCTCGACTTTACCATTCGCAATGCAACGCAAAACAAACAATCACTTGATGATGTGATGAAGCTTTTGTACAACCGTTATTACAAACAACAGCAACGTGGGTTTACCGATGCCGAATTTCAGCAAACCTGCGAAGAGATTGCAAAAATTCCACTCAGTACTTTTTTTGAATACATCTACAGTACAAAAGACCTTGATTACAAAACTTATTTGGGTTATGCCGGATTAGGTTTAGAGGAGGCCGAACTTACGGCTGCAGATGGAAAGAATACAAAACGTTTACAGTTGATTCGCAGGACTGATGCAACAGCCTTGCAGCAGGCAATTTTGCAGGCATGGATAAGCGGACAATAGTTTTGTTGTAGTTTGATTTGTTTTTGCCACTTGCATTGGTGCCGGAAATGCGTTACCTTATTGCAATAAAACTGCATATGAGAAAATATTTAGTAGCCATTGTGTTGCTGTTAACTTGTTTTATAACAGTTGCCCAGCAACAACAACCACGCATCTTTGCGGTTGTAGCCGGTGTATCAGAATATGCCAGCAAAGGAATTTCCACGTTACGTTATGCAAATAAAGATGCAGAAGCATTTGCCAATTATTTACGTACCAAAAAAGGCGGACAGATTCAGGAAGAAAACCTGCGTCTTTTACTGAATGAAAAAGCAACAACCGCTGCTATTTACGAAGCACTTAACTGGTTAACGGAAGAAGCAAAAGAAAATGATCTTGTGTATTTTTATTTTGCAGGTCATGGCGACAGGGAAAGCACTACCATTTTTAAACTAGGTTTTTTACTTACCTATAATACCCCCCGCACCAATTATATTAACAATGCAGTTCGTATTGAAGATGTTAACCGTTTTGCCACTACACTTTCTGTTGACAACAAGGCAAAAGTGATTATCATTACAGATGCCTGTCATTCAGGATCTCTCACCGGTACATCTTTCCGTGAAAATTTTCTACAAGCAGAACAGCAACGCATTGCCCGGAATAATGAAATACGTATTACTTCCTGCGGGCCGGAACAATTGGCCATGGAAGATGAAGCATGGGGTGGAGGCAGAGGTGTTTTTTCGTATTATCTGGTAAATGGGTTGCTGGGCTTTGCTGTAAAGGGAACAGATGATGTGATACGTGTGAAAGATATCCGAACTTATCTTGATACATCGTTTGCAAAAGATCCATTGCTGAAACAGGAAAACCACCAACAAAAGCCGATTGTAAGTGGTCCGGATATGTTTCAGCTGGCATATCGAAACACAGAAGTGATGATGCAGAAGAGCCAACCGTCTGCTATGGTGATGATGATGCCTGCGCCTGTTGCAAATGCTGCAGTAAACTTAACCCCTTACGATTTAATTGAAAAAGCCGATGAAGAATTGCAGCGGACTAAAATTTATAATTACATTCCTTACGATTCTTTACTGAAGCTTCCCGAAAACAGAATTGCTCCAGCTATCATCGCCCTGCATGTTCAAAAAATGGAAGGCGATCTTATGAAAGCAAACGGTACAGCAGTAAATGAAATTAGTAAAAACATTAACTATTTTAAACAAGTAAAGCAGTTGCTTGAATCGGATGAAACATCTTTAAAGCAATTAAACAGTAAGTTGGTTATACTGCTGCACAATCACGCACAGGAAGTAATCAATAAATATCTGGAAGGTGATGCTGCTGAACTGGAGAAAAGAAGGTATTACAATGCAGCGTCCAATGGGTACGGAATGTATCCGAAACTGTATGCGTTAGCGTTGAAGTTAACAGCTCCGGATAATTCTTATATGCAACATATTCTGCAGGTAAATCAATATTATTTTGGTGGAGTTGCATTGCTGTTGAAAATTCCTTTAACTAAAGAGCCTTCGGCCTTAATTGAAGAGGCATTTCGTTTAGAGCAAAAAGCACTGGAGCTGGATGCGGAAGCACCTTATATCTACAATACCTTAGGTGTTTTATATTGGTATAAACAGAATTTTAAAAAGGCCGAAGAAATGTATTTGAAAGCGGCCGAACTGTCGCCGCAATGGGCTATACCGCAGAGTAATTTATTGAGTTTATATACAGCGCAGAAAAACTATAAGGCTGCGGCAGAGGCTTTTGAAAAAGCAAGAAAGCTTGGCGCAGAAAATTCGGATGTATATGCCAACGCAGGTTGGCTGTACGAGGCACAACAGAATTTTCTATTTGCAGAAGAAATGCAGCGGAAGAGTATATTTTATAATTCAAGGCATTACTATCCGTTTGAACGACTTGCGGCTGTTTATACGAAAACAACCAACTATGTTTTAGCCGATTCGTTTTATTACGAGGCTGATTTACGTAAACGTGGTTTTTCTTTCAACTATCCTGCATATGGAGTGGTAGATGCTCCTCGGTTTATGCAAATGCCAAAACCAATTATATGTCCATTTGATTCCAGTGTAGTTGATAAAGAGGATCTTGCCGGTTACTATGCATGGGGTAAATACTATTTTGATAACTGGATGTATGAAGACGCAATAAAGAAATGGAAGCATGTTGTTGAATTAAATATAAACGACCCCATCATTTATCATCATCTGGGTAAAGCGTTTTTTGCTTTGAAGGACTGGGCTTCGGCCGATGTGATGTTTAATCTTGCCAACCGCCATTACATCAATAAAGAACAGTTTGAAATATATTCCGATTCGATCATGTTAAGATCTGTTGTGGGGTATGACACCAGTTGTATGGCTGGAACCTACAAGTTTGCACATTACAATCAGGGTTTTAACGATCAGCTGATGGCATCCATGTACGATCAATGGAATCATTATACCGAAGCAGAATTTTATTACCGTAAACTGATTATTGCTAACCCCTCAAGCTTTATACACAACAAACGTTTCTGGCTGATGTTGGCAAGGATTGGCCGGTATTATGAAGAGGAAGAATCGATTCAGTTATTCAGGCAACATGCTGAGCCGGGTATTGGAAATAATGAACTGTTTGACTTTTATCAACGTATGGAAAGTCAGTTTCCGGATAATGCAGATTGGCATTTAAAAACAGGCAGGTTTTTGTATAAGCTGGTAAAAGAAAATGCAATCAATTACGAAAACGATCGAAAGGCGATTTTCCCGGATGCACCTAGGCCACTGTCGGTAATGTTAAATACGTATGGCGTTGAGGCCGAAGAACCGGAACAATTTATGGAAATAAACAGAATGGTGAATTTAGAATATGCTCTGCCTGTTCAGGAACCAATAACAAATGCCATTCATTCCTTATTGGCCGCAGATTCTTTAATTGCATTAAACGATTCAATTTCGGCAGATATCCATGATAAAGTAGGGGACCTTTACCATTGGCAGGGCGTTCCATTGTATGCAGCAAGGCATTACCGGAAAAGTGTAGAACTGCTGCCGGCTAATACGGGTGTGCGTTTAAAGTTGATTGATGCAGATGATGAGACCTATCAGTTTACAGACGCATTGGAGAGTTTGGATACACTGTATGCAAGAAAGGAATTGAATTATGAGAAGATGGTTTTACTTGCAAAGTATTATTTACATCTGTCGAAGTATAAAGATGCGGAGTTGTTGCTGCAAAAAGCAACTGTTGTACATCCGCATAAAATGCCTGCGTTGTTGGATTTGTATGCACGGTTGTATTTATTACAGGATAAACCGAAAGAAGCGATACAACGATACAACGAATACCTGCAACTGGTGCCCAACGATGCAGCGGCTATGTACAGCATCAGCCGGATGTACGCACAGATGAAAAACAAAGCAAAGGCAGTTGAGTGGTTAAAGAAATCATTTGCTAATGGCTTTGCATATGGATGGGTGTTAAAAGAAGATCCGTTGATGAAAAAATTACGTGGCACTGCCGAATGGAAAAAATTGCTCAGTAAACAACGCTTCATTGAGTATCCTGAACCAACCAATTCTTATCCCCACAAAGAGACTACTGAATAACAAACACAGGTGTTTGATAGCAGATATTTTCCGGCACGTGTGGTTTACTGCAATATGTTTTTCTCGATTTGAGATAGGTTTGAGTTTTGGTTGATTCAAAAATGGTGAACCATCCCGAAAAATTTGGCTTATTCGGATTGGTCTTGGAAATTTCTGTTGTTAATGCATCTCTGAAATATTTAAAAAAGAAACTTCCTAAACGGTCATTTGAAACAGCTAATTGATTTTTATCGGCTGCAAAACCAACAATACTTGTACGTTTAGGATCAAGAAAAAGTTTCCTGCTTTTTTCCGGATCCCAAGCCGGGTTGGTCGCTCTTTTTTGCGGGTCTGCACTCACATAGGGTAAAGGCATCTCGGGATCCCAGTTACAACAATCGCTTAAAACCAGGTTCATGCGGGCACCTTTGGCTTTAATCAGTTGCAGAATGGTATCAACCGTTAAGCTTTCTTTCAAATAATCCTGTTTTGCGTTTGAACGCAGGTCGAGCATGGGGTAAGCTGTTTGTTTTTTCTTGGTACGAAAGCCATGCCCTGTATAGTAGAATACAACAATGTCGTTCCGTTGGGGTTTAAACTTTTTCAGTTCGGCCAACACAGTGGCTTTGCCGTATGCAGCCCCGTAAATTTTAATGATGTTCATTGGCTTAATACCAATCACATCGGTTAAGTCGGCAAACAGTTGCTCTGCAGCCGCCATATCTTTATTGGCTGCAACGCCAACAGTTGAATCGTTGGTATTGGCTACAATAATTAAATGAATGCGTGTGTTTTTTTCCAGCGGACTTAAAGCCCTTGTAGAATTGATAAACAGGTTCTGGTAAAAATTTTCATTTGTTGAAAAATAGTTGAGCACAAGCTCTTTGCTCAATTGTTCAGTACCAATAAACTGGATATTGGAGAGTGATCCTGCAAATTGTTTGCCTTTGCTTTCGCTTACAGTAACAGCAGCAGGTGTCAGCACATCGTTATTGATGGAAAATAATATATCAAAGCTGAAGGGTTGTGCACTTCCGGTTAACAGGCGGCTGTCTTTCCCTGCCAGCAGAACAGAAGTAATCTCTTCATCAGCAGCAACCGTCTGCGTCAGGGTTTCCTGCATTTGCTGTTCAATTAAAGCATCTGCTTTTTTATAACGGACAAAGCCCGATCCATCGGCCTGCAGTACCAGAAATGCATTGCAGGTAACGGAATCCTGTAAACGAAATTGAAATGTGTAGATGCTTTGGGCATTTAAAGCAGATGCAAAAAGGACGATGATGCATCCGATGATCCATAATTTTTTCTGCATAAGCCATACATTTGGTTTAAAGCTACTCTTTCTCTTTCACAATTACCAATCCCTTGCCCGTTAAGCGTTTTGCAGGGTTACAGACATGGTAGGTGTTTGCCGTTTCAAAAACTTATCGTAAACTTATAGGATAAAACAAACATTATGTACAGTAAAACCAAACAACTGCTCAAGGGCCTCTTCGGCGTATTGTTCGTGTTAGCTATTTCTTTTACTTCATGTAATAACGAAGGAGAGAAAGCTGAAACAAAAGATTCTGTAACCACTCCAGCACCAGAGACAACTCCGGCTGCTCCAGACAGTACAGCAAAAGACTCAGGCGGCATGGATTCCGGCGGTGTTAAGCCCGTAGTTCCTACACAGCCTAAGTAATTTATTCTGTTTTTTCATTGTTCTCTTCAGGGTTAAGCTGCAGCTTTATTTTGCTCTGCTTAATCCTGATTTTCTTTTCATCACCTGCAAGCTGTTCCCTGTTGCGCAATAGTTTTTCAATCAGCCAATGTTCAATGCGGTGATGGGTAGGAATAAGGATGGCTGCAATGGCAACAAAAATCATGATTTCATAAATGGGAGTATGATGTGTAAATTCTTTAACTGTCGGGTGGAGCAGCAATGTTAAAAACTCAAAGAAAATCAGCAGCGATAAGATGCCCATAATCTTTATCAACCGTATCGGAATCCGGATGCGGCTCAGCAAAAGCGTAACCAGGAAAAAGCCCGGTATAAAGATGGCGATGAACAGGAGCTGCAGTTGTTGCCGGCGTTCCTCTTTGGCAGCTAATTTCTCTTCTTCAATCTGCACCTGCCGCATTTGCTCGTTAATGGTAATAAACTGGATATCCCGCAAGCGGTTTTTATTATTGATGGAATCATTCAATACTAGTACCGTGTTGTAATAGTGAAAGGCACTGTCAATATTCTTTTGCTCACGATAAAATACTTTTAAGAAATCCGACGACTTTAACTGCTCCGACACAAAGCCGCTTTTTATTGCAATGCTGTTTGATAAGCTGGCATAAAACACAGCAGAATCTGCCTGGCCATATTGATGAAAGAGTTTGGCTAAGCCAAGTGTTGCTTCGCAGGTGATCAGATCATCATTTGCTTTTTGCAGGTACGCCACAGCGTTATGATAATACTGTACAGCCGAATCGAATTGATTTGTTTTACGGTAATAATGTGCAATGCCCGTCATAGACGCACCGATAAAATCATCATTCTGCTGTTCCCTTGCAATTTGCAATGAGTGTTCGTAATACCTGTAGGCCGAATCCATACGATTGAGCTTATCAAACACATCTCCCTTATTCACGTTAATGTTATAATCGTAATCCGTTACATTGTACAGTTGTATAACCGAATCAGATTTACTGTAATACAGAAGCGCATTTTCATAATCTTCTTCCATTACATACACAATGCCGGTATTGATGAGCACGCTGGCAAGATTTGCAGGAATATTTCTCTTCTCTTCAATCTTTAAACGCTGCAGGTTATACTCCAACGCTTTTGGATAATTACCAAGGTTTAAAAAAGTATTTGCCAATACGGCCAAGGCTCTTGACTGGCCTGCGATGTAATTAATTTTACGTGCAAGCAACAACGAGCGTTGGGTAAGCAGGAGGGCGTCATCCGGTTTTGAATTGGTTAATTCACCACCCAGCTGCCACATGAGGTTTACTTTATTGGTATCTGTTTTTTCAATTCCTAAAGCAGCCTGTAAACTATCAGCTTTTGATGATTGAGCATAGCCGGCTATTACAAAAAAAAAGAAAAGGAGGCTCGTACAAACAACACAGCGTAAATGCGGTTGTTTGTGTCCGTAAGTTGGTGGTGTAAGTTTTGGCACGTTGGTAAGTTAGGTATTATTGTAGAAATGGAAAGCTATTGTTGGGGCAGCCATGCAACAATACGTAAGGGTCCTCCCGTTCCTCCTTTAATTTTCATTGGCAGTGCAATTACATAAGCTCCGGTAACAGGTAATTTTTCCAGCTGTGCAAGGTTTTCAAAACCGGGAATATTTTCTGCATACAACAGCTGGTGTGTTTTAAAATCTTTCGACTGTCCATAGTCTACACTTGGAGTATCAATACCTGCCGCTTTTATTTTTCTGTTTTGAATGAACCAGGCAGCAAGGTCGGGATGAATAGAAGGGAAGTGCAGTTTAGCAGTTGCCTCCTGACCTTTTTCTGCTGTACCTAAATACATCGCAGCATCGGGGTAATACTTTCCCCATCCTGTACGGAATAATACAATTGCGCCGGCAGGAATTGTTCCATGTTCTTTCTCCCATGCAACTACATCTTCAACTGTAGCCTGGTAATCGGGGTTTTTTTTTGTTTTGGCTGTTACATCAATTACTACAGCATCCCCCATCAACTGTTCAACAGGAATTTCATCTGTACTCCATTTGCCCTTGGCAAAATGTACCGGCGCATCCAGATGGGTACCGCCATGCTCCGGCGAAAAAAATGCATTGGACGAATAATAATATCCACCGGGTGTAATGCCATTGAACTGTGTATCTAATTTAAAACCCGAGGGGTTGTTGGGCCAATACAATGTTTCGTTCGAAAAACTATAACTGAGATCAATGATTTTTCCTTTTGCAAGAAATTGCGACAATGTTTCTGTTTGTACAGGTTGCTTACAACCAATACCCACAAGCAGAAGGAAGGGAAACATATACTTCATAGCAGCAGTTTTGCTAAAGATAATTTATTCTTTGATGAGCGGAGCAAGGCCCCGTATTTCGCAAGTGTAAAATGTTTTAACTTCCCGTTTCAAACAATCATTTTAACCACGTACAGCAGATGCCGGGCGATAGTTTATACATCAACAATAAAGCAACCAAACAAAATACGTACGATGCCATTGTAATCGGTTCCGGCATCAGTGGCGGATGGGCTGCAAAAGAACTTTGCGAAAAAGGACTCAAGGTTTTGTTACTCGACCGGGGTCGTAATGTAGAGCACATCAAAGATTATCCCACTGCTACCATGCAAACATGGGAGTTTCCGCATCGTAACCAGCTTACAGCAGAAGAGAAAGCTTCACATCCTGTTCAAAGCCGTCATTTTTCGTACAGAGAAGATACAAGTCATTTTTTCATCAATGATCTTGACAATTCGTACATCGAGAATAAGCGTTACGATTGGATACGGGCCGATGTTGTAGGTGGCCGCTCCTTGTTGTGGGGGCGTGCCTGTTACCGTTGGAGTGATGTTGAATTTGAATCGAACTTAAAAGACGGGCATGGTATCGACTGGCCCATTCGTTACAAGGATTTAGCGCCCTGGTACAGTTATGTAGAACGTTTTGTTGGCATCAGTGGTAACAAAGATGGATTGCCGCATTTACCCGATGGAGAGTTTCAACCACCGTTCGATATTAATGCAGGTGAACGCTACATGAAATCGAAAATTGAATCGCAATTTAAAAACAGGTATGCTGTGCATGGCCGCACTGCTAATCTTACACAACCGGTTAAAGGCCGTGGGCAATGTCAGGCAAGAAATCTGTGCCATCGTGGTTGCCCGTTTGGTGCCTACTTCAGCACCAATGCAAGCACTATTCCTGCAGCATACGCAACAGGTAATTTAACAGTGCGTCCGCATTCGCTTGTAAATAAGATTTTGTACGATGAGCAAAAGCAAAAAGCAACCGGTGTTGTAATTATTGATACGCAAACAAAACAAACCGAAGAGTTTTATGCACGCATCATTTTTTTAAATGCATCAACCATTGCATCTGCTGCAATTTTGTTGAACTCCGTTTCAAACCGTTTTCCCAATGGATTAGGTAATGGCAGCGACCAGGTTGGTCGTAATTTAATGGATCATCACAAAGGGGTGAATGTATCTGGTACAATTGAAGGACTGGAAGATTCGTATTATTATGGCAGGCGTCCAGCTTCGTTATACATACCACGTTTCAGAAATATTTATGGAGATAAAGCCGATCATTTTGTACGTGGCTATCATTATTTTCTCAGCGCCAACCGGCCACGTAAAGCTGCCGAAGGATTAATTGGTGAAGAGTTGAAAGAAGCTTTATCGGTACCAGGGCCATGGCAGGTGAGTTTAAGTGGATATGGCGAATGTTTGCCTTACGCTGAAAACCGCCTTACGCTCGACAAATCAAAAACCGATGCCTTTGGCAGACCGTTAATTGTATTTGATTGTTCGTTTAAAACGAATGAGCAGAACATGCATGCTGATATGATTGAACGTGCAAAAGAAATGGCTGAAGCTGCAGGGTTAAAAAATATACGTGTAAATGCAGCAATGTCTGCACCCGGTAATGCCAACCACGAAATGGGTACAGCACGTATGGGGCATAATGCAAAAACATCGGTACTCAATGCCTTTAATCAAATGCACGAAGTACCGAATGTATTTATTACTGATGGCAGTTGCATGACGTCGAGTTCGTATGTAAACCCTTCCATTACGTATATGGCCTTAACGGCAAGAGCCTGCGATTATGCAGTAAGCGAACTTAAAAAAATGAATATATAACTAAGCCGGTTTTTCGTTTTGCTTACGTACGTATTTCGTGAGGATTACAATGGTTTGTCCTTCAATTTTTCCTTCAATTTGTTCAGTGTTATCCGGTACAAGACGAATGTGTTTTACAACGGTACCTAATTTGGCATTGAGTGTAGAACCTTTTACATCCAGCGATTTAATAAGTACAACCGTATCGCCTGCCAGTAATTGTGCGCCATTGCAATCTCTGTGCAAATCAACGCTGCCGTCGTTTTCATGATCGCCGGTTGCCTTGGCCCAGGCCAGGTTTTCTTCATCGAGGTACAGCATATCGAGGTTATCTGCTGCCCAGCTTTCGTTCCGTAAACGGTTCAGCATACGCCAGGCTACAACCTGCACAGCCGGCACTTCGCTCCACATACTTTCGGTTAAACAAGTCCAGTGACTGTTGTTCAGCTCAACTTTTTTTTCAATTTGCGCCAAACAGGTATCGCAAACTAAAATGTTATTATCTGCATTGGCCTGATCCTGCGGCGGCACTTCATATACACTCAGGTTTTGCTCACTCTTACATAGCTCGCAGGCATTACCACTGCGTTGGCGGAGAACTTCTTCCGTTTTCATCTTACGTTGTTTTAAGGGCGGCGAAGGTAATAATTTCATTTTGCTGCAAAAGCTAATCTTCGTCAGCTGCAGGAATTATTGATGCAACAAAGCTTTGTTGGTGGAATGAACACCCGATACAGCACAAAAAAGCAGCACATCGCTTTTACACGATGCCACTGCTCTCTTCAACATGGGTTTCTGTTATGCTCTGTTAATCGTGCAAATGAATGTCCGGATTCGTTGCATGAAATACACCCAATGGGTTCGGATACCAAACCCATGCATGCAACAGCCATAAGCCAAAGCCCGTGTTTTTATCCCACACATCGTTTGAGCCGGTAAAACCTTCCGGTGCTTTATCTGGCGAAAGAGAGATAGGCACGGCATATTCTACTGCTACCAGTTGCATACTGCCATCTTCCATTTTGTTGTATACCAGTATTTCCGGTTTTCTGTAATCGAATACATCATCAACCTGCGCCATCTTCATAAAGTGTGTGCCCATGTTTTCTACAATTACATTGATGTTGGTATAACCGTCTTTAACGGCATTGAGTGTATCTCTGTAGCGTGCAGTTGCAGCTCTTGCCTGTTGCAGTTCCCACAACGTGGTTGCATTAAATGCAGCATTGTTATGTAAAAGATTTGAAGGCAGCAACATGTTTGTTTTTGCTGCAACAGAAGAAATGGTTGGTTGTTCTGTTATTACCAAAGCCTCTTTACTGCAACCTGCAAACATTGCGCTTAATAATAGAACGAAGAGAAAGTAGTGGTCAGCAACGACCTTGTTGAAGAGTGTGTTTATTGTGCGCATGGTAAACCTCCTTTGTTTTGGTTAGATGATTGTTGAACAGGTGTTGGTGACAGAAGTTGGTTTTTCAAAAGCACAGTGCTGCCTTATCTGTTTTGTTTTATACAAAAAAACAGGCAGATCTATCGTAGAAATCAGTAAAGGAAATGGATGAAACCGGGCGAAGAAAATCATGCCTGTACAAAAACATACAGGCATGATTGTTATGGATAGAAGTTATTGCTCTGCAGTAGCAGGACTGATGGTGTTGGCAATTTCTGTAATTGTTGTAATAGGAAAGCCACCTTTTTGTGCATGCTCACGCAACAGTCCTTCGTTTTGTGCCTGGTAAACACAATAAATTTTATTGCCTGCTACATAACTGTGCAGCCATTTAATTTTTGGTCCCATTTCTTTTAATACGCCGCAGGATTTTTGTGAAATACCTTTCAGATCATTCGCTGTTAATTGACTGGCACCAGGTATATCCCGTTCAATTAAATAGGTTTTCATGGCAGGTTCTTTTTTAGTTGTACTGTTGTTATTGTTTTGTGCCATTGCAGTAATACCTGCAAATAATAAGACGATGACAAATGCAAAGCGGAAAAGGATGTTTAGTTTCATAACAGCTTGTTTAGTTGGTGAAGAATGCATCAAAGATAGAATGCTGTTATGCGCTCTGGTTAGTCCATTTCATGCAGAAAATGGTAAAATTTATGCAAGCTGTAATTTTTAAACCAATTCCTGATAAGTAAGTGGCAGTAAGCCGAATTTCTTTTTAAAGCATTTTGTAAAATAGGAGGGACTGTTGAAACCACAGTCGAATGAAATTTCTGTAATATTCTGATTACCTTTTTTTAACCGTTCAATAGCTTTGGCAAGACGATATTCTTTCAACAGATCGTTGGGCGAATAACCGGTAAGTGCGGTTGTTTTACGATAGAGTTGTGATTGACTCATCGCCAACGCTTGTGCATATTCATCCATTTGAAAATCAGCTTCGGTATATTTTTCTTCCAATGCATCAAACAATGCATTGAGCAACTGCTCATCGTTCGCAGATAAGCTAAACAGGTCCGCTTCTGATTTATGCATCAGTTCTTTTGCCACCAGCTCCCGTACACTTGAAGAAATGCCCACCTGTTCTTTACGCTGTATAAAATGCATACGCTGTATAAACTGTAATGTTTCACCAAACAGTTTATCGTGTTGTGTAACCGGTTCGCCAGCATGTATGCTGATGCGACAACTGCTGTTGAGTTGTTGTAATTGCTGATGAATAGCCAACCCGGCAGAAACCGCTTTTTCTGCCGTAATAAACGAACCGATAATGCTGTGTTTTTCCTGAATAGCTTCCTTGCCATTCTTTGCCGGTATTTCATTGCGTATAATTTCGAGTAGCTGTTGCACTTTCTTTTTTGCTTGTTCAGTACCTGCTTCGTTTTGTAATAAAACTGTGTCGGGTAATTGTACCGACATCAGTATTCTGTGCGATGAATCATCAATCAGTAGTAAGCCATCGTCCGATAGCGGCGCATCAACAGGGTCAGTTATACGGCCAAGAAAAGCTTGAATAATATCAGTTTGAACTTCAATGATCTTGTGAGGTACCAATCCATGCGAACGGTTATGCAATTCATACACATGGTCTTTTGAAGGGGCATCAATTAAGCAAAATGCATGGCCACGTATTTCATCAATCCAATAAGTAAGGCAGCTGCAGCTATGGTCTTTTTCTAAATAAACATCTTGTCGGTGTGCTTCGGCCACATCTTTTGCATTGATACCAGGTACAACGTGTAGGTCCATGTAGATCGGCATTATCTGGATGGTTTATTGATCAAGATAGTAAAAAATAAGTCTGTTTTCTACATTGTTTTGCTGCGGTGGGTTTTAAAAGTTGTGTTTTCTAATGCAGTTGTTGAAGTAATTGGACAATGTGTTTCAGTTCTTCTTCATCGGCCACATACATATTTCCTGCATCTGTTACATTAGGGTTTGCAAATGTCATGGGATTGCTGACAGCCATACGTGCAGAGGTATGAAACTCGTATGCACCGGTTTCGTTTGCCAGTTGTACAATGTTAGAAGAACGTACGCCAGCCCCCGGCATAATACTGATGCGGTTATTGGCGGCAGCAACCAATTGTTTCAGCAACGGTATGCCTTCCGGTGCTGATGCTGCAAGTCCGGAAGTAAGTATACGTTCGCAACCGCATTGGATCAATGTTTCCAGTGCTGCAAACGGATCGGGTACTGCATCAAACGCACGGTTGCAGGTCACCTTCATAGGGTAGGCCAGTTCAACCACCCGTTGCATACGGGCAGCATCAATCAAGCCGTTTTGTAATTGTGCACCAACCGAAACACCATTGCAGCCAAGTTCTTTACAAATGACGATATCATCCAGTACAATCTTCCATTCATCAGCATCATAAAAATAATTCATGCTGCGTGGACGAATGATCGGATACACATCAATACTAACGGCCTCCCGTACCCGTTTGATGGTTCCGTACGATGGGGTGGTTCCGCCTTCAATGGGATTATCACATAACTCAACCCGTACTGCTCCCGCCTGCTCAGCAATCATGCAGCTCTGAATAGTAAAAGCACAAACCTCCAGTTGATGTTTCATACAGCAAAAGATTTTTTCTGCAATGTAATTTTTAAAAGCAGATTCTTTTCATATCTTATTCCACGAATACAAACTACCATGTTTAAACTACTACAACTCTCACTCAGCTGCCTGTTGATGTCTTCCTGCAGCAAAGAAGTAACCGTAACAGATACTGTTCCTGCTGCCACTACCGTTTCGTCCAAACCTGCACCTTCTGTGGTAACGTACTTAACCGGCGATGCTGCTGATGTAACCACAGCAGCAACTGGTGGGTTATTGTTAATGGGAGGCAGTACCGATGTGGATGCGGCTATTGCCTGGTTTCTGCAACGTGCAGCCGGAGGCGATGTGGTGGTGATCCGTTCCAGCGGAGCAGATGGATACAATGCGTATATGTACAATATGGTTGCTGTTAACTCTGTGGAAACGATTATTATCGACAGCAGAGAAAAAGCATCGCTTTCAACGGTGGCAGATAAAATACGCAATGCAGAAGCGTTGTTTATTGCCGGTGGCGATCAATGGAATTATGTCAACTATTGGAAAAATACTGTTACCGAAGATGCTATTAATTATCTAATCAATACAAAGAAGGTAACAGTAGGCGGTACAAGCGCAGGCCTGGCTGTTTTAGGTTCGGCTTATTACAGTGCGGCAACAGGTTCTGCTACCAGTGCACAGGCGTTGGCCAATCCTTATCACAAGTATGTAACATTGGGTGCCAACGATTTTATCAATGCGCCTTTGTTGGCCAATACAATTACTGATTCGCATTACTCGCAACGAACAAGGCAGGGACGACATATTGCATTTATGGCAAGATTGATGAAAGACTTTGGCTATACAAGTACTGTAAAAGGTATAGGGGTAGATGAGCAAACTGCTGTTTGTATTGATGCGGCTGGTATTGGTAAAGTGTATGGTTTGAATAATGCCTACTTCCTAAAAAATACAACACTTGCTGCTGAAACTTGTGTGAGCGGATTGCCGTTAACATGGAACAGGAATGCACAGGCAATTTCTGCTTATCGCATTGCAGGTTCTTCAACAGGTAATGGTTCGTTTAATGCCAGCAACTGGACTTTCAGTGGCGGCACATCTTATTTTTACTATGTAAACAACGGTGTATTGTTTTAGCAGAAGCAATCAAAAACAGAAGCATGAATGGATGAGCAGTGTATTTTTGCACTGCTCTTTCTTTTTAACAACTACATCATGCAATTCGAAACATTTACAGCAAGTATTCATACGAACAATATGCCGGCGGGATTATCTGTTTACCTGCAATCGCTTTGGTACGATGCAAAGGACGATTGGCACAAGGCACATTCGCTGGTTGATCATTTAAACGACAGTACAGCTTGTTGGGTACATGCGTATCTGCATCGCAAAGAAGGCGATATTGGTAATGCAGATTACTGGTACAGGCGAGCCGGCAAAGCAAGACCATCTGTTTCGTTGCAGCAGGAGTGGGAAACAATTGTAAAAGCGTTGTTGCAGTAACTAAACGGTTATCGCTTTTAACTGTTATTTTTTCTTCCTGTTTTTCGGGTTACTTTTTTTGTAACAGATTTCTTTTTAGCAACAGTCTTTTTCTTAACAACAGTTTTTTTAGGCGTCCTTTTTTTTGTTATGGCTTTTGCCGCACCGGTTTTTCTTGTTGCTGTTGTAGCTTCGGCACTAATAATACCGGAACGACGTGCTGTTTTGCGTCCATGCTTAAGTGCTTTTTCACTATCAGTTAATTCAGCTTCAACTACAATAAATGTGCGTTGGTTACTGATTGCAATTTCTTCAATGATGCGCCCTACTTCGTAAGGCACATTCCTGGATATATCGCTGAGGTCGGCAGGATCGGCAAAGCCGAGTGTATGACAATATTCATGCGCATAATGCCCGGCCAGCTTGGTTGGCTCCAGTTGATCGAAAAAGTTTTGAAAAGTAAAAATGCGTTCGTGTTTGGTATAGCCAATGGCATCGGTACTGGTGCGTAAATCGAGTGTTAGATTCAGGTCGGCTTCATGATCGATGCCGCCACCGGTATCGGCTTCATCGCCACTCATTATGATGTTATAGACTTCTGCATTACTGTAATTCTCTGCAGTATCAAAGGGCTCATGCTGTTCAATGTTGCGTTGAAATTCTACAGAATTAATAGCATTGCTGAACAATTCGAGGGCAATGTCCAGTTTCTCTATTTCAGCAGGCGAGTAGCGGTGTGTTCTTACTTTGGTAATACGCATACAACAGTTGGTTTAAACAGTTACAGGGGAAACATCAAGCCAACACTTCCGAAATAATGCCAGCGTTCAGGAAACAATTTTGAATTAAACTCCGGTGAACGGTAAATGCTTCGTCCCTGGAAGGCCCATGTTTTTGGTCCGGTCTTTCCTTTCTTAAAATATTCAAAGGCCAATACAAAGCCCCACTCAAATTCATACAATCCAACATTGGTCCATTCTGGTTTCAGCGTGTAATCGCTGTGCTTAAAACCTTGGCCTACCAACATCGCATTGCGGAACATGAGTGTGCCGTTTACACGGCCATACAGAAATCCTTCAAACACATCTTTGAATTTGGTTTTCTTTCTTTCCGGTGAAGCCATTTCGTACGATCCGCTGGCGAGAGAAGAAAAGCCACCGTTCCAACGTGCCTGGTTGCGGTTGCGTAAATGTCCAAGTCGTGCATACAAGCCGGTGTAAGCACGATCGTAATAACCAACCGATGCACCTAGGTTCCAGCCGAGATCAAAAACAGAACGGTCGTCAATCGTTCCTTTAGTTTTTAGTGCTGAGAGTAGTGGTTGAAAACGATTATAATCGAACAGCAATGCAGGTGCACCGCCTTTTGAAATCTGATTATTCCAACCTTTCGGATCGGTTGGGCGGCCTTTCACAATATTCTTGTGTGCGAACGATTGAAAACGATAACCGATGTTGGTACCGAAAACACCATAGTTAATCGTAAATGAATTATACACTTCAATCAATTTTCCCTTTTTTGTTTTTTTCTGATTTTTTAAAGTAGATGACGTAGAAATATACAACAGGAAAGCAAATGGTCTGTCGCCTACAATAGGTGCGCTGCTGTCGATAATGCGGGGTGTAAATGCAGTACCTCCTAATGCTATCGATGAACCATACGGTTCCCATCCGGTAAGGTCTTCTATTTTTTTAAATGGAAGAAACATCCATGTTTTGCGTAAGCCGGGATGCGAAACAACAAACGCTGTTCCTTGTGTATAATTGCGGTCTTCGTTTTTTGTAAGTGGAAAACGAAATAAAAAATCCTGGTCAATTTGTATACTGAACGTGGCTGGAATTTGAATTTCTCTCGGTGGTTGTTTTTTTACGTTAATATAACGGCTGGCCGGTTCGGTAATACTTACTGCAGATGCATGATTGATTGCCTGTTCCTGTGCCTGTAGTTGAAACGAACAAAACAGAAATGTGATGAGTGTAAGTTTTGGTAGTGTTAGCATGGCTGTTGATTTTTTTATTCACTGATAAAGCGATATGAAAGATAGAAAATGCTTTTGGTAATTAAAAGGTAGAAAAGCGGGTATACGCTGCGTATTATTACGGCTCATGGCATGGCATTATTCTTGTCGCAATTTGCCCGAACATTGTCGAAACAACACATTGCAAATACAAAAAATGCAACGATGTTTGCATTATTAAACAATCATCAAACGAAATAGAATTTGTATGGAAACACAAGCAACCGTTATTACAGTAGAGGCAACCGTACATGCACCCATTACCACGGTGTGGGACAGCTGGAACAATCCCGATCATATTACACAATGGGCTTTTGCATCGCCCGACTGGCATACACCCTGGGCCAAGAACGATCTGCGTGTTGGCGGAAGTTTCTCTTCACGCATGGAAGCAAAAGATGGCAGCTTTGGTTTTGAATTCGGCGGTGTGTACGATGCTGTTACAACCAACGAACTTATTGCTTATACCATGGCCGACGGACGAAAAGTAATGGTTGAGTTTTCTGCAGAAGGCGATGCAACGAAAGTGGTTGAGCGCTTTGATGCAGAAAATGAAAACCCTGTTGATATGCAGCAGATGGGCTGGCAGGCAATATTGGATAATTTTAAAAAGTATACAGAGTCGTTATAAACCGTAGGTGGTAAAAGATCGTCATTGCGAGGAACGAAGCAATCTGCTGGTAGAAAGAATTGTTGGAAACTGCTTCGTTCCTCGCAGTGACGTTTTGTTTTTGTGATTTTTCAACAACCTTTTTTGTGAATGGTTTTTGCTGATGAAAAAAGTTAAATAGCTTACACGCTCAATACCTGTTCATGAATAAAAAGAAAATCGTTCAGTTATTTTTGGCTTTGCTTTGCTTGTTTGTATTTGAAAGTACTCGCACAAAAGAAGAAAAGGTAAAAGCAAAAGAGCAGATCATTACGGGTGCCGATCAAACAGAAAAATATCTCCCTTATTTACTAGGCAAACGTGTTGCTGTACTTGCCAATCCAACTACAATTATTGGAAAAAAGCATTTGGTGGACAGTTTGCTGGCCAAAGGCGTTAACATTGTAAAAGTGTTCGGTCCCGAACATGGCTTTCGTGGTAAAGCAAGCGCAGGTGTAAAAGTGAGCGATGAAAAAGACCCGGCAACTGGTGTTCCCGTTGTTTCGCTGTACGGCAATAAACGCAAGCCCACGAAGGCCGACCTGGCAAATGTAGATCTCATGATCTTCGATATACAAGATGTGGGTTGCCGTTTCTACACTTACATCAACGTGCTCAGTCATATTATGGAAGCTTGTGCAGAAAACAATAAAGAGTTGCTGATACTTGATCGTCCGAACCCCAATGGTTATTTGGTTGATGGACCAATACTGGATATGAAATACAAATCGGGCATTGGCATGTTTCCCATACCCATTGCACATGGTATGACCATTGCTGAGTTTGCACAAATGATCAACGGCGAAGGTTGGTTGCCTAACAAACTAAAGTGTAAACTCAGGATTATTCAAGTGGCGAATTACAAACACGATCTGCCGTATACGTTGCCTGTTGCGCCATCGCCCAATTTAAATACACAACAGGCGATCATGCTGTATCCTTCCACCTGTTTGTTCGAAGGCACAGCGCTGAATCATGGTCGTGGTACGTATTTCCCGTTTACTGTTTTCGGTAGTCCGTTACTTAAAGGAAAATATTCGTTCTCCTATACACCAACAAGTATTCCCGGTATGGCCGAAACGCCTTTGCATATGAATAAAGAATGTTTTGGTTTGGATCTTCGTCAGTACGATATCAATCAACTCCGCAAAACAAAACGCATCAACGTGCAATGGATGAAAGAACTGTATGCAGCATTTCCTGAAAAAGAAAAATTCTTCGATCGTTCTCAGAGTAATCAAATGGGCGATATTAATAAACTGGCCGGTAATGCCTTGTTCAAAGAACAGATTATGAAGGGAACATCCGACCAGGAAATCTATGCATCATGGGAACCCGGTTTATCGAAGTACAAAACCATGCGTAAAAAATATTTGTTGTATCCTTAATTCTTCATTTCTAAATATTGGTGTATGAAAAATATGTTCATCTTTTTTGGCTTGATGCTTTTCGCTGTTAATGCATCAGCTCAATCAACCCTAGCAGGTTCTTGGAGTAAACAGGATGGAAGCGTCATTACGACATGGCTATTCCAGGATGGATTTTATTCCTGCACAAAGTATGATGTAACCAATAGGGTTTTCAGTTATACCAAAGGAGGAACCTATGTTGTTGCAGGAAACGAATTGCAACTAAAGCTTGCTTTTCATACAGCCGAAAAAGAGAAAGTGGGAACAACTGAAACGACAACAGTGGTTGTAAAAGATCAAACTATGAAGCTCACCGTTCATGGTGCAGACGAAAATTACAAGCGGATAGATGATGGCAAAAGTGCATTAGCCGGTCATTGGCTCATTACCGGTCGTATGATTAATGGAAGCCTGCAAACTATTACACCGGGTGCAAGACGCACCATTAAATTATTGACCGGTACCCGTTTTCAATGGATCGCCATTAACAGCGAAACCAAAGAGTTTTTTGGTACCGGTGGCGGTAGGTACACATTTGAAAATGGTAAGTACACCGAGCATATCGAATTTTTCTCACGTGACAGTACAAGAGTAGGCGCCTCGTTGAGTTTTGATGGTAAAGTAGAAGGGAATAACTGGCATCATTCCGGCCTTAGTTCCAAAGGCGAACCCATCAACGAAGTGTGGACAAGGGGATTGAAATTGTGATTAAAGCGCATCGACCCCCCAAGCTTATAGTTTAAAGCTGCAAGCTATAAGCTAATTCAAGCCGCTCATGTATTTCTTTTCGTCCGGTCTTTTCCGCTTCTCATTCGCCCTTATCTTTAGTTTTTCCCTCGTTAAACTAAACCATCAAAGGCATGAGAATTTTTGCAATCATTTACATGATGTTTTTTGCTGTGGCAGTAATGGCCCAGCAGCCCATTAAACAAAAGGCCAACTATGCTTTGGCTGCCCGTTTTTCCCCCGACAAAATCAGTAAAATGCTGTTCAGTACCAGTGTGGATCCGCATTGGTTAAAGCTGAGCGACCGTTTCTGGTATGTGTACGAAACACGTGAAGGAAAAACCTGGTACATTGTTGATGCGAAAGATGCAAAGAGCGGCAAGCGCCCGTTGTTTGATCATGCAAAGCTGGCAGCAGAAATAACCAAGATTGTAAAAGACCCGTTTGATGCACAGCATTTGCCGATTGAAAAACTGAAGTTTACAAAAGATGAAAACAGCATTACGTTTGAAATTAAAAGCAGCATTGATGAAGTAAAGAAAGATACAGCAGCTGCACGTGGTGGAAGAAATGCTGGCGGTGCACGCCCCGGCGGAGCGCCTGCTGCAACAGAAAAGAAGATCTTTTATTTTGAATATAATCTCAATACCGGTGTATTAACCGAGCTGAAAGATTACCAGAAGCCGAAAGACCGTTTGCAATGGGCTTCGTTCTCTCCCGATAAAAAGTATGTGCTCTATGCGAAGAAGAATAACCTGTATTACATGGATACAGCGAACTATCGCAAAGCACAGATTAAAGAAGATGACAGTACCATTGTAGAATATCAGTTAACAACCGATGGAGTAGAAGACTATAGTTATGGCGGTGGTTTTGGTAATGAAACCAACGTAGAAAAAGAGCGTAACAAAGACAAACGCAAATCAGCATTCGTTATGTGGAGTCCTGATGGAAAATATTTTACGCTTACACGTAGCGATAACCGAAAGGTAAAAGACCTGTGGGTCATCAACAGCATTGCTGAGCCACGTCCAACCCTGGAAACCTACAAGTACCAGATGCCCGGCGAAAAAGAAGCACCCATCCGTGAATTGTATCTCTTCGATTTTGCAGCAAAAACTTCTAAGAAAATCGGTGTAGCCGCATTTAAAGATCAGGAGATTGCTGTATGGTCGGCTCCGTTAAAACAGTTTCAGCGTGATGAAGAAAACCGTGCAACTATCTGGCATGGTACCAACGAAAAGTTTTACATGACACGTACCAGCCGTGATTTAAAACGGATTGATGTATGTGCTGTAAATGTTGCAACAGGTGCTGTAACAACGTTGATTGAAGAACGCATGAACACCTATGTTGAAAACCGTCGTTTAGGTTTAGTAAACAACGGAAAAGAAATGATCCAGTGGAGCGAACGTGATGGCTGGGCACATTTTTATCTCTACGATGAAAATGGAAAACTCAAAAATCAAATCACCAGCGGTGCATTCCATTGTGAAGAAATTGAAGCAATTGATGAAAAGAACCGGGTACTGTATTTCACTGCCAATGGCCGTGAACCGAATGAAGATCCTTATTACCTGCATTTATATCGTATCAATTTTGATGGTACCGGTTTAAAATTATTAACCACACCCAACCACGATAACCTGGCGAGCATGGATGATAACATGCGTTACTTCATCAATACATATTCACGTGTAAATACAGCGCCTGTTTCGTTGTTGCAGGATAATACCGGTCGTGTAATTATGCAATTGGAAAAAACGGATATGAGTGGTTTGATGGAAGCAGGTTACAAATTTCCCGAACCGTTTAAAGTAAAAGCAGCGGATGGTATTACCGATTTGTATGGTGTTATGTATAAGCCGTTCGATTTCGACAGTACCAAAACATATCCCATTATTGAGTATGTGTATCCCGGTCCGCAAACAGAAGCGGTGAACAAAGCATTTGGCCGTGGTATGGATCGTGTAGATCGTTTGGCGCAGTTAGGTTTTGTGGTGATTACTGTTGGTAACCGTGGCGGTCATCCATCACGCAGCAAGTGGTACCACAACTACGGTTATGGTAATCTGCGTGATTATGGTTTGGCTGATAAAAAAGCGGCGATTGAGCAATTGGGCTATCGTCATAAATTTATTGATGTAAACAAAGTTGGTATTCATGGTCACAGCGGTGGTGGTTTTATGAGCACTGCAGCTATGCTGGTATATCCCGATTTCTTTAAAGTTGCCGTGAGCAGTGCCGGTAATCATGAAAACAATATTTACAACCGTTGGTGGAGCGAAAAACATCACGGTGTTAAAGAAATAGTGAACGATAAAGGCGATACCAGTTTTGTGTATTCGATTGAACGTAATCCAGAGTTGGCAAAAAATCTCAAAGGACATTTGATGTTGAGCCATGGTGATATTGATAACAATGTACACCCTGCAAACACATTACGTATGGTCAATGCATTAATCAAGGCCAACAAACGTTTTGAGCTGGTGGTATTACCGGGTCAACGTCATGGCTATGGTACAATGACGGAATATTTCTTCTGGAAGATGTGCGATTATTTCAGCCTTCATTTACTGGGCGATGATTCGCAACCTGTAGATATGGAAGAGATGAATCGTGAAATAGAAAAGGGAGATCCGGGTAAATAAATTCAACAAACAATGTATAAAAAGCCACCTGTTTTCAGGTGGCTTTTTTGTTGTCTGCTTTTTCGTCCTGTTCGGAATTAATTTTTTCCTGTTCAGCTATATTTCTACATGCTTGTGAATGCTTTTTATTAAATTGTACATCCGGGCTTCTTTCATACCCGTAACTTACATTATGCTGCTTTTTCAACAGAGAAATATCTATACATACACAATAACTGTATTGGTTGGTTTTCTCCTGTGTTTTACTTCGGCAGCGCAATGTCCCCCAAATATAGATTTTGAAAAAGGCGACTTCTCTAATTGGACGGCTTACACCGGCACTGTATCTGCCGCTACCGGACAGAATGTGATTTCCTTAAGTACAACCGGAATCCTTTTCGGTACCGGACAACATGAAATGTTCAGCCGTGTAAATAATGCAGGAGACCGGGATCAGTTTGGTGGTTTTCCTGTTGTTTGTCCCAACGGCAGTGGTTACTCGGTAAAGCTGGGTAATACATCCGGCGGTGCACAAGCCGAAGGATTATCGTATGAGTTTACTATACCTGCAAACATGAACACGTATTCCATTACGTATCATTATGCAGTGGTATTTGAAGGACCTAATCACCAGGATTTTCAACAGCCCCGGCTTGAAATGGAAGTGATGAACATGACGGATAATAAAGTGATTGAATGTTCATCGTTTAAGTTTGTACCGTTTGGTTCCGCATTGCCCGGTTTCTTCGAATCTTCAAATCGTCAGAATGAAAATACTCCCATCTGGTGCAAAGACTGGACAGCTGTAACCATCAATTTAAACGGGCAGGCAGGAAAAACCATCCGCCTGTTTTTTAAAACAGCCGATTGCACATTTGTCCGCCATTTCGGTTATGCATACATCGATGTAAATACAGAATGTACCGGCGAATTTACCGGTGCTACATATTGCCCCAATGATACGTTGGTTAATGTGATGGCGCCTTACGGTTTTCAATCGTATCAATGGTTTAACAGCACTTTCACCCGATCGCTCGGTAATACACAAAGTCTTAGTTTGCGGCCTCCTTATCCGGTAGGTGAATTACTGGCGGTTGAGGTAACACCCTTTAATGGTTATGGCTGCAAGGATACTTTGTATGCACGCTTACTCGATACACTTACACTGAAAGCAAACGCCGGGAAAGATGCAGTTTTTTGTGGTACCACGCCTTTGCTCATTGGTGAAAATCCACGACCGGGACTTACCTACCGATGGTCGCCAGCAACAGGTTTATCCAATCCTAATATTTCCAATCCGTTTGCTTCACCACCAGTATCAACAAACTATGTTGTAACGGTGTACAGTGGCGGTGGTGGTTGTTATAAAACCGATACCGTCTTTATTAAATCATCAAACCCCGATACAACGCTGACATTTGCCGGTAAAACTTCGTTCTGCAGTGCATCAGGGGATAGTGCTGTCCTGTCGGTAAGGCAGGGAGCAATTGTGCAATGGTATAAAGATGGGCTGATATTGTCGGGTGCCACACAAAATGTATTGCGGGTAACGGCAACGGGCAACTACTATGCGTTGCTGCGGAATAACGATGGTTGCGAACTCTCTACACGAAGGTTTTACATTGAAGTAGAAGATCCGCAGAAAGGCATTACTTATCCCATCCGTTATACATTCATTAATACGCCGATTACATTACAGGCAAGAACATTTGGGAATGATGTTTTGTGGGTGCCGCCTGTATTTTTAAATAAAGCCGATTCACTTACACCCGTATTTGAACGACCATCCGTAGGTTTACAATCGTATAATATCCGTATCACATCAAGGCTTGGTTGTATAACCATTGATACGCAGTTTGTAAAAACAATTCCGGGTGTAACAGTTTATCTGCCGAATGCGTTTACGCCAAACAACGATAATCTCAACGATCGCTTTTATCCATTAACCGATGGTATTAAAGAAGTGTACTCCTTTAAAGTATTTAACCGTTGGGGAGTTGAACTGTATTCATGGAAAGCCAACGATCAGGGTTGGGATGGTATGTTTAAAGGAGTGCCACAAGTACCGGGTGCATATGTATGGCAGTTCAGCGGTGTTGGTATTGATGAAAAACTCTACACCAAAAAGGGAACGATTATCTTGATTCGATAGTTGCCGTTATTCTTTTCCCCGATTATTTCGCTTATTTCAATTGTGCTTTAGTAAGTTTGATGCAATAACTATTGTATGAAACAAATTGTTGTTTTCCTTTTTTGTGTACTCTCTACATCCATTGTTACTGCAGCAGTAAAAGATTCGGTGAAGCGTTATGATTTTCCTGACAGCTTGCGTGCAAACGGCGTTGTAGTGCGCCTACATGTGCAGACGGTTACAACACGTAAAGAAGTAAAGGCCGGTATTGCTGCAGGCCAGGTGCAATTGTATATTGAAGCAGATAAGAAAGAAACAGAAGTGGTGTTCCGTTATCCGGCGGGTGCAGAACTGGTTGTGAAAGGAATTGGAGTGGAAGCAGAAAAAAATGAACTGGACTGGGATACTGATGCGGCAACGGTAAAAGATGCGCAGCTGTACATTGCAACAGCAGGCGATTCAGCAATGAACTTTCGTTTGTACTCCGGTTATATCTACATCACTGCCCAACAAAAATGGAAACTTATTGGTACTTGTCGTGTAAAAGGCGAGTGGAAACAATTGAACGGTACGGCAACCATTCTCCATACAACCAAAAAACAAAAAGAGGTTATTGGTATTAACGACCTGTGGGTGCAACGGGGGAATGGTTTGTTGAAAGAACTTACTGACGGCAAACAAAAAGCACCGGTGTTAATGCCGTTTTCTGATGTTGACAGTGTGCAACAGGCTGCACTGGATGAAACGTTGATACAGGCAGCTATTGCCAATAAAACAACCGATGCAACAGCAAAGGCTACGGATGTGTATTACAACATTATGAAAGAAGGTACAGGACGAAATGTACTTTTAACCGATACGGTTACTGTGTTTTACAAAGGTTATCTGTTTAGTGATGGTTCAGTGTTCGATCAAACAAAAGAGAAGCCTGCCACATTTCCCTTGAACCGTTTGATCCGTGGCTGGCAATTGGCAGTGCCCTATTGCAAAGTGGGCGGTAAAATAAAAATTGTTATTCCATCCGGGCTGGCCTATTCTATCCGCACACGCTCACCTAAAATTCCACCGAACAGTATGTTGGTTTTTGAAATAGAAGTGGTGGATGCAAAACCGCAACAATAGATTATGAAAGCTGCTACCGTACAGGAAATAAAGCTGGAACTGCAACAACTGCCGCAAAACAAAGTAACCGAATTGTGTTTGCGGTTGGCCCGCTTTAAAAAGGAGAATAAAGAGCTGCTTACTTATCTGTTGTTTGAAGCTGATGATACTGCACTCTACATTAAACATGTAAATGAAGAAGTAGATGCGCTGTTTGAAACCATCAACAAAAGCAATGTGTATTTTGTAAAGAAGACCTTACGGAAAATTGTACGAACCGCTGCAAAGTATATTCGTTACAGCGGTAGCGAAACTGTAGAAGCCGAAGTGTTGATTTATTTGTGCACACGAATTAAGGAACTGGGTACAACCATTAATAGCAATACCATCATCAGCAATATTTACAAAGCACAGATTAAAAAAATTGAGAAAGCCGTTGCAGCCATGCACGAAGATCTGCAATACGATTATGTGAAGCAGATCAAAAGGCTTTAGTAATCGTTACACAAAGAGCACAAAGATTGCACAGCGTACACAAAGTTTTGAATTAATGGTGTTGGACTCATTGTTCGACCTGACAGGTTGAGCCGATGAAAGAATTATACAAACTATTTTGGTAACACTTCAATTATGCTTAACCTGTCAGGTCTGCTGTTTATTGGTATGTCTTTGTGTTCCTTAGTGTTTTCGTGCCTTAGTGGCAACATCACAATTCAAACTCCCACACAGTTCTGTAAGTACCATGCTTTTCAGCATACGTTACGAACTGGTTGTAAAACGGATCGGCTCCAATGGTTGCACTATCACCAATCACAAAGAGCTGTTCTTTTGCTCTTGTGATTGCCACATTCATTCTTCTGTAATCTTTCAAGAAACCAATATCGCCATCATCGTTACTGCGCACCAGTGAAACAATCACCGTTTCTTTTTCCTGTCCCTGGAAACTGTCGATGGTGCTGATGCGTAAACCTTTTGGCAGTTGTTCTTTTGCTGCTGCTACTTGTCCGGAGTAAGGAGAGATGAACGCCGTCTGTTGTACATCCAGTTGTTCACGTTCTATCAACTGACGAACAATGTTCAGCTCACCTTCGTTCTGAAGACTTACGCCATCTGGTCCATGTGTTTCGTTGTAACCGGAACCGGCTGTGTCGATGAATGTTAAATGCACACCTGTATCCGCAAGGTGCTCGGCTGTATGCAACAGATCGTTGTAAAAATAACTGCTGCTGAAACCCGCAATGGTCTTACGCATGCGGTATTGAATGTTGAGCAACGATGCCGATTGCATTTTCTCAATGGATACTTCCAGTATCGAACGGTTAAAGCCGAGGATGGCTGCCTCATTGCTTAACACAGTAGGAGGTAACTGCCAGTGATCGCCTGCCAGAACAATTTTTTCAGCCAATGGAAAAATACACCAGGCCAAGGGCTCAATGCATTGCCCGGCTTCATCAATCACCAGTGTGGTAAATGTTCTGTTGCCTAATTCAGCATCATACAAACCAATCGGCGTTCCTGCAATAACCTGTGCTTCATCAAACAGTTTTTCTTCGTTGTAGTGTTGCAGTTTTTTTATTTCGGTTCGGATGTTCTTTACTTCTTTAAACAGTAAACTACGTTGTTCCCGTTCTGCTTTGCCAAAGCTGCGTTTGTATTTCAGCGCCATGCGTCGAAATTCTTCTGCTCTTTTTTTCAGTTCCTTGATTTCTTTCAGCGCTTTGCTGTTGTTGAGCTTTCCTTCAGGTGTATGATTAAAAATGAGTTCATCCACTTTGGTTGCGTTACCTACACGCAACAGATTAATGCCTTGCTGCAATAATCCTTTTGCTAAATGATCAACAGCGGTATTGCTGGGTGCAGCTACCAATACTTTCTCACCTTTTTGTACCAGTTGCACAATGGCTTCAATAAGTGTAGTGGTTTTGCCTGTGCCGGGCGGACCATGCACGATGCTTACATGCTCGTTGTTGAGAATCGCAGTTACTGCCTGCTGCTGACTTTCATTCAGTCCTTTATTCCTGAATTGTGTAAGTGTGGTTGTATGCTGTTGAATGTTTTCTCTTGATGCATTGCTATCGTGCAATTGCTGAAACAGTTGATAGTTGGCTTTATTATTCTCGAGTTCCTGCAACGCTTTTTTCATGATGCTGCTGGTGCGTGTATCGGGCGCCAGTTTAATACCCACGCCATTGTCTTCTATCCAGTCGGGGAAATCAGGAGCAAACAAACGGAACTCACCATTCTTTCCGTCAAGGTTCAGCAGTACGCCTTTGATGGGTTCTTCACCTGTAATAAAACATTCTATCGCCGCACCATCACGAAACATGTTTGCTTCCGGCGGAAACGGAAGTTTGAATGTGATCTCCGGATAATCGGCATAGCCGAAATTCTTTCGTGTAACAACAATCGGATGCAAAGCCAAACCTTCGGCTTTCAGCTGTTTGAGCGAATGTGTTTGATCGAGTTTGTAACGGTTGGCCTGTTCTTTTTCTTCGAGGTCAATACACTGCAGTAAACGTTGGATGTGCGGATGCATAATGTGCCGCAAAAATACTTGCTTTCAGCTTTACTTTTCTGCCGGCCATTTTTCAAAATCAGGAAACCAACTGCTGTTCCAATATTGATAACGTGGAATAACAGTTACTTTCAGTCGGCGTAGAAAATCAGCATAATTTTTTTCAGAAGGCATGCTCCATAAACTTTCGCTTACTGCGGTCATGCGTGGGAAAACCATGTAATCTACTTTGGTGCTCCACTCCATGTATTCGGTCCAGACGTTGGCTTGTCCGCCGAGTATTTTGTGTGCCAAACCTTTTTGTTTGATGGATGCAGGAACAGGATCGTAATTGTAAACAGCTTCCAACGGATTGTAACCATGTATCGCCAGACTGTCTTTCGGGTCTTTACTCTGGTAATGATCGAAGTAGTAGGGCTTGCCCGGCGTCATAATTACATTGAAACCTTTGTTGGCAGCTTCAATGGCTTTTGCATCATTGGCCCAGTTCATCACGATGGTATTTGTATCAAGTTTGCCTTCCATGATCTCGTGCCAGCCGATCACTTTCTTGTTTTTCTCATTCAGGTATTTGCTCACCTGTTCAATAAAATACGTTTGCAGCGCCACTTCATCTTTCAGTTTATTTTGTTTGATGAACTGTTGTGTGGCTGCACTTTGCTTCCACCACATTTTACTGCACTCATCGCCGCCAACATGAATGTAAGGCGATGGAAACAAATCAGCTATTTCATGAAATACCTTGCGCAAAAAATCAAAGGTCGCAGGTGTTGGTGCCAATACATTGTTTACACGGTTGTACATACCCCATGTGGCTGCAACGCCCCATTTGTTGGTTGGATCTGTACTTAATTCGGGATAAGCTGTAATGGTTGCACGGCTATGCCCGGGAATATCAATTTCAGGAATGATCGTAATGCCACGCACAGATGCATAGGCGATAATCTCTTTTACTTCGGCTCTTGTGTAATAACCACCATAACGTTTGTGTTCGTAACGGGCAGGTGTATCTTTAAAATGACCGATGAGTGTTGAATCTCTCCACGAACCAACACTGTTGAGTTTGGGATAGGAGAGCATTTCAATCCGCCAGCCCTGATCATCCGTTAAATGCCAGTGAAACGTATTGAACTTGTGAAAAGTTAAATAGTCGATATACTTTTTGATATACGAAACAGGAAAGAAATGACGCACTACATCGAGATGCATGCCACGATAAGCAAACCGTGGATAATCATAAATGCGGCAGGAGGGAACTTCAATGGCGGTTGTTTGTTTCAGCGGCAGTAATTGTAACAAGGTTTGAATACCGTTCACAATACCTCTTACCGTTTTTGCTTTAAGTACGATCTGCTGGTTCTGTACTTCCAGTATATACATTTCATCTTTTGAAACGGCATTGCTGAACTGCAAAAAAACAGTTGCTTTTGTTTTTACAGCCTTACTGTTTTGTGCAGTTGTTTGCAAACCGCATTGCTGTTGTAATTGCTGTTGCAGGTAAGCGGCCTGTTGTGTAAAAATGTCATCAAATGAAATAACCGTATTTGCTGAAAGTTTTACAGGCTGTCCATTCAATTGCTCAATTTTTACCGGAACCGGAACAACAGCGTTTAGTTGTTGAGCCTTGATTGTAGTGGCAATAAACAGCAGGAATACGAAAAGCGTTTGTTTGTACATGCGGTAAAGATAGCAACTGCTTCCTGTGTGATGAAAAACAGGGTGCTGCTTTTCTGCCCGGTTATCTGTTTTAACAAATCGCTCATCATATTTTTGAAGAAACAGGAAACGGTTCGATTATTTTTATTAAAACTTATCAGTATGAAATTCACTTTGCTTGCAGCCGCTTTACTTTTTATGCAAATCCTCATTGCACAACAAACGGTGCAGGTATTTGAACCGGGCATTATCTCCAGTGGCGGACAGTTTGGCTTAACCATTTCCCCCGATAGTAAAACTGCATTCTGGGTTTATTCCAATGGAGCAAGAGATACGCTGCAGATCATGCAATCGGTAAAACGCAACGGCAAATGGCAGAAGCCTGTTACAGCTGTTTTCTCTACACGAACTGCAGCATGGAAAGATATTGATCCCATGTTTACACCCGATGGAAAAACCGTATTGTTTCAATCGAACAGGGCAGTACCGGGCAAACCCAACCGCAAAGGGTTTGATATCTGGGCATCCTATCTTACAAAAGATGGCTGGAGTGAGGCTGTGCATTTAGGAAATGTAATTAACAGCGATTCTTCAGAATCCTATGCATCAGCAACACGGAAAGGCGATGTGTATTTTATGAAGAGCAATGAAGATGGGAAAGGTTCATCGGATATTTATGTTTCCAGGTTTGTGAAGGGAAGCTATCAAACACCCATCAACATTGGTGCGCCGGTTAATACAACAGCAAGAGAATCGAATCCGTTTATATCACCCAAAGGCGATTATATTATTTATTTTTCCAGCGATCCGAAAGGATTGGGTGAAGTGGATCTGTACGTCAGCTTTTATAAAAATGGAAAATGGAGTGAGCCGAAGAATTTAGGTGCGCCCATTAATTCAGCTGATGCAGAATTTTGTCCCTTTGTACACGAAAAAGAAAAACGATTGTACTTCAGCCGTCAGCAAAAAATACCCGGCACCAATCGCATGATGGAAGAGTTGGTTTGGATTCCGTTTGATGTAAACAGTTACCGAAACTGATGCTGTCGTAATCGGCCTTATGTTTGTCGCAGCTGCACCTTTCATCCTGCATACAATGCTTGTATGTTTGTGGTGTTAAATAATCAAACTACATCATCATGCAAAAGATTACTCCTTTCTTATGGTTCGATAATAATGCTGAAGAAGCCATGAATTTTTATCTGTCAGTATTTAAAAATTCAAAAAAGATTGCAGTCATGCCCGGCCCTGGTAATTCTGTTATGGGTGTAACATTTGAACTGGAAGGACTGGAATACAAAGCCATCAATGCTGGACCACGATTTAAGTTCAATGAATCGATTTCGTTTTTTGTAAATGCAGAAATACAGGAGGAAATTGATTATTACTGGGAGCGATTAACAGCCAATGGCGGAGCCGAAAGTATGTGTGGCTGGCTGAAGGATCAATTTGGTTTAAGCTGGCAGATAGTGCCACCGGTACTGGGACAATTACTCAGTCATCCCGATCGGGAAAAGGCAGGACGTGTAATGCAGGCGATGTTGCAGATGAAAAAGATTGTGATTGCAGATTTAGTAAAGGCATTTGCTTCTTAAAAGTGCGATTTGTATATTTTCGGCGATGGTTGTAATATTGAAGCGCAGCATCTACATCTGCTGCAGTGAAAACCATCCTTGTAATGGAAAACCAAAAACCATCTTTCAATCGCCGTAAATTTTTAACCAATGCTGCTAAAATAGCAGGTGTTGGTGCAGCAGGCTTTATCTACATCAAAGGCTGCAATAACGAACCTTCCGAAGTGGAGCCGGGTCCGGGAAATGGTCATGCATTTATCACCCAACCTTATATTCATACCATTGAAGAGGATAAAGTGTACATACGCTGGATCACAAATCTCAAATCGTACAGCTGGGTAGAATTTGGTGAAGATGAAAAATTAGCGAATCGTGTTCATGCAGTTACCGATGGTATGGTAAATGCATTCACTCGCATACATGAAGTGGTACTCGAAAACCTGAAGCCTGGCACCGTTTATACTTACCGGGTCGTATCAAAAGAAATCATTGAATACAAACCCTATTCTCTCAAGTACGGCAAAACCATTTACAGTAATGCATTGCAGTTTAAAACCTTTGATGCAAATGCTGCAGAAGTAAACTGGTTGGTGCTGAATGATCTTCATGACTGGTCTGCTTCGTTTGCTCATTTAATCGGTTTGCATCAAAACAAACCATACGATTATGTTTTTTTAAACGGTGATATGTATAACAATCCCGAAGATGAAGGGCAGGTGATTGAATATGTAATTAAACCATGTGCCGATGTGTTTGCTTCGAAGAAGCCAATGATTTTTGTACGGGGTAATCATGAAGTGAGAGGAAAATATGCCCGGGAAATGGTGAGTTATTTTTCGTTTCCGAAGGGCATGTATTTTACGTACAAAACAGGTCCTGTATTCGTGATTGTATTGGATACCGGAGAAGATAAAGAAGATGCATCACTTGTATATGCCGGACTTGCAGATTTTGAATCGTTCAGAAAAAAGCAAGCCCTTTGGCTCGAAAAGGTTCTGCAATCCGAAGCTTGTAAAGCGGCTCCCTTTCGTGTAGTGATGATGCATATACCAACGTATTATACAGTTGGTGCAAAAGGAGAGTTACATAGCAGGGAATTATTTTCGCCTTTGTTTGATCAATACAAGATCGATGTAGTTATCTCGGGCCATACTCATAAGTACGGTGTATATCCGCCAAACGAAACACATCAATATGCAATCATCATCGGAGGCGGACCGGTAGTTGGCACACGAACGCTGATTCATGTTTCATCAACTATACAACAGCTTACTGTAAACATGCTGGATGATTCCGGAAAGCAGGTGGGCGAATACATTGTAAAACGATAATATTCGATGATTCGTCTTGCAACCATACACGATCATCCTGTTCTCATTCAAGTGTGGGAAGCATCTGTACGTGCAACTCATCATTTCTTACCCGAAGCGTATCTGCAGTTCATCAAGTCAATTTTGCCAAGGGCATTCTCACATGTGCAACTGTATGTATACGTGCAAACCAATGAAACAATCTGTGGTTTTGCAGGTGTGGATGAAAATAAAATTGAGATGCTATTCATCGATCCATCTATGCGGGGTAAGGGTGTAGGTCGTACACTCATTACATTTTGCATGCAACAGTTAGGTGCAAACAAAGTAGATGTAAACGAACAAAATCAACAGGCGGTTGATTTTTATCAACACATCGGTTTTGTTGTAACCGGCCGCAGCGAACTCGATGGTGCCGGTAAACCGTTTCCTTTATTGCACATGCAACTCGCTTCAGACATTAATGTGTAGTTTGCTGCTCTGTTTTGCAGTGCGCTTATCTTGCTTTAGTTTAGCAGAAATTATTTCGTTGACAATACTTCCTCCCGATATCAGAACTGTGCAGGTAATGCGTTACGTAACACCTTTGCGTGAAGGAGGTTCGCTGCCTGCCATTGCAGAGGCAGACGATGGTTTCCTGTATGTGTTGAAATTCCGTGGAGCAGGGCAGGGCAAGAAAGCATTGGTAGCCGATTTGATTGGTGCTGAAATTGCAAGAGCAATTGGTTTAAAAGTACCGGAAGTTGTGTTTGCCGAACTGGATGAAGCTTTTGGCCGTATGGAACCCGATGAAGAGATCCAGGATCTGTTACGTGCCAGCCAGGGATTAAATCTTGGTCTGCATTATTTATCGGGTGCAATTACCTACGATCCTGCTGTAAACAAAGTAGAGCCACTGCTTGCGTCGAAAATAGTTTGGCTCGATGCATTGCTGACCAATGTAGACCGCACCGCACGTAACACCAATATGCTCACCTGGCGTAATGAACTCTGGTTAATTGATCATGGTGCTGCTTTGTATTTTCATCATTCGGGGTATCAGTGGCAGGAGCAATCGATGCGTCCGTTTGTACAAATCAAAGATCATGTGCTGTTACCACAGGCCAAACTGTTGCAGGAAGTTAATGAGCAACTGAAGACTATCCTTACACCGGAACGTATTGCAGCTATTGTATCGATTGTGCCAGATGGTTTTTTAATGGACGAAAATGAACCGAACGATCCTGCTGCTTTACGGAACATTTATACGCAGTTCTTAACAACACGCATACAACATTCATCCATCTTTGTAAACGAAGCCATCAATGCCGGACAAATGTACATTTGAGTATGCCGTTATACGGGTTGTGCCACGTGTGGAGCGGGAAGAGTTCCTCAACGTGGGCGTCATTGTGTTTTGTAAACGACCGGCTTTTCTTGATATGAAGTATGTGCTGGATGAACAACGTTTACTCGCCATTGATCCTGCCATTGATTTGGCCGAAGTGCGTTTACATCTGCAGGCTTACGAACAAATCAGCAAAGGCATCAAAGGAACAAGTCCAATAGCAGCCTTAGATCATGCATCCCGTTTCCGTTGGTTAACCGCCAAGCGGAGTACCATCGTGCAATCATCGGCCGTGCATCCCGGTTTATGTTTCGATCCTGCAGCTACAACCGATCAGTTATTACAAAAACTGGTGTTGCTTTAATCATCATTCTTTTGTTCCCGTTATGATAGAAGTAAAAGGCAAACCCGTTGATGAGCAAACAAGATGCGAACACTATCATTCGCCGCTTGATGTAATTGCCATACGGTTTAAATGCTGCAATACGTATTATCCCTGTTACTCGTGCCACGAAGAAACTGCAGGGCATACAGCTCAACGCTGGCAGGCACAGGAGCTGGAAACAAAGGCCATTCTTTGCGGTGTGTGCAAACACGAACTATCAATCAACGAATACCTCCACAGTGGGTATAGTTGCCCCAACTGCAATGCTGCATTCAATCCTAAGTGCAGCAATCATAATCATCTCTACTTCGATCTGTAATAGCTTTTTCCGAACTGATTTTTATCATTTCAAGGGCTTTTAAACACGTATTTTAATCAGTTATTTTTCTAATATAGGTCATTACCTGTTTTTTGCAGATGATGGAAATTTAGGTCTGTATTCAACACATCACACATAAAACACATCAATCATGAAACGGGAATATTGGATTAACGTAAAACATGTAGACAACAGACTTGTTATTTTCCTGAATGGTGAAACCATTTGGGACAGCGGAATTGTACATGGCGATCCGCAAATGGACGAACATATTCAAATAACCGATTTGCTGCAACAGCATCCGGAGTATGCCAGCGAACTTATTTTTGAAGGCTTTAATGATTCGTACGATTCTAACGGCGCAGAAAATCAGCTCAATCCCTGGCATTTTCAATACCGCATTTTTTCGAGGGTACTCGACGATAAAGGAATGCTGCTGAAGGAAACAGATCTCATACGGCCGTATGATGAACGACATCTGTCGAACCCGAACATCAAAGCCATTGATAACAGTTACCAGCTGGTGTTAAAAGGCGATGAGTACAAAGTAATTTCCAATTCGCTGGTGCAGCATTATTACGAATAGCAAAATGTAATCAGGCGTTTCCATTGAAACGCCTGATTGCTGTTCAGTGCTTATGGTTTATTTTCGGGCATGGCTTTGCTCGAAGTAAAAAATGTGTTTAAGAAAGAAGGTGAAACAGATGCAGTTAACGGTATCAGTTTTGTGCAGAAACCTTTTCAGAAAATCGGTATCGCCGGCGAAACAGGATCGGGCAAAACAACCTTGCTGAAAATGATTGCCGGGTTTGTACAACCCGATGCAGGCGAACTATATTTCAAAGGCCTTAAAGTAATTGGTCCGCTCGATCAGTTAATACCGGGGCACCCGGGCATCGGTTATCTCTCACAACATTTTGAATTACGGAATAATTATTGGGTCAACGATTTTTTGGATATGGCCAATAAATTATCCGATGAAGAAGCAAAGCGCATTTTTACCGTTTGTGAAATTGATCATTTGTTGCGCCGTCGTACGCATCAATTATCGGGTGGCGAAAAGCAACGGATTGCCATGGCCAGGTTGCTGATTACTTCTCCTTCCTTATTAATTCTGGATGAACCCTATTCGAATCTGGATGCCATGCACAAAGCAACCATGAAGCGTGTGGTGCAGGAAGCAGGGGCACAATTCAACACCAGTTTTATTCTTGTATCGCACGAACCTGCCGATCTGTTATCATGGGCCGATACATTGCTGCTGTTGAAAGCAGGACGCATCATTCAACAGGGAACACCTGAAGAAGTATATAATAATCCTGTTGATGTTTATGCCGCCGGTTTACTGGGCGAATACAGTTATGTTGATGCAGGATTGTTTGATGATGTGTTTCGGGGCGATGAACGCAGAATGATTCTGCGGCCGCATCAGTTAACCTTAACAGAAAAAGGAGAACATACGGCAGAAGCAGTAGTAACAGCCATTCATTACAGAGGCTCTTACAGCTTGCTGGAGCTTGCTGTAAAACAGGAACGCTTATACCTGTTACAAACAAATATAAGCGTTCAAAAAGGCGATACAGTATATGTGGCTATTGCTGCAGCGTAAGTACGCCAACAGCACAGTTGTATTAATTGGCTTTCTTAATATTTACCGCACTTAATCCTTTATGCGTTTGCTCAACCTCAAAAGTTACTTTGTTGTTTTCTTTGATGGGTTCGCTCAAACTGTTCACGTGAACAAAAATACTTTCACCATTAGCAAGGTCTTTAATAAAACCATAACCTTTCGATTCGTTGAAGAAGGTTACAATACCTGTACGTATTAAATCGGCCGGGTCCTGTTCTACATGTTTCGGCACACCAATTTCAATATCTTCCAGTTTAACTTTTTTTACTTTACTTAAATCAGGCGGCGTATCTGAAATGTTCCCATTCTCATCTACATATGCAAGCATATCGTTTAAGGATTTACCTTTTGAGCTATCCTTACGTTCCTGTTTGCGCTCAGCTTTGTCTTTTTTGTTTTGTTGTTTTTTCTTTTCCCTTTCTTTTTTATTCCAGGTATCAGCCATTATTAAAATTTATAGTTTACGTGTTAAGAAGCCGGTTGTCAGAAATCGAAAACTGTTCTGAGGAAGAAAGAACAGTGCAGATGGAGAACGCTGTAAAGGTAAGCTTTTCGTGGCAGAGTTGCGCTGAAAACTGGCAGACCTTCGTTTTTACAACAGCAGTAAAATGCGTGTTACATGCTAAGCATTAAAAATAAAACAGCAAAACCCGCATAAACAGTGTACCTTTATGGTTCTTAATGTTATCTCTCCCTTGTTTGTGAGTATCCTTCTCCTCAAATATGTGATGTGTTAACCTAAGGCAGATAAAGTATCAAACATTTTTTTGATAGCCTTATCACATTTTTAATTTTTAAATTTTAGTACATTGTTATTTAGTGATTTACAGCTCATAGAGCCTGTATTACAGGCATTGAGCAAAGAGGGCTACACAAGTCCAACACCCATTCAGCAAAAAGCCATTCCTCCAATTCTTGAACGTAACGATCTGTTAGGTTGTGCCCAAACAGGAACAGGAAAAACAGCCGCCTTTACGATTCCCGTATTACAGTTAATGCATCAGCAGCAACAGGAGTCGCCACGTAAGCAGGCGTATTTACAAACTTTAATTCTTACACCAACACGTGAGCTGGCGATCCAGATTGGTGAAAGTGTAAAAGCATATGGTCATTTCCTTAACATCCGTCACCAGGTAATTTTTGGTGGTGTACCTCAGTTTAGCCAGGTACAGGCCATTAAGCGTGGTGTGGATATTTTGATTGCCACACCCGGTCGTTTACTCGATTTGATGCAGCAGGGGCATATCAACCTCGGCACCATTCAGTTTTTTGTATTGGATGAAGCTGACCGTATGCTGGATATGGGTTTTGTACAGGATGTGCGCCGCATTATTGCCAAGCTGCCTGCGAAACGCCAGACCTTATTCTTTTCTGCAACTATGCCCACCGAAATTCAACAGCTGGCCAATATGTTGTTGCATAACCCGGTTAAAGTAGAAGTAACACCTGTTTCATCTACTGCTGAAATGATTACACAGTCGGTTTATTTTGTTGAGAAGCAAAACAAACTTTCTTTGTTGGTGAAGTTGCTGGAAGATACATCGATTGAATCGTTACTGGTGTTTACACAAATGAAACATGCAGCCGATAAATTATCCCGTCATTTAAACAATGCAGGCATCCGTACAGAAGCGATCCATGGCAACAAATCACAGAATGCACGCCAGGCTGCATTAAGTAATTTCAAGAAACGTAAAACACGTGTATTGGTAGCTACTGATATTGCTGCACGTGGTATTGATATTGATGAATTAACGCATGTACTCAATTACGAGTTACCAAACGTACCAGAAACCTATGTACACCGTATTGGCCGTACAGGCAGGGCAGGTGCAAGTGGTGTTGCACTCTCGTTTTGCGATTGGGGCGAAAAAACATTCCTCAGCGATATTCAGAAGCTGATTAAAAAACAGATTCCCGTAGTAAAAGATCATCCGTTTGATATTGTGACCATGCATAGTTCACCTGTTGCAACCAACAGTTCTACCATACCGGTATTACAAAATGTTGCACGTGGTGGCCGTCGTTACGGAAAAGCGTTTTCGCAACGTTAATAACGGTAACAAACCGCATTAATGTTCATGCCTGCACCAACAGAGGCAAACAGAATTACATCACCGGTCTCAAGCCGGTGATTTTTTAATTCACCCCGTCTTACCAGGTCGTATAAAGTAGGGATGGTGGCTACCGAACTGTTGCCCAGCCAATGGATACTCATGGGCATAATGTGTTCGGGTGCAGTATTGATGCCGTATAGTTTAAACAGGCGGTTAATAATTCCTTCATCCATTTTTTCATTCGCCTGGTGTATAAATACTTTCTTCAGTTCATGAATCGATACACCGCTTTTATCCAAACAATCTTTCATGGCCTGCGGTACATGCTTCATGGCATATTCATACACTTTGCGTCCTTTCATTTTTATAAAACGCACATGCGGATCGCTTTCCGGATAAAACGAAGGCCCCATGTTAATGTAATTCACCTCTTCCAGCGCATGTGTTTGTACAGCGGTGCTTAAGATGCCGCTGCCTGCTTCTGTGGTCTCTTTATATTCCATTACGGCAGCACCAGCTCCATCGCTGAAGATCATGCTGTCACGGTCGTATACATCAATTACACGGGATAATGTTTCTGCACCAATTACCAATGCTTTTTTGGCAATACCTGCTTTAAAAAAGGCATCGGCCTGTATTACACCTTGCAACCAACCGGGGCAACCAAATAAAATATCGTAGGCAACGCAATTGGGATTATGAATGCCCAGTTTATGTTTCACCAATGCAGCCAGTGAAGGCACTGCATCGGTCTGGATGGTATGCTTCAATACATTACCAAAGTTGTGCGCCACAATTAACTGGTCAATTGTTTCCGGATCAATGCCACTGTTGGTAATTGCTTCTTTTGCTGCCAGTGCTGCAATATCGGCGGTACTTAAATCGTCGGTTGTATAACGGCGTTCTTCAATACCGGTTATCTGTTTAAATTTTTCAACAACCTCTGCAGGTGGAGTAGGTAAGGGCACATGCTCTTCTGTATAAAACAAATGCTTTGCAAAATCTGTGTTTGTTTGCACAACAGGCGGTATATAACAACCGGTGCCGGTAATAATGGATCGTTGCATAAAAAATAGTTATGTATACAAAAACTGCCTGCAATAGATGCAGGCAGCGTAAGCGGTATCAATAAGTCAGAATAAAAATAGGGGTTTTTATAATCTTATTCAGCAACGTTTATTTCATCTTCGGTAACAGCAACAGCCTCTGCATCGGCTTCCGGTTCTGTTGCCTGTATGTGTTGCTTAATGGAAAGCGAAAAATTATTCGTCATCGAAAACTCAACATGCTTATCCATGAGGAAACGTTTCATGTTTTCATCTTCCAACAAAAAAGCAGCGAATTCTTTTGCAAAAGGCGGTTGTTTCGACTGGTTGTTCATACGTGCCTTCACCAGTTCGAGGCTGCTGAAACTGTACCTGATCTTTCGGCCTGCAGCTGCACGCTCAAAATCGGTATGGTTCATCTGCAACGATTGATCGCCTTGCGCAGAACGCTTTAATAAAATCTGAATAACCGGTAAATATTTCCTCCAGGTTTGTGTAAACATATGCTGTGTTTAATAAAGAACTTAGTTTAGATCGCCTCGCTTAATTTGGTAAACTCTGCACCATTAAAAATGCGTGCAAGGCTGTTATCTTTTGTGCGGCTCCATTCTTCCATCTTCGATTCGGATATTACACGCCAGAAATTTTTACTTTTCAATTCTTCATAATCGTGGTTACGGATAAAGATGCCCTTCACCGTATTCCGTTGTTTAAAGAAGATATTTACTTTATCACTCTTTCTTACTTTGGTTTCAATAAACTTTTCAATCATGTCATTCGTCATACTGCACTCAAATTTTTATGAATAAAAGGATTTGCTGAATCAATTACCAACGGTTGCTGCGTGGTTTTTCCTCACGTGGTCTTGCTTCCGTTACTTTAATAGCACGGCCATCAATTGTTTTTCCATTGAGCTCGGCAATGGCTGTGTTCGCTGCTGCATCATCGGGCATTTCTACAAAACCAAAACCACGGCTTTGGCTGGTAAATTTGTCGAGAATTACTTTTGCAGACGAAACCTGTCCGTAACCGGCAAATAACTGGCTTAATTCTGCATCCTGTACAGCAAAGCCTAAATTGGAGACATAAATGTTCATCCTTAAATGTTTTAATGTAAAAAACGTTGAGCTTAATGCTGGTGTAATGGAAAAATAGAAGGGAGGAAGTTATAATTCGCTTACAAGAGATTACTCAAATACTATATAAAGATAGCCTTTATTTTCCGCATTGGGCCATTTATTTTAACCCGTCAGTAGCACAAACAAGAGAACAACTTATCTTCAGCCAAAAACAAGTTTATGCAGCAGCGTATTGCTCAGTTAGCCCTGGTTGTAAACGATTACGACGAAGCCATTGCTTTTTACAGAGATAAACTGCATTTCCGGTTGGTTGAGGATACGGTTATGAGCGATACAAAGCGTTGGGTGGTAATGGCTCCGCCGGGCAAAAGCAATACCTGCCTGCTGCTGGCCAAAGCAGCCAACGACGAACAACGTACCCGTGTAGGAAACCAAACGGGCGGACGGGTGTTCCTGTTCCTGTATACCGATAACTGTAAACGGGATTATGAGCGTATGAAAGCGGCCGGTGTAACCATTGTGCGGGAGCTTTCGGAAGAACCTTATGGTACAGTAACTGTGTTTGCCGATTTGTATGGCAACCTGTGGGATTTAATTGAACCCGTTGTACCTGCTACAAAGCAGCTAACACATCTCTGATGGAGGGAAAAGTATCGTTGAGGTACTTATGCAGGTCTTTCTTTTTAATCCATTCAATTGAATGAATATCTTCTGCTGTTTGCGGCACCAATACCTGCCTGCCGGTAACCTTCATTTGATACCAGTGCGAATCTTTGAGCATATGTTTACCGAATTCGTTGTAGGTATGGTAGGTAACCGTGATTGGTTTTACCAGTTGCGGCTGTTGTAAACCCGTTTCTTCCTCCACTTCCCGTATGGCACATTGTTCAATGGTTTCACCCGGGTCGAGTTTACCCTTGGGCAGATCCCATTTTCCCCGGCGATGTATCAGCAGGTATTCGCCTTTTTCATTTTCCACCAAACCGCCGGCCGCAGTAACCAGGGTAAAATATTTAAAAAATACCTTCTTCAGCTCCTCCAAGTCAGGGTGTAGCAAAATGCCTGCATGAAACTCTTCTTTTGCAATTTCGTGCAACAGCGATTTAATGGCAGGCCCCGAAATTTCATCCATCAACACGGCATCGGGGTGATGCCGGTATTCTTCAATTGTTTCATCCATTGCGTTGCAAAGGAAAACCGGTTTATCGCCAAAGTATATTTTGATGTACATAGTGCAGTTATGGGTTACAGGTTGCAAGTTACGGGTTGCAAGTTTGTTGTTGTTCGTGCCTTGCGCCTTGTTCCTTTGTTTTTCTTTTTCCTTGTGCCTTGTTTTTTGTTCCCTGGTTTTTGGTTTTTCTTGAGCCTTGTTCCTTGTTCCTTATTTTTGCCGCATGACAAATGAACAAGCTGTAGCCGAGAAACTGTTACAAGTTAAGGCCATTCGATTAAACGTAAAAGAACCCTTTACCTGGGCAAGTGGTTGGAAAAGCCCTATTTATTGCGATAACCGCAAAGTATTATCCTTTCCGCATGTACGTGAGTTTATTAAAAGCGAAATGTGCAATGTTATTTTCGAACAGTTTCCCGATGCAGAACTGCTGGCTGGTGTAGCTACTGCCGGTATTGCCTGGGGGGCCATGGCAGCCGATCAGTTGAAATTGCCTTATATCTATGTTCGTCCGAAACCAAAAGAACACGGGTTGGGTAACCAAATTGAAGGTGCTTACGAACCCGGCCAAAAAGTAGTGGTCATTGAAGACCTGATTTCTACCGGCAAAAGCAGTCTGCAGGTGGTAGATGTTCTACGGGCTGCAGGTGTGGAAGTAATTGGTATGGTATCCATTTTCAACTATGGGTTTGATGCCGCCAAAGATGCGTTTGCAAATGCCGGAGTGAAATATCTGTCGCTCACCAATTATCCCACACTCATTCAGCTGGCAATCGATAAGCAGATTGTGGAAGCTGGCGAACAGGAAGTTTTGTTAAAATGGAGTGCCGACCCTGCCAATTGGAAGGGAATGGAGTAATTTCAAAGAAAAATAGAACCAATGAAAACGTTGTTAAGCGTACTCTTCCTGGCGATAACATTTACCGCATCGGCTCAGTTTAAAAAGCCCATTGTGGCACAAATAAAAACACCCCAGGCCCAATGTGCGGAGTGCAAAGAGCGCATTGAAAAGTTTATGAAAACGGAAGAAGGCGTGGTGAAAGTAGTGGTAGACATTCGTAAAAAAATAACCACCGTCACCTTTGCGCCCGACCGTACCAATATCGAAAACGTAAAAACCGCCATTGCCAACCTCGGTTTTGATGCCGATGATGTAGTGGCCGAAGCGGAGCAATACAAACGCTTGCCTCTTTGCTGCAAACGGGAAGCCGATGGTGGCGGACCGCCCAAAAAACAATAATTCAAAGCTGAAAATAGTAAGCCCCATCGTTTAATCGATGGGGCTTTTTTTAAGCTATAAAAGCAACTCTCGTTTGCAGCCTTGCAAAGAGATTAGTTGTAGAACTAGATTTTTTGAATGTTGGAGAAAAGACAGTTTGCCTACTATGCCCAACAGATTCCTCCTACGTCGGAAAGACAACTTTGTTAAGCGGCAGCAAAAGAAGTTGGGCTGCGTGCCGACAACCGAAGCCAAAAAAGAAAAGCAAAACCCCCAATTCCAAATCTCTAAACTTCAAATCTCAACCTTCCTAAGGCTCCAAAATCCCCAACTCGTGTTTGCCCTCATACGCCAGCGGAATGGTTTTAAAAAGTCCGCCTACACCTGCCCGGATGGTGCCGTTGGCACGCACGGTTACCTGCCTGCTGGAAATGGCCGACCAGGCATTTTTGAACAATTTCTTCATATCCGTTTTGATGCGGAGGGGTATGGCAAAGTCTGCCTTTCTGGCAACCCTGATCAGCGTATCGCTGTAGGCTCTTCCCAAATACACATCATCCACATACACATCGGCCTCGGTATGTTCTACCTGAAAACCGATGCGGTTGGGGTTATTGTACAGCAGTTCCATGTACACGGTTGTTTCATTTAACCCGATCGATTCCACCCTCAGGTTTTGAAAATCCTTGTATTCGGGAATTTTAAACGGGCTGCAGGAGCCAAGAATGCCAACGAAAAAGAGAAGGAGGGTAAGCTGCTTTAACACGGTAAAATGGTTTGCTGCAAATTAAGCCAAGCTGTTGATATTTCTTTTAGAAGCTTTCGGGGAAGGTGTTACTTTTGAACTAAATTCATTAGCGGATTCTGGGCTAAAAGAGCTGCAGAAAGAAGGCAAAGGATTGTAGTAGTATAAACAGCAAATAAATAATTGTTTTTAAGTTGATTAACTGTATTTAATTGATTATTAAAAATATACTAAATCTACTTGTAAATTGTTGCAACAGCCCTTTAAAAACGGCTTTGAGTAACAGGGAAATGAACAAGTGTTAAATAAGATATAAATGATTGATTTGCATTATTTTGGAGAAATTAATTGGTATTTAAAGTGTATTGATTCAACAGATGTTGTTTTTTCTCCATATAAAAACTACCAAAGAGGCTTAAAATTGAACCGTATGCGGTTGATGGGTGCAAATGGTCCCCTTTTATTAACAGTGCCTCTTGAGGGCGGCAGAGACCAATACGGGCATTTGAAGGATTTGCAGATTTCGTATGCCGAGCCCTGGCAGCGGATCCATTGGCGGGGTATCCACGACAATTACCGGAAGGCACCCTGGTTTGAGGACTATGCCCCGGGGCTGGAAAGCCTGTACCGGAAGCAGGAGAAATACCTCCTCGACCTGAACCTGAAAACCACCGAATGGGTGTTGCAACGGTTGAAATGGAAGATTGCCATTTTGGCGGTAACGGAGGAGGAGGCGAAGAATCAACCGCAGCAAACGGGGGCAGCGCCGGGGCAAGAGCAGCAACCCGTATGGCCGGTTTACAAACAGGTTTTTGCCGAGCGGCATGGGTTTGTACCCAACCTCAGCATCCTCGATCTGTTGCTTTGTGAAGGGCCTATGGCCACCGCTTATTTAAAAAAACTGCAGTTATTGTAAAAGATATTGTGCCATTAAACGTCCAACGTTTTTTACCGTCCTAGAGAACTTACAGAAGAATTGCTGACCTGATTGAAGTTACCGACCATTTAATTATTAACTTGTAACCCGCTCTTCAGGCTGCTTATACAATGAGAAAATTCTTCGGTTTACTACTGTCTGTACTCTGTCTGTTTCATGCTGCAAAAGCACAGGATTTTTCGAACAGGGGAAAAGACTTCTGGATTGCTTATCCTTCGCATATTGATGGTACGGCTTCCGTTATGGGGTTGTACATCACCTCCGATCAAAATGCATCAGGCACTATTAAGGTAGGGGCCACAACGATTGCATTTACCGTAACGGCCAATACCATTACCCGTAAATTTCTGGGTCCGAATGCTGCAGGTGATGCACCCAACACGGGTGTGCATTTAACCACGCAGGATGGGATTGAGGTGGGAAAAGGTATACGGGTTACCTCCGATAAACCGGTGGTGGTGTATGCCCATATCATTCGTTCGGCCCGCTCGGGAGCCACACTGGCCTTGCCGGTTTCGGTGTTAAGTAAAGAATATATTATACCCAGTTACCGCAATGTGGGCAGTGGTGGTGCCAATGCCGGTTACGGCGAACTGGCGGTTGTGGCCACCGATACCAATACCGTGGTGGAAATAACGCCTTCTGTTACGAGTCGTTCGGGATCAAGAGCGGCAGGTGTACCTTATACTATTACCCTGGCCAATCCCGGCGATGTGTACCAGGTACAGTTTCAGCAAAATGCCGATATATCGGGCACCATTGTACGCTCCATAGCAGCCAACGGTATAAAATGTAAAAAGATTGCGGTGTTTTCGGCCACCACCTGGTCGGCCTTTGATTGTACCACTCCGGTAGCTTCGGGTGGCGATAATCTGTTTCAACAACCGTTTCCCACCACCTCTTGGGGAAAAAGCTTTTTAACCGCTCCCTTCTTCAGTAATTCCTCCAACCGTGATATCATCCGTGTGTTTGTAAAAGATCCCTCTACGGTGGTACAAAAAACAGAAGTGGGTGTTACCACTACACTTACGGGTTTAATTGCCGGGTCGTATTATGAATATACTACCGGAAACCCCACATCTATTACGGCCGATAAACCGGCATCGGTGGTGATGTATATCCGTTCGCAAAACTGTCAATCGCCGGCTACCAATACCGACCCGGAGATGGTGATTATTAACCCGGTTGAGCAGACCATCAACGATATTACCGTATTCTCGGCCCACCAGAATTTTGTACCTACCGGGCAGAGCCAGGTAACCAATCACTATCTCAATATTATTATTAAAACAGCTGCGGCTGCTTCTTTCCGCATCAGCGGTGTGGCGCCAACGGGTACATTTATTCCCATTCCCGGTACACAGTATTCGTACCTGCGGGAAGATGTATCGGCCAAATCGGCCAGCAATCCTGTGCACAGTTTAAAAGCCGATTCGGCTTTTATTGCCATTGCCTATGGTTTTGGTAATGTGGAATCGTATGGGTACAATGCGGGCACCAATGTGAAGGATCTGTTTCAATTTATTGACACCAAAAATTCGCTGGGCACAGCACCGTTCCCGGCTGCCTGTATCAACTCACCGTTTAATTATTCCATTACGTTTCCTTACCAGCCTGATTCAATCCGTTGGGATTTCGGTACGCTTTTTCCCCCGGTTTCTTTCAGTTCTCCTGTTCCTGATTCGAGTTATCTCATCAGTGGACGTATGGTGTATAAATTCAAAATACCCCAATCTTACTCTATTGGCACAGCAGGTACTTACCCGGTTAAAGTATATGCCCGTAATCCGTTGGGCGATGGTTGCAGCAGCGATCAGGAAATAGAATTTGATCTGCAGGTATTCAATCCGCCTACAACTGATTTTACTTACACAACATCGGGCTGTACCGATTCGGCCGTGGTCTTTACCTCAAACACCAATTCCGGCGGCCGGCCGATTATTAAACATTATTGGGATTTTGGCGATGGTACATTCGGCAATACTGCCAATCCTTCCAAAACTTATCTCAACCCCGGTACATTTACGATTAAATATGTGGCCTTAACCGATATCGGTTGCATCAGCGATACGGTTACTAAAACCATTACGCTCACGAAAATACCGGTAGCCAAATTCGGCATTCTTGATTCGTTGTGCATCGGTAAAGTATTAACCTTCCGAGATTCTTCTTCATTGGCAGGCGGCTTTGGCAGCATTACCAACTGGAACTGGAGTACCGGTGTGGGTGGTCCGATCAACAATACATCCTCTGCTGATGTAACGGCTACTTATGCGGCAACGGGCAATTATACCGCCAGTCTGCAATTGCGTACCAATACCGGTTGTTACAGCCCGGTTTATCAAAAGGCGATTACTATCCGTCCAAAGCCAACGGTTGATTTTACCTTATCGCATGGCTGTTTGCCCAACCCTGTTATTAATTTCACCAATACCTCTACTATTGCCGATGGTACACAGGCAAGCTTTGCGTATGCATGGAACTTTGGTGATCCTGCAAGTGGTGCGCTGAACAGTTCAACCGTTCAAAATCCATCGCATGCCTATCCATCGGCCGGTCCGTTTAATGTGCAGCTGAAGATCACTTCGCAGTACGGTTGTATTGATTCAGTAACGAAAGCAGCCGATAAAATTTATCCGCAGCCCAAGGCCGATTTTACTGCGCCTGCAGAAGTGTGCTGGCAAACGCCCATTACATTTACCGATGCATCGAATGGCTTTACACATCCGGTTGTTAAATGGGAGTGGCGCTTCAGCGATGGTACTACCTCTACCCAAAAAAATCCGGTAAAGAACTTTACCAATCCCGGTACCTATACTGCAACACTCTGGGTGTTTACCGATCAGAATTGTGTGAGTGATACAATCGTAAAAACAGTAGTGGTGAATCCTTGGCCAACAGCCGATTTTACCATGAGTGCTCTTCAATGCGAAAAGAACGCAATCACATTTACAAGTACGTCTGTTGCCAATGCCGGGAATATTATCCGTTCTTACTGGGATTTTGGTGATGGAAATACAGCAGATGTAAACAGTCTCAGCACTACACATACCTATACAAACTGGGGCAATTATACCGTACGTTTTGTAACGGAGACTGATAAAGGCTGCCGTAACGATACGTTGTTGAAACCTGTTACCATTAACCCATTACCCAAGCCGGGTTATGTGTTGCCGGAAGTTTGTTTGAATGATGCGTTGGCTTTGTTCCTCGATACTTCGTCGATTGCAGATAACAGCACAGCGCAGCTGACCTACCTGTGGAAGTTTAATACAGGTACACCGGCTATTGTTCCCGGTCCTGTACCTGCAACCAGTACATTGAAAAATCCGGCGATTAAGTTTAATAAGGCCGATAATTATTTACTGTCGTTAACGGTAACCAGTAAAGATGGTTGTAAAGATTCAGTGGTGGCGATTCCGTTTACGGTGAATGGTTCAATACCAAATGCTGACTTTACCATCTTAACCACGAATGGGCAATGCAGCAACCAGGATATTCAAATAAAAGATAACTCAACGGTAGATTTTGGTTCGGTAACGAAAGTGGAAATTTATTGGGACAATGCCAATGCACCTGCTGTGTTTGAAACAGATGATGTACCAACGCCGGGTAAAATTTATAACCATCGCTATCCCGATTTTCAAACACCATTAACGAAGACCTACCAGATACGCTACAAAGCTTACTCCGGTATTCTTTGTGTAGATGAACAGATCAGAACCATTACCATTAATGCCAGTCCGCTTACACAGTTTAATACGCTGAATGCTGTTTGCGTCAACGATAATCCTTTTCCGATTACGCAGGCCAGAGAACTTGGTGGTTTACAGGGTGCCGGTGTTTATTCAGGTAAAGGAATTAACGCTGCTGGCATCTTTAATCCGTCAGCTGCTGGAGTTGGTGTGCATACCTTGCGTTATACATTTACAGCTGCCAATGGTTGTGTGCATTACAGTGAACAAACCATTGAAGTTTGGCCAAAACCCGATGTAAATGCAGGGCCCGATCTTACCGTTCTGGAAGATGGTATCCGTAAGATTACCGATGTAACGGTAACGGGTACCGGTTTACAGTTTTTATGGACACCTGCTACATACTTAGACAGTGATACCATTCAGCTGCCAACCATCCTGGGACCGAAAGATGATGTAACGTATTTACTAACGGTAACGAACAGCTTTGGTTGTATTGCAACCGACGATCTGTTTATGAAGGTGCTGAAAGCACCCCGTCCGCCAAATACATTTACACCCAATGGTGATGGTATTAATGATTTCTGGGAAATCAAGTTTATGAGTGATTACCCCGGGGCAGTAATAGAAGTGTATAACACTGCCGGTTCGTTGGTTTATCGTTCGGTGGGGTACAGCACACCGTGGGATGGTAAATGGAAAGGACAGCCTTTACCTGCGGGCACTTATTATTATGTATTAGATCCGAAAAACGGCCGCAAACGCATCAGCGGTTATGTAACCATATTACGTTAAGAAGAGAAGAGTAGTTTATATGAAACGAGTTGTTTTGTTTGCCTGGTTTTGTTGTTTGCTGATGCATGTTATGGCGCAGCAACGTCCGCATTATACACAGTACATCATCAATCCTTATATCATTAACCCGGCCTTAACAGGTATTGAAAATTATACGGATATAAAATTGAGTTACCGCAGTCAGTGGGTGGGTTTTCCCGGCGCACCACAAACGGTTTATGCAACTGTGCATACACCTATAGGTAAAGATGATTACCGTAACAGCCCTACCTCATTTGAAGTGCCGGGCGAAAATCCCAGGGGTAAACAGTATTGGGAAGATTATACAGCCGCCGCTCCGCATCATGGAGTAGGGGCAACGCTTATCAATTATAAAACAGGTTATATCAACCGCTACTTTGCAACCGTATCGTATGCGTATCATTTGGGTTTATCGCCTAAGTTGAATTTGTCGGCAGGTTTTGCCGGAGGTATTTCTGGTACTACGGTTGATGCATCGAAGATTGAATTAGCCAATCCTGTTGACCCTGCTATTGGTGGTGTTACACAGGAGTTCAGAAAAGTAAAACCGGAGTTGAGTGCAGGCGTATGGCTTTACAGCGATGTATTTTTTGCAGGTGTATCGGCCCAACAGATCATACCGCAAAAGATCAATCTTGTTTCAAATGATTTATACAAATCAACGTTGGTGCCGCACATTTTTGCTACAACTGGTTACCGGTTTGCTGCAGGTGATGATGTGAATGTACTGCCATCGGTGATGCTGCGTTACATACCCAGCATGCCGTTGTTTGTTGATGTAAATGTAAAAGCACAATACCACGATCGTTTCTGGCTGGGAGGTAATTACCGGATTAAAGAAGGGTTTGCTGCTATGGCCGGTTTTAATATTTCAAATGTGTTGAATGTAAGTTATTCCTACGATGTAAATAATTCGAAATACCTGTTGCAATACATGCAAAGAGGTACACACGAAATTGTGATTGGCTTTTTATTGGGTAATAAGTACGGCGATCTTTGTCCACGCCGTGTGTGGTAATTACAAACGAATTACTTCGAGTTTCTTAATAACAATGCGTTTCGGTTGCGGCGGCATTGGTTGTTGCTGACCTTGTTGTGGTATTGAATCAACCGGGCAACTGAAGGATGGAGGAGGACCTTGTAAAAACAGCACATCATTCTCTACTACAAATTCGAAGTGCTGCTGCGCCCGTTTAATTTCATCCAGCAATGCTTTTTTATTGTGCAGTACAGCTAAGGCAGCCGAACGGTTGGTACGGTAGCGTTGTTCTTCTTCAGCCAATGTACTGTCAACTGCTTTTTTGGGCCGGCGCATGACACTTACTTTTGTTTTCATCCGCTCTTTCTTTACTTCATCCGAACCTTGTTGCAGGCGTTGAAAGAATACGCCTTCTTCCATTGGAAGAAAACGCTGAACGAATTCATCGGCAGGGAATTGCTGAAAACTAAGACCCTCGGGCCATTGAATATTGATTTTCTTCAGCAAAGAATCGGTATGCCAGTTTTTTGTGTATGCTGAATAATGTTGCGGTACTACTCTTACAGACGGCATTTTTCTGCGTGGTGCCTCACGTGTACGATCTCCGTTATCAACATACACATTCATTTCTTTTTCCTGTTGTGCATATAGTAACGAGTCGTGTTTATAGCGGAACAGAAATACGTCACGCTCGGGTTGTTCCGGTTTTTCTGTACGATACTGTGTGCCGGGTTTTACAATCCGTTCGAACCATTCAACCGGCATATCGTTAATGATCACTTTATCGAATTTCAGTTCTTCGTTTTCCAGTTCATCCCACAAAACAATTTTTTCCATTTTTGTTTTGGGGTGAAGTTGCAGACGGTATTTCCTTTCTTCATCGTGCAATACCACTTCATCTTTTGTTTTCTTTTCCACTACTTCAGTGGTGAGGTAATAGGTGGTGTTGGCTGTTTGTTTTGATGGGAGAGCGGCTACTGTTCTGCGTTCGCTCAGCTGTACAGCAGGTTTATGTTCTTTCAACATCCAGCCGGTTAATGCAAACACAACGGTAAAAAGTACAAGCGCCAATAAGCGTGAACTGATTTTATTTTTTTCTGCCGGCAGATTTAAAATCCGTTTAATACGGTCTTTCAAATGATGTTTGTTATCGCCCAGGGCCATTGCCAGCTGCGGATTTTGGATGCGTGCTTTTTCTACATTCAATAATGCCTCGGCATATACAGCCGCATTCTGCTGGTAGTTCATTACATAATCATCGCAACTGTTCTCCCGTTCTTTACGTGCAATGCCAATTAACAGCAATGCAAAGGGATTAAAGAACAAGATGGTTTCTGAAACAGACAAGAGCATGTTCCAGAAATAGTCGTTGCGTTTTATATGTGCCAGCTCGTGTAACAATACAGCTTCTAGTTGAGCAGCTGTTAAATGTGTTACAGCAGTGGCGGGCAGTAATACGATAGGTTTTAAAAAACCGATGGTTGCAGGTATATCAATCTGTTTGCTGAAGTGGAGTTGTACGCTTCGTTGCAAACCCATTGTTTCAACCAGGTAACTGAAGAATTCTTTGATGTCATCTTCTACTTCTGTTAATCCTTTATTACGGAGAGCATTGGCGGCCTGCACCTGTATGATGAGTTTTGCTGCAAACCAGAGGAGAACAAATAAATAGGCGGCTGAAAGATAGGGCAGAATAAACTGAATTTTATAGTCGAGCCAGTTGAAGAAAAGTTCCCAACGGTTATCGTTTGTAAAACTGTTGAGCAAACTGTTATGCGAACCTGCATCGGTAATTACCAGCGAAGTTTTCTGCAGCAGTTGATTGTTCCATAGACTGCCGATGGTATACAGAAACCACGCAAAACCGGTCAGCGAAAGAACCGTACTGAAAAAATTCTTCACCGTTGATTGTTTGATCCTGAACAGGAAAACAACCAGGTGATACAGCAGGTATAACAAACCGATTTGCCAGATGCTGTTGGCAATTGCTTTACCTAAAGCCTGTAAAAATGCAGATTGAAACAGTTGCTGCATGCGGTTACTGCTGTTTCAGGTTATCAATTAATTTTTGAATTTCATCCAGCTCTTCTTTCGAGGCTTTGTGGTTGCCCAATGCCTGCATCACCAGCTGCGAGGAGGAACCCTGGAAAAGAGTGTCGATCATTTTTCCCACAAACTGTTTCTGTGTCTTTTCACGGCTCAGCAGCGGAGCATACTTATGTGTTTTGCTGCTTTCATCACGTTTCACCATTCCTTTTTCGTGCATAATCTGCATCAGCTTCAGGGTGGTGGTGTAACCTGCATCTTTCGTTTTACTCAGTTCTTCATGCACATCCCGAACGGTCGCTTCGCCCCGTTCCCATAATACCCGAAGAATTTCTAATTCACTTTCTGTAGGTTTTAATTGCTTTAAACTCATTGTATACGACTTGTTTCGTATCAAAAATACGAGTTCATTCGTAAAAACCAAGACCATCCGTCATGTAAATGCGTGGCTTAACAAAATTTTGAAGAATAGAGCAACGAAGGAAATGATCGGCAGAGTTCTTTTTATACGTTGGTCAAAACGAAGCGTCTTTGCGAGGGTGCGAGATTTGTGGGTTGACTCTGTGCCGAAGCAATCTGTTTTTAATTCTTGGTGGCGGGAGACTGCTTCGTGCCTCGCAGTGACGTCCTTTTTGGCAACAAAAAAGCCGCTCCATGCAGCGGCTTTGTATGTGTGGTATCACAGAATGCTTATTTCTTTTCCAGTTTCACGCTGTCAACAATTGTAATCTGTCCTAATGTTACAGGTACAGTACGTGTTGCTGTTTTATGAATGGTATCGCCGGGCACATACGAAAATGTATAGCTGCCTGCAGGGATATCTCTGATCATGTAATTACCGTTCCCTACCTGTGTAAAGGTTGAAGCAACTGTATCCGGACCATTGATTGCATAAATGGCTGTAACAATTGAATCGGGAGCCACCACACCTTTTACACTACCGCCCGACGGTACAAACGAAAGAATACGCAGAACAGGTTTTAAGATATACTGACCACTGTTGCCTGCTTTTACAATTGATTTGCCGGCATCAAAATCCAATACCAGGCGATAGAGTACACCACCTGTAACCGTTTGCTGAATCTGTACTTTTAAGCCAGACTGTTGTGCACTTGGTGTTGTGAGGTTGATTTTTTGTCCTGTTTTGGTAATGATGTAGTTGTTATCGCCCAATAGCAAGCGGATTTGTGAAATACGGCCCACAGGAATTTCAGCATCGGCAAGGATGGTATCTTTTCCGTTTGTAAGGTCGAGAAGGTTATATAAACCGGGGTAGGCATTCGTTAATGTTATTTCAGCACTATCGCCCATTTTAACGGCGATGCCTTTAATATCAACCCAAACTTCTTTCACGTTCGGATCAGGCGCATCTGTTAAGCGAACCTGCAAACGTGGTTTATCACCGCTCTTATTCTTCTGGCAACTAACTGCCAGCATTGTTGCTGCCATAATTACAACTCCCGAGAGAATTGTACTGAATTTCAGTTTCATAAAGTGATTTGTTTTAAATGAGTAATCCAATTCGGTATCATATAAACCAAACATCGTTCCAAAATCAGAAACAGCGCTGCATACAAGCAAAAAACGTCCAATCAAACACAAAAAAAATCCCTACGTTTTTTTGCGTAGGGATTTATCTATACAAGTAAAAAATGATATGAAGTTTAATTGACGTTGATGCTCAGTTCTGTTTTACCGTTGAGCAGCGAACGATATTTTTCCAACACTTCTTTTGGTTGTACTGCACCATTAATGGTTAATACATCTTCTTTCAGTTCAATAGAAAAAGCTTTTGCATCAACCAAACCATCGGCAACAATTGCAGCTACAAACGGATTCTCAAATTTTACACCTGCTTCTGCAGTTGTTTTTTGTTCCATTTTCACTTCAATCTTTTGCTCATGTTTTGCATGACCACCTGTGCCATACATCTGTGCAAGCGTAGGAGCAATAACCAATGAAACGATCGACATTAATTTAATGAGGATGTTCATGGAAGGACCGGAAGTATCTTTAAACGGATCACCCACTGTATCACCTGTTACAGATGCTTTGTGCGGCTCCGATTTTTTATAGAACACTTCACCGTTAATTTCAACACCTTTTTCGAATGATTTCTTGGCATTATCCCATGCACCACCGGCATTGTTCTGGAACATACCCATCAGTACACCACTTACGGTAGCACCTGCAAGGAAACCACCCAATGCTTCGGGTCCCATCGTGAAACCGATGATCAATGGAGAAGCAATGGTAATTGCACCGGGCAACATCATTTTCTTAATGGATGCTTCGGTAGAAATCGCCACACACTTATCGTATTCAGGCTTGCCTGTACCTTCCATAATACCGGGAATGGTACGGAACTGGCGACGCACTTCTTCCACCATGCTCATGGCTGCTTCACCTACTGCACGAATGGCGAGTGAAGAGAAAATGAACGGAATCATTGCACCTACAAATAAACAAGCCAGTACATCGGCTTTATAAATATCGATACCGCTGATGCCTGCAACACCCACAAAGGCAGCAAACAAAGCCAATGCTGTTAAAGCAGCAGAAGCAATGGCGAAACCTTTACCGGTTGCTGCTGTTGTGTTACCAACCGCATCGAGCACATCTGTTTTTTCACGCACATCTTTCGGTAATTCGCTCATTTCGGCAATACCACCTGCGTTATCTGCAATAGGACCGAAGGCATCGATCGCCAACTGCATGGCAGTAGTGGCCATCATACCTGCAGCTGCAATAGCCACACCGTATAAACCGGCACAAAGGAACGAACCATAGATACCGGCAGCCAAAACAAGAATAGGGAGGAAGGTACTTTCCATACCAATTGCCAAACCACCAATTACGTTGGTAGCATGACCGGTAGAAGATTGGCGGATGATGCTCAACACAGGACGCTTACCCATTGCGGTGTAATACTCTGTAATGATGCTCATTAACGCACCCACCACTAAACCTACAGCGATAGCGCCAAGTACACCCCATTTGGTGAACTCTGCACCACGGAGTTCCATGGTATCGGGTAATAAGAAGTATACTAAACCAACTGAAGCAATGGCTGTAAGGATAATTGATCCCCAGTTACCCATGTTCAGGGCTTTTTGTACAGTATCGGTACTGATACCTGCATTGTCGCTGATGCGCACCATCCAGGTACCAATAATAGAGAAGAGAATACCTACGCCTGCAATGAGCATTGGTAATAAAATAGGAGCCATACCACCGAAGTTGTCGATTGATTTGGTTTCCTGACCAAGTACCATTGTTGCCAATACCGTAGCTACATAAGAACCAAACAAATCGGCACCCATACCAGCCACATCACCTACGTTATCACCTACGTTATCTGCAATGGTTGCAGGGTTACGAGGATCATCTTCAGGAATACCAGCTTCCACTTTACCTACTAAGTCGGCACCAACGTCGGCGGCCTTTGTATAAATACCACCACCCACACGTGCAAACAAGGCAATTGATTCTGCACCGAGTGAGAAACCGGTTAACACTTCAATCGTTTTCAGCATTTCATCGCCATTAACATCCGCACCTGCGGGAACAAAAATGGCTTTGAGGATGATAAACAACGCACCCAGACCAAGCACCGCCAAACCGGCAACACCCAAGCCCATAACAGCACCCCCTGTAAACGAAACGTTCAGGGCTTTGCTGAGGCTGGTACGTGCAGCCTGTGCAGTACGTACATTGCTTTTTGTGGCAATGCGCATACCAATATAACCGGCAGTAGCGCTAAATACGGCACCAATAATAAATGCAATAGCAATGCTCCAGTGACTGTTTGGGTTGGCCAGTGCCATTACACCCAACAGGAGGGCAACAATACCTACGAAATAGCCCAATATTTTCCATTCGGCTTTTAAGAAGGCCATTGCACCGGTGGCAATGTAGTCACTGATTTCTTTCATGCGTTCGTTACCGGCATCTTGCTTCGATACCCAGTTGAACTTCACAAATGTGTACGCCAGACCAATGATAGCCATAGCAGGAACGAGATAAATCAAATTCTCCATAAGCGATTATTCGTATTGTTTTTTTTGTTCACAATCTTCATAGCAAAAGCGGGGAAGATCGAGGGCGGCAAAGATAGGGGAATGAGGCTAAAAATGAGGCGGTTAAAGGGCTTTGGGGAAAACGGGGATCTAGTGGTGAACCATGAGTGGGGGAAGGCTTGCGTGGTGTGTCGTGACAGGTGAGTGGAGAGTGCGTTACGGGAGGGCGTTGTTGTCTATTACGATTTAGTTCCGGATATAGAGCAGTTGAGCGCTTTTACTACGCTTTATACTGGGAGTAAGGTGGGAGTTGAGTGGCTTTAGCAACGAAGGATGGGACAGACGAGAATGACACCCTTGTGCCTTGTCCCTTATCCCTTCGGTTTTTCTTTCTTCCACTTTTCCCGCATCTTTAAAGTAAAATTAAAACAGCCATCGTCTTGGTTAACAAATGAAGGATGGCATGGAGGCAATGGCCCGTCAACAAACAATCATATCGGCGGTAAAGGATTACAGCAGGCAGTTGTTCGGTTTTATCCGAAGCCGTGTAAATACCAACGAAGATGCGGAAGACATTCTGCAGGATGTGTGGTACCAGTTCAGCAATTTTTCCGGCGTTGATGCGATCGACAACGTAGGAGGATGGTTGTACCGGGTGGCCCGCAACCGCATCATCGACCGCTCCCGTAAAAAGAAAGAAACCCGGCTCGACGATTATGCGTATGAAGATGACGAAGGCATCAGTTTCTTTTCGTCGCTCCTGCGCAGCAACGATGCCGATGCCGAACTGCAAACCATGCAACGGTTGTTTTGGGATGCATTAATGGACGCATTACAGGAGCTGCCCGAAAAACAACGCAATGTTTTTATCTGGAATGAGCTGGAAGATATGACGCTGCAGGAAATTGCCGACCGTGAAAACGAAAACATTAAAACCATCATCTCCCGTAAACGTTATGCTGTATTGCATTTGCGTGAACGACTGGAGACATTGTACAACGAATTTTTAAATAATTAAATTTTTAAAGTGATGATGAGGAATAAGCATAAAAAATGGATGGCCTTTTTACCCTTGCTGATTATTGCAGCCGTATTTCTGTTTGGCTGGCTGGTGATGTTTTTATGGAACTATGCGTTGGTGCCTGCAACGGGTTTCAATCTGATTAATTTCTGGCAGGCAATCGGCATTTTAGTATTGAGTAAAATACTCTTCAGTGGTTTTGGCGGTAAAAACAAAGGAGGTGGTGCCGGCTGGAAAAATAATAAATGGAGTACGTTAAGCGACGAAGAAAAAGCTCGCTTTAAACAAGAATGGTGGAAGCGTTGCGGGCATTATCCCGAAGCAAAAGAAACCAATGTGGAAACAAAAAACGAAACCGATCAGCCACAGTAAAAAAGTTTTAACCACATAGCGCCCGGATCCTGATCCGGGCTTTTTTATGCCCCTTTGTTAAAACTGCTGATGCGGGTTTGGAGCATAAAGTATTTATCAGGTACATCCGTCTGTTTACCTGTTATCTATTTTTTTCATTTAAAAACAAACAATGATGTATCATTCACATCACGCCGCAAAAGGCGATCATTACGGAAGCAGCAAACGGCACCTGCTTTACCGTTCCATGCAACGAGCCGCAGTAAATATTTACAAAACAGAAACCAGTTACGAAATGCTGGTATTTGCACCGGGCCGCATCAAAGAACATTTCTCGGTGAGTGTAAAAGGAAATGAGTTAAGTGTTTCCTACACGCCACCCGAAGGTTTCCCGAAGTTTAACTGGGTGCTGCGTGAGTACAGTCGTGGTGGTTTTGTGCGCAGTTTTACATTAGACGAAACCATTGATGCTGCTGCCATTACTGCAAAATACCAGGATGGTGTGTTGCAGGTTAGTTTACCTGTTATTGCAGGTGCAAGAACAAAAGAACAGGAAATAAAGATTAGTTAGTTGGTTTTAGTTTAAACGCCTGTTATCGAACAGGTGTACTTAAGTTCAGAGGCAGTTCTGTTTTTACAGGGCTGCCTTTTTTAAAACGCTTCGCCAAATTGCACATAAAAACCCTGGTTGCCTTTACCGCTGCCTACACCATAATCCAAACGGATGTGCAGCTTTTCATTTTTGTTTACAGCAAAACGAACACCTCCACCATACGAATACTTCAACCGTTGTAATGATACGGTGCTGAAACGTCCTGCCACATCACCTGTGCCTGCAAAACCAACTACGCTGAAACGCTTGTACACCGGTACACGGTACTCGGCCTGTAAGCTGAACAAATGATCATCCCGGTAACGGCCGCTGAAATAACCACGCATACGATCGGCACCACCCAACGATGCAATACTGCGGATGGGCACATCGGAACCTGTATTAAAAAAGCCAAAGCCCTGCAGTGCAAGTATTTGCTGCCGGTAAATACGTTTGTACAAACGCAGATCGGTAATGATGTTGGTGTAGCGGTGATTGGATAAAAGGAGTGAAGTGTAATGCGTTGCCTGTACCGAAATTAAATGTCCACGATTGGGCCAGAAAGTATTGTTGCGTTTATCCCACGATAAACTTAATCCCAAACCCGATACCTGGTACGGTTTACGGCCTGCTACATTCTGCTGATCGAACAAGCCGCCGCTTTTTACATTGATGTCGATGACCCTTTGAAAATCATAAATAACACCGGCAAAAATTTTTTGCGCCAATAAACGTTCGCCATGCAGGTGTACATAAAATTGGCGGAAATCATATTCTTCTTCATTGCTGTCGGCGGTTTGATTCCCCATACCCCAGAAACGATCGGGAAAAGAGCTGAAGGAAAAATGACTGTTGAGAATATATTTTTCACCGGGAAAAAATACCGGTCCGTTTACCGTAAATAAAAACTGTTTCCGCAAAGAATAACTACCCAGGAAACGAATGGAAGAGGTGCGAGTCGTGGAATCTTTTTTGCGGGTAGTGTAAAATGTATATGTACCGCCTGCACCAAACGACCAATCGGTTTCAATCGAGCGTGAAATAACAGGTACCGCCAGTAAGTGACTTTTATTAACGGCACTATCGTTTTTGTCCTGTGCAGAAAGTACTGTGGGCAGCAGTGCGTACATCCATATAATCGAAAGCAAGCGGATGCGCAACATTTACACATTGGTTTGTGAAGCGTGAAGAAATGCTTTACCCAGACAAGCTGTAATATCGCTTGCAATCATTGCTTCCTGCGAATTGTCGGCTGCTGCAAAATCGCCGGCCAATCCGTGAAGATACACACCTAAGATGGCGGCCTCCGTTGTGTTATAACCTTGTGCCAGTAAACCCGTTAAGATGCCTGTTAACACATCACCACTTCCTGCAGTGGCCATACCTGCATTACCGGTGCTGTTGAACCATGCAGTACCATCGGGGCAGGCAATAAATGTATGATGGCCTTTCAATACAATGACACAATTGAGTGCAGTTGCTTTTTCTTTTGCCCGTTCAATGCGTTCAAAATCGTTTGCTGCTTTGCCGAATAAACGTTCGAATTCTTTGGGATGCGGCGTTAAGATGCAATCGGTTTGCAGCAATGCAGACAGCTCTTTTTTGATCGATAACAAATTCAATGCATCGGCATCAATAACAAGCGGCTGATGTGCATGCTGCAGTACATACATCAACACATCGGCTGTTTCTTCATGCAATCCAATGCCGGGGCCAATGCCAATTGCTGCATAGCGCAACAGATCTGCAGCAACAGAACTCAAATGCTGCTCATTGCGATCGGTTTCAACCATTGCTTCGGGTACAGCTGTCTGCAACGGAATGGTTCCGCATTTTGCTGTATGAACAGTTAATAAACCGGCACCGCTTCGTAAACAGGATGCTGCACTTAAAATGGCTGCTCCCGTTTTTCCATACGAGCCGGCTAACAGCAATGCATGACCGAAGTTGCCTTTATGTGCTGCTGCATTTCTTTTTTTACAGATCGATCGTACGATCGTTAAATCAGTAAGCTGATGTGCAGCAAGGGTTGCTTCATAAAAGGCAGGATGCAAACCTATCTTCAGCAAATGAATGTTGCCGCAGTACTCTGCATTTTCGGCCATCAGGAAACATTGCTTGTATACTTCAAAACTTAAGGTATGATCGGCACGCATGCAGGTATAATCTTTACAGCTTTTATCAGCAAACATACCGGTGGGTATATCAATAGAAATAACTGTAGCAGGGGAGTTGCTGATGTGTTGTACCAGATCAGCTATTAAACCATCGAGTGGACGATCTAAACCTGTGCCCAGCAATGCATCCACCACCACATCCTGTTGCTGCAATGTTGGAAAGAATTCGGCCGATTGCAAAAAATGAATATCTGTTGTATGGTTGTGTAACAGTTCAAGATTACGTTGAAAATCGTCGGTACCTTTTTTACCTGTTTCAAGAATGTATACTGTTACCCGTACAGCCTGTGTTAACAGTAAACGTGCAATGGCTAATCCATCACCACCATTATTTCCTTTGCCACAAAAAATATGAAGATGCTGTTGTGTATAGCGTTGCTCCAGTAACCAGTTGCTGCAGGCTGTTGCTGCACGTTCCATCAAGTCAAGCGATGAAACAGGTTCAATTGCAATCGTATATTGATCCCAGTTTCTGATTTGTTCGGCCGTAAAAATTTTCATCGTTCGCTGGTTGTTCGTTAACGGTATGATAAAGGTACATGCACAAGTCCGTAAAATGAAAAAGGTCTGACCAATGTCAGACCCTTTCAAGAGACCAAGAGAACAAATTATTTTTTTGAGGGGAATGCAAAGCGTACCGATACGGCAACAGTTGATGCACGGAAACGAACATCCTGTATGAAACTTAATTCAGGTTTCCAATCGATGGATAAATTAACGGGAACACCTGTAAATTGATAATCGACACCTGCAATACCTGTAATACCAAAATTGTCGATGCCTTTAAATCCTACAAATGCACCGGCACCATAAAACCATTGCAGGTTTGGAACAGCACTGATTGGATTAAATACTTCGTACAGGGCACCTACTGCAAGCGGATCACGCAGGTTGAGTATTGCTTCTATTGCTTTGTTTTCATTCAAGTGATAACGATAGGTAAAACCGGTTGAAACAACCTGGTCGTAACTGCCAAGGCGTACACCTGCCTGGTGACGAACCTGTGCGTTGGCTGTAAAGCCTGCAAGTACAAAAACAAGAATGATCGGTAGAGAACGTTTGGGCATCATATTATTCAGATTGGTTTTAATCATCCGAAAATGATGCCAGCGTTTTTATTGTTTTTCTTTTAAGAAAAATTTAAACCAGGCATATCCGCAGATGATTGCAAGAACTGACGCTACCATAACGGCCATCTTACTGATATCCTGTGTGAAGGAATCCTTAAAAGCAAGCATTGAAATAAAAATACTCATGGTAAAGCCAATGCCGGCGAGTAAGCCCAAACCGATCATGTGTTTCCAGTTAATGCCTTCGGCCAGTTGGCCGATTTTGAGTTTTACCAATAACCAGCAGAAGAGCACAATGCCGATTGGTTTACCCAACAGTAAACCGGCAATGATGCCGAGGCTTAAAGAGTTGGTCATATGTTCGGTAAAGCCCAATGGTATTACAATGGCTGTGTTAGCTAATGCAAAGATGGGGATAATGAGAAAGTTGACATAGTTGTGCAATGCATGTTCAATGCCATCGAGTTTTTTAATGGGAATAGTAAAGGCAAAGAGCACACCTGCAATGGTTGCATGTACACCCGAGTTGAAAAAGCAAAACCAGAGTGCGGCGCCTAACAGAAAATTCCAGAAACCAAATTTTACTTTGAGGCGTGTAAGCACTAACAGCAATACAAAAATGCCCAATCCACTGAAGAGATACACAAACTTGATTGTGCTCGTATAAAAAATGGCAATGGCCACAATCGCACCGAGGTCATCAATAATTGCTAATGCGGTAAGGAATATTTTTAAGGCCAATGGTACACGTCCGGATAATAATGAAGCAATGCCTAACGAAAAAGCAATATCTGTGGCCATGGGTACACCCCAGCCATTTGCAAATTCTGTACTGTTATTGAAGAGGGTAAAGATCAATGCAGGCACCAGCATACCGCCCAATGCACCGGCAACAGGTAAAATGGATTGTTTGATGGAAGCCAGTTCGCCACTCACCATTTCACGTTTTATTTCCATGCCTACCTGGAAAAAGAAAATGGCCATCAGTCCATCGTTGATCCAATGCAGTACCGTATGTGGCATGTTTGCGCCCAGATGCACTTCGGTGTTCCAGAAGTTGAGATAATATTCGCCAAGGAAGGTATTGCTGATGACTAATGAAACAACAGTGCAGATAAGAAGAATAACGCCAACCGCACGACTATCCTGTATAAACTCCAGTAAAGGTGAAAGAAAGGTTCGTTTTAAAAAATGAAACGGCATGTGTAAAGATATGCAACGATGCTGAGAGAGTTTGTCGTGAATCGTCTGTCGTAAGTTGTGAATCGTTAAAGAAACAGCTCCAGTTTATTCTTTGGCCGTTTGCTTTCGAGCCATTTAAAGTTGGGCAATTTTTTCTGATCGGCCGGTAACTGACGAATGGGGTAGGTAGTACCTTTTACCGAGCTGGTGAATTTCACTTTCTGCGGACTTCTTTTTTTGAAGAACATATCAATCATATCGGCAGTAGTACGGTTCATACCAATGTAAGCGCTGTCATCGTCCTGCGCATAGTATACACTTTCGGCTGTTCCTTTTGCATTTACAAAATCCAGTTCACCATCGATAAAATAACCGTTGATGGTGCGGCCTTTTATCTGGTTAAAAAACTCCGCATTTTCTTTTACACTTTGTACCAGCATGGCGTTTTCAAACACGTACATGCGTTTCGGTTTTTTATTTTCGGTGTAGATGTAAATTGTATCACCTGTTATCTGGCTCCCTTTGCTCCAGGCAATGGGGTTGCGGAACAGTTGAAAAATACTATCAACTCCTGAATAAAATAAACTGTCGGCTACTGCCTGTAACGAGTCGTTGAAAATGCGAACATTCCTGAAAGCTGTTATAAAACGTAAGGTATCTGTTTCAGCCTTGCTGCGTATACGTTTTACGATGGTATCTGCAACAGCAACAGCGTTACTATCCTTGGGCAATAAGGTGGTAGAATCGTTTAAAACCAAAGTTGGTTTTACTTTTAACGGCGGTGGTTTTGAATCAACAATCGTGTCTTTTTTTACAGTAACAGGTTTTGTTGTAACAACCGGGGCTGCAACGGTATCGTTTACGGTAACGGGCGCAATACTGTCTGATACGGCTATATCCGTTTTCAGGTTTTGGTTGATGCTGTCTTTTGTTACCAGCGAATCAACTTTTATAATCTGTTTTCCTTTTACTGTATCAAACGCACGGATGTATCCTTCTTTTATCTGCGCCAGGTCTTTCATTAAACCGGAGTAAATGGTATCAGCAGCCACATACACCGAATCTTTGTTTTGAACAATCACCATCACCGGTTTTTCCGTTGCCAGGAAATTCTTTTTTGTTTTATTAAAGAACACCCTGTTGCTGAAGAGGAGGGCACCTTGTGCTGTGTCTTTATACTGTACATTACCTCTTGCTTCACCATAACCTGTTTTATCATCAAAGGCAAAATCGTCGGCAATCATGGTGGATGTGCTGTCCTGCATGCGTGAACGGCTGCCGAATTTTGCTTTCTTTAATTTCAGATCGTAATAACCTTCTCTTGTATTAATAATGGAGTTGCCGCTTTTAATGGTAGTAGGAGCAATAAAGGTAGCAACCTGGTTGCTGGTATTATATAAGAGTGAATCGCTTGCCAATGCTACTTCCGGATCGCTCATTTTTACATTGCCGATGAAGTACACATCTTTAATGTCAGCATAATAAAAACCCTGCTTACTGTACAGCGTTGTTTGTTTACTTTCAATACGGCCGCCATCTTTATACGATCCCACTTTGCCGTTCATGTCGTAATCCATTTCATCGGTATAAAGTGTACTGTTGCCATCGCTCAGTTTTACTTTATTACGAAACGTAGCCAGTTTTTTATTACCATCGTATTGCAGGTATTGGGAGTAGATGTTGACTGAGTCGGCTTCGTTGATGTGTACATTACCGAACGCCTGCATGTAGTTGGTCTTTTCGTTGTACACCACACTGTCGGCAAAAAACTTTGTACCACCTTGCCAAACTTCTACATTGCCACTCAGGATCTGCAGTTGTGTAGCCGAGTCGATTGTTTTATAATAAAAAGTATTGGTTTTTTTAATTTGCACTACACGCACGGTATCGCTTGTTTGCGAAGGGCGGGGTGGTGCTTTTTTTTGTGCTGAAACTGCATTCAGTAACAGCAAAAACACACTAAACAATAAACCAACTCGAACAGCCACGTACTTCTGATTTTATTTTTGATTCACACTATCAGCCAATGGCGCCTTCAGTGGTTCTGTTTTATCTTTCTTGCCAAACACAGAGAAGCTTACATAACGTTTCGGATGTGTTTTGAAATCATCCAGTAAAATATTTAAGCTTCTGCTGGTGTTCTGCAGGTTGTTGTACAGTTTCGGATCGTTGATCAACAAACCAAGTGAACCTTCACCTTTATTGGCTTTCTGCAAAATTCCCTGTAATTGTGTGATGGTGCTGTTAAGATTGGCCACCGTTTCTTTTAACTGCAGTTCGTTTAACTTTTGCGAAGTGTTCTTGAGGTTATCAATGGTTGTGTTCAGCTTTTCGTTGTTGGTATTGAGGTTGGTGGTAAAGGCTTCTACATTGTTTAATGTTTTTGCCAGTGCACCGTTTTTACTGTTCATTAAAACCGACAGGTTATCGGATGTGGTTTTTAAATTGGCAATGGTCTGTTTCAGGTTGGCTTTTGTATCAGCATCGAACATACTGTTTACATTACCCAGAACCAGTTTTAATGAATCGACTGCCTGTTTAATATTGGCCATTACCGGATCCACACTCGTCATGATCTTTGATAAAATGTCGGGGTTGTTGCTGCTGAGCACCGTATCGCCTTTTGCGAGGAAATCAGTAGCATTGCCCGGTATAATACTGATGGATGCACTTCCGGTTAAACTGCTGTTGATAACCGCAACAGAGTTTTTCGGAATATTGATATCTTCTGTTAAGTTGATGGTAACAATTACTTCGCTAACATCTTTATCGAGTGTGTTAATCTGATACACATTGCCGATCCGGAAACCTTTTATTTTAACAAGGTTGGCAACTTCGAGCGAACCCACATCGGGAAAACGGGCATACAGCACATTCGATTTTTTAAGAATCGTTTTGCCTTTCAGAAAATTAAAACCCAATATCAGGAGGGTAACAGCAATTACAGTTAAGGCGCCTACTTTGGTTTCGTTTGAAACTTTCATTTGTTGGTGATGGGGAGCGGTTGAAAATTCCCCATGGGGTCAAAAATAAGAAATGTTTATCCGCTTAACACAGTAAACAGAGAAACAGCTGTTAAAATGAAGCAGAAATTACTTGCGTTTTGTTTCGGCTGCGTTTTGCACAACCGGTTTTTCTACTAAATCTTTATAGCGTTTAATCGACCGGGTAATGCTCTCAGCCATTTGTTGCTGACCATCGGAGCTCATGAGGTAAGCTTCTTCCTCTCTGTTCGATAAGAAGCCTAATTCAATTAAAATACTTGGCATGGCAGTGGCCTGCAATACCCAAATACCTTTCTGGCGTTGTTTTACACCACGGCTGAAACGGCCGAGACTGGTAAACTCTTCTTCCACAATACTTGCCAGTTTTACACTGCTGGCAAAGAACTGTTTGGTCCACAAAGCAACCTGTTGCTTTACGATGGGATCGTTGATGTTAATATTAAATGCAGTGCTGTCGTCCTTCTCGTTTTGAAATACATCTCCGTTTTCGAGTAAGATGTCTTCCTTATCGTCCTGCTTATGGGCCGCAAACACATAGGTTTCTGTACCGTTGGCAGGGTTGGGGTGATAATAAGTTTTATAAACAGGAACGGTACGTGTTTTTTTAATTTTCTTTTTGCCTTTTCCTCTTACATAATAGGTTTCTGTACGGGTACCTTCTCTGCGTACTTCACGCAGGTTGGGGGCAAAGTTGCAGTGAATGGAAACGAAGAGATTGCCTTTATTTTCGTTGGCAAAATTGGCACGCTCACGCAAGCCAATAAAAAAAGGAGTGGGGCGTGTTTCAAGCACCTGTACTTCGGGCATAACACGTTTCAGTTCTTCCACCACTTTTTTTGCTACCTCATAAGAAATCACATCTTCCTGTCCGTTGGCGCCATGTGTACCATCGGGGCTACTCATGCTTCCTTTAAAACCATGACCTGCATCTATTATAATGGTTTTAATTTTTGCCACAGCTGTATGCGTATTTCTTTTACTGGTAAAAGAAACCGCCACTAATCCTAACATAACTAACGAAGCAATTCCGGGTAGCCAGTTTTTCTTCATGATTTGAATTCTTTTATGGGTTCGTAATTCAAAAGCAACATTCACAGTTCGTTAATGCATTTGTGGTTATTTTTGCCGCCACTGCATATGTATAAACGCTGTAAAGTTAATTATAAATCTGTTTTAATCGCTGCAATAGCCCTATTGTTACTCTATGGCTTAACGGTTGAGGGTAGAAGTGCATTTCATCTGCAGGATCGTTTTTTGCAAGCTTTAACATATTCAGCTGCCCCTTTGCCATTAACAGACCCAACAACAGGTATTGATGAAGGTAAGACGATGCATACAGGTACAGCAGCAATGAATGCTTTGTTAAATGATACAGTGCCGCCTGCAAAAGATACAGTGCCTGCTGTCGATTCTTTACGGAAAAAAGATTCATTAACACAAAAGGTTGATACGTTTGATTTAAAGTTTTCAAAAGATACGGTTGATGCACCGGTTTCTTATGAAGCTGAAGATTCAATGGTGCTGGATATTCCGGGCAAGCAAATTTATCTGTACAACAAAGCATCGGTGAAGTTTAAAGATGTTGCACTGGATGCATCGGTTATTAAACTCGATCAACCCACACAAATATTAACGGCCTACTCCAGTAAAGATTCTGCCGGTAAACGAATTGGTGTGCCGGCCTTTAAACAAGGTGAAAGTGCGTTTACTTCCGATACTATTCGCTATAATTTTAAATCGCAGCGTGGTTTAACCATTGGTACCTATACACAGGAAGGGGAAATGTTTATTTATGGCGAAAAGGTAAAACGCATCAGCCCCACTGTGTTCTTTGCCGAAAGAGCCCGGTTTACAGTTTGTAATTACGATACGCCGCATTTCGCTTTCAGAGCACGAAAAGTAAAATTCATCAGTAATCAATTAGCGGTAACAGGTTTGGTGCGCCCGGAGTTTGAAAATATTCCTATACCAGTTGGTTTGCCGTTTGGTTTATTTCCCATGAAACAGGGACGCCGTACAGGTTTATTACCACCTCAACCTGTAGCGAATGATCAGCTGGGTTTTGGATTGGAAGGATTGGGGTATTACAAAACATTCGGTGAGTATTGGGATGCCACTATTCGTGCAAACGTTTATTCATACGGATCGTATAACTTATTTCTATCGCCGAATTATCGAAAGCGTTATCGTTACAGCGGTGGCTTTAATCTTAGTTATATGAATAATAAGATCGGCTTTAAAGGCGATCCTGATTACCGTCCGCCAAGCCGTAACTTCTCAGTGCAATGGAATCATAGTTTAGATGGTAAAGCAAGACCGGGACAAACCTTCAGTGCCAATGTAAACGTTGCTACCAGTTTGTTTAACCGGTTTTTTCCGAGTAATGCGGCACAGAATTTTAATAATACGCTGCAATCTTCCATTGCTTATCAACGCAGCTGGGCCGGTAAACCATTTAACTTAACGGTGAGTGCCAACCATAACCAAAATACCAATACCAAGCTTTTTAATGTAAACCTGCCTGATGTTGGTTTTACCGTAAACACCATTTATCCTTTCCAGAAAAAGGAAATGGTCGGCGCTCCCAAGTGGTACGAAAAATTAGGTGTGGCTTATAATGGTACATTCAAAAATCAGTTTTCGTTTTACGATACAGCGTTCAGCTTAAAACAATTGATTGATACGTTTCAGTGGGGGGCAAGGCACAGTGTTCCTATACAGCTTTCTTTACCACAGTTAGGTCCGCTGCAAGTGGGCCCGGCCATCAGTTTCGATGAAACCTGGTATGCTCAGGAGTTTATCCGTAAATGGAATCCGGCCACCAAAAAGCTTGACACCATTGTGAACAGAGGTTTTTATTCGGGCAGGCAGATGAGCTTTGGTCTCAACTTCAGTACGGCTATGTTTGGTACGCTGAATTTTAAAAAGAAGAACAGCAATGTAAAAGCGTTGCGGCATGTAATACGTCCGACGTTGGGTTTAAGTTACCGTCCGGATATGGCGAAAGATCAATGGTATACCGAACAGGTTGACAGTACGGGACGCACGTATCGCTTTAATAAATTCGATGGTTCGTTGTACGGAGGTTTGTCCGAAGGGCAGTCGGGTTTTGTAAGTTTTACACTCGACAATAACCTGGAGATGAAAGTGCGTGATAAAAAAGATACCAGTGCCGGAGCCACCAAGAAAGTTCGTTTGATTGATGGTTTTGGTTTATCGACCGGTTATAATCTGTTAGCCGATTCGTTTCCGTTAAGTGATTTTAATTTATACCTGCGCAGTAACCTGTTTGATAAAATAAGTTTAACAGCCGGTGCCAATGTTACTCCTTATCAATTAGATCAAAAGACCGGTTTCCGTAAACAGCTGTACACCTGGCAAGGGGGCGATAAGTTTTCGCTGGGGCGTTTTACCAGTGGGTTTGTTTCAGTAAGTACACAGTTTAAGAGCAAACCAAAAGATGAGAAGAAAGAAAAAGAGAAACAGGAAATTGAACGTAATAACCGTAACAACGGACAGTTCGACGAACAAAGCCGTGAACTGAATGCTGTACAACGTAACCCCAATGAGTTTGTAGACTTTAATATACCCTGGAGTCTTAACCTTGCCTACTCATTAAACTTTACCCGGCAGCTGAAGCGTGACTATTCCGGTTTTGAAACTGTACTTGCACAATCCATCAACTTTAATGGAGATTTTAACTTAACAGAGAAATGGAAGATGCAGGGGAGTGGAACGTTCGATATTCAAACAAGAAAGCTGCAATACTTTACGACTTCTATTTCGAGAGATCTGCATTGCTGGCAACTGGCGATTAACGTAACACCGATTGGTATTTACCGTTCGTTCAGCATCAGTATTAATCCTAAATCATCGCTGTTGCGTGACCTGCGTATTAACCGATCAAGGTTCTTCTACAATCTGCCGCAATAATTATTGGTGGGCTTTGTAATAATCCCACATGGTTTGGAAGATGGTTTCTTTTAACTGTTTTACATCGCTCATCTGCAGGTGTTTTGTTTCAACCGGATCAAGAAAGTGCATTTCAATTTTTGATGGCCAGAAGTAAAATGTTTTCTGCTGCGGCAATACTTTTTTGGTATTAAATAAAACCGCCGGGATAACCGGTTTCTGCGTTTCAATGGCCAAACGGAAAGCACCGTCTTTAAACTCTTTTAACGGGTTGTTGGTTTTGTTACGTGTGCCTTCGGGGTAGATACACATGTGTAAGCCCATATCGAGCACACGTTTCATGTAAGCATAACTTTTTAAACGGCTTTCTTCACTCTTCCGGTCAACGAGTACACTGCCTCTTCTGTAAATCAAACCAAACAAAGGAATTTTTGCCATTTCAATTTTAGCAATGGTTTTATTGGCACCGGGTATGCCGGGCGATGTTACCGGCACATCCATAAACGAATTATGATTGCAGACCACTACATAGTTTTCGCCCTTTACAAATTTTTCCCTGCCTTTAATCACAAGACGAATACCAGCAAGTGGTAACCAAACAGCCATCCAGATGCGTGATAGTTGAATGAATGCTTTGGTGCGTTTCGGTTCGGGCAATAAACCCATGATCCATGTTGGCAGTAAAATAATGAGCATGGTGGCAATAAACGTAAGCAGTGCCCATGCGGCAAAAGTGCGTCCCAGTATATTTCTAATCATCTGCATTATGGTAGTTTCCAGTCAATCGGTTCAAGACCTTGCTGTAAAAGCAATTCGTTTGTTTTTGAAAAATGTTTGCAGCCAAAGAAGCCATTATAAGCGCTGAGTGGTGATGGATGTGCTGCTTTGAGTACGTAATGTTTGGTTTCATCAATCAGGCTTTGTTTTTCCTGCGCAAATTTGCCCCAAAGCAAAAACACCACGCCTTTTTTTTCATCGGAAATTTTGCGGATAACGGCGTTGGTAAAATTTTCCCAGCCGATTTTGGAATGGCTGGCTGCTTCATTAGCCCGTACCGTTAAAAATGCATTGATCAGGAGTACGCCCTGTTGTGCCCATTTACTGAGGTTGCCGTAATTGGGGGGCATACCCACGCCCATATCGCTTTCTATTTCCTTATATATATTAAGCAGGGAGGGGGGAGGCTGTATACCATCCTGTACCGAAAAACATAAACCATGTGCCTGGCCGGGTCCGTGGTAGGGGTCCTGGCCGAGAATAACCACTTTTACATTGTTAAACGGCGTTTGTGTAAACGCATTAAAAATAAGTGAGCCGGGAGGGTAAATGATTTTGCCCTGGATCTTCTCTGTTTTAAGAAAAGCAACAATCTGCTGAAAGTAGGCTTTGGTAAACTCCTGCTTCAGTTCTTTTTTCCAGCTTTCTTCTATTTGTACATCCATGCACAATACGTTTGGATGCAATGGTACTAAAAATTATCTTTGCTGCCTCTTAACAAAGAGCTGGTCCGGTAGCTCAGTTGGATAGAGCATCAGCCTTCTAAGCTGAGGGTCATTGGTTCGAATCCAATCCGGATCACATTCAAAGCCGCTGCAAAGCGGCTTTGTTGTTTTCAGGAAGTTCTCCAACCATCAATTTAACACTTGTCATCATGAATTCAATTTACCTGCTTTAACAGGTTTTATGATAGGCCCCTCTTCTATACTGAGATTGAATAAGTGTTTGCATTTAATATTTTGTTTGGGTTGTAATTAATTTGCTTTTTTTTCTAAATCAGACAAAAAACAGACAATCTATTTTGCAATTACCTGCCGCAATACTTCTATATTTAACCACCCGTTTTTAAATCCAGCTTCGTTAGAAGAACTATTCGTACCAATCTCCTCCGCAAAACTCCGCTACCCATTTCAACTCACCGAACAAGCTTTCGTTTTATTTGTAATAACAAAGCACATCAACCAATACTTCTGAAGGAACCGTAACATAACGCTTGAAACAGCATCTCTGATTGCTTATATAAAAAAGAGAAAAAATGCTAAAAGTTATTACGTTCTGTATCTGTCTGTTATTTGCAGGCACAGGTTCTGCTCAAATGTTTGTGCAGGCCGGAGCCGGAGTTACTACACATGGCAATGCCGGTGCCGATTTAAGTGTAGGTTATGGCGTAAAGAAAACCACATTTACGGTAGGTTATTTTGCGTTACTCGACAACGATCAACCCTTACTGTTAAATGTACAGGCGGGTTATAAGCTTACAAAAGCCGTACGTGTTTATGGCGGTTATGTACGTAAACAAGTATCGGCTAATTTTAAAACACTCAACAGCAATTCGTGGATTACGGGTATAGAGTATAATACCAAACGTTTTAAACGTGGTAACTTTTATTACTCTGCCAACTATATTCCCGATTATTTCTTTGTTACGGTGGGTATGAAGTTTAATTACCGTTAACGCTTATGCCTCCCCGTTATTGATCAAAAACGGGGCGGCATAAAAATAAGTTGGAAAAAATTTGCATATCTCGAAATAGACCGTAATTTTACGGTCAGAATTGAATCCGGCCCTAATCCTTTTTTTCTTTCCCGATTTAATTCCCCTTTTACAATCCCTATATCCGGAAACCCTTTCCAAAATTCCTCTATTAACCAAATTGATTCCAATCCTAAACCCAAGATTGTATTTTAATCAATTTGTATACATGAAAACAAGAGTAGTACCTGTAATTGTAACCTTGCTGATGCTGTTTATTACTAACACAGTAATCGGTGGAACAATACCTCCCGTAAAATCATGGCCTAAAGTATATGATGTGCAGATCGAGCAAAAAGCAGCACACATTATTTTACAGTGGAAAGCAGAGAATGAGCCGAAAGAAATCTATTATGAGATTGAAAGCAGTGCAGACGGTAAAACATTTACATCGTTTGCCATTGTATTAGGCGGTTTTAGCGAAGATGCACATTACAGTTACAAAGCCCGCATGAGACAGGCGGCCACTACCAAAACATTTTATCGTATTAAGCAAATACATAACGATGGTACTTACAGAATAGTAAGTGAACAATCGCTTTAAACATATTCAACGAACTGTTGGTTCTCTTATAGGTAAATACGCCGTCCTTATTCTTAAGGATGGCTTTTTTATTTAGAAAATTTCCAACCGAAAGTATTTTCAAGAGCTTGTTTTTGAGATTCCGTCAGACGGATATACAAAAAAAACTGGCCAAGCCCCCAACCATCTTTTCCTAAGTACATGTAAAATTTCTCATGCCCATTTTTTATCATTTGTTGATTGATGATATCAATAACTTCTTCGGAAAGCCAATCATCATGGTAGGTTGGGTCGAATTTAATTTCTTCTCCTTTTTCTTTAAATGAAACATGAATCGGACCATTTTCAGTTTCCCATGTTTCAATAATTTCGGTTGGTTGGAAATATCCTGCGGATGCTTCGGAAAAGGATTTTAGAAGTGAGACGTATTGATTATTGTCTTTGCCAACATCAGATTCTGCATCAACATAAACGGCTCTTTCCCGATCAAGTATAAGCACTTCGTATTTTTCTAAGTTCATTCCCGGATCATAGAACTCTTTAAACATTTTAGAATGTTCAGCTATTCTTTGTTGGTGAAGTGTATCGAATAATTGTTCATTGCTCAAGCTTTCATGTTTTCTAAAAAAGCCAATTCCCCTTAAAGTATAAATGGTCCGTTTAACTGAATCAACACTGTTTTCATTGTATTTTTTGTGTGATGAATTACAAGAGATTGTTACTAGAAATAGGCAAGCTGTTATTATGAGTAGAAATCTAAACATAAATGAAGAGGTATTTAGATATAATATCTTTCAATAAAGTTTGTTTATTGCCTATTCACCATTCACAAATAACATCAGCCCATCTTACTCTCCAACTCCATCACTTTCTCAAACGCCGCTTCATATTCTGCATTGAACTGTGCTAATTCGTTACTCAGCTTTTGATACGATGTTTCTGTTTGTTTGAATTTGTCTTTATCCGAATACGTAGCAGGATCGGAGAGTTGCGCTTCCATTTTGTTTTTTTCAATGGTCGTAGCGTTGATCTTTTCTTCGAGCTGTTGCAGTATGCGTTGTTGCTTTTGTAATTCTTTCTTTGCTTCTTTATTAATAACCTGCTTCTGTTCGTTAACAACCGGTTGTTGTACGGCCGGTTTTTCTTCTGCCACTTTCTTTACTTCGGCTTTCTTTTCAGTACCGGCTACCGGCTCCTTCGATTCAGCTGCTTTTTTCGCCATCCGTTCTTTCCACTCTAAGTATTCGTTGTACGTGCCTTTAAATTCTTTAATTTCTTCGTCTACAATTTCCCAAATCTTATTAGCTGTTTGCGATACAAAGAAACGATCGTGACTCACCAAAATAATACTGCCCTGGTATTTGTTCAATGCTTCGATCAACAGTTCAACCGAATGCATATCCAGGTGGTTCGTCGGTTCATCAAGCATGAGGAAGTTGGCCTTGCTGATGATTGTTTTCGCCAATGCAATACGTGCTTTTTCACCACCACTCAATACTTTGATTTTTTTATCGATGTCATCGCCACCAAATAAAAAGCAACCAAGCAGGGTGCGTAATTCCTGGTCGGTTTTCTGCGTGCCGCAGGTTTTTAGTTCATCCAGCAGTGTATGATTCAGACCCAACGATTCCAACTGATGCTGTGCATAAAAACTCTCATCAACATTGTGTCCCCATTTACGTTCGCCTTCGAACGATTCAACACCTGCAATGATGCGGAGCAGGGTAGACTTCCCTTTCCCATTCGCACCAATCAATGCAATTTTATCGCCCCGTTCAATTTCTGCACTTGCATTTGTTACAATTTTGGTGGCGCCGTAATGTTTACTTACATGCTTTAGTTCGCACAGTACTTTGCCCGGCATTTTATCAATTGCAAAGTTGATGCGGATATTCGGACGGTCGTTCGTTGGCGCTTCAATCACGTCGAGCTTTTCCAATTTCTTAATAGCAGTTTGTGCAGCTGCCGCTTTACTTGCTTTGGCACGGAAACGTTCAATAAAACGTTCCTGCTGACGGATAAAGTCCTGCTGGTTTTCAAAGGCCTTCATCTGCAATTCCATCCGCACTTCTTTCTCCTGTTGATAGAAAGTGTAATTGCCGCCATAAATATGTAAACCCTGTTGAAACACTTCTACAATTTTGGTCACCATCCGATCGAGGAACCAACGGTCATGCGATACAATCACCACCGAACCCTGGTAGTGTAACAGGTATTTTTCAAGCCATTCAATACTGGGGAGATCGAGGTGGTTCGTCGGTTCATCCAACAACAACAGATCGGGTTGTTGCAGAATCATTTTTGCCAGCAGCACACGCATACGCCATCCACCACTGAATTCTTTATACGGACGTTGCAGATCGGCATTGGCAAAACCAAGTCCCTGCAGAATTTCTTCTGTTTTATGATGAATGTTGTAACCATCCAGCGTATCCATTTCGTGCAGCTTATCGCTGTACAGATGAAGCAATGCTTCGTCTTCATGATTTTGCTCGAGCTGTTTACCGATTTCTTCAATTTCTTTTTCGAGCAACAGTACTTTTTCAAACGCACCCAATGCTACCTGTAAAATCGATTCACTGGTATCAAAACTCAACAGATCCTGGTGCAGGTAACCAATACTGGTATTACGGCTGCGGATCACTTCACCTTTCGATGGTTGGTATTCGCCCACCAACAACTTCAACAGGGTGGATTTACCGGTACCGTTATACCCGATTAAACCAATACGCTCATTGGGGTGAATGTGCCAGGTTGCATCTTCCACAATTGCTCTTGCACCAAATTCAAACGTTACATTCTGAAAACCAGCTAACATAATTCGTACTTAAAAATGAGCGGCAAAGATAAGGTTTAAGTGCGGGGTGAGCGGTAAGAAGTACGAGGTATGAGATAGGAAGTACGAACGAAAACCCGGTCAGCGGTTTTATGCGGGTAGGTATGGCATGCCCGATATCTCGCTGCAAACCTCGCAGGTCTTATCTTTGCTAAAATTTTTTTTATGAAGAAGACTTTGCTGATCCTCGCTGTCATTTTTTCGGCAGTTGCCTGTAAAAACAAAGAAGATAAAACCGAAGCACCTGAAGCTGCTGAACCAAAAGCAGCGGCCGGTTATGCTTACAGTGAACCCTTCAATCAATCGATGAACAATGTGCTGAATGCTTATTACAGCCTGAAGGATGCATTTGTGGCAAGCGATACCGTGAAAGTGAATGCGGCAGCATCTGCATTAAAAGGATTGCTCGACAGTTTAAAGCTGGATGAAGTACAGAAATTTGATACACTTGGTTTTTCCAGCATCAATGGTCGCCCCGGCGATGTAGCTGCTGAATTAACAGGTTTGCTGGGCGAAAAAGAACTGGAGAAAAAACGTGAATCGTTCGAAATGGTGTCGAATGCGTTTTACGATATGGTACGTGTAGTGAAACCTACAGGTGCCACCATTTATTATCAATACTGCCCGATGGCGTTTAACGATAAAGGTGCATATTGGCTCAGCAATGCAGACAGTATTATGAATCCTTACTTCGGCAAGAAAATGCTCACTTGCGGCGAAGTGAAGGAAACGTTGAAATATTAGGAAAGTGAGTGCTGAATAGTGAGTAGTGAGCCGATAGTTTATAAGTTATACGAATAGCGAACTGTCTGTTCCTTCCTAGAAAGGGGACAGACAGTTCTATTTTAAAAAGATCGATCGGGTGGATTTGTTGTAATTAAACAAAAACGCCGTTTGCTTGTAATAGAGGAGACTTTAAAACAGGATATAGCCGCATGCATCATTTTTTGAAACCTATCATTGCACTGTTCATCTGTTTTACAACAGTTGTTGTTGTAACAGCACAGGAAAAATTCACCATCAGCGGATATGTAAAAGACAGCACCAGTAACGAAACCATCATTGGTGCCACCATCAGCGTAAATGGCCGTACCAAAGGCATCAGCTCCAACCAATATGGTTTCTATTCCATCACACTCGATAAAGGCAGCTATACATTAACTGTATCGCATGTGGGTTTTGTTGCCAAAGAAATTGAACTCGATCTCAAGAGCAATACGCAACTCAATTTCGATCTTGCTCCACGTATTGCCATTGCACAGGAGGTAATCATCTACTCCAAAAAAAGAGACCTCAATGTAAAATCGGCCCAGATGGGCAAGTTTGAACTGAGTATGAATCAGATCAAATCTGTTCCAGCATTGGCGGGTGAAGTAGATCCCATTAAAGTATTACAACTGTTGCCCGGTGTACGTAATGCCGGTGAAGGTAACAGTGGTTTGTATGTGCGAGGCGGCGGTCCCGATCAGAATTTAATTTTACTGGATGATGCGGTGGTGTACAATCCCGGTCACCTGTTTGGTTTCTTTTCGGTGTTTAACAGCGATGCATTGAAGAACGTGAGTTTGATTAAAGGAGGCATGCCTGCCAACTATGGAGGGCGCATCAGCAGTGTAGTGGATATAGCCATGAAAGAAGGCAACAATAAAAAGTTCCAGGTAGAAGGGGGTATAGGTACTATTTCATCCCGTGTATCGATACAAGGACCGGTTGTAAAAGAAAAAGCATCGTTTATTGTATCGGCAAGACGCACGTATGTAGATATTCTTGCAAAGCCTTTCATTAAAAAAGAAAGTGCATTCTACGGCAGCGGTTATTATTTCTACGATCTGAATACAAAGTTCAACTATAAATTTTCAGAAAAAGATCGCCTGTACGCCAGTGGTTATTTCGGCCGGGATGTGTTCACCTTCAATAACAAGGAACGGAGCTTTGGTGCACGTATTCCCTGGGGTAATTCAACAGGTACCATCCGTTGGAACCATGTGTTCAACAGTAAGCTATTTGCCAACACATCGGTTGTATGGAACGATTATCAATTTGCATTCGGTGGAACACAAAGTAATTTCGAAATCAATCTTAATTCAGCCATTCGTGATGTAAGTGCGAAAATCGATTTTGATTATTATCCCGTCAGCGGTCATCAGTTGAAATACGGTATCAACTATACCTATCACAAATTTAATCCGCAAACAGCCAGTGGTAAAAGCGGCGACATTACGTTTGAACCACAAACAGTCAACAACAAATTCGCTCATGAAATGGCAGCGTATGTAATGGACGATTGGGAAGTGAATGATGCATTGAAGATTAATTACGGTATCCGTTATACAACGTTTCAGCAGGTTGGTCCGTACAAACTATTTGTAAAAGATGCCGATGGTAATAAACTCGACAGCACTGTTTTTGGAAGAGGCGATAACATTAAAACCTATGGCGGTTTTGAACCACGTGTAACCATGCGTTATGCATTGGATGATGAAACATCGGTAAAAGCTGCAGTAACACGTAATCTGCAGTTTATTCATTTGGTGAGTAACTCCGGTACTACATTGCCAACGGATATCTGGGTACCGAGTACTTACAGAGTAAAGCCACAGATCGGCTGGCAATATGCAGCAGGTTTCTTTAAGAATTTTAAAGATAACATGTGGGAAACATCGGTTGAAGTGTATTACAAAACCATGCAGAACCAGATTGAATACAAAGAAGGCTATACACCGGGTATCGGTGATCCCGAAGAAAGTTTTGTATTCGGCAAAGGATGGAGTTATGGTGCTGAGTTTTATGTAAACAAAGCAAGAGGCAATTTTACCGGCTGGATCGGTTATACGTTGTCATGGACCTGGCGCAGATTTGCCGATTTGAACGAAGGCAAGAAATATCCTGGCCGTTACGATCGCCGGCACGATCTGAGCATTGTGACCAACTATCAGCAAAATAAAAAATGGAAATACTCGGCTGTGTTTGTATTCGGCACAGGCAATGCATTTACGTTGCCCGAACGTTTCTTTTTAGTGGATGGTGTATTAACACAGCAATACAGTCAGATTAATCAATATCGTTTACCTGCCTATCACCGTCTCGATCTTTCAGCAATTTATACACCGCAGCCGAAGAAAGTAAAGAAGCTGAAAACAGAGTGGGTGTTTAGTGTATACAATGCGTACAGCCGGCAGAACCCTTATTTTATTTATTACGATCAGCAAGGGAATCCGCTGCAGGGTACATTGGAAGTACAGGCAAGACAAGTGTCGTTGTTTCCGGTTATCCCAAGTGTAACGTTGAATTTTAAATTGTAGAAATGACGATCAATAAATATCTGCTCTATTTTATTGTTCTTTTTATCGTCTCAGCAATTTTTCTCGGCAAACGAATCGTTCACGCAATTACTTACAAACACACTAAAGGAGTTGTTATCGCCTTTGACTATTATGAGGGAAGAAAGTACACAAATAAATATCCAATCATCGAATTTGAGACAGAGAAATATGTTATCGAGTTCAGAGCTCCTTCTTACATGGCTGAAAATGTTTATGTTGATAAAATTGTTGAGGTAATTTATGATCCTGATAATCCATCTAATGCTTATGTAAATAATTTTTATGGCCTATGGGGAAATGCATTTGTTTTTCTGCTGCCATTCTTTTTAATCTGGACAATTATCATCATCGGTAAAGATTTTGTTCCAAAGCGTGTTCAACTTTTTCCTCGCAATTAGCACTAGGTCTATCTGATTCAAACTGCACGGGTCTGTCTCTTTTCACATCCTTCACAAGTCAATAACAGTTTACAGTTGGCGTTGCTGTTACCTTTGCCGTTTATGCCTTACTGCAACGCACATACGTTCATCTTTCTCCCGCTTAGCCCTGTTGGTTGTTAACCGATAGGGGAGGTTTTTATTTTTTCATTTTTAAATACAGCTATTATGAACAACGAATTGAACCCGGTGGTTCTTTGCGAAGAAGATTTTTCTAAGCTCAAACAACTGGTATCAGTACCTGCTGCCAAAGCAGACGAAATGAGTCTTGCTTATGAAATCGGAAGAGCGATTATTGTAAAGAATGAATCGTTTCCGCCCAACACCATCCGTATCGGATCGAAAGTGTGTATTGAAGATGCTGAAACAAAAAAACTTCATGAGTTTACCATTGTACTACCATCGGCTGCTGATATTAAACGAAAGTTTGTATCTGTTCTTTCGCCGATAGCCGCTGCTATTATTGGTTTTCGCCAGGGCGAAGAAGTGGTTTGGAAAATGCCATCGGGATTAAAGCGCATCCTCATAAAAGAAGTACAAACGCCTTTGCCTGTGTAAGCAGGCGGTTGTTTAATAGGCGGCTGACGTATACCTGATCATTTTATCAGCTCATGCGTACCTACGGCACGCTCACTTTCCGGTTGTATTTTTTTTACCGATCAGTTGCTCCTGCGGAACATGTTTTCATTTGTTGAATAGGAGTGTATTCTGTTTCGCAGGAACAATTGCGGGGTAGAATGATGTTGTGGAATACTGTTCGTGCCGTTGGTACGATTGGTTGTATGCTGTGCTGCAGGCAGCAACAGCAGCGATGAAATATATTCATTCGATTCGTTAGCTTGCAGCCCAATTTTATTCATGCAAACAACCCGACGCTCCGTTTCTACCAAAGAAGTAATTGTGTTTACTTCCTGTTCCATGATACTCACTGCACTGGGTATTGATATTATGTTGCCGGCGTTGGGAGCGATCCGTCATCATTTTGGTTTATCCGATAACAGTCCGGCAACAGCTAACCTGATCTCATATTTCTTTATGGGACAGATTACACAATTGTTCTTTGGTTATTTAACCGACAGGTATGGCCGCTTACCCATTTTACGCTTAGGTTTTGTTATTTATATTTTTTGCGGTATTGCAACGGTATTTGCACCTGCTCTCAGCATGATGCTGTTGCTGCGTTTCTTCAGCGGTATGGGGGCAGCAGCAGTACTTATGACGGCCATTGCTTCTGTGCGTGATCAATATGCCGGTAGTGAAATGGCCAGGGTGATGTCGTTTGTATTAACCATTATGTTGCTTACACCTGTGATAGCGCCTGCGTTGGGATCGTTTGTGTTGCAGCATGCATCGTGGCAGGTTGTATTTCTTATACCGACGTTGTTTGCCATTCCTGTTTTTGTTTGGTCGTTCCGGTTAGCAGAAACACTGCCTGCAGAGGCACGGTTGAAAACAAGCTTTCTTAAAAGCCTGCCGCAGTTATGGTATGTACTTACCAACCGGCTATTTATGCGTTACTGCATTACAGCCACTATTATCTTTTCCATACTCACTGCTTATGTTTCCAGTTCGGAACGGATCATAGGAGAGTTGTATCTGCAACCGGCCATGTTTCCCTGGATATTCGGAACGATCGGTGCCGTGATGGCCGTGTTTGCGTTAAGCAATTCTTATTTTACCAAACGCTTTGGAGCAAAAAAAGTGTTGCGCTTTTTTCTTACGGCCTACATGCTGGTATCGCTGTTGTTTGTTGTATTGCATTTCATTGTTGCCAATCCGTTGCCGCTTTGGTATTTTGTTGTGTGTATTGGTTTGTTGATGTCATTTACTGTAGCAGCCGATCCCAACAGCAGTGCATTGGCACTGGAGCCAATGGGTAGTAAAGCAGGTATTGCCGCTTCGGTATATGGAACCTTGTTTTTCTTTATCGGTTCGTTGATTGGCACAATCATCAATCACTTTATGATAGCGAATGTGCTGCCATTAGCAATTGGAGCGCTTGTTGTGAGTGTTGTTGGGATGATCTTGGTTTTTAGCGAGCCAAAATGATACGAAAGTTTGTAAAATTCTAATTAGTATTTGTGATAAACCGTTTTAATTGCATTTCCTTTTTCATCAAAAGAATCTGATGTTATAGAGGTTAATGAATCTTTTGTTTTTATCAATTCAAAATCGCCGATATTAATCCAGTTAGAGTTTATTTGATAAATCCAATCATATGGAATATTTAGTATTATTTCAAAATGGTTATGATTATTGACTTTGATATCAGAATTCTTATTGAGTAATTTTTCAAAGTTTTTAAATATTATTATTCCGCTATCTCTCCTTAGGTCAGTACGTATTGTTTTAGAACTATCCAATGTCATGTCGTAGATGCCTTTTCCTTTTACGAATTGACCTAGCTTAATTTTTTCTGTAATATTTTCACCAAACTGATTAAATACTTTTACGTTTAGTGAATTCTCGTTTTCTTTTTTTAACGAAATAATTTTTAGTATTTTGAAATCTGTGAGGTCAACTTGCTTGAATTTAATAGTGTCTCCTTTTTTTATCCATGTGCCAAATGAAATGTATGAAGATCGTTCACAACCGCTTCCATAGTTAAAAGAGCCGTCGGTGTTAAGCTTTATTGAGGAACTGCATAGCTCATTTGCAAAATGGACATATAATTCATTTGTTTGACCATAGCTTATGCTAGAGGTTAATAATGCTATTACGAACGCAAAAAAAATTTTCAGCATAAAAACATCTTTCCAGTTGTTATCTTTTCCAAATTAAATATCACAATTCACATAATCAAGCTTGTTGTGGCAGCCAATTAATCTTGTCGCTTTTTCAGCAAGAACATATCATTTTCCTATAGTCGCCACTTTTGCTTGTGTGTCAGGTCAGTGATTGTCCAACGCCCATCTTTCAGCCGGAAGTAAAGTATGTATCGCTCACCTAATAATTCATCGTCAGAAGGGCCACTCTCTACTGTTATTTTACAAACAGAGGCAGATTTCGTTTTTGAATTATACCTTGGTTTACTTTCATTTCGAACAGGAGGGAATAGATGCTTTACAATTTCTTCAGGTGAATTTGTCCATGAAGCTCCTTTGTCATGTTCTTCAGATATTGTTTCATTCAAGGATGAAATATAGTCAGGGCTGAAAGGTGATTTTTCATACCCGTCACAGGAATACAAGTAAAGCGAAATAATAGTGATAAATAAAACTATTTTTTTCATAACTGTTAGTAAATATCGTACAACATGGTCGCATAAAAAATCCCCTCGTTCATCAACAAGGGGATTTCAAATTTATACAACAACAATTACGAACCGCAACTGATGCAGCCATCTTCCATGCTGCAGGTTGGACCATCAACCTGTGTAGGTTCAATGTCGGTTGTGGTTTGTGCGTTGTTTGTTTTTTCAGTTGAAGGAATCACCGGGCTGATGTCTGCACTCGCCTGTTTCTCTACGGTGAACTGCACCGCTTGCGTTGCCGCTTGTGTACGCAGGTAATACATACCTGTCTTCAAACCTTTCTTCCATGCGTGGAAATGCATCGACGTCAATTTAGAAGCAGTTGGATTATCAACAAACAAATTCAACGATTGCGATTGACAGATATACGCTCCACGATCAGCCGCCATATCAATGATATTGCGTTGCTTGATTTCCCAAACTGTTTTGTACAGTTCTTTAATATCAGCAGGTATCTCATCAATGTTCTGGATAGAACCATTCGCTGCAATGATTTTGTTCTTCATGGTATTATTCCATAAACCAAGATTCACGAGGTCTTTCAGCAAATGTTTGTTTACAATAATAAACTCACCACTTAATACACGGCGTGTGTAAATGTTAGAAGTGTATGGTTCAAAACATTCGTTGTTACCAAAGATCTGCGAAGTAGATGCAGTCGGCATTGGCGCAACCAACAATGAGTTACGTACACCGTATTGTTTCACTTCTTCTTTCAGTGTGTCCCAATCCCAACGGTCGGTTGGTGTAACGCCCCACATATCGAACTGGAAGATTCCTTTTGATACCGGTGAACCTGCAAAGGTTTCATACGCACCTTGTTCTTTCGCCAGGTCTTTACTTGCAGTCATGGCCGCAAAGTAGATGGTTTCAAAAATGTTTTTGTTCAGCATTTTTGCGAGGTCGCTCTCAAACGGCAAACGCAACAGGATGAACACATCGGCCAAACCCTGTACACCTAATCCAACCGGACGGTGTTTCATGTTCGATGTTCTTGCTTCTTCAACAGGATAATAGTTGTTATCAATAATCTTGTTGAGGTTCTTGGTTACCTGGTACGTTACTTCGTATAATTTCTCATGATCAAACTTTCCGTCAATCACAAAACGGGGGAGTGCCAATGATGCAAGATTACAAACCGCTACTTCATCGGGACTGGTATATTCCATGATCTCTGTACACAGGTTCGAACTCTTGATGGTACCGAGGTTCTGCTGATTTGATTTGCTGTTGGCCGCATCTTTATACAGCATGTACGGTGTACCTGTTTCAATCTGCGATTGCAGAATAGCAAACCAAAGGTCTTGCGCCTTGATGGTTTTTCTTGCTCTTCCTTCGGCTTCGTATCGGGTATAAAGCTGTTCAAATTCTTCACCCCAGCAATCACTTAAGCCCGGTGCTTCGTTCGGACAGAACAAACTCCATTCGCCATTTGCTTCCACACGTTTCATAAACAGATCGCATACCCACAATGCAAAGAACAGATCTCTTGCACGCATTTCTTCTTTACCATGGTTCTTACGCAGATCAAGAAATTCAAATACATCTGCATGCCATGGTTCGAGATAAATAGCAAACGCACCTTTACGTTTACCACCGCCTTGATCCACATAGCGTGCAGTATCGTTAAATACTTTCAGCATAGGGATGATACCATTGCTGGTGCCATTGGTGCCGCCAATATAACTACCTGTTGCACGGATGTTGTGAATCGCCAAACCAATACCACCTGCACTCTGCGAAATTTTTGCCGTTTGCTTGAGGGTATCATAAATGCCATCAATGCTGTCTTCCTTCATGGTTAAGAGGAAGCAGGAGCTCATTTGCGGTTTGGGTGTACCTGCGTTAAACAGCGTAGGAGTGGCATGCGTCATCCAACGTTCACTCATTAAGTGATACGTTTTAATTACGCTGTCGATATCGTTTTTATGAATGCCTACCGCTACACGCATGTACATGTGTTGCGGACGTTCAGCAATTTTTCCATCGATTTTTAAGAGGTATGATTTTTCCAGTGTTTTAAAACCGAAATAATCAAACGCAAAATCACGATCGTAAATGATGGTGCTGTCTAACAGCTCCGCATTGTCTTCAATGATCTTCATTACATCATCTGCGATCAACGGTAATTTTTTACCGGTTGCTTTATCAACATAGTTGTAGAGATTCCGCATGGTTTGCGAAAAACTCTTGATCGTGTTCTTATGCAGATTGCTCACAGCAATGCGTGATGCAAGAATTGCATAATCAGGATGAGTGATGGTTAATGAAGCAGCTGTTTCTGCTGCGAGGTTATCGAGGTCGGTTGTAGCCACACCTTCGTAAATACCTTCAATTGTTTTCTTGGCAACATCAATAGGGTTCACCATCGGACTGAGGCTGTAACTCAGCTTCTCAATCCTTGCGGTCACCTTATCGAACTTTACCGATTCTTTTTTGCCGTTCCGTTTAACTACGTACATGTTCCGTATAATTTAATGTGTTAGTATCTGTCGTGAGTGGTGAGTCGTGAATGGTGAGTATGGAACCTGAGTGTAATAGTGTTCCCATTGCCGGGTATTACTCACGATTCACCATTGACGATTCACGTTCTAAAAGTCCTCGTCTGTTGAAAATACCTGCGATTCTTTGTTGCCCATCACACCTGCTTTCTGGTAATCGCCAACACGCTTTTCAAAGAAGTTGGTTTTACCCTGCAGTGAAATCATTTCCATAAAGTCGAAGGGATTGGTTGCATTGTACACTTTCGAACATCCCAGTTCAACCAACCAACGGTCTGCAACAAACTCAATGTACTGCTGCATCAGTTTTGCATTCATACCAATCAAAGCAACCGGTAATGCTTCGGTGATGAATTCTTTCTCAATTTCTACCGCATCGGTAATGATGGCTTTCACCTGTTCTTCGCTCAGTTTGTTTTGTAACATACTGTAGAGTAAGCAGGCAAATTCGCAATGCAAACCTTCATCACGACTGATCAACTCATTGCTGAATGTTAAACCCGGCATCAAACCACGTTTTTTCATCCAGAAAATAGAGCAGAAACTTCCGCTGAAGAAAATACCTTCTACTGCAGCAAAGGCAACGAGGCGTTCTGCAAATGTTCCGTTCTCAATCCAACGCAAGGCCCATTCTGCTTTTTTCTTTACAGCAGGTACGGTGTCGATGGCGTGGAAGAGTTTATGTTTTTCCTGCGGATCTTTAATATAGGTATCAATCAGCAGGGCATATGTTTCGCTGTGGATGTTTTCCATCATAATCTGGAAACCATAAAAACATCTTGCTTCGGGCAGCTGCACTTCGCTCATAAAATTCACAGCCAGGTTCTCGTTTACGATACCATCGCTTGCTGCAAAAAAGGCGAGTACATGCGAAATGAAATGACGTTCGCCGCTGTTGAGGTTTTCCCAGTCTTTCAGGTCGCCACTCAAATCAATTTCCTCAGCCGTCCAGAAACTGGCTTCGTGCTGCTTATAATGCTTCCATATTTCAGGATAGTTAATTGGTAGAATGACAAAACGGTCTTTGTTTTCCTTTAACAGGAGTTCATCTTCTTGCTTCATGTTTGCTTCTTTTACGTGTTGGCTACCGGAGACGGGTATAGTGCTGAAAGCATGAGCCACTTTAGAAGTGGCGAAAACAATCAGTACAAAAGCCTTTCTCCCGAAAGCGTTGTGACTAAAATTTTCATCCGGCAGGTCTTCTGACTTGTTCGCTGCTGAGCACCTTCCCATTCCGCCGGAAGCGGAACAGTGGTTTGTAGAATTCAACAGGATGAGTGATGAATTATGCGTAATGACCGGTTGTTGAAACTTCGCTCATCATTTATAACCAAGACTCATCTAAAGAACTTACAGCTACGGGGATAGTTCAGGATTTACACCTGATTCCCTTTTAATGATATCCGTGGAAAACGGACCTCAACCAGAATTCATGTAAAATAAACCCGAATCGCCGGAACGGAGAGAAGTTGTTATACACCTGATGTTGAAAAAAAATAAAAATAAAAATTGGGTTGAAACAGGTTGGCCAAAGAGATGCGACAGGGCCTCGTTTCAGACAAATTGCAGGTATAACAAAACGCCGGCACTGATGGCCATGATGCCCAGCGCCACAAAGCCCAGAATATTTTCTGTGCGGTTATTCACATTCTCGCCCATTATTTCCTTGTTATTGGAAATATGCAGAATAATGGCAATGAGCACAGGTGCTGTAACACCGTAAAGGATGGCGGTATAGATCAACGCTTTAATAGGCGATATACCCACATAGTTGAGCGATAAACCAAGAATGAGTGAAATAGCAATGATGACATAGAAGGCTTTTGCTTCGTGAAACTTTTTATCCAATCCTTCTTCCCAGCCAAAGGTTTCGGTAATAATATACGAAATGGAGCCGCTGAGTACGGGAATGGCAATCAGTCCCGTACCAATTACACCGATGGAGAAGAGGAGATAGGCTAAATTTCCGGCCAATGGTTTCAACGCACTGGCTGCTTGTTCAACCGTATCGATCTGGTGAACACCTTCTTTAAACAAAACTGTGCCGGTGGTAAGAATAATAAAATACATCACAAAGCCGGAGAAGGTCATGCCAAGGTCTACATCTCGGTTCATGGCATGCACCAGTTTTTTATCTACCACCAGATGTTTTTTCTTGTGTTTCATTTCTTCCACTTCAACCGATGCCTGCCAGAAAAATAAATACGGCGAAATAGTGGTGCCGAGGATGCCTACAAGAATGGCAATAAAATCCTTATTGAATTTGATGGTAGGTATAAACGTGGATTTTAAAATTGCTGCTAAATCCTGTTTGTATAAAAACGGAACAATAAAATACACGAGCATTACTATGCAGAGATATTTTAATGCTGCTGCAATTTTTTGATAGGGCAGGTAGATAATTAATCCCAACAGAATGATGGTGAACAATACACTAAAATATGTTGCATCCACTGCAGGAAACAATAAATTTCCCACGGCACCCATGCCGGCAATATCGGCACCGATGTTCATCACAATAGCCGGAAAGCTGAACAGCAACATCACATACAACACAGGTTTGGGATAATGTTTTTTTAAGGTACCTGTTAACCCTTGCGATGTAACCAAACCAATGCGTGCACACATTTGCTGTATAATCGCCATCAAAGGAAAGGCAACAATGGATGTCCACAGTGTAGATAAGCCATACGCAGCTCCCGCCTGCGAATAAGTGGCAATGCCCGAAGGATCATCGTCGCTGGCGCCTGTTACTAAGCCGGGACCCAGCTTTTTCCAGAATTTTATCAGCTTGTTGGAAGAACCGGTTTTGTGCTTCATGCAGGTAATAGTTGTGGATCGGTGCTTAAGTTACAACAAGAACATGCAGCAGCGGCTGATTTTACTCATAATGATTCCTTATTGTTGTTTGAATAATATGGTTGAACAGCCGGTTACAAGTGTATGGCACGATCTCTTGCTACAACTTTCCATGTGGTAACAGCTTCATTATTTTCAACAACTAACGCTGTATTGTACAATGCAACTGTAGGACAAATATGTACCGGCACACCATACAATACATCGCCCACTTTAAACGCATTACTGTCTGCAACCTTTAATACCAAATGTTCTTCGCTTTGTGCGTATGGTGTAACATCGGGTGCATTTAAAAAATGTACACGAGGCAATGGATTTTCTGCAGCAATTGATTTGTGCCCCAGATCGGTAGTAATGGTTTGTTCATCTATAATAGAGATCACTCTTGTTGCAACAAGTGCAGCATAATCAAACGGCTCATCGGGCAACTGGTGTTTGTAACCCCAGTCCCAATAAACAAATGTGCCGGGACTGCATTCTACATGTCGGTTAACATGTGTAGGAAAGCTGGGTGAGCCACCTGCAATAATTGTGAGTGGTTTGTGGGTGAGGTTTTCAATTTTTGTTGCCAAGGCAAGTACTTCATCAAATGCGGCATTGCTTTTTTGCTGTCGTTGTGCAAGATCGGTATCTCTTAAATGTCCATCGTACGCATGCAAGCCTTTGAACTCAATGCCGGGTAATGTTAAGAGCAGTTCGGCCAATGCGAATGCTTTTGCAGGTTTAATGCCGCTTCTGTTCATGCCCGTATTCAGATCAATATAAACAGCAATGGTTTTATTGGCTGAAGAAAATAAATTGGATAAAGCATTTGCTGTATCCGCATTATCGGTTACGCAACTGAATGATGTTTGAGGATATTGCTGTACCAAGGTTAATAAACGATTTGCTTTTGGTCCAACTGGTTGGTAAGCTAGCAGTACATCCTTTGCATTCAGCATCGCCAGCATTTCTGCTTCGGCAATGGTGGCGCATTTGAATTTGGTCATACCTGCTGCCATCATCATGCTACATACTTCGGCTGTTTTATTAGTTTTTACATGTGGACGAAGCAGGTTTACATCCTTGATCATGGCAATAGCATGATCGATGTTTTGTTGCACACGTTCTTTATAAACAAGCAAGGCAGGCGTATCAATACTGTCGATATTGTTGATGTTATACCAATTCATAAAAGCAGGTTGAATGATTTAAAACTACTTGATTGGAGTAAGACAGCCAAATGCAGATTCAATTGCGGGGAGGAGGCAGGCCATGCTTTTAACGCTCTCATTTTCGTTCAACCGGCTCAATAGGAATGGTAGGTCTATTTGGCTTCATTATCGCAGACAACAAAGTTCTTCAATCAAACTGATTTATTCGTGCAACGCTCAAAGCTTTCAAAACGTTACGGTTTCTGTTTTGGTAAAAGAGATCCTTGAAATAAAAAAAACGCATCATCCCGGAGTGGCTAACATCATCCCGGGATGATGCGTTTTTTTAAAAAATACAATCAGTGAGCTCTGAAATTCCATTTACAATTATCGCTGTTAAAATCAAATTCTGCCAGCGTAGGAGTGCTGTCGCCAGAAGATACCAGCGCCAACTTTTTTCCTGAATTCGGAACTATCTTCGGCATTATTCTGTAGGTGCCATCGGTCAATTGATCGATTCGCCATAATTGCTCTGGCGCACCGGTAAATGCCGGTACAGTAATTACTTCAGCATCGGCAGTAGCCGCTAATGTGCGGTCTGTTCCTGCCAATACAATTTTATAATAAGGTCCGCCTAAATAGCCTGTTGTATCAGGTGCATCGGTGATCGTCCACTGTTGATGCGGGCGTGACATATAATCACCTATTCGCAAATTAATCGTTCCTGTTGGCCAGTTTTTAATCACGTCTGCCAGTTGTTGCGGTGGAACAGGTTTGACAGGTTCATTATTAGGTTGACCAAACCCACGAGGGCCACCAGGCATTCTTGTAAAATCAACTGCCAGCTCTAATGCATATCCTCTTCTTACCGATTCAATTTCATACGTACCTTCTTTAAATTTTTCTCCGGCTACAGGCCATCCGTCTTTCCAAACCAAAGGAAGAATACCTAACACACTGCGTCCGCCTTGCTCAAGATCTGCTTCATAATGCAACGACATTTTTTCAACTCCTTTTTCCAGCTTGATGTGACCAAAATGTCCGGGACCTATTAAGTTACCACGTGTAGCTACCACCATTTTGCCGCCACCTTCCAGCATGCTTCTTCCTACGTTATCGAGATAAGGACCTGTTATTTGTTTTGAACGACCCACAACAACATTATAAGTTGAGTTGGCACCATCGCAGCAACTGCCATGTGTGGCAAGGAGGTAATACCAACCGTCACGATACATTAATGTGGAGGCTTCGCATACAATGGCCACATCAACAGGTTTGTTACCTTCTTTGAGTTTGCCGGTTATAGGATCCAATTCAATCAGTCGTGTGAATCCAAAGTAAGTACCGTATGTTAACCAAAGACGTCCTGTGTTTGGGTCTAACATTACACCGGGATCAATGGCATCGTTTTCTTCATAACCATCCGATGTGGCAACAACAATTGGTTCAGAATAGTTGAAGTCGGGTGATGTTGGATCCAGTGTTTTATTCCACATCGTAAGAATGGCGCCTTTGTGGTTGCTTGATCCGCCGGTTGCTCCATAAATTACGAGATAGCGGTCGCCAATTTTAATTGCATCAGGAGCAGCACCACCTCCCGGTCTTACTGCACCTCCATACCATGTCCAACCGTCTGCTGAAATTAATCCGCCGCCTCCGGTGCCGAACGTATAATACTTTCCGTCACATTCAACAATGGTTGATGGATCATGGATAAATGGTCTTCCGATTTGAGCGTATGCTATTTGAAAGAATACTGCTAACAAAGCAGTGATGGAGATGTGCATTCGTTTCATACTAATGATTTCAGAATAATTGAAAAGCTGTAACAGCCGCCAAATTTTTATTGGTAACTGATGCTGAGGTTTTTTATGGGCGATCCTTTTTCATCCAAAAAACGAACGCAGAAGTTCGCCATGCCCGGCCCGTTGATTACTGCACCACGGATAATGTTCTTTCCTTTCTTTAATGTTAAACGGGACGATGTAACATTATCAACAATCATATCCCTGTCGCCGGATAGCAGCAGTGCTTCCTGACCATTCAACCACCACATGCTTGCTGAATTGCATCCTGCAGTCATCCGCACATTTTTCATTTCTGTCGGACAATCAATAACAGTAACCAACCAAAAAAGAACGCCGTATGGCGGTTTGTTGATGCCGTAAGTGAAATGGTATAAATTAAAGTTGAATGTTTTGCTTTCTAAAGCATGCCATTTCAATTCCTGGTTGCCCAGTTTTATCATGTCGCCATTTTTCGGAACAGTCGTATAATCGCTCGAAAAATTATCGGTTGCGAAAGTTGTGCGGAGATAGTTATCGGTAAAAATATTATTGCGGGCAATGTCTTTCCTAACGGGTTCAAGCACCAGCCAACGTTGAATGAATCCCTTTTCGTTTGCTGTTTTTTTTGCGGGCGAAGCAACAATAAAATGTTTGGAAAGCGAATGTGTGGTATCGCCTTTAATGGGGATTGGAGGTAACGATGGCCGTGGAGGCTGACCCGGCGCCTGCGCAAATGCATGAATGGCGATTAATTGTACCAGTGATAGCATCACTAAAGCTATTGCCGGCAATATGGAGCTCTTTTTTCTGTTCATTGCAGATTTCTTTATATGGTGACGTTGTTTCTGAGCTGATGAAACAAACCTACAAATGAAACTTTAGCTTTATGTACAACAATCACCGCCGTATTATTATAAACAATCGGGTTGTTTGCATTTGTTTTTTGGATTGTTTGCTTCTAATAAAACAAAAAACAGTTTGCACACGCCGGGCTCATCAATAGCAAACCCAAATGTTCCCGGGTGATTCCTGTCGCAGCCGACTCTCCGCTTTAAACAAACAGTACATCAAGTAACAACGCCCGGTGGTCAAACTGATTCGTATTAGGCATAAAGCTTTCTCAATTTTACACTGTTCATTTCACTACATCATTTTTAAATTAACAGTTATGAAAGCGAAACAGTTTTTTATGATCGTATTCCTGGTTGCGGTCAGTTCTTTTGTTTATTCTTTCGTTACACCTGCGGGCGGGGAAGGGTTTGAAATTTATATTGACAATAAACTGGTACTGCAGCAGTTTAACAAGGAGATGAAAGAGTTGAAAACAATTCAGTTTACAGCAGCACAAAGTAAAAGTATGCTGCAGGTAAAATATTACCATTGCGGCATGGCCGGTAAAAGCCGCATACTGGAACTGAAAAATGCAGATCAGAAAACAATCAGGCGGTGGGCGTTTGATAACAGCGAAGGAAAAAACTTTGCCATTACTGTAACAGTTAAAGAGATTCTTGACTCGCAGCAAAAAACAAGTGATGGTGCTATTTATCTTTATTACAGTTCAAAAGAAGCACCGCAGGGACGTTTGCTGGCAGGCATCGTACCATCTTCAAATAAGAAACCCGTAACAGGTAAATGAGGAGCTGATTCTTCAAACGAAAGCGGATGATCAAGTATGATCATCCGCTTTCGTTTTTTTTACAACCAGCCCTTATCGCTGTATGAGAAGTTTCTTTGTGAGTAGTTGGCCATTAACCGAAAGTTTAATCAGGTACATACCTGCAGGAAGATGAGCTGCGTTGTATTGAATAGTTTGTGTTATTCTTTTTGAACCCGACGAAATGGCTGCCAGTTTTATTCCAATCAGGTTATACAAGTCGAGTGAATAAGGTTGGTTACTGCTTGTACTAAATTGTATAACCACCTGTTCGTTTGCCGGGTTAGGCGCCAGTTTAAGTGTGGCCTGTGCAAGCGTTAATGTAGTAACAGCTGTTGTTACCTGACTTGCCTGGTAGAGGTTCAATACATCAGTTGCGGTTAATACATAGTTGAAGATTTTTATTTCATCGAGCTTGCCTTTATAAGGTGCGGGTTTGTTGGTGGTAGTTAAAAACTCCAGCTCCCCAATGTTGCCCAATATCAAATCGCTTTCTTCGCCGATGCCTTGTGTAACCGATGCTGTCGCTTGTTCTTTGATCATGGTTGCATTTAAATAAACACGCAGTTTTTTTGCCAATGTATCTCTGATTACAACAACGTGTACCCAATCATCAGTAAAGAAAGGTACTCCGCTTGTAGCCAGTTCATACTTGGTTATATCGTCATCAATGGCAAAGCGAAATTCTTTATTCTTGAATTCAATATCAAAACGTTTACCGGTAGCACCGGTGGTTGCGTTTTTGGTAATAGATCCTTTGCACAGCAGGTAAGCACTCGTGTTGTTGTCGGGTGGAAGCAAAGAAGCCGGAGCCTTCATCCAAAATGAAATAGAGAAAGGTGATTTGTTGAGATAGGATTGATCTTTCCGTGGAATGTTCACCACATATTTATCAATGGATGCTGTAGCAAAATCCAACGCACCATTTACTTTACCCGGTATGCGTATGCTGCGGTTATCATCATTCAAACCAAGAATACCATGGTTGGCATATTCAGAACTGTCAATGATATCAATACCTTCTTTCTCATCAAAGCTCCAATGACCAATCATGCCTTGTGGAAATATTTTTGTTGTGCGAAAGGTCCATACTGTACCTGTAGTAGTTCCTTTGTCGTTTACTGCATCAACCCGCCAGTAATAGGTGGTATATTCTGTAATGCCGGTTGCTGTAAATGATGGCGCTGCACTGTAAAGTACATCGGCAACCTGTGTAAGATTGCCCGTGCCTGTACCAAAATAAACAAGATAACGAACCGTATTGCTGCTGCCGCTCCAACTGAGTTTTACACTGCCATTCACCGGCTCTACCTGTTGCGCATTATTTGTGGGTGATGGGTTTGATGTAATTGTAGGAGCAGAAGGAGTAGGAGGTGTTGTTACCGACACAACGGGACTGTATGCAGAGCTTAAACTTCCTGCAACAGCTTTTATGCGATAGTAATAAAGTTTGTGTGGAATAAGTCCGCTTGCATCTTCATACAAAGTTGTATTGGCAGCTGGTTGTGCAACTTCGGTAAAGCTGCTGCCGTTTTCGCTGCGTTCAAGAATGAAGTTTGTTTCATTATCTGCATTGTCAATCCAGTTGATGAGTATTTTACTATTAGGTACAGGCAGTTCAAAGGATGTTGCAGTGAGTGTAATGTTGGTAGGATGTTTCATGTACGACGCTGCAGGTGTACTTGCCAAACCATTAATGTACACTTCAATATTCAGGTATTGCGGAAAAGCAGTGCTGAATGCAGTTGCATCGGCTGCATTATTTTTGTTGAGGCCATTTGCATCTTCCCATGTATCGGGCATACCATCGCTGTCGCTGTCTGTTGGTGCCGGCGCATTAAACATTTTTCCTACACCGCCATTTGTAAACGGAAGATCCGTTTCACGATATACATAAAAACCATTTACGCCTTTTGATGCTACTTCGCTGATGAGTAAACTATCTACCTGATCACGTCGGGGATAATTACATCCTGCATTATTCATTACATACTCATAAGCTTGTGCTGCATTTAATGTTGGTGTTGCAGCAGGATAGGTAAACGGAACAGTTTTAAAACCATCAACTGCAATACCGGGATAACCTGTTGATGAACTGTTGTACGGAACTTCTGTACCGTCCAATATACCATTGCGGTTGTTATCGTAAAAATTACCTGCACCATAAAGATAAAACGAACCTGTTCCCCGGGAAAAAGGGGATGCTTCACCGGGTGGTGTAAGCGGACCACTCATGAAATAGTTGTTGATGATGTTTACTTCCGAAACACCGGAGGAACCGCCCATAATATAGGCTTCCCCCGACCAGCCATAATCCATTGTTGCACCCAAGCGGTTGCCATTGCCCCAGTTGTACACCACATTGTTTACAAATTCATTCACCCCTTTTACTTTGGGGTTACGTGTTTTATTGCTGATGTATAAATTTTTGATGAGGCTCACTTTCCCACCATCGGGTGTTTGTATTAATCCGCCTGCAGAATGGTTTTCACGATGAAGACCTTGTGCAATAATGGAGTTTTGTATACTGATATTATCCGGTGCTGTTCCTTTGCCATCCCAGTTAATGGAAAATACTTCATCCATGCCCCAGGAAAACGACATATGATCCATGATCATGTTACTTCCGTTGGCAAGACCGGATGCATCTTTACCGGAGTTGCCTGTTGCACCTAAGCGGAACCGTAAGTAACGGCAAATAGTATTGTTTGCACCTGTGAACGTAACTCGTTTATTAAACAATACAATCCCATCGCCGGGAGCTGTTTGTCCGGCAATGGTACAGTTGGCCGATACAACAACATCGCTTTGTAAGGTAATGATACCAGCTACTGCAAACACTACAATACGGCCGGGTTGACTCACTGCATCTCGAAAGGAACCAGCACCTGCATCGTTGAGATTGGTAACGATATACACCTGTCGTGTAGCGTTGGCTCTAGCACCTTGTGCATAGCGTCCGAAACCTTCTGCTTCAGGAAAGGCGAGTGTTTGTGCGTTAAGAAATTGAATAGAAAGAACAGTGAACAGTAAAATACAGATAGGCGCTGCGGTAAGCAGAGATTTTTTCTTCATTGTGGCAAGTCAGTTTAGTCCATGAAATTAGTAGAGCGGTATTTTTAACTGTCCTGCACTGTTGTTTTTATATCGGTTTGCTACTCCGGGCATTTACTAAATTGCAGTATGAAATTGTTTTGTCTTGTTTTATTTGCCTTTGTAATATTTTCCTTTGCAAAGGCACAGGATAGTGCCTCTCAGAAAAAGCTGGTCGTGAGTGGGTTTGCAGATATTTATTATCAGTACGATTTTAATCAACCTGCTACGAAAGATCGCCCGCCTTTTGTTTATAATCATAAACGAAATAATCGGGCTTCCATTAATCTTGCTTTACTGAAAGTAACATACGATAATGCAAAGCTGAAAGCAAATATTGCTTTAATGGCAGGCGATTATGCGAAGTATAATTTAGCATCGGAGCCACGTTGGCTGCAGTATGTGTATGAAGCAAATCTTGGTTACAGGTTTACAAATAAATTGAGTGTAGAAGCAGGCGTCCTCCCATCACATATTGGTTTTGAAAGTGCCGTGAGTAAAGATTGCTGGAACCTCAGCCGCAGTTTGCTCGCAGAAAACTCACCGTATTTTGAAACCGGAGTGAAGGTGAATTATACTGTAAACAAAAAGTGGATGGCTTCTGCATTGTTGTTGCAGGGATGGCAAAATATTAAAGACAATAACCGGTCGAAAGCATTTGGTACACAGGTTGTGTTTACTCCCAATGAAAAATGGCTGTTCAATTCCTCTACTTTTCTAGGAAATGAACAGCCCGATTCGATTGCTTCTGTTGTTCGGATGTTTCACAATCTTTACATAACACGGGTACTTACTTCTAAAACCAATATTGCTTTGCTGTTTGATGCAGGAGTACAAGGAAAGCAGCTCTGGTGGGGAAGTGCAGCCATGGTGCAGTTTAAATTAACTAATCAATTAACTACTGCATTGCGTGCCGAATACTATGCCGATAAAAATGGAATCATCGTTTCTGCTTATAAACCATTGCCATTTTCTGCATCAGGCTTTTCGGTGAATATTGATTTTCTGCCCGCAAATTTTTTAGCGTTGCGAAGCGAACTCAAATATTATTCATCAGAGAATGCTTTGTTCTTTCGACAATCTACCAGAACACCTGATAATTTTTCATTACTGTTTTCTGCTTCTGTTAAGTTGTAATGTCTAAGTTGCAAGCATAAAAAAATGGCCGCTATTTTAGTCGCAGCCATTTTTTAAAAATGATCAATTCCGTTCATTAACTCTTAAACCGAAATACCACACTGCCGTTTTTCTTATCATCGGCACTTAAAAATACTTTGTAATACTGCTCTCCATTTTGCACACGCATAATAGCGGTGTTGGGTGGTACACGTCCCTGGTTTTCGGCATACATGGTTAATGTATTATCTCTTCCTCGAATGGCTTTCAGTTTAATGGTAATTGGTTTATCGCTCAGCGTTTTTTGCGATGCCACTACTTCGCCATTAAAGAGCACAGTAATTACATCGCCATCTACTTCTGCATTATCGTATAGGCTTACAGTGATCTCTTCTTCTTCAATAGCAATGGTTTCAAACACTTTGCTTTCACGCTTTTCTAAACCATTGGGTAGTTTAGGTGCAGGTATATTGGTTGGTTTTATTTCAGGTTTTGTTTCGTTTTCATTTTTATTATCCACTTTGGTAATGGCTGGTGCGGTTGTAACCGGTGTTTCTTTTTTAGGTTCGGTTTTCGCTGTTGAATTGGTTGTTGGCGGTTTGGTAGTAGGTTTGTTTACCTGTTTCTCCTGTACCGGTTTTGGTGTAGCAGGATTCATCCGTACCGCATTGTTTTGCGGCGGAGTAGTAACGCTGTTTTTTACCAGCTGTTTGCGTAAAAGCGTGGTGGTACCAACACCGCATTTATCAATATCCCGTGCGCCTTTCCAGGTGCCGCTCAATTCTTCGGTTTCACCTTTACGGAAATAGGTAAGTGTATGAATTTGCAAACAATCACCTTGTTCGGGCGGTGTATTTTTCTTAATCACCTTTAATTCGGTCGACACAAGGGTTTTACTTCCCTGATCGATGGTGCCTTTTATTTCGCAAATGGTGTAATAACGTTTGCCGCCATACATAAAGTAGGTTGTAGAAGTGCCGGTAAAGCTGTTGCCTTTTGCTTCAATTTCCAATACATATTCGGTTTGGCTGTTCGGATCGCCTTTTGAATCGAAGCTGCCGGTCCACTGTCCGCTGTATTTCTGGGCAACTAATTGTGTTGAACAAAAAAGGAAAGCAAGTAAAATTATCTGTTTCATCATGTAAGTTCTAGTGTCTGTCTGCATGCAAATTACACATTTGAAAAAAAAGGGTTCCCGAAAGGCTTTGTTAATTTTCAAACGGCAAGGTTTTGTTACCTTTGCCTTCCAAAAAATTAATCGAAGAACATGAAGATCAGTTTTCCGGATGGCGCAGTACGGGAGTATGAGCAAGGAGCTTCGGCCCTGGATATTGCAAAATCAATCAGCGAAGGTTTGGCAAGAAAAGTATTGGCAGCAAATGTTGATGGTCAGGTGTGGGATCTTACCCGTCCGATAACACAGGATGCATCGTTGAAATTGCTGACGTGGGATGATGCTGATGGAAAGAATACGTTCTGGCACTCCAGTGCTCACCTTATGGCTGAGGCTGTGGAGTCATTGTTCCCCGGTGTAAAATTCTGGGTAGGCCCTGCATTGGATAAAGGTTTTTATTACGATATGGATCTCGGTGATAAGAAAATGACCGAGGAAGACCTGGCTGTTTTAGAAAAGAAGATGAATGAACTGGCGAAGAAGAACAATCCTTTCCAGCGTAAAGAAATTTCTAAACAGGATGCCATTGCTTATTTCGCCGAAAAAGGAGATGAGTATAAGCTTGATTTGTTGCAGAACCTGGAAGATGGCGGTATTACCTTTTATTCGCAGGGCGATTTTACCGATCTCTGCCGTGGGCCGCATATTCCGCATACAGGTTTCATCAAAGCCATTAAACTTACCTCTATTGCCGGTGCATATTGGAAAGGCGATGAAAAGAACAAACAGTTAACCCGTGTGTATGGTGTAACCTTCCCATCGCAAAAAGAGTTGGATGAGTATCTGGCCATGCTGGAAGAAGCGAAGAAGCGTGACCACCGCAAGCTCGGTAAAGAGCTGGGCATTTATACTATGGATGATGATACCGGTCCGGGTTTGCCATTGTGGTTACCTAACGGAACCATCATTATTGAAGAGCTGGAAAAGCTTGCAAAAGAAACGGAAGCTGCAGCAGGGTATAAGCGTGTGGTAACACCGCATATTGCTAAAGAAAGCATGTACCTCACCAGTGGTCATCTGCCTTATTATGCAGATAGTATGTTTCCGCCTATGGAAATGGACGGAGAGAAATACTATCTCAAAGCCATGAACTGTCCGCATCATCATAAAATTTTCGATGCAGAACCAAAGAGCTATAAAGATCTTCCGTTCCGTATAGCTGAATATGGTACCTGCTACCGTTATGAACAAAGCGGCGAGTTATTTGGTTTGATGCGTGTACGTTGTTTACATATGAACGATGCGCATATTTATTGCAACCGTGATCAGTTTGCCGATGAGTTTCGTGCAGTGAATGATATGTACCTGAAGTATTTCAAAATCTTCGGTATTGATAAGTATGTGATGCGTTTAAGCCTACACGAGCCAAGCAAACTCGGACAGAAATATGTAAACGAACCGCAGCTGTGGCAGGAAACAGAAGCGATGGTACGCAAAGTGCTCATCGAATCAAATATTCCGTTTATTGAAGTACACGATGAGGCTGCATTCTATGGCCCGAAGATTGACGTACAGATCTGGAGTGCTATTGGCCGTGAGTTTACACTGGCTACCAACCAGGTTGATTTTAACAGCGGTAACAAGTTTAAACTGTCGTACACCAATCAAAATAACCAGCCCGAAGTGCCGTTGATTATTCACCGTGCACCGTTGGGTACACACGAACGTTTCATTGGCTTTTTGCTGGAGCATTATGCCGGAAAGTTCCCATTATGGCTGGCGCCGATGCAGGTGAAGATTCTGCCCATCAGCGATAAGTTCATGGATTATGCAAAAACTCTGTTGCAGAAACTGAAAAAAGCAGATATTCGTGCAGAGATTGATGACCGCAGTGAAAAGATTGGCAAGAAAATTCGTGATACCGAGCTGGCAAGAGTACCTTACATGCTGGTAGTAGGCGAAAAGGAAATGAACGAAGGAAAAGTAGCGGTACGCAAACAAGGTAAAGGTGATGCAGGCGTGTTTGAAGTGGATGCATTTATTGCTGCTGCTGCGTTGGAAATCAGCGAACGAAAATCAGAATAACTACTCTTACCCCTGAAGAGTAAACATAAAAATTAAAATTAAGACGTCCTCCGGAAGGGGATGAGGACAACAGAATATGGCATTTCCACAAAGACCTCCAAGGGGCCGTTTTGTTCCCCGTAAAGAACCAGAACATCGCATCAACCACATGATCCGTGTACCGGAAGTACGTTTGGTTGGAGATAATGTAGAGGTGGGTGTTTACCCGACTCAGAAAGCATTGCAGATTGCCCAGGAACTGGGTCTCGATCTGGTTGAAATTTCACCCCAGGCTGTACCGCCTGTTTGTAAAGCGATTGACTATAACAAGTTCCTCTACGAAAAGAAGAAGAAAGAGAAGGAAATGAAGGCTAAGAGTAAATCGGCCGAGTTAAAGGAAATCCGTTTTACGCCAAACACCGACGATCATGACTTTGACTTTAAAGCCAAACATGCCGAAAACTTCCTGAAAGAAGGAAATAAGGTAAAAGCGTATGTGCAATTTAAAGGTCGTGCCATCCAGTTTAAGGAAAGAGGAGAGTTGGTATTGCTGAAGTTTGCCGAACGCCTGCAGGAAATTGGCCAGGTAGAAGGTTTACCCAAGCTGGAGGGGAAGCGGATGTTAATGATCATTTCGCCCAAAACGAGCAAGAAGAAAAAGGAAAATGCAGATTAAGCATAGAAACCGCCTCCAAAAGAGGCGGTTTTGTTTTGTAAGCGTGAATCTCAAAAAACGTCACCTCGACGAAGGAGAGTTCTCCTGCATTTCGGGCTGCATGCAACTTTAGCGATGTCTCGTGCCTCGACAAGACGGTTTTCGGGATAATTGCCGGTAGTCTGTAAAAAATCTGCTCCTGTTTCCCTTCTTTTCGCACTTATTTCCTACATTTGCGCTCCCAAATCGGGAAGCTGGAAACAGCTTGGTATTGCCCAAACGGCCCCCTAAGTGTTCTGCCTGTGCAGAGCCGCCAGCCGGGTATCATTCTTAAAGCGCATTCAAATGCCAAAGGTAAAAACCAATTCAAGTGCCAAAAAAAGGTTTAAAGTAACCGGCACCGGTAAAATCACTCACCAAAAGAGTTTCAAACGTCACATCCTCACTAAGAAGTCTAAAAAGCGTAAGCGTACAATGCGTATCGACGGTGAAGTAGCAAAATCGCATATGGATTTTGTAAAACGTTTATTGCGTCTCAAATAAGATGTACGCATCAACACACTTCAAATTTATCATTCAAAAAAATTAAGATATGCCCCGTTCAGTAAACGCAGTTGCATCAAAACAACGCCGCAAAAGAATTCTTAAGCAAGCCAAAGGCTTCTATGGCAAACGTAAAAACGTATATACCGTTGCCAAAAACGTAGTAGAAAAAGGTATGACCTACAGCTATGTAGGCCGTAAATTAAAGAAGCGTGAGTACCGTGCGCTCTGGATTGCACGTATCAACGCTGCAGTTAGAGAAGAAGGTTTAACGTATTCTCAGTTCATCAATAAGTTGAAGGTGAAGAACATTGACCTCGACCGTAAGATCCTTGCAGATCTGGCGATGAACAACCCGGAAAGCTTTAAGCAGCTGGTAGCATCAGTAAAGTAATCAACATCTGATTTATACAAAGCCCCGACTGAACTGTCGGGGCTTTTTTATTGAATAGTGGCTTAGACAATTAAGCCAACGTTATTCAAAAAAATGGCGAAGGATTTTTGTTGTTGTGTCGTTGTATTGTTGTGTGTTCGTGGCAGCAAAAAAATCTTCCTGCCCCTGCATTTAATTTTACAATAAGTTTGTGCAAAATTTCAAAGGTGACACAAGACCCACGTTCATACCAACTTACAAATCAAACCTACACCGACCTGGTGCATCAAACCTTCAATTTTCCGCAGGAAGGATTTCATTTAGAAAACGATTACCTGCAGTTTAACGGACTTGACCTGAAGGCGTTGATTGATAAATACGGCACACCGATGAAGCTTACGTATTTGCCCAAAATCGGTATGCAGATCAAGAAAGCGAAAAAGATGTTTGATGCGGCGTTTAAAAAGCATAAATACGAAGGCAAATATTTTTATTGCTATTGTACCAAAAGCAGTCACTTTTCTTTTGTGGTAGAAGAAGCATTGAAGCATGATATTCATTTGGAAACTTCCTATGCTTACGATATCGAAATCATCAATAAGCTCTATCAAAAAAAGAAGATCAACAAAGAAATACAGATCATCTGTAACGGCTATAAGCAAAAACATTATATTGCCCGAATTGCCAAGTTGCTCAACAGCGGGTTTAAAAATGTAACACCGATTCTTGATAACAAAGAGGAACTACAGCAGTATAAGAAAACCGTAAAGGTTCCTTTTAAACTGGGTATACGTGTAGCTGCAGAAGAAGAGCCGAACTTTCCGTTCTATACTTCTCGTTTAGGTATACGTGCAAGAGACATTCTCGAGTTTTATGTAGATAAGATTGAAGGCAATGAAGATCGCTTCCAGTTAAAGATGTTGCATATTTTCCTCAACAAAGGAATTAAAGATGATATCTATTACTGGAGTGAGCTCAATAAAGTGGTGAATCTTTATTGCCAGCTGAAGAAAATTTGTCCTGAGCTGGATTCAATCAATATCGGTGGTGGTTTTCCAATTAAACACTCGCTGGGTTTTGAATACGACTACCAGTTCATGATTAATGAAATTGTAGCCACCATTAAGAAAACCTGTAAAAAGGCGGGTGTGCCAATGCCGAATATTTATACCGAGTTCGGCAGTTATACAGTAGGTGAGAGCATGGCGCATATTTATTCTGTGCTTGGTCAAAAAACACAGAACGATCGTGAGAACTGGTATATGATCGATTCATCGTTCATTACAACCTTGCCTGATACATGGGGTATTGGCGAAAAGTTTTTGATGTTACCGATTAATAAGTGGGATAACGATTACCAACGTGTAGTGTTAGGTGGTATCACCTGCGACAGTCATGATTACTACGATTCGGAAGAACATATCAATGAAGTGTTTCTGCCGAAGCTGAATGGCGAAACAGGTGCTTCAGAGCCCTTGTATGTGGGTTTCTTCCATACCGGTGCTTACCAGGACCAGATCAGCGGATACGGTGGTATTAAGCACTGTATGATCCCTTCGCCCAAACACATCATTGTAGGGCACGATAAGAATGGAAAACTGATCGATTGGGTATATGCAAAAGAACAAACCGCACAAAGTATGCTGAAGATATTGGGTTATTAACAGCAACTGTATCGTATAACAAACGCCCCTCAACTGAGGGGCGTTCTTTTTATTACAACTTCTATACCTTACAAATTCGGGTTGGTTGTACGGCTTGGCCTTTTTCCACCGCCTTGCGGCGTGCTGTTTGGATATTGCGGATAAGAAGGGTACTGCGGATACTGATTGGGATAGTTTCTTACATTTCTGTCGTCATCCCAATCACGGTCATCATGCCGGTGATTGCAATCGCAGTTCTTTTTATTCTTGCCTTTTGCATAATCTCTTGCATGGCCACCATAGATTTTCTTTGCCTGTCCCGGAGGAAGATTGCTGCGGTGGTTGCAGTTGTCGTAACTACGGTTATCGTTCCGTTGGTTACGTGGGTAACTCATGGTTCCGTTTGGATAACGGATGGCACCATCAGGATAGCGTGTAGTTCCATCAGGATACTGTATTGTACCATCAGGCCACTGGCGGCTACCATCCTGGCGAACTACCGGGCGGTTTGATGTATTGCCAAAAATGGTTGTCTTTCTTGGAATTAACTGTGCCGATGCGGTAGTTGTAAAAAATACCATCAGCAACAATGACCATCTGTACAAATTTACGTTTCGCATAGTGGGTAAGTTTTTATCCTTGTAATTCAAACAATCTGCCAAACATTAAAATCAACACATATGCGCTTATTTCTTACGCTTTCTTTAACATTGATTGTTTCATCGGCTTTACGTGCACAAACTGCAGAAGACTCTGTAAAAGCGGTTGTAAACAACATGTTTACTGCAATGAAGAATGGAGATTCAACCGGATTAAAAAATGTGTTTTCAGAGTCGGCGGTGTTACAAACCATCAGCCGTACGAAAGAAGGACAAACAATAGTGCGTACGGAAAATATCAGTGCATTTGCAACATCAATTGGTACATTAACAAAAGGTGATGCCGATGAACGCATAAAGTTTGATGCGGTACATGTTGATGGAGCCCTGGCAAGTGTGTGGACACCTTATGAATTTTATTTTAAAGGTAATTTCAGCCATTGCGGTGTTAACTCGTTTCAACTGGTGCGATTAAATGGTGCCTGGAAAATTCAATACATTATTGATACAAGAAGAAAGGGAGAGTGTAAATAAACAATCCTTAAAAGAAATAAGCCGGAACATTTGTTCCGGCTTATTTCTTTAATTCTTTTTATTGCGGTATTTCCTGTTCACTTTCGGATCATCAAAATACTTAGCCGCATCTTTCGGGTCATCTATATTAATTTCTTCCAGCGGCACATCAATCAATTGCAGTTGAATTTGCTTCAGATCGGTACGAAGCTTATTGGTCTTTGTTACAATGTCGGGGTCTTTTTCGCCCAGCAATGCACTCTCTTGCAAAATATATTCAAGCCTACGAATACTTGTACGAACAAGCGATACTGAGTTTTGATCGTTTACTTTATTGGGCGATACAGCTTCTTTTACCGGTACCAATGTTACGCCAACAGCCGGTAATACACGCCCCACATTTTTTTGATCTTCATTCTTCGATGTGCTGAGGATGGTACCTGCGAGTGCAGAAGAAGATGAAGTCATATCAAACGCAACACGTGAGTTACGTGTTTTTTTAATTTTACGATCGAGTGTGCGGAATGTAAATTTCAACTGAATAATATAGCGGTTGTAATCGGCCACCAATTTATCGTATTCCTGTTTTTTCAGCGGATAATTAATGGCATCACGCACAACCAGCCGAACAACGGCTGTGTCTTTATTACGAAATTTATCTGCACCAATAAATAAAAGTCGTACAACCTTTATTTTACCACTATCATTATCTTTTACAAAATCGTAAGGGATCGACCATGCAAATTCATCGTTACATTTTGTAATGGTATTAATTGTTTTAATAGGCAGGCTGCTTTCGAAATTGATATATTCAATCGGGAAATTTCCGTTTTCGCAATTAAGTAAAAAACGGGCGGTGTCACCTTCGTCTACCGTTATACTTGCCGATACTGAAGGTCTTATTTTCGATTGTATAATTTCGGTATTAAAGAATACAATGGTAAACATCGTATCGGTTTTATCAACCGGGTTATTCAGATTCTGAACACCTACCTGTACTTTGTATTCCACATCGTACTTTAAACGCCCCGACAGAAAATAGGCTTTCTCTGCTTTAAACGTAAGCAGTCCGTTGTCTTTATTAATGCGTAAACCAACGGGAGAATTTTTCAGGTACCAGTAATAATTCTTTTGTTCTTTATTAATATCGAGCTTGTAGCTGAGAGAGCTGTCTACATGCAACGTAAAATAAGGGTTCAGGTTACGGATACGTAATACAGTGTCAGCTGTAGTTGGCTGAAGCGTATCTGTTACATCCTGTGCAAACACCTGGCCTACCAGGAAAATTGCTGTTAAGAGGGTTAAGAGTGGTTTCATGCTGATAGTTGCGAAGATAACCATGTCTGTTGAAACAGCTGTTAAGAGAATGAAAAAGCCCGTTGTAAAAACAACGGGCGAACCAAAACCAACTGCTATAAAAACAAGCTTTATGAAATTAATTACTGAATATGAATTGTTTTTACGGGTTGCTGCACATCTGCTTTTTTAGGCAGTAATAATTTCAGCAAACCATTTTCATATTTCGCCTGGATGGCTTCTGTGTTAATTTTTTCATCAACAGTAAAGCTGCGTTTGAAACTTTGTGCGTTAAATTCACGACGAACAACTTTTACATCATCGCTCTTCGTTTCTTCTTTCTTATCATAACTGATCGTGAGTAAACCTTTATCAACCGATACAGTAAAGTCTTCTTTATTGCGTCCGGGTGCATTTACTTCCAAATGATAGGCATCGTTTGTTTCAAGAATATTTACTGCGGGTGAAAACAGATTATTAACTGTTTTGCCGAAAGCAGGCAGCTCGTTGAAAAGCTCATCAAAAATGTTATTGATGTGTTTCTGAGCGGGGCTGTGCAATTTTACCATTGTCATAGTATTAAAGTTTATTTGTTTTTAAATGATGAAGGGGAATGATCAAAGCGTGTTCCAGCAGCATATTCTACGACTTCATTACAGAATGTGTAAAGTTTTTGCGACAAAAAGTCTGTTTTCTTGTAATGTATCTGTCAAAAATTCTTTTTTGTTCGATCGGACTTGTCTTTCCTGTAGCTTTGCAGAAATTTTTAAATCAATTCAACTATGTATCCAGCAGAAATAGTATTGCCCATGAAGGGAGAGATGACTGAAGGAGGATTCGAAGAATTATTATCGTCCGAAGCAGTAGATAATGCACTTACGCAAAAAGGTACCAGCCTTGTATTTATTAACTCAGTATGTGGTTGTGCTGCAGGTAGTGCAAGACCGGGCGTTTTAATGGCTGTCAACAACAGCACAAAGCGTCCTGATCATTTATTGACCAGCTTTGCAGGTTTCGATATTGATGCAGTGAAAAAGATTCGTGAACATCTGTTGCCTTACCCTCCAAGTTCGCCAGCCATTGCTTTGTTTAAAGATGGTCAGTTAGTGCATTTTATTGAGCGCCATAATATCGAAGGTCGTCCTGCACAAATGATTGCGCAGAACCTGATTGGTGCATTTGAAGAGTTTTGCAATTAATGGACTCCATTGAATGTTTATCGTATCCCTCAACTCCGGTTGGGGGATTTTTATTTAGTAGCTTTGCGGCACTGTATTCCAAGCTATCGTTCACGCCTTGCGTGAGAGGAAAGTCCGGACAGCGCAGAGCAACGTACCGGTGAAGAGCCGGGTTCCGCATTTTTGCGGGAACAGAAAGTGCCACAGAAAATAACCGCCTTGCTGCAAAGCGGGGTAAGGGTGAAAAAGTAGGGTAAGAGCCTACGGGTTATAACAGTAATGTTATAGCGGGGTAAACCTTTCGTGCTGAAATGCCACATATACCGTCGCCTGAGGGCTGCTCGCCCGATGACGGAGGGTAGGCAGATTGATTCTGCAGCGCAAGCTGCAGAACAGATAAATGATAGCTCCGTTCACTTTTGGTGAATACGACAAAATCCGGCTTACAGGTGTACAGTTTTTTAAAACATCAGGCCCCGCTTCTAAACGGGGCCTGACCTTTTTTAAAGATATCGTTCTTCCATAATTTTTTTATGATGCAGAAAGTGCCCGAGTGTTACAAAACCTATTGCATTAACAGTAATCGAATTGTTATTGGCAATGCCGCTTGTCATCAGCTCTTTTTGCGAAAAGCTGTTGTAAAGAAATTCACTGCTTTTGCGAACAGCCATAAATTCATTGCAAAGCGACTGAAGGCTGCGTTTACTTACATCGGCAATAGCTGCATATTCATTTTCATCGAAGCCGCTGAGCGGAGCAGGGCTTTGCCGTGCAAACCATAATGCACGGTGTGTAAAGATGCGCTCGGCATCAATCATATGTTGGATTAACTGCTTCACCGTCCACTTGCCTTCGGCATAAGCATAGTCTGCTTTTTCTTCCGGTATTGAACGCAGAAAAGATTCCAATATACTTTCCTGTTGTTGCATAGCTGCAGACAGATCATCTTCCTGTACCTGCATTACATAGTTGTGGTAAAACGAAGCATAGTCGTTGGTGGTTGGTCTTGGCATGATAAAAGGTTTTTTGTGGAGCAGATAACGCAGGAAGCCTGCGTACATTGCCCGTATAAAATGTAAACATAAAAGAAATCCCGCTTTTCAGCGGGACTTGATTTTTATCGATTAACCTTTTTTCGTTTTCTTAACTTTTGGTTTGGGCTGAGGCTTAGGCGTTGGTTTGTTTTCCTCTTTACGTTCGCCTTTAAGCGTTGCTGCAACCTTTATTGCTTCGTAAGCATTGATTAAACCACCGGTACGGCTGAAGTTGGCAAAATCTTCCTGCTCATTTTCAGTTCCTGGCTTGATTACTTTCGTATTTGGATTTTGTGCACCTTTTTCAATGCAATATTTTACCTGTTCCGGAGTAAGATCGGGGTAGTACGAAAGAATGAACGCAGCTAAACCCGCCACTACAGGACTGGCCATACTTGTACCTTGTGCAAAGCCATACGTGTTACCACCGGGAATGGTTGAATAAATTTTTACACCAGGCGCAAATACATCCACTTCTTTTTTACCATAGTTGCTGAAATCAGCTGCAAGTCCACCTGTTTTCGGATCGCCACTGGCACCTACAGTAATAAAATTGCTGGCTTTCATTTTTGTATCAGCAAAGTTGGGGTTGGGATAGTTTTCTGTGCTGTCAACATTCTCGCCATCGTTACCTGCAGCATGTACCAGTAATACACCTTTGCTTTGTGCATAACGTACAGCATCATCGATCCATTTCTTTTGAGGAGAAAAACTTTTACCAAAACTCATGTTGATGATTTTTGCACCATTGTCAACTGCATAGCGAATCGCTAAAGCAATGTCTTTATCGTGCTCATCACCATCGGGTACTGCACGAATGCTCATGATGCTGACATTGTTGGCAACACCATCTACACCAATTCCATTGTTACGTGCAGCTGCAATAATACCGCTTACATGTGTACCATGAAAAGGTGTGCTGGCCATTACATCGCCATTGCCATAAAACCGATCGTTGAAATCGTAATAGTTATCTTTTACAATTTCGCCACGATAATCTTTGGGTGCTGTAACCGATGCATCGGCCTTCTTTTCCTGGCCTTTGTAATAGCTGCTGAATTCTTCTACAATGGTTGTGTTGGTAGCATCCATCATATCAAAGCCTTTAAACAAAGAGAACATAGTCGATTTTGCATCGGCTTCTTTTGAATTGGCGGGTTTAAATGTAACCAGGTCGTTACCTGTATACTCCGGTTTAAAGCGCAACTTCAAAATACTGTCAGAAGGAATAGTTTTGGTGTACAAACCACGCAGGAACAACACCTGTTGCTGTGCTTCGGTTGAACCATGTTCAATATCGCCCTGTGCTTTTTTGAAAATAGTGTACTCTTCTTTTTCAATCGGGGTTAGTTTGCTTTCATCAACATTACCACCATATTTCTTCTTCAATGCGTGGTACAGGCGTGCCGCTTCATACGAATCCTCCTTTACATTACGGCCATCTTTTCCACCGAGGAAGTTCCAGCCATAAATATCATCTACATAACCATTCTTATCGTCATCAATGCCATTACCCGGAATTTCTTTTGGATTACGCCATAAAACCGGTTTCAGGTCTTCATGCAATGTGTCGATTCCACTGTCAATCACCGCTACAATAACAGTTGTGCTTTTGCGGTTCTTTACAAACTCAAATGCTTTATCCATACTGATGCCATAGAAGCCATCAGTTTGCTGATCTTTCAAATGCCAGCCTTTTAACTGGTCTTCTTTAACGGAAGTTTGTGCAAACGTAAATGCGGATGTAAGGGCGAATACGGACGAAACAAGCAACACTTTTTTAAACTGCATATCTATATCTGTTTGTTTTTTGGAACGGTAAAATTGCAACATGCAAGGCAGAAAAACATACCGTCTGACCACATTTTACTACATTTTACAATAATTGGCGCTGTCAGTTCTTTACCTGACTCTTTTAAGTCGTTTTAAACGCCTGGATGGGTTGTTAATACTTGCTTAAAGATCGAATTTAATGCCCTGCGCCAGTGGCAGATTATTGGAATAGTTGATGGTATTGGTTTGGCGGCGCATGTAGTTTTTCCAAGCATCGCTGCCGCTTTCACGGCCACCACCTGTTTCTTTTTCACCACCAAAAGCTCCGCCAATTTCGGCACCGCTTGTACCAATGTTTACATTGGCAATGCCGCAATCGCTGCCTGCGGCAGAAAGAAACTGTTCTGCTTCCCGCAGGTTCAGCGTCATGATCGATGATGATAAACCCTGCGGTACACCGTTCTGTATGGCAATGGCCTCATCCATTGTTTTATATTTCAGCAAATACAAAATAGGCGCAAAGGTTTCGTGCTGTACAATGTTGTAATGGGGCTGCGCTTCTGCAATACAAGGCTTCACGTAACAACCGCTTTCGTAACCGGCGCCTTCGAGTACACCGCCCTCTACAATAAAATGACCGCCTTCTGCTTTACATTGTTCAATGGCTTGCAAATAATTTTTCACCGCATCGGTATCAATGAGCGGACCAACATGGTTGCTTTCATTCAGCGGATCACCAATGCTCAACTGCTTATAAGCAGCTACTAATTTTTCTTTTACGGTATCGTAAATGCTTTCATGAATAATCAACCGACGGGTAGTAGTGCAACGCTGTCCGGCTGTACCAACTGCGCCAAACACTGCACCACGGATGGCAATATTTAAATCAGCATGTTCGCTGATGATGATGGCATTGTTCCCACCCAGTTCTAACAAACTTCTGCCCAAACGTTCGCCCACGGCTGCTCCAACTGCCTTACCCATACGTGTGCTTCCTGTAGCAGAAACCAACGGTACTCTTGTGTCGTGGCTCATCCATTCGCCAATTTCCCTACCGCCCTGTATTAAACAACTTACACCTTCGGGCACATTGTTCTTTGCAAACACTTCGGCAACAATATGCTGACAGGCAATACCGCACAACGGCGTTTTTTCAGATGGCTTCCAGATGCACACATCACCACAGATCCAGGCCAGCATCGTATTCCAGCTCCACACTGCCACCGGGAAGTTAAAGGCCGAGATGATGCCCACAATGCCCAATGGATGCCATTGTTCGTACATACGATGACCGGGACGTTCGCTGTGCATGGTTAAGCCATGCAGTTGGCGGGAGAGACCTACCGCAAAATCGCAGATATCGATCATTTCCTGCACTTCGCCGTAACCTTCCTGTAAACTCTTGCCCATTTCGTACGAAACCAAACGGCCGAGCGGTTCTTTTTTTGCACGCAATGCTTCGCCAATCTGCCGCACCACTTCGCCACGCTTTGGTGCAGGCCATGAACGCCATTCTGCAAATGCTGCTTGTGCCTTTGCAATTACCGCTTCGTACGAAGCTTTATCGGCTGCGGTTACGGTTGCAATTTGTTTTCCGTCAACGGGAGAGGAGGAGGTGATTTTTTCGCCGGTAGAAGCAAGCCAGTTGATTCCTGTAGAAACTCCCTGGTTCATTTCTTTAATGCCAAGCTGCTGAATTAAGTTATGCATACGATCAATCGTTTTTGTGGCTGCAAATATCCAGAAAATACTTTGCAAAACGGGAAAGGGGCGGATTATTAACCCACCCCTTTCAAACAGTTCTTTATGTACGATGCTGCCCCTTGAGGGGATAAACATACTGAAGTTTACAAATTCACTTTTACACCACCCATTACCCAACGTTGCGGCATAATGCTACCTAACAGATCGCTGTAGCGTTTGTTGAAAATATTATCGGCCTGTACAAACAGAGCCAGTTTGTTTTTCACAATAAACAAATCGGCTCTTACATTCAATACAAAATAATCGGCTGAGATTGGAACAATTGATGGTGATGCTGCTTGCTGCGGCTTTCTTGCTTTGAACAGACCATTGGTGCTGATGGCAATACGCTTATAACGATAAGCAATATTAAAGTTGATCAATTCTCTTGCATGGTTACTTACATAAAGCGAAGGAATTGTATCGCTGCTGCGGCTACGCATCCAGATAAATCCAAGTCCTGCGCTGAGTGATTGCTGTTCGCTGAATGAATGTGTGTATTGAATATCGGTTTCAATACCGGTAGTATTTACCTTATCAATATTCTTCGCCAGTAAGTAACTGCCGGCTGGTGTAAGATTTACTTGGCGGGGCATATTTGCATAAGGGGTGTTTACATAGTCGATCAAACTTTGTTGAAAGCGTTCAAACCAGGTTACACCTATTTTCAGTGATGAGTTAACGAAATAATCGGCTCCCAGTTCATAGCTGAATGATGTTTCTGAAGTAAGATCGGGGTTGCCAATACGCTGGCCCGATGGGACAGGATTGCGTTGATAGTTGTTGAAACGTTCTGTGAAGTCTGCATCTCTTGTGGTACGACCTGCACTGCCACGGAAAAGAAGTGATTCCATGCGGTAAGAAGCATTGAGTTGCGGAATAATTTCCCAGCCGGAACGCTCATTCCAATCTACACGAAGAGCAGGATTCAATTGTAAATTCTCCCCGATTTTTTGATTGAGTAACACAAATGCACCGGCGTTTGATACTTCATGATTGCCACGATCGTTTGAAGTAATCTTGCGGCTTATGAACTGTACACCACTGGTGATACTGCTTTTATCGTTGATGGTATAATCGTGTATGGCTAAACTCTGGAATAGCGATGAGTTGTTTACGTTCGGACTAACGCCTTTACGGAAACGATACACATCATCGGCCTGTTTGTAACCAGCATCAAACGAAAAACGATGTTTGTTTTTTTGATGCATGAATTTTAAATGATGCCAGCGGCTTACCACAGCTTCAGTGGCAGTATCGTTTGGAAAAGTAGTGTAAAAATTCTGTGCATTAAAATCACGGTCGTCGTAACCAAATCGATACGCCACACTGGTGTTTTCGCTGAGTTGTTGTTTTATTGAAGCAGAGATGGTCGTAAGGTTGAAATAACCTTTGGTACCACGCAATGGTTGTCCCTTTGCATTATTGGTTAACACACCAAAAGAAGCAGTTGTGTTTTTTTGATGCATGGAAATACCGGCTTGAGTATTAAACAAACCATAATCACCCGCAGTAAGTTGGGCATTTATTTTATGTCCGTTGCTTTGTTTTTTTGCTGCAAAGGTTTTGCTGATGATGTGTACAACACCTCCAACTGCTTCTGTACCATAGATAGCAGAAGAAGCACCTTTTAAAATTTCAATACGGTCAATTTCAGCAGGAGAGATGGGAATGTACGAATTGAAATGTCCTGTCAGCGGATCGTTTAAACGGATGCCATCGAGTATAACAAGCACCTGTTGAAACGTACCACCTCGAATGGTAATATCGCCTTGTACACCCATTGGTCCACGGCTTTGTACTTCTACACCCGGAACATAACGCAACAGTTCATCAATAGACTGTACCGGTAACTTCTGCAACGCATCGCCTTTAATAATTAAAATATTACGACCTGTTTTGGAAGCACTTACCGGTGTAAGTGAAGCAGTAATGGTAATTGGATCTAATTCAATTTCTTTTTCCTGCGCAGTACTGTTGGAAAAAACACCCAGGAGTGCAAGACTCATAAGTGAAAGTTTTTGCAATTTCATTTCGTTAATAGGTTGATAATCGCCGCAAAGATATAGGCAGGACTAATGGAAACGACTGATTTTTCTCAATGAAAAGTTATACCCAGAATGATGTTCGCAACTAATGAATGAGTGTTATTGCTTTCATGAATGTATATTCTTTTTATGCAATCGGTTGAATAAATTTTGTTACTGAGATATATTTCAAACGAAGTTTGTATCAGCAGATTTTTGAACAATAGTTGAAAGAGTAGTCAAGCGGAACCGTCATATCGACGAAGGAGATATCTCTGATTTTTTGTGATGATAAACTAATATGAGTTGCCAGTCATTCTCCTTTCTTGCAACTTGATTCTTTTGGGGTGTCTCCTTCGTCGATATCACGGATGTAAGAAGTTTGTTAGCTATATTGAATCTTGTTTTTTGAAACAAAAATGCCCCGTTTCAACGGGGCATTTTCTTATTTCTTCTTCGCAGCTTTCTTTGGTGCTACCTTCTTTGCTGCGGCTTTTTTAGGAGCAGCAGCTTTCTTTTTGGTTGCAGCTTTTTTTGCGGCAGCTTTTACCTGTTTGCTAAAGGCGCCCGGTACCTGTGCTTCAATCATTTTCTTAATATCTTCTACCGGCATATTTGCAACTTCTTCGGTTGTATATTTTTCGCCGTCTTTCTTCTTGTCAATCTTCAGCATCTTTTTACCAAAGCGAATAAACGGACCCCAACGTCCATTTTCCACAGCAATGTTTTCATCGGGCCAACGAACAATAAAACGATTAGCTTCTTTCTCCACTTTTGCTTCAATCAACTCATTAATATCACTCTGCGAAAGATTATCGAAATTATAGCGTTTTGGTACATTGATAAATAATCCATCCCATTTAATAAACGGACCAAAACGTCCTTTGCCTTTTGTTACCGGTTTGTTTTCAAACATCGCAACAGGCGCATCGGCAGTTTGTTTTTCTTTTATCAGTTCAATGGCACGATCCATTGTAACATCCAACGGTTCTTCGCCTCTCGGTATCGAAATAAACTGTTCGCCAAATTTTACATACGGTCCAAAGCGTCCCACATTCACACTCACTTCTTCACCTTCATATTCACCAAGTGATAATGGCAATTTGAAGAGATCCATGGCTTCATCGTAGGTAATTGTTTCAATACTTTGATTTTTACGCAAAGCAGCAAAACGTGGTTTCTCTTCTTCACTTGCATCGCCAATCTGTACCATGGGGCCAAAGCGTCCCATACGGGCAACTACTTTTTTTCCACTTTCAGGATCGGCACCTAATTCACGTTCGCCTTTTATCCGTTCTGCAGTTTCAATGGTATTATCTACATCTTTTTTAAACGGCTTGTAAAACTCCTGCAGCATTTTGTTCCACTTCAGTTTGCCTTCGGCTACATCATCAAACTCACTTTCAATTTTGGCGGTGAAGCCATAATCCATAATATCATCAAAGTGCTGCTTCAAGAAGTCGGTTACCACCAAACCTAAATCACTCGGAAAGAGTTTCGATTTTTCTGCACCGGTGTTTTCACGTTCCATGCTTTTACTAACAGTATCATTCTTCAGTTGCAGCACACGAAAATCACGAACGGTCCCTTCTTTATCACGCTTTTCTACATAACCTCTTTTTAAAATTGTAGAAATAGTAGGAGCGTAAGTAGAAGGTCGGCCAATACCCAGTTCTTCTAATTTTTTTACAAGTGAAGCTTCTGTATATCGGGGAGCCGGACGGGTAAAACGTTCTACCGCATTCATTTCATTCAACGGTAAAACCTGGCCCACCGTTAATGGCGGCAACATACCTTCCTGTGTTTCGTCTTCGTTTACTTCATCATCGTCTTTATCTTCACGATATACTTTTAAAAAGCCATCAAACTTTAATACTTCACCTTCGGCTTTTAGTTCTTCTTTATTGGTAGAAATGGAAATGTTTGCTGTCGTGCGTTCCAGTTCGGCATCGGCCATTTGGCTGGCCATGGTCCGCTTCCAGATGAGTTCGTACAAACGTTTCAGATCTGCATCATCCACCGTTGTATTATCCATGTAGGTTGGGCGGATGGCTTCGTGTGCTTCCTGCGCACTTTCGTTTTTGTTTTTGTATTTGCGGAACTGGTGATACCTGTCGCCATACATGCCTTTAATCGTCTTTGTAAGATCAGCCAAGGCTGTATCACTCAAATTCACACTATCGGTACGCATGTAGGTGATCTTACCACTTTCGTAGAGCTTCTGCGCCAACTGCATGGTACGGCTAACACTATAACCCAGTTTACGGCTCGCTTCCTGTTGCAGGGTAGAAGTGGTAAAGGGTGGTGCCGGTGATTTTTTACCCGGGCGCACCTGTATATCGCCTACTTTATACGTAGCACCTTTACAACTGTTCAAAAACTTCTCCGCATCATCAGCACTGTTTTGCTTTTTGCCTTCTGCCTTAAATGTTACGTTACGGTTACTGAGATCTTTGGCCGTAAATAATGCTTCTATTTTAAAGGAAGATGTAGCAGCAAATGCATTAATCTCCCGTTCACGCTCGGCAATTAACCGAACGGCCACACTTTGTACACGGCCTGCGCTGAGGTTATTGCGCATGCTCATTTTACGCCATAATACGGGGCTGAGTTCGAAACCCACAATACGGTCGAGGATGCGGCGTGCCTGCTGGGCATTTACCAGATCCATATTTACTGTACGGGGATTTTGCACCGCTTTCTGGATAGCGGGCTTGGTAATTTCGTGGAAAACGATGCGTTTGGTTTTGTACGGATCGAGGCCCAACACCTCGCACAAATGCCAGCTGATGGCTTCTCCTTCACGGTCCTCATCCGTTGCCAGCCATACTTCATCACTTTTTTTGGCCAGCGATTTCAGGTCTTTTACCACCTTCTCTTTTTCGTCGGGCACAATATAACGGGGTTCGAAATTGTTGTTGACATCAATGCCCATTTCGTCTTTCTCCAGGTCACGGATGTGGCCATAGCAACTCTTTACCTCAAAGTCTTTCCCGAGGATTTTTTCAATCGTTTTTGCTTTGGCAGGGCTCTCTACTATCAATAAATTCTTAGCCATAAATTGGTTCCACAAGCCGGCTTTTTAAGGGACATCGGCAGCACAATATTATAAAATGATTGATAAATGCAAGAAAAGAGTGAAATAATGGACAAGGGATAATGGATAATGAATAATTGAAAATCAGGAGAAAAGCCTAGTTAAACGATGCGAAATCCGGAAGCCATTCAACATCCTGTTTACCGGGTCCCAGCTATAAACAATCGTCAGATTCGGTCTTCAATATGTCCAAAATAGCATTTGCTTCTTCCGGTTCAAAATCAACACCTTTTTTGTTTTTTTACTATATAACCAGACAATTCGAAATACTGATCGGGTGTGATGTTGTGGTTGCTGAAGCAGGCTTTTGCACAGGCCATTGGACAGCCTTTGATTAATATGAAGTTTTAGGACGGAATTGAGAAATTTAATGATCATCATTAAGAAACAGATTATTCTGAGTTTGTTCTGCTTAATTTCATTTTTCGATATTAAATCAACTATAAGTTACAGAAAGTATGAAGGAGAAATTTTTTTTTAAGATGGCTGTTGCCTGGACTGTGTTGGTTTTTATCGTAAATCTTGTTTACGTTCCTTATCTAATAATGACAACTACCGGAGGAGAACAAGCTCCTTTTATATTTATCGTTAAATCAATTTTGGTATGGGGACTTATTGGGGGTGTTCTTCTTGCAATTCATCTCGTCAGCAGAAACAAATAATTCTTTATTGAAATACGCCATGTTGGTCCGGCGACGCAACAACAGAAGCGTAATGACGTCTGTTCATCCAACGAGTGACTGCACATCACATTAAAAGCATAAGTTGTACAGACGCCCTTTGGGTCTGCAGAAAAGTTACAAAAACTCCATAATCGCCTTCTTCACTTTATTATCTCTGTAAATCCGTCGGTGGCCTAAACCTTTGGTGAGCATGAACTGAAAGTTGGGATGATGATCCTGCTTTATTTTTTCTGCATCGGCCCAGGGAGTTACATCATCTTCTTCATCGTGTATCCACAATACCTCAGCTTTTATTTTCTGTGCAGCGTGTCGAACAGAAATTTGATCGGTCGTATGTCCGCTTTTTTCAAAAATGATCTTCCGCATTTCTTCTTTTACTTCCTCATCAATCTTCAGCACTGCTGCAAAACTGTTGAGTGCACTTTCTGTTTCGGTAGCAGGAGCAATCAACACCAGTTTTTTATTTTCCTGGTAAGGTTGTTCTTCCATAAATAAAGAAAGAGCCAGTCCGCCAAACGAATGTGCAATAAACGAATGAACGGGGCCAAAGCGCTCATATACTTTTTTGATGGTTTCACGATATTGATACACATTAATCGTTTTGCCGCTGCTGTCGCCATGTGCAGGCGCATCAAACGCAATTACTTCATACCCTTTCTTCACCAGCGGCATTACAAAATGATCGAACTTTTTTACGGTAGAAGAAAAGCCATGCAGGATCAACGCCTTTTTTGGTTGCGGATGATTCCAGCGGTAACCAACGAGGTTGTACTGCTCCACTTTTAAATGCAGTTTCTCTGCTTTTTCAAATACAGCCGGTGCTTTCTTTTTATTGCTGGTGTAAGGCGTGCAGAATAATTCAAATGCTTTTTCCGCAGCTTTGCGTTTCGAAAGCTTTGCAAACAGGTTCAGCTTTGTACGGTAATAACCGATCACTAATTTCTGGGCGAGTTTCATTTTTTTGCGGAGTATGGTTTACTTTGTTGCAAATTACTTCTTCCTTACCACTAACGCTTAATTGTATGAAAGTAATCCTGCTCGGATCGGGTAATACGGCCACTGTATTAGCTAAAATGATTGTGAAAGCCGAACACGAAGTGGTACAGGTGTGGAGCCGGAACTTCGATCATGCCAAGGCGTTAGCCGCCAAAGTACATGCACAACCTATTGCCAAACTGGATGAGCTCACAAGTGAAGCCGATATCTGCATTATGGCAGTTTCTGATGCTGCTATTCCGCAATTGGCCAAACAATTGCACTTGCGCCGCAAAATACTCTTACATACTGCCGGTTCGGTCAGTAAAGATGTATTACGTAACAGCTCGCCTAATTATGGTGTATTGTATCCGTTACAGAGTTTGCGGAAAGAAATGATGGTGATTCCGCCGGTTCCTTTTTTAATTGATGGTAATTCGGATGAAGTAAATGCGCTACTTGAAGATTTTGCCCATTCGCTTTCGGAAAACATACAGTTTGCTGATGATGCCACCCGGCTCAACATGCACCTGGCAGCGGTTATGGTAAGCAACTTTACCAATCATTTATATGCTTTAACCGAAGATTATTGTAATGACCGTGATCTTGATTTTAAACTGCTTCATCCGTTGATTATTGAAGTGGCCTGCCGTTTAACACAGGGCCATGCAGTAGATATGCAAACAGGTCCGGCACGCAGGGGCGATGAAGAAACCATTAAAAAACATTTGCTGTTGCTGGAAATTGATGAGCACCTGCAGGATCTGTACCGGGAGCTTTCGGAAAGTATTCAGAAGCTGTACAGAAAAAAATAAATTCTTCTGCCGTAACATTGTGGTATGAACCTGCTCGAACGTTTTGCCCGAATCAACACTTTTGTGTTTGATATGGATGGTGTGCTTACCGATGGCTCACTCATCATCATGCCCGGTAACGAACACATCCGCACCATGAATATTAAAGACGGCTATGCATTACAGTTAGCTGTAAAGAAGGGATACAATGTCGCCATTATTTCGGGCAGCATCAGCAAACCATGCGCCGAACGGTTCGAATATCTCGGCATCCGCAATGTATTTATGAAGGTGAAGGATAAAGAAGAAGTGCTGGCACAATTTCTTTTAGCCAATCATCTTAAGTGGGAAGAAACCTTGTTTATGGGCGATGATATTCCCGACCTGGAAGTAATGAAGCTGGTGGGCTTATCGGCCTGCCCGGCAGATGCAGTGCCGGAGATCAAAGCAGTTTCTACATTTATCTCTACCATCAACGGAGGCAAAGGTTGTGCAAGAGAAGTAATTGAAAAAGTGCTCAGATTAAATAACGATTGGGTCGTGGATGCACAAAGTGTAAGTGCAAAGTAAATGAAGCAACATGCAGGTTACGGGTTCAGTGTTATGCGTTGTTAGTAAGTGGCAACCCGTAACTCATAACCTTTAACTGTTAACTTGATCGGCATTTCGACCTATCTTCACCGTATAAATCATCAGATGCAAAAGCTCGCTGGATTTTTTAAGCTTATACGTTGGCCTAATCTTGTTTTTATTGCGTTAACACAGTTGTTATTCTTCTACTGTGTAGTAGAACCGGTACTGTTTGGTAACCTGCACATGGCAAGAGAGTATCATACGTTGTTCTGGATTTTATGTGTCTCTTCCGTATTTATTGCTGCGGCCGGTTATGTCATTAACGATTATTTCGATTTGAACATTGACCTGGTAAACAAACCTGAAAAAATGGTGGTCGACCGCAGCATCAGCAGACGATGGGCGATCTTCTTTCATCTCTTCTTTTCTTTTGCGGGTGTGCTCATGGGTTTTTACATTGGCTTACAAAACGGCAACTGGATAATCGGGTTTGCCAACACCGGTTGTGTATTTGTACTGTGGTTTTATAGCACCACTTTTAAAAAGAAATTATTAACAGGTAATATTCTCATTTCCTTGTTAACAGCATGGGTGGTATTTGTGGTGTACCTGTTAACCATGCATCAGCAAATCGATCTGTTGCATCCGGTTCAACCCGGTTCTACACAAAAATTATTGCGACTTGCATTATTGTATTCAAGCTTTGCATTTATTATAACCCTTATTCGAGAAGTGGTAAAAGATATTGAGGATATGGAGGGCGATGCGAAGTATGGATGTAAAACCATGCCCATTGTTTGGGGTGTTTCGTTTTCGAAAGTGTTTGTAAGCATCTGGCTGGTGATATTATTGGTATTGTTATTGGTGGTAATGATTTATATACTCCAGTTTAAGATGTGGGTGGCGGCAGCCTATAACCTTGTTTTAATTGTTGTGCCGGCTGCTTATGTAATGTGGAAGTTGCTGAAGGCAAATAAAACAGCCGATTTTACCAACCTCAGCAAATGGATCAAAGCCATCATCTTTACGGGTATTCTTTCCATGATGTTGTTTAAATTTTTTGCCTGATGGAACGTATTATTCTTGCATCCAGATCTCCCAGAAGAAAGCAATTACTCGAGTGGGCAGAAATTCCGTTTGATGTGATGGTGAAGGATACAGACGAAATGTATCCAGCCTCGCTTTCAATTGATCAGGTGCCTGTGTATATTGCCCGTAACAAAGCACTGGCTGTGAAAGAAGAGTTAAGTCATGACCGGTTAATTCTTGCTGCCGATACGGTTGTTGTGCTCAATGGTAAAGTAATCGGCAAACCGGTGAATAAAGAAAATGCGATTGAAATTTTATCTGAATTATCAGGGCAAACCCACGAAGTAATTACCGGCGTGGTATTGATGCGTGACGACGCTGAAATGGCATTTGCAGATATTACAGAAGTGGAGTTTCATAAATTAACACCGCAGCAAATTGCTTTTTATGTTGAGAAGTACAAGCCTTACGATAAAGCAGGCGCATACGCTATACAGGAATGGATCGGCGTGGTAGGTATTAAGCGGGTGAAAGGCGATTTTTATAATGTGATGGGCTTACCGGTGAGCAGGGTGGTGCAAGCGTTATTGGAATTTGAAAATTAGTTCAATTTGAAAATTTGAAAATGGGAGGCAGTTTATTTCTGTCTCCCATTTTTTGTTTATCGAAGTATTGACTAAGCCGAATACTTTTTCTAATTTTCAAAAGATCAAAATTCTACATCATCAAATTGCACTATGAACGAACACCTGCTCCAGTTTATCTGGCAACAGCTTTACTTCAGCAAAGACGAACTGTACACTGTACAAAATGAACCGCTGCAAATTATTTATCAGGGCAGCCGTAACAGCAACCAGGGCCCCGATTTTTTAGAAGCTAAAATCAGTATTGCTGATGTAATATGGGTTGGTAATATCGAGTTACACATTAAAACCAGCGACTGGATAAAGCATGGCCATACAGGCGATGTGCATTACAACAATGTTATACTGCATGTGGTATATGAACACGATGTTGCTACCGATCATAACTTACCTGTGCTGGAATTAAAGAACCGCATCTCTAACAACCTGCTTCGTTATTATAAACAGTTGATGGAGCAAAACAGTTTTGTGCCCTGCTGTCATCAACTGCAAAACGTTAATGAGCTGGTTTGGCAAAGCTGGAAGGAGCGGATGATTGCCGAACGGCTGCAGCAAAAAAGCGATCGTATCCAACAGTTGCTGCAACAAACCAACCGTCATTGGGAAGAAACTTTTTGGCAACTGCTTGCACGCAATTTTGGAACACCATTAAATGCCGATGCATTTGAATCAATAGCGAGAAGTTTACCGGTTACGTTGCTGGCAAAACATAAAAATCAAATCCATCAGCTGGAAGCATTACTGTTGGGGCAGGCAGGATTACTGGAACCCGGTTTTACAGAAGATTATCCGGTTCTGCTGCAGAAAGAATATCGTTTTCTGCAAAACAAACACCGGTTGAAACCCATTCCACAGCTGTTACAGTTTTTGCGAATGCGCCCGTCTAATTTTCCAACTATCCGGTTGGCACAACTGGCCATGCTTATCCATCAGTCGAGCCATCTTTTTTCAAAAGTAATTGAAGCAACAAGCGTACAGCAGTTACGTGCCATGTTGCATGTAACGGCAAACGATTACTGGCATTATCATTACAGTTTCAACGAAACAAGTCCGTTCAGGAAAAAACAGGTAGGCGATGTAATGATTAATAATCTGCTCATCAACACGGTTATTCCTTTGCTGTTTGTATATGCACAGGAACAGCACAACCATACATTAAAGGAAAAAGCCATTCAATGGCTGCAGCAATTGCCCAAAGAAAAAAATAACGTAACAGCTAATTGGGAAGCTGTGGGTGTGCAACATCAATCGGCATTCGATTCGCAGGCATTACTGTATTTGAAAAAAGAATACTGCCAGGCAAAGCATTGCCTGCAATGTGCCATCGGAAACAGCCTGCTTAAAAAACAGCTTACCAGTTAAACACTACATTCTGCTCAATGGCAGGGTCCAGGCTTTTGGCAACAGGACAGGTGAGTGCTGCGTTTTGTAAAATGGTGCGTTGCTTTTCATCAAGCTGCAAACCTGCAGGAAACGTAAAGCTTACATCAATGCCTCCAATACGACGGGGTTCCGATTTCATATGCTTCTGAATATCGATCTTCATGCCTGCCAGATCAATCTGCATATCTCTTGCTTTAATACCCATAATCGTCATCATACAACTCCCGAGTGCTGTAGCAACGAGGTCAGTTGGTGAAAAACGTTCGGCCTTGCCCTGATTATCTAACGGAGCATCGGTTTCAACAATTGATTGGCTGTGGAGGTGCGTTGCTTCTGTTCTTAATTCACCTTTATAAACAATAGAAGATGTCATGTGTTAATAATTGTTTGAAAGTTACCGGCGCATATACCATAATGCGTCAGTAATCGTTTTAAAGTGTAAATTTACGTTGAAACAATAAATTCAGGCTTGTGAAAAAAGTAGTCCTAAGTATTTCATTCATCTTGTTTGCATTTCTTTCCTTTTCGCAAAAAACAGATGACCGCCGAACAGAACGTGATGCCAAAAAAGAAGCCCGTCGTCAAAAAATCGATAATCTTATTCGCCAACAGGAAGAAGGTGCGTTGATATTTAACAAGCAGAATGTATTCGGACTGCGTTTAAATACTGATGGTTGGGGATTGTTTTACGAGAAAGGCTACCTGAAAACAGCAAGTACAGCCAACTTGTTTGCACTTGAGTTTAACGAAAAGAAACACCCCAAGGAAAAGAAGTTGAACAATGTACTTAACAACAACGGGTTTCTGCAATTAGGAAATCCGTTTGTATATGGCAAGCGCAACAGTTTTTATCAGCTTAAACTATCGTACGGCCAGCAACGCATGCTGGGGGCGAAAGCCAATAAAAACGGCGTAGCTGTTCATGCGATCTATGGTGGAGGTATTTCCGCAGGTCTCGAGCGCCCCTATTACGTAAGGGTACAGGATCCGCCCGGTCCTAATGGTCCCAGAGATATTAAGTATTCAATTGCTGATAGTGCCGCCTTTCTTGCTCCCAATAACATTATCATGGGAACAGGGTTACGTTACGGCTGGAAAGAAATAAAATTTGTTCCCGGTGTACATGCCAAGGCCGCTTTGCGGTTCGATTATGGCCGGTTCAACGAAACGGTTGCAGCCATTGAAGTAGGGTTAAATCTGGAAGCCTACAGCCGTAAGGTGGAAATTATGCTGCTCAACCCGTCGCAGCAGGTGTTTTTTAACGGTTACATCGCCATTCTTTTTGGTAAACGAAAGTAGCCTAACTTTGCCCCTCATTTAGTTGAAATTATGCAGGAAATTGTAGTGAATGATGCTGCCGCAGAGCAGAAGCCGAAAAAGCCGGATTGGTTACGGGTACGCTTACCCATTGGCGAAAGTTACCGTCATGTACGTAACCTGGTTGATAAGAATAAACTCCATACGATTTGCGAAAGCGGTAACTGTCCGAACATGGGCGAATGCTGGGGCGAAGGCACCGCAACGTTTATGATTTTGGGCAATACCTGTACCCGCAGCTGTGGTTTTTGTGCAGTTGCTACAGGCCGTCCCGATCCTATCGACTGGGATGAACCGCAACGTGTAGCCGAAGCCATTCATTTAATGAAGGTGAAGCACGCCGTTCTTACATCGGTTGACCGTGATGAAATTAAAGATGGTGGCAGTATTATCTGGTACAACACTATCCGTGCAGTAAAAGCATTGAACCCCGATACAACTTTAGAAACCTTGATTCCGGATTTCAAAGGACAGATGGAAAATGTGCAGCGCATTGTAGAAGCACACCCGGAAGTTGTATCGCATAACATTGAAACAGTAGAGCGTTTAACACGCCAGGTGCGTATCCAGGCAAAGTACTGGCGTAGTATGGATGTGTTGCGTTACCTGAAAGAAAACGGTATGCGGGTGAAGAGCGGTATCATGTTGGGTTTGGGCGAAACAAAAGAAGAAGTCGTACAAACATTACACGATTTAAAGAATAACGGGGTAGATGTGGTAACGATTGGCCAGTATCTGCAACCCACCAAAAAGCATTTGGCGGTACAACGTTTTGTACATCCTGATGAGTTTGCGGAGTACCGTGAAATCGGGTACACGATCGGATTGGATTATGTGGAGAGTGGTCCGTTGGTGCGTTCAAGCTATCACAGCGAAAAGCATGTGATCCCCGGATTTGGTAAAGCCAAATGGGAAGAAGAGAAGGCGAATTTTATAGCTTAGATCTTTTATGAAGAAAATAATTTTCGGAGCAGTGTTGTACATCATCACTGCTCCTTTTTGTTTAGCGCAGGTGAAATGGACGAATGTTGATTCGCTGTTTGGCGCATTGCCTTCATCGGTGCATGTATTTACAACAACAGATTTAATTGAAGGCAAGCCGAATATTGCTTACTATGTTCTTGCCGATTTGAAAGACCGTAAACTGAACTTTACCACCGATACAACCTTTCAACGACGATTTACTCCGCAACAGTTTTATGAAAAGAACCAACAGCCCTTGCTCGTGGTGAACGGAACTTTTTTTGATTTTGCAACGAACAGGAATTTGAATGCAGTGATCAAAAATGGCAAACTGGTTTCATACAATGTGCATTCAACAGCATTGAAAGGAAAAGATACCATGCTGTACATGCATACGTTTCGTTCGGCTATTGGTATTACTAAAAAACGGAAAGCTGATGTGGCGTGGTTGTATACGGACAGTACAAAGACCAAAGCATTTGCATCTCAGCAGAAATGGAAGCCATATAAAGATTCATTCTCCTTTTTTTCATACGATATAAAATCAATAAAGGTTACATATAACCAGCATAGAAATGAATACCAAAGTGTATTTCAAAAATGGAAGATGCAAACAGCTATTGCCGGTGGTCCTGTATTAATTCAGAATGGAAAAGTTGATGTAAGTAATAACGAAGAGTATATGTTTATCGGCAAAGCCATCGACGATAAACATCCCCGCACAGCCATGGGGTATACAGCCGATGGAAAACTCATCATTCTTGTTGTGCAAGGCCGCATGCCTAGTATAGCAGAAGGGGCATCATTAACACAACTTGCAAAACTTTTGCTCGATTTGGGTTGTGTGGAAGCATTGAATCTTGATGGTGGCGGCAGCAGTTGCATGCTGGTTAACGGCAAAGAAACCATCAAACCCAGCGATAAAGAAGGACAGCGGTCTGTGCCTGCAGTGTTCATCATCGAAAACAAAAAATAAATAATTTTGTGTTTCATCGGGATGTAGCGCAGCCCGGTAGCGTGCTTCGTTCGGGACGAAGAGGTCGCTGGTTCGAATCCAGTCATCCCGACTAACTTGGACAAGGTGGTTTTTATACCACCTTGTTTTTTTATATCATCTTCTGAAAGTCCCGCCAGTTCTGCATTTAAAGAAAGCAACAAATTTACTTTCGTGGTTCGAAATGCTTCTTTTTTCACATCATAGCTTACACCTTCTGGAAATAGTAATTTCTGAAACTGTTCTTTTGTCTTTACCGGGCTGGAACTCCATATCAGAGCGAGTTTCGAAGAAAGTGTTACAGCTTTTTCTATTACTTCCGTATGGTTCGAACTGCTTGTAAAGTTGTTTTGAAAAATGCCATTGATTTCTTCTTTTTCCTGTGAATATTTAGCCTGGAATTTCTCATACGTTTCTTTATTCATTTCACCCGTCACAAAGTACTTTTCTTCTATCGTATCAATTTTCTTCTGAACTTCTTTTAATGCAGTAGATGCTTCTTTTTGTCGCTGCTGGTTGGCTTCATTAATACTTTCCATTGAATCCAGCAATTCATCAATTAGCAGGGGGATATATTCTTCTTTGATCTGATAACGTGTAAGAAATTCTTCAAATTGATTATTAACTGTTGCTGCATTTTTATTGGCACAGCAACCTTTTGTCCGGCACTTATAGTACCATAGATTTTTAGCCTTCACCACGTAACCGGTATATCCTTCTTTGCATACAGGACAATGCATAAATACTTTTAAGGGTAATGCATCCTGTTCCTTTTGATGAGCAACACCATGTTTGTTGGCAGTCAAACGAATGTTATTAACCTGCAAGAATAGTTCTTTTGAAATCATCCGCTCATGGTTGCCTTCCACAACTTTCCCATTCAGCATTTTATTGACCAGTAAACCACAGTAGTAGGGGTTATTAAACATCTGACTTAGCTTTTGCTTATAGATATTTAAACCTTTGGATCGTAATTCGGCAATGATTTCTTCAGTTTTCCAGCCAGCAGCTTTCCATTCAAATGCTTTCTTAATGAGCTTACCTTCCTTATTAAGGACTATTTTCCGTTCGCCGTTTGTGCGGACAATATCATAGCCCATTGGCGGCTTGAGACACCAGATGCCATGTTCAAGTTTTTCTTTGATACCTGCAACGGCTCTTTGTTTCCGAAGTTCATTATCATATTGGGAAAACAGAAATTGCATGTTTTGCTGAAACACACCTCCCGGATTGCTGGTATCGATAGGTTGAGTGACAGCGATGATGGTTACACCATATTTTTCACGAAGATCCTGAGCCAGTTTAATAGCACCTCCACCGGTACGGCTAAACCTGTCGAGCAGATATACAAGGATATGACTGACTTTTCCTTTTTGTATCCGTATGAAGTCAAGCATTGCTTTGAACTCTTTCCGGCCATCAGTTTTGGCACTTTCGTACGTACCGCCATAATAGTTCATGATCTCAAAGCCATTACGCCCGGCAAACTCCTCAATGGCTTTTCGTTGCCAGTCCAGACTTAAGTTTTTATCAAACTGTTCTTTGGAGGAAACACGGGTATAAACCACTGCTTTTTTAACGGCTGAAGAGAACGAAGGAGTAGAAGACTTTCGGGCCCATTTTGAAAATAATTCGTTGTTATTCATGCGGCTATGTTTTGATTCATCAAATTTACATCTTGTTGATTATCAATTGAATGAAAGTTTTGAACACAGGCCGTTTCAAAGAAAAGAATTGCCATTTTTTTGATGCTGTCAACTGCGTCTTGGGCTTCCTGCTCATTTAAATGTTCTAATCCTGGTGTTTGAAGTACTTTGGAAACTGTTAGTGGTTCTCTATGCGCCATTTTTCTGGAATGCAGGAGGTTTTTCAGGTTTACAGATTCATCAACTGTAGGAATAATGTTTTCGCCTGTTTTTCTAAAGGGTAGCGTTTTTGCCATAGGTAATAGGGGATTGGTTATAAAAAGAATTGCGGCAAATCAATTCTTGAGATGCCGCAATCAGTTAGAGTACGAATGATCAGAAAATAAGCAATTCACCGCCCTGGTTGAACCTGCCGTATTGAACAGCCTTTCCTTTTTCGGGCACTTCAATGACAACATCCACATCATGCTGGAAGGAATTTGCCCCCCGGAAGTTGCCGGTTTTTGTTGATTGAAAAATAAAGATGAATGATTTGCTCGGATGCTTTGCTCTTAACTCGTTTAAGTCTTTTGGTTCCAATCCAAGTTTGTTGACACTATCCAGGAATATAAAATCATAGGAAGAGAGATTTGTTGGAAGAACGGAAGCCACAAAAAGATTAGGATGGGCAACATCTTTGTCATTAAGCTTTTTTTGCAGCGTCATATCCAGCCCTTCTTCCTTTGCGACGTATAAAACCTTACCATGATGGCGGGCTAGGTAACCTGCAAAATCAATACAGAGGTAGGATTTACCCATCTTCGGTTTGCCATAAACCATTGCAGTAAAGTTGGAAGAGGGATCACCAATAAGATCTCTCCATTTTCCCAGTAGTCCGATTGTTTTAAATTCAAGGTTAGCAAAATCCATACTGTTCATGATGGCCGGCTTCGTCTCTATTCCTTGTAAAGGAGTACATGCACACCCCAGAATACCATTTAATCCATTTAATTCATTGAGTTCAATAGACAATGATTTTTGCGAAGGGGTATTGATAAACGATTCAAGATTCTTTGTGATCTGAATTAATTCTTCGATATAAGGATCATCTGACGGTATTCTTTTTTGATCGACCATTTTGGTAATACGTTGTAAAAGCTGATCTGCCTTTTTCTTCATGCCTTGTTTACCGTTAAGATTGATATAGCTTTTTATAAAAGAAACCGAAGACATTACTTTCTCAGCACCTACGAGCTTCTTTAGCGATTCAAAGGTTTCTGGCTTAATATCAATTTTGATTTTTGTTTTCATGCTGTTGTATAGATCAATCAGTTTTTTCTGGATCATACGTATTTGGTCAGCATGTGCAGAGGACTTACGAATGCGCTTTTCAAGTATAGCTTTTTGAAGTGCATTGATGAAACGAAGAACCTCTTCTTTGGTTTTTGTTTTTCCATCAAGGTTTACAAAACGTCGGATAAAACGAATATCATCAGCGATCCGTTCAACCATGTTTATTTGCAGCAGTTGCACTTTTTGCTTAGGCAGCTTCTTGTTTGGACGGACAACTTTCTTTGGTACAGCTTCTTTACTTACTGTATCGCTGTTAGGGTTTTGTTTTCGTTCTGCGTTGCTTTTTTTAGAAAGAAATTCACTTAGTTTAGAAAAATAGAGATCAACTGTTTTTTTGATTGCTTCACTTCCATGATAAGCTGTCCAGGAGGAACCGTTCTTTGTTACTTTCAAAACAAACTCATGACCTTTCTGTAGGGTTCCTGGCAAAGAAATGTTTTTCTGAGGATCTATTTTTTCAAAATAGTTATCAATAGTAATCATGGTTTTTTGTATATTGTAAAAAAATATTCTATGAATTTTAATCGTAAATCTTCACTGCCGGCTCAAGTTGAAATAGTTCACTATGACGAAAATGGGGCAATTTTCGTTCCTTCCTCTTCTAATCAAAATGAATATGATATTTTATTTTCATGGGTCGACAAGGACAATATTCGACAACTACGAAATGCACTTCTTAAAATTACTAATCAAGGATGTGTATCTTATATTCATATTTATTCTTCAATTAGAACTATAAAGAAAGGCCTAGTAAATTATAAAAAAGAAATTGTTTTGAATGACTTGAGTATATTTTAAGCCCTCAATAATTCCAACTCAAGCATCAATGCTTCTGCTTCCAGCTCCATTATGATAACATTGTCATCCGTTTTTTCTTCTTTAGGTGGCAGCTCAATTTTCTTCCGGTTACTGTATTTAACCGATGAAGTTGTTAGCTCTTTTAATTGATGAGCATGAACAGTAACAGATAATGAATGATTAGTTTGTAATAGTTTAATGAGCTGATCAATTTTTTGATACTGCAATCGTGCCACCATTTTATCAGAGACTTTTTCAAAATTATTTTGTTCAACCAATTGCAGAATTTGTTGATCGAGATAAACATCTCCACCTTTCGCACGGGAAGCTGCAATAATCAGTTTGTAATAATCACCTTGCCGGAAAAATGATAATCCGTTACTCGTTACAAGTTGAGCGTTCGATGAAAGCGATTTTATTAATGGTAATGCTTTAATGATAGGCACAACGACTCTATCCTGTACTTGTTCAGCAGGATTCCAATTTTCCGGTAAGAGAATTCCTTTCTTCGTTTCTCCATTTATGGTAGTATAGCTAACGAGCTTCCCTTTAAAATCAGAAAATGCCTGGAGTAAATTACCGGTGATGATATGCCTTGTTCTTCTGTCTGCATTATTCTGTTTTGTGTACTGCTCCCAATTGCCAAGTAAAACAGGTAAATTATGTTGGGGAACGTCTACGCTTGCACCGATGATTGCCATGATGTCATCCGAATAAGAAGCAGGTACAGCCAAGTATTTAGAACTGTTGGCAATGGCAAAACGAAGTTTAATACCAGAAGGAGCGAAGGGGTTTTTCTTTTTCAGATCAATCAAAAAACCAAGGAATAAAGCAGGTACTAATTCATGACCATCGTTATAGGTTTCAACGGGAAAATTTAGTCCACGACCCGGATAAAAATAATGAAAGATTTTTGCGAGATACTGTTTCCTGTTGTCTGAAGTTTTTTTGAGTTGTTCTCTTTTTAATTGACGAGCCGTTTCAAGTTCTTGTTCCCTTTCTTTGCAAGCTTCCCGATAAGCAGCATCACCTTGCTTATTTTTTATTTTCAGCATTGCTTTTTCATCACTGATATTTTTTATAAGTTCATCGTACTTAAGGGAGGTTTCTTCGAGCTCTGCCTCTAATGCAGTTGCCTGGTATTGTTCAAACTGTGTAATCAATTCTGATTGTATCAATTTTGCATCTTTACCTTTAAGCGTTTCCTGTAAAAGGTTTTCCAGCTCAACAGGTGTGAATGGTTTTTTTAGCACATTGGCACGTACAGTTTCCAATATGCTGTCTTCACCAAAAGCACTATCGGCTCCTTTACCCATTTTGATCACTTTACTTGCCGTTGTTTCTGCTTCCAGATTCATTGCTTCTACTTCAAGATCATACTCACCGGTTTGTTTTAAGTATTCTGTATAATCCGTATACCGTTCTGCGATCTCGTTGTAAAAATCCTGCTGCATTTTTGTGGAGAGTACAGCAACACGGCCAGAGACTTTATGTGCTGCATCTTCTGTGATCAAGTCTTCCTGGCTGCCACTGTCTGCTTTGGCGTCCTGTAAATGCAAAGGGTCATCCAGCAATTCATTGATCTCTTTATTCTCCATTAAATATTCTTTAACCATCTTATCACCATACTTATTTAGAAAATCCGGTACATCTAAAATGCGGGAGGAGTTTTTTTGATTGGATGCCGTGTTGGCATCAAGTGATTTTAGTTTTTTCTGCAACATCATCATCAACCGCTTTTCAGCAGGAATGGCAGATGTTACATAATCATAAATCGGTTTTAGAATTTGCCCGGTACGATTAATGCGGCCACGTTTTTGCACTTCGGTATTAATATCCAGCTCAGCCTGTAATACGATCATAACCCGTTGTTTCACTTCGGACTTTGGAACTTTGGCTGTTGGAATGGCATGTGCAGATGCGCCGGTGGAACCTGACTGGTTAATCATTAATACATCGACTTCATTGTTATTGAACTGACGAAAGGCGTCATTGGTGTTGATTCGCTTTCTTGCAAGTACAAGAGCTTTCGATCCCTTTACATTTATTTGTAATTCATATTTGCGGCCAGTTACCTCGGCAACGGTATAACCCGCATGCTTCAGCTTTTGAATAATCATATCAATCGGGGAAATCGTAATTCCGGTGGATGCCGAATGAATCCGTTCACTGATGCGTTGATACTCTGTTTGAGCGTCTAAAGGCAATTCAGCCAATTGAAATTTTTTATGAACAGGATTGCCATCCACATCTTTTTCCGTGTAACGAAGGATACCATCAAGCCCTCTTTTCAATACTTCGGTAAAATCTGCATTGATCGTATCACCGTCACTTACCGGTAATCCATTTTCATTTTCCATGCCTTCAATAAAACTGCCCATTGTAGAAGCAAAGGCAATCACGGGTTTCTTGCCCTCCTGCAAACGTTGAATCGTTCGCTCTGCCACAGCATCTGCTTTCAGTGAAAAAAGCATTTGATTGATTACCTGAAAAACTTTTGAAAAGTAGGGCAGGTTGTCTACTCCGGCTTGTGATGTTCCTTCACGAAGCGTAACTTCTTTGCCTTCTGCAACAGCAATTTTATCAAGCTCCTCTACCTGCCCGTCAATAAAGTTGGACTGAAAAGCTATAATATCCCTGAGGATTTCAGTAATGTTATCGGCAATGGCTTTGTGTTCGTCTGCTTTTTCATCCAAGGAAATGTAATTCACTTCAACACCTTCAAAACTTCTTTCTCTACGGATCATCTGGCCTTCTGCTACAAGTTGTGAAGAAAGCACTTCCTGCAAAGCTACACCACCCCTGGTAATAGCTTCCACCAGTTCGTCCTTTGTCATATTGCAATCAGCAATAGAGGTCTTCATCGCATAAATCGGCATGTTATCGGGACGCTTGGCAAACGTAGCGGAAAGAAACACCACGCCTTTGGTTGTTGCCACAACCTTTTGCAAAAATTCTCCTGTGTTGGATGAACCACTTGAGTTATGCGCTTCATCAAGGATAAAAATATTGCCATCTGCAATCGCACGAAGAAAGTTAGGCTTATCTGGTTTTTTCTCCGGCGAATTGAACTGTGAATAGGTCGCCACCACAAAATCATAATGAGAGGGGATTTCTCTGCCGTTGATGATGCTGTTTTGTTCAGTTGTGGCCGGGGCCTGGTAAACGATATTCCCATCTTCATCTTTAATATCTGTCTTTGATTCTTTGGTATTAACGATAAAGGGTTTGAAATGTGCTGATCCGATTGCAGAAAGATCCCTGTATATATCGGAGAACAGATTTGCCTTTTCTGTCAGAAAAACAGGTTTATGTCCCTGCATCACGGCATAACGGATCATTGCAGCAGCTACACGACCTTTGCCTATACCTGTCTGGTCACCAATAATCATTCCTTGTTCTCTTGCCTCGATATTATAGATCGCCATTGCTACTGCATCAATCTGTTCAGCAGATAACACTTTGCACAGCGCTGCTTTGCCGGAAAAGTTTAACCGGTGACATACAAACTGATCAATATCGCCACCGACTTCTGCTTTAATATCCGTTACGGCCTTTTTGGTTTCAAAAGCCATACTGTCGGGCACCTGCGTATTTAAGACTATACAACTATCAGAAGCAGGTTCATACGGCGCACCTAATTCACCATCCTCAGTTGAAAATAGTTTCAATAAATCCTCTGCTTCTTTTTCAAGTGTAGTCATAGGTGGTTCAGGTTTTACAAGTTCATCGGCGACAGCCACTTTGTAACCAGCTTTCACAACTTTGTTTAAATAGTAGTCAAGAGCGTTGGTAGGAAAACGAATCACACGGATCAATTTACCTTTATAGTTAAAGGAATAGCCAATTAACAGATCAGTACCTCTGGCGAGTTGTAAGGCATCGTCACCAAAAATTTGGTACTCATCATTTACACGCAGAAAGATAACTGCATCAGGGTATTTTGATTTTAACGATAGTGCCTTTTCATAATACCTGATAAATTTTTCACTCCCGGTATGCGGGTTCGTTTCCATAGCCTTACTTACACGTTCAAATAATATTTCAAAGGACTTGACCTCTACATCTTTAACCGCATCAAACACAGGTGCAGTGCCAGATGATGTTTTCTTTCTCCCATTGATTAAAATCAAGCGTACATCAAAAGATGTTCCCTGTCGGGAGTACAGTTTTGCACCATCAATATTAATGACATCCATTACATAGTAACGGCTGTAGAGGTAGTTAAAGAAAATCCTGTTTTTGCCTGCCTGTATTCTTCCTTTATCATCCCATCGTGTATGTCCCCCAATGATGATAGCAGCCCTGCCTTCATCTTTCATGCAGTCTAACGCACGCAATGCCATTACATGCTCCAAAGGTTTAATTGGAAAAGTATCATACATCACTTCAACGTCCATTAACCCGAAGGGAGGATTGGTTAAGACCGCATTAAACTTTTTTTCAAAACCTTTAAATGGTTTTGTAGCATCCTGCTGTAAGACTTCATTAAAACTTTGTACTTGAAGATTGCTGTTGCGCAACGTGTCAATTTCATTGACAGTGCATTGAGAAGTATGAGCAGCAATTGTGAGAAGGCCGTTTCCGGCAGAAGGCTCAAAAACAGAAACATTGTTTTGCAGTAAACAAAACGAACCAGCGAGATAAGCGATCGGAGCCGGGGTTGAATACTGTTGCAGTAAAATGGATTGCGAAGTACGATGCGAAAGATTGACCTGAGAATGATAGAGTTCCACAATGCTATCAAAAATTGTTTTGGAGAAAGCACCTTGCGCAAGTGATCGGGCACGGTTAACAATCGCCAGTTCCGTATATTCTTTGACAGCAGTTTTATCCGTGATGCCAAATGAAGCAGCAAGTTTTTCAATGGAAGTTTTATTATGTGGCGTTTTATTTTTAAGAGCCGTTGTAGCCGCTGCAATGAATTGTTCAGTACTGTTATTAATTTGCGCTAATCCTCCAAGTGCAAGCAAACCTTCATCTGCAAAAGACAGGTAGCTATCTTTTGTAATAATTAAGTGATCAAGTAAACGAATTTCCATCAGTGCAGCACTGTCCTTGAATTTTTGTGTAAGTAACTCATCTGGGCGGGAAGGTTTACGATTACCGGATGGATGATTATGCGCAATGATCATTGATACAGCTGCACATTTTAAAGCAGTTCCGAGTATGATACGTATGTCTGCTATTGTTGCGGTGATAGAACCTTTTGAATGCCGGTAATACCCAATCACATGATTGGCCTGATTGAGGTATAGAACAAGAAACTGTTCCTGTAATTCAATTTCTCCCGTGTTATATATACTGCGAATAAATTCTGCAACCGTATAAGATGAAGTCATGGGTCCTGACAGAAATTTTCCCGAACTGCGGTTATAAGAAACCTGCAGTTCGGGAATTTGTATCTGCGGAACTTCACCTAGCACGATTTCAGGTAACGTACTGTAGTTCATTCAAGATTGTTTATTCAGGAAGTGGTCCAACCGGAGGAACAAGGGCTGCTCCTGTAGGATCAAATGGGAGATATGTAAATCCTTCTCTGTTATTCCATATGTAATCTTTGTTTTGATTGGCAAATGCCCATTCGTAATGAATAAGATCACCTTCTTTACGTATTCTGCGAATTGCCCATTCTGGATTGGCAGGGTTGCCAATCAGTTTATGCCATCCTTGATAAATGACATAAGGGTTAGATTCATCGATCAAGGAAGGATCAGTATTAGCCAAATCTGTTTCGCTTTGTTTGAGTGCCTGCAACAGCCCGGCAATAGCAGTGAGTTGTGTCAGAATATTGATTTGTCCCTGCTCAGTTGCGTCACCTCCATTGTAATTATCCGAGAAAAGCATTTGTCTAATTGCATCTCTCAGATCATCTGCCGATGCAACATCCGGCAGGGTTACATCCTGATAATTGATAAAGATGTTTTTAAGCGGGCCTTCTCCAATATCTATCCTGACAATATTGTTTTGAATAGTATCAATTGTCTTGATTTGCTCTTTTGAAACAAGCATTGTTTTAAGACCGTTTTCAATTCTGATGCAGGCCCCGTCATTAAATAGCTGAAATGCCATAGGTTGTTGTTTTAGTTATTGAATTTGGATTTTGAAATTTTTTCGACAAGTACTTCGCCGATGACCGATCCCAGAAAGCCACCCAGCATCACATACGGAACAGAATCTTTCTGGGTCTCTTTAGCATACCAATAGGCAAGCAGTGATGCCAACAAAGTCATAGTCGACACAATTGCTTTTTCTTTAATCGGATTGTTTTCTTTCAAGGGCGAACAGTTTTATAAGTGATAAACCCGGTTAATACCATCAGGGCTGCGCTTTTTAGTCGCTGTCTGCGATTTTGTTGTTTCTGCTTTTTGTACAATAGCTTATTTTCTTTTAACAGCATTTGTTCGCTTTCAACAACCAACTTAAAGCTGTGTTTTAGTTCCTGATATAGCCGTTCTTTTACGATGAGTAGTGAATCTTTATTAGTCAGTTGCATTTCTAAATTTTGTATAACAGATTCATAAAGGCTATCTGTATGTTTTGCATGTTGCAGGACTTCGTTGCTTGCTTGCGTCATAGAATCGCAATGCCATCCCGGATCAATTGTATCAACTGCAAAATCAGTTTCGGCATGTGCAATCATCTCTTGAAGAGAAGATTGGAACACTGAGCTTTTCTTTTTTGCAGTTATTAGTTCCTGCTTCAAGATTTTTAATGCAGCAGAATGGCGGATATTTTCTTTCAGAAGAGAGTCAACAACCCGCATACCACTATGCTCCGGAGTCACTTTTTTTCTAAAGACAGGTTTTACTTCAATTGGGTAGTTTGATTTTTCAACTACATCAGCCGACTGAAATAAAAAAAGTAACACCGATGCAAGGATTAAAGCAGCAATTGCTACGTAAAGGATATTTTTCATTTGTTCAGTTTTTTTGTTCATTTTCATTTTTGTCAAATGTTTTTCGTTCGAGTGAATACCCGAAATAACCGGCAGCAACAAGACTTGTGAAGGAATAAAACATGAATTCTGGAATAGGCTTGGCAAAAAACTGCTGTCCTGTCCAACTGATAATCATCACCACTACAAGTAAAGCGTTCACACATTCACGCAAGGAAAAATTGCCGTTCTTATCCCGGAATATTTCTGTAAGAAAAGATTTCATGAACTGTTGGTTTGAATGGAATAGGAGAGTGCCGCTACAGCTGCTCCACACAGAATGGCTGACAGCAGCATTACTCCTTTTTTTTTGTTGCACGGTTGATTGACCGTTCATCAATTAAGCTGTAAGTAAAACTGTTTCCGTAAAGCTGACGGTGCCGTTCACAAAGTGACATGAATTGATTAAAATGGGCAGCATCTGCAAAGACCTGGCATCCGGCAGAAAATTGATCGACTGATTTAGTTGTTCCATTTTCTGATGCCCGGTGAATATTGATGCCGAATAATCCAGTCTCTTCCCGTCCATTCATAAAATCCAAAACGGCATTACGGTCGTAATCACGGATAACGGTAACGGGCCGTTTCTGTACCAATGCCAGGTATTTGCCGCGATGCAAACCAATACCATATGCATTGATATATTGGCCCTGTTTCAAGATCGCAGTGCCTTGTGGGTTCATCGGATTTTGAAGCCAGTAGGTTCCGGGATCTGTTGTAGCAAAAAATCGATGTTCAGTTATTTTACCTGCTGCGTTTCGGAAGAATACATAAATCAAGTCATCAAAACGATTGGGAATAATATTGTCACTGCGAACGCCAACGATGTTTAATTCAAAAGGACGTGATTGTATTTGATACCCTTTTTTTAAAAGGGTATCTGAAATGCTGTTTGACATAGTAGCTTGTGGTGTTTTAAAACAAATCAGGCAACGGCAATTTCCGGTTCATAGTTGCGCAGCCATTCTTTCACGGAGAAGCCGGGACAACCGGAAGAAATTTCAATATCGTCGTGACCAATGATTACTGCATTGGGATATTTCATAGAAAGTACCAGTAGCTTATTAAACAGTGCTTCTTCCTGGACAGGTGTGCGGGTGTCGCCAAGGTTACCAGCTTTGTTTCTGCCGCCGGCATAAGCTACATGAATCGTTTCATTGTCGACAGCAGGGATGTTTTTAACGATTTGATTTTCGTGATGTACCCGTTTAATTTCTCCACTACGCTCAACAACGTAATGAAAATCGCCATAGAACTGCGTTACTTTAGGATCAAACGTTGCGGTGCTGTGTACAATGAGGTACTTGATATGTCTTTTCATTTTCATAGAGGTTTATCGATTATAAATAATTTACGGATGAGGATTTGACTAAAAAGTATTTGCCCTTATTTTCAAACAGTGTGTAGTCTAAGCGTTTACTTACTTCATTACCTAACACTGTTCTGGCTGGAACAGTAACTTTCTCATGGACGTTAATCCAGACAGTTGTAGGGTTGCGCGTAACAATGGGTCTGCCATCGATACCGGACAAACTCCATTTGTTACCATCGTATTGAAGCCCGATTCGCAGAAATTCAAATTTGATTTTTTGTTTTTGTGCGTCAGTAGTGAAACTGTTTAGTAATCCATTTACAATGGTTTGCCTTACGCCATTGATACGTCCAAGTTTAAACTGTTCATTGGCGGTTGTATATTCTTCGACAGTTCTTAGTTGTTTGAGCAGACTGATTGTTTTGTTTAAATCCTTACTGATGGCTGCTTTGTAGAGGTCTTTACCAATGGAAGCGGCATTTACAGAAGCCGTTTGCGTTAAAACATGAAAGGTGCTTTCAGTTATGGCCGATGGAAGATTCAGCTTTTTTAGTGCGTTTGCCACTTCAGAACCAAAATCTCCATCGGCTCCATATTTAGGTAAGAGCTGCGCTCCATGTTTTGCAATTAATGCAAGCTGCAATTTCTTTACATTTTCTCCTTTACTTCCCTTTTTCAACGGAAATTCATCGGTACGTGCTGATGTGGTAATTGGCTTATTTGTTTTAACCGCTGCAATCTTTGGTTGCAAAGCTGTATAAACAGGAGCGGTGACAACAGGAGTTTGTATACTGTTGATAAACTGGTCGATGTCTGTGGGCTTGCTGCTCTTTTTTTTCTTCAGATACTGCCAGCCAAAATAGCCCAGTATACCGGTTGCACCAACCGCAAGTGTAGTGATCAGAATCTTTTTCTGCTTTCCCGCAGCAGGTTTCGTTTTTATCATAGGGATTAAGCTTTGGGTTTTTGATTGATCAGTTCCATCATAGGAGCGTATTCCCATAACTCCAGTTCTGCTTTCAAATCAGTAAGTAATTCATTTCCGAATTCTTTTGTATATGCAGCTGCCACCTGTTGAAAATCTTTTTGTGTGGGGATTTCAATAAACACTGCTTTGATTGCTTCTTCATCGGTGCCTGGCATAAACCAATAGCTGATATCAAAAGCCGCTTTCAATCGTTTGGCCCAGGCCAGGTATTGCGAAGAATTGATTCTGGCATTGGTTGATGCAAGGATTGTGTCTGGTTTAGCAGCAACGATGGCCATCATTTCGCTATACTCACTGCTGCTTAGTTCGTTTTTTAAATCAGCCATCAGACTTTCTGCATAGAGTCGTTGATAGGAAAGGATTACTTTTTTAAAAAAGTCCTTGGTTGGGATTTTTCGAATAACCATGCGGACAATACTTTCATCGGTTCCCCACCCGAAATAATTATCATTTTCAAAAGCCATTTTGAGCTGTTGTGCATATGCTGCCGGATTGCCTTCTTCAAATGTTTTCTTTTGTTCATTGTTAGCACGTGCATTTCGGAAAATTGTTCTGCCAATAAAAAAACTTCCACCCAGTACAACGATCCCAATCAGGGTGTATGCCAGAGTTTCCTTCATAGCCGTATTAGTTGACATCGTGGTGGAAGTTGTTTTCAAAGGATTGGAAGAGTTAAAAATTAAACACCTAAATATTTCTTGGCTAATGCTGTTTTAACAGGATCAGTTTTAACGATCCGTGCCAGCCCGCTCAATTCTTTGACCGACAGCTTTTTTGCAAGAACTGTCATAGCATTAATTTTTTCGTCTGCATCCCGCTCAGATTTTTCCTCCAGTGTAACCTGGTACTTGTAAGGTTTCATAGTTTATCGTTTGTTTTTATTGAGAAAAGTAATGATCTCCGGAATGATAACCGGTGCTTCAATCATAGCACTTAGAACCATATTGAATTGTTCCGCCTGTTCCCGGTTAAAGTTTTGTTCGAGCTTACGCAGATAAGCCAGATGTCGTTTCTCTTCTTCTGTTATTTCAATGGTCGATCCTTTTTCTACACTGATATTTGCATCTGCCGGAGCTTCGGTGAGTATTTTTTCTTTGTCCCTATTGTCTTGTTCTATGATTCCTGCCAGTGCTTCTCCTCCAGGAAGTTTAGCCAGCATTTGAGGATTACGTCTTACGATTCCTTCGATGGCTACCGAAGCCAGTTCTCCTAAATTGATGTTACCGAGTTTGAATTTATTCTCTTTTAAAAAAGCAATTTCCTTTTCCAGCTCTTTGGCATAAGCTTCTGTTTCTGCGGTTTCTTCTCTCGCTGCTTCCAGCTCCTCTTTTAACCGATTCATTTCATGTTCACGATCACGGGCGGCAAGTTTATCCTGAATAATACCTTCAATATCACCAAGACCATTTAATGGCTTTTCCGCTTTATTACGCTGCACCATGTAACAGTACTGGTCGTTACGTGGGGACAAGTGGGAGTTATAAATAAGAATACGGACTTTTTCAGTATCCTCATTCATATAAAACTCATAGCTGTCAAACTCTTTAGGATCATCTGTTTTAGAAACAACTTTAAGATTGTCAACAAAGATTTCATACGGACGGGCCTGCTCTTTAGCAGCCTGTGCTTCTAAAAAGTGTTTGAGTTTATCAATTTTTAACTGGTCATATACATCATTGGTTACGGGCATCTTCATTCAGGTTTACAGGAATAGCTTGTAAGAATCGTGCATTGGTGGGGGAGAGGGATAAGTTGGTAATCTTAATTCTTCCCCGGTGTTCGTATTGCATTTCGTTGGCATGGTCTTCATTGACATCAAACAAGCCAACATCACTTTCGATACGGATCGTACTCATTGGATCGATTAATAAAAAGATCTGGTTGTAAGCTGATATTTCACGCACTTCGCCGAGTTTTAAAAGAATGTGCCGAAAGCGGAGAAGATAGCGTTTCCCATAACCCATTTCCTGCATCCTTCTACTTATATATTCAAGAGCGAGATCACTTGTCATGATTTTTGTTTTTCAAACCAAATGATAATGTTCAGTTCATAATTCAGGTCTGTATTGTGAAACTCGCCAAGAGCATCCTTATAGTATGCTTCCAACAGTGGTGATTCTGTACGGATTAATACATCATTGGCATAGCGTTTTCTTCCTTTTAAAAATTCACCATTAGCCGAACCGCTGAAAGAATAATCAGCGTAATTACTATTGCGGTCTTCCCGAAATACATCTGTTTGAAAAAAAATATCCGTTGCATCAGGGCTTTGCAAAGACAATGAACCGGCTTTCTCATTTCGCTTTATGAAAAACAGCGGATCATATTGCAACAATGGGGGAGGCGGATCTTGCGGCGGATCAACAGGTTGAACAAACGCCTGGCATTCACCGCTCCCTGCTGCGTAAAATGAATGCTGATAATCCGTTGTCAAGGTCAGGTATTCATTCAGGACGGTCGCAGTTGGTTTGTAGTTATGATTATTACTTCCGTATTGACTCCATTCTGCCAGTGATGTATTGTTTACGGCTGTTGCCAATTTTTCAGCAATAGAAGAAGGCGTATCACCATCTACTGCAACAACATTGATTACAACAGAATAAACTCCGCAATTATAGCTGAAACCTGGGTTCACGGCTGCGCCAATTCGAAATAATTGTGACCGTATTCCATTTACACCGGTATCGGTATTACTTAAAGCTTCAATAGAAGCAACACCGGGGTTTGGACAGTTATTGTTTGCTGTATTTACAGCGGGTGATGTTGCCGGCACAGGACCTTCATTGTCTGGTATAATTTGCTCATTCGGTGTAATACTGTAACAAAAAATACTTGCTTCAACTGCAATAATATGTTTAACAGTGCCAGGTAGCGGAATTTGAAAATATTTGATTTCCCCACGTCTGCTTATCTGTTCACTCTGGAGAATCGCTGTTTGCTGCATCATCGCTCTTATTATTTATTTATGCTTTTACCTCTACATCTAAATAGATCGAAACACGGTGGGGTACAAAGGCCAGTCTTGTATCAGCTGTGTCTTTGTATTCTACCTTTACTTTAAAATTACCAGGGGGGATTCCTCCTAAATTATAGTAGCGGTCATTGGGCGATACATTTAAACCACTCATGAGTAGTTTACTCTCATAGCCTTCAGGGAATATTTCTTCACTATTAATTTCCACTTTTGCAGAACCACGGTAATACATAAGATCGTCCCGATCTGAAGCAAAAAGAATCCCATGAATTTTTTCTACTGTTTTATCCAGTTCAAATGTTTTGCTGTGAAGTGCGGAAGCTGTAGGTATATCCACATCATACCGTTTTTTAATCCGTTTATTCATGGCTATACTTTGATTGTTCCGCCTGCTGTTTTATACACGGCAAGCAAATTGGTTTTACTCTTTTCATTTTGTCCGTAGCCTGCGCCTGGGAGTGATGCCCATTCTTTTTTGCATTTCTCAAGTGCCTGATGAATACGTCCCGCCAATACATCCTCTAATGCCTTACGTCTGCGGATCAATTCAATGGCTGCTTTATCCTGGCTTACCGGACTGAAATCGGGGAGATTGAGTTTTTTCTGCAACTCATTCCATGTCTTACTTAGTATTTGATAAGCACCAGCGGCTGTGCTGGTAATACCCCAACGGGTATTGGCTTTATTGGGATGTTTTGATAAATCATTAATTGTTGTTCCTCCAAAAAGTTTGCGATAGCCATCTTGGTTAAAAGTGCCCTCCGCATACTGTATCATGATCAGAAAAGCACGCAGATTTTTATAAGCTGTTGAAGATGTATTCATGTTTCTATTTCGATGCAACCCGAACCACAGGAATGTTAGTATGACACCAGCCGCTGTGATCCGCAGTTGATCGAGGGTTTTCATAGGTGAATAAGCTTATGGTGTAGTGATCGTTCCATGCAATCCTGCATAGATATATGTGTTGGCAGCAATGCCATCCATTGATCCGAGTTCAATCGTCATCTCAATTAAAATATCGTCATGGATGAGACGTGGATTCGCCAGTTTGTAATAACCAACAGGTACGTTTTTGTTGCCCGTGGTTTTAAAAACAACATTACCTGTTTCAGGAACGATTTGTTTTTTATTACTTTTCAAAGAGAACTCTCCATTGGCGATGCTATTGAAATTCTCCAAACCTTTAAACTCTGTAGAGATGATTTTATCCTTTGTTCCATCCGCAGAAACTCCAGCCAGTAAAAAAATACCGCTTACAAGGAAAGCCTGATTTTTCGGAAGCTTTGCATTGGAAACATTACGTAATCCGATTTCTTTGTCATCCTGTGTTTCAAACAATTTAATTGTTTTTGAATTCACTGCTTTGATCGAATAGATCGTAGAATCAGCAAGGCGTAATTCACCACGCACTAATCCTTCTTTGATATGAGCCGGTAGTTCAGCAAAGAACTTCTCCATTTCCGCACGGGAGCCTCTTGATGCCGCTCCTGTGTTAGAGAGCTTATTAATGGTTTTAATACGCTGAATGGGATTCATACGACGCAATGCTCCCAATAGCTCACCATCGTCCATGCCATCTAGTCCAAGTAATGCACCCTGGTTATTGTATTCTTCTATTCCTTCAAGTAAGCCTAACATAGGTTGAGTTGTTTAGTTGTTATTTAAATTAAAATCAGAAAAGACGATCTTCTAAATCACCGGTACCCATTTCCAGCTCCGGTAGTCCCCCGTTAAATTGAATAGCGCTGTCGGTCAGTTGATCTTCTATTGCATCAAGCCCTGCAAAATCATTATTGGGATACGAAAAGTAGTGAAGCTCACCAACTGCACTTCCTCCCAGCTTCTTTTTCAGCTGATCGAAATAGAGTTTGTCAAGAAAATTTTCTTTGTACGCCTGCAAACGTTCTTTAACACCTTCCAGTCCTTCAAGACCACTGACTGATGCATTGGTTTTCTGAAAACCGTTAGCAGCCATAATACCGAGTCCCAGTAATTGTGTTAAACGGCTGCCGGAATAATGTCCAAGACCAGTGGTAACAATACCTACAGCCAATGATGGTTTACCAATCGCAGCACCGATTAAACCTCCGCCCAGTACACAGACTAGGATATCCTTACCCGTTTCAAGAGCCGTATTTTTAATATTACCTTTTGTGTTCAATTGCGAACTAAAACCACGCAGAAAGCCATTTCGTCTTGCCTGCTTTGCATATTGTTTTTTTCGTTTTTTAGCCATGATTTTTCAGTTGATTTGGATTAATTATAGTAAAGCGATTGCTTTTTTTACTCTATGTTTTCGTTTAGCCTTCCCATGCTTTTTCTTCCGGTAGCGTTTGTTCTTTTTACCTGGTAGTCCTGAAAGTGAACGGGATGATGATTTGGCCGAAGATTTCCCAGGTTTGAGTACAGCAAAGCCGATCGCAATCAGACTGATACCACCTACACCAATTGCAACAGGCTTTAACCAGTTTTTATTTTTATCCCAGAATGAAGGCTTTTTTATCGGAGGAGGATCCTTAGACATGGCAGTATTTGTGTTTACTGTTACAGGAAGCGGTATGTTGCTATTGGTTTCCGCCTCATCATCCGTCATTGTATTTGCTGCAGGTGAAGTATCCATTTCGTTAGGAATGTTTTCAGACGTTGTCGATCCACTCTGAAATGCAGGTGATGGGCTATTTTCAACGATACCAGGCGACAATGGATTTGTGGCTGTTTCGGGAACCGGTGTAGTCCCCGGTACGGGGTGATTATTTTCCGCTGCTTCGTTTGTTTTTTGGTCAAAATCTTCGGAGCCTTTTGACTTACTTGTAAAAATGTCGCCAATCTGTTTGAGTGCAGCGATAATGCCGGAGATGACACCAGCAGCAGCAGTAATAGCTGCCATTGTAATCGGTTCTCCTAACTGCCCAAGCCCTTCAACGTTTTCTGAATAGTAGATATCTCTGCCAAGTAACTGCGGCAATATAGTATAGGTATTCAGGCGCTCCATGCCGTTTACAGTCAAACCATTTAATCCGTTCACTGCTTTGTCTCTATTTCCTTTACCGGAAAGAATAGCTTGTTTCAGGTTCTCCGGTTTACCACCTGCACTGTAGAAAATATTTTCCAATTTTTGTCTCACAGCTACCAGCCGTTGAAACTTTGAGGTATCAATATTTTTTTGCGCAGCCTGTTGTGGAGTAAGATAACTCCAGCGTAAACGACCGGCTGCATTTTTGATATTAAGTTTCATTGAGGCAAGAATGCCATTACGAAGCAGCACTGTTGCGGGGTTTATTTTATTGACTTTGTTCAGAATAGTTTTAATACCCTTTTTCTTTTTAGAAGCGCTGTTAATCGCAGAAGAAGTTTGCGCTGTTTTTTTTGCATTCAATTTTTGAAACAGATTAATCTTCTTCGGTGTCGTAACATTTTTTGGGACAGGTATTGTTGTTTTTGATTTTGTCGACGTCTTTTTTGCAAACAATTTTCCAAGTTCGTCAAAGCGATTGTCTTCAAAGCCATTGAGGTATTGCAGATCCATAGGGTAATCTTTTTTTTCGGAAAAGGGCACTTCGTAGTTGAACTGATCCGTGACACAGTCCATGATTATTTCTTTTCCGTTATTTAGCACAACGGGATAGATGTGCTGAAAATAATTCCGGTGATATTTGGTGATACGCAGCAGATGGGCAATTCCAAGATTGGTGAGGATACTTGAAATAAATACCGAGTAACAATCACAATCCACCCCTTGTTTTCTGTCATGCCATACTCGGGCCGGACTTCTGATTTCTTCATAGCCCTCCCTGTCTTTTCGATAGGCTATATGTTCATAAACAAATTGCCAGATACGGGAACAGGTTTCATAAGTTGTTTTTTCGTTTAATTGTTTGGCAATTTGTTTTGTATGATGCAGTGTGTCAGCAACAACTTTTGGAATAAAGGCAACTGTATGGGTCACATTTGCATTACTGCGAATTGTAGACGTGGTTTGCTCTGCCTTTGGAAAAAGAGCATTGTACTGCAGTCCATTTTTAATCGTACGTTTTCTTGTTGATTCCATGTCAGATGTGCTGATTATTTCTTTACGATCACTTCTGTTTTGCTTTCGTAGGGTAGCAGCATCCAGCTAAGTTTAAGATGCGTTAATGTGTGTACTGTCAGTTGAATAGTTTCTTTATTCATCAATGCCTTAATAAGATTGAATACTACAGAAAAAACACTGGTGACCGGAATCTGAATTAAAATCGCTTCGATATGAGCTTCTCCAAAAGGCGGAATGCTGATTTCTTTATCGACACTTTGTGAACTGCCAATTACCGTGTCTTTATAAAGTAGTTTTACAAATGGAAATTTTACTTTGAGACTTCCTTTTGTCGGGTTCTTTAATAGCACATCAAGTTTAAGGATTAATCCCTGCCAACTTATTTGATAAACTGACGCTCTGGGTAGTGCCTGCAATTCCTGGCCTGTCTTTTTAAGATTGTTGATATAAGACCATCCTGCAATCGCTGCGATACTTACTACCGAACCTGTGGCGATTTTTTTCAGCAAACTCATTTACGTGTGTTACGTTTTCGGTCGATGTAATCTGCAGACACTTTATAACCCAGCCAGATCGCTCCACCAATTAAGGCTTTAATGGCATAGTCCAGCAGCCCGGTGAAATCAAGGTTAGCAAGCAGTATACAACCGGTAAGTAAGACACTGCTGGACGTATTGCCATTATGTATGAGTTCGTCTTTCATAGTTTAAATTTTGAGATAAAAAAATTGAAGAAATGAGACCAGTTTTTAACATGCAATCAAGTCCCGATTAACTTTTTTGGGTAATCCGAATTTGGAGATCATAAATTCAACCTGAAGAATCGAAAAATAGTTCCCATCTTTTCTTTCCAGCTCCATTGGAAACTGATTGATCCAGCGACGCATGGTTTTCCGGTTAATGTCGAATATGGTAGCCAGATCAATAATGCGGTAAGGTTTTACCAAAAAATTTCCTTTTTCATCGAAGTATTTTTTTTGTACGTGTTTTGACATAGGATGATTTTGTTGACTGTTATTTGCTTTCGTAGAGCAAACATACAACGGTTGAAAACCGTCACTGTCCCAGTTTGGGTTAGTTTGGGCAGAGTATGGCACTATTTAGCTTACAAATACCCGTAAAAGGAAAATAGAAATAAAATTCTAAGCCGCTTCGTCTAGCGTTTCAGGTAAACCAAGTGTATCAAAAATGATCTCGACTTGTTTCACATTGTAATAGCGTCCTTGACGTTTGCCAATTTTTTCTTTGTGCGGTTTAAGCCAGCGGGTCATTGTCTTCTGACTTACTTTATACATCTCTGTTAATTCTTTTTTGCTGTAGGGTTTAATAACGCCAGATCTACTGGATAATTTAAAGATGCTCATGCCGGATAGGGTAAGATTTTAACGTTAGGAATAGGTGAGCCAGGATTACGGGAACAAATATTTATCTATTCATTGTACTTAAAAAATGTATTACGTCAACAAGCTGACAGCTGATGTGAAAGTGGATTTTGGTCTTGTCGTAATTCTTACAAATAGAAATAAAATAGTTGATTCAGCGATAAGAGGCGAAGTAGTCAAAACTATTCCGCATCCGATTTTTTATGTAATTATTATGTGAACAGGCCGATAGCCGATGTGTAAATAATTTTGTTTGCTTTTAAAGGGTTTCCAGTTCGTATAATTTAGGGCATTGATATGAGTATGTCCCGGAAGTTTAAGGAATAATCAACACTAACTGTTGATTGACCCTTAAAGTTTAAGGATTGATTGAGGAGAAATCAGGAATTGATGCCTTTAGAATTAACAGCTGAAAGAATATGAAAACACCCGTGACGATCAAGTTCCCAAAATTCTTCACCGAAGAGTTAAGGATCACAACTTTTTGCCCACCTGACGGAAAGTATAACTTACAATTTGCAAATACGTTACATACGAGTTGCTTGACAGGTGAGTTTACCGTGCAAAGTGTAGATGGTACAGACTATTGGCTGGAGCTCTGGACTTTCTCAGTCAAAACAAACGAATTACTTGAAGTCATTGTGCCGGAGCCAATCATTTCTGTTGCTTTATTTTTACAAGGTAATCTGGAAGGAGAACTTGCTGGATATGGAAAAGTACATTCGTTTGAAAAGACCATCAATGTCTTTTACATTCCGGCAGGTAAACATCAAATACATCTGAAACAGGGGGAATACCAATTACTTTACTTTATACCTCCAGATAATAGTTTTGAAGGAATGACCGTTGAACATCCTGGTATTAAAGAGCTCATCAACCGGCAATCACAAAAAAATACAAATGGTACGCTGCTCAATGGGTTTCCTTTACCAAAAGATGTGTGGATGAAATTAAAGCGGATGGAAACTATTTCTCAAAACTTGTTTGCACTTGATTTGCCGTTGCGACAATACATGCTTGCACTGTTGAATTATTATAGCGCCGAACTGCGCAAGCATAAGAAAAGCTTACCCGTTAATTCTTCGTCAAGGGATAAAGCATTGGCTTTACAGAACTATATCCTCACCAATCTGCATGATCCTGCATTGGGTAGCTTAGACAAGTTCGCAAAACGTTTTCATCTTAGCATAAAATCACTAACCAAAGAGTTTAAAGAATTGACTGGTATGACCATTCATCAATATATTGTTGATCAGCGGTTGGAATTTGCCAAACAACTATTGCAGGATACACAAACTCCTTTAATTGATATTGTCACCGCAAGTGGATTTACAGACTCTTCGCACTTTATAAAGAAGTTTAAGAAAAAATATGGCTACACGCCAAAGCGAAATAAAAAATTGTGAGTGATAAGCTTCCCTAAACAGACGATTTAAATTGACCGAAACAGACTATCAGCGTTGCAAAAGAGTTACAAACTTTACTACAGGTAACCAATCAACAAACCGTTGTGTTATGAGTAAAGTTGTTAACTGGAAAAGCAAAGAAATGTTTCGTGACATCGTAAGCGCAGTTGTGCTCTTTCTTTTTTTATATACCAGTGTTAGTAAGCTGCTTGATTTTGAAAGGTTCAGAGACGTATTAGGAACTTCCCCATTATTAAAGCGTTATGCAGTACTGATTGCATGGAGCTTGCCAATAACCGAAATAATTTTAGCGATCCTTTTATTTATGCCTGCTACTCGCTTAAAAGGACTTTATGGTTCGCTCGGCATTATGTTGTTGTTTACTGTGTACCTGGCGTGGATGGTACGTTTTGCTGAACGCCTTCCCTGTAATTGCGGAGGCGTCATCAGTAAATTGAGTTGGAACCAGCATATAGTGTTTAATCTTGTAGTAATTATTCTGATCATTGCTGGTATTATCTGTTACGGAAAAAGAGTGAACATACTTGATCGTTCGCCACCTTAGTTCCCCGGCGGGAACAATCATTTATCGCTAACAAAACAAAAAACTCTATCGAAAACATCAATTCTTTTTCAACTAACTAAATTTTATCTTATGCGTAAATATTTTTTTGGCCTTCTGGCTATTGCAATGGTAATGGGAACGATCACATTCGCTCAAATTGAAAAAAGAGCGCAGGTGGACATGTATGTATTTGAATTTGATGCCACACAAAGCTATTCAGTAGCTAACGTAGAAAACGAAAGCAATACTTACTGGAAATACAAAGGCAAGAATCTTGAGCTTTGCGGCGATCAGGATCAGAAAGCATGCCGGGTAGAGGTAATCGGAACGAACGTAGATAATACCACTACACCCACTGAATTACGTAACGTTTCAATTTCTGCAACATTGAGTGGATCAACTGCACATGTAACTGCAATTACAGGTACCGGCAGCCAATACTCTAATCAGGAAGATTAAGAAAGTTTTCCAAATCAAATCGCCTGCTGTTATCAGCAGGCGATTTTTTGTTTCAATTATTTTGAGGTATTCCTGTCAATTGCACTATATCTGCTGGCAAAGGCAATGCGTAAAAACCTGCATTGGGACTTAACGTGTAGTATGTGCCTGCAATTTTTCGTTGTAAAATAATGTTGGCATTCTCTTTATTAAGTCGCTTTATATCCATCCACCTTAACCCCCGCATGTATAATTCCTTTCTTCTTTCGGCAAGTACTTTCGTTAAAGCATCAGCTGGATTTACCGCTGTAAACACTGGAAAGGGAACGGTATTGCTCCATCTTTTCTGCATGAGTATATTTAAATCGCTCATTGCGGCCGATTGATTTGAAAGACGTGCCGAGCATTCAGCCCTTATCAAAAATATTTCTGCAGTGGTAATACCAGTAAAATATTGGTTGTTGTTTCCGGTATAACTTCCTTTAAACTGGTAGTAGGGTGAAACCAGGCGATAAAAAGCTCTTTTGCGTAAATCATTTGCATCATAGGAGGAAAAGAGATTGGTATCAACCCTTGCTCGTGAAATAGATTGGGTAGTGTAGGTGCTGCTCATCTCGGAATAAAAGATCGTTTCTTTATTAAAACGTTTAAATGGAGTAGTAGCATTCACAGTTCCGTTTAAATCGGCATCAGCGTTATAATCAATCAAATTGCTTTTTATCTGTAAGCAAAGACCTGCGTATTTAAATGCGCTGTCGTATTGCTGCATCGAAAGATAGGAACGTGCAAGAAGGCCATATGCTGCCGCTTTAGATGGGCGTAGAACATGTATCGGCAGATCAGGAAGATCATTAATTGCCGCTTTTGTATCCAATACTATTCGATCATAACATTCCTTTACCGTTGCTCTTTTGGAGGGTTCGTTGAAATCGGATGAAAGGCGTAAAACAATACCAGGATGCAGCTGCGAGGAATCTTTATCGTATGCCTTGGCATGCGACCAGGTAAGTCCAAGGAAATAATAGCTTCTATAAAATAAGGCAGAACCTCTGATGTTATGCCATTGAGCCAGGTTTGAAGAATTGGTGCTGATTTTACTTAGTTGCTCCAAACAGTAATTTGAAATATAAATAGGCTCGTAGCCTATCGACCAATCGTTTTGAAAATTATACGGAACAGGTTGCCAGCGATAGATCCGTTGACGCTCGTCATCAAAACCGTTATACGTTGCTTCCGGTAAAAAATAATCGTCGCAGGAAGATTCACTGTAATTGGGTGTTCGTTGGAGATTCATTTTTGTTGAATTATCGAGTAACGCTTGTAAATCAGAAAGCGTTTCAGGAACAACAACTGAAGTGTCTGACTTTTTATCGAGAAACTTTTTACATCCGCTGAAGATGCACAGTGCAAAAAAAAGCACGAAGAAAGTGCGTATTGTTTGGAGTGCGTTATACATGATTTGATTGTTTAAACGTTAAAAGCTTGCTTTAATACCAGCTGCAAATGATTTTGGATTGGGAATGCCGGCGGGATAATCGGGATCAATTCCATACTTATTGGCTTTCCAAAGAATACCGAGATTAGCAGCATTTACATAGAACTGTACCTGTAAAGGATTCAATTCACTTTTATTTTGCCAGGTATAACTGAGGTTGATGTAACGCAAACGGACATGATCGCCTCTTAAAACATTTATTTCGGCAATAGAATAAAAATTGTCTCGTTCAGTATTAACCGGATATTGAAAGGTGGGAACATTGGTGAGTAATTCATCACCAGGCTTTTGCCATCGTTGGTTGTACTCTTTGTAACCATTTCCATTGCTTACCAAAGCTGAATAATTAATGGATGGTTTTACGAAATAGTACCCAAGCTTATAACTGATGTTAACAGATAGTTCGAGCTGCTTCCAGGTAAACGAGTTGATTAGAGAACCAAAGGAAGTTGGTATAGCCGAACCAACAAAATGGATACTGCTGTTATCCATTCCCTTTGCTAATGCTTCAGAGAAGATGCCCGAGTAGTTGGTACTCAACTGACCGTTTAAATATCCTTGCGGATTCCCAGAAGCATCGAGCCCTCCCCATTTGTACGCAGCTATTGCATAAAGTGGCTTGCCCACCACAGGTGTTATATTGCGGCCAGAACTAAGTAAAGAAGTTAATGAAAGAGCCCTGGTATCGAAATATTTTGTTGTTTTAGCCGTGTTATAATTGTAAAGTAAGGTCGTTGTCCATGTGAAACCTTTGTTTATATTCAAAGAAGTTAACACAACATCAACACCGTGCCCTTTCATATTTGCCACATTTTTAATGAGTGTGTTTTGCTGTCCCCAAGCAGTATAATCGTAAGGGGTTTGTCCATACAGATCCGTTCCTTTTTTCTGGTACCAATCAATAGAGCCGCTGAGAATTTGATTTTTTGTTTGAAACTCTACAGCAATATTTAGTTGTCTGTTTTGTTCCCAGCGTAATTCTGGATTGTTAAGTGTACTGATGATGGCTGTTGGTAAATTAGTTATGCGGTCTACGCCATAGTAAGCTACAGGAAGGGCAGAGCGACTTAGATCAATATTGCCGCTATAACCGTATGTAGCCCTGAGTTTAAGGAAAGGAATTGCTGAAATGTTGTAAAAATCTTCCTTCGAAATTTGCCAGCTGGCACCTGCTGACCACAATGGCTTCCATTTATCGTTTGTATTTACGCCAAAAATATTTGAACCATCTTTTCGAACGCTTGCCGAAACGCTATATCGCTGTTTAAAACTATAAGCCGCATTACTGTAAAAAGAAACGAAACGGTTTAAACGGTTTGATAAACTATTCACACCTGGAATAATGGCTGTGCTTCCTGTAATAAAAGTCGGATAGCTGTTAACCATATCCACATTAGAAAAGGTCAGCGGATCCTCCTTGTAGCCATAATATCTCGCTCCATTTGAAGTTGAAGATACCTGCCTTATTTCAGCACCTGCTATGGCCGATAACTGATGGTTCTGCCAGGTATTTGAAAAATTGAATTGCGAACGGAAGTTTTGACTGCGCAACAAACTATTGTCGATATTGAGAATGTCGCCGAGAGGAACCATGTATTTTACTGCACCCGATGATCGGTCGATTTGTGTAAAGAGGTTTATTGTATTACGTGTATCGAAACTCTGTATGCTAGCATTGGCTTCATTATTGGTTCGCTGTTGCTGAAACTGGTATTTTAGTTCAAACTGAAGAGGCTTGAACAACTGGTAAGCCATACCTGCTGTTGCAAGTATTTCATCAATGTTGGCTATTCCCCGATTGTGTTTATAATCTTCCAAAGGAATGTATTTCCAATTCAGCAGTTTGCCACCTCCGGCAGTATCGGTGTAAGTATCTCTGTAAATAGTTGCAACGGGCAAAGGCATTCCGTTTGCAGTTGTTAGCTGCATATAAGGGACATAACGGCCATTGACACCTGTTACGTTACTGTAAGTTGGTTTACCGGTAACCGATTTGCTGGCGGTATAATAAACCGAAAGATCAACCAATAGTTTTTTTACGGGACGATACGTATTACTAAATCGAAAATTTAGTTTGTTATAGTTGGCAAATAGATGATCGATGCTTCTGTCGTAAGTGCCGGAAACAAGCCAGGCCAGATTCTCGGAACCTCCTCTTAGATTTAATGCATATTGTTGCGTAACTGCCTGTTGGTAAAAATAGTTTTCGTAAAGTTGCTTACTATCTGTATTCTTCAATGCATTTATTTGCGTTGATGAATCAGCAGCCGACAGCAGGCCGTTTTTACGTTTAAGAAATAGCTCAACAGCGGGGGAGAGTGCTCTGTATTGCTGTGCTATTGTATTGTCGAAATAACCTTTATTAAAAAGGAATTGCTCTATATCAATATAATCGGCAGTACTTATTTCGGGTAAAGCGGTTAGGTTAGGCTTTTGTGTAACGAGTACTGTTGAATTAAACTCCAGTCTGAGTTTTTGATTAAAGCGCCCCTTTTTGGTCGTAATAATAATCACCCCATTGCCAGCCCTTGCACCCCAAATTGAAGCTGCCGCTGCATCCTTTAGTACAGTAATACTTTCTACATCGTTGGGATTTATGTTCCGTATATCGCCTTCGTAAATAAAATTATCCACCACTACCAAGGGATCTAAAGGGCCATTGATGGTACTTGCTCCACGGATACTGATAGCTGTTTTGTTTTGCGCATTGCCATTGCCATAACCTTCGTTGAATGACAGGCCACTTGTGACCGACTCGAGCCGTTTTAAGATATTAGTACCTGCCTGCTGGTTAAGCAGTTTATTGTTAACCTGTGTAACAGCACCGGTTACTTCGTTTGGTTTTACCTTTTGATAACCTGTATTAATAACGATGGTTTCGAGTTCGGAAGAAGCAGGTTGCAAATTAATGACAACTGAATTCTCCGCATTTATAACCACAACCGACTGCGACAGATAACTGATGTGTGTGATAAATAATGTATCGGGAAATGTACTTAAGCGAATACTGAATATCCCTTTGTTATTACTACTAACGGTATTACCCGAACGAAGGGATTTGATGGTAGCGCCGATAACCGGTTCATTGGCAGCCGAAGAGCTGATGGTTCCTGTGACAATCTGCTGTGCCTCCGCAGCGAGCAACGGTAACAGAAAAAGGAGTGCAAAATATTTTCTCATAACTTATTTTGGTTGAGTTTGGGAATGTGAATAGTGAATGATGAATGCGTCTGTAAGCTCGGCATCGCACTATTCTTTTTTAACTGGCAGGGAAAGGGGCTTACCCTGAATTGCCTTTCGGATATTGGTAACAGTTACCGCCTTGGAATCGGTAATAGCAAGGATGTTACCAGCCGGGCCAATCCATACATAATGCGGAATAAACTTGTACGGAAAGAGTTGTTTAAACCGCATGGTAGAATCGGTACAAACTGGAATATTACGTACAGCCTGTGCCATGTTTGTGCGGTTGGTAAAAAAGGTTTTTACCTGTTCATTGGTATTACCTGAGGTAATAAGATTGTTGATTAATACAAACTGTAGTTTTTTAGCGAACCTGGTTTGCAAAGAGTCGAGTTTGGGAAAAGTGCGTACACAGGAATTGCACCAGGTAGCCCAAAAATCAAGAATAAGCAGTTTGCCTTTATAGGATGATAGCTGGATTTCAGAAACGGGGAAGTTTACCACATCGGTAAGAATAATGTAGGGGATGGTATCGCCTACTTTAAGCGGCTTATTGCCTGTTTGCGATTGGGCACAGCCACTTAGTACCAGGCATAACAATGCCAGTAAGCAATTAGATAATTTCATTGCAGTTGATAATTGTTTAAGTGAAGAGTTTAAAAACCGGCGGCGGGGCTGAAACCAAACATGAGAAAACGAATTGCCGCCGGTAAAGCAGTAAATGCTTTAACCGTTAAACGGGGTTCTTCGGTTTGCAGGCAAATAAAATTGAATGGGAATGAAGCAGAAGCATTTGTTTAACTGGCTTCGTAATCAGTTGCACGACAAAAACCTGAGAAATAGGTTGGAGTAAAGATGTTTTTTTTCTCATTCTTGCTAAAAGGGTTAAGCAAGTCTAACGTAAGAGAGGGGTAAAATAAAATAGAACAGGCCCCGTCTTACCGTGTAGAGGCACCGCAAAGAGCCTAGAACCGATAAGCTGATAGGAGCCTGCTCTATATTATAGAACAGGCTTTCACTACCATCTCGGTTCTTGGAAAATTTGCGGTTTTCTACACGAGACTTATTAGTGAAATCCTCAATAGCAATTGAGAACTTCGAAAATAGTATTTTTATCTATATCTATAGCAATTGTATTGAGCTAAGATCGTTTCACTTGCTTGGAATTGAAAAGAAATTCAGTAGTTTTATACAATTATTTGTTGAATAAAATGACGACTCATGGATAATGATTTTTTAGATGACATTGAAAACTTTACCGTATTAGAAAGTAAAACAATAGGAAGAAATCTTTATAGATTTAGAAAAATAAGGGACAAAAAGGCCTCAGAGGTGGCAAGCTATGTAGGTATGGGCGAAGCAGCTTATACAAAATATGAAAGAGGCGAAAGTAAGATTACCGTTGAGTTAATTCAGAAAGTAGCTGAGTTCTTCAAAGTTGACCCACTTCAATTATTATCTACAACAGCTGCTTCAAACTTTGTAGATAATGTCTCAAATTCCCAGGTTCTATTGTCAAGTAACTTTCATACATTTCAAACTTATAATGTCGAGCAAAATCAAATGATGCTTAAACTTTTAGAAAGTGTCATTGCTTTGACAGAAAAAGTAAGCGTATTATTGGAGGAGAGAAAAGACAAAGCATAATAGTCAAATTATCTTAGTAATAAAAAATCCTACTGCTGTGCAGTAGGATTTTTTTGTTACTGGCATGTAAGTCATTTTAACATCGGCTATCACTGGGTTTATATAAAAAACATGAAAATTATTTGGTTTTTCAATTCTATTTTGCGTATTGGCGTAAAACTAAGTTATGAGAGCACTCATCAACGCATTGCTTCTGCTATTTTGGGATTTGTACAACTTATTCCCAAACAACTATACCGCTGGAGAATGTAAACAAGCATATTGGTGACAGCATTACTGTATGCGGTAAAGTAATTGGGTGGGCTAGAACAGGCCAAAGGCATAACTACATTTTTTAACCTGGGCCAGACTTTTCCTAACCATACATTAACTATTGTTTTTTGTAGCGATGTACTCAAAAAATTAACGACCATTTCCCCTTAATATTTCAAGTGCTTTGTTAAACTCCACTATGACGTGAGTTTGGGTCATTCCCATTAACCTAAACTCATGATTAACGATAAGTCGTATCAATCGAATAAAGTTTTCTTCCTGTGAAGCTCCCCTCAACAAATTTAAAAAAACACGATGCGCAACAGCATTCTTATCTTCCAGAGTTTTCCAATTGACCAGATAGACGTTTTTTAAAAACCTTATTGCAGTGCCAAATATCAAATGAGTAGGGTTGTAGTAATATGAAATATTTAGTAAACAATGGTGGTAGTTATTTTCTTTTCCTGTTTCGTATTTTAGCCATTCTTCATAAATAATGTCGGATGAAAGATCAATTCCGATAAATCTCTTCTGAAGTAAATACCCTTCAATTTTTTTTGCATCAATACCTGGTAAATGTTCAAGGTAATTTTGAGGAACTACTATATTTTCATGGTAGCCTTTAAATTTTCTATAGTAAAAAAAGTCATTTGAAATTAGAGAATAATTTTGCTCTAAACCCAAATAGTTGTCGATGATGATTCGTATCGCTGTTTTGGTTTCACCTTCACTGTTATCAAGAAAAGCATTGTAGCTAACTCTTTTCGGGATAATTAAGGGTTCAGTGAAATCCGACAGCCATTCTATTACTTCGGATAAATAAGCAATGCTATTTTGATGAAAATCATCAGGATAAAAAGTAGGATGAACTCCCTCTACCGTAACTGTTAGCCACATCGAAGAAGGGTTAGATAACTGCAAATTCGTTAATTCTTCTTTCAGTTGACGTATAATAAATGGAGAGATGAAGAATTTTTTTGGATAAGAAATTTTTAGATCCTTCCACAATTCATAAAATAATAAAACGGATGATGAATCTAAAATGAAATTAGCGTCATTATTCCAAATGTTATCATTAAATAAAATTTTGGGTAGCGTCAGAAACCCTTCGGAACTCTTCGAAGTAAGAAATGAATACGCCTTTACAAATTCATCCTTAAAAACACTGGCCAGGAGTTCTGTAAATGATACTTCGCCATTATGGTATTTCTTTAGCTGATCATTAATATACTGTTTCCTCATGCTACCTTCTGCCCCGAAATTTTCAATCAGGCTTTTTTCAAAATCTTTTATATCATCTGATGGCGTGTCTATTTTTTTCATTGTAAGACCTGAATAGGGATTGTCAGCCTCTTGAATTATTTCTTCAAAAAGAGCTGTATACTTATTCATTATTCGAATAATCTTGACTTTTTTGTAATTTAATCCGATGGATTCAGCGATCAAAAATTCATCTCCAATCTTCTTTTTTAGCATTGATGCTTGTGGTTCTGTTAACGACATTTGTTTGGTTAAATGAATAAAACTCACTTTGTTGTCAATCGAATATTTGACATAGCTATCAATTTCGACTGTTTCATAATCCTTAAACATTTCTTCAGGTAAAGAATAAGTATTGGTAATATAAGTTTGTCTTGATTGCTTGTTTTCCTTTTGGGAAGCAGATTTATATATCACATGTAGGGCAGCTTGGGAAAATTTATGCTTTAATAAAATGCCAAAAGCATTTATTGCATCTATTTCTCTTGAAAAATTTGTCCTTGTTAATTCTGGTATCAAGGTTTCTAATTCTGCCTTTTTAGACTGACGTTCATATGCAAGCGCTTCCATTAGTAAAAAATGTTCTTCGTCTGGAAATTCATTTTTACCTAGAATTGAGATTTGTTCAATTTCTTCCCATTCTTCCAAATATTGACGGTGGTAAATTTCTCTTGAAAGAAATGCTTTATTGTATTCGCCATTTTCTCTCCACAATTTTAGAAGGCTTAATAGTTCTTCGGTGTCGGCTTCTTCATAATTCATGAGGCACTTTATATAAAGAAACAAGTTGCTGTTGGCTGCCTTGCTGTTAATGAAGGGTTTTAAATACAAAATGGCGTCATTCAACCTGGAAGAATTACACATTGAAATGGCCACATAACGTTTTAAAATGTCATTAAAACTTAAATCTGATTTTAGCTTCTTGAGTTTTTCATCCAGCTCTATATCTGAAAGCTCTTTCAGAAACGCCGTGTCCAAATAAACAACAAATAATAACTTTAGTTGATCATTTGCAAACTCTGTATTATGCAAATGAGTTGATGCAAATAGGCTTACCTCTTCTTTTGTACTGAAAATCCCTTCAATAGTTGGAAAAATGTTTGATAAAACTATTTCGTCTATAATTCCTTCATGACCGATATATTCATTCAAGGATCTTAACGAATTGAATCGGTCTCCTTTTAACTTGTATAAGATGCATTGCATACTTGATTTATAACGCAGATCAAAAGGAACACCTTGGGGGTCGAAGTGTAGTACATAATCTAATGCTTTGTCTTGAAGGTTCTCTGTTACAAGTACTTGCACCAATGCCATTAAATTAGCTGATACTGGAAAATTGATTTGCTGATAGGAATTTTCAAGTGAAGTGAGCGAAAATTGCTCTTCTTTAAAAATATACGATAGGTAGTTGTTGTAGAAAATGTGTGTACTGAATTTACCTTTTATTTCTGTTTCTGCAAAAGTCTTGTCTATGAGATTCATTATTTGATGCAAGTAATGCAAGCGCCTATCTTTTTGCATTAAGCTTCTATTAATGATGTAATAATTCAGGCTATTTTCATGATAATAAACATAAAGATTTACAAAGGCAATTAAAAACCAGTAGTCTTTTGACTCATAAGTTATTTTTTCGGGAACGAGAGGTTCCAGTATATCGATATTCAAATATTGCTTCTCAATGATCTTCGCTTCTTCAATATATTGCTTTGATAGCAGCCAGTTGTAAAGCATTGGTATAAATAACTTTCCCGACAAAACTTTTTTTGGAACAGTATTCAATTTATTGGCGAAGGATTCTTCATTTAAAATAAAATAAAAAAACCAACCAGATGCGTTGTATTCGTCTTTTTCCAAGATCTCTTTAACCAGAGTTATGCTTTTTCCAGAGTCGCCATTGTTTAAATATGCCATGGCTGCCCTAAGCTTATATTCAGAGTCATTTTTATTGTGATTAAAAGCTTTTACATACAAATCATATTTTTTCTCGTTTTCGATTTCTAAATCTTCGTAGCAAAGCCCTAGTAAGAAAAAAATTTTTGCCTGAAGCGAATCGGTCATTTGGTGGTTATCTAAAATTGCCTGTTGAAGTAATTGCAACCTGGTTAAAGCAGTTTTGGGTTGAAAGGATTTGATGTTGTCTTTGATTTCATTTAATTGTCGTTGGTATTCACCTTTTAAAGAATTATCAATTTCAGAAAGCGTTTTTTGTAAAGTTCTATCGATAGAATTTGTTCGCTCCAGGATTTTGGCAATGTTTTCTTTATACCGTAGTTCAGTTTCGAGTTTTCTTAGATATGGATGTTTGGATAAATTAGATCTGAAAAGATTAAAAAAATTGTTGATTATATCATTGTTATACGGCAATATAGCTTCACTTGCTTGGATATTGGTTTCTATTTCTGTGAAATCTAGAGCATCAAAAAAACTATAGTTTAACAGATTTTCAAATAATTCTTGAGATTCGTAGAATGCAATCTTATCTCCCGAGGACGGATGTTGTGTTTTTCGAAACTGTTCCATCGTTTCGTTGATAACTCCAGTAAGCTCTTGAGTAAACTTGTCTGTATTATTGAAATTGTTATCAATGTATTTTTGACCTTGTTTTAGTACAAGTTTCTTTACAAGGGAAAGAGCAATAGAGGGAATGTCAATTGTAGGCAGGAACATCTTTTTGTTATAATTAATCAACTAATAGATTTAGTAAAAGTATAATTAATTTAATCTTAATTGGTACCTTTTGACAAAAAATAGTCCACAGATGGGTGTATAAATGTTAGCATAAAACGAACCTAATTACCATAGTGACGTAAAAAACTAAGCTCTATGGGTAATAATTAATCAATTGATTCTTCTCATTAGTATTGGCAAAGGATATTACCAAACAACTGTACAATTCGAGGATGTAAACAAGCATATTGGTGATAGGGTTAGAGTATGCGGAAAAGTCAGCGAAGGCCGCTTGTTAGAACAATAAAAACAGAAGTGAATAATGCAAAAAAAGCAATGGATAGCAATAGACTTTCTTTGGAAAAAATTAATTCGTCAATTAAAAGTCTTTCAACTGATACAATATTGGTAAAGAAAGGACAATTAAAATAGAGGTAGCATCCTTATAATGGATATTAGAAGATTCACATCGACTATCGCCACGTTCACATAAAAAACCGGCAAAAACATTTGACATTTACAATCAATTTTGCATATTGTCGGAAAACTAAGTAATGAAGACACCCATCTTCGCATTATTTCTGCAATTTGGCATCGATACAACGTATTCTCAATGCACTATATGCTTAGAAACATTAACCAGGTATATTATATATAATTTCTAATTCACTCATTTATGGCTAAAACTTTAGAGCAAGGTTTTGATACATTTTTATCGTGGATTATACCGCTCTCAACCGAACAGGATAAAGCAAAATCTCATAGGGATTCTGTTAAATCATGCCTGGAAAAGAATTTTGATTGTTACAATTTATTTGAAACAGGATCATTTGGGAATGGTACGAGTGTCAGGCATTATAGTGACACAGATTACTTTGCAGTTATGCCTGTTGCCAAGGTTTACAATGATTCAGCTTACACATTGAGAAAAGTTAAGGAGGCGTTACAAGAAACTTTTTGGAATACGTCAGGAATATCTGTCAATACACCCGCTGTAAATATACCATTTGGGCAATATGCTTCCGAAACAATTGAGACAACACCATGTACTTTTAATGGTCTTATCGATACTCCTGTTGGCAAAAAAGGTTATTACGACATACCAAACTATGATGGGGGGTGGATGCAATCAAGTCCTGATGCGCATAACTCATACGTTGAGCGTGAAGATAAAAGACTCGCATACAAGTTGAAGCCGTTAATACGCTTAATTAAGGCTTGGAAATTCTATAACAATGTGCCAATTAACTCATTTTATCTTGAGCTTAGAATTACCAAGTATGCAGAGGGTGAAACTTCTATTCTTTTTGATGTGGATATTAAAAGGGTCATGAAATTTCTACATGAGAATGATTTACCTAGTATACAAGATCCAATGGGCATATCAGGCTATGTAAAAGCTTGCTCAACCGAAGCAAAACGAGAAGAGGCCTTATCTAAAGTAAAGACAGGATTTACCAGGGCTGAAAACGCAAGTGCAAAAAAGGATTCAAATTTGGATGATTGCTTTTATTGGTGGAATTTGTTTTATAACTCTAAATTTCCTAGTCGATAAATATAAATTCATTTAAAATCTTGAATTGTAAAACTTTATGTTAGATAAATTCATAAAAGAAACTGCAGATTTTATATCATTTAACAAAAATGAACTTAATAATATTGCAGCTACATTAAGTAATTTGAAAATTATAATTAACGGGCACCCTGAATTTCGAGAGCCATTTTTAGGAGGTTCATATAAAAGAGCAACAATGGTTAAAGGAATCAGTGACGTAGATGTATATTTTCATTACAATGGGAACTCAAATCCGCAAAGTGCCTTATCGACACTTAAAAATAATTTATCTAGTAGTTACCCTGCCACAATAATTAAACAAGATAGTCCTTCAATTCTGGCAGACTTCAATAAGATTGCAATAAATATCACTCCATACAAAGCGGATAATAATGGTAATCTGAGTATCCCAGATAATTCCCTGTTAATTTGGAAGCCAATTAATTTTGGGCAACTTGAAAGCTCAGTAATACAATTAAGGGGAAAAAATTCAAATTATATTGATCTTATAAAAGTTTTAAAGCTTTGGAATTTCAACTATAAAAAAGGGTTTAAGAATTTTGATATTGAAAATCGTGTCTGTAAGATTTTTTTAGGTCCAACTTCAGTTAGTAAATCTTTAACTGACTGGCTTTGGACTTTTTTCCAAAATAATAATTTCAATAATGAAGCAAAAATTCTACATTCTCTTATGTGTGCAAATGATGAAAACAAATTAAAGACCGATTGGAATAAATTCATAAATAAAAAGTAATATGGCAGAGTTCTCTCCTCAAGAAAAGCTATTTAATACTGTAAATAGGCTAAGTACTTTAAGTCAATCTATTTTCTGGGCAATACTTGCATTTTCAGTTGCCCCGATAGTTTTAAAAGAAATTTGTGAAAAATATCATTTGTTAAATGCCATCAATATTCTGAATATCATAGGGATCTCACTTTTTTTTGCTCTTGAAATTATTACAGAATTTATTTTAACTCCACTGGCTGATAGAAGAAGAAGAGATGACTTTATTGACAATTCGTTTGGTTCAAAATTTTCCACCAATAGTTCCAAAGGGTACTATGATAATGATGAAGTTAATGCTGGACTATATAAAGCTGCAGTAAATCAATTTGAAAATTGTTTTTTTACAAACTCTCTAGTTCAAAATATATCTTCAAAAAGAATAATAATTCCTGTAGTTGGGTTTATGTTTATTACTGTGTTTGGATATTATGGATTTAAAGAAGTTCCATTTGCACTGTCAGTTTTGCAGACAATATTTTCAGCAAATATTTTAGGGCTTTTGATTAAGCACTTAATATTACTAAATCGACTTTCTGCTATTTTGGACTCGTGGATTACTTTATTCCAAAATAATGATTTAAAAACAAACACTTATAATTATCAGGCGTACATATATAGATATTGGCTACAATATGAATGTCTGCATAGTAAGATTGCTGCAAATATTCCAAGAAAGATATACATTAATCTCAATCCTTTTCTTACTGATGAATGGTTGAGATTAAAAGCAAAGTACGCTATTAGTTGATGATCTATTTTGCTGTTGTGCCTTCCTCGCAAATAATTTATTTCAATTTATACATTGAATGTAATGAATGGCATATCCAGAAAGGGGGAATATGCTCATTATTTATTCAGATGATAGTGAGGGAACTTGCTTTTTCATTTTATTTATTTTAGTTTTATAATCGGTGTTTTTCATAGGTTAGCAACGGCCATCTTTTTTTAAGGAAGGCCGTTTTTTTTAAGCTTGCTTTCACATCGGCTATCGCTTTGTTTACATAAATAATGGAAAAAAACTTTGACTTATCATAGCTATTGTTCATTTTAGCCCAAAAAATTTCAAATGAAGACATACCTAATTGGATACGATCTTAATAAGACAGGAAAGGATTATGAAAGCCTAATACAGAAAATAAAAGACTCATTTTCTATGTGGTGGCACCATCTTGATTCGACCTGGATCGTAAAGTCAAATTTAAGTGCAGTTGCAATCAGAGACTTGCTTAAACCTTTAATTGACGTAGATGATGAACTGCTTGTTGTTAGTCTTACTGGTGAAGCCGCATGGGAGGGTTTTACTGATAAAGGATCGAAATGGCTTTTTGATAACATTCAACCTTCATAAAACTAAAATAACAAATGCAATCATACATTCGAGAAAAGCGTAAACTTAACTTCAATTATAAAATAATTAAGCCTGAAATAATTCAGAAGATTGCAGGAGTTATTGAAGGAGAAATAAACCTAGGGAATAGTAATGGAATAACAAACACATTTAGTCTTTACTCACTTGATGCTACTGATAACTCTTCTTATGAAAGTAAAAACGCCTTGATATTTGAAACTGGCGGTATTATGTATAGTAAGGTTATTCAAAAGATAGAAATGCGATTCCAGAGTGGTAACTACCAAAAAAGTATTGAAGTTCAATTTCAGCATGCACAGCAAGAAGGAACTGGAAATAATTACATTAGTGTAAGTGGTGATGATGCTACATGGGTTAATGGAACCATTAGTAGATTTTCTGAAATTCTAAACTATGCACAAGCTCAACCACAGGTTCAAAAAATAATAGGCAACATGGTACTTCCTGTTACTGTTGTCGTGAATATTTTGTTCTTTAGAATTTTCTATTCTTACATTCAGGAAACTAACAATGATTGGTTGAACTTAATATCTTTTTTTGGAGTTCCTTTAGGCTCTTTAATTCTTTTTAGTAATATCAGTGATTATCTTAAACGGCTGTGGCCTTCTGTAGAATTGCAAACAGGCCCAGGGTATTTTCATTCTGTTGCCAAAAGGAGAAGAAAAGTAATATGGATAGTTAGCGCCTTAATAATTCCAATTTTTCTGGCTATAATTTATGATGTCTTTAAATCTTTGCTGAACATTAATTGATGATATCGAAAAATTCAAAAATATAATATGGATAGTTGGAAACAAAATCTTCAAGAGTTTTTTGATTCAAATAATATTCAATTGAAAAAAGCGGAATTTGACGACTTTATCCAATCTGAGATTCAAAACTTTAATAACACATCACTTAAAAAAGCGTTGGCAATTTTTAGTAAGGAGATTTCTTTACGAGAAAATTTAGAAAGCCAGATATTTTCAACAAAGAAGAACACCAGTTCAATTATGGAAAACATTGAACTGAGAATTTATAAAAGAAGAGCTCTGAAACTTATATATAAGCCATTTTTTATCAAAAACGAAAATGGAATACTAGTAAACTTTAAATATTCACTCTGTGACGTATATGGTGAAGAATGCGAATACATTGAAAGTGGCCTTAAAGACTATATACAGCATATTGACTATGATGATGTGCTTAATAATATTACAGAGATTTTCATTTATAACAACAATTGGAAATAGCCGTTTTGTGAAATTGTCAAGTAGTATAAATTTCGAAATTTATATATTAAATGAAAAAAACCGTTTTTGCAAACTGGGGCACTGCCCAACAAGGAAAATCGTCGACTGTTAAAAAGGTCGCTCAACTCATTCTTAAAAATTACCCCCATGCTATTTCAGACCCGAATGTGATTGATTTTTCAGGAGACATTCAAATTGTAATAACTTTTGGTAAAATTAAGATTGGCATCGAAAGTCAGGGAGACCCAAATAGCCGATTATTAGCGAGTTTAGATCATTTTGTAAACATTAGTTGCGATGTAATTATTTGCTCAACCCGCACTTCTGGTACAACCGTTGAAGCAGTTAATGATTTGAACAAAAAACACAGATATGATAATGTCTGGATAACAAACTACCGTTCTAACGAAAAAAATCAAGACCTGTTAAACGATTTATCAGCTCAACATATTTTTGAGTTGGTTCAAGATATTATTAATGGAAAAGTTTGATGCTATTCTTCAGTAGATTGTAGCCACTCACGAACAATCGCAAAAGCTTCTATTTAGTCACGAGTAGGGGGCTTGTCGATATTTCTTTGGTAATCATGAACCATATGCAAATCATCGTTTCTCAGCAGGATTTCGTTAACTGTAAAATCATTTTCAGACTTACCTTCCTCAGTAAATTGAACAAAAAAATGGTTTGGTTTAGTTCGATAAACTATAAGGGAAGGTCTTACACTGTCGGGTGTTTCAAAAACTTTAGAGAGGCTCATATTGACTGTTTCTTACAATTTAATAAAAGAATTGATGATTTTAGAAAAATCCGCATCTCAGTTACTATAGTGTGTAAAAAGTTTTTATATTAGAAATCTATAACCCAAAAAACACAAGTATGAGTTTTCACGACCCAATTCGGCAATCCAAATATTTAAGGCAGACATTATCACAGGACAAAAAGCCTGTAGGATTCTTCGTTTCAGCCGGATGCCCGTTGGCGGTTGAAATGCCAACGGGTCGTTGGCCACTGATACCCGATGTAGCCGGACTTACAAGATATGTAAGTGATGAATTGGCTAAAGAGAATAAAAAAAATGCAGATTCTAAATCGGTTAGTGAAATCTATTCAACGCTAATTAAGGAGATTGAAAAGACGGGAAAAGAGAATGCAAATATTGAAGATATTTTGAGTTTTGTAAGGGGTATGAAACAAATATCCAAAGGCGCTGCTGATGTAAGAGGATTTACGGAAGAAGATTTATGTGTGGTTGAAATAAATATTTGCAAAAAAATCGCTGAAAAACTTAAAGTGAATCTACCCGATAATCGCACCCCATATCATAAGCTTGCAAAATGGATAAACACTATTGAAAGGGAAACACCAATTGAAATTTTTACAACAAACTACGATTTATTACTGGAAGAGGCATTCGAAGACCTTGGTGTTCCTTATTTCGATGGCTTCGTTGGTTCTCGAAAGCCTTTCTTCGACTTACGGGCTGTCGAAGACAGCATGATACCACAACACTGGACAAGATTGTGGAAGATACATGGATCGATTAATTGGTATTTAAAGGATGATAGAAATGTGTACAGGTCGACAAGCCTTGATGAGAAAGATGCTTATATCATTCATCCGTCTCACCTTAAATACGATCAAAGTAGAAAAATGCCTTATTTAGCACTTATAGATCGACTTAATAAATTCCTGCGTCAAAACTCTGCTGTATTGATAATGTCGGGCTACTCATTCAACGATGCTCATTTAAATGATACAATCCTTAATGCTCTTAAGGCTAACCCAACTGCAATGGTGATTGCACTTTTGTTTGAAAAGCTTACATATAAAGAAGGAGAGGGAGAAAAAGAAAAATTGATAGTCAGATATGAAGAAGCATTAAAGTTAGCTGAGGACAGACCCAATTTAAGTGTGTGGGCATACGATGAGGCCGTAATCGGAGGATTGCGGGCTTTATGGAAACCAACGAAAAAAGAATATGATAACGAAGAGAATATTGCAAACGCAGTCAGGTATTTTGAGGAAAAGGTGAAGGATGAAAAAGGAGAGGAAACTGAGCAAAAGAAAACCTGGTATGAATTGCGTCTGGGAGATTTTTCAGTGCTGGGAAATTTCTTACAAGAATTGATTGGCAAAGAGCAATTTAAACTTGAGGAGAATGGAAAGTAAATCAACCTTTCTTGGAACGATTCAGGATGTAAATGGTACTACTGTAAATGTTTCATTAGCGAACCAGGCTTTATCTGGCCTCACTTATGTTGACGGTGAAGGGTATAGAATTGGGCAGATTGGTAGCTTTGTAAAAATTCCTATTGGCTATATCGAATTGTTTGGAATAGTAAGCCAAGTAGGTGCAAGTGCTGTACCAGGAAATCAAAAGAATAGCCAGCAAGATGGAAATAGATGGTTAAGCGTGCAATTACTAGGTGAAGGTCAGCGAAATGGAAAATTTGAACGTGGCTTGTCTCAATACCCAACGATAGGAGACGAAGTGCATTTGGTATCTGAATCTGATTTAAAAAAAATATACGGCCAACCCGATAGACCATATTTTGTAAATATTGGTCATATTTCAGGGGCAGAATCGATCTCAGCCCTTATTGATATAAACAAGCTTATAACTCGTCATAGTGCAGTGGTTGGAACAACTGGCTCGGGTAAATCCACAACGGTAGCATCCTTAATTAATGCACTGTCTAATCCTGCTGTTTATCCATCTTCCAGAATTATAATACTAGACATCCATGGCGAATATGGCCAGGCACTTAAAGAACGTGCCAATATATACAAGATAAATGCAGACATTTCCTTAGGGGAGAAAGAACTTTATCTCCCTTTTTGGGCATTAAATTTTGAAGAGCTCATCGAAATATGTTTTGGAGGATTCGCAAATGAAAAGGATAAAACGATCGTTCTTGAACGTATTCTGGAAAGGAAAAAAGACTCAATACTTATAACTGCCCGAGACGGTGTGAATATTGATACATTAAGTGTTGATAGTCCAATACCATTTAGTTTAAATCATTTATGGTACGATTTGTACACGGAAACTCTTGGAAAGTACTACAGGCAACGACAAGGAAATCCTTTAGATAATCTCGCATTTGATGTGGATGAAGAGGGGCATGAATTGCGAGGAAATGCGATAACGGCAGCGCCGCCAATTTTTAAAAAAATAAATACAGCACAAGCAAATGGTGAACTGGTAGGTCATTTGCCAGATACACTCAATATAGGTCAACAACTTCATTCGCTAGGTTCAAAACTAAGAGTGCCTAGATACGATTTTATTTTTAAACCTGGAGAATGGCTTCCAAACGAAAATGGAACAGTTACTAAGGATTTAGATGCGCTCTTGCAAGAGTGGATTGGTAATAATAAACCCATAACTATTTTAGATTTATCTGGTGTTCCTTCAACAATTCTTAACTTGATAATTGGAGTTTTATTAAGAATATTATATGATGCTTTATTCTGGTCGAGGAAACTATCGGAAGGTGGTAAAAACAGACCGCTATTGATTGTAATGGAAGAAGCCCATAATTATTTGAATGACAATTTTACAGGACTTGCATCTTTGATTGTTCAGAGAATTGCAAAAGAGGGTCGCAAATATGGAATCGGAGCGATGATTGTAAGTCAACGCCCTTCTGAAGTAAACTCGACAATTCTTTCGCAATGTGGGACATTTTTTGCTCTAAGGCTTTCAAATGCAACCGATAGATCTCATATAACTGGTGCAGTAACAGACAACCTTGAAGGGTTGACAAATATGTTGCCGATATTAAGAACAGGTGAAGCTATTGTGTTAGGTGAAGCTGTAAAATTGCCTATGCGTGTTTTAATTGAGGCCCCAGATAAAGAAAAACGACCTGACAGTTTTGATCCAATTGTCTACGATGAAAAGCCACCGCATGATTCTACTTCACCCGGAGGATGGGGAGTAAAAAGAATTATTTCAATAGAAGACTATAAAGATATACTCCAAGTATGGAGGTCTCAAAATCCCAATTATTCAAAAATTAAAAACTCAGAAATAATGCAAAGAATAACAGTGCAATCAACAAACATTGCGACAATAGGCTATGAAGCAGATTCTAAAACCCTCGAAGTTTGCTTTCTCAATGGATCTGCTTATCAGTATTTTGATGTGCCTGAAGTCGTTGCTAACGAATTTATGCACAATCCTCCTGAAGGATCGCACGGTAAATATTTAGCAGCAAATATTAAAGGTGTATACAGGTATGCTAAAGTGTAATAAATTTAATTAAGCTTAAATATTTGGAATCTAATTACTTGATATTTCATTATCCTTAAACTAGCAATGCGCTAAGTGCAAGAATCAAGTTCTCATAATTTCCACTTCCTTTCTGAAATTGCAAAGGAAAACACCTACCGACTTCTTTTTCCAGATCCGAAGGCAGGTATGGCAATTATATTGTTATACGAAAAGCTGGAAACTGGAGCTTTCAATGATAGGTTCTTTAAGGAAACAGATATACACGATGCATTGCTAAAGGTTTCTTCCGTTAATCTAAACAACGGACAATACCATTTAAAAGAACAGTACAACAGCATCATCAGCGATTTGCAGGAATATTTTCTGCGTTATGATGAAGACAAGCAACAATACAGTTTCAAAGAATATGCTTATACCTTTTGTAAGCATGCAAAGGAAACCCTCAAGTCATTTTTCGACCCTACACAAATTGAAGTCATCTGCACAAATCTCCGGGATAAACTTATTAGCTGCGGCACACAAGAAAAAGTACAGGAGTGGTTTAACTTGGATTTTTCAGCATTCAAACCTCTTTTAAAAAACCAGTTGGATTACCTAGATAAGCAGATTGATCAATCCGTAGGAGATTTAAGAGAAAACAAAAAACTTAGCTTACAGGGAGGGACAATTTTAGATACGCTACGACAAATCGATGAACGCTTTGACATAATTCGAAGCCAAAATAAAGAATTACGGACTGCCTTTAGGGCAACAGAGGAAATAAGGAGACTGCTCAACAAATATGCAGAGCAATACGACAGCGATGAAATATTTAAAGGAACAGATGCAGCCATTTCTTTTTTTCAGGAAATGCGCCATGTATTATTGCTGATTGATAAACGGCTCGACCGGATACAACCCCGGATAAAGCAACTCTTCAGCAATTTAAATAAGCCACTCTTCAATGTAAGGATAGAGAAATTTCTCAGCTATTTAATACGAAATAGTACAGAAACGAATGTTGACGGTAGGAAGGAGTTGTCTTTGCCGGGTGGGATTCATCAAACAATAACGAGTCTCGCAATTTCAAACTTTACTATTGTAGAGCGAAAAACAGATCTCTTTCCAGTAAAACCTAAAAAACGCATTGCAGCTGTAGAAATCCCTGAACTAAAACAAAGAGCATTTGCAACAACGATTAGCCAGGTGTTTCAGCAAGATGATGTAACAAGATGGTTAGGTATAATAGCAAAGCAATTGGCAGAAGAAAAACAAGTGGATTTAACCGATTGTTTTTTCAGAATCATCCAGGAAGAAAAAGGAGATAACACTTTAGGCCTGGCAATTTCAGTACTATATCGAGCAATAAAACAGTACGAACAGAAGCAATATAGCGTAACAATAAACCCAGCCGTTAACAAAAGCCGTCAGGGAATAAAAACAACATTATGGCAGATAACAATACAACAGAAATAACGCCCTGGTCATTCCTGGCGGACAGTGAGGCAGAAAGCTATTTTGCCAAAGTGGACTTTGCGCTTAAAAACGGCAGGCATATTCAGCAATGGAAAGAACAAGCCTATTGGTTCCGTTTTATTGCCAATAATGAAGAGAGCATCAAACAATACTATCGCAACTATTTTGGAGTTAGGTTGGAGCATGGGGGAGAAGCAAACGACAAATATTATTACCTGGACTTTATGCCCGATTCAAGAGGGAACATACCAGTTGATAACAGGCATTTTCTGCTGAACGAATTTGTGATTATTGGTTTTATGCTGTACAAAGCAATTTTTATTGATGGCTACGTTGAATTGTCCTCTGTAAAAGCCTTTCAGCGCATGCTGAGGCAGGATTATGAAGAATTTAAAGAAGGTTTGTTCCGGGTATTGGCAAAGGCAAAGAGCCTGAAAATTACGCAAATGACTGAAGGTAAAATGGATAGTACAGTTGCAAATGCAATGAAGGCATTTGATAAAATAGGATGGATTGAATTGCAGGACGACAATTTTGACGTGTTACCATCATTTCAGAGGTTGCCTAAGCTGTATGCCGATTATATCAACAATATTGACGAATGGATTAACATAGAAGCAACCAAATGAAACAATATCCCCGCATATATTCTTTATCCACTCTGGGGTTAATACACCACCAGGAGTTTGATTATTTATTTCACCCTTTCCGTACAGACTTCATCGGGGAAAGTGGCTCTGGTAAAAGCATGATAGCCGACCTGATACAACTCATTTTTGTAGGCTCCGATGCTTTTGAATCGGCAACAAAAGCAACGGGGAAAAGAGAACCGGAAGGAATGGTGCTTACTCAAGGCGGCCACAACAAAACAATGGGCTATGCTTTTTTGAATATAGAAATGCTACCCCATAAATACTTGGTTGCAGGTGCTTATATAGAAACAGGCAATAGAAATGTGCAGGCGTTTATTATTCAACAGGGCTTCGACAAAAATGAGATAGTTTACCTGGACAAGCCAATACTACATAAAGACCTTGTAGTAGATGATAATATTCAACCTCTTGATCAGCTAAAAGATATTTTAACTGAAATGGGCTTGTTTTGCCAATCATGGTCGAGGTTAAAAAAATACCACGAGCTACTGTACAAACAAAACATACTACCAATAGATCTTTCAGCCAACGACAGGCAACTGAAAGACTATGCAGAAATCCTGCAGTCGTTTTCAAGGGGCAAGCTATTAGATACACAAAAAAGCAGCAGTCTTAAGGATTTTTTGTTCGGTAGAGATACGGCCAACAGTATCTACGAAACGTATAAAGCAGCAGTAAAAGACATGGAGGCCACCATAGGAGAATACGGCTCCAACCTTCAGGAAATAGCCCGTGTAACTGAAAAAGAAGCGGCTCTATTGGCACTTAAAAGGAATCGGGATGAGCGGGATCAGTATCAGAAAATATGGATAGACAAGCAGCTATTGTATGCAAACCAGGAGACCCTAACGCTTCGCAGAGAAATCATAGATACAATTACAGAATTTGCAAAAGCAAAACAGCATTACAACATTCTTCACGAGCTGCTGAAAGCAGAAATTAATCATCTTGAATCAGCGATCCCTGAATTAGAATTAGAAAAACAAGCTTTAAGTAATAAATACGAAGAAAGCCTGCTGACTTACAATGAAACCGGAAAGGTGCAAAAATGGCTACAGGAAGCTAACTGTACACTAGAACAGCTTCGTAGTAAGTATGAAGAAAATAACATGATCCGCTCAAAAAAGGAAAACCTGCAAAACCTGATAAAAGAACTAAAATCGAAAAATCTCGAAACAGCATTTGACCAGGTTGAAGCAAAAGATAGTATCCGATCGCTCAATCAGTTTTTAACCGATGCAATCGCAGCTTTAAAAATTGAACTTGAAACGAAAGAAATACTTAAGCGGTTTTCAAACCACAAAGACCCCGATTCATTTGCCAATTGGGCTATAACGCAAAAACGAGCATTTACGCTGGAAGAAGAAAGTGCCATCATCGAGTTTCAAAAACTACCAAGAAAAAAGCTTGCAAACAATCAAGACTATTTACCATCTCCAAAAGAGTTCATCGATACTTTGGAGATTATTGAAAAAGAAGAGGCTGGTTTTTGGATAAATTTAAAAGGCATAAGAAGATTTGTGCCATACACACTCAAACAAATATTTGATTCTACAGACACCCAAACTATTACTTCCTATTTTGCGGCATATTCCACCACGCTCGACAAGGAAATCAGCAATGCCAAAAAGAAACTGGCAGATTATCCCACTATACAAACGATACTGTTAACTCTACCCAATCCAACAGACGCATTGGCGGCTTATAATAATAGGGAAAAAGTGATTTCCTATAATCTGATAGATTCTTTACATGTAGGAGAACCGGAATTTGCCAGAGCCTTAGAGATATATAAAAACAAGACCGAAATAGAAGACAGCTACAACGAGGCAAAACAAAATCTGGATGAGATTCAGGAGAAGATTAGCGAAAGCAGAACTCTACTACAATTGTACAAATCATATCAGGATGTCAGCAATATCGCTACAGATAATTTCATTACTCAACTAGAAAGCAACAATGAATTTGAAGGCATAATCCAGGAATTAGAAAACGTAGAAGAACTGATTAAAGGAAATGTTCAGGCAGTATTTAAACTGTCTTCAGATAAGAGTCTATTTATAAAAGACAATCTAAACGATATGCGGCCCAAATTGTCTGCTATCTCAGGTATTCAAAATAAGATAAAAGAATACGAGGAATGGAAGGGAAAGCTTGAAAGGGTAAAGCTGCGATATCAAGAATTATATAACAGCGAACCCGATAATTTAGTAGCACATACCTATATTTCCAACCCTGATAAAGAATATGAAACATTTATTAGGGCAGAGTCAGAATATTTTAGTAGTTATAAGAAGACCATTCAGCAGTATATTCCATCGGAGGCATTCAGGCTGGAAGAGGAAGACAATTTAGGGGAGTTGGCAAAAAGTCTGCTACCAGAAGCATTTCATGAAGCAGTTCTTTCTGATCACTCTGAAGAAACCATTATAGAAACGATTGCAAATTATCTGTATCGCATTAATGATAAAAATCGACAATTAAACAATAGGAAAATACAAAAGATAAAAGATCTACTTCATGATGTAGATGTCGCTGCCTCACAACAGGAAAACATTATACGCAGAATTGACAATTTTTTAAAAGATGAAACAAGCATAACCGGAGGATATAAAGCCAGGTTAAAGAAAACAACTTCTGCCATATACCCAAAAGAATGGATGAGCCGATTTCAGGAAAACCTGGAAGACATATCCAGTAATTTTACTAGTAAGCTGGCTGAGAAGATAGACCTGGAAAATATGATCATAACGGCATTTTTGGATTGTGGCGGTCATGCAGGCATGCAGGTAACTGCACAAAAATTATTAGATCCTTCTGTTTACTATGAAGTAGAATTCAAAATGGAATCTGCCACGGGCAGGGTTAATAAAGGCAGCACTGGCCAAACATATGCAGCCATAGCATTACTGTGCATCGCCAGGCTTTCTGTCATGGATAATGAAGAAGGAAAAATGCAAAAGCCGGCAGTGAGAATAATGCCCATTGATGAGGCAGAAGGATTAGGCTCGAACTATGATATGCTGCACGATATAGCACAGCTTTATGATTACCAGATTATTTCACTTTCCATTGGTCCGGTGGGAAAGTTTAAAGATGGGGAACAATTTCTCTATATACTCCATAAAAATATGGAAGAAGAAGCGGCTGTAAATTATACGCCGATGGCTATTTTGTGCGAAGCAGATAAATTAGCAATACAGAACGGAATTGAAATATGAAAAAGGCACTGACATGGCGGCATTTAAAAGCATTAAATCAATTGTATGTTAACAATCGAACCGATGCTAAGATTACAGACAATGGCTATATAGCTAACGTGTTAATGTCGCAAAAAAGATTGCTGAAATTCAAGTCTGGCAATAATAAAATACTGGAAGCGGCACCTAAGTATTTTGTATTTTATGAAGAAAATCTAAAAGAGGACTTTGATTTGTATGCCAAGTTTCTAAAAGAGATGAATTTAGAAGATGATGCGAAGAGAAAATATACAGAGGATGATATTCTAACGATGATGTTTATTTCTGATAACAAAAATGAACTTGCAAAGAATTTAACAACAATTAGAACTTTTTCTGCGGAATTATTTAAAAGCAGTGGATCAAAATATATAGAGAATAAGCCAGGATTAAAAAAAGCTATTTGTAAAATACTTGGAATAGTTGACTTTCCTGAGAAAGATCCCCAAAATCATCAATGGAGATTAGTCATTGATTGCCTTAATCCTGTTGCAATAATTTTATGCGAAAACATAGCGAATCTTAAAATGCCTTCAAAAGCCAGAGGTATTGGCGTAGAGCTTTGGTACGTTGGGGGCAATAACATAAATATCATCGATTTCTTAAGCCCGGATAAATTGAAATTGCCGATTTATTACTCTTGCGATTGGGATTATCATGGTTTAAAAATCTATACCACTATAAAAGCGAAGCTAAAATTAAAGTCTAGCAATATCCAATTGTTGATACCCTTTACTTTTGAAACCGCTCTTCCTACAAATTCTCCAAATCACAAGAGTTACTGGAACTATAATAAGATTTTTTCTGGGTTAAATGAAGATGATTTCTCAGCCGAAGAGAAAAAACTTATTAAAAAGCTTATAGTAGAAGACAAATGGATTGAAGAAGAGTCATTAGATATTGTAAGCTTAGTAAGCGCAGTTATTTAAGTGCTACCTAAGTAATTCAATCGCTTATATTGACTATATTTCCCTATAATGTAGCATCTTCATCTTAATTGTAAATGTTGATAATCTTAATCAATTTACTATTGATTAGTAATTTAATTTATCATCAAGTAATCTGCAAACCTGAAAAATCGGATGTATCTCAACTTGATATATCTGAGCTTCTTGAAATTAGTTGGTAAAATGTAGTGCTTTACCCAAAAGCATCCCAACTTTTAGATTTTTTTCATATAGACAATTTACCGTTTTACATAAAAGTATACGACCATCTAATTAGTTCAGCTAACTGTCAGGATACTAATTTTATATTTCAAGAAACTTGCAACATCGGCCATACGGCTTTTCACATCGGCTATTTCCTGTTATACGTAATAGTTTTTTTTGGGTATTCTATTCTACTGATGTTTGACTTGTTAACGGGCTGCGGTACAACAGCAGCTCATTTTTAAATCAAATCAGGAATTATGATTTTAGGAAATCCACTCAGCATTCAAAACATGGAGAGCCGTTTCAAACCTTTCGCACCTAGTACATTGTTTTTTCTTAGCGACAGCAGCTGTATAGACACGCAGCCGCCATTGCCGCCGGGCGCCGGTGGTTAATGAAATGTTTTTCTCCAGGAATCTTTTACAGATTCCTTTTTTGTTAGCGTGTCTTTTATCTAAAACAGAATTTATGAATACTGACAATTATATTTTACAGCGGGATTATCTTATCCAGAATTTTGCAAAAGAACTGCAGGTACGAAAAGATGAATATTTAAACGGACAATTGCAGATAGTGAGTGCAGGATTGGTCAACTATATTCCAGAAATACCTGTTAATACGCACGAGGAGCTATTTAAGCAGATTTTGCTTCATAAAAAACTTAGCATTCTTGAACAATCAGATTATGGCGTTCTGGATTACGTACAAACAGAAGGGCTTACTTATGAGATGATAACTCTTTTAAGAAATAAACCCTGTGTTATCTGCACGTTTCATACGGGTTCATATAGGATTCTGAATCTGTTTTTATGTCAACAGAAAATACCTTATGCACTTGTATTAGGGAATGAGGTGATGGAGAAACAAGGGCATTTGTTTGCTTCACTGTTTCAAAACCTTCCCGGACAGTCATCAACAGATCGCTTAAACCTCATTAATGCTGAATCTGCAAATTCAGGGATGCAAATGTTAAAGGCTTTAAAATCTGGACGTAGCTTGTTAGTGTATATTGATGGGAATACTGGGTCTGGATTAAATACATCAAATAACGAGAATAGTTGTTTGGTTAATTTTCTGAACCAGAAACTATATGCAAGGCAAGGAATTGCTTTTTTAGCACATTTAGCCAAAGTACCGTTGTTAACAGTTGCCAGTTACCGAAAGACCCCAGAGAATATTTGTCTGAAATTTTTCGATCCGGTTTTTCCAGATTTGAAACAATCGAGAGCACATTTTGCATCAGCTACAACGCAGTTGATTTATGATCAGATTGCGCCTTTGATAAAACAATACCCGGAGCAATGGGAAGCCTGGTTGTATATTCATAAAGTTGCAAGAATTATTAATACACCTGCAAACGAAGATGAAATTGTACAAAATGAATCAAGTTTTCAAAAAATATATTTTGATTCATTTCGATTTGGTATTTTTAAAGTGTATGCTAAACCTTTTCTTTTGAAGAAACATGAGTATTCATTTTATGAAATATCTACTCAATTGTATAATAAATTGAATCGTTGTACAGATTTCCCAATTGAAAAAAAATGTTTCGATGGCGAACAGCTTCAGCAATTAATGCAGGAAGGGGTATTACGTAATGCTTAAATAGAAAAAAAATTATAACCAGAAAAACTTCATAATGGTCACACTAACAAATTTACAAAAAAAGCGTTATTACCACATTCTTCTGCACATCAGTGCGTGGGTTGTGTATGCCAGCTTTATCTATACAGCTAACTCCATTGCTAAACCTGATGTGAAAATACTGCCTACTATTTTCTTTCTCTTGCCTTTTTGTATTACATTTTACATAAGCGTCTATTGCCTGAACCTGTATAAACAAAAAGGCCCGATTTGGAGTGTTGCCTCTTTTTTTATTGTGTTTTTTGTTATGGGAACTTTGGGATATTGTTATGTTTATTTTTTACTCCCCCAATTTGGGATTGAACTATACAGTACAAATAGGTTTAGCGATTTCCTGCAAGGAGCTGTTTTAGGCTATGTTCAGTATTTCTCTTACGCTATGCTTTATTTTTATGTCTATGAGTCGTTTAAAAAGGAACGTGAACTTAGAAGATTAGAAGAAGAAAAATTACGAAGGGAACTGGAAAATTCAATTCTTAAACAAAACGAATTGAATTCTGAAAAAGACAAATTGCTTTTAGAATATGCCTTTCTTCGGGCACAGGTAAACCCTCATTTTCTGCATAATACTTTGAATGTATTGTTTTCTCAGGCGCTTGAGTATTCACAAGAACTGGCAGATAATATTCTGAAACTATCGAAAATCATGCGTTATTCATTAGAAGGAGTGGACTTTGAAATAGATATGGTAAAAGTTGAAAAGGAGCTCGAACATTTGCAACTGTTAATGGATATCAATAATATCCGGTTTGGTAACTCAAAAGAAATCGATTATTCTGTGGAGGGAGAAGTTGCTAATCAGATGATACCGCCACTTTCTATTATCACCGCTGTAGAGAATGCATTTAAGTACGGCGATCTAAAAGATCCGGCACATCCATTAGTTATCCGAATTGTTCTAAAGCCAACCCAGGTTTACTTTTACTGCCGTAATAAAAAGCGGAAAAACAATCTTGATCTTTCGTCGCATAATATTGGCATTACCAATTTACGTAAACGACTTGATGTTGCTTTTGCGGATAAGTATATTCTTAAAGCCAATGAAGACGATGATTTTTACAGTTTTGAACTTACTATAAATTCGTAACCATGATCAGATGCGTAATTATTGATGATGAACAGCCAGCTATCAATGTATTAAAGCGTTATATTGAACGTATCCCGAATGTTGAACTTATTGGTACGGAAACAAATCCATTAGCTGGAATTGAACTGATTAAGACCGAAGCCCCCGATGTTGTTTTCCTGGATATTCAAATGGAGGAACTTGACGGAATAGAAGTGATTAAACTTATCGGAGACCGAACAAAGGTTGTGTTTTGTACGGCATATTCAGAGTTCGCTGTTACCAGCTATGAATTTGATGCTGTTGATTATCTTATGAAGCCGATTGAATTTAATCGGTTTGTAAAGGCGGTTCAACGTGTCTCTGATGTTTTAGCCCACAGAAGCTCTGCAAATCTGGAAGCGATTCCCAACGATTATATTTACGTAAAAGCCGGCAAACGTGGCAAGCTACTTAAAATAGATTTTGATGATATTGACTATGTGGCTGCATTAAACAACTATGTCGAATTTCATAGGGGTAAACATACGACTATTTCTTACCTCTCTCTGAAAGAGCTGGAAGAGAAATTACCGAAAAGCCAATTTATGCGGGTGCACAAATCATTTATAGTTGCATTAAAGCAAATTTCTTCTGTTGAAAATAACGAACTATTGCTAAAGGGTGTTCCTGAAAGAATACCAATTGGAGCAAGTTATAAAGAGATGTTTCTGCAAAAGATGAAGGATAGATTAATGAATTAATCTCAATACTTGGTCTTGAATTCTTGAATTAAAAAGCAATATCAAATATTATTGAGAGATTAAAAAAGTAAAGAGTCTTCTCAATTTTTTTTATAAATATTTCGCAGCTTCATAACGGTTTTTGTTTAAATGAATAAAACTTATTGCTTTCCCAAGGTAATACTACCTGCATTAGTAGTTTGGCCAGCAGTAACTATAACGACAGCGGATGCGGATTTAAATAACGATGGGTTAGAAGGATAATAAACTACTCTTTGTGGGCCAGCGGGAACGTTATTTAATTTGAAAAAACCCGCAGTATTAGGTATCGCAGATATTTGTATCGTGTCACCTTCTTTATTAGGATGTGGCACTGCAATAACTACCCTCGCTTTTGCTTCTTTTGGATAAAGATACCCCTCAATACTTCCTTTAGTTTGATTAACTTCTAAATTAGAAAATGATGTGAAAATGATAAAAAATAGCATCAAATAACAAATAGTAGTTAAGATGTGAGAGTGGTGTGTTTTTATTGTTTGCATTTTTTATAGTTAAGATAAATATTTATTTTTTGAAAAAAAATTTAAAATTATTTGTTAAAATAAAGAAAGTTTGTAATCTTCATGAAATAACGTAAACACCAAAACTCTACTAATTGTGAGAAACTTCTATGCTTTGTCATGTTGCTTGTTTCTGACTTTATTATTTCTAGGTTCCGCTGCTCAGACTATCAGGCAAGATTCAATTAATTTTAGTGTCCCGTACTTAAGTCGGAATTTTCTATCGGCTAAAAATGATGTATACGCTTTAGATAGTTTAACGAAAAAGACTTTGCCAAACTTGCATGAATTAAGCTTTTTAAAAATGCAACCCCAAAGAATCGTTCAGAATTATTTTAAGCAGAAGCTTCCCCCTGTGAATTTCGGTAAGCCCGCTCTAGAATTTAAAAATACCGTTTTAACTGCACAAGCAACAAATAATTCAATCGAAGTCAATGATCAAGAACGAGAATATATACGACAAGCAAACTTTTCAAGTGATGTTACATTTTTGAGCATTCCGGTTTCACTCAGTTATGTCTCAAACGATGGGTGGAATAGTGATTTTAAACCCATGAGCTACACCACTACAAAATTTGATAAAGAGACCTATTTGAAACAAATAAGGGATAAAATTATAAAAATAAATCCTGAAGTTGCCTTTAAAAGTCTCCTAGCTCCTTTGTATCAAAAGCGAGATGAAGCTATTAACAATATTCGTGCTGATCTGATGGACGTAATAACGAAAAAGTCACCGGTTAATCTTTCAGGTATACAAGGAAAAATTAATGCAGAAAATTTGAACTTTCTTGGTGTCGATCAGTTTTTAAACAAGATATTGGTTGATATAAAAAGTGAAATTACAAGAAAAGAAAACTTATTTAATGAATTGAATGGTCGTAAAGATAAAAGTAAAGAGATTATCGACTCAATTTCATTTCTAGCAGATGAACTATTAAAATTAAAAACATCACAACCTGAATTTGAAACGCAAGTGAGTCAGCTTCGCCAAAAGTGGTTCAACAGTGGCGTAATGAATATCATTGGTAGTTTCGAAAAGGATAAGCAATTAATGATAAGTCAATGGTTAAATGATCCGGCAAAACTTGTCCAGGTTGGAGAAAAGTATTTGCAATTACCAGGAATACAAAAACTATTGTTACATGCAAAGAGCCTGAATTTTGGAGCATCAGGGATTCCGCAAAATGATTTAAATTTTAAAGACGTTCTGGTAAAAGGAGTGAACGCTGCTTTTTTAAATGGTAAGACTTTTATAGCGCCTGTGTTGGGCGTGCAGCCAGCTTTAAAGAATATAACAGATTTTAATTACAGTAACTTTTCAGAATTACCGAGCATTTTAACATCGTCCTTACGAATTGGAAAAGGTGATATACAAAAGGATTTCTCTCACATATCAGTTTCATTATTTCAGCAAAGTTCTAATACTCAGTTTATGCCGGGCAATGCTACGGGGCTGAATTTGCCGAAGAATATAGTGACCACTTTTAGTAAGAAGATTGAATTAAGCAGCTCTCAATCGATGGTAGCAGAAATATCAAAGTCAACAATGTTATATAGCAATAGTGGAAACAAGGGCAGAGGGGCTCGTGATGGACTAATTAATGGCAATAGTTTCTTTGCCAATATGGGGGTTAGTCTGGAGTATTCCGGTGATTTTGAAAAATTAGGTATAAATAACCGTACTCATATTCGCTTCACTGGTAATGAATATGTCAACCTTGGAAATTATGCATTACCGAGCGGTGTAAAGGAAGTAACGAATGATTTTCGAAAATTCTTCTTTAACCGCAAAATGATTGTGAATCTTAAAGCTAATTATCGTGAGTATGACTTTTCTACCTATAATAGAAAATGGATAGTTTATTCCTATACGGTTGATGTAAAGAGAAAATTTAAAAGAGGCGAATTTATCGAACTCAGGTATCAACCATACTACAATCAAAAGACTGGGGATAATAATAGTATGCGCAGCAAGTCTGAGCGTTTATCGGTAAGGGGAAATGTTGCAAGAAAAGTTTTCAAAGGATTGTCGTACAGAAATTATTCAGAGCTGTCAATATCAACTGATAGTTATTATGACGTATTGGCTGATCAGGTAATTGCAAACCGATTTCTGTCTTTTTCTACACAGCAGAATTTAGTATTGGGTACTCAGGCTGTGTTTTTGAATTTTTCAGGAAGCAAAACAAAAAAGAATGCCGGGTACATATTTGGCAATTCGTACTTAACGATTGATGTTGGTGCGAGCTTCCTGGCCTTAAAAACAATATCTCTGAGTTCATCTCTTGTATACAATGAGGTAAGTGAGATGTACAGGCAACTGGCTATCCGTCAATCTGTAAACATATTGATAGGGAAGAGGATAGTTGTAGAAGGCGTTATTTATACAGGCAAATATCTTTACGAAAAAAGCGGGTTGAATATGCCTTCTTCAAACGGAAATTTAGCAATCAGGTATAATCTTAAATAAGGAAAAGGTGGTTTAACTATGAAAAAAATTATTAAGGCTGTCCTTTGTCTATTTCTTTCCATAATTACACTCTCTTCTGTTTTCGGACAGATTCAGATATATTTCCAGCCTTCAGTACATGGAAAGACATTAGATGGAATTTTCTTTTTTCAGGCTAATAATCAAGCTAATACAACATTCAGAAGCAAAGTTAAGATTACTGTTACCGAAGAGCGGACAGGTAAGGTTGCTGAAATTGCAACTCCTTCTGTTATGATACAAAATGGTTTAAATTCTTTTAACAGAACATTATTAGGAAATGCAGTAATCAAATTTAATTCAAATGTGATTGCTTCTATTTTCAGACAGACAGGAAAGTTACCCGAAGGTGAGTACGAGTATTGCTTTGAATTAATTCCCTTGGATAGCAAACCGGGACTATCTGATAGCTATGAAACTTGTTTCCAATTAAGCCTTCAGCCTCTAACCCCTTTGTTGCTAATAGAACCAGGCGATGGAGAGAATTTATGTAATAAGCGACCAGACTTTTTATGGCAATCTCCGGTGCCCGTTGATTTTAATGCACGATACAGACTTGTGGTTGTGGAGGTCAAGGAAAAACAACCAGCTGTTGAAGCATTAAGCTTTAATATTCCGGTCATCAATGTTGGAGAGTTAAGAATGTCAAGATGTAATTTCCCCTCCTCATTAAAAGATCTGGAAAAAGGAAAAACTTATGCATGGCAAATTAGTTATTCTGTCAATAATATGCTGATCAGTAAGTCTGAGATTTGGACGTTTAAAATTGATTGTGATGAAGAAAATCTAGGTACTACAGATGATAGTTACCGCGAATTGAAAACTTATGTTGAAGGAGATTTTTATATCGCCACCAGACAATTGAAGTTTGCAGTAAATAACGAGTACAATGGTGGGGATTTAGACTACAAAATAGTGAATCTAAAAGAGGCTGATAAACCTGTGTCAAACCTACCGATACTAAAAATACTTCCCGGCTTAAATAAATACAATCTGAACTTGTCAGAATACCGAGGATTTAATAGTGGTGAACAATATCAGTTAGAAGTGAGGTTAGCTAATGGACAAAAATTTTATTTACGATTTACCTACAAGGATTAAATATGCAGTACATCGTCGTTAGTTTTTTTTTATTCGTATCTATTTCATTAAGTAGTTGTACAAATGAAAAAATAAATATTAGTACAAAATCAGTTATTGTAGCGGGCAAAAAGTGTACAGTTCAAAAAATGCCTGATGGTTATCAAGATGGAATGGACAGAGCGAAAAGCAAATTTGATTATTACCGTGTCTTGATAGAAAGTAATGTCGCTTTAAAGGATAGCAGCAGTCTTCATTATGTCAATTTCGGAATTGAAAATTCTTTAAAGAAGATTGTAAAGAACGATACACTTTACCCAGCATTTGTACAAAGGATCGCCAATGGTAAAAAAAGTAGTTTTGAATATCTCGTTTCATTTGAAAAATACCCTGATGAAATGAATTATGAGATTTTATTTGATGACCAAATATTTGAAATGGGTATAATTAAAATCAGTTTTTAAAATATTGTATAAAAAGATATCAGAATGATCAAAATTATCCGATTCAGAAAGGCAATAGCAGTCTTCATGTTACTGATATTTTCGTTAAGCACCTTTTTACCAGGTACAGCCTTTGCGCTGACTTCAGGACCGGAAACACCCGAGATGAAAGGGTTTCAACCGGTTGGAGTCGATGATATGGTTGATTTATTTACAGGTGATTTTAGATACAATATACCATTGTTGGATGTTGGTGGTTATCCTCTTAACCTTGCATACAACTCCGGGCAATCATTAGATGATGAAGCAAGTTGGGTCGGATATGGTTGGAGTTTAACACCAGGAGCAATCAACCGACAACTTAGAGGTATACCCGATGATTATAATGGAAAGGGGACTGATGGTGATGTTATTGAGAAACAAGTCAGCATGAAACCTTTCATCGCAAAAGGGATTTCCAATCCTGTTCTTAAGTTAAAAAAGAAAGGTAAGCGGTTCCCTAGTTTTACGCCTCCACTAAAAGTTACAATCGGAATAACTCAAAACAATTATACAGGTATTAATGCAGACATCGGCTTTAATGCAACATTAGGCTTACCGTCTTTACAAGGAACTTCAACTACTTTAAACCTTGGAATTAATTCAAACAGTCAGCAAGGCGCAGAACTCAATGCGAAGTTGAATTTCGCAACTGCCGGTAAAACTAGTTTCAATACCGACTACCAGTTAGGTAGTTCAGTTGGCTTTAGTTACAATGCGACAAGAGGAATTGAAGGATTAACACTTGGAGCTAGTTTTTCGAACTCTAAGTCGTGGCAAAAACAGCGAATGGCTGGAGAAGTTGATTTTTCCGGTAATGAATTCATCTCTTTTGCAGGTGAATCATTCATACCTGCAGTAGAGATTCCGCAGCGGACAAAGGGATATAGTTATGCACTTAGAGCAGGAGCTACAGCTTTCTCATTTACACTTGCCGCAGGTATCTCAGGCACTTATAGTAAGCAGGAGATTGTACCGGGAGATCGTGTTAAGTTTTATCCTGCTTACGGAATAATGAACGCATGGGAGGGAAAAACTAATTCTAATGCATTGATGGATTTCAACAGGGAAAATGACAGACCTTATCATCCGAAACTACCCTATTTACCTGTGCCAGTAGTTAATCATGATCTATTTTCTGTAACTAGTCAAAATGCTTCCGGGCAATATAAAATAGCTTCATCCAGTAGTGGTATTTTGTTTGATAACAATCAGAAATCGAAAAGTCAGAAATTTGGATTTGGACTTGAACTTGGAGTGGGTAACGCAGTTCATCTTGGGGTGCCTGAACTTTCTTATAATCAGGTAACGAATAAATCAGGAAAATGGAATAAAAATAATCAATATAAAACAAATGGTGAGTTTGTAAATACTTCAGCGAGTAATCATTTAGTTCCAGAAAGCTATTTTCGGAAAATAGGAGAAAGTGCGTTTAATGATCCTTCATTTAGAACAAGAATAGGTTCAAAAGAAGCTGTTGCAGTCAGATTAAGAGATGATGGTTGGGCGAGAACTTTCGGCAACGGTACTGCCAATAATAAATTGCGATCCAAGTCAGGAAAAGAATATGCAACAATATTAAAAAAAGATGCTCAGGATAAAAGAAATGAAGTGTTTGCTTATCTGAAAGCTAGTGAAGCTAAATATTATGGTCTTGAAAAGAATTTGCAGAGCTTTCCGATTAATAGTATTGTTTTAAAAGGATGTAATGAGTCGGGCATTACGAACTTACAAAGAGTAGAACCCGCATTAGGAAAAAAAGGTCATCATATATCTGAAGTGACTGTTACTGATCCTTCGGGTGCTCGTCAGGTTTACGGAATACCTGTGTATAATATGAGACAGGATGAAGTTTCTTTCAGTATAAAGGAAGATACATTGGCAAGAAAAAAAGGCTTAGTCAGTTATACTCCTTTAGCTGATTCAGTTCCGGTAACAGATAATGATCCAAGACTTACAACGAAAGATTACCTTTTTAATTTCAATAAACAACGTCTTAGAGGATATGCAACAACTTATTTATTGACAGGCTTACTTTCGCCAGATTATGTTGACGTTACAGGGGATGGTATAAGCGATGATGATTTAGGTAATGCTGTAAAGTTCAATTATAGCAAATTGGGTGATTATAAATGGAGAACTCCCTATTTCAAATTGAACAATAGTACGGAAAGGGTGGCCAATTATAATGAAGGAATACGATCAGATAAAAAAGACGACAAGGCTTCTTATGTATATGGAGAGAAAGAACAATGGTATTTGCATTCCATTGAATCCAAAACAATGGTGGCGTTATTTGTTCTCGAAGACAGGCAAGATGGTTTAGGAGTTGTTAACTCTGATGGAGCTGTTAATTCTTCATTTAAGTTAAAACGGTTAAAAGAAATCAGGCTTTATTCAAAGGCTGATTTGTATAAAAACCGAAATGATTTCAGTCAGGCTACGCCAGTAAAAACCGTGCATTTCGAGTACTCTTATGAACTGTTCTCCAATGTTCCAAATAGTCTGGAAGGTGGAAAACTAACTTTAAAAAAAATTTATTTTACTTTTTATAAGAATGGTGAAGGTCGATTACACCCTTATACGTTTAACTATAACATACCATCTTATCAGGATTACCAGTTTCGCCAATATGATCGTTGGGGAACTTATAAGCCTGCTGATTCTGCGAATATTAATGGTTTAACTAATTCAGAATTTCCATATTCTACACAAGACAAAGCAAAAGCAGATCGTTGGGCAGGATATTGGCAACTAAATAGTATTGGTCTACCATCAGGCGGAACGATAAATGTTACATACGAATCAGATGACTATGCGTATGTACAAAATAAGCGGTCATCAATAATGTGCTTTATAAATGGAGTAGGTGCACTTGGACAAAATAATTCCATCACAGGTGCAAATACAATCTATATCAACCTCCCACAAGCTGTTTCAGATGATAAGGAATTAAAAGAGAAATATTTTGAGGGTATGGATCAGCTTTATTTTAAAGCTTTTACTGATATGGATAACAAAAATTTGAATTATGAATTTGTACCTGGATATGCGAAAATTGAAAAGATTGAACGACTAAATCCAACAACAGCTAAGATTACAGTAAGTAAAATTGATGGGTATAGTCCTATCAGTAAAGCTGCTTGGCAGATAATGCAAAGTAGTTTACCCAAATTGGCCTATGCTGAGTATGATAATCTTGATTCAGAAGAATCTGATTTTGTAAAAGCTGTAAAATCGATGGTTGCGGCTATTTCAAGAATCCCTGATATTGTACGCAGCTTTGATAAAAGAGCTAGTAATAAAAAATTTGCCGACAGGATAGATTTGAGTAAATCGTGGGTTAGGTTATGCAGTCCGGATATGAAAAAACTAGGAGGAGGAAGTCGTGTTAAAAAAGTTATGATGTCGGACAAATGGAGTGAGATGACCGGAAATCTAAATACAGAGTCAGCAACTTACGGACAGGCTTATTATTACACGACCGAAAAAACGTTTTCAAATGGAGTTACAGCCACAATATCAAGTGGTGTTGCTAGTTACGAACCTATGATTGGAGGGGATGAAAATCCTTTTAAACTACCGGTACAATATTCACAGAAAAGGTTTCTTGGATTAACACAACACTATTATGTTGAACAACCCATTGGAGAGTCCTATTTTCCTGCGCCCGTTGTAGGATATAGTAAAGTCATCATAAAAAATATTGGTGCTGATGGTGTTGAAGGGAGTTCTGGATCTACTACCAGTGAATTTTATACTGCTAAAGATTATCCAACAAGGATAGAAGCAACTGATTTACAAAAAGTGCAACCTAAACTAAGAAAGATATTTAGGTTATTTAGTATTAAGTTGACCGACCATGCAACTGTTTCTCAGGGATACGTAATTGAGAATTTCAATATGCACGGAAAACAGAAATCAGAAAAGATTGTCGATAAAAATAATCAGGAAGTTTCTGCTGCTTTTTATGAATACAAAACAGATAATAGAATTCCAGGCAGGTCTACATTAAATAACTTAGTACCCGTATTGAATAAAGATGGTAGTATTGGCCAAGGTGTGCTTGGGGTAGATTATGATTTTTTCACAGATATGAACGAGCATTCCACCGAAAGTTTTGGCGTGATGGGTGAACCTTCTGGAGGTTTGTATTTCGTTGGCCCAGCACCCAAGTTTTGGTTTTATTGGGGAGGTTTTTCACCAAATTACGACAAACGATTATTTCGTTCATCAGTTGCGATCAAAAATATCAATTCATTTCCCATTTTGGAAAAAGTCATTAAAGTTGAGAAGGGGTCAAGAATTGAAACAGAAAATATGCTTTGGGATGCCGAAACAGGAGATGTGTTATTAACAAAAACGCAAAATGAATTTAACGATCCAATTTATAGCTTTTCTTACCCAGCTCATTGGGTTTATGAGGGAATGGGACAGGCTTTTAAAAACCAGGGACTGTATTTAAGTGGTTTTACTTCCAATACTGATGGTATAATTTCTAATTATGGTTCTACAACATTGGTGCCTGGAGATGAGTTAGTACAGGTTGTAGATAATAGCAACTCGGAAGTTAAGAAATTTTGGATTATAAAAGCGGCTGACAATACCCTAAGAACGGTAAATGAAGACGGGGTAATCACTGCTATCAATAATAAAACTGTAAAGCTACTTAGGTCTGGTCGTAGAAATATGGCATCTGCAACTGTAGGTTCAATCGCTTCGCTCAACAACCCGATTGTTGGGAACCGTTTGAGAATTGATGCTTTAACACAGGTGTTGAATGCTCAAGCAAACATATATTCCGAAGAATGGAGTTTACCCGTCAAGTTAAAATGCCAAGGAGGATGTCCTCCAGGATATTCATTATCAACTGATGGTTTCTGTTATACTTATACTCAAGGGGCATATAGTTGTCAAAATTACCAACTTTGTCCCGTCTCTAATGCAGCCTACTCAATCAATGGAACTCGCATATTTGATCCTGGTTATAGTTTAAATGGATCAGGGTATGCACCTCCTGCAAATCAAATTACGAACAGTACATTTTGGAAAAGTTATAGTAATACTTCCTATGGCCCTTTAAATCGTTGTGGAATCTGGGGATGTTCAAATCCTGGTACCAATAAATGGATAGGTTATTCTAAAAAAGTAACATTTCCTGAGTCGAAAACATACTATTTCGGAATAGCAGGAGATAACTATGCAAGATTAAAAATAGACGGTAGTAAAATTATTGAATTTAATGCGAATGGTATAAATAATGAATATTACGATGTACATTTTAAATGGTGGAATATTTATCCTGTGTATTTAGATGCAGGTAATCATTTTATCGAAATAAGCGGTAAGGATGACGGAGTAGCTGCTAGTTTTGGGTTAGAGGTTTACAATAATTCAATTACTCAAATAAAAAGTGCTACCAGTAAGGGTGATTTATCAATTCTTTTTTCAACCGAAGAGTTACGTTACGTTAACACAAATTTTATTGATGGTGGCGGATGTAAGACTTGTAATGATGATTATGCTTTTAACCCTACTAATAATACTTGTTATTACAAACCGTCTTCTATTGATCCGAATTTAAATGTTTTTAACCCATACAAGGCAGGTGTCTTGGGTAATTGGCATAATCAGCGTTCATATGTTTTTGATGTTTCACGAACGAATATTACATCTGATGCAAATGTCCTTAATAGTACAAATATTAGGAAGGCCGGAGCATATACAAACTTTGCCCCTTATTGGGTGAGTAGTGGAAATAGTTTTATTTCTAATTCATCAAACGGACTATTTAATAAATGGATATGGACAAACGAGATAACTCAAATAAATTACAAAGGATTGGAGATTGAGAATAAAGATGCTTTAGGTCGTTATAGTGCTGCACAAATAGGATACCTACAAACTTTGCCTATTGCTGTAGCGTCTAATTCCAGACTTAGGGACATTGCCTATGATGGTTTCGAAGATTACGATTTCTCACTTCAATGCCAAGTGGATACATGCAACTCTTACAAAGGTCATTTCAATTTCCTTTCAGTAATTAACGGTAACAGCATTAAGATAGACAGCACTTATGCGCATAGTGGTAATTACAGTCTTAAAATAAACACTACGACTTCGTTAAGCAGAAGCGTTTACTCTTCTTCAGACCCTCTCTATAACAGAGATGGCCGACATCAATACAGCCTGTATTCAAATTATCCAATGAAAGGCTTTAGTCCATCATTGGATGGACAACGATATGTAATAAGTTTCTGGCTAAAAGACAATAGTAATTCAGTGAATCCTGCTATTAATGTTACGGTGAATGGAACCTATGTAGTAAATGGAATAACTTATAAATCTCAGGTAGTGGAAGGGTGGAAACGGGTGGAGGCTGTTTTTACCCTGCCTTCAGGAATATCTACATTCAATTTAGGGTTAATTCCAAATACGACTGTATATCTTGATGATCTACGAATATTTCCCTTTGATGCACAGTTAAAATCGTTTGCTTATGATGCTAATTCGCTTCGTCTGATGGCAGAACTCGATGAAAATAATTTTGCTACTTTTTACGAGTATGATGACGAAGGTATTTTGATCAGAGTAAAAAAAGAAACTGAAAAAGGAATCATGACTATTAGGGAAAGCCGCACAGGAATTAAAAGAACTAATTAAAAGCTGTTGTTATGAAAAAAAGAACAATTTTAAGAAATGTAATATTGATTGGCTGTATGCTGATTGCTGTCATTCTGTTGTATTCGCAGGTTAAAAGGACTGACATTATCAATAATTATCAGCCACCTTTTCAACAAGTAGAAATGAATGACAGCGTACCGCCTATTGATAATTCAGAGGGAATGGCGGAATTAGATAAAATCATCAAACGATATGAAAGTGGCAATTTACATGTAGCGGGAGAGATTAGATATTTTGCGAATTCCGACTCTTTAAAAGTGCCTCAGGAGAGAAGCAATTTTGTTTTAACAAGTATTTCAGATGGAAGTTACTCTTACGAAATTGATTCTATCCTTACAATAGCTCAGAATGATCTGACTATTATAGTGGACAAACGGGAAAAAAATATTGTTGTAAATGAAACGATAGAAGAAACGAATACTGTTAGTACAAAAACTGATTTCATTACTGATATTAAAATTTTTAAGCAGTTTATTTCTTCCATTCAGAAAACTAGTAAAGAAGGCAAAAGCATACTTTCTATTTTGTTTAAGGAAGATGCCCCCATAAGCGCTAATTCATATGCGATTGAGTATGACGCAGAATCTTTCCGGATATTTAAAGTACGAATATGGATAACTGATGCGGAAATTTCTCAGTCTGGAGAAGGTCAAAATGAAGAAGATGAACTGGTGCTAACAGATGATAAGAATAATGAAACCGCCACAGGATTTTATGCTGCCAATGTCAAAGAAAATGTTTACGAAATAGTATATAAAGTAGAAAGGCTTGCAGATAAAAGCAATCTAACTATTTCGAATTATGTGAAGAAAGAGAATGGGGGATTTGTTCCTGTCGGAGTCTATAAAAATTATGAATTACTGAACTAACCTTTTTCTTTATGAGACGCTCCCAATCAATATTTCATTCCTTTTTGACGAGTATAGTTATTCTGTTTTGCTTGTTATTAAAAACTGAGTTGTCTTATGGGGCTGAGGAGCCTTATCTGAATAGTTTGCGGGGGGCTGCCATTAGCGCCGGAGCTAAGTTTGATGTAACAGATGAAAAGTTTCTTTCTTCATCCGTATTTTATGGATCAATTCGTCCGGCACCATACTCTTTATTACCGGAAAATATTGTGGAGCTTAAATTAAACTATGATACAAGCCTTTTCTTTTATGATAAAAATTTTACAGCAACCGTTAATGTAAGTATCTTATGCTATAACAACGCTTACGATACATCTCAGGTATTTACACAATACAACAATATTAATCTAACGATTCGCCACGATACCACATCTGGCATACCTTATACGGGAGTGTCGTTCATGAAGTTTAGTGGGGCTTATAAATTTCGTGTAATTGTTAATAGTATAACATGTCCTGAGTTAGGTACAAATATGCCTCCTGTTTTAATTGTCGAAGGCAAGACAGTCATAAAGCGGAAATACAACTTTACTCCAGCCTCAACCGATGTTACCAAAATAGAAGAACAAGGCGGACAAGTTCGGTTAAGCTGGATACCATCCAATTATCCTGGTGCTGAATTATTTGACCTTGAATATACAGTTATTGATGATTCCAGTTCTGCCGGTTCTTCTATTAGGAATTATCTTTCAACTGGTGCTCCAATTCCTACAACATTTATGGAAAGTGTATTCAGGAACAATGCATCCCGTATTACCACAACGTCGAGTAATTATACAATCAGTTCTTTGTACAGGGCTGGTTATCTTTTGTTCCGAGTAAGAGGTGTACAATTTGCAAATGAATATCAGTCATCTTTAACCATAGCAGAACAAAACTTGCGAACAGAGGGAAGCTGGAATTACACAGCGTCAAAGATAGCACAACCTTCTTATCAATACAATGTTGTCCAGTTGCAAGGACATGAGCCTAATCTTAACTGGCAGTACACGATTTCATTTGCAGAAGAGGGTAAGAGAAAAGAAGTAATTGGTTACTTTGATGGTATTCTCAAAAACAGACAAAATGTAACACTGAATAATTCTGATAACCGAACAGTTGTACAGGAAACAATTTATGATGTATTGGGGCGTGGAGCCGTTAACGTCCTTCCTGCACCAGTTAATGACAGCAGTATACATTTCTTTCCAAATTTTAACCAGAACAAAAATGGGAAAGGATATAGTTATAAAGATTTCTTGTCGGGATTAGCTTGTCGTACTTTACCAGATACCATGTCAAGAGTAAGTGGTGCGCATCAATATTATTCTTCCAGCAATAATCTCAATGACTACTTCTTTAAGAAATATATTCCACAGGCCGAAGGTTATCCCTTTACTGTTACAGAATATACAGCTGATAATACCGGAAGGATTTTTGCCCAGGGGGGCGTAGGTAAAGATTTTCAACCAGGCACTAATCATGAAACTAAATATTTTTATAGTAAGCCGACACAGGAGGAATTAGATCGCTTATTCGGTTCTGAAGCAGGAGATGCCAGCCATTATCTGAAAAACATGGTGGTAGATCCCAATAACCAAATAAGTGTAAGTTACATAAATGCAAGCGGTAAGACGATAGCTACAGCTTTGGCCGGTATTACCCCTCAAAATGTTGAAGCAATTAGTTCTAATAATGGAACAGGTACTGAAGTTTCTAAAAACCTTTTGTCAACGCCAGATTTTACAAAAGACTTTACAGCAAACACATTATTAGGTAATTCTTCTTTTTTAGCAGCTGTCAGTGGTAACTACAAGTTTTCTTACAACTTTATGCCTTTGCGTTTGGATGTTCTACACGGTAACGCCAATCAGTTTAAGATTTGCAATACTTGTTATTACGACTTGGTAATTACTGTAAAAGATAATTGCAGCCAAATACTTAAAACTGTAACAAGACCCGTTGACGCTAACACCATTTTTTCAACTGACTGCAATACTGCTCCTGCAGCAATCAGCGATACGTTTTCGGTTGATATTTCAAACATAGGAGAGTACAATGTTTCCTATTTTCTTAAAGTAAATGAAAGAGCGTATAACTTTTATGATAGTGTTCATCTTGTACAAAATACCAATATCCGCAGCTTTAGCAGTTTTGCAATTGAAAAGCTGAATAACGCTGATTTCAAAGGATGTTTTACTGAATGTTCTACCTGTTTGAGCGAACTGGGAACCAAAACTGATTTTATCAACAATAAAATCAAGCCGTTATTTATTCAGGCAGATTCCATGCAGTACACGACAGAGTTTGATACATGGGCCGGGCTTTTATACGATAGCTTACTTGCCAATTGTAACAGCATCCAGGCTGGGTGTTATACTCAAACCGCTCCCTGTGATGAAGAAAAGGAACTGCTTCTCGAAGACGTAAGTCCAGGTGGTCAATATTCTCCATACGATGCCATTACTTATGCGCCTACTGAAACAAATATTAACGTTATGTATAACTACAGAGGCGCTGTTACTTTTTACAATGCAGACGGATCTGTAGCCATGATCGAACATAATGGTCAGCTTTATAATGCCAATGATACTTATAATGTTCCCTGGAAAGTATTTATTGAAAATTTTCAACCCAGTTGGGCCGAATCACTTTTACCATATCATCCGGAATATTGTTTTTATCAATGGTGTCTTTATGGAACAAACCCCAATTCAAAAGCGTTTGATAACGAAATAAAAGATATTGCTGATGATTCAACTGCTGTGACCAAAGGATATTTCGGTACTGTTGCATCATTACTGAATAACGATCCTTTCTTTAATAGTTCAGGATACGGTTATCCTTATTACACTCAAATGCTGGATAGCCTTACTTATTTTTCCCGCACTATTCCCGGTTATAGCGGTCCTGATTATAACATTCTACAGTACATTGATTATGAACTTTATTGTGAGCTAGACAATGTTCAACCCGCTAACTGTAGTTTTCCGGCTGCAAATGCATCTTGTCGTTCACGTTACCTGGAGTGGCAGTTGTACAGAGATTATTATCTGAACCTAAAAGCCTATTTTAATGAATTGGCAAGGTTGGCAAATCCTTCTTTTGCAACATGCCGTAATTGCTTCATAGGGACAGATCAGACAGAATTTCTTGAATGTACTCCTCCCGATGTCTCTGATTTCACTATAACTATAGATGCAACTTATACAGGAGGTGGTAAACGAATTATCGTAAAATATAAAAATGGAGAAGCGGCTGTTTCAAAGAGTTGTTACCTCTCTATTAATTACAGCGGTGGAACTTTATATCAATACTTCAGAGCAGGGATGGCTACTGAAGTGTACATTGTTGCAACAAGTACTAATAATTATTACCTGCTATCACAGGTAACCTGTGAAGATCCATCTGTGACAAGCCAAATGACAGAAATGAATTCAAGTCAGGTGATGAGTTCATCATCAAGCTCAAGTACTAACTGCCCCTGTCCCGATGGAAATTACTTTTATGCATACACCGGCGAAACACAAGCATATTGTTATGGAAGTCAATGCGGCATTGGAATATATTATACCGGGCCAGAAATTCCGGCTGGAAGGACAGTTTATGTTGATGTATATTGGTATGACTATTATACCTATTATGACGGATATGTTACAGTAAGTTTTACAGGCACACAAACTGTAGCATATGCTTGCATTGATAACTACTCCGGATATGGATGTGAATTTGTATCACTTTCCATAAATAGCGTTTATTGTTATGACGATGGCACTTTTGTGTGCCCGGGTGACGTGCCTACTAGTCCTTCAAGCCTGTGTAAGGATGATCCAATGTATCCTTATTATAAAAATAAAGTAAGAAGGTACGGCGAGTACCAGGACGCTCAAGCGTTTTACCAGAAGATGAGCACTAATTACAACAGTTACCAGAGCGAAGGGCAATCTACTTTAATTGCTAATTGCCAAAGTAATTGTGAAGCACAGGCTGATGCATGGATCAACGCTATCAGAAAATGTACAACAGATGAAAATGTGTTAGCGAATATCCGGGCCGGATTAATTGCTGTATGCCAAAGCAGTTGTGATACCTCGCATCTTTATGGAGCTTCTACTAATCCATCACTAACCCAATCCTTTGAATCTGTTATACGCCAGTATATCCCAAGTTCAAGTGATTCATGTACTGCCGAACTAATCAGTGATCCATATCCTTATAACCGCCAACCACAGGTTGATAACCGAACACTGATAAAAATTGATAATTGTTTAATTAATGGATATAATCAACTGAAATCAAAATATCTCAGTTCAGGATTTAACGGCAGTTTTCATCAATGGCTGCAAAAGCAATTGGGTAACGATTATCAATTAACCGAACTGGAACTTACAAGTCTGGAAGCCTCCATTACCGGCAATTGCAAGTATCTTAAAAAACCAATGTTGTTACCTGTGGCATTTAATTGCTCCAGTGTTCCGGCTTGTGTAGATTCTGCCGCTGTTATGCAGGCTTATGCAAATTTCCAGACTAAATACCCTGGTGTAGTAAATAGTAGCAATTATGAGGTATTACTGACCAACTATTTCAATCACAATTTTGCTTTTACTTTAAATTTTGATACATACAAAATCTATATCGATAAATGTTTAACGGGTACAACAAATAAAGATTTATTATGTAACCAATCGCCCAACAGCCAGTTAATTGTAAAAGAGGATGTGCTCAATTGCATGTCAAATGCATTTAATCTTGCCATTAGCCAGGCGTTAAATGAATACACCGTTTATATTGATTCAATTAAAGCGGCTTTCAGAGAAAGTTATATGGGTAAGTGTATGAACGTAACACCTGCACTTACAATGACAGCTAAGCTCTATGAATATCACTACACTTTATATTATTACGATCAAAGCGGCAATCTTGTCAAAACTATTCCGCCAGATGGAGTAAGGTTATTAAACAGCACTGAGGTTGCCCAGGTTGCACTAAACCGTAATAACACAAATAATTACTGTGCTGTAAATGCTCCTGAAATGGTATTTAATGCCAACATTATAACCATGCCACGTGAGTATTCATATGATCCGGTAATTGATGGCAAATTGTCGCTGGAAATATGGTTAAAGATTGGAAACTTTAGTACCGGAGGAAGTAATGGTATATTTTCATACAATGGAAATATTGGAGGAACAACAGAAGCAGGCTTCTCACTTTTACTACGTAATGGAAAGCTTGCGTTTATTATTGGCACAACGCCAAAACTGGAAGTTGAAACTCCTTTATTAAGTAATTTCTTAAGTACCAATACATGGTTTCATATTGCTGTTATATCTAATTATAGTAATAATAAGCCTGTTAAGATTTATATCAACGGAAACGAAGTACCTCTTACTTATCTCAATAATAACTCTGCGATTTATTATTTAACGAGTTCATATAGTCACAAGTTGTATGTAGGTGGGGCTTATGAAAATAATGTATTAACTGCGATAACGGGTGCTAGTCTTAAGCAATTCAGATGGTATCAGCGAGAATTGACGGTTGCAGAAATAAAACAGAATGCATTCAGCAGTTGTTTGTTACCTGCATCGCAAACTGGGCTTATCAGCTATTTACCTGTAAATGAAGGTATAGGTAATGTAATTGCAGATAAGATTAATGGAAACCTAAGTACAATGAATGGCAATGGTACTGCAGTTTGGCAAAACTATGTAGCTGGTATTTATCCCCAACACCAATTGCCAACTACATATCAGTATAACTCATTAAACCAAGTAGTACGACAAAATAGCCCTGATGGAGGAACAAGTACCTTCTGGTACGATGCGGTAGGTCGCTTGGTTGCTTCACAAAACGCAGAGCAAAAGCAACCAAAAAACACGGCTAATAACAGTGCTAACAGATATAGTTATACCAAGTATGATAATCTGGGCCGCATTATCGAAGTTGGTGAAAAATATGGTGGAGGCACACTTTTCTTTGAAAACGAAGGGGGAACATATGATACTAAATATATCAGTTCTTTAACTCCATGGTATTATAGCGGCACAGATAAGCAGGTAACACAAACTATTTACGATGAGCCCAATACGTCGGTTGTTAACAACCCAGTAATTACAAATTTGCAAATTAGTAACAGCCGCAAAAGAGTAGTTGCCAGCATTTTTAAAGAACTTAAATCGAATTCATATTATGATTTTGGTACGCACTATGTCTACGACATAAATGGTAATGTAAAAACGTTGTTCCAGGAAAGTTATGCGTTAAAAAATGTAGAAGGTATTTCCGCTGCGGGTTTGCGACAGATAAATTATGATTACGACTTAGTGAGTGGAAAAGTTAATAAAGTGTATTACCAGCCAGGAAAAGGCGATCAGTTCATATACTGGTATAAATATGATGCCGACAACAGGGTTATTGAAGCATTAACAAGTCGTAATGGTTTACAGTGGCAAAGAGATGGTAAATATTATTACTATCTGCATGGGCCGCTTGCACGTACAGAGATAGGCAAATACCAGGTACAAGGTGTGGACTATGCCTATACTTTGCAGGGATGGATGAAAGGCATTAACAGCCAAACGCTTGACGTTACAAAAGACATAGGAGGCGATGGTAACTCTTCAAGCCCGGCATTTAAAAACTTTGGAAGGGATGTTTATGGGTTTAATATTGGCTACCACGGAAATGACTATAAGCCGATAGGGGGTAGTACAGCTAATGCTTTTGACTTGATCTTTACGGGACCAAATTCACCAATAGGTACTAGTGGTAATACAGGAGCCCAACTATATAATGGTAATATTAGTCATACTACAATTGCTCTTAATAAAATAGGAAATGGTCAAGTAACAGGTTACAGTTATTTGTACGACCAACTAAATCGTCTCTTAGGCACAAGACAGCATACAATCAGCAGTAGCAATTGGAGTTTCAATAGTTATAATACTGCTTTTGAAGAAAAAGCCAGCTATGATGCCAACGGTAATATAAAAAGCTACCTACGCAGAGGTAATAGCAGCCAAACTGCTATGGATAATCTCAAATATTATTATTACTACACCAACACCAGTAATGTACGGGCAGAATATGATGCTACTATAACACTTCCTTCAGATGTAAAGAGCCTTACCAATCAGTTGGCACGTGTAACTGATAGTGAAGCTGCTGGAAACTACACAGAGGATATCGATAATCAAAGTACGGGTAATTACGATTATGACAATATAGGTAATCTTATTAAGGATAACGCAGAAGGTATTACAAGTATTAATTGGACTGTATATGGTAAAATAAAGCAGATTGTAAAAAGCAATGGCGTAACAATTAGTTATAGTTACGATGCTGCTGGCAACAGGGTGGTGAAAGAAGTAACTGGTGCTCCCGGTGGTTATAACCGACAATTTTACATACGAGATGCACAAGGTAACGTGATGGCTGTTTATAAGGATCAAACGAGTTACGTTAATTGGATGGAACAACATCTTTATGGTAGTAATCGCTTAGGTATCTGGAATTTTGGAAAAGCTGTACCAGGAGTACCCGGAACAACTTACCAGGACACTACTCAAATAGGTGTAATAAATTATGAATTAAGCAATCATTTAGGGAACGTTCTTACGACAATCAGTGATAAGAAAATAGGTGTAAGTACAAATAACAGTACAGTTGATTATTATCGAGCAGCAGTCCTTTCGCAAAATGACTACTATCCGGGCGGAATGCTACAGCCGGGAAGGAAGTATACCGCTGGAACCGGCTACAGGTATGGGTTTAATGGGAAGGAGAATGATAATGAGGTGAAGGGTGATGGGAATCAATATGATTACGGATTTAGAATCTATGACCCCAGGACTGTAAGATTCTTGTCTGTTGATCCGCTAGTACAAGAATATCCTTGGTATACTCCATTTCAATATGCCTCAAATTCTCCTATTGCAAATGTGGATGTTGATGGCCTAGAAGCTGCGGGAGTTGGTTGTGGTTGTCCAATGACACAACTGGAAAGTCCAAAAGCTGCAGAAAATACAGGTAAGGCTATAATTGCTATGGGAAGAGGTATCGGAACTAGAGTTTTTAATATTCTTGATTATATCTCCACGCACACACCTTGGAATATAGACGATCGAGCTCAAAATGATCGTACAGAAAATTTTACAAATTTTATAAACACAATTCGGGATCCGAAGCAGGCAATAAATAATGTAAGGCAAGAACTAAAAGAAACAGGAAGAAAATTGATGAGTAGCGACCCAAATGAAGTTGGGGATGCTATGGCAGGTGTAACTGTTACGGGAGCAGTTACAGCAATTTCAATTTATTCTGTTTACAGATCAGTAACCGTTACAATTCGAACAGTTGCTTCTACAGGAAGAGCAGTATACAAGGCTATTGAAAGCTCATCAATACGAGTTTCCCAAGAGTCAATAAGCGGAAGGAAATTTGAAGCGGTTTTTAAAGACATGAAGGCAAACGGTTGGAAAAACCAAGATCCAATCGATATTGTAAAAATGGATGATGGTATGTACACAACCTTTGACCATAACAGGTTAGTTTCAGCAGAAAAGTTAGGTCTTAAAATTGAAGCAACCGTCCATAATTTTAATGACCCATTCCCCTTAGATAGGGCTCAGGCAGCTTTTCAAAATTTGGTAGATAATGGTACACTGGATAAGCTTCCAACAACATGGGGGGAAGCTGTGCAGGCACGTGTATTAAATCAAAGTAGCAAATTTGCAAAGCAAAATCCCAACGGAACTTTTGTCAGACCAAGAGTAACAGGCACAGGAAATAACCAAACCCCTTAAAAATGATTGAATTATTAAATGGAAAAGAATTACCCGAAAGGTTTGAATATCCAAAAGAGTTTTTGTGGATAGTAAACCTACCTATCACAAACCTTAAACCTTGGGTGTTTCATTCAGGAATAGCCTTACAAAAGAGATTTGAAGGAATGAAAGAGAGATATCCAAATAGAATACTTGTTCCTTTTGCATTCAGGCAAGACTGTGATGAGGTTGCTTGCTGGGATTTAAAGGACAATTGCAAGGTAAAAATCATTGAAGATTTTACAAGAGCAAATATTGAAGAGGATATTATATACGATACTTTTTTTAATTGGCTTGAACAGGCTATGCATGACATGATTGATTTTTGCAAACGAGACATAGAAGAATAAAAAATTCTTTTGTCTTTAATTCTGATCAAAGTTGAATAGTTAGAACATAAACAACATGAGAGATATAATTTAGAATATATTTAGTGGGATTCAATTTTATAATAGAATGTTGGAGAGTATGACGCAGTGTCTAATTTAATCTTAACATCATATCCCATGTGCTTACTTGTCTGTTCTCTTCCACTTCTGATTTCTTCAATTGAAAAATTAATCATATTCGGAAAGATTTTATTTAGATATTCCGGTAAGCCTGGTATAATTTTTTCTCTGTAATAATTATCAAAGTCTATGCTTGCTTCAAAACGCTTCAAGGAAGAATCTTGTTTTAAAAAAGTAAAATATAAGTTGACATTGGCTTTTATATTGCCTGTTTCAACAATTTGAAGAGGGGAATAATAACCAATAGAATTATCAACAATTTCATTATCCTTATCCCACTTAAGAGTAATTGCCTTTTCTACATCTTTCTTTTTGCTGCCTAAATAAATGGGTAAAGAGCCGTATCCTATCAAAATCATAGTTTTGTTTTCTAAGCTCGTGTTATTTTTTGTTTTATTTCTATTTCGGGAATTGTTGTTACAGCCTAAACTAAAAAGCAAAGTACTACCCCCAATAATTATACCTATACATAAGATTTTTGCATTAATTGGTATTAGTAGTTGTCGTAGTAACATTCTTTGTTTTATCATAGTTTTCTCTTTTCTGTATTTCAATAAAAAGCTGTCCTCCGTATTTCTGTCTCAAATCGTTTATTTGCTTCAAAAGTTGATTGTAGTCTCCATTTGAGGTTGGTAGATTAGGGAGAGCGTTGAAATAGTTCTCAGCTTGTCCTGGTGTTGATAAGGTACTTGTGTTGGGAGTAAACATAAAGCAACCATATGATCCTGCTAGTCTGTTCATGTTCTTTCCACTATTGTAATAAAATCCACCAATATGAAAATTAATTCCACCAGCTCTTCCTAAATTAGTCCTAGCATCATCTATCGGTTGCCCATCTAGATAGGTATTCATCTCTTTACTAAATGGAACTGCGGGTATGGAGTTAGAACCGTTTTGCCGTAATTCAAATCCTTTGAGATCTGTATTGTGTGGCATTGTTTGACGAATTCCTGCGTAGAGATTTTTGCTTCCATCTGCTGGTTCAAACGCTCTGTTAGTTAGATAATAAGTAGTTTTAACGTGCGTTTCTTCAACTTGTTTTGATTTTGGAAACCAATGGAAAATATCCCAATTACTATAAGTGGTGACAGTTTTTGTAGTTTTGTATGTTTCTGTTTTGGCTCCTCTTGAATACCAAGAATCCCTTGTGACATTGAAAGTTGCTAACGTCTTACCGGGATTACTTATATCGATAAGTTTAGCCTGATAAGTTGGTACAGCGATACGTTCATTCGGGTATATACCTCTACTAGTTGAGCCATATACTTTAATCATCGTGTAACCGGTTGGAATATTACTTATTATTATTTTAGGCTCTTCGCCATCCAAGTCTATTGCTTGTATTGGCGTATTACCTGCAAATTGGTATGGGGTATACCAAGGAAAGTTTCGTGTTAGCGGATCAACAGAAAGGAAACGTCCAACACGGGGGTCATGTACTCTCATCCCATAGTCAATCTGGTTCCCATCACCCTTCACCTCATTATCATTCTCCTTCCCATTAAACCCATACCTGTAGCCGGTTCCAGCGGTATACTTCCTTCCCGGCTGTAGCATTCCGCCCGGATAGTAG